>Ga0326727_10000082_pt1 | contig 407096 bp, 293 predicted proteins | sample MB2enrmetagenome_FD_207643 | JGI IMG/M metagenome (GOLD analysis project Ga0326727, IMG submission 207643) | Lab enriched peat soil microbial communities from McLean, Ithaca, NY, United States - MB29MY | ecosystem: Environmental > Terrestrial > Soil > Wetlands > Peat | place: USA: New York...
GCCGCCTGGCCAGAGACTACGAACGGCTCGCCAACACCATCGGCGCCTTCCACTTCCTCGCCTTTGCTTGCCTGATGATCGCTCAACTCTTCTGGTTGATCGCTTGAAAGTTAATAACAGGCTCTAAACATGGCGCCCCATTTTATACAACATTCTGGTGCCCGTGGCTTGCAGTTGCATCGTGTAACTCCTCCTTGTGAAGAATGTGATAACAGCCAAGAGTCGGCCATTGATTTGGTTACACATTCAGCACTAGATCCAAATACTCGATTGTTACCGGTTCACCATTTTCTAGAATCAGGATCAGTTGGTTCTTCCCGTCACGGATGCTATCTGGAGGGCATGTGAAGCATGCGTATTGGCCGGACTCTCCCAGGTAAGCGTTGTAGGGGTGGTCGATTGGTTTTGCTATGTAACTTGTAGGCTCAAGCTTCACTCCGTTCAGGGTTGCGTTCCAAGTTCGTCCTTGGGCGCTTTGTACAGCCCTCAGTCGGAGCAATGCTTTTTTATTCCGCTCGTTGGGAGCCATGTCCAACATAAAAATGTGCCGTTCCCTCGGATGAAATATTTTAGGCAAAGGCGTATCGCCAAGCAGCGTTGGATTGTTCCCACCCTTTGATAGAAGGTACCACTGTTGTTGCTCACGCAGCCACGCAGTATCTCCCAGGTGCTTCATGACATGAAACGGCGGTTCATTAAAAGGACCCCGTTCCTTGATAGCGTGTCCAAATTCTCGGTAGTAGAAGAAATTGAAGAAGCTCACGCCATCGGCACCACGAGCATAAGCTAAATTTGCAGCGGTATAGAACTGTTGGTCGGTTGTGCGCAGGAAGGGAGCACTATCCCACGATGCTGGAATGGGAGGCCCGGTTAAGGTTGTGTGGGTCATCTCCAGATAAATGCTCGCATCGGGTACAATCTTGCGCATGATCGGCAGATTTGTTTGCTGCACAGTAAAGTAGGACGCGGAAACGTTCACCATCTCCATACCGGCATCCACCATCGCTTGCAGGTCCATTCCAATTGGATCAAAGGCGTCTACGAAACACGGCACACGTGCACACAACCACCGATGGCGCCCACCCCGTGCGGTCTCATCCAGCAACCGACGCACGCGAGCCATAAAATCTGTCATGATTTTTACGCGCTGCTCAACGGTGGTTTCATTGAGATGGAAGTAGCATGGGTTTCTCATGAAGTCCAACTCGAAACCGTCCAGATCGTAATTCTCACAAAGCTCCTTGATAAAGGAGAACTTGTAATCGCGAACCTCTGGAATCGCCCAGTTCTGGCACCGATCATCTCGTTTACTGCTATTTTTATCGAGCCAGTACTCCGGATGCTCCATATAGAAGCGGCTGACAAAGACTGAGTAGGGGTCTTTAGGCCCGAAGGAAATCGTCTGTGGATCGTTGAGTCGTAAGGAAACAAATGCCGCTTTGCCGCGTTCGTGGCAGCGGTCAACGAAGACCTTTACCATATCGCCACCAGAGAGAACATATCGGCCAAAGGCATCCGGAGGGACACCTGTCTGCTCCTGAATCCACTTGTAGTCGTTGGCCGCTGGATGCACCTTGCTCTTCCACCAAGCAAGCCAACCATACCCCGGTTGCAGGAATTGCGCGTCTGCGCCTGCCGCCTCATCGACACTGGCCCGAATCATATCGTCGGTCAGTGGGCCGACCTTCTTCTCATATTGGTCATCGAGCCGATTGACATCAAAGTCGTACGGAGCACTTGGGTGGTAGGGGCTTACGCACTCGAGCATGTTGGTCGCGTCGTTGCTATACATCACCTTGAAAGGTGCCTTGCTCTTTTGCTTACAACTTGTTTTCGCTGCTGTAGCAGAATGAAGAGAAGGCGTGAGAGCGCCCGCCATCTTGCTGGCACCGAGAAGGCTTGCCATCTTAAATAATGCACGTCGATTCATCGATCTCTCCTGAGAAATGTTGCCCCGGAAAATCCAAGAGCATTCGATATAAGCCCGCAGCCATAATCCTATTGCTTCCCAGCATGAATATGGTTGAGCATGATGCACAAAGCCATCAACAATCGGGCCAGAAGACGCAAAAGACCCCTTCAGTCTTGGCGCAAATCTTACCTTTCAAACGCCAGAAAATGATATATCACTAATAATTTGACCGTCAAGATATTGACGATTGGCACTTCCTTTTGATGGCGAGGGTCCGTTAACACTACTGGAGCGGGTGGCATCAGGCATTCCATCAACAACCCCATCAAACCTTGTGCAGAGGATTGCACCAAACCCTCGGTGAAAGTCGGGACTGGTATGTATAATTGATACATCAGTAAATCATCCCAATGTAGGCTGGTGGAGTTTCGCGCCGTCCTAACCGAGATCGATTCCACGGAGCAATCTCTTATGCACGCGTCCAGACGTTGTTTCTTTCTTGTGTTGAGTGCCATTATTTGCTTAATACCTGCTGCTTACGCAACGGATTCCGCTACTTCACCGGTCATACTTAAGGATGGCTGGCAAATGCAGGAAGCCGCCAAGGTTAAACAGGCCGGGGAAGAGGTCTCTGCTCTGAGGTTCGATAGCAGCGGATGGTATCGGGCGACTGTACCGGGGACTGTTCTGACAACGCTCGTCGACAACCATGTGTTTCCAGAACCGCTTTATGGAGAAAATAGTCGGCCGGACAAAATTCCGGATTCGCTGGCTCATACCTCGGTTTGGTACCGGACTGTTGTTGATATCCCAACCTCTTATCGTGGACGCCACGTCTGGCTTCACTTCGATGGGATCAACTATCAAGCTGATATATGGGTAAACGGCAAGCAGGCAGGCTCGATGCGAGGCGCCTTTCTCCGAGGTCAATTCGACGTCACAGGCTTCGTGCAGCCGGGCAGAAATGCCTCCATCGCGGTTCTGATCTCACCCCAGCCGCACCCTGGCCAGCCTCACGAACATACAATTCGAGACGGGGTCGGTATTAACGGTGGTGACAGCGCCCTCGATGGGCCAACGTTTTTATCCACCATGGGATGGGACTGGACGCCTGCTGTTCCTGATCGTGACACGGGATTATGGCGCAAGGTTTGGTTGAGCACTTCAGGGCCTGTCGTGATCGAGAACCCTCAGGTCACAACTGATGTTCACATGCCGGATTTTCTCTCTGCGGAGATTTCTATTCACGCGACGGTTCGCAACCTGACGGCGCAACCACAGGAAGGCGATTTACAGGGAACGATTGGCGATATTGTTTTTCATCATCCTGTGACACTCGCGCCCCATGCTGTGCAGGAGGTTGCGTTTGATCCCTCCTCGGACGCTCCGTTGCACATGAACCACCCCGCCCTGTGGTGGCCAAACGGATATGGTCCGCAAAACCTGTATCACCTGAAATTGAGCTTCACGATTGCACAGAAATCTTCTGAAGAAGCAGAAGTTACGTTCGGGATTCGTAAGATCAGTTACACAGTGTCTTCCACAGATGCGCTCGCGTTTGTTATCAACGGCGTCCCCGTGTTTATTCGTGGCGGTAACTGGGGTTTGGACGAAGCGATGAAGCGAATTTCAGTGGAGCGGCTTGAAGCTCAGATACGGATGCACAAACTCGCCAACCTGAATATGATTCGCAACTGGGTAGGCCAGAGCACAAGTGAGGAGTTTTTTGATCTCTGCGATAAATACGGCATTCTGGTGTGGGATGAATTCTTTCAGCCCAATCCTAGAAATGGTCCTGATCCAATTGAATTCGACACGTACATGACTAATGTAAAGGATACGATTCTGCGTTATCGGAATCATCCTTCGATTGTTCTCTGGTGCGCCCGTAATGAAGGAAATCCGCCTGAGCAGATCGACATAGCCTTGAAGAATATGCTGGACAAACTAGATCCGACTCGTCTATATCAGGCGAACTCTTCCGATGGAAGAAGCGTACGTTCCCACGGGCCATATAGCTGGAAAAGTCCACGCGACTACTACATGGTGAACGAGGGATTTAAGTCAGAGGTCGGCAGCGTCTCAATCCCGACGATCGAATCCATACAAGATATGATGCCCTCTTCCGACTGGAACACCATCAATGATGATTGGGCAGAGCACGACCTAGCCCTCGGCAATGGTGGTGGGGATCGCTATCCCCAGCAGCTTGCGGATCGGTATGGTCCTATACGAAATCTAGCCGATTTCGTCCGTAAAGGACAGATGGCGAATTATGAAGCATTTCGTGCGATGTACGAAGGACGAAATGCGCTCCTGTTTCAGCCAGCAACGGGCATACTGACCTGGATGAGCAATCCGGCACACCCAAGCTTTGTCTGGCAAATTTACCAGTACGATCTGGAACCAAACTCCTCGTTCTTTGCCGTGAGGAGTGCTTCCGAGATGCTCCATGTGCAGTTCAATGAAGTTACAGGGGTGGTGCAGGTCATCAATAACTACCCGAAGGATCAGTCAGGCCTGAGTGTTGATGCACAGGTGCTTGCGATGGACGGCAAACTGAATAATGAACAGCACTTCTCACTAACTGCCCCCGCATTATCGGCCACCTATGCAGGCGGCATCGACTTCCATGAACCGCTCTCCCGAATTTTCTTCATCCGGTTGCGCCTCAACGATGCGGCGGGTCGGCTCGTCTCTGAGAATTTCTACTGGGAGAACCATCCTGAGAATAGCGACAGGATGGATGCACTCAGCAAAATGCCGAATGTTAAATTGGAAGCCAAGATTTCGAGAGAGGATCGGGATGGAAAATCCCGGATACATGTAGTTCTGCACAATCCAACGCACTTTGTTGCGCTGATGGCTCATGTACAACTCCGGCGCGCTGATACAAACGACCGTGTGCTACCAAGCGATTACAGCGACAACTATGTATCTCTCATCGGCGGAGAAGACAAGGCAATTGATATCGATTGTGCTATGAATGCTTTCCATGGGCAAGAGGCGCTGGTCGTTGTGGATGGATGGAATGTGTCCGTGTCGGCGAACTCAGGGCAAGGGGCTTCCATTAAGACAAATGAGAACGCCCAGGTGACTCACTGGCCAGATACTGGGCTGCCGGTGCGAGAGGGGCACTAAATATGTCATGCTTTCTACGGGTCACTCGCAAGCGATTGATGACGCTTTGCCTGATACTGACTGTTCCTGTGCTCGCAACACGTCCGTTACACGCCCAGGTGGATCCATTTCCTCATGTAATTCTCGACAATGATATGACGGGCTGGAACACGATTTTCTTAAATTCAAAAGTGCCCGCCGGAAATCCTGAGTCGGTAGATAAAGTTATCGCTGCTGCCTTTCGCCGCTACATCGAACTAGGGAATCTTCCAGGGATTGATGCCCAGAGCTTGTCGGTCTTGTATTCAACATTTCCAGGCTGGGGGAAAAGCCACCTGTACACCTTGGCTGATCACGATAGGTTCTTGCGAGGGCTGCGTTATTATCAAGATAGTGGCAAGCATACATCTGGCTATCCGGGCAACGTACAGTCTAACTACCGTCTTTATCTTCAGAACGGGCAGGATCTGGTCGCTGACTTCATGAGTTATAACGATAAGTCGCGCCCGAAATTAGATAAGATACTTTCCTTTCGGCTCAACGACTATCACTATAATTGGAATTGGGCTCTTTATAATTCCGAGACAAAATCTCAGATCATCCATGCTAAGCCTGGCACAAAACCATTCTGCGATCGATCTGGTCATTCCGAATCCGATGTAGATAGCGTAGAGCAGTGGACGCAGACGTCGTTTACGCAGTACTTTCAGGCATTCCAAACTGGCCAACTCGATCCGCAGTTGAGTGGTCGTTGCGTTGACGGGATATGCCTTACCCAGGAAGAGGTTCAAGAGTCCTGCGGTAAAAGTAGCCACTGTATTCTTAGCATTGACGACCCCAAACATGAGTGCGCAGTCGTAACTTTGAATCTTGCAGTACCTGTGGTCGAACGCTTCAAACTCATGCAGATGGCCGAGGTTGTCTCAAATTACCATCCGCATTATTTTGAGATTGATCTGGATCGTTATCCACACGATTTTGAATCTGACGTTTCGACGACAGAGCGCATCGCTACGATGACCAATTTCTTGAATCAAATATCCACAACGCTGCGAAAGATCGATCCATCGCTGCGTATCGGTCTTCGTGTTCCATCCAAGCTCCTTCATCGAGAAGCGTTGGGAATTGATCTTCCTATTCTCGACCACAGTGGATTGATCGACTATGTCATTCTGGCCATGCCAACGATGGCCGATCAGCAGATACAGTACCAGATTGACCCAAGTACCTCGCATATGCGGGTTTATGCTGAGATATTTCAGAATGTCGAAAATGTACCCTCGACGGCTGCCAGCTTCGACGGGTTCGCCGCCTTGGCAAAGGCTGGCTTCTCTCTGAAGAACCGTTTATATCCTATAGACTCCTGGGGCATGCTGACAGCGGCGCATCTCGCCTACGCTCATCATCATGTCTATGGAATGGCGCTGTTCAACTCGCAATATTACTTGTACAACTTTCTCGACGAGAACTCGTCACGACCGCTTTCTCAACCATCGGCTGCGATGAGTCGACTGGGAGATTCTAAAGCTGTTGCCGAGAGCAGCCAACATTACTTTTTAACCAGTACTCATTACCATTTGCAACGCGTTTGTGACCCTGCAAGACAGGATGAGACTGTCTGCGATCAGTTGCCGTTTGATATTTCGCGATCTCAGAATGAGCACGAATTCTCCCTGGATATGGCGCCCCCTACCCAGGGATGGGATCCCAAAGGAGGCCTGCTGCGAATGACCTACATCGTGACTTCATCTCCCGATCAACGTCCGGCCACGAGCGAGGATTATCAAAAAATACACGACGAACTCACCGTCTCTATCAATGGAAATACTTTATCCCATGACAAACGAAATCTGTCATGGCCACTCAATCCGGCAGACGGGCCTGTCAACAATGCGTATTACAAAACCTTCTGGTGGACGGCACCCGTGTTTAACCTGATCCTCCCGGTCGATCCAAGGATACTGAAGGACGGAATGAACGCCGTTTCTATTAAATGCTTTCCGAAGCCAGGAGACAAAGTACAACATTTCAGAATCGTAAATTTTGAAATGTTTCTTCCGGCGAAGAGTCTTAAGTCAGATCACTCTTAGCCGCAATATGTCCACTTCACGAGAGGAGCATGGAGAGGAGTCGTCCCAATAACGTCGGAGTCGCGTTAGCAACCCCGCCCAAGCCGAGGCTTGCACCATAAAGCCCCCGATTCTTCCGGGATATTTATAAACAGACCAAAGACTGACCGCCTGGCGCCGTATTCCGGATCCTTCACCTTCCAGTATCTCTTCTCCACTGGCTCAAAGATCACAGGGCACTACCACAGTCGAATTGCTCTGACTTCAAGTCGAATGGTTCGATGCGTCTTACCAAAAGAAGAATAACTGCAAAGGATATTGGATGCAGCAATCCCGCGATCAGGAAGACGATACTGTAGGTGTGATAAGAAGTAAGCAGGGCACCGACCAGAAGATTAAAAAGCATTCCCCCGCATGATCCCGCTGCACCGAGCATCCCGGTAACGGAGCCAACGATCGTTGAAGGAAAGATATCTGCCACAAGGGTTTGCAGAATGGACGACCATACCTGATGCCCGAACATTGCCATGCTGAAGAACAGGATTGTATAACTAAGCGGCGAAGCAGAAATCAGCAGTGAAACCGGCATCAGGGACGCACCAAGCGCCATAAGGGTCTTGCGGGAAGCGTCAACGCTCAACCCTCGCCGAATCAGCAGACCGCTTAGCCACCCACCAACTACGCATCCAGTTCCTGAGACGGCGTATGGCACCCACCCATAATTCCCAATCTCCTTGATATTCAAATGTCGTACATCCGCGAGATATTTTGGCAGCCAGAAGATGAAAAAGAACCACGCAGAATCGCTCAGGAACTTGGCACCGCAGAGACCCCAGATCGGACGAATGCGAAGTAGACGCAACCACGTTATTCTGTGCTGCTTGGTTATAGACGACTGGAGTGAAGCCTCGATATATTCCCGTTCAGTCTCCGTGATTCTTTTGTGTTTTTCAGGAACTTCGTATATACGGTACCAGACGAAAGCCAGCAATAAGCCAATGACGCCTGTAACCAGGAAGGCCACGCGCCAGTTTGACCACAGCACAAGACTCGCGAACAGGGGGGGGGCAATCAGAGCCCCAATACTTGCTCCGGTATTGAAAATGCCGAAGGCCAATGATCGCTCCTGCTTTGGGAACCACTCCGAGATGGCCTTCGCCGCTCCCGGAAACCCGCCCCCTTCACCAAGACCAAGCAGAAAACGAGCTACGCCAAGGCCGAACACGTTGGTTACCAGACCCTGAAGCATATTCGTCACAGACCACCATATGAGCATCACCAGGTAACCGGTTCTAGTGCCAACCATATCCAGCAGGCCGCCGCCGATAGCACTCATGACCCCGTACGCAAGCAGGAACACGAACTGTAATTGGGAATACTGGCTATCCGATATTGGAATGCTCTTCTGTAGTTCGGGGACAATAACAGGAAGACTCTGCTTGTACAGATAGCATAGCCCGATTGCTGCAGACAGAAGGAAGGCTATTTGCCAGCGAAGATTCTTGATTTTGCGCATAGGAAATCAGAGAAAAGATATATCAGTTATATGCTGCTGTCAAGCTGAAGTTGCCTTCCCCATTGGTTCACAACGGAAAACAGAACAGATACCTGCCATCACCAGAATTCTATCAGGGCTGTATGCAGAAAACGTTTTATTTTTTTGGACAGTCTGTGTGTCAGGAGCGAACAACGAGATACAATTTATATATGTTGGTATATCAACCCTCCAGTAAAAAACGAGTTTCACGCCGGGATTCCTCTTTGGCGCAACAGGCCTACATCTTGACCAAAGAGAAAATTCTGATGGGGGATCTACCGACCGGTACAGCTCTGTCAAGGCGAAAGCTGGCTGAAGAATACAAGATGAGTTTCGTGCCTGTGATGGAAGCGTTGCAAAAGCTGGAAACCGAAGGGTTGGTGGAGAGCCGTTCTCGCGTTGGAACTCGCGTCCGTGTTCCAACGCCGGGGGATATCCGCGAAGAATACATCATGCGCGAAGCTCTAGAGTGCCACTGCGCCCGCCTTTTTGCTGAAAAGGCTACGCTAGCCGAGAAACGCGAACTGAGGATCATAGCTCGAGAATTGGACAACATAGATGAGAAATGGGTGAAAGATCAGCGCCCGAACCGTGAAGTGGTAATTGCTGAAAACAGGCTTCACATGCATATTCATATGCGAATCGCAGAGTGTACGGGGAGTTCGGCTCTGGTAGCATCTGTCACCAGAAACCAGACGCTTGTCTTTAAGTGGCTTCTAGACGCTGGATACAAGCCGCCCTCGCAACCGTACTGGTACGAACACTGGCATGAGGATCTCGTAGAGGAGTTGTCTGTCTCCGATCCAGATAAAGCTGAAGCGGCCATGCGCCACCATATACTGCACGGTTTGGATGCGGTTATGGACAGTTTGCAGCCGTCACTGAACGCTGCGTATTCCGAATGGAAGCGAAAGCCATAGCCCGTCCAATTTCTTTGGATCAGAAGCAATTCGCAAACAAGACGACTATCTTGACTGCCGAATTCCTTCAATAACAAGTGCCCCTGCAATAACCAAAGCCCCAAAGATGGTTGCTTGCAACAGAAACCTCTGCAAAACCCCTCCTAATCCCGTTCTTGTCTTGCATGTTGACGCATCCGAATCTCTGATATATCATTTCTTAAAAGTGAGGGGGTGGTGATTTTACGCGCCTCCTCATCGACACATTTCCTGAAGCACGGACAAGAGTGACCCATGAAAAAAATTCTCAATGGACCTGAAGATTACGTGAACGAGATGTTGGAAGGGTTGTGTGCTGCACACCCTGAATATTTCAAAAGGACGGCGGCACAAGGGCGAGTCCTTGTCCGTCCGGATGCACCCATCGCCGGGAAGGTTGGAATCGTCACGGGAGGGGGATCGGGTCATCTGCCAGTCTTTACCGGTTACCTTGGGAAGGGGCTGCTCGACGCCTGTGCGATCGGCGATGTGTTTGCTTCTCCTGGCGTTAGGTTGATGACGGATGCCATTTGTGCTGCGAACGGTGGTGCGGGGGTGTTGAGGCTCTACGGCAACTATGGCGGCGACGTTATGAATTTCGAAATGGCTGCCGAGATAGCAGAAATGCAGGGGATTGCAACCACTCAGGTTTTGGTGGCAGACGATGTAGCCAGTGCCAGCCTCGCGGAGCGATCGAAGCGCAGAGGTGTTGGCGGCATGATCTATTGTTTCAAGATCGCGGGCGCCAAAGCGGATACCATGGCGAGTCTGGAAGAGGTAACCGCCACTGCGCAGAAGGCGGCAGACAATTGCCGCACCATTGGAGTGGCTCTTACTCCATGCACTCTTCCCGCTGTCGGGCATCCGACGTTTACGATCGGGGAAGGCGAGATGGAGATTGGCATGGGCATACACGGTGAGCCAGGAGTGCACCGTGGGCCGCTGCGTAGTGCCGACGAGATCGTGAAAGATATGCTGGAGTACCTGCTGGCGGATATGCCGTTGGTCACGGGAGATAGGGTCTCTGTGCTCGTCAATAGTCTGGGAGCTACACCGCTCGAGGAACTGTATATCTCGTATCGCTATCTAGCGCGGGAAATGAAGGCAAAGGGTGTCACCATTGTGCAGCCTCTCATTGGACGGTACGCCACTTCCATGGAGATGACAGGCATGTCGATCACCCTCTGCAAGCTTGACGAAGAACTCGAAACTCTACTGACGGCGCCTTGTGATTGCCCGTTTATGAGGAACTGATATGTCTGTGACACTTACCACGGAATCGATTCGCTGGGGAATCGCCCGGATAAAAGAAAAAGTCGATGTTTGTGCCAGTGAGCTCAACGAACTGGATGGCGCTCTGGGAGACGGAGATCTGGGCGTCACGATGACAAACGGAATGCGGAAGCTGTTCGAAGAAGCACCATTGCTACCAGAAGATGTCGGGGCGGCATTCCTGCAGTGCGCGCAGGTCTTCACTGGGGTCACCGCTTCCACTTATGGGGCAATACTGGCCACTGGCATGATGGCGGCAGCAAAGGCTACGCAAGGAAGAACCAGCGTTTCGTGGTTGGAGGTGTCACCATTGCTTGACGCCGCAATCCAGGCAATGTCGGCAAGGGGCAAGGCTCAATTAGGCGACAAGACTGTTCTGGATGCGTTGGATGCGATCCGAAAAGCGGCAGAAGGACTCGACGACCCGGTCGCGATAGTTGGACGCGCAGATCAGGCAGTAACGGTGGTTCTCGCAGAGTTTCGCGACCGTCCGTTTCGTCAGGGGCGGGCGCGAATTTTTGGAGACAAAGGTCTTGGACTCAATGATCCGGGTATGGTCGCCTTGAAGCGCATGGTCGAAGCTCTCGCCTGACGGGCTGATGGGCGTGAAACCGAGCGTCATGACGTATGTGGGTCGGAAGAGCGCGAGATTCTGGCAGAGATGATGTAGGCAAATTTGCAGAACAAATTTTCAGGGAGAGGGATTAACTAGGGTTGACAGAATGAATGTTCAATGGAAACATCCGATTCGCACCAAATTGCAAGCAGGAGAAACTGTTCTTGGTGTGACCATTACCACTCCAAACATAGAGGCAGCGGCGCTTACCGCCAGCCTCGGGTTTGATTTTCTCTGGGTAGAAATGGAGCACTCTCCTGTCACGCTCGAAACCCTGCGCAATATTGTTCTTGCAACACAATGCCTTTCGGCATCCGTTTTCGCAAGAGTGCCAGTGGTGGAGTTGTGGACTGCCAAGCGGGTTATGGATCAGGGCGTTTCGGGCGTGATTTTCCCGTTTGTGTCTACGTCAGGAAAAGCACTGACAGCCGCCGCTGCCTGCCGTTATCCTTCTCTCGGCAGACGCGGCTCCGGTGCGGGACTTGCTATTTCGACATGGCCGGAACCGGAAAACTATTACGACTCTGCGGATGAAAACATCCTAACGATCATTGTGATTGAAGAGGCCGAGGCGGTGGCGAATATCGAGGAGATTGTTGCCATTCCTAACGTTGATGTGATCTTTATCGGTACCAGCGATCTGTCGTTTTCTCTTGGTCTGCGTGGCCGTCAGGAGAATGCTCCGGAGCTAGAGGAAGCAATCGGCAAGGTTGTAGCTGCTGCAAAGAAACACGGTAAGTTTCTCGGTCGCCCTGCCGAATCACTCGAGCAGGTAGCAAAGTTTCGCCAGCAAGGGTTTCAGTTTTTTCAGTCGCAAACCGAACTCGGATTGATGCGTCTGGGCGCACAAGCGCTCGGACTCAAGGCAACCAATGGGAATGGATCGAATGGTACCCCAAGGCCGATGTACTAACGATGTGCCTGAGACTTCGGCAGAGGATATGTATCTGCTCCGTTCTTTCGAGATTAACTTCCAAACTGCAACTACGTTGAGATGACGAAGAGGGTGGTAATGCGCCTTATGGAGAATTCTGGAATCAAGAGAAGAGATTTCCTGATTGCTGCGCCAGCGGTAGCCAGCCTTGCGGTTGCCTATGGAGCATTGTTTACGCCTTCGGCCACTTACGCCGAATCCGCAGCATCTCTCATCGGCAATCCGTTCACGCTTTTCTCTGCCGATAGCATCAAGGATGTCTTCAAGTCGCTTGTGGCTAGTCCTGGCAATAAAATCATCTACCGCGACAGTAATCTTTCCATCATGTTGACTATCGAGAAGGCGGCTGCCGCCAAGGAGTTTGAATGGCACGAAGAACGCGACCACGTCTTCCATATTCTTGAGGGATCGGCGGTCTACGAATTAGGTGGGACACCGAAACATGTGCGCAGTCCGAGACCTGGTGAGTGGCTCGCCCCAGAATCTGAGGGCGCAAAGACTGTGACGGTAAACGAGGGGGACGTGCTGGTGGTTCCACGTGGTACTCCGCACCGGCGTAGAACACCAACCAGCGTAAAGCTCATCCTAGTTTCCCCGGGATTGCCTCCGGCGGTATGAACAGAGATATGAGGAGCGCTCACAATCGCAAGCGCGAGGAGAAGCAGAATGGCACTTAGGAATTCAAGCACTGGGAAGATCAGTCGGGAGTATTCGATTGCTGAATTGCAGGATGCAGCGAAGCTTATGCGCGGCTACAATCTGGTAGCACTGTGTGCGGCTGGCTCGGGTCACACCGGGGGAACCCTCTCGATGATGGAACTGGCTGCGGCGCTTTATCTGAGGGTGGCGGATCACGACCCGCGGAATCCTGATTGGGTCAATCGCGACCGTATCCTGTGGTCTGCCGGACACAAGGCTCCGGCCCTCTATGTTTCGCTCGGCATTGCTGGTTTCTTTCCAATCGAAGAAATTGTTACGTTGCGTAAGTTGGGATCTCACTTTCAGGGGCATCCGCACTGGCTCAAACTGCCTGGCGTTGAGATTTCTTCGGGCTCACTGGGCCAAGGGCTGAGCGTTGCCGTAGGCATGGCGCTAGCCGCACGGCTTGACGGACGGTTGAACAAGATCTTCTGCCTGATGAGTGACGGCGAGCAGCAAGAGGGAGAGGTGTGGGAGGCAGCAATGGAGGCTGGCCACTATCATCTTGATAATGTCATAGCCGTTATTGACCGCAACCGCATGCAGATTGACGGCTGGGTGAAGGACGTGATGGACATTGAGCCGCTGGAAGCAAAGTACCGCTCCTTTGGCTGGGAGGTGATCGAGGTTGACGGTCACAACATGCAACGGGTGGTTGAAGCATTTGAGAAGGCTCGGGCCGTTGTAGGCAAGCCGGTATTAATCCTGGCCGACACCGTAAAAGGCCAGGGAGTGAGTTTCATGGAGAACCAACTCGGCTGGCACGGCAAGGCTCCTAATCGTGAGGAGTTGGATGCCGCGCTGAAAGAACTGGAACTGAACGATCGTATTCCCTTCGACTCATTGCTCGAAACAGCGAGAGATTTCCAGGCCGAGGCCAGCCGTGAACTCGAGAAGGGAATGCCGAATTTCTCACGTGACTATTGGTGGAACAGAGGCGCTTCAATGCAGGTGAAAATGGCGCCGACGCGTAAGGGCTTCGGGCAGTCGCTGGCAGAGTGTGGTGAGGACGAGCGCGTGGTAGCTCTAGGGTTAGATATTTCAAACTCCATCACCATCAGCGATTTTTATTCCGGCAAGCCGGAGCGGAAGAAACGCTGGTTCAGCATGGGTATTGCAGAGCAGTCGGCCACGGCGGCGGCAGCGGGGCTGGCGCGTGAAGGAAAGCTTCCGGTTGTCGGTTCCTATGCGACTTTTTCGGCGGCGCGCAACCTTGACCAGATACGTGTCTCGATCTGCTACGCGAATCTGAGCGTGCTCATTGTTGGAGCCCATGCCGGCGTCTCCGTGGGGCCAGATGGTGCTACTCATCAGGCGCTCGAGGACTTATTTGCAATGCAGGGATTGCCGAACATGTCGGTTGTCGTCCCATGCGACAGCGTGGAGACACGCAAAGCTGTGCGCTACCTGCTGCTTGATCACCAGGGACCGAAGTACATTCGACTCGCCCGCGAGGCCACGCCCATTGTGACCAACGAGCAGACACCATTTGTATTCGGTTGCGCCAACGTGATCCGGCTGCGCGGCGAGAAGGAGGATTTTGTGGAAGCCTTCGAGACAAAGCTGGCTTCCGAGTACAGCAATGAACAGGAGGACCTTACCATCGTGGCGATCGGGCCGATGGTGCCCGAAGCGATGCGCGCGGCACAGATTCTCAAGTTCGAATATGGATGGGAAACGCGCGTGGTAAATATGCACACACTCAAACCCATCGATGCAGAGGCTCTAATCCGTGCGGCGCGGGAGACTGGTGTGGTGATCACGGCGGAGGAACACCAGATAGGTGCGCTGGCCTGGCGTGTAAGCTCGATACTGACCGAGAGCCCGAAGTTGTACGGTTTTTCTGTAATTACTGGTGCAATTGGAGTAAAGGATCGTTTCGGTGAGTCCGGTGCTCCGTGGGAGTTGGTAAAGAAGTTCGAAGTAAGTGCCGAGCACATAGCGCAGAAGGCCGCGAATCTTATGGAGCTTAAGCAGGAGAAACAAGTGAGTCTGGCGACGAAGTAGGAACGACGATAAGTAGCCCCGACAGAATAGGGTTTATAAATCCTGCAAAGGATGGATGAGATGAAACGACGCACACTGATTCAAAATGCAGTTGGCATTGGGCTCATGGAAGGGCTTCTTGGAGACAGTACGAATATGCTCCATGCAGGCGAACCCAGCACGGGATTTCTCTCGGGATCTCTGAAAAAAAACGGAGATCAGATAAACGACTGGCATGCTGAACTGACGAAGCGAGTTGCAGCCCTGGAAGACTACGGTGGGGGAACGCTGGAATTGGGGGACGGCGTTTACACAATCTCACAACCACTTCGCCTGCCGGACTCTGTGAGTTTGTTGATGACCCCGAATGCAGTCATTCGGGCGCAAGCCGGATTTGCAGGAGACGCCATCATCATCAAGGGCGGCGGTAGAAAATCAAAATTCAATGAAACGAGCGGCTGGATTCGCGGTGGCGTGATTGATGGGGGATCGCAGCCACTGACCGGTATAAGAGTAGAAGTTCTTCACCGGTTGGAGATAGCTGACCTGGTTGTGGTGAACGCCACTTACAAAGGTATTCACCTCCTAAAGGGCGGGTTCGAAAAGAACATAACACGGGTTCGCTGTGATGTTGATGCGAGTACGCACTACGCGCCCGGAAGTATCGGCATCCACTACGAGAACGGGGACAGCAAAGTTATTCTTGCACACGTTATAGGCTATGAGACGGGTGTGCGCAGCGACGGTTCCAGTAATTGGTTTACGGCGGTTCACGCCTGGAACAATGATCTCGTGCATGGTCCTATGTTGTACAACTTCTATTGCAATGGACAGAACAACACATTCAATCAATGCTATGCAGATTCTCCCACTACTGCGGGATTCTACGTCAGTAAGCGGAGCCAATCCTTTGTTCAATGTCGTGTGTACTATAGCCGATGGGCAAAGGATAACAGTGGTGCAGGGTTTCTGATTACCCCCGAAGGCAAATATGGAAACTACATAGGCAACGTTCTGTTTGGCAGCAAAGGACACGCGTTGGCTAAGGCATTCGATGGCAATCTGGAGGGTGCCTGCATCCTTGGAACATCCACGCTGGGGGCGGTCATGGGAGGCTTGGAAAATCGCATTCCGTCCGGCGATTCAACCACCCCCCCATTGAACCTGTCGGGAACCGGTTTCTGTCTTACGCAACAGATCAAACCCCCATTGCCCGAGCAGGGAGAGGTCGGTGAGGTTCGGTGGGTGGATGATGGCGAGGAATCGGCATTGTGGGTCAAGACACCGAGGGGCTGGAAGAAATCCATGCTGCTGTAAAGGCCTGGAGGAACGGTAGGCAAACTTCTTCTGGAGGATGATGGTTTAACGATTGTTGAGCTTTTTGAGTTGTGTTCAGATGGCAGTTCTGTTGTGTCAGGAATACATCTTCTCGACCACCAAAACTGCACTGGACTCAGCGAATAGATAGCAGTAATGCCGGGTCGTTTCCGCCACTGCTGATGTGCTTCCATCCCTTATCGCCTATCTTTCAATATGGTTCCAGACCTGAACTCCGAAAACGAGGTATTGATATGACACGTTTAACATTATTGATTTTTCTCATTGTGGAAACCATAAGCGCTGGTGGCAGCGCCACGATCGATCACCATGGTTTGGTCGGTTTTACCTACACCCAGGATGATTTCTTCGTATCCCGTGCTCAGGGGAGTCAGATCGCAAATATTCAGATTTACGGATGGGGAACTCTGTGGCCTTATTCCGAGGGAACCGAGAAGGAGCACGATAACGGTGCTGTTCTGGATGGACGCGTTCGTCGGTCTATTGCTGACGGTCAGGAGGTTGTATTGACGTGCGCCACCGCTCCTTCCACCTACCGGAAATCGGGAAGGCCATGGAACATGCAAGAGCGCGTGCTGAATTCCATGGAAGAGCAATATGCGATGCGCTGTGCTCAGACTGTCTCCCGTTGGCGTCAAATTACGCGGGTGCAGGTCTGGAACGAGTTAAAGGGCTACTGGCTTGGGCCACCGGAGAACCGATGGGACTACGAAGGATATACGCGCTTCTACAACAAGGTCTATCACGCAGTGAAAGCAGCACGGCCCGATGTACTGGTTGGCGGAGGCTACGCTGTCCTAACCGGTGGAAAGCACCCTTATTTTGATAAGCAATATGATGGAGTATTGATAGACTCCAGAGCAATGGATGCCATGCAGTATTGGGTCCGGTATGCGGATGGATTTGATGCAATATGCCTTGACGGAACATTCGCGCCCAATAACTTTGTAAAAGTGACTGCTTATTTCAGAAAGCTGGTGCCGGGCAAGCCAATCTGGTGGTCCGAGTTTTATAGTGACGACAATGCAGATATGCGTGAGGCGATGCGACTCATCGTAGATGACCAGCAACCAGGAGATGTTGCGCTCTGGTGGGAAGAGAAGCGGTTTGGGAGGTTCAATTTAATCCAAAGGGGGGTTCCCCCGGCTTTGCCTGGGAGGGAGTAGCCGATTGACATTTGTGGGAATCCATCCGAGAAATTCCAAGAGGCGAGCAGTCAAGCACACCTAAGGAATCTCTGCACAAGTCTGCAAGCCGCGCTTTGATTGATTAAAGTAGAAGCATGAAATGGAAGGCGCATTTCCAGCAGACATTGGCCTCACAGGCGAGCTACGAGAAGTACGGACGCAAGTCTCGTCGGGAGTTGTTTCTTGACGAGATGGAGCGGGTGGTTCCATGGGCCAAGCTGGAAGCTCTGGTAGAAGCCCACTATCCCAAGGCTGGCAATGGCTGCCGCCCGGTTGGTCTCGCCGTCATGCTGCGGACTTACTTTGTGCAGCAGTGGTTTAACCTGAGCGATCCAGGCGTGGAAGAAGCGCTCTACGAGTCGCCCGCGCTGCGCCGTTTTGTCGGCGTGGATTTGGGCTCAGCGCCCGCGCCGGATGAGACCACCATTCTGCGCTTCCGCCATCTGCTGGAGCAGCGCAACATCGGCCCGGAGATACTGGAGACGGTCAATCAGCATCTGGCATCGAAGGGCATTTGCATCACGACAGGCACCATCGTAGACGCGACGATTATTCAGGCACCCTCTTCAACCAAGAACCAGAGCGGCTTCAGGCACCCTCTTCAACCAAGAACCAGAGCGGCAAGCGCGACCCGGAGATGCATCAGACCCGCAAAGGAAACCAGTGGTACTTCGGCTTGAAGGAGCACATTGGCGTCAATAGCCGCGAGGGCGTGGTACATTCGGTAGCAACGACAGCAGCCAGCGTGGCGGACAAGCACATACTGCCGGAGTTGCTTCACGGCGAAGAGCGCAAGGTGTGCCACCCCACGGACTAAGACCTATCCGTGGGGGCCCGGTGTGGGGCGATGGTGGTTATCAAGGTCAGACGGCGGCGATTCGCGAAGCCGCGCCAGCAGCGCAGGACATGACATGTCGCCGCACCAAGTACAAAAACTATGTTGATGAAGTAGCCAGGCGAAAGAACACGACCAAGTCAAAAGTAAGAGCCAAAGTAGAACATCCATTTCGCATCCTGAAGCGCGTGTTTGGTTGCGACAAGGTGAGATACAGAGGGTTGAAGAAAAATCATCACTGGTTGTGTACGAATTTTGCGCTGGTGAATCTATACCAATTCCGCAGACGGCTGGCTCCGCCCGGGGCGTAGTGTGTCTGGAGGCCGAAATCGGCCTCTGCAAACAACAACAAAGCCTGATACAGAGCCCGCATGGTGCATCTTTTGCTCGGGATCTGCGGCCATCTCGCCGCTGGTTCTCTCTCAGGCAGAAATTAGATACTTGCGCAGAGGTTCCTTAAGTGAATTAGCCGACTTTAATATGTATTTAGCCTACAAAGTCATGCTTATTCTTCTGAATGCTGTCTATAGTTCTCCCCAATGGAAATTCAGTAATAACCCAGTAGGCCAAAATACGTGGCTGCTCAGTGATGGACCATCCTTTCCTTGAAGGGGAGAAGGTTGGCTCACGGCAGCCTGTGATTACGGCACTCAATTTGTTGAGATGCTCTTACCGCATGGGTAGAGAAGCGGGTCAGCGCCTGTTGAGAATTGATGCGTGGCCCAAAGAACATCAAGGAACTATTAAAGTGAAAGGGTTTAACGTGAGTACGATGAATCGGATGGTCGGCACCGTAAAAATGTTTGCTCTCGTAGCGGTCGCGGCATTGTTTCCCTCAACGAATCTGGCGCAGACCATTGCAATGACGCCCGGAACAATCAGCACGTTACTCGGAACCGGCACTGCTGGTGAACCCGCGAACGGGTCAGTGGCCGGCACCGGTACTGCGGTTGAACCCGTTTATGCCATAGCCATTGCGCCAGTGATTTCAGGCCTTGGAGGTGATATTTATTTTGCGGAGAGCACCAGTTATGTCAAGGTGATTTACGAGGGTGGAACTGCAGCAGCGGCAATAATTGCAGCTAACTCGGCCGTAACGGGAACCACGAGCCCTACCATTGGGAGAATCTACACTATTGCGGGAACAGGGTCTGCGGGGACTGGAACGGATAGTGGGTTATCTACATCCTCGAAGATCAATGGCGCCCGTGGCCTGGCGGTTGATCCAACTGGAAATCTCTTTATTGCCGACACAGGCAATAATAAAGTTCGCATCGTATACGCCGGAACCGTTGGGTCGGCCAGCGCTTTGATTTCCCTTGAGAACAGCGGCACCACGCCTACTGCTGGATATATCTATACGGTTGCGGGCACAGGGACGGCGGGAACAGTGGGCTCTTTAACAGGTAACGGAGCACTCGCCAGTAATCTGAATCTGAATAGTCCGCGTGGCCTCTATGTTGATAGCAGCGATGATGTCTATATCGCAGATGAGGCGACCTATACCGACCGTCTGGTGTACAACGGCGGGAGCCTCGCCTACACGCTGCTCCATATTGAAGGCTATACGGGCCCGGTATCCGGGACCGGGACAGGGTACGCTTTCATCATTGCAGGCGGTACTTCGGCGAATTCTAAAGATCCAGGCGATGGCGGGTTAGGCTTTAACGGGGCAGGATCCGGGACTGTTACCAGCGGTATCTATGGTGCGCATGGATTAGGGGTAAACCCGACCACGGGTGATGTATACGTGAACGGTTTTAACTCCTACAAAGTTCACAAGCTGACATGCAGCACGGGAATTATTACAACGATTGGAGGACCGGGGTCGGCTACAGGCGGCGTCGCAGGCAACACAGGTGACGGCGGTCTGGGCTCAGCCGCTACCTTCGGTGCGTTGCGTGATATGTGGGTGGATGCAGGAGGTAACGTCTATCTTGCTGATGCAAGCGCGGCATCGCCAATTACCAGCGCGATTCGGAAGATTGACCAGAACGGCTACGTAAGCACGATTGCCGGAACCAATGGTACCGCCAGTTATACGGGTGATGGCGGCAACGCGACCGCAGCAACGCTGGATGCACCGTACGATGTGAAGCTTGACGCCAGCGGCAACCTCATCATCGCCGATGAAGGCAACAACCGTATCCGCAAAGTGACCGTGAGTGCCGCAGTTGCTGGATCGGTGATTGGAACCGCTCTCAACAACAGCGGCAAATTTACCTATGAGGGAAGTTTTGCCTTTGGTAGCCAGACAGACGGCACCCAGAGCACGGCGCCTGCAACTGCTTTGATCACGAATCTAACCGGTTCCTCAGTAACACCAAGCCTCACGATTCCATATGGATTTGTGCAGACTCTCCTCAGCAATTCAGACGTTCCGGATTGCAGCAGTTCCACCCCAATTCCCCCAGGCACAAGCTGCACTCTGGCACTTGAGTTTGCACCAATTGCCTCTGGCTCCTACTCTCCGACTGTCACTGCCGTTGTTGGCAGCGATACAGTCACCATCCCGGTGACAGGCACAGGGAGTTACGGCGCGACGTCCACGTCTACCGCGCTCTCAATCACGCCCTCCGGTCCGCCATACCACTACGGAATCCCTCTCACCCTGCAAGCGACGGTCACGCCTTCTACTGCTACCGGGTATGTGATCTTTACGGATTCGGTCTCCGGCACACTTGCCAATGTCCTGTTGTCGAGCGGAAGCGCAAGTTACACGGCCAGTAGTCTCTCCGAAGGAGCTCACACCATTACGGCAACCTACACCGGGAATGCGACCTATGCGCAAAGCACAATCCAGTCGTCAGTCCCTGTTTCGTATTACACCTCGACAACCACTATTTCGCCGAGTACCACAACTCCCGATCTGGGAGCTGCAGTTACCCTGACGACGAGCGTCACTGGCTCCAGTTCTCCGTTACCGTTGCCGAGTGGAACAGTCTCTCTCTCGGACACGCTCAACAGCAACAATGTCGTCCAGCTTGGCGGAGTCACACTCAGCAGCGGCAGCGGTGCTTTGACAACCTCGACACTACCCTTTGGCAGCAACTTAATCACCGGCAACTACAGCGGGGATACCTATAACCTGTCTTCCAACTCTTCGGTCACGGTTACGGTATCGGCCACAAGGCCTGCCGGCATCCCCGGCACAATCTCAACAATCATCGGCAACGGGAACGCTGGTACAAGCACATCTCCGACGGGCGCAGCTACCTACCTGCCAACCGATGTACGGATTGATGCAAGCGGCAACATCTACTACACGGATTACAATGACATCGTCCGCGTGTACAACCCCGGCAGCACTGTGGTCACAATTGCAGGAACCAGTGTTCCTGCGGGGCAAATTGCGACCATCGCCGGCACTGCCAGTACGGTCTGCCCAAATCCCACTGGCGTACCCGCCTGTGGGGATGGCGGCCTGGCAACCTTGGCCACGCTGAATACAGCCCGCGGTCTGGCTCTGGATGCCTACGGGAATGTCTATATCTCCGATACCAGCGATGACCGCCTCCGGGTTGTCATCAACTCTGCTCCGACCGGCTCCCCGATTCTGGGAATTCTGACGGCATTAGGCATTTCGCCGAGTGTTGGGTACATCTACACCCTTGCAGGCAATGGAACCACCACCGTTGGGACCAGTGGAACTCTGGCTACCTCACAGGGCCTGAGCAGCCGCAATCTTGTGCTGGATAGCGCCGGCGACATCTACCTTTCGGACTTGGCCAACTCCCGCGTTCGCGTGATTTATGCAGGTGGAAGTACAGCTGCGAGCCTGATTGCTTTGGAGACAGGCACTACCCCCACAGGCAGCGACATTGGCTTCATGTATACCATCGCGGGTACAGGTTCCACCACGGATTCGGGAGATGGCGCAAAGGCATCATCGGCAGGCGTAGATGCTCCCTGCGGCGTTGCATTTGACGCCAACGGCAATCTGCTGATTGTCGAGTACAACGGCTCTGCTGTCCGCAGGGTTACGATGAGCACGGGCTTCATCTCACTGGTTGCCGGCACCGAAGGTACCTCCGGTTATGCAGGCGATGGCGGAGCAGCCACTTCGGCGCAACTAAACCATCCACGGGATATCTACGTGGACTGGGCGGGGAATCTTTACATCACTGACTACAGCAACAATCGCATCCGTGAGGTGAACAACTCCACCGGTGTAATTTCGACGATTGCCGGCTATAACTCCGGCACGGGCGATCCTCTGGGCGACTCAGGTTCGGCAACCTCAGCTTATATTGACGGACCGAATAGCGCCGTCTTTGATCTCTCCGGCAACCTACTGATTGCTGACAACTACAACGACCGAATCCGCAGAGTGAGCGCGACCAGCGTATCTCTGACCTTCCCGACAACAGTCGTAAACGCGAACAGCAATCTGACGGCCGTCATAACGAATAACGGCAATCAAACCATCAACTCCATCAGTGTCGGCAGCGTCCCAACAGCATATGCGTTGACGCCAAGCGGAGGAACAGATTGCACCAGCATATCCTCACTCTCTTCGGGACAGAGCTGCAATGTGGAAGTGGTCTTTACGCCGACCGCAGCCAGTTCGTATACCGGCACAATCACTGTTTCCAACAGCAAGACACCCATCACAATTAATATCTCCGGCTACGGCAGCGCCGCTTCGCCTATCACGCTTTCAAGCACCAGCACGAACATAGTGGCCGGTGGTTCAATAGCGCTCACAGCAACCGTGACCGGAAACTCGCCAACTGGAGTCGTGAACTTCTACTACACCCTTTTAGGGAGCAGTCAGCAGATTTTGTTTGCTGTTGGCACACTCTCAAGCGGAACAGTAACGACTTCATCTATTGCGCTCCCTTCAACCCCGACCGTCGGCGTGTACAACTTTACGGCTGTCTACTACGGCGATACGCATAATGGGCCTTCCACCTCCGCAATTACTGCTGTGAGTGTCGGGCTCTATACCATTACGACAGGCAGCAGCGGATACAAGCAATTTACGATCAATGGCCAGCCCTTTATTCCCAAGGGAGTCAATTATTTAGAGGATTGGGGTTATGGCTCGATGAATATGTTCGATTCACGAAGCTCCTATTACAACCAATCAACGCTCAATCAAAACTTGTCATGGATAGCCCAGAACGGCTTCACTTACGTCAGGCTTTGGCTCAAAGGGTACGATACCCTCACTGGTTTTCAGGGCACTGGTTCCAGCGCCGCTCCAAGCTGTGCTCCTAATGCGCAATGGACAACTGCCAATAACACAGCGTGGAACGCATATGTGTCACATATTGTGACCACGATTCAGTATGCACAAAGTGTTGGACTAGCTGTTGTTCTGACCGGATCCTTTCCGGGAGGCACAACCGATCCGTTTACGCCTCTCAACTGCCCTGTTACCCAACTCTCCACCACGGGTGGCATGAACGACCTCCTGTTAAACCCTGCAGAAACTACTGCGCTAGGCACGTTCTACAGCGCGTTGCTGCAGTCGATGGTCGCGCAGGACTCAACCATTGCCTCCGGAATTTTATATTTCGACATCTACAACGAACTTCATTACGATCTGACCAGCCTTCCGCTTGTAAACGATGCATCGGGTGACTACTTCACGTATCCTGCGAACAGCATTCAATACAACCTCAACAACTTTAATGCCAGCGGACAATACTATCCTCAGAGCAGACAAGCGCTGATGGATACGGCCGCTCAAAACTTCATTCAGACCGTGGGCAGTTCAGTACAAAGCGTAGTGCCAGTGATGGTGACCGCGAGCTCCTATTACAACTATGCGTTTAACCACACAGCCTTTGACGGAGGAAATCTTGAAAGCGGCGAAAATCCTAACAACTACGCGTTAAGGCCGTACTACGAGCTGCAAGGCGGTGCGAATCTGATTGATCTTCACACCTATCCCTCGCCATCCTTTACGTCTGAACCGGTGATGCTCTCCAATGAGGTTGTCGAATCTGGTGCCACTGGGACTCAAGTGGATGCGGCAACGACAGCCTTGATTGCCGGGGAGTTTGGTACAAACAACTCCAGTTATCCGTCAGGGATTAACTCTGCCGTTGCAGAGATGCAATTGGTAGTAACGGATGACTTCAAGCCGTATAACTTCACAGGCTATGCCATCTGGGATTGGAATCTTGATGTGAGCTTGACGTCTGTACTCATTGATTCATCAACTGATCCAAGTTGCGTCTACATGACGAATTTTGCACCGAACTACCAATCCAGCTTGTGCACTACCGAACAGGCACAGGAGCAAACTACAAAGTAGGTCTGGAAGAGGTTAAGGAAGCTCTGAACACGAAGACTTGTTCAGAGCTTCCCTAAAGGAAAATCTGGATGGACGAATACAAGAGCTTAAGCCACTCGAAGTGGGAGCACTTCATCCTTTGTAGATCAAAACTACGCAGGGCTCATGGCTTCACCGTTAAAGGGAAAATCAAGAATCATAATCTTTGATATAGCCAATTAATCAATGGCTGTCGTTATGGAGTGAGCGAACACTGGGGTCCAGAAGTGGCTCTGGTGGCGCTGTCGCAGATTGTCATAGTATGAACCGGCACCCATGCTCATGCCTTCCCGCTAACTCGATCGATAGCATGATGAACGGAGGCAGGAGGAAAATCACTGCGTGCCGTAACTTGGATTTAAATCTCGAATAATTAACACTTTACATCGATTCATATCCCTACCAAGAGAGCGAAACGCTCAATTTCAAACTACAAACCCACGCCATCCCATGCACAAAATATTGAGCGGGCTACGCAAAAAGAACTGCGATATTCACGGATTTATTTTGGAAATGCGCTGTTCATCATCAGCGGCAAACAGGCCTAAAAGCATCCTAAATATACCCTTGACATTGTAAAAATTACTGATATATCATTCGCCCAGATTTGAACGCAGTGATTGAAGGACTTCAGGCTAAAGGTCAGAATGGGCGGCTGAAGATTCAGACATTTCTTAACTACATCTGCATGCCCTGCGGAAGGAACACATTTGAGTTGTCGGGGGAACATAAATGAATAGCAGTAGCAAGCTATGCTGCACAAGTTGGGATGCTAACGGAGCGGTGTCGAGGGAAGGAGAGGCTTATGCAGGACAAAAGTAGCTGCAGGGGAATCTCCGCTCTCAGCCGAAAGAGCGGTACGGGGATTGCATTATTCTGGACATGCTTTCTACTGTTATTCGCATTCTTGCATCCATGCATCTGGGGTCAGGCGCAGAATACTGGAACGGTGAGCGGTAACATTACCGATATTACCGGCGCGGTTCTTCCGAACGCGGATGTCACTCTTACCTCGCTTTCCACCGGACAGGTCACGCATGTGACTTCGAACGGCCGGGGCGAATATTTGCTGAATGACGTTCCTGTAGGGCGCTATCAGCTCCATGTTGATGTGTCAGGCTTTAGCTCCTTAATCGTCAAGAATGTGGCCGTTGATGCAGACCAGAACGTAAGAATCGATGCGCATCTGAAGCCAGGAACTGTGGAAGCATCGGTGGTAGTCGTCGAGGATGCGGGGAGCAGCATTGACACCCGTTCTGCCACAATCGGATCTCTGATAGAACGGAAGCTGATCGAAGATCTTCCCATTGATACCAACAACGTTATCGCTTTGGCTGGCATTCTGCCCGGTGTGACCAACGTCAACTCCCCTACCACATTTACCGGCGATACCGGTGGCCCGACCTACAACGCAAGCGGCTCGCGCAACAACCAGAACCTGATGCTGCTCGACGGCATGATGTGGAATAACGTCTTCTATAACACCGGCCTAAATTTTCCGCCATCTCAGTCCCTGCAGGAGGTCAGCGTTCTGCTGAGCAACTACAAGGCGCAGTACGGACGCAATGCTGGCAGCGTTTTCAACGTGATTACCCGCTCCGGCTCGAACCAGTATCACGGGACAGTGTGGGAGTTTCTTCAGAACCAGGCTTTTAATGCCGCCGACCGTCTCACGCAGCTGAATCCCCATCTGGTACTGAATCAGTTTGGAGGTACGGTGGGTGGGCCGATCCTGCACAACCGTGTGTTTTTCTTCACTTCCTTTCAGGATTTACGTCTACGCCAACAGATCCCTGCGAAGGATTTTCTGATAACGCCTCTGGAGCGGGGATTTAATGCGGACGGCTCGGTACATCAGTGCAGCGCGAACGGTGCCTTTGCGGGGCATTCCTGTGCTTCCTTCGAGGAGGATGCCGAAGCGGCATACACCACAGAAAACCCCGTCTACACTGGCGATCCGAATTACAACAAGTACCTCTATAACCCCTACTATATGTCGTCGAGCCTGACGACCAGCGTCATGAATGCAGCCTGGCAGCAGGCAGGCAACGTCGGAACCAGCCCCTGTATTGCCTTGCTGCAACAAGCGGAAGCGACCTATGGCCAGTATCTTCCGAGTGCGGAGTTCCCTGCGGATTGCTTCAATCCCGTAGCGGTTGCGTTCGAGAAGAATTATGTGCCAGCGTCCGTGACCTACTCCGGCTCGGGTTTCTTACCATCCACAACAACTCTTGCACCGCGACCGCGCAACGACAAAAGCTTCCTGATTCGCGGCGACGCTGTCCACGGAAGCCACACAATTGATGCGCGCTATTACTGGCAGGGCGCAAATGACATCACACCGAACGGCAATACAAATGATGCGGGAATTGCTGGCTATGAGCCTGACAAGAATGTGATGTCGCTGAACTTTGGCAGCATTGGAGATACCTGGGTTCTGCGATCCAGTCTTCTAAACGTATTTCGCGCCGGTTACAAGCGCTTCTACAATACGATTACTCCGACCGATCCGACGACGCTCGCCACCCTTGGTGCAAGCCTTACGCTTCCGACCACCATGCCGGTGCTGCCTACCGTGAACATATACAACCGTTTAGCGGTAGGAAGCTCTGCTTCAGCTTATTCCCACGTTACCAACCAGTCGCTTGAATTCAATGACAGCCTCTCATGGACGCATGGCACGCACAACTACCAACTTGGTGCAAGCTGGCTGCACCTCGGATACGCCTCGTTCAAGGACTATCCCGGCTACTATTCCTTTGGCTTGGGCTATACTCACACTTCCGCATCGGACTTTCTCGCGGGCCTGTGCGAAGAAGAGATACAGCAGAATTCGACGACTCTGGACGCCAGCGCTCCAAACCTCTATCTCTACGTGCAGGACGACTGGCGAGCAAGCCGGAAATTGACGCTAAATTACGGCCTGCGTTGGGAGATCCCATATATATGGCATGCACCACACGGCCAATCGTCCACATTTATTCCCGGATACCAGTCTCAGGTCTTTCCCGAGGCGCCAGCCAATCTGGCCTACGTCGGCGACCGCGGGATCAACCACACGCTAATTCCCACCCCTTACGGGAATCTGGCTCCACGCGTCGGCTTTGCCTATGATCTGCGCGGCAACGGGAGAACGCTCATTCGTGGCGGAGTCGGCATTTTCTACGATGCGATTAACGCCAGCGTGGTGGGTGTGGCTACACCATTCCACTATTCGCAAACGATTGATAATCCGCAGGGCGGGCTCTCGATTCCGCTGCAGGGTTACGGTGCGATTCCCGCGAATTACACTCCCGCAACGGCTTCGCAGTCCTTCGTACTGCCGTACTCGATCTATTATCCTGATTCGCATTTTTCCACGCCTTATACGCAGGCGGTGAATATTGGTGTGTTACAGCAGGTTATGAAGCACGGCTACGTCGAAGCGGACTATGTTTTGAAGCTAAGTCGCCATCAAATCATTCCTGTTGACCGTAACCCTGCAATCTACGACTGCTCCGGCGCCTTCTATCAGGCGAACCCATCGCTGTATTGTCCGAGCTCCAGCGTCGTCTCGACGGCCACCTCCTACCAGTCGCGTGTCGTCTATCCGGGGTTCAACTATGGCGGCCAGGGCATTGTGGACCTGTTGACGGAAGCTACTTCCAACTATCACGGCGTTCAGTTGATTGGAGGAATGCGGGGATACCGCTATCTTTCCTTGCAGGCGTCATATACCTACTCCGAATCGAAGAGCGAACAGGACAACGGTCTGACAACGAGTGCCGCTCTGGCCGCCGTATGGCCGACGGTCAATGTCCGCTACAACTATGGGCATTCGAGCTTTGATGTCCGCCATGTGCTGAATTTGAGCTGGGTACTCAACATTCCAAAACTCAGTATTGGGAGCCGTTTCGACAAAGACGTTTTGCGAGACTGGACATTCAGCGGCGTCTACAGCGCGCGTACTGGTATGCCATTCGACATTACTACGACTGCCGACATAGCGTATACCAGGGAAGCTGGTCAGCGGGCACAATTGGTTCCGGGTGTGAGTCCCTATCTGTCATCCGGTCGCTCGCGTACGCAGAAAATTAACGAGTATTTCAACATAGCCGCATTTACAAATCCGGCAAATGGCACCCTCAGTACGCTTCCAAGGGATTTCATGTATGGCCCAAGCTATATCCTTGCCAACTTGGCGCTGGGACGGAACTTTGGGCTGGGAGGAGGCCGCATGCTGGTATTTCGCGCGGATGCTTTCAACGCTTTCAACATGCCGAACCTGAGTAATCCGCAATCCACCTATACGTCTGGCGCAGCTGGCGGGCAGTTCGGTCAAATCATTTCAACAACCGGCCCCAATGGTGTGGTGCCGAGCAATGGGCGTCGTTTGCAACTGAGTCTGAGTTTGAAGTATTAGGGAAACCCAACTCCGTCGGGGACGGAGATTTTAGGCAAGCAGCAATTCGTCAGGCAGCATTCATCATGAGGAGGAAGGTTATGAACTTCAGAATAAGCCTTCGGGCAGCAACGAAAGAAATGACGCTTCGGCGTATGTCAAGGATGGCAGTGCTGCTGTCTGGAGTTTTTCTGCTCCTCGCAGCACGGGCCTTTGGTCAAGTGATACAGATTCCGTTTGTATCTGTTGCAGCCGGACTTGCTCCAGGCACCAGCGCGGCAGTGTGCTCAGGTGCGCTGAACACGATTGGGGACGGATGCCCGGCTACACAGGCATCAATAGCGGTGGCGGTGCAGGAGGTATGGACCGACAGCTACGGCAACGTCTACTTTGTCGATAACAGCAGCAGTTACGAGCTTCGCGTCATCTATCATGGCGGCGCGCCGCTGGCGAATCTGATTACGATCAACAACCCCACCGTGGCCACCCCTCAGGTTGGTTACGTTTACGCGATTGCGGGAAGTAATACCAGAACCGCCAAGTACGGTACCGCTACATTTTGTAACGGTACCTCCGGCACAGTGATGGTCGACGTCTATGGCAACGGCTGCCCCGGATACGAAGCCTTTGTGAGTCCTACAGGCGGCTACACGGATGCGGCCGGAGATGTTTTTTTGGCCGACCACGCTGCCAATTCGAATATTCGCGTTCTCTATGCGGGAGGAGCGCAGGCCGCCAATTATATTTATTTGGAACTCGGAATTTCCTCGCCGGTGGTGGGCACCATCTACCGCATTGGCGGCAATGTTAGCGGAACCTACGGCTACAGCAGCAATGGCGTGCTAGCCAGTGCCACCACCGCTTACCTTCATAATCCTCACAACCTGACGATGGATTCGAGCGGCAATCTCTACATTGCTGACACCGGGAACAATGCTGTGCGCGAGATTGCCTACTCCACCGGAGATCTCTCCACGGTTGCCGGAGCCGGTTGTACAGTCGGCTCATCAGACTCGTGCACGTCGGGATATACCGGTGATAACGGTGCTGCAACTTCGGCGGAGCTGGCTGCACCGGAAGAAGTATTAGTGGATGCCAACGGTAATGTGTATATCGCGGATAAGACCAACAACCGCGTCAGAGTTGTTTATGAAGGCGGCAATCCAGCACAAGCAATTCTGACTGCGGAGGGAGTATCTTCGCTAACGGCTGGCTATATTTACACCATCGCGGGAGGTGGAAGCGTAGCCGGTACAAGCACCACGGCCACTACGCTTGCTACGAGCCTTGCGCTTACCACGGAAGAGACCCTTGGAATGGACTCGGCGGGCAACCTTTATGTAGGCGACCAGGGTGGCACACGAGCGATCTTCCGCGTCAATGCCTCGACCGGGATCGCTACCCTGCTTGCCCTTTCCAAGCAATCCACGTGGACTACGAGTGAATATTGCAGCTCGGGCACCACGTCCGGCACAGGGCCCAAAGCCACAGACACTCTGGGAGACGGCTGCCCTGCAACAGAAACAGGGCTTTATCCGGTAACCAACCTGTCATTTGCCCCCAACGGTCTGGCCTATTTCGGCGACAGCCAGCGTCTGGTTCGGGTGCTTACTTTCAATCAGCTCTTTCCCAGCACGGCGGTGAACTCCTCTACCACGCTGCCGATCGCAATCACCTCCGCGAGCAGCTTTACCGTACCGTCCATCAGCGCCACGGCGCTGGGCACCACGACGAGTGATTGGGCGGCCTCGGCGGTAAATTGCACGCCGGGAGCTACTGGTACAGCTGCGAATACTGTTTGCATGTACAACATCACCCTCACGCCAGCACTGCCGGGCCGACGGCTTGGCGAGTATGTCCTGACGCAGAGCGGCACACCCGTTCTCACGCAGGGGCTGGAAGGCGATGGCGTGGGATCGTTACTGGCGATTACTCCTAATGCGGCGGCAACCACGCTGGGCTCTTCGATTGCAGCCGTGTCGAGTGTAACGGCAGATGTGCTGGGGGATATCTACATATCCGACACAACGACCGGAAAGCTTTGGGAGATTGCCTCAGGATCGAGCACGGCGACGGCGCTTCTTACCGGTCTTAGCTCTCCGGCGCAATCTGCCGTAGACGGAGTAGGAAACGTCTATGTAGCGGACACGAGCAACAACCGCATCGTGGAATACACAGCGACGGGCAGCACGGTTTCGCTGCTGACGGGTCTTTCGAGTCCGAAGGGCGTGGCGGTGACCGGTAACGGCAATCTTTATGTTGCCAATACGGGAGCTAACGCGATCCTTCTTTATTCGCAGGGAATCACGAGCACACTGCCCATAACCGGGCTCAGTGCGCCGTCGGCTCTTGCGCTTGATGGAAGCGACGATCTCTTCATTGCCGATACTGGCAACTCGCGGGTTGTGGAATATGCGAACGGCGTGCAGAGTGCGGTTTCGTTCGGATCAACGACAGTCAAACCGGTTGGTTTAGCCGTTGATGCGGCTGGAGATGTGTACGTTGCGGATGCACTGACCGACAACGTGCTGCGCCTGACCCCCGGTGCGTCTACTTCCATTTCTCTGGCCAGCGGACTGGGCTCTCCATCCGGAATCAGCCTTGATGGGCAAGGCGATCTCTTCTACGCGGACAGCTCCGTTGCAGGCTTGGACGAAGTTGTGCAACAGCAGGGCGTTGCCAGCTTTACGGCATCGGGTAGCGACACTCTGACTCTGGGCAACATCGGCAACGCCGCATTGACGCTGACCTCGACCTCCCCCACTCCAACAGGAACCAACGCCTCGGCCTTCTCGCTTGCGGCCAATACCTGCACAACCAGCGGCCTTGCCATAGGCGGAACCTGCACGGAGACGGCAACCTTTACCTCTGCGGGCGGCGGCAACTACTCGGCAAGTGTCTCCTTCGCAACCAACGCAGCCAACACAGCAACGGCCAGCCTGAGCGCAACGGTTACGGTCAACAAAACGACACCGACCATTAATGCTTGGCCAACGGCCTCGGGCATTACCTTTGGGCAGACACTGTCCTCGTCCGCTCTGACTGGCGGGTCAGCTTCGGTTGCAGGCAGCTTTGCCTGGACCACGCCTTCGTCGACTCCAAGTACAGGAACAGCCTCATACAGCGTGACCTTCACGCCGACCGATAGCACGGACTACAACACCGTAACCGGCACGGTGAGCGTAACTGTTGCTCAGGCGACACCGGTCATTAACATCTTGCCAACGGCGTCGGGCATCACCTTTGGACAGGCTCTGTCCTCGTCAACCCTGAGTGGCGGAACAGGCTCGGTGTCGGGCAGCTTTGCCTGGACCACGCCTTCGACCACTCCGAGTGCAGGAACGGCTTCGTACAGCGTGACCTTTACGCCGAGCGACGCGACCGACTACACGACAACAACCGGCAGTGTAAGCGTGACCGTCAGCAAGGCGACACCGACTATCACCAGCTCACCTACGGCCACAAGCATCACCTACGGACAAACACTGTCCTCGTCAACACTGAGTGGCGGATCGGGCTCCGTGTCGGGCAGCTTTGCCTGGACCACACCGACGACCGCTCCGGCTACAGGGACCTCCTCGCAAAGCATCACCTTTACGCCGAGCGATGCAACCGACTACAACACTGCAACTGGCACGGTGAGCGTGACCGTTAACAAGGCGACACCTACCATCACCAGTTCGCCAACAGCCACGAGCATCACCTACGGACAGACGTTGGCTTCGTCAACCCTGAGTGGCGGAACAGGCTCGGTGTCGGGCAGCTTTGCCTTCACCACTCCGACGACGGCTCCGGGCGCAGGAACAGCCTCGCAAAGCATCACCTTTACGCCGAGCGACACAACCGACTACACCACTGCTACGGGTACAGTGAGCGTGACCGTCAACAAGGCCACGCCGACGATTACCAGTTCGCCAACGGCCTCGAGCATTACCTACGGACAGACACTGTCCTCATCAACCCTGAGTGGCGGAACAGGCTCGGTGTCGGGCAGCTTTGCCTTCACCACGCCGACGACGGCTCCGGGAGCAGGAACAGCCTCACAAGGCATCACCTTTACGCCGAGCGACACAACCGACTACACCACTGCTACGGGTACAGTGAGCGTGACCGTCAACAAGGCCACACCGACGATTACCGCCTCGCCAACGGCCACGAGCATTACCTACGGACAGACACTGTCCTCATCAACCCTGAGTGGCGGATCAGGCTCGGTGTCAGGCGGCTTTGCCTTCACCACGCCGACGACGGCTCCGGGAGCAGGAACAGCCTCGCAAGGCATTACCTTTACGCCGAGCGACACAACCGACTACAACACTGCTACTGGCACCGTGAGCGTGAATGTCGCCAAGGCGCAACTAACGGTTACGGCAAACTCGTTCAACATTGCCTTCGGTGCTGCTGATCCGAGCTATACGTACTCCGTTAGCGGCTATAAGTTCAGTGATGGCTCCGGTGTGATAACCGGCAGCCCGATACTTTCAACCACGCCCGCAAGTCCGAGCGCGGTGGGCAGCTACACGATTAATGTGAATGTCAGCGGGATGTCAGCCGCGAACTACACCTTTGCGGGTGTGAACGGTACGCTGACCATTGGCCTGGCAACACCGACGGTTACGCTCAGTTGCACTCCGACCAGCGTAGTCCCCGGTCAGCCAACAACCTGCACAGCGACGGTCTCCGGTTCCGGCGCAACGCCGACTGGCACAGTGAGCTTCGCCGCAACCTCAACGGGTGCGTCGCAGGGAACGCTAGGCAGCGCTACGGTGGTCAGTGGTGTCGCAACCTACTACGGCCTGATCTGGGTCGGCACGGATGTGATGACGGCAACCTACGGCGGCGATTCGAATTACGGCAGCGCAGCATCGAACACGATGACGTTGTCTAACTACTCGAACATCGGTAAGCTGAGCTTCAACTGGCCCTATATCAACTGGGGACAGGCGGTAAGCTACGGAGCCAGCTCCGGCGCATGGCCTGTGACGGTGCAAAACCTGACCGGTGCAACTGTGAATACGCCGACCATTACATCTTCGAACGCGAACTTTGTGGTGACGGCAGGAAGCTGCAACGGAGTAGGAACGCTGGCAGTTGGCGCAAACTGCTCGTTCAGTGTGGTCTTTACGCCAACAACAGGTGGTTCACCGAGCGGCACAAAGATTACGGGCACACTGACAGCTTCGACGACGACCTCTGCTGGCTACAGCAACACGCTGGCCGAGTCGGGCATCGCAATGTCGAGTTCGCTGAGCTTCAACTGGCCCTTCCTGAACTTTACGCCGACGGTAGCTGTAGGCGTGACCTCGAGTGATTGGCCTGTGACGCTGACCAATCAATCCGGCACTTCGACGACGCTGGCCAATCCAGTTGCAACCTTCACGGATGCGAGCTTTGCGATTGACAGTGCGGCCGATGGCTGCTCTGGTGTAACGCTTGCGCCTGGCGGAAGCTGCACCTACTCGGTGAATTTCACGCCGCTTGCAGCCGACATCACGCATTCCGGCACGAATGTTATCGGCGGCACGATGACGGCCACGGGCAACTCCGGCGGCATCAGCGGCACGCTGAATGTTGGTGGATGGGGTGGCGCGGCTCTTGGCTTCAACTGGCCCTTCCTGACCTTCCAGGGAGTGGCACAGGGTGCGACCGGAGCGAATCCCTGGCCGGTGACGGTGACTAACTACAGCGGTTCGGCTCTTACTGGTTTGAACTTCGCCTTTACGGGGCAGTCGAACTATGTGAGCGGAGCCTTTGTAGTGACGGATCCGAACAACTGCTTTGGCAACACGCTTGCTGCAGGTGCAAGCTGTCTCTTCAACGTATTGCCAACCCCGCAGTCGAGCCAGTCTATAGGCGCGTACTCGGCAACGTTGGTTGTATCAGGTACGTCGGGAGCGGCAGCGCTTAGCAGCTACTCGCTGTCGGTGTCCGGCGTGGCGAATGTGGGTGGTCTGGCCATTAACTGGAATCAGGATCAGCAAAATGGAACCAGTACCATCGACTTTGGTCCGCAGAACACGGCGAACGTGACGGCAGGCCCGTGGCCTATTACGGTCTACAACAACACGCCGAGTGTACAGACGCTGACAGTGACGCCATCACTGAGCCAGTTTACAACGGATGTATCGACGCTGACGAATGTGCCATCAGGCGGCTCGGCAGTATTCAACCTCTACTTCACGCCAACGGCAGTGACCTCTTATCAGGGCACGCTGACGGTAACCGGAACTGGATGCACCTACACCTTCAACACCTGGGGTAGTGCGCACAACTAGTTTTCTCTGCAACCCCACAACCCGGCGAACAAACATTTGTTCGCCGGGTATTTTTTTAGAGTGCGGAATTTATACACAGACCCGAGAAAAATAAAAATGGGAACCAGATTGCAGCCTGTTGAGGATCCTGTGCAGAGTAGTAGTTGTCCGAGCGTTATGGAACGCATACCCAGAAAGCAGAAGGGTAAGCGTTTGGTCTTGCACTGTTGATAGTGATTGGAATGCACATAAATGACTGATCTTGAAGAGTCCACATATTTTTAGTGGAGCCGAGCCGAGCGTTATCAAAAACAAGGCGTTGGTATCTTACTTGCCCAGATCGTGACGCGTTTCGAACCAATGCAAGAAAGTCGTCAGAGTATCGGGATCGGATTCTGGCAGGTTGCGCGATGGGTGCGGAGTCCAGTTAGCGATAACCACAATGTCTAACGGTAACTTCGCTCGATCTACAGACAACGTATTCTGCTTCCTGGAGGCTATAGAGTCGGCATCCGAATCCCCGGGACCGGTACCGTCTATAAATATTCCCGCGCGGACGCCGTTCTTGTGCGTAATAGCCGTACTGGGCCTGACCCAATCAATCCACGGCTTGCGCCAGTCAACATCGAATACAACAGCATCGAGCGGCGTGCCCGTAGCCTGTTTATAAGCTAATAGCCATTTAGGATATTCGGCGTTCCACTGCTGGGCAGAAGTAGCCGTAGGGGCCTCATAATCTACAACCATTACATTTGGATAGTATCGCCTTATTTCGGCCAGACTGGCCGCCACGCGCCTAGCCGTGTTTTCGATGGTGTAGTGGCATGCTGCTCTTTGATTGTAATAATGGGCGAAGGTCAGCGGTTCATCCATCGCCACATACTGAACATCGATGCCCAAATCTTTTAAGCGCTTGAAGTATATGGAGTTGCGATTGGGGCGGTTCATCCCCTCGACGCCAAAGCCGCATTCCCCCGGTACCGGATCGACGTTGTCGGTCTGAGCAGCGCCAATTCCGACAGCCAGCGCAATGTGGTGCTTTGTCAAAAAGGCATTGATGTTACGGAGTGTGTCTTCAGGACTGACATTGGAACCCATCATGGGAGAAATGGCGAAAACATCCGTTTTGACGCTCCATGTAGGGTTATTGTCAAAGAGGTGGGGGAAATCCTCATTCTGGGGTAGTGTCTGGAACCGGCTGCCGCGCGGTAAATTATCCGGCGGGGCGAACCAGATTTCCTGAGCCGAGGCAATCGCTGACGATAAGGATAAGCACAAGAAGCCGACAAAAGCACAAAAACAACGCATAATCACTCTCCAGTTCATTGCAATTCTTATGTGGTATCGGATAGTTAGCACCTAGGCTTAAGCACCCGATCACTTTCTCATTACAGGACATGTGAAGAGATTGAGCAATTTCAGGGCTCAAAGTAGTGCAAGGCGGTCTTAAGAGAAGGAAGGTCGTTGCAACGTATGGCGTTATACTCGGTTCCCGTGCCGGTCTTCTGGCTCAGAACCAGTTCGCACGGATCAACCACCACCTCCACAGGAGTACATCCGCCGCAGCCATCCATGTCTGGCATAAAATAGGCTCCTTTACGATGGGCGTTAATTACACTTTGCTGAACCAGAAAGCGACGATTATCGGCATCGAGTTCCATATAACGCCGCAAATCATCCTGCCTTGAATCCCAATTATCAATATTGAAGAAAACCTTGGTTCCGGGAGGAACAGAGTTGACGGTGTCCGAAACCATAAGCGGCGACAGAGCATAGGAATAACCGACGCCGATGCCGGGTCTGCTGATTATGTTCTGATATTTAAGGGCGCTCTGCAGAAACGTATGGTAAAAGCGCGATGGCACAGTCACGTAATCCATATGCATATGCTGCGCCAGAACAGGGTCGCCACCCCAGATAACGGATAGTCCCTTACTGGCGGCATAGATATGTAAATAGTTTTGTACTTGTTTGAAACCTTTGAGTTCTGCGGCTGGATTGATGGAATTCTTCGTCATCAGGCCAGGCGCTTCGAAGCGGATGAGGGATGTGCCCATATTGATGTAAGCCGAACCGACGCATTCATAAAATGCAACGGCTCCCGGTTTTGCCAGATCTACCCAGACGTTCGTTTTCGTCTGGGCCTTCCCGGCGCTGATCTGGTCGACAGAAAAGCGACGGTCGCCCATCGTGCCACCGCAATGAAGCGTCTCGTCATAACCGGGATGCACGCCTTCGGTGAAAAGCCCTTCCAGAAGGACGCGCGGCAGTTGTTGCCGGATATTAGCCGCATCGGCAGCGGCGTTCTCCAGCCGCTTTTGTGTAGGGCCTCCCCAAAAATAACTGAACCCGCTAATGATGCCTGGGTCAACATCCGGTAAATGCTTGATGAGATTGTCTGTTTCCCCTTGCGGATGGGATGCCTGAATCGCTATGGCCCCACGATCAAGCGCTTCCTGAAAGGTATAAGGCGTTTCTGCGCCATAGGCAGGCAACAATGTGAGCATCACACCGGCAATCAGGGCTAAATCGAATTTACGCATTGCCAGCTCTCCCTGAACATGGCGAAGGCATTACCAAATCTGACTCAGCTGACCGCAAGATCGGCATAGGTAATGCGGAGATACTGAGGGCGCAGCGTGCAAGTGCATACGAAGGTGTTGGTGCCAGTTTGCAGCAAGTTAGCTGGGACGCTCCAGGCTAAGATTTGGTCAGGGGTGCCGAGGAACTGGGTCCAAATGCTGGCATAGGGTTCAGAGATGTTGGTAGTCGGGGTAAGGGTGACTCCGTTGGGATTCGTGCTGTTGGTGAGTGTGACCTGCCATGTGGTACCAGTGAAGGTGTAAGGGGGCTCTCCTTCGTCATTGAACCCGCATTCCAGGCGAAACACGCCTCCATTTTTCCAGCCACCAGTTGGAGCTTGCAAGGTAAAGTCGAGGTTGAAACTCTTGTTGACGGTAACGATGACTGGTATCTCAGACGAAGTCATGATGCCTGCACTGCCAGCGTTGAAATAATGTTGCGGTTGCGTGCCCAGAGCGGTAGGGTTTTTCAGATTGATCATTGCATCGAGCGGGGGGTCGCTGTAGGGCGGGTCACCGCCTGTCTGGTAGACGTTATTGCGGTAATAGGCAAAGTTGAAGAGGCTCATGCCGGTAGCCCCTTGTGCGTAACCGACGTATGCCGTCGTGTAGAGTTGCTGGTAGGTGGTACGACGGTAGGTTTTTTTTGAGGAGTAGACTTCGGGATTGCTCGTCGTATCGAGCATATAGCCCCCCTGGTCATTGTTGGTCATTTCAAGGTTGGAGGGCAGCGATCCGACGGCGGCCTTGATCGCTGCGAAGCCCGATGCCTGCAACGTGAAGTAGCTGGGAGATACCGTGATCATATCAACGCCCAGACTGGATAGTGCGGCGAGGTTGATTCCTATTTCGTTGCAAACGTTTGTGTCACACGGCACTCGCAAGGAGAGGTAGCGATAGCGATCGGTTCTTGCACTGAGTGTCGCCCGAACCTGAGCGATAAATGCACTGATGATCGTCTGACGCTGACTGAGCGTGGTGCTACTTTGATTGAAGTAGTATGTCTCCCGCACGAAATCGAGTTCAAAGCCATCGAGGTCATAGTTGGTACAAAGTTCATTGACAAGGGATAATTTGTAAGCAACTACGGCTGGGATGGTCCAGTCTTGAGCGGCATTTGCATAGACGCTGAGATCCGTACCTACTCCGCCTAGACAATACTCGGGATGCTGGGCATAGAGATTGTTAAAGCCAACGGATTGCCATTCCGGCAATGGGGTGCCGAAATTAAGCGCGTTCGCACAGAGTTGGACATCATTCATGCGAAAGGAAACGAATGCAGCCATGTTGTTCAACCGACAGGCTGTGATGTACGTTTGTACGAGGTCGTTGCCCAGAAGAACCCATTTGGTGATCGGGTCGAAGGACGAAAGGGTGTTTCCGTAATTTGCTATTACCCAATTGACGTGGGTTCGAAGCGGGTAAACAGCGCTTTGCCACCACGGAACGAAACAGGTATTCGGGGAGAACATGTGGCACTGAGCACCATTATTTGCTGTTTCTGCGACTGAGCCCATGATATGGGCTGCGCTATAGGCCTGTGTCGGTGATGTGTTATACGAGCTGTACAAGGTTGCGGAGTTGCAGACATCGCTGTTGAACACCATCTTGTACGGGAACCCAGGCGTGGATGCCTGGCAGGCAGTATTTACAGCTGCGTTCGCGTCTGTGCAGGTGATAGCACCAGCGAGTGTACTGCCCAGACCCGCAAGAGCAGTTGTCCGGATGAATTTGCGACGGCTCAGTTCCTGGGCGAGTATTTTGGATGACTTCATAAAACCCTTTCACTTCGTATTGGAAGGGGATGGGATATGCGCTTCCAGCACATCGACATGTTCCTCTTGTCCGTCATGGAGCAGGCGGCATTCAACAGAATCAAGCCGACCTGATGGTCCCAACAGGCTCCGGCTTTATCGGGGCCTATTGGAAGTTGATGAGAATGCCTGAAACACGGCTAATGCTTACAGGATCGTCCTCCATTCTCAGAGGTGGCTCAGCTGACCGCCAGATCGGTATAGGTAATGCGGAGATACTGAGGGAGTAGTGTGCAAGTGCATACAAAGGTGTTGGTGCCTGTTACCAGCAAGTTAGCCGGGACGCTCCAGGCTAAGATTTGGTTAGAGGAACCGAGGAATTGGGTCCAAATGCTGGCGTAGGGTTCAGAAATGTTGGTAGTCGAGGCGAGGGTGACTCCGTTGGGATTCGCGCTGTTGGTGAGTGAGACCTGCCATGTGGTACCGGTGAAGGTGTAAGGAGCATCCCCTTCGTCATTGAACCCGCATTCCAGGCGGAACACGCCTCCATTCTTCCAGCCGCCCGTCGGAGCTTGCAAGGTAAAGTCGAGGTTGAAACTCTTATTGACGGTAACGACGACTGGTATCTCAGACGAAGTCATGATTCCCGCGCTGCCAGCGTTGAAATAATGTTGTGGTTGCGTGGCCACGGCAGTTGGGTCTTTCAGGATGGTCATTGCATCGAGCGGGGGGTCGCTGTAGGGTCCGTCGCCGCCATTCTGGTTCACGTTATTGCGGTAATAGGCAAAGTTGAAGAGGCTCATGCCGGTAGCCCCCTGCGCGTAGCCAACACACGCCGTAGTGTAGAGTTGCTGGTAGGTGGTGCGGCGGTAGGTAGTTTTTGAGGAGTAGACTATGGGATTGCTCGTCGTGAGCATATAACCACCCTGGTCATTGTTGGTCATTTCAAGGGTGGTGGGCAGCGATCCGACGGCGGCCTTGATTGCAGCAAAGCCCGATGCTTGTAATGTGAAGTAGCTGGGAGAAACGGTGATCATATCAACGCCCAGACTGGATAGCGCTGCGAGGTTGATTCCTATTTCGTTGCAAACGTTTGTGTCGCACGGCACTCGCAAGGAGAGGTAGCGATAGCGATCGGTTCTTGCACTGAGTGTTGCCCGAACCTGAGCGATAAATGCACTGATGATCGACTGACGCTGACTGAGCGTGGTGTTCGTTTGATTGAAGTAGTATGTCTCCCGCACAAAATCGAGTTCAAAGCCGTCGAGGTCATAGGGGGCACTACAAAGTTCCTGAACGAGGGATAATTTGTAAGCCACTACGGCCGGGATGGTCCAGTCTTGAGCGGCATTTGCATAGACGCTGAGATTCGTACCTACTCCGCCTAGACAATACTCGGGATGTTGGGCATAGAGATTGTTGAAGCCAACGGGTTGGTATGCCGGTAATGGGGTGCCGAAATTAAGCGCGTTCGCACAGAGTTGGACATCATTCATGCGGAAGGAAACGAATGCAGCCATGTTATTCAACCGACAGGCAGTGATGTACGTCTGAACGAGGTCGTTGCCCTGAAGAACCCATTGTGTGATTGGGTCGAAGGACGAAAGAGTGTTACCGTAATTCGCTATTACCCAATTGACGTGGGTTAGAAGCGGGTAAACTTTGCTTTGCCACCATGGAACAAAACAGGTATTCGGGGAGAACATGTGGCACTGAGCACCATATTTTGCGGTTTCTGCGACTGAGCCCCTGATAGTGGCTGCGCTATATGCCTGTGATGGTGCTGTGTTATACGAACTATACAAGGTTGCAGAGTTGCAGACATCGCTGTTAAACACCATGTTGTAGGGGAACTTAGGTGTGTATGCCTGTCCGGCAGTATTTTCATTGGAGTTAGTATCTGAGCAGCCAATAGCACCGGCGAATGCACTGCCAAGGCCAGCAAAAGCAGTTGTCCGGATGAATTTGCGACGGCTCAGTTCCTGTGCAAGTATTCTGGATGACGTCATAGTGATCCTTTCACTTCGTATTGGAAGATGGTGGGATATGCGTTCCTCTCGACAGCCGTAGAACAGTTGGCATGCAATACGATCAAGTCAAAAGGATGATTCAAACCCTAGTCGCATCGGGTCGCTGTTCCGATGTTTGTTCCCGCAGCAAACAGTACCCACCTCCCAAATCGGACTCATGATATATCAGTAAAAATAATAACGTCAAGATGATTATTGGGGATGATTTCAGCATCCCATGCCTGTGCGCGGTAGAGTCATTTTCCGGAAAATCGGATGAAATATACGGAATCAGTTTGTATAGGTGCTTCAGCAAAAGTTGTGCCCAGACACTTGGTTTCCAGCTTATTCAGCGATTCCTAAGGTTGCTTACCCCAAGAGGCCCCCGGTAATACCGGGGGCCTCTTGGGGTTGATGAGAATGCCTGGAAAGAGGGCAAATGCTATCTGAAGCGTCCTCTAACCTGCATAATGTATTCGGACCTCTTGACTGCTACTGCTGCTGATCGCTAGATCGGCATAGTTAATGCGGAGATACTGGTTAGAAGCTGTTTGTACGCAATTGAAGGTGTTAGTGCCTGCTACCAGCAGGTTAGCTGGGACGATCCATGTCAAGTGTTGTTGGGGTAGCGGCGGTGCTGAAGTCGAAGGCACAGGTTCGAGGCCGAGGAACTGGGACCAAGGGTTCTGATATGGTTCAATGTAATCAGCATATTGGAGGGTGACTCCTTTGGAATTCGCGCTGTTGGTGAGCGTGACCACCCATTTGGTACCAGAGAAGGTGTAACAGGGATCTCCTGGGTCCCCGTACGAACACACCAAGCGGAACACGCCACGATTGCTCCAGGGTGTAGTACCACTCTGAGTCGGAGTCGGGGGCACCAAGGTAAAGGAGATGCTGAAGTTGGCGGCGCCGGGGGCAGCGGGGACAACGATTGGTAACAGCGTAGGCGGAGTCATGATGCCTGCTCCGCCACCGTTGAAATAATGTTGATTCTGTTGCGCGTACACATTGGAACTGCTACCCAGAATCTCCATTACACTGAACGGGGGGTCGCTGTAGGGCCAGTCATTGCCTGTCCCTTTATTATAAGCGTTCACGTTTTCGCGGTAATAGGCAAAGTTGAAGAGGCTCATGCCGTGAGCCCCTTGGCTGTAACCAAGGGCTGCCGTAGTGTAGAGCTGCTCGGGTGTGGAACGACGGTAGGTTTTGTTGGAGTTGTAGGTGTAATACGGTTGAGTCTGATTCTCTGTATATTGATAGCCCCCTTGGTCATCGTTGGTCATTTCAAGGTTGGCGTACACCGTAGTGGGTACGCCCGCAGGATTGGTTGCGCCTAGAGGATTGGCTGCGCTGACGATCTCTTGGAAGTCCGAAGTCTGCAAGGTGTAGTAGCTGGGAGATACGGTGATCATGTCAACGCCCAGACTGGCCAGACTCGGACAGGAGTAGCCGGTGAAGTCAATCCCTATATTCTCGCATTGGGTCGTGTCGCACGGTATTCGCAAGGAGAGGTAGCGCTTCTTGTGATCGATCTGATATCTCGCCGCTAATACATTCGCTACTTCTTTGATAAACCCACTCATGGTCGTGTAACGCGTTTTGACCGGGGTATAATTCAAGCCATTTGGATCTGTACCGAAGTAGTATATCTGCCGAGTGAAATCGAGTTCGATGCCGTCTATGTCATAACTGGTGCTGATGTTGGTGATGGGGTCGGTGGTGATGGAACATAGTTCCTGGATAAGGTCGAATCTGAAATCCCTTACTTCTTCGAAGGCCCAGTTTTGAGCCATGGATGAATATGGATAGCCTGTATTCCACCAGTTCCAGATATTATCTCCGGCACACTGGAGTGGAGATGCTCCAGCACCGCCTTGGGATGAATCATAGCCCAGACACCACTGTGGATTGTTGGCATAGTGCATGTTGAAGCCGACGGATTCAAATTCAGGCAAAGGATTCACTGAAAGTCCTGAATACGGTGTATATGTATCCGTATTGAATGCGTTCTGGCAGAGTTGAGGATCATTCATGCGGAATGAAACGAATGCGGCCACGCCGTTCGTCCGGCAGGCATTAATGTATGTCTGGACGAGGTCGTTGCCTAGGGAAATCCCGTTGGAGTCGGTCGCGGCAACCCATTGGGTAATAGGGTCTAATTGGGTATCGCCTGTGGCCCCATAGCTGTTACCGTATGTATCGTATACCCAGTTGAGGTGGGTTTGAATCGGATAAACCTTGCTTTGCCACCACGGAACCCAACAGGTATTCGGGGCGAACATGTGGCACTGAGCACCTGCGGCAGCGGTCTCTGCTACTGAGGCGTTGATGATGTAAGGGATATTGCCCGGCGCAGAGCTTGGACTTGAGCTGACCGCTACCGCTGTTTGGTTATACGAGCTGTACAGGGTTACGGAGTTGCAGACATCGCTGTTGAACACCATGGTGTACGGGAACGAAGGTGTGGGCGGGTTGGTGGTGGCAGCATATACGCTGGAGCTTGCACTTTTGCCGACGAGTGCAGTGCCCATGCCAGCTAAAGCAGTTGTCTTGATGAAGTTGCGGCGGCTCAGTTCCCGAGCGAGTTTTTGAGGTGACTTCATGTTGATCCTTTCACTCCGTATTTTGATGGTGGTGGGAGATGCTTTTCCTGCAAATCAATGTGTCACTCTCGCCAGGTATGCAGCAGTCGGTCTTAAATCTGGTCGAGCAAATGGATGATTCGAGACCTGGTCGCATCAGGCCAGCTTTCCTGCGGTTTAGCAGTACGCAGCGAACAATTCTCAAATTCGGGCCGATGATATATCAGTAAAATTTTTAATGTCAAGGTAATTATCGGGAAATTTTCAGGAGCATATACCCGTGCATGGTGGGCTATTTCTTGGTAAGTCTGAGCGAAAACGCTTACATTTTCACACCACATCACAACCGTCTAAATTGTGAATCGATATCGTGTTGATTCTGCGCTGATAGGTATCCGATCCCCGCAACAAATCGAAGACGTTCAATTCAAACAAAAATCATGCCATTCTGGATACGGAACATCGAGCGGCCTCAACTTGTATGACGTTCAAGGCTTACAGCGAGGGATGTCATCCCCGTCCCACTTAGCCGAACAGTGAAACTGAAAAAGATCATCTAAATCCCTTGACAGTAAAATTTTTACTGATATATCATTCGCCCAGATTTGGAGACCACGTTTGAAGGAATGCAAGAAAACTGGCAAGGACGGCGGCGTGGTGCGAGCAGAACTTAAATCCTTCATCTGGCTCGACCATGTGGAGGATTGACTGCTGCGTAAATGGCGGGAGGAGCGCGCGGGTTGGTAGGGGGATGTAAATGAGTAGCGGCAAATTTAAGCTGCAATGCTTATTTCGGAATGCCTATCCTCTGGCAAGAGGCAAAGCGCATCCAGCGGGTTCTGTTATCAGCCGCTGGTTCGGCTTCTATGCTGTTCTTATCGTGTTGCAACCGAGTTTGAAGTATTAGGGGCACCCAGTTCCGTCGAAGACGGCGCTTTCACGCAAGCAGCATTCGTCATGAGGGGGTAGGTTATGGCATTCAGGAATAGCCTTCGGGCAGCGACAAAAGAGATGACGCTTCGGAGTGTGTCAAGGATGGTAGTGCTGTTGTCTGGAGTCTTCCTGCTCCTCGCAGCACCAGCCTTCGGCCAAGTGCTGCAAGTTCCGTATGTGTCCGTTGCTGCCGGACTTGCTCCAGGGGTCAGTCCAACTGCGGCAGTATGCTCAGGTGCGCTGAACATCTTTGGGGACGGATGCCCTGCTACACAGGCAATGGTAGGATTGCCAGCAAACTATTATAGCTCTGGGAACCCATCCGCAAAGGAGTCGGTGCAAGAAGTATGGACCGACAGCTACGGTAATGTCTACATCGTAGATTTCAACGCCAGTTACGAGCTTCACGTCATCTATCATGGCGGCGCGCCTCTGGCGAATCTGATTACGATCAACAACCCTACCTTGACCACCCCCCCTCAGGTTGGCTATATATACGCAATTGCCGGGAGTGCTAGCAGAAATTCCAAGTACAGCGCTGTTACATATTGCAACGGTACCTCTGGCATACAGATGGTCGACGTCTATGGCAACGGCTGCCCCGGGTTCGAAGCCTTTGTGGAGCCTACGGGCGGCTACACGGATACTGCCGGAGATGTTTTTTTGGTCGACCACGCTGCCAATTCGAATATTCGCGTTTTATATGCGGGAGGTGTCCAAGCCGCCAATTATATTAATTTGGAACTTGGAATCACCTCGCCGGTAGTGGGCACCATCTACCGCATTGCTGGCCCGGCTACCGGAACCTACGGCTGGAGTGGCGATGGCGGACTGGCTAGTTCCGCTGAAATTCACAATCCACACAGCCTGACGATGGACTCGAACGGCAATCTCTACATTGTAGACAGCGGGAACAATGCTGTGCGCGAGATTGCCTACTCTACTGGAAAGATCAGCACGGTTGCTGGCGCCAGTTGCGTATCGACCGGAACAACGACCGGCTGTACGGCAGGGTATACCGCTGACGGTGTAGCCGCAACCTCATCTGAGTTGGATGCACCGCATGAAGTATTAGTGGATGCCAACGGTAACCTGTATATCGCGGATACGACCAACAACCGCATCAGAGTCGTTTATGCAGGTGGTAATCCCGCGCAAGCAATTCTGAGTGCGGAGGGAGTAACTTCGCCTGTGGTGGGCGATATTTACACCATTGCAGGAGCTGGAAGTTCAGTTGGTACTGCCGCATATGGCGCGGTTGCTTCGGCGCTTTCTCTTACCACTCCCGAGACCCTTGGGATGGACGCGAGCGGCAACCTCTATGTAGGCGACGACAGCGGCACGCGAGCCATCTACCGCATTGCTGCCTCGACCGGGATCGTTACCCCATTTGTCTATAACAAGCTATCCACATGGACTTTGACTGAATATTGCAGCTCGGGTACCACGACCGGCTCAGGGCCACAACCCACGGATACAGCAGGAGACGGCTGCCCTGCAACGGAAACGGGGCTTTTCCCGGTAACCAACCTGGCATTTGCCCCCAACGGTCTGGCCTATTTCGGCGACAGCCAGTTACTGGTTCGCGCGCTTACTTTCAATCAGCTCTTTCCCAGTACGGCGGTTAGCTCCTCTGCCACGCTGCCGATAGCAGTTACCTCCACGAGCAGCTTCATTGCACCGTCCATCAGCGCCACGGCGCAGGGCACCACGACGGGCGATTGGTCGGCCTCGGCGGTAACAACACTCTGTAAGCCGGGAACTTCTTACGCTGCGAATACCGTCTGCGTTTACAACATTACCCTCACGCCCGCACTGCCGGGCCGACGGCTTGGCGAGTATGTACTGACGCAGAGCGGCACACCCGTTCTCACGCAGGGGCTGGAAGGCGATGGTGTGGGATCGTTACTGGCGATTACTCCCACTGCGGCGGCAACCACGCTGGGATTTTCGATTGCAGCCGTGTCGAGTGTAACGGCAGATATGCTGGGCGATCTTTACATTTCCGACACATCAACCGGAAAGCTCTGGGAGATTGCCTCCGGCTCGAGCACAGCGACGGCGCTACTCACCGGGCTTAGCTCTCCGGCGCAATCTGCCGTAGACGGAGTAGGAAACGTCTATGTAGCGGACACGGGCAACAACCGCATTGTCGAATACACCGCGACTGGCAGCACGGTTTCGCTGCTGACGGGGCTTTCGAGTCCGAAGGGCGTGGCGGTAACAGGCAATGGCACTCTCTATGTTGCGAATACGGGCAGTAACAGCATCCTTGCTTATTCGCAGGAAACCGGAACCACGATCACACTGCCAATAACTCTTACGAGTGGAGCAACAGCGCTCAATGCGCCGTCGGCTCTTGCGCTTGATGGAAGCGACAATCTCTTCATTGCCGATACCGGAAACCAACGGGTTGTGGAATATCCGAACGGCCCGTGGAGCGCGGTTTCGTTCGGAGCGACGACAGTCGAGCCGGTCGGTTTGGCCGTCGACGCGGCTGGAGATGTGTACGTTGCAGATGTACTGACCGACAGCGTGCTGCGCCTGACCCCCGGTGCGTCTACTTCCATTTCTCTGGCCAGCGGGCTGGGTTCTCCGTCTGGAATCAGCCTTGATGCGCAAGGTGATCTCTTCTACGCGGACAGTTCAGTTGCAGGCCTGGACGAAGTTGTGCAACAGCAGGGTTCTTTCACGTTCGCCAAAACGAATGAAAACAAATCAAGCACACCAATGACGGCTTCCATAGAGAACATCGGGAATGCAAACCTGACATTCACTTCATCGCCAGGCTATACGGCTACTGGAGACACTGCGGATTTCAGTATCAGCGCCGGGTCGAGCGGATGCGGGACTGGAACTGTTTCGCTGGCATCCTCCTGCATGCTGGTAGCGACATTCTCTCCCTTGTCTACCAATTTGTATGCTGAAACAGTTGTTTTTCAGACGAACGCCGCAAATAATGCAACCGCTTCAATCAAGCTTTCCGGTCAGGGCGAGAACCTGATTAATACCACCACAGCGGTCGTGCTCACCAGTCCTTCCAGTCTGGTCTATGGGGAGACAGGAACCTTCACCGTGACAATCACCCCGGCATCGGGAACAGGTGCACCCACAGGAAGCATTGCGATCACCGTCGATGGAACCAATTATAAGACCGTGTCCGTGACAGGTACTTCAATTACATTCACAGCCTCCTTGGCCGCGGGAACTCATGTAATAGATGTGACCTATGGAGGAGACACGGTCTACGCTTCCAGCTATGCGACATACTCCATTACTGTCAGCACACAGCCGACTACGACAACGCTGACCTACAACTTGTCAACAAGCTCGTCGCCTGTGTTTACCCTGACGGCGCAGGTGTCGCCGAGTATTTCGGGAACGCCAACCGGTACGGTAAGCTTCTATGGTGCCGGTAAACTATATGGAACCCCTGTCAGCCTGACCACTGGCAGTAACGTTGCAACTCTCGTAATAACTCCGCCCGCATCCCCTTCCTACAGCTTCAGCGCGCAGTATTCGGGAGACACAAACTACGCGGCTTCCAGTGCGACAGCCATTGGTCCTCCTGAGGGATTCGTACTGCAGCCGACAAGCACGGCAATCAACGCCGTCGCAGGGTACCCCGTCGCTACTACGGTATCGTTGACATCGTTTTTCGGCTACAGTGGAATCCTCACTTTCAATTGTTCGGGATTGCCGGTTAATGCGGTCTGCCGCTTTAATCCAACTACCGTAACACTTGTCGCGAACACTTCAACCTCAGCTACGGTTGAGTTCTACACGAATGTAGCCACTGGAGCACAGGCGAGCGGTATTGGAGGCGGCAAAGGCCGTGGCTGGATTTTGTTGTTCTTTCTGCCGGCATTGCTGGTTCTGTTTCGTCGTATGACGGATGTGTGCAGGAGACTAAAACTTAGCACCATGATTCTATCGGTCTTTCTGCTTATACCGGTCTTCCTGTGGGCGGTAACCGGTTGCGGTAGTAGCTCAAATCAGTATCCTTCTACAACAACTCCGGCGGGCAACAGCACAGTAACCTTGACCGTTTCCGACAGCGCAGGAAATTCGCAAACGGTGACTTATGCGCTTACTGTTACACCCCAGTAACTCGATGAAAGCCGTTCGGAAAAACACGCCGCAGACTTTCATCCACGGGGCCACCAGGGAATGGCCTATGTGTCAACTGAATATTCACCATGCGAGATTGTGTTTGGTGGACTTAACCTGCTTGTTCAATCAGTGAAAGGAAGCTATGCCGCATCCGGAACCATCCTCTGTCACTTTACGCACACATCGTTGGCCCTTCGGCGTCGTTCTGGTTGCCGCTATTTTCATAACCACACTGTGCCTCGCCAATGCACAGACTAAGCCTCAGTCTTCAGGCCCTCTTGCGCAAGTTTTGCAGCCATTAGTAGACAACCATATCGTGGCTGGCGCGGTTGCATTAGTTGCCAACAAAAATAAGGTTATAGATGTCGAAACGGTCGGTTATGCCGACCTCGCAACCCATTCTCCGATGCACAGCAACGATGAGTTCTGGATTGCCTCTATGACCAAGCCGATGACAGCCGCAGCGGTCATGATGCTGGTGGATGAAGGAAAGGTGAAGCTTGATGATCCTGTCGAAAAATATCTTCCTGAATTCAAAGGCCAGATGGTTCGTGCTGTAAAGCCGGAGAAGCTTAATGATCCGGGAGAATATCATGGTGCACTCGTCCCTCAGAGCCATCCGTTCACTGTGCGGGAGATGCTCTGCCACACTGCTGGACTTCTGTTTCGTTCCAGTGTTATAGAACAACATGGTGTGTTCGACCAGCATCCTCTTGTTGAGGCTGTTCGTGCCTATGCCTCCGAGCCGCTTATATATCAGCCAAGTACCGATTATTCCTACTCCAACGAAGACTTCAATATTGCCGGTCGTATTATCGAGGTCGTTAGCGGAATGCCATATGAGAAGTTCATGCAACAGCGCCTCTTCAACCCGCTCGGGATGACCGATACGACATTCTGGCCCAGTCGGGAGCAGATTTCGCGGCTCGCCAAATCCTATAAGACAAAAGCGGATGGCACTGGCATGGTCGAAGTTCCGATTGTTCAACTCACTCTGCCTCTGGACGACCATCTGCACCGCTATCCTCTACCTGCTGGTGGTCTCTTCTCCACAGCTCACGACGCCACATGCTTTATGCAGATGCTGTTCAATAACGGCACGTTTCAGGGCAATAAAATCCTTTCAGAGGCGGAAGTTCACGAGATGACAAAAGTCCAAAACAATGGTCTTGAACACGCTCCCTACGGTTTTGGTCTCCACATATGGCGTAACAAGTTTGGACACAACGGCGCCTATAAGACTTCGATGCTGGCGTTTCCGGACAGCGGAGCCATCCTCGTTGTAATGGTGCAAATCGGCAGTGGTTTTAACGACAAAGTTCTTAGCCCACTCGACGCTGTTGCCGAGAAACTTGCCACCGATGCAGCCCGGTAACGGACCTGCTGCGGCGCGCTGGCACAATCGCATCTCGTGTCGCACCAGTTCACCTTTCAGGAAACAAGTCGGCAACCAGTAACTGATTTAAGGCCGGTGGTTTCTATGCCCCACAAATTTTAGACGGAGGAGATGTACGCAAATGATGATGTTATCCGTGAGTACGAAAAGAATGGTGCTCTTTTTGCTTTTTGTAGTTCTGCTGGGACGCGCACACACAGGACGGGCGGAGGTTCGGCTTCCGCACTTGTTGTCAGATCACGCTGTACTACAGCGCGAGAGTCCCATTCACATCTGGGGATGGGCTGAGGCTGGTGAGCAGATCAAGGTTAGCTTCCATGCGCAGACCGTGAAGACGACAACCGATCAAAATGGTACATGGTCTATATTGCTTAAACCTGAATCCGCAGGTGGGCCGTATACGCTGCAAGTTTCGGGAAGCAAAACGGAGAATCCTGTAACCCGAGAGGACATTCTTGTGGGGGATGTCTGGGTTGCATCTGGACAATCCAATATGGGGTTTCCCCTCAAAGGAGGCGGGCCGTCAGCGCCCCTGAAAGACGGCGACAAAGAGATCGCTGATTCCAATCAGCCCCAGATTCGTTTGTTTCGTGAGGCGATGCACCTTACTGCCAAAAGTTGGGATGACCTGCCTGAGCAGTGGACCCCGTGTACGCCTGAGAATGCTAAGAGCTTCTCCGCAGTTGCATATTTCTTTGGCCGACATATCGTGGAGAACGAACATATCCCCGTCGGCCTAGTGGAAGCATCTGTAGGTGGAACACCTGTACAAACATGGATTAGCCCGGAAGGCAGTAAATATTCCAGCCTTTCGGCTGTAACGGATTATGCTACTGAGCTCATGAAGCGCAGCGGTACAACATTCGATAGTGCTGTTGCCGCTGGTGATCGCACATTACAAGCAGACTGGATGCCTTCGTCTCTATATAACGGTATGATTGCTCCTCTGACGCCGTATACCATCAAGGGCGCAATCTGGTATCAGGGGGAATCGGATGCAGGGAGTGTGACTGCTCCGGGTTATCTCGAACGTTTCACTGCCTTGATTCAGGATTGGCGGCAGAAATGGGGAGAAGGTGATTTTCCGTTTTTGTATGTACAGATATCAAGTGTAGGAGGGCAGCGATCCTATTGGGGCAACATTCGTGATGCGCAAAGGAGAGCTCTTCACATCGCGAACACAGCGATGGCTACATCTCTGGATGTGGGTCGGAGCGACAGTAATCCCCATCCGAGCGATAAGCAAACTGTTGCGGCACGGCTTGCCAACGCGGCGCTCGGTATGGTGTATGGAGAAAAAGTAGAATACCAGCCGCCACTATTTGAAAAGGCTGCTCCGGAAGGACATAACATCCGGGCCTGGTTTTCCCACGCAGACGGACTGCGCTCATCTGACAATCCAGTAAAGGACTTCGAGGTTGCGGGTGCGGATCACAAGTTCGTCCCGGCAACTGCGCATATCGAACAGGTCGGCTCGCAGGAGACAGTTGTGGCACAAGCGTTTGGGGTGACCATGCCGAAATACATCCGATACGGGTGGAGTTCGTTTGTAGGCTCCTATCTGTATAATTCCAGCCACCTGCCGATGGGTGCATTCACGTCAGAGGAGGAACAGCCGGGAGCCAAGCCATAAGCATTGTCACTTGCCAAAGTGTGCCGTAACAATTTGGAGGTATCTCAGCAGCCGATCCTGTTGCAAGCCAAATCTCCATCAGGGTCAGAAGTATGTCTAATCCAACAGGGAGTTCCCCCGGCTCTGCCGGGGAGGCAGTAGCAGTTTGACATTTGCGGGAGTCCATCCGAGAAACTCCAAGAAGTGAGCCGCCAAGCACACCTCAAGGAGAATCTGGATGGACGAATATGAGAGCTTAAGCCACTCGAAGTGGGAGTGCAAGTACCACGTTGTATTTATACCGAAATGCCGCAGGAAAGTGCTGTATGGGAATCTGCGCAAGCATTTGGGTGATTATTGACGGACGGAGTGGGGTAATGTAGATTTGTTGGAAATTCCGGAGAAGATAAATTGCACAGTCTGGTTCGCACACAGCGCTTATTTCTGCTCTCAGCAATCCTCTTCAACCTGCTCTTTGTGGGGACAGTTCGTCAAGCGGCGGCGCAGGTTCACACAGAAGAGTTGCCGCCTGCGGCTCCTGCGCCAATGGTCGCAGAAGCCATGGAAGGTGGCGCGAGGTTCCATAATAATCGCGAGACGGTCGCGGTAATCTTCTGCGAGGCTGGCGTAGTCCATGTGGTTGCCAAACCTGCGGGAAGCACTACCTCGCCAGGCCCAGAGCCATGGATCTCAAGTCCATGCAGCCCAGCGGTGACGAACTTAAGAATCGCTCAAGGACGTGCAAGCATTCAGAGTGGTCCACTCACGGTGTCGATGGCTCTTTTAACAGGCGCTCTTCGGATTGAGGATTCTGCGGGCAAGGTGCTGCTTCAGGAAAACGATAGGAACCCGCGTCGCTACCAGCCTGCGCAAATTACAGGCCAACAGCTTTACAGAGTCAGCGACCGATTTGATCCAGATCCAGTGGAGGGACTCTACGGCCTGGGTCAGCACCAGAGTGGCGCTTTTAATTATCGTGGCACAGTTGTAGAACTTGCCCAGGCAAATAGCGATATTGCGGTGCCACTGCTACTCTCCACCAGCGGTTACGGCATCTTTTGGAACACTGCTTCCCACTCGACTTTTGACAACCGCTTTGCTCGCGAACTCAAGCTTAGCGCGGAAGCGGAAGCAGGCGTTGACTACTATTTTTTCTATGGGCCAGAGTTTGACACGGTGATTCATCACTATCGGAATCTGACCGGTCATGTACCCTTATTCGGTGAGTGGGCTTATGGTTTTGTACAATCCAAAGATCGCTACACCTCGGCGCAACAACTACTCGATATAGCAGGCGAATATCGCACGCAACATGTGCCGCTTGATCTGATTGTGCAGGATTGGTTCTGGTGGAAGCGACAGGGCGATCCGGAGTTTACGGACGCATACCTGAAGCCCAATCCGGATATTTCCGGCGCGCTCAAGACTCTCCATGATGAGCATGTTCATGCCATCATTTCAGTATGGGCGGTGATGGATCCAGACTCAGATACATACCGTGCCATGCAAGCGCAACACCTCACCATTTCCGGTACACCCGACTACGACGCGACCAATCCGAAAGCCGACGACTATTACTGGGACCACCTTGTCGGGAAGCTTTTCGACCAGGGCTGGGATGGCTTCTGGCTGGACAGTTCTGAGCCGGAAACATGGAAAGGGGAAAGCGACGCCGTTCTTGAAGATCGGCAGCTTTTTATTGGTCCAGGCGCGCGCTATGTCAATATCTTCCCGCTGATGCACACGGGTAACGTGTATGAGCACTGGCGCCATGCGACAGATCAGAAACGAGCCTTCATCCTGACAAGGTCAGCCTTTGCAGGTCAGCAGCGGAACGCAGCCGTTGTGTGGTCAGGAGATATCTATGGGACCTTTCCCGCGTTGCGGCGCCAGATTGCTGCCGGCCTCAACTTCTCGCTCTCAGGCATACCCTATTGGACAACAGATATTGCTGGATACATGTCGCGTCAGCCAGAAGATCCGGAGTATCAGGAGCTGTACACTCGTTGGTTTGAGTTTGGCACTTTCTGCCCTGTTCTGCGCACACACGGGCACCGAAATACCAATGAACTCTTTTCCTATGGCTCACAGACTCCTACTCTGATTGCCTATGATAGACTGCGTTCCCGCCTACTCCCTTACACCTATTCCATTGCGTGGAAGGTCACCCATGAGGACTATACCTTGCAGCGTCCGCTGGTGATGGATTGGCGCACAGAGCAAAAAGTACGTGAGATTGGCGATCAGTTCCTGTTTGGGCCCTCGATCCTTGTTAGTCCGGTCACCACGGCAGGCGCAGTTACTCGCTCGCTTTATTTGCCACCAGCAGCCGCATGGTATGACTTCTGGAGTGGTAATAAGCTTCAGGGTGACCAGCAGATTCTTGCGCAGGCGCCCCTCGAGCGCATCCCGCTCTATGTGAAGGCTGGCGCCATTCTTCCGTTAGGACCTGCAAGCGAGTACGCCAGTCAAACTCCTGATGCGCCCATTGAACTACGCATCTACCCAGGTGCAGATGGCAATTTCGAGTTGTATAACGATAGCGGTGACACTTACGATTATGAGAAAGGCGAGTATGCGGTTACGCCTATTCACTGGAACGAAACTAAAACCACTCTGGATATCGGACCAACTCAGGGTAAATACTCAGGCAAAGCAAAAATGCAAACCTTCCATATAGTGGTTGTTTGTGCTGGTCGCGGAGCAGGGTCAGAAAACTCTCTGGAATTCAAGGAAGTTCGCTACCGGGGAGATGCGATCCATATCAAGCTTCCCTAAGAGCCTGTTATTAACTTTATTCCTTTGTTTGCATTTGCTTAGTTTCTATTCTCTTGATCGCAGAGGATTGAGGCATGGGGAATCGAGATCGTCTTGGTTATCAGACCGATGTGACAGATGAAGAGTGGGTGTTTGTGGCCCCGTATCTGGCGCTTTGTTGCGAGGATGCGCCGCAGCGCGATTATCCTCTGCGTGCAGTATTCAACGCGTTGCGCTACGTAGCCAAGACCGGCTGCCATTGGCACATGCTGCCTAACGATTTGCCGCCGTGGCATGTGGTCTATCGGCAGATGCGGCGCTGGATTGATGCGCTGTGTTTTGAAACCATGGTCGAAGATCTGCGCATTCTGCTGCGCGAGTTTGCCGGACGCAAAGGCCAACCCACGGCGATGATTCTCGACAGACAACTTACTCAAAGTTAATAACAGGCTTTTAGCGGTCTCGCGATTTCAGCTTACGGGGTACGGCGATCCCGCAACTGATTGATAAAATAAGAAGTCGAATTTCACCTTATAGGTAAACTCACTACTAAGTCACGATGCTAAGTGGTTTTTCCCTCAAGAAAAAGCCACTTAGCAGCACACTCAAAAAGTCTACGTATATCCCGAAAATACTTCAGAAAAAGAACTTTGCTGCAAGCTGTATCAGGCGTGGCGATGCAGCATTTTCAATTTCCCCGAAATTCTGGCTGCTGATATTGCCGTCTACGGAGGCTGCTCCAAAAAATTGTGTGTGATTGAAGGTGTTGAAGCTTTCCACGCGTAATTCCAGAGATCGCGACGATAGAAACTGCATTTTTTTCATGAGTGCCAGGTCAGAGTTTTCCGTTCCCGGGCCGTAAAAGAAGCGTCGGGCTACATTGCCCTGCGTGCCGAGTGCAGGCAGTGAAAATTTGGAGGTGTTGAAGGCCAACATCCCACCGCGCGGATCATGATGGATGCCAAGTGATCCACCGGAAAAGTATGGCGTGTCCACCCCATTGTTATTAATGCCATTTGGAATCGTGCCGAGCAAAGATGTGTCATTGTTGTTGTAAAGCGTCACTGGAAATCCGGTGGAAAGACGCACAATACCGGTGATAATCCAACCTGTAGTAAGTTGCTTCGGCCCTCGGATGAGTTTTGCAAAGGGTAATTCGTATCTATAGCTGGCAATAAAGCTGTGGCGAAGATCGAAGGAGGAAAGTCCTCGACTCAACGCTGCATTGACAGGATTAATCGGCTCCGGCAAGCCGGATGACTGGTCAATGGATTTGCTGTATGTATAACCGAACAAGAACTCCAAAGGGCCTGCATCGCGCTTCAGGCTCAGTTCAAGCGCGTTGTAGTGTGCGTTCGCAATCGTCTTCTGCAATTCGACACTTCCAAAGGCCGGGCTGAAAGCGGTGCGCGTTCCATGAATAACTTCTGTCGCAGTGGTGAAGGTGCTGCTTTCATTGAATGGTCCGCAGGTTGCTGAGCCGGGCGCAACCTCGCTGGTTTGGCTCAGGCTCAGGCACAACTGCGGATTGCCGGGATTGGCCTCCTGCAACACGAGTTGGTGATGCGATTGTGTGCCTACATAGCTGATATCGAAGACGGTTGTTGAAGTGAGTTGGCGCTCGATGGAGAGCATATAGTTTTCTGCGTAAGGAACCGTATCGTTGTGATCCACCGCAGGGATACCGACCAGAGGTTCAAAGCAGGACCAGCGCACGCTCGTATTCGGATGTGAGGGCGAAGCCCCGAAAGGAACATTGAGCAGAGGAAAGGGCTGACAAACACTTGCCCCCGTGGCTGCTGTGGTGAAGGGCGTTTCAAAGAGTGGCGGAGCAGAACTGGTGTAGGTAAATCCGTACGGTGGATTACCGCTCATGATACCGGCGGAGAGTCCTTCGTATGCGGTGTAGTAAAGGCCGAACCCGCTGCGAATGCTGGTGTCGCCCGGCTTGCCGAGAAGTTTGGCGAACCGGTCTGAGTGTGACTGCGGTGACCATGCCAGTCCCAGTCGCGGAGAAAAGTTGCTGTACTTGGTGGGTGCAAGCGTAGCTGGTACGCCGGGGTCTCCGGGAAATACAAGTCCTGTTGGTGCACCGGGAAACACCACAGACTGCTCGTCGGGGATAAGTGTTTGTAACTGGTTATATTTTTCACTCCAGGGAGCAATTACATCCCAGCGAATGCCGTAATTTATGGTGAGAGTTGGACGAATCTTCCAACTATCCTGACCGTAGAGGCCGAGATATTTGTTGCGGTTATAGAAGCTGTTCCCCTGTCCCTGCGTATAGCTGCTTGCTATGCCTAATAGAAAATCTGCAAAGTCGAGCCCAGTCTCGGTGCCGCTGAAGGTGAAGCTTCCATTATCTACAACATCTGGATTCGTATTGATCTGATCCAGATGAAACTCTCCACCAAGTTTGAAGTTATGTTTTCCGATGTCGCGGGAGTAATTATCAATCCACTGGTAAATATTATTCGCCTGCGTTAGTCCGGTCGTATCTACGCCGAGGGTAGAGTCGTTGAAAGCCACATTCTCAACGCCTTCAATGGAAGGATCTCCTGCAAGAATGGAAGGAACTCCTGCATTATTTCCGAGACCGCCCGTCGTGAACCCTTGAGCGATCAGACCTGGGCCGACCCCGCCGATAGGTTGTCCGACACTGTTTGCATTGCGCATGTAGCTGAAGTGAAATTCGTTGACAGTATTTGTGCCAAAGATGGTCGTGTCACTGAGCGCAATCAGTTGTGCTCGACCCTGATTGAGAGCGTTGAAGCCGGGAACATTGGCGCCACCCTGCGCTGTGGGATAGGGATTGTTCAGGGAATAATCATCGAGGAAGTAGTAGCCGGACAGGTTGCCGTAGCGGGTACTGGTATCGAGATGAATTGCGCCTTTGTCATCGCGCAGATTCTCGATAGAAGATGCCGTGGAAAAGCCGCCGGTGCTTTGATTGGCCTGCGGAATGTAGCGCAACAGAGCCAGCGCCGGGCCGGACCATTTGTTCTGCGGAATCATGGCATTTGGAAAAACACACTGCGAGGAACTGGTGCATCCTGCAAAGTAGTAGGGCTCTCCTGATGTGACCGGATAGCCGAGTTGATTTGTAAGTCGGCTGGCCCAGGATTGATCGCCTGTACTTCCAGTCTGCGAACTTGTTACGGTCCCGGTCAGCGAAGATGCCAGATCGCTAAGATCTCCCGTGCGATCTGCATTGGATGGCACAGAGATAAGTCCTGTATCAATTCCTTGATTGAGACGAGTCCCCTGATAATCGGCGAAGAAGAATATTTTATTGTGCCGCACGGGGCCGCCGAGAGTAGCGCCAAACTGGTTCTGGTTATACTTCGCGCGGTCTAGCGAAAAATAATTACGGGCATCGAGTTTTGTGTTGCGCAGAAATTCAAAGACATCGCCATGCAGGTTGTTGGTGCCGGATTTTGTCGTAACAAGAACCTGTCCGCCGGAATAATTTCCGAACTCTGCATCGAAGTTGCTGGTCAGTACTCGAAACTCCTCAATGGAATCCAGATTAGGCACAATCGAGGTGCCCATGTTCACATCTTCTTCTACGTCACTGCCATTTACACGAAATCCATTGGATGTTTCACGCTGCCCGCTGATGGAAAGGCTTCCCGGATTGCTGTTGCCGGAAGGCGGCGTGTTTGTTACTCCGGTCATTTCAACTGCATTTGGCTGTGCAGAGCTTGTCGGGGCAATGCCGGGTTCAAGGGCTATCAGATCGGTGAAGCTGCGGCCGTTCAGCGGCACTCCCGTCATCTTCCGGCAAGAGATAGCCTCTCCCAGTTGAGTGCTGATGCTTTCCACCTGCACAGAGTTCTCACCGACAGTTACAGTATCTTTCTGCGAACCTAATTTCAATTGGATATCAATACGGAGCGCGGCCTCAGTTCCCGTCACAATGCCGGATTGGAGATAGTTTTCGAAGCCTGTGCAGTTAACGGAAAGCTGATATATGCCGTTACGAACAGCAAGGAAGAGATACGTTCCATCCCCTTTGGTCGTGACGATTCGAGTAGCGGATGTGCCGGTTTCTTTCAGGACTACGGTGACATTCGGAATCACCGCACCTGTCGGGTCGGTGACGACTCCTGTGATTCGTGTGCCTTCAAGCGCAAATGCAGTTGGAGTGCAAAAGCAAAAGAGAAAGGCGCAGAATGCGCAGTATACAAAACTGAGAGTGCAGGAAAATCGTGAAAGGCCGGCCCTTGTGTGCATCAATATCCTCTGAAGATGCGATTCGTTCAGCTTGTTGAGAAGAGTGGAGTCCTATCTTCGGAACTCTCCTCTATTTGCTTGAATGCCAGAGGTCAACGGGCCTATAGTGAGACCAACCCGCAGTTTCTTTGGCTGTGGTTTTCCAGATCCTCGTGGTCTCCGCCAAGAGTTTCCACGGGGATCTGGTCAGTAGATTCTGTTAATTCTTTCCTTCATTTTTTTCTGCGCAGTGTTGGCACAACCCTCCTGCTTCCAGACGGATCACCTGGATGTTGAACAGGTTTTCCTTTGCTATTTCGCGTTTGAGACGCTCAAAGGTTGAACTTGTGAACTCAACCACCGAGCCGCAACGAAAGCACGTCAAATGCAGATGATCCTTCTGAGTGCGAACCTCGTAGTAGTGCTTCTCGCCATTCAGGTGCATCAAGTCGAGTTCATCAATGAGCTCAAGCTTTTTGAGGAGTTCAATCGTCCGATAGACGGTAGCGCGGTCAATCTTTGAGTCACGCTTACGTGCCTTTTCGAGCAGGCTCGCAACATCCAGATGACCCGCAGTCTGCTGGATGGTCTCAACCAGCGCGCGCCGTTGTGCAGTTAATCGAATCCCTTGCGCTTCCAACTTACTTAACAGATCAATGCGTTGTAACATCCATTTTCCAGTTGCGACTGATTCGCATATGGATAATATACGTCAATCTGCGGCTGGAGGCAAATTATGGGGTGGAGCAGGGAACTCACAATGTTATTCTGATGTTCTGGGGACAAAATCGAATTCCAAATCGAAAAAGAAGTGGTCGCGGCCCAGGGGCGGCGGCGGAGGACTGAAAAGAAATGGCAACAACCGTTACTGTGCCGAATGATGTGAAGAATCTGGAACTGGCCGAGCAGGGCCGCAAGCGGATCGAGTGGGCCGGGCAATCCATGCCGGTGCTCGAAATCATCCGCAAGGAGTTCGCCAAAAATCAGCCGCTCAAGGGCCTGCGCGTTGCCGCCTGTCTCCATGTCACAACCGAGACCGCCAACCTCATGATTACCCTTCGCGATGGCGGAGCAGACATTGCTCTTTGCGCTTCGAATCCATTGAGCACGCAGGATGATGTAGCCGCAGCACTGGCCGCCATCTATGGCATCAAGACTTACGCCATCAAGGGCGAGGACTCCGAGAGTTATTACTCGCACCTCAACTCCGCTCTCGATCACAAGCCGCACCTCACCATGGATGACGGTTGCGATCTGGTTCACCTGCTGCACACTGGCCGCAAGGAAGTGCTTCCCGGCGTGCTGGCTGGCACAGAAGAGACAACCACCGGCGTCATTCGCCTCCACGCGATGGCCAAGGACGGCGTACTCGCCTACCCAATCATCGCCGTCAACGACGCGCTTACCAAGCACATGTTCGACAACCGTTACGGCACCGGACAATCCACTCTGGACGGAGTCATCCGCGCAACGAACAGGCTCATCGCCGGTTCCATCTTTGTTGTAGCCGGATACGGATGGTGCGGACGCGGTCTTGCCTCGCGCGCCAAGGGAATGGGCGCCGATGTCATCGTCACCGAGATTGATCCGACCAAAGCGCTTGAAGCAGTTATGGATGGTTTCCGCGTAATGCCGATGGCCGATGCAGCCAAACTCGGCGATATATTTGTCACCGTTACCGGCAACAAGGGTGTCATTCGCGAAGAGCATTTTGCGGCGATGAAGAACGGTGCGATTGTTGCCAACTCCGGTCACTTCAATGTCGAGATTGACATTCCCGCCCTCGAAAAGCTCTCGAAGAGCAAGGCCGAAGCCCGCGAGTTTGTGGACGCGTATACCTTGGCGGATGGTCGCAAGATATTCCTGCTCGGCGAAGGCCGTCTCATCAATCTGACCAGCGCCGAGGGTCACCCGGCCAGCGTCATGGACATGAGCTTTGCCAATCAAGCTCTTGCTGCTGAGTATCTGGTCTCAAACTACAAGAAACTGGCGAAGAATGTATTCGCAGTTCCTGAGGATCTGGACAAGCGTGTCGCTCTGCTCAAGCTGAAGGCAATGGGCGTAACCGTAGACATCCTGACCCCGGAGCAGGAGAAGTATCTTGCCGGATGGTCAGAAGGCACCTAAACCGCAATTCAGCACCAAGCAATAGAGCGGGAGCCTAATTGGGCACCCGCTCTATTGCTTGGTGCGAAAAAATCACTCTGCCGGAATATCGTTCGCAATATAAACATCAATCGGAGGATTGATGGTCAACTGCGAATCCACAATCAACACAGTCTTTACCTCTCCACCGGTCAGTTGCATTGCGGTGGTTGATTGGTACATGGCCGTCGTTGTTCCTGTTGGCACAATTACAAGCGAGAGCGTCTGCGAGGTAATCTCGATATATCCGGTTGTCTGTCCTACGGGCAGCGCACTGTAGATTGCTTTGGCCTGTGCGAAGGTGACTCCGGTGGGCAGCATGTAAATATCCACTGGGCCTGATTCCGGAGCCTGATTCAGAAAGCGAAAGGCAGAGTGTCCGCCCGCAGCCGGGGTGCTTTGGTCTTCAAGCACCTGAATCTGGTAGGTCGAGTTGTAGTCACTTAGCAGAATGGTATGTTCGTGGCCGGCCAGCAAAGTGCCATAGCTGCTGTACAGGGGAGTCGTTGTGCCGGAGACCGTAATGCTGATCTTGGCCGCAGAATTCGGTGGTACCAGCGCGTAATTGCTGATGCTGCCCTGGCCGACATTCCCGGCAATCAGTGCTCCGGCTACCAGCACGTCTACCGGCGGTGCGTTATAGCTGGCATCCATAAACCGCACCATGGAGTCCTGCGTGAAGCCCTGAACATTCTCGCAGCCTGTTATGCACACAGCGAGAACAGGCTGCAATGCAAACAGGATTACATAGGCAGCAAAGCGCAGCCACAGAGATGGCTTTCTGTTCTCGCGCTGGCAGAGTCCTGCTATGCCCATTCGTTTCTCCGTTGGGTACACCAATATCCTGTTCTAGTGTACAAGTGCTTGCCGGGGAGCGTAGCACTATTTTCCCTACAAAACCAGACAAAACCGGCAAGAAACTGTGAATAACCGGGAATAATCTGAAAAATCAACGGCTACTGGAACAAGCCGTCCTACTTCCCCTTCAGTGTCTTATCAAAGAAATCCGTGATGATGTCCAGCAGTTGTTTGATGGTCGGGCTGGCTGGATTGGCTTTGTCCACCGAGCCGTAATGGTGATTTGCGCCTTTTACGGGGATGAATTTGACGGGTACGCCGGCGGCCTTCAGCGCGGCTGCAAAATGCTCAGATTCCTGAAACGGCACCTTCTCATCCAACTCTCCGTGAACCACCAGAAACGGCGGAGCTTTGGCCGTTATATGCAGGATGGGGTTGACATCCTCCCATCCTTTTTTGTCTTGCTGGTAGCTGGCGCCGACGAGCCCGGTCAGCGGCCCTACATCGCTTCCGTTGTATGCCGTGACGGTGCCGATCATATCCGTGGGGCCGGACTCATCCACCACCGCCTGCACAGCATTGCTCACACCGGCAAAGGCCTTGCTCTCGCCCTTGTAGGAATGTTCGTCTCCGTAGAGGCCGAGGATGGAGGCCAGTTGCGCACCGGCGCTGTGCCCCCATGCGCCGATGTGTTTTGGGTCAACCTGATACATGGCTGCATTTGCGCGCAGCCACCGCAGAGCCATGCGGCAATCCTCAATCTGTGCCGGCCACTTGGCATGGTTTGCCATGCGATATTCCACGCTGACCACCACGTAGCCGCGTGCTGCCAGTCCATGCGACCAGCTAAAGTCCTTTTGCGAACCGTAGAGCCACGCGCCGCCGTGAATCCACAGCACGGCAGGGAGCACTCCCGCAGGCATCGGGTCGGGACGCAGAATCTCGACATGCAGAGTCGTTCCGTTCACACTGCCAATCTCGACATCGTGGATGGTTTCAAGGCCGTCCTTGTGGTCGGATGTGATGGCGGCGTAGGCAGGCGCTGTAAGCAGGCACAGTGCAAGGGAGCAAATCAGTTTCTGCATGGTGTGGTCCGGCTCCTGAAAAGACAAAGTTAATCTGGAAAGAAGATGCTATCGGAACGCAGAGGAACGAGGCAATCTTCTGCGAGCAAAAGAAAAACCCGCCTGGCACAGAGCCGGACGGGTATTCCATTGTTGGGAAACCATATCTTTGAACGCTTATTGTTGTACCAATGCGGATGCCCATCCATGCGGCGTATTTGTTTTTGCCGCATGGGTGGGAGGCACGAAATCACACTGTAAGAGGCCTAGTTGAAGTAGGCAGCGTTCTTTTCGGCAAACTCGGCCTTATCGGCGGGCAGTTCTTCGACGGTGAAGATGGCGCCGGAGGGGCAGTTGGCGGCGCAGTTGCCGCAGTCAATGCACTCGTCCGGGTTGATGAAGAGCTGGGTGACGTTTGTGGCGTCCTCTTCCTGGGTGGGGTGGATGGCGTTGGTGGCGCAGCCTTCCACGCAAACAAAGTCCTTGGTACAGGCATCGGTGATGACGTAAGCCATGATGATTCTCTCCTTGAATTGGCAGGCGGCTCGTCCGGGCAATGCGCGTCTCCCGATAACCGACCCATACCGAAAGGTAACGTGGAGAGGGGAATGGGAGCCGTGATTATGGTCACAGGGCCTTTATCGGTTACCGGAATATGAAATAGGCACAAAAGCGGAACAAACCGGAAGATTTATCAGTTTGTAACCGGGTCTTGAAGGCTTGTTTGCACAACTTCTGCAACACTTTCAGCTATGAGCACACCCTATCTTTCCTTTGAGCGTTTGCAGTTTGCGGCGATGGGCAACAAGGGGATGTTCTTTCACCGGGTGCGCGCTGCTCTTGACCCGTTGATTGGGTATTGGAACTGGAAATCGGCGTTGATGAGTGTCTCGGTCCGTGCAACAGGATACGCCATTGCAACGGCAAAGCATGGTTGGCGTGCGGGAGTTGCAGCCGTGCTGCTTGAGGTCATTTACGTCGGCTCGACGGCCGGTTTTTATGCCGCGCTCCAGCAGCGGTCTTTGAAGACTGCTCCGCGCTGGTTTGGAAATCTGCTGATTGCTGTTGGAGTGCCCATGCTGGCGCAGACTGTGGATTGGGCAATACACGTTTTGGCTGGAACGCCGAATCTCAAGGTGGCAACGCTGGGTGTAGGAGTCTTTACGCTGCTCTCAGCGCTCTTTCATCTGCACATCATGCGTCAGGGAGCAATGCTGGTAGGCAAGGAGGGCCGCACGTTGGCTGAGGATATGCGTTCCATGCCCAGACTGATTGCAGGTTTCTTCTTGCAGCCGATGCGGATGGTACAGACTGTGGGCCGTGTAGAGATGTTTAAAGCAGCAGAAGAGAACGAAATCGCCGCATAAGATAATTCCAGTAAAGCAAAAAGGGCCAGTCCCCCATGTGGGCTGGCCCTTCTTTTTTTGAGTGTGTGAGCTATAGCGTTTACAGGTGTCTGTACAGCGGGAAAATGTAAGCACAGGAAGCGGAAGCGCCCTAAAAGTTAAGTACTGCCTGGAGCATGATGCGACGCGCAGCCACGTTGTTGGACCCAAAGCTGGTAGCCAGCGTAGTGGACTGACCGAAGAGTGGGTTTGGCTCACCGGCAACCTTGCCTGCGGTCAGTGTTCCGGAGGGCGTGCCTGCGTTGATGTCGTTGAAGGCATTCAGAGCTTGTGCGCTGATGGTCAGGCTGTACTTGCGTCCGGTGTTGGCGGTTGGGCCAAAGGGGCCGCCACGGCCACCGCCCATCGGACGTCCAAAAGCTCCCATCTGTCCACTCGGGTTATTTTGTCCACGCTGCTTCTGGCTGTTTTGTGCATCGCCTGCGGGTGGTCCAAAGCCAATGGTCTTGGCAATGCGGATGTTGTCTGCAACAAAGGCTGGTCCCGTACCCAGATTGGCCGGGATGATTCTTTCGCCACTCTTGGGATCCTTGGGATTGATGGGGTTAGGCGGTGCGATGTCCAGCAGGCCAAATTGCGTCTGGATGTAATTGCCGCCCGCTGTGGCTCCTGCAGGAGCATAGCTGGGGCGGTCATCGAAGGAGCCGTCATTGTTGACGTCATCGCCGCCCACAATGATGTTGTAGGGCGTGCCGGAGTGCGTGAAAAGGAAGTTGCTGAGACGGATTCCCCAGGGGCCGGTCCAGTTGGCGACTACGACAGCCAGATTTGCCATGTTGAAGCCTGAGCGGCCAAAGTCCTGCTTGAAGTTGTAGGGATTGGAGGGCGTCCCGTTGATATCTCCGCGTGCGTGGTCGAACTGGTAGTAGCCGGAGAGGTTGAAGTTTTGCCCGAACTGAGTCCGCACGTTGGCGATGAGCTGGCTCTGATGGTAAAAGCCCTCGGAGTTGTACTCATCAATGATGTTGTAATTCTGGTTTGGCGCAGGCGGGTCGAGAACGGTCGCGGAGTTCGGCCGTGGTGTGTTTACGTTCTCCAGCGAGTTCTCGTGGATGCCATAGGTGCGCAGGTAAGTGATGGAGAGGGTCGAGGTTTTTGCAAGCTGCCGCTCAATCGAGAGTCCCAACTGCTCATTGTCCTGTGAGCGGTAGCCCTTCGCAATGCGGTAGTAAGTCGGAGGTGGAGTGGAGGTTATGCCGCAATCCTCAATCTGTGTCGGAGTCAGGCTGGAAAAGCCGATGGACGAGAAGCAGGTGGGATTTTTGATGGTAACGCTCTCTGTACCTGTTCCCGAAGAAAGGTAGCGCTCGGTATTGAGCAGATCGCCGTTGCCGGTGCGGTCATAAAACAATCCGAAGCCAGCGCGGAAAACGGTTTTGGCCTGTTTCTTCGCGGAGCCGTCCAGCGCCCAGGCCAGCGAGAGGCGTGGCCCAAAGTTGGCCTGGTCGGGAATGTGGTTCTGCGTCTCAAAGCGGAAGCCGGGACTCAGCGTAAGCACCGGGCTGACCTTCCACTCATCCTGCACAAAAAGCGCTCCGTCAAAGACATTCGCCAGCACTCCGGGTTTCCCGTAGGAGTAGGTCAACTGGGTTGCGCCGTTGCCTGCTGTAATCCCCGAGGCAAAGCCGTTGGAGAGCAGGCTTTGTGCTGATTGATACACGGTTGGCGAGTTGAAGATGAAACTGCCGTTGTAGCCTGCAGTTCCCGAGTTGGCTTCGCGGCTGTCGCGCAAACGGGTGCCGAACTTCAGCGCGTGTTTTCCGGCGGCGATGGTCGCGATGTTCTGCAATTCAAAGTTGTCCTGGCTGTCCGAGGAGAACTGCGAGGCAGAGGCTCCGGCATTGAATGAGCCTGAGACGTAGATAGTGGGACTCGTCGCAGTGACACTGGGCAGGTAAGTCGCCAGTGCTGCCGGAATAGCCTGCGGCGTGGCCTGATTGTTCGACATATAGCGCCGGAACTGGAAGCGCGTCTCGTTCACAATCTTGTCGGTGATGACTTCGGTGTCAATGATCTGAACGGCGTGTTCCGTATAGCTGTTGCTGGTGGCCAGCGTCGGCAGCGACGAGGAGCCGAGATTTCCGCTGGTCTCCTGATGTGTCCACTGATAGCTCGTCGTCAGGGTATTTTTTGCGCCCAGTTGCACATCGAAGCGCGGCCCGATATTCCAGCGGTTATTGGGATTGAAGAGAGCGCCGGAGTAGGAGGCGTCCGCGTAACCCGGAATGCTGTAAAGCACATAAGGGTTGGCGCTCTGGATGTTGCGGTACTCGACATGGAAGTTGAAGGAGGAGTTTTTTGTGATGGCTCCGCTGACATTGCCGTTGATCTGGTCGGAGTAGTAATCCGGCACGCCGGTGGAGACGTAAGGATTGCCCGTGTTCAGGCCCTTGGTGTTACCCATCATCTGGAACTGCCCGTGCAGCTTGTCGGTTCCGGGTTTGGTCAGGATTTCGATGCGGCCATAGCCCAGCTTGTCAAACTCCGCCGAGTAGGGGTTCTGATTGATGCGGATTTCGCGGATGGAGGACTTGGGCGGAAGCTGGCCGCCGGTAAATCCATCAATGTATATCTGTCCGCCGTTTGGTCCGGCAGCGGGTCCGGCCAGCGCCTGCAACTCATTGGAAAGTTCATCCGGATCATCCGAGAGCGCATCAAGATCCTTGCCTTTAATGACAAGAGCAGATGCGTTCTGGTCGGATGCAAGGCTTATCTGTGGCGAGTCATCGCTGACCACCATCACCTGCTTGGATTCCTCGATAGCCAGTGTGATGTTGACGCGGCGTGATTGTCCGGCAGCAATTGCAATCGGCTGCGAGCGGAAGGCGGCAAAGCCTGTCGTCTCGGCACTGATGATGTAGTTGTCCGCAGCAATTCCGGGAAAGCTGTAATGGCCAGCACCATCCGATTTCGTTGTGCCGACAGCCTTGCCCTGCGCCGTGGTCAGCGTCAGGCTGGTGCCGGGAATGACAGCTCCGGTGGGGTCTGCAACCACGCCGTGCATCGTTGCTGTTACTCCGGTGGCGACAACCGGCGTAGTTTGTGTCGGGGTGGTTTGCGCCAGGGCAGAACCGGCCAGAAGTAGCAGGGCAGGGATGGCAAGGAAACGATTGTTATGAGAAAAAGTCACTTTTGTTATTCCTGAAAGGTGGAGTCTTGCTTGCGATTGCACACATAAGGTTTCAGCCTTTGCGTATTGGTCCTGAAGGAGTTATTCAACAGTTGACGCTTCTGCGCATCTTTATTGCGCCTCTGCGCCGCTGTCCATATTCCAACTGGAGAGAAGCATGTTCTGGCTGGCACCGGATCCGGCCCGCAGCAGCGGCTCAACGCCGGCCAGCACGGTGATGGCTGTGACCGGGCCATTGACCGTTCCTTCTGTGGTGAGCAGGAGCAGGGCATCGCCCTTCTTCAGTTCTGCCGGTCTGAACTCCGGCGCGTAGTTGATGAAGGATTCTGGATTAGGACTCTCACTGCCATGATTTGTGTTGGGATTCACGCCGGCTGTCCTCGGTGGTGCCGGTTTTCTGGGTGCTCCGGCCTGAGCTGCCGCCGTCATGCGCATTGCCATGCGCTGTGCCATCGTCTCCGGCAGCTTGCGCAGATTGGAGTCGGCGTTGATGCGAACCTGCACCGGCTTCTTGGTTGTGAGGTCGGTAATGACCAGAGACGAACCTGTCGCATCCACAGAAACCACCGTCGCTGCAAAGGTGCGGAAGGTTCCGCTGACCATATCCTCTGCGGCAAGCTCGGTGCCATCCTCATTTTTGTTGCCGCGCGCCCGCAGTTGATCGCCTTTGTGAATATCTGCCAGCGTCGCTGCGTGTGCATCGGCAAACTGCGTCGAGTCCGGCGAATAGCGGCGAATCACCGTCGCCTTCGACGTGTGCAGGGTTAGTGTTTTGCTGGTTTTCGAGCCTCCGGTTGATACCACTACATTGCCCGCAGCCGGGTCCACGCTGCGAACAATTCCCGTAATTCCTCGTTGCTGCCAGTCAGCCAGGTCTGCCCGCTGTTTCTCAGCCAGATCCTCCTGCTTGATGGTGATAACGCGGTCAGCGGTCAGCGGACTGCCTTCGTCGCCTGCTGCAAGGCGAACCAGTACGCGATCCCCGGTTTGCAGTGTGCTGAACTGGATAGGTTGTGCCGCGCTGATATCTTTTTGTCCCGGTGCGATGCGAAGCAGTTTTGCGCTCTCAGGAACAGCGACCGCGCTCAGGGCTCCGTCGGCATCGCTTTTGATGGTAAGGCTGTTGCCGTGGATATCTGTGACCACGCCGCGAAGGCTCTTGCTCTTTACGGGAGCAGGTGTTTGTGCTGCAACCGCAAATGCTGCTGTCATCAGCATGACCATGACGACAAAAAACGAACCGGTGCGAACTGCGCGGGAGAGGACGTGCATCTGCATCCAAAAAACTCTCTTTCAGAGGGGCAAAGTCGGGCGGCTCTGGCGGAATCCTCCGCTCAGGGAGTACATCAACAGGCAGAGCCATGGTGCTCTTACTATTCTAAGCGCCCTCCAGACTCATAGACGACCTACAGTCTCGAAAGTTTCAGCGATTGGGCCTTTTGACCCGGATTAGCGCCTTGTTTCCGGCTGCTCTGCTTCCTCCACATGCCCTTTGCGATGCACTATCAGGCTCTGTGCCACTCGCCGGTAAACCTCCGGCGGCAGAATCCCTTGTAGCTTCAATTGCGGCTTGCTGGTGTAGGGGCGGAAGCGCACGATCCGCTCGGCCCACACCTGTGTCATTCCCGGCACCGTCAGCAACTGTTTTACGGTCGCCACATTCGGGTCCAGCGGTTCGTCGAGCTTAGGGATAGCCGCCGCAGGCCTGTTTCCGGCCTGCAAGGGAATGGTCGGCAGCAGAAGCAATCCCCCAAGCAGAATGCAAATTCCAATGCGCATGAACGCGATTGTCCCGCCACCGCCGCTGCTTTGCAACTGCTCCCTCGCAATTCACCGTACAAATCTGTCAAAAAAATTGGTTTGACACCCCCGCCGTCTTCCCTTTAAAGTTGATGTAGATGCAAGCAATCCTCCATTCCGCCCATCACCACCATCCTGCACATGTGCAGGCCATGGGGCGGAGCGTTGCGGCCTGAAGTCACAAAGGCCCGATTAAGTTCTGAGGTTTTTACGAACTTGCCTTCCGCCCGCCGAGCCAAGCGCCGAGCGGGCTTTTTCATGTCCGGCTGCGCTCAAGGCAATGCGGCCCAACCCGTAGTCCCAGGGACTACAAGGAAAAGCAATGAGCAACCCCGTAATTGATTTCGAAAAAATGGACGGTCTTGTCCCCGGCATCGTGCAGGATACGGCCACCGGCGAAGTGCTGATGGTCGGCTTCCTCAACGCCATCAGCTATCAGAAGACTCTCGAATCCGGCTTCGTCACCTTTTGGAGCCGCACCCGCCAGAAGCTCTGGATGAAGGGCGAAACCAGTGGCAACCGCCTACGGGTTGTCTCTGCCGCAACCGATTGTGACAATGACACCCTTCTTTTTCGCGTTGTCGTCGAAGGCGATGGCCTTGTCTGCCACGAAGGAACCGTTAGCTGCTTTACCAAGCCCATTGAAACAGGAGCAAAGGCATGACCGCGAAGAAACTACGTTTAGGAATTCCCAAGGGCTCGTTGCAGGATGCAACCATCGCCCTCTTCAAGCGCGCCGGATGGAACATCTATGCCGATGGCCGCTCCTATTTTCCTTCCGTTGACGATGCGGAGATCGAGTGCATGTTGATTCGCGCGCAGGAGATGGCGCGTTATGTGGATCACGGCGTCCTCGATGCCGGCCTCACCGGCATTGACTGGGTTGTCGAGAGCGGCCTGGATGTCGAGAGCATCACCACGCTTACCTATGCCAAGCAGAGCCGCCGCAAGGTTCGCTGGGTACTCTGCGTGCCGGAGTCGAGCAGCTATACCAAGGCCGAGGATTTGGAAGGCAAGATCATCGCGACCGAACTGGTTGAAGTCAGCAAGCGCTACTTCGCAGCTAAGGGCGTCAACGTGAAGGTCGAGTTCAGTTGGGGTGCGACGGAAGTCAAGCCTCCCATGCTGGCCGATGCCATTGTCGAGGTCACCGAGACGGGCAGCTCGCTTCGCGCCAACAATCTGCGCATCATTGACACGGTAATGGAGAGCGAAACGCATCTGATCGCGAACAAAAAGGTCGCTGCTGATCCGTGGAAGCGCGCCAAGCTCGACCAGATTGCTCTCATGCTGAATGGAGCCATTGATGCGCAGGGTCAGGTCGGCCTGATGCTGAACGTGGAGAAGGCGAATCTTGCGAAGGTGATTGCGGTATTGCCTGCGCTGAATTCGCCGACTATCAGCGAACTGAGCGATGGCAAGTGGGTCGCCATCAACACGATTCTTGAAGAGCGCGTGGTGCGCGATGTGATTCCGAGGGTGAAGGCCTCCGGAGCCACAGGCATTGTTGAGTACCCGTTGAACAAAGTGGTTCTGTAAGGAAAGTGGTTAGCTAAGCAGCACCGCTAGCGTCCTTTTCTGGCAAGCATCAGCAACAACCCGGGTGCCCCACCCTTCGCGCGTTCTTTGCGCGAAGGGTGGGAAGCGAAGAGGCAGGCAGTGCATTAGCTATGCCATGTATCCGCACCGCCGGATTGGTTTTTGAAGGGTACGGGCTTTAGCCCGTACGTTAAAGACACTAAGGTGTGTGGCTTTAGCCACTGAGGGAATGCAGTTCGAACGAGGCAGATTATGCGAGTCGTAAGAACAACCGGAAAATCCGCAGCACAAGCCGCGCAATTACTTGCGCAGCTTGAGAAGCGTGGTGGCGCACGGCTCGACAGCGTGCTGCCAACCGTCCGTCACATTGTCCGCGATGTAAAAAAGCGCGGCGATGCGGCCCTTCTTAACTACGCAGCCGAGTTTGACGGCCTCAAACAACCGGACATGTTACAAATCAGCCGCGAAGAGATGGCCGGAGCATGGGAGGCAACGCCGGTCCCATTGCGCAAGGCGATTGAGGTTGCCGCTGCTAACATCCGTGCCTTTGCCGAGCGTCAGTTGCCGCAGAGCTGGAGCTTCCGTCCGCAGCCCGGCCTTATTGTCGGCCAGCAGATTCGCGCTCTTGGCGCCGTTGGATGTTATGTGCCCAGCGGTCGTTATCCGCTGCCTTCAACGTTGCTGATGACCGTGATCCCGGCGCAGGTTTCCGGTGTCAAACGCATTGTTGTTGTCTCGCCCAGGCCCGCAGTTGCAACGCTGGCTGCTGCGCATCTGTTGGGGATTGACGAGTTCTACCGCATCGGAGGAGCGCAGGCCGTTGCCGCTCTTGCCTATGGAACCAAATACATTGCAAAGGTGGACAAGATTGTCGGTCCCGGAAATCTTTACGTGACCGCAGCGAAAAAACTTGTTGCCTTCGACTGCTCCATTGACATGCTTGCCGGGCCGACCGAAGCGCTTATTGCAGGCAATCACGGCACGGCTGCGGGAATTGCCGGCGATCTGGTTGCGCAGGCCGAGCACGATCCTGAAGCCCTTCCACTATTTGTAACAACAAATGTTACACTTGCGCGCGCTGTTGCAGCCGAAACAAAACGTCGCGCCGCAAAGAACCCCATCGCAAAGCAATCCATCGCTGCAAACGGCATTATTTTTGTTGCCCGCGACGAAGCGGAGATGCGTGCAATTACCAATCGCCTTGCCGCCGAGCACCTGACCGTGGATACGGCCGCGGATGCGGAGTGGGTCGAGAGTGCAGGCTCCATTTTTGTAGGGGAATGGTCTTCGCAGCCCATGGGCGACTATGTTTCCGGCCCCAACCACACGCTGCCGACCGGGCAGATGGCGCGTATTCGCGGCGGCCTGAGCGTGCTTGATTACATCAAGGTCATTACCGTGCAGCAGTACACAAAGACCGGCATCGGCAAGCTGGGACCAGCAGCAATCAAGCTGGCTGAGGCTGAGGGATTGTATGGCCATGCAGAGGCCATTCGTGCGCGAGGTGTCAAATGACCCAAACGACCCGCACTCCGCAGCCACGTGCGCGCGTTCTCGGCATGAAGGAGTATCACCCGCCGCTCGGCAATCGCGACGGCCTGCGTCTGGACTTCAACGAGAACACCATTGCCGCATCACCGCGTGTTTTGGAGGCGCTCGGGAAAATCTCTGCCGGCCATCTCACTCGCTACCCTGAGCGCGGTCCCGTTGAAGTCATTGCAGCAAAGCATCTTGGCCTTGCGCCGGAGCAGGTCATCCTTACCAACGGTGTGGACGAGGCAATTCACGTTCTTTGTCAGGCATTTCTCGATGTGCGGGATGAGTTGCTGTTGCCTATTCCCACCTACACGATGTATGAGATTTACGCTTCCTCCACCGACGCCGAAACGCGCAAGGTGCTTGCGGGCGAGGATTTTGCGTTTCCTTTTGAGGCGCTGCTCGAAGCCATTACTCCGGCAACCAAGATCATCGCCATCGCCAATCCCAACAGCCCCACGGGCAGTGTCTGCACCCGCGAGCAGATATTGACGATCTGCGCGCGCGCGCCGCACGCAATCGTGCTGGTAGATGAGGCATACTTCCACTTCTTCGGAGAAACCGTGATGGATTTGGTTGGCAGAATCCCCAATCTCATCGTTTCGCGGACATTCTCGAAGGTATTCGGGCTTGCGGGACTTCGCCTTGGATTGCTGGCCGGGCCGGTTGAGTTGCTCTCCTGGATACGTCGCGTGTTGTCGCCGTACAGCGTCAACTCGATCGCGCTTGCCTGTTTGCCGCCTGCGCTTGAAGACACCGCGTATACCGATTGGTATGTGAGCGAGGTCAGGGCAGCGCGCAGTGAATTTGTAACTGAAATTGAACAAATTGGATTGAAGCACTGGCCGACGCAGGCGAATTTTGTTTTAACACAGATTGGCGCAAAGCATCGCGAGTTTTCCGTTGCAATGCTGAAGCGCAACGTACTCGTGCGCGACCGCTCCTCTGATCCCGGCTGTGATGGGCTGGTGCGCATCACCATTGGAACGCGCGAGCAGATGCAGAGTGCGGCAACCGCACTCAAAGAGGCGCTTGAAGAAATCAACTGGAAGCAGGAGAAGAACTAATGGCGGCAACGCGCAGGCGCGGCGAGATTCGCCGCAACACCACCGAGACGCAGATTGCGCTCAAGCTCACGATTGAGGGCGAGGGTCGCTACAAAATCTCGACCGGCATCCGCTTCTTCGATCACATGCTCGAACTCTTTACCCGCCACGGAGCTTTTGATCTGGAACTGACCAGCACCGGCGATCTCGATGTTGACCAGCACCACACCGTCGAGGATGTCGGCATCGCGCTTGGCGAGGCCTTCGACAAGGCACTCGGTGACAAGAAGGGAATTCTGCGCGCCGGTTACTTCGTCATGCCGATGGATGAGACTCTCGCTGTTGCCGCAGTTGATCTCAGTGGCCGCGTGGCCTGCGTCGTTGATGACAAGGTGAAGACGCGTCTGGTCGGCGATCTGCAAAGCGAACTGGTCTTTGATTTCTTTGAAGGCTTTGCTCGCGGAGCCCGCGCCAACGTTCATCTGAAGACCATCTACGGCCGCTCGAATCATCACAAGGTCGAGGCGCTCTTTAAGGCCTTTGCGCGTGCCATGCGCGTGGCCTGTTCGCGCGACAAGCAACTGGGCAAGATGCTGCCTTCTACCAAGGGACTGCTATGAGCAAAGTTGTTGTCCTCGATTACAAGGCCGGAAACCTGACCTCAGTGGTCAAGGCACTCACCTATCTTGGCGCGCAGTCAACCGTGACCGCAGACCCTGCACTGCTCAGGGATGCAGAGCGAATTGTGCTGCCCGGCGTCGGTCATTTTCAGACGACGGAGTTGCTCAATCAGACCGGATTGACCGCAGCCACTCGCGCCGCTATTGCAAAAGGAATCCCATTCCTCGGCATCTGTGTTGGTTTGCAGTGGCTCTTTGAAGGCAGCACAGAAGCGCCGGAGACACCCGGCCTCGGCGCCTTTGCCGGACTCTGTGAGCGCTTCCCGCAGGGCATCCGCGTGCCGCACGTTGGATGGAACTCGATTGAGATTAGCCCCGATTCGCGCCTGATGAAAGGCGTTCCCAACGGAAGCTACGTCTACTACACCCACTCCTATCGCGCTCCTGTTGTAAAAGAAACAGTAGCTGTTACGAATTACGGCGGAGCCTTTACCGGGGCGGTCGAGCGCAACAACGTAATGGGCGCGCAATTCCACCCGGAGAAGAGCGGTGACACCGGCCTCACCATGCTTCGCAACTTTCTTGCCATGGAGCGCTCATGCTGACTCGTCGAGTAATTGCCTGTCTTGATGTAAGGGATGGCCGCGTCGTTAAGGGCGTGCAGTTTGTTGACATCATTGATGCTGGCGACCCGGCAGCGCTTGCCGCGCGTCATGCCCGCGAAGGCGCAGATGAGATTGTGCTGCTTGATATTACGGCCACGCATGAGGGACGCGGAACGCTGCTCGAAACCGTTCGCCGCACTGCGCGGGAGTTGTTCGTTCCCTTTACAGTAGGTGGTGGAATCCGAACCGCAGACGACGCAGCTGCAGTTTTTGATGCCGGCGCAGACAAGGTCAGCATCAACTCCGCTGCGCTTGTTCGCCCGGAGTTAATTGGTGAAATTGGCAGCAGCTTTGGCGCGCAGGCAGTGATTGTTGCGATTGATGCTCGTCGCGCCCCGGATGCCGCAGACCCGGTGGCGCAGGCCGGAGTCTACGTCCACGGTGGACGCAAGCACGCAGGCCGCACTGTCGTCGAGTGGGCGTGCGAGGCCGAGGATCGTGGCGCCGGGGAAATTCTGCTCACCTCAATGGACTCCGACGGGACCCGCGCGGGCTTTGACTGCGAACTGACGGCAGCCGTCAGTGACGCCGTTCAGATTCCCGTCATCGCCTCAGGCGGCGCGGGCACGGCGGCGCATTTTGCCGAGGTCTTCTCGCGTGGCAAGGCTCATGCGGCGCTGGCGGCAAGCATCTTCCACTTTGGCGTTTCCGGTTCTCGCGAACTGAAAGAGAGCCTGAGAGCCGCAGGCATTCCAGTGAGGCTTCCATGCTGATTCCTTCCATTGATCTGATGGGCGGGCGCATTGTGCAGCTCGAACGCGGCGAAAAACTCAAGCTTGCCAGCGACGACTTTGAATACTGGATTGACCGCTTCTCCGCTTACTCAATCGTGCAACTCATTGACCTTGATGCAGCCATGGGCAAGGGCGAGAACAACGCTATTGTCGAGCGCATCAGCCAGCGTCTGCCGGTGCAGGTTGGCGGCGGAATTCGCACTCTTGCGCGTGCGCGGCAGGTGCTGGAGGCCGGAGCAAAACGGCTCATCGTCGGTTCTTCGCTCTTTCGCGCAACCCCGCAACCCACGCTCGTCAACACGGATTTTGCAGCAGAACTCGCCACGGCTCTCGGCGCGGATGCCATTCTCGCCGGCATTGACACCAAGGCGGGCCATGTCACGGTGAAGGGCTGGCGCGAGCAGGTGGAGTTGACGCCCGACGCCGCCATCGCCGAGCTTGAGCCTTATTGCGGCGGCTATCTCTACACGCACGTTGATGTGGAGGGAACGCTTCAGGGATTTCCCATCGCTGTGGCTGAGCGCCTGCACAAGCTCACCCGGCGCAAGCTGATTGTGGCCGGTGGCATTCGTGCCCAGCAGGAGATTGACGCGCTCCACGTCATGGGGATTGACGCAGTGGCGGGCATGGCCGTGTACACAGGAATTCTCAAGGCGTAGCGGATTATTCTAGTTTAGAGAGTCGGCGGCTGAATTTTGGGTGCGTGCCGCTTGCGGCGAATTTGCCAGTCGCGCCGATAGAAATAGACCCCCGCGCCGGCAAAGAGCAGAGTCGCCGCCCCCGCAGCCAGAGCCGCGCGACTGCTGTTGCCATGCCAGAGCAGGGCCGTCTGGATGCCCCACCCAAAGGCCATCAGGAACCACAAAAACCAACGCATAGCCGGAGAATATCATCCCTCCATCTCAACTGTGATGGCCGACACGAACAAAAAGTTTTATGCTTCTTATTCTTCTGCTTCCCTCCGGCTTGCAGTTTGCAGGCTACGGGGGAAGGCAGATGGGTCCGGGCGGTTTCCTTTTGAAGGAGAGCGGCATGGCGACACAAAGGTACGGCATTCGTCTTTCGAAGCGTCTGGATGAGGTTGGTTTTTCAGACATAGTGCAGGTTCGCAACAAGGTGATGGAACTGCGTGCTGCCGGAGAAGTGGTTCATGCTTTTCATGGCGGCGAGCCATTTTTTGATACGCCGGAGTGCATCAAGGAAGCAGGCATCCGCGCGATTACGCAAAACGAGCTGCGCTATGCTCCCTCCTCTGGAATTGCCCCTCTGCGCAATGCTCTTTCCGCCAAGCTCGCAAAGAAAAATGGAATCAAAGCCACGCCGGAAGAGGTGATTGTCACAGTTGGCGGCATGCAGGCGCTCTTTGCTGCCTTCCAGTCGGTGCTCGATCCCGGCGAAGATGTGCTCGTCTTCTCGCCCTACTGGACGCCGATTCGCGACCTCATCTCCGGTGCGCATTCCAGGGTGTTGCTGGTTCCAACCTGCACGGCTCGGCGCAACGGAATTGCCGCTACGCTCAAGGATTTTTCCACTCCCAACACTCGTGTTATCTACTACAACACGCCTCAGAACCCCAGTGGAATAGTCTTTTCGCGGGCCGAGGCAGAGGAGGTGGCAGCCTTTGCCATCGAGCGCGATCTTATCGTCATAGCCGATGAGGCTTACGAGGATCTGGTTTACGAAGGCTCGCATTTTTCCATCGCAACGCTGCCCGGAATGGCCGAGCGGACCATTACGGTTTTCACCTTCTCGAAAACCTACAGCATGACCGGTTGGCGTGTGGGATATGCCGTTGCCAAAGAGCCTTTTATGTCTGGATTGCGCAAGATGGTTTTATATGGAACGAATGGTGTCAGCACTCCCGTGCAGTGGGCTGCGCTGGAAGCTCTGAGGATGCCTGAAAGCGCAATCATTGCACGGCGCGAGGAGTATCGTCAGCGACGCGACCTGCTTGTTGCCGGACTCAATGAAGTTGGCCTTATCTGCGAATTGCCTGCCGGTGCCTTTTACGCTTTTCCCGACGCGAGAAAAATCCACAAGCTGAGCCAGAGGGCCGCGCAGATGCTCCTTGAAAAAGTGCATATCGCAACCATCCCCGGTACCGTTTTCGGAGCACAGGGCGAGGGACATCTTCGCTTCGGGTATGCGACATCAATCCCTGAGATTGAGGCATGTGTCGAAGCGCTGAGAATCTACTTCAGGTAGAAAAGAGGGGTCAGCCCGGATTACAAATCTGCCCCGCCGGTGGCCTCATTGGCTTCCAGCCGAGCCGTCCGCAGGAGTCTTGCCACCTGCTTCAGGTGGACCTGTACTGCAAAATTGCGCAGCACCTCTTCCTGCGGAAAGGTGAGCGCAGTATGGCGATTTTGTTTGCTTCGTGTTTCAAGTGCGTTGATGTCCGCTTCCAGATTCCATGCCGTAGGCGGGATGTGAAAGCGCCAGAGTCGGATGCACTCCGCAACATATTCAAAAGCCTCGTGGGTATGTGAGATCAGCAGCCCCAACTCCGGTTCCTGATTTTGCGAGAACTTGTCCGTTGTGCTTTCCTGGATTGCGATCTCCAGTGCCAGCAGAGCATCGTGTAACGATCTCCCAAACTCCACCAGTAGCGAAAGACCTTCTACAGAGGCTGGTCCGCTGGCCGGTTCGCTGCGGGCTACCTTCATCAATTGGTCATTGCCCAGTACCAGGGCATCGGTGGCTGCGCGCAGTTCCGGGAGGTTTTCAGCCGGGCGGTTGCGATAGCTCTCCAGAATGGCAACAAAGTAAACTCCCATCGCGCGGAATTCCTCGACCAGTCCTCGGCGAAGGTACTCGCGTGCGCGACGCGGCAGCACAAAGTTGGAAACGCCCAGCGCAATCACGATTCCCAGGTTGACCTCCAGAAAGCGCTCCAGCGCAATGCTCCAGTGCGAGCCCGGAAGGTGGGTTGCCATCACGATGGTCAATGTGATCGCAGCCAGTCGCGAACTATTTTTCAACCGCAGTGCAGCGCAGATCAGCAGTGCAGCCATCACGGTGACGGAGTAGGTTACAGCCGAATGTGCCCACGGCGTGATTGTTGCCAGATAACCCAGCAGCGCGCCGATCACCGTGCCAAAAAAACGGTCTCGGGATGCGCGTACCGTCGAACCCACATTCGATTGCAGCACAACAATTGCGCTGATGGCCGCCCATTGTCCCTGATGGAGATAAACCAGCGGCGTCACCCAAAAGCAGAGTCCTGCCGCCAATCCTGTCTTCAGTCCCTGCACCAGCAGAGTACCCCGGTCAGGCAGTATCTTCGGCAGCAGTTTGGGAATGCCGCGCTGCATGTGCTTCAGACGCAAAAAATTCAGATTGGGAAAAAGATTGGGCATTCAGAGTCGTTTCAGCAGCCGATTGCCGCAGGTGGTCTTCTTCTCTGATTTTAACGTAAGCGTAGAAAAACAATGGAAATCCAGACACGCCGAGCATTCACTACGCGATTGGGATCAAACGGCTCACAGACATCTCCTTTTGCGATTTGTTAGCATTCCAGTAAACAGGAGGTTGTTTGCTTGGCGAAGTTACGTGTAGGTTATCCCGATACCATGGATCCAGAATTGCTCCGTTATTTTCCTGCGGAGGTTGAGTTGGTTTGCATTCCCGCAGAGCCCACCGAGCCGATCGCGATTGATTTCTGGATTCCCCCACCCTTCAGTCCGATTGCAAAGGTCTGGCCGTGGTTGCGCGGAGTGCGTGTGGCGCAGTCGCAATTGGCGGGTGTAGATGGCTATCGCGCCATTGTCGGCGCGGATGTAATTATCTGTGATGCAATGGGAGTCCACAGCATTCCCACAGCAGAGTGGGTCGTGAGTGCCATGATGTCTGTCTACAGGCGCATCCCGCTCTTTGAAAATCTTCGGCAGGCCCATGACTGGCGTGCCCGCAAGCAGGCAAATGAGCATTATCGTGCCATCACGCACGACCTGCGTCCGCACATCCCTCCGGTTTTGCAGGAGGAGCTTGCCGGCAAGCGTGTCATGATTGTCGGCTACGGTTCCATTGGCAAAGCGATTGAGCAGCGCCTCCTGTCCTTTGAAGTGGAAACAATTCGCATCGCGCGCACCGCTCGCCCGGCGGAGAAGGTTTATTCCACAGCATCGCTCAGGGAATTTCTCCCGCAGGTGGATGCCGTTGTTCTGATTGTGCCTTTGACCGCAGAGACGCAGGGCCTGATCGGTGCCGAGGAGCTTGCGTTGATGAAGCAGGGAGCTTTGCTGGTCAATGCTGCTCGTGGTGCTGTGGTGCAGACCGCAGCGCTGGTGGATGCGTTGAATGCAGGTTGTATTCGTGCGGCGGTTGATGTCACTGACCCTGAACCGATCCCTGAGGATCACCCGCTCTGGGATTGTCCGAATCTATTGATTACGCCGCATGTAGCGGCCAGTACGCCTGAATTCGGACGTCGTTGTGTGCAATTGGCTGCGGAGCAGGTCAGGCGCTTTGCTGCCGGAGAGCTGCTGCTCAATATTGTCACCGGCGATTACTAAGATTCAACTCAAATTACCGTCCCGGCCACTCATCCACGACGATTCCCATGTCGTTGAGTGTCTGGATAGTGCCTTCAATCTTGCGTCGAATCTGTGCTCGTGACTTGGGATCGGCCACGGGAGATTCGGAAATGGCAATCACGCGACCGTAGGGCCATGCGCCGGTCGGGATAGCCAGCAAAGCATCCTGCAACTCCGCATAGTGCAGAGTCAGTTCCTGTCGGCGTGCGCCTTTGGGACGAAGCATTCCTCCATTGCCGGTTTTGACTGGAAGAGCATCGGTCTGCATCACGCGCAGCGTGATGGTATCTACATCTGCGCTCAGCATCGGATTCTCCCATGCATCGGGCGAGTGAACATCCACATATCGGCTTTTGGCGGGTGGTGGAATCTGTTCCATCTGCTGGCGGTAGTAGTCGTGCGCCTGCGCTTCGGTGCGTGCCTGCTGGTTGTTCTCGATTTTTGGCAGCGCGGGCAGGGAGGGAACAGGCACTGTTGCCTGCTTGCAACCGGAGAGGGCCGCAAAACATACAGCGAAGAGAAGAGCGAACGGGCGAGCGGAGAATTTTGTCACGCAGATAAGAATACCAAGCCTGAGCGATGCCTGCTCTTTGCCGGGTTGCATTCCGCTGAAGACGCTTCAGCGCGGAGAGCTTATGCCTTGTAGCGTTCGCGGGCAATTGCATCCAGCACGCCATTGAGAAAATTAATTGACTCAGGCGCAGAGTAGCGTCGTGCAATTTCCAGCGTCTCGTTGATGATGATCGGTGCCGGTGTTCCCGGATAGCCGAGAATCTCTGCAACCGCCATGCGCAACAGGTTGCGATCAACCACCGGCATGCGTGCCATGCGCCAGTTCGCGCTGTGCTTCACGATGATGTCGTCAATCTCCTCAGCGCGGGCTGTGGCGACGCGAAAGATATCCTCGGCAAATCCGCGCGTCTCCTGGGAAACCTCATCGCGGGCAAACCAGAAGGTCTTTTGCACTTCAGCGGGACTTTGCTTTCCGAGGTCGCCCTGAAAGAGCATTTGCATTGCGAGTTCACGTGCTTTGCGTCGTTTTCCGGAGCTGCTCATCTGGCCTCTTTCAATTTGCTATGCAGGGAGACCATCTCGATGGCCGCTACCGCCGCCTCGAATCCCTTGTTACCCGCCTTGATGCCAGCGCGGTTCAGTGCCTGTTCCAGTGTTTCGCAGGTCAGTACGCCAAAGGCATGTGGAATGCCCGTCTCCTGCTGCGACTGGCCGATGCCGCGCGAGACCTCGTTGTAGATGGCCTCATAGTGCGCCGTCTCCCCGCGCAGCAGGCAGCCGAGCGTGATGATAGCGTCAAACTTTTTGCTTTCTGCCAGTGCCCGCGCAGCCGAGGGAATCTCCCATGCGCCGGGCACGCGAACAATCTCAATATCGCCTCGTTTTGCGCCGCTCCTCAGCAGCGCATCCAGCGAGCCCTGCAACAGGCGGTCAATAATCACTGCATTCCATCGCGCTGCCACAATTGCAAAGCGCATTCCGGTGGCAATCAGATCGCCCTCAATGGCAGCGGCTTTTCCGGCAAGCAGATCGAGTCTTTCCCAGAAGGTGAAGGCAACGCCAGGAACCGGCTGCACATCAAAGCTGCGGCTCTTCCAGTGCGTCTCCGCGATGGGCGTGATGCGGCCATCCAGATTCGTGCCGCCATAATTCTCCGTCAGCCATGCAGTGGCCTGCGCGTGGATCGGGTCCAGCGGCGTGGCTTCAATCAGCACCTCGGAGGTAGCGGGCAACCGTCCCTCGACAAACTCCAGATTGCCGACAGGCGCAAGAAAAGGAGCACCGCGGCTTGCGCTCTCCTCCCAGCCGTTGCCGGGCTCAAAGCCAAGGCGCGAGAAAAAACTGGCTAGGTTGTCGTAAACCGCCGGAGTACTGGCCGGGTGAAGTATTGTGATTCCCTTGATCATTGTTCTCTAACCTGTGCAACTGATTTGCGTTGAAGCGTCAAAGCTGATTGTATCGCGCAGAGTTGGATCGGCTTTGTCGCGCATAAAAATGGGCCTGCCGGAGCAGGCCCCATCGTTTGTTTTTCCCGCCGGAGACTACTGATTGCTGACACGGGGCTTGACGCCGAGGAACTCCACCGGAACCGAGTTGCCGCTGTTATCCACCAGTTTGGGATTGATCGTTTGCGTTTCCGTAAGTGTGTTCACGTTGATGAAATGAACCAGATTATCGCCTGACGTCCCTGTGAAGAAGAGGGTCTGGTCCGGACTGAATACGCCGGAGATGGGTGCCGTAGCCCCACCTGAGAGCGTAACCGACCCCATCGTGCCCATCGTCGCGGATGCACTCGACGGAATGTAGTAGGGCAGCAAAGCTCCGGCAGTAGCGGAACTACTCGGGCTGTATGTGATAAACGCCAGATTCGATGCCGGCGATGCGATCACATTCATGCATCCTGCCGCAGAACAATTCGCCGTCGCAGGAGTGACTCCGATGCCCAACTGGCCCAGCAATGTGCTGTTGAAGACGAGGCCGCTGCTGCTGCTGTTGGCGTTTTGGGGGCAGGTTCCGGTGGGGATGGTAACGCTCAGGTCAGAGAGCCGGTTGGTGCTGTTGGCGACTGTGAGGATGTGTTTGCCATCCTGCGTAGCTGCGATGTGATCCGAGGCGTAGCTCTTCAGATCGGCCTGTGGATAGTAGGAGAGAACCGTAGGCGGATTACCTGCTGCCAAGCTGGGACAATAGCCGCGCGCCGAGGTGTCTGTTCCTGTGATGTAGGCGCCTTCAGAGGGAACCGTCAATGCCAGATCGCTGCCGCCGCCCACTGCGGTCAGGTTGTAGGTGCTCCAGCCGTTGAATGTGTTGTAGACAAACAGCGTCGGTGTTGCGGCAGGGGTGCCGTCATTTCCAACAATGTAGACCGTGGTGTTGTCAGGCGTAAATGCGGCTCGGTAGCCCACGCCGCTGTAGCTGGCCACAATGCCGCTGCTGGTGTTGTAGATGTAGAGCAGATTCTCCGTTACCTGCTGATTGTTAATCAGCTCATTTGTGTTGGAGATGACCAGCTTTGAATTATCAGGAGAAACGGCAAGTACCTTGCCCGGAGCGCTGATGTCTTCCTTGCCGATCGTAAGGGTAGCGAAGGACATAATCATCAACTCGCGCTCGCTGCCAAAGTAGATGTTGCTGCCTGTCTGGTCCACCAGCATTGAGTTTGGAATATACGGGAGCTTTGCAGTGGAGCCGACCAGGCCGTTGGTCAGGTCAATCGGAACAATGGACTGCGACTTCGAACTGCCCATCACCAGATAGGTGCTTGATGTTCCCGGCGAAGTAACCTGAACCGGGTTGCTGACGACTGGAAGTCCGGTTCCGAACTGGCCGATATAGTTTGTCGGAGCCGGGTTGCAGGTCGGTGGCAGGCAAAGCGCAGAGATGGAGGCGCTGCCGGGGAAACTGGCAGAAATACCCGAGGCTGAGACACCGAAATCCTCCGGATTGGTGGTCACATATGTGAGACTCAGGCCGGTCAGGGGGAAGGTATTGGTGTCGGTTACGGTGGTGGTAATCGCGAGCGGTGTGCCCTTTGATACGACTCCACTGGTACCACCGGTAATTGTCTGAACCGAAATGGACGCCGGCGGGCAGGTAGAAAAGTAACCGGCCACCGAACTGGTCTGTGAAATCGTAGTTGTAATGGAGGTAGTTCCCGGTTGCAGCGCGGTAATCGTACCGTACTGGTCAATGGTGGCAACCGACGTGTTACTGCTGGCGTAATTCACTGTCCCAAGAACGTTGCTGCAATCCTGTCCGCTGCTGCTGGGCGTGATTGTGCAACCGGGATTGCAGATCGAACATGTTAAGGGAGCACAAAGTGCGGAGTTACCCTGATAGGCAATCACATCCAGACTTGAGGTCGGTCCAAAGCAACCATTGGGGTTTGAGGCGGTAGAAGGCACATACTGGGAAAGGCACTGGGTCGGCGCCACCAGCTTAACCGATGTGATCGGCGGATGGACATAAATGGGAACCGGATTGCTGGTTATGCCCTGGGCGCTGGCGGTCAGGTACGTGACGCCGTACTGTGTTGTCGGTGTGCAGATGGTGTAGTCCGGAATATCGCCGGGGCTGTTGCGGTTCCACGTTCCCGCGCAAAGGCCTCCTGAAGGTGAGAGGTCAATGAGGCCGTAATTGGTGACGGCATAGGTATAGCTTCTGACCGCCGCAGAGTCGCCTGTGCAGGTTTTGGCCACAGGGGTCTGGCTCTGCGATATCTGCCCATAGGCCAGCGAGATTCCTGTCGTGGCCGGTCCCAGGGTCAGCGACGCCAGATCGGTCACCTTCAGGCCCTGCCCGGTTCCGTTGCAGTAATCACCAGCCGGATTGCTGGTGCAGCCCGTAAATGTAATTCCCGCCGGCAGTGCCAGCGCTGACAAGAAAGCAAGAATAAAAAACCGACGCATGCAACCTCCCCGTGCCGGCCAAGCGTAGATCGCGGGCACGGTTCTCTGGAACCTCTTCAAACGCTAAAATCAGGAGGTATTCCCTACTAAAAAGTGTATCAGGATGGCGGCTCCTATGCAGAACCGTATGGAGCTGTTCTCTGTTAATTTGCAGGCAGATACTTGGCAAACCAATCCACAATCCGTCGGCCCAGATCCTCAAGGTGCCCCGGATCTCGCAGGCCATGTCCTTCATTCGGATAGACCACCAGCTCCACCGGTGTTCCCTGATCCCTGAGCGCGTGCCAGAATTCGAAGGATTGCGGCGCCGGGCACTCCCCGTCACGATCTCCAACCACCACCAGCGTCGGCGTTCTGGCCGCATGAATAAAGTTGATAGCCGAGCTTTTGGCATAGACCGCCGGGTCATCGTAGACCGAAGCCCCAAAATAGGGAATCAGCCACCGGTCAATCGAGTTTTCACCGTAGTAGCTCTGCCAGTTTGCGATGCCCGCCCCTGCTACTGCCGCCTTGAAGCGTTGCGTCTGCGTGACGGCAAACATGGTCATAAACCCGCCATAGCTCCATCCCATCAGCCCAACCCGGTTTGGATCCACGGCTGCTTTGGCCTCAGCCGCATCCAGCCCCTTTAGAATGTCCCGCAGGTCTCCATAACCAAAATCCTTGTGATTGGCTTTGACAAAATCCTCGCCCTGTCCAAAACTCCCGCGCGGATTTGGCGCCAGCACAAAATATCCATACTGAGACAATCCCGCAGCACTCAGTACGCCGCGACCGCCCCAGTGGCTCAGCGCCTCCGCCGCAGGCCCTCCATGCACCAGCACAACCAGCGGATACTTCTTTGCAGGGTCATAATCTCTGGGATACGTCAGCCATCCCTGCACCCGCAGGCCCTCGTTTGTCCAGTTCAGCGACTCGGTTTTTCCCCAATCCGCCTCAACCCCGTCGTTGCGATGTGTCAGCGCCCGCAACTCCGGCTTCATCGCGGCGATGGCCAGATCAATCTCCGGCGGCTGATTCATCGAACTCTCCACAAAGGCAAACAGGCGATGATCCGCAGAGGCGCTGATGCTGCCATCCATGCGCCCATCCTGTACATACCCCTCAATCGAATAAACGCTCGGGCCCGGAACAGCTACAAAGACACCGCAACCCAGAAGCAGGCGATCTTTGGGGCAGGTCTGGAAAGGAACACCTTCAAACTGCAAGCGATGCAGCTCAAAACTCCCGCCATTCAACTCGGTAAACCACAACTGCCCGCGATTGCCCCACTCAATCCACTTTGGAGTGGACTTGCGCTCCGGTGTCAAATTGATTGGTTCCCCGCCCGTTGCCGGTAACAGAAAAATATCTCCGCCGGTCGAGCCCTGATCGCTCATCAGGCCGCCGATAAAGGCAATCTCCGTCCCATCCGGCGACCAGCGCGGCACGGCAATCTGCAATCCGTGCAACTCGCCTTTATCCTCGCTCGGAGAAAAAATCATCTTTGGCTCTGCGCCAATTGTCTCGGTGTAGAGCTTTGCCACCCACCAGTTGTTCTCTCCCGGCGGAGCAGCAGCTACAAACGCAAATCCGCTACCATCCGGCGACCAGTCAAACTCGTAGACGTGCAGGGAAGCGGGCGTAGCAAGCGTAGGCGCAACCGGATTTTTCTCTGCCGTGCTTACCGTTGCGATGTGCTGAATCTCAACGCCATCCTGCCCAACTACGCCTGACCATGGCTTGATGGCGGCTGTTGCTCCAGCCGGTCGAGTTGCATTGGGAACAAAGAGGAAAGCGATGGATTTGCCATCCGGCGAAAAGGCCGGAGCCTCTGCGGCGCCATTCATTTTTGTAAGTTGTCGAACGGAAGTCTTATCCCCTGCCATTGTCGCCAGAAACAACTGCGACTGTTCCCCGTTGCAACTGGCAAAGAAGGCGATCTGTGTGGAGTCCGGCGACCAGATTGCGTGTTCTTCTTCGCAGTTTTCCCTGCCCATTGTGAAAGTCAGCGGATGTTTTAAATCCTCAATTGCTGCGACTTCGAGCGTTCCACGGACGCGCTTGTCTTCGATCCATAAAATCTGCTTGCCGTCGGGCGAAATCGCCACCTCCGACGGCTCCCAAACTGGACCGTTTTTTTCTGCAAAGAGCGCGCATGTTCCAGCGCTCAGAAGCAGCACAAAAAATAGAAATGAGGACAGGCGGGAGAAACGCATCTGCATGGGCGAATTTTATCAGCAGCGACTACTGCGCCGCCGCGTGAATCGCCAGCAACCGCTCCAGCAGCGGCTTCAGCAGATCGAGCCGGAGGGCATTCGCGCCATCAGATTTGGCATTGGCCGGATCGTCGTGGACTTCGAGAAAAATCCCATCCACACCAGCTGCCACTGCTGCCCGCGCCAGTACGGGAATAAACTCCGGCTGACCACCGGAAACCCCATCCGCCGCTGAGGGCTGCTGAACGCTGTGCGTTCCATCAAAGACCACCGGAGCGAGCCTGCGCATCTGCGGCAGTGAGCGCATATCAACCACCAGCGTGTTGTAACCAAAGCTGGCCCCGCGCTCTGTCAGGAAGACCCGCTCATTGCCGGTCGAGCGAACCTTCTCGACCGGATGATTCATGTCCCAGGGCGAAACGAACTGGCCCTTCTTGATGTTGACGGCGCGTCCGGTTTTTCCAGCAGCAAGGAGCAGATCGGTTTGTCGGCAAAGGAAGGCAGGAATCTGCAAAACATCGACGGCCTCTGCGGCAATCTCGCAGTGCGAGGGCTCATGCACATCGGTGAGGACGGGCAGTCCGGTGGCCTCAGCCACGGCGCGCAGAATGCGTGTGCCTTCGACGAGTCCCGGCCCACGGAAGCTCTTGACGCTGGTGCGATTGGCCTTGTCGTAGCTGGCTTTGAAGATGTAGGGCAGGCCAAGATCGCTGGTGATGCGCTGAATGGCCGAGGCCATTTTCAGAGCGTGGGATTCACTCTCAATCACGCAGGGTCCGGCAATCAAAAAGAGCTTGCCGGAGCCAACTTTTACCGGTCCGATTTCGAATTCGTGGGTCACAGGGGTGATTCTACTTCTCTATCGCAGAAAAATATATTCTCTCCGTAGCGAATCCTTTTCCTTATTTCACGGCTCTTGGTATCAGAGGGACAAATGAACAGAATGGAAATAGACGTAAGGGAACTGGCAACACGGCTTGGTACAGGCAATCCTCCGCAACTGATTGATGTTCGATCGCCGGGCGAGTATGCAGGCGGCCACATCCCCGGTGCAATGAATATTCCTCTCGAAGAGGTCGAAGGCCGTCTTGCGGATTTGAGTGAGCAACAGTCTCTGGTGCTGGTCTGCCAGGGCGGAGGCCGGGCAGGAATCTGTTACGAGCGACTGGGGGAAAGGCAGAATCGAGCTATTCTGACCGGAGGAACCGTAGCATGGATCGCTGCTGGTTATCCCGTTGTGGCCACAACCGGAACGCGCTGGTCGCTGGAGCGGCAGGTGCGGCTTGTTGCCGGGGTGCTTGGTCTGACGGGTACCGTACTGGCTTGGGTGGTGAATCCTCTTTGGATTTTGCTCTCAGGCTTTGTTGGTTTTGGACTGACGATGGCCGGAGTGACCGGCCTGTGTCCCATGGCGAAGCTGCTGGCGCTCCTGCCCTGGAATCGTCCGCTCAAGAGCAGTTCCGCTCCAACCGTCTGCCAGTTGAAGTGAAAGCAAGGGGAAGATGAAACTGCAATCCACAGGCGACTCGACGCACGACTTTGAAGCGCTGGCCAATCGGCACAAGGACGCCGTTTACCGTCAGATGCTGCGGGTTTGCGGAAACCACGAAGACGCAGAGGATGTTCTGGTCGAAGCGCTTTTCAAGGCCTATCGCAAGATGGAGCAGTTACGAGACTCTGAGGCCTTTCGTGCATGGCTTGGCCGTATCGCAAACCGCGTGTGCCTCAGAATCAGGGAGCGCGAGAGCTTGGCTCCCTTGCTGCATCTCGCGGAGATGGAGGCTCTGGGACTGGAGCCAGCGGGAGTAACCGTACCACAGGATGAGGTCATGGCTCGCAGTCAGCTCAAAGCAGTGCTGACGACTGCGATTGCCAGCCTGCCAAAACAGGCGCGGGAGGTCTACGAGTTGCGCGAGATTGAGGAACTCTCTGGCGAGGAGGTGACTCGGCGGCTTGGCATTAGTCTGGCTGCAATGAAGTCGCGCCTTTATCGGGCTCGCACACTGCTGCGCAAGCGGTTGGATGCGGATTTTACAAAATCTTTGGACGCAAACAGAAAGGGTACAAGCGATGTTGGAAGTCAATGTTGAGCATCTTGGCGCAGTGCAGTTTGATATCAAGGCAAGGAACCACTCCATCGTCAGCGATCAGCCTGAGGAGAGCGGCGGCTTCGATGAGGGCATGACTCCGCCAGAGCTGATGCTGGCGGCATTAGGAAGTTGTGCGGCCTACTACGCGGTGGCCTATCTGAAGCGCAAAAATCTGGGTGGAGAGGGGACGCGCGTCCGTGTAACCGCAGACAAGGCCGCAGCGCCCGCACGCCTCGATAACTTTTCCATCTCCGTTGAGGTTCCGTTGGATTTGACCGAAGAGCATCGCGCCGGTCTTGACGACGCCGTGCACCGCTGCCTTATTCACAACACGCTCACGCATCCACCGGCGATTTCAATCCATATTGCGAACGTGAGCGCAGTTGCGGGTTGAACAACATTACTTGCTGGCCTCAACCTCGCTTGGCTGTGCCTGCTTCTGTCTGCCCTGCGCCTGGCGGTTCTTGTAGCTAGCTCCCACAAAGTCACGGAATAAGGGATGCGGCTCCAGAGGCTTCGACTTGAACTCCGGATGGAATTGGCATCCGAGAAAATACGGATGCTCAGGTATCTCCACAATCTCAACATAGGTCGCATCCGGCGTGGTTCCGGTTATGCGCAGACCGGCGCCTGTCAGCAGCGCTTCATATTCGCGGTTGAATTCGTAGCGATGACGGTGGCGCTCGCTGATCTCCGTCGCGTGGTAGGCGGTTGCGGCCAGCGAGTTCGGCTCCAGAACGCAGGCCCATGCACCTAATCTCATGGTCCCGCCCATCTCTTCCACTCCGGTCAACTCGCGCAGTTTGTAGATGATGCGGTGCGGTGTGGCCGGATCAAACTCCGAAGAGTTGGCATCACTCAATCCGCAGACATTGCGCGCAAATTCGATGCAGGCCGTCTGCATTCCCAGACAGATTCCAAAGTAAGGAACCTTCTTTTCGCGGGCGTAACGGATGGCATTCAACATGCCCTCGATGCCGCGCTTGCCAAAGCCGCCGGGAACGAGGATTCCATCGAAGCCTTCTAACTGCTTCTCGTAGCTGCGGTCGGCGGGGTCGGTGGTTTCAAGACCCTCGGCCTCAACCCAGGCGACCTTGAGTTTGAGGTTGTGATGGAGCGAGCCGTGCGTGAGCGCTTCCTTGAGGGATTTGTAGCTGTCCTCGTATTCAACATACTTGCCGACAATGCCGATGGATACCTCGTCGTTGGGGTTGTAGTGGCGGCGGACAATCTCCTGCCAATGCGTCAGGTCGGCGGGTTTGGTTTCGATGTGCAGATAACGCAGAGCCAGATCGTCAACGCCCTCCTGCGCAAAGGTCAGCGGAACCTCATAGATGGTCGGTACATCGCGTGCATTGATGACGGCGCGCTCTTCGACGTTGCAGAAGGCTGCGATCTTCGACTTCATCTCGCGGGGCAGGGAGCGCTCGCTGCGGCAGAGCAGAATGTCGGCCTGAATTCCAATTGATAATAGCTCCTTGACGGAGTGCTGCGTGGGCTTGGTTTTGAGCTCCTGCGCGGCGGCAATCCATGGGACAAGCGTGACGTGGACGAAGACAGTGTTCTCGCGGCCAAGCTCCTGACGCATCTGGCGAATGGCTTCGAGGAAGGGCAGCGATTCAATATCGCCGACGGTTCCGCCAATCTCGACCAGTGTGACGTCTGCGCCGTTGCCGGCGACCTTTCGCATGGCGTTCTTAATCTCATTCGTGACGTGGGGGATGACCTGAACCGTCTTGCCGAGATAGTCGCCGCGACGCTCTTTGGTGATGATCTGCTCGTAGATGCGGCCAGTGGTGTAGTTATTGTCGCGAGAAAGCGGGGCGTGGGTAAATCGTTCGTAGTGGCCGAGATCGAGGTCGGTTTCTGCACCATCGTCGGTCACAAAGACCTCGCCGTGCTGGAAGGGCGACATAGTGCCGGGGTCTACGTTGAGGTAGGGGTCGAACTTCATCAGATTGACGCGGAGACCGCGACTTTCAAGCAGGCAGCCGATGGAGGCTGCGGCAAGACCCTTGCCAAGACTGGACACAACTCCGCCCGTTACAAAGATGTACTTTGCAGACATGTGTGCGACCTCATTTTTAGATTGATTGGTTGGACGTACCAGATGGGCACAATCAAGTATCGCAGATTGAGCGGGAGGGGGGAAGTGGAAAAACGGAACCGATGTCGGATTGCGAAATTCGCATTACGGATTTTGCGTATCCGATTTGCATCGTGCCAGCCCACCCTTGCCCGCAAAAAGCGCGGTCAAGGATGGGGCACCCGGTTTCATTGTATGGGGCCGAATCTTTAGAAGTTCAGCGCCAACTCTGCCGTCAGCGAGCGCGGGGTTACAAAGTGCGTGCCGCTGAAGGTCGAGAGGAAGTTGTACAGCGCGTATTTGTTGGTGACGTTGATGGCCGTCAGCGTCAGATTCACTTTGTAACGGTCGGCGTGGAAGATGTTTTCCTGACCTACGGAGGCATCAAAGAGGTTCCTTGACGCAATGCGCGGCGGGTTGTGATCGTCGTTCTCTGTCCCCGGCTTTGGAATGACGACCAGAGAGGAGTTCAGCAGGCCAGCCGCGCAGCTTGCAATCGGCGTAGTGAGCGTCGGAGCGATGCTGCCGCAGCGCAACCCCGCCTGCATCTCCTGATCTGCCGTCAGGCCAAAGCCGCCGGAGGCAGCCGAGCCGGTCAGATTCAGCGTTGTGTTCGGGTTGGAGCTGGTGGAGAAGGGGACACTGCCCGCCACCTGTCCGGAATCGTAGCGCCAGTTCATGCCGGTCCATGGGCCGCGCTTGCCGAGCTGGTACTGGATGTGCGAACTCTGATTGAACTTCTCATCATGGTCAATGCGGAAGGGGCCGGGCGTCTGGCCGACGGTCACGCCGAGTCCGGCCACTTGCGGCGTAAAGAAGCGCGCCGCAACGCTGGACATGACGACCAGCGCCGAGAAGCGATGCCACTCCGGAACACGGGCATTGAGGGCAAAGCCGGGAATCTTGGCGTTGTGCCACTCAATGGGAAAGGTGATGGGCGTGGCTCCCAGGACGCTGAAGTCGTAGGCGCCGTGCGTGTACTTCCAGATGTAGTCGCCGCTGACGATGAAGTGGCGTCCGAAGGTCTGCTCGAATCCGGCGTGGAATTCGTTGCGGAATCCGGGACCGAACTTTGCCGGAACGCAGGGGATCAGTGCCGCAATCACCGGGTAACTGCAACCTGTGTCAGAGAGGATGAGGTTTTCGTTGAAGGGCGTCTCCAATGTGCGTGCGTAGGAGGTGCGCAAAACAGTATGCGTCCGTTTGAGGTTGTAGGAGAGGCCGAGTCGTGGTTGGAATTCGAATTTGTCAGCATAGCCGCTGTAGGTCTCTGCGCGCGCGCCGACATTGAAGTTCCAGTTGCCCTTGGTGAGGACATCTTCGACAAACGCGGCAAGCTGCTTGATGTCCGTGTGGCCCTTGAAGGGGAAGATGGTCGAGACGGTCAGCGCACAGCCATCGTGGAGGCTGGGTGTGGGGCGCGTCAGGTCATTGCAGCCCAGCAGCGGAATGAAGTTCGGGTTCACCTTGTAGCCATGAGCCGCGCACTCCGTGGGGTCGTTGATGCCGGGTGTCGTGACCGGACTGCCGCTTGATGTGAGGCAGGGCGCATTGAGGGTCGGGTCCACAATGCCGAGGCCAAAGCCCTCATTGAGCAGGGTCTGCGTGTAGGTGACACCGGCCTTCGCATTCTGAATGCCCTTGTTGTAACTGACATCGGTGCGCAGGCCCAGATTGGTGAGGTTGCGGCTCTGGGCGACGGTCTCTTGTTGCAGGTTGGGCGCGCCAAGGTCGGCGAAGGGATCCTTGCTGGCGTAGTAGTTGTACTGATCCTTGCGGATATTTGCGCCGAGGTTCCATACGCTGTAGTCGTTGAGGAGATGCGTATAGGTGGGCGCGATGTTGAAGGATCCGATCTTGGAGCGCTGGTCGGTTTCCGGCAGAGGATTGCCGAAGTTATCCGTCTCTCCGATGTGGATGTTGTCGTAGGCATTCGGCGTCTGGAACCAGGAGCGGGTGTAACCGAGGTTGAGTTGCACCGTGTCCTTCTTGTTCAGACGAAAATCCACGCGGTCAAAGAGGTTCTGCTCGTTACCGCGATCATGGAATGCCTTGAACTCCGGCGGGTCCAGAAAGCGCGAGGTGTCCAGTCCGCTGAGCGAGATGAAGTTGCCCCAGTTGTCGCTGCCGAGCGCAAGATTTCCGGAAAGGTCGGTGCTGCCGAAGCTGCCGTAAGAGGTGGTCAGCGAGCCGCTGGGCTTTTTGGTGCCGAGGCCGGAGCGCGTGGTGACCTTGATGACCAGGCTGGTCTTGTCACCAAACTCCGCCGGGGGTGCGCCGCTGATGACCTCTAGCGACTGGATGGAGTCCATCGGTATCTGGTTGGAGAAGACCTTGCTCTGCTGGTCGGTCATGGCCTGTCCATCCACGGAAAAGGAGTTGGAGGCGTGATCGCCGAGTCCGTGAAAGAGCCCGTTGGAATCTGCCGAGACGCCCGGCGTGGCCTGCGTGACCAGAGAGCTAACCGAGGAAGAAACACTCTCCAGAGGCATCTTGTCTATCAGGCTGCGGTCCACATCGGTGTGGAAGGTGGAGTCGGTTTCGAGCATGTCTCCGGCATCTTCAACCACGATAGTGTCGGTGACGGCTGCAATTTTGAGATTAATGGGCAAGGTGACAGGAACCACCGAATTGAGTTCAAGCAACTGGCTGAAGGTCTTGAATCCGGCAACCTGAATGGTGATGCGGTAGTTCCCAAAGGCCAGATTGGTGATGGAGAACTTGCCTGCGCTGTCGGTGGTCGTGGTGCGCGAGGCTCCGCTGAGAGCATTGTGCAAAGTGATGGGCGTATTCGGGAGGATAGCTCCCGTGGCATCAAGAACCGTGCCCTGCACCGAGGCAGAGTTCCCGGAGCCGGAGGTGGGGGGGGATGAAATGGGCGTTGCTGCCAGAGCAGATGAAGCCGGCAGTAGGAATGCGAGCAATACGAATACTACGCTGCGAAAAGCCAAGCGCATGATGCCTCCTGAGAAAGTTGTTTGATGTCGGGATGTGCGAAACGGAAGTCGTTACGCGAGGACCTGACAAGAAGGAGGCGGGCGATTATAGAGGGCGTGGAACCAGAAGCGCGAAACCGGGGAGAGCAACTCCGCCGTATAAGTGGTCGAGAAGTAGAAGAAGCCAACCAGCGCCAGAGTCGCAACTGCGGGAATTGCCCAATGAGCAGCAAGACAGAGCGGACAATGGTCATCCGGGGCAGCTTCGTTGTGATGGTGCGCAACCTGAGCTGTGAAGAAAATAACCAGCACCAAAATGCACACGAGCGTAAGCGACAAGACCGCGAACTTGCGGTAGTCAAAGCGCTTCGTGTCGGCATTTGTGCAATTCTTCATTCGACTCTGTCTTTAAGAATACTAGAAAGCGGGTTTGGTTGCCTGTTTCTGCCTTGACGAGGTGACAGAGAGACCGCCGGGGCGTCAGAATCATAGCGGAATCAGTTGCTTTGAAAGAGTGTGCGGAATGAGGAGTTTGAGAGGCTGTTTGTTGGTGCTTGTCGGGATGATTTTGCTGGTGTTGCCGGCAGCGTCGCAGCAGACACAGCAGAATCCGCCGGTTGAGCAGAAGAATGCACGACTGATCTTGAAGGATGGCAGCTACCAGCTTGTTCGCGAATATCACATCGAGGGTGACCGGGTAATTTATCTCAGCGTGGAGCGCGGAACGCGCGAGGAGATTCCCGTTGATTTAGTCAATTGGTCAGCCACCGCGCGCTGGGCCGTGGATCATGGAGCCGACAGCAGGGCAGAGTCGCCGGGAATGAAGGCGGCAGCAGAGTTGGATCGCGAGCAACAGACAGAACACGAAGATGAGGCCGCGCGTCATCCTGAGATAGCGCCCGGCCTGCGCCTGCCGGACCTTGATGAAATGTTCGTCGTAGATAACTATCACAGCAAAATTGAAGCAGTGGAAATCGAGCAGACTACGGGCACAGGCAACCTTTCCGGACGCAATGTGATTCACGCAGAGATTGCATCCCTGTTTGCGAAGCACAGGCCAATCTCGCTCTCCGGCGGAGAGGCAAAAGTGCGCCTGCATCAAACGATGCCTGTCTTTTATCTCGGGCTGCCGGATAGCGCAGACGCGCAGGCTCCTGAGGGCGCGCTCACCGTGGATACACATGGAGCATCCAGCACCATGGGAAAGGAGCCATCGCCTGAAGAGAGCCGGTTTGTGCTGGTGAAGGTGGAGGAGCGCGTTGAGGAACGCAGAATTCCGGCGGGCGTTCTTGATCTGGCCAATTCGTTGATGCTGCCGAATGCGAGCCGTGCCGCTCAACGCGTGGCTGAGGGGCGAGTGTGGCCGCTGCTGGTTACGCCGCTGAAAGGCGGACACTGGATGAAGCTCCAGTTCAGCGGAGAACTGGAGCGCGGCGAGTATGCAGTGGTGGAGTTGATGAAGACCGGAGTCGTGAATCTGGCGGTGTGGGATTTTGCCGTGGATCCAAGTGCTCCGGAGAATGCTCGTGCGATTGAAGGGAATGCGCGGTAGGTGGGGAACCCGGCATTCCCTCGGCGGCTGAAACCGCGCCCTTTCAAAGCATTTCCAGGAAAGACTTGTTCAGAGGTTCTTTAGTGTGGTGCAGGCGCCAGTTTGAGAGCCTTGTAGTCCTTGCCAAGCAAGGCGCAGAGTCCTTCGACAGCCAGACCATGATCCTCGCGGCCCTCCAGACCGGAGATGGTGACGCTGCCTATCACTCCCGCAGTGGCTACCGTCAGCGGAAAGGAACCGCCGTGCTCGGCATAGTCGGCGTAGGGCGCTGCATCGGCGCTCTCCAGCGTCTGCTCGTTGAGCAACAGGCCAAGACGAACTCCGTAGGAACTGCGATGGAAGCGCTGAACCACATTGCTCTTGCGACGTACCCACTCCACATTGTTCGGACTGGTGCCATCAAGCGCTGCGTAAAAAAGAGGCTGCCCAAAACGCCGAATGTCTATTACCACTGCAAGACTGCGCTCTTCAGCAATTGCCTTCAGTTTGGTTCCCAACTCCCATGCGACCTTTGCGTCCAGACGCGGCAAGATCAGCTCGCGCTCCTGCCGCTTGACGATTTCCATATCTTCGCTCATTCCCATTGGTGGTTGCTCCTTGTTTTTCGGCCATTATAGCGATCATGGTGCTACGAAGGATGTGAGTCCGCTGACGCCGACATTGTCTCTGCCGTTGCGCTTGACCTGATACATGCTGGCATCGGCCTTGCTGAGCAGCATGTGCAGGGAGGTGGCATCTTCCGGGAAGGTGGCCACGCCAAAGCTGGCGGTCTTGTGCAGCGTGTGGCGGCCTATTTCGAAGGGTTCTGCCCGCATGGTCTCATGCAGACGCTGGATGAGTTCGGCGGCTTGCTGTTTTGAAGTCTCCGGCATCACGATTAGAAATTCATCGCCGCCATAACGGAAACAGATGTCTGTGGGGCGAGTCTGAGCACGGAGCCTGCGGCCATATTCACCAAGCAGGCGGCTGCCCACGACATGACCATACTGGTCATTGACGCGCTTGAAGTTGTCAAGATCGGCAAAGGCCAGGCTGAAGGGCTTGCCGGTTTTGTGCGAGTGCTTTACCTGCTGCTCCAGAACCTTTTCAAGCTGACGCGCGTTGAAGAGGCCGGTAAGATCATCGGTCACACTGAGGCTCTGAATCTTCTCCAGTGCGCTATTGTTCTCAATGGCAATCGCAGCGTAATCACAGAGGATGTGCAGAAAGGTGATGGCGTCATCGGAGAGCGTTTCCAACTCAAGATTGAAGAGCTGGATAACGCCCAGGGTGCGTCGGCGCGAGCGCAGCGGCAGGGTGACAGCCGTGCGGAATTGCCGTCCCGGAGATGTTTTAGCGGTTTGGAAGCGCGGGTCTTCGTCAATTTGCGGAACGATGAGGGACTCGCCCTTTTGCGCCACCCATCCGGCCATGCCTTCGCCCATGGGTACGCGCAGGTTCTGGAGCGAGGCTTCCATGCTGCCGTCTGCAACTGCGTAAAAGAGGTCGTTGCGCTCCTCATCAACCAGCAACAGGCACCAGGATTCCGGTTTGAGAAAGTGCGAGACCTGAGCCAGAATGACGCGCAGAATTTCGTCGCGCCCGCGGGTTGAGGTCAGCGCACTGGCCAACTCGTGGAAGACAATCAGATTTTTCATGCTCTCTGAAGTAGGTTGTTCCATGCGAATGATAGAGCTCTATCCCCCTACGTAATTGCCGGCTTCCGGCCTTTGACCGTGTGATTTTGTGCCGTCCCACCCATGCGGCAAAAACGAATACGCCGCATGGATGGGGCACCCACATTGGTGCAACAACACGCGGTTCACGACCCTGGCTTAAGACCTTTATTATCCTCCAATATGTACCATGCTGCGCGAGGGCTTGAGGAAGCCCGGTTCCCCTATATGATGGCGCGCTTCTTTGCCTGCAATTACCTGCCGGATGAACTCGCGGGCCTCTTCGTCCGTCTCTCCGCGCAGCAGGCGGGCGTAAAGATCGTAGTCGGATTGTGAAAAGAGGCAGGTGCGGAGCTTGCCGTCGCTGGTGAGGCGGATGCGGCTGCAATGTCCGCAGAATGCCTCGGTGACGGGAGCAATGATGCCGATTTCGCCGGTGCCGTCGGCAAAGGTGTAGCGGATCGCGGTCTCGCTCGGATGGGTTGCAGGCAGCGGAACGACCGGGGTTAACTGGTTGAGTTGGGCTAGGATTTCGTGCTTGCCGACCACCTTATCCAAAGACCAGAGACGATCCTCTTCCAGCGGCATGAACTCGATGAAGCGGACCACAACACCCTCGCGACGACTGAATTCCGCGAAAGGGAGAATCTGGTTCTCGTTGAATCCGCGCAGCAGCACACAGTTGATTTTTACAGGTGCGAGGCCCGTTTGTTTCGCCGCGCGAATTCCTGCAAGAACTGCTGCGTGGCTGCCGGGAATGCGGGTGATGCGCTCCATGGTGGAGGGGTCAACGGCGTCCATGCTGACGGTGATGCGGCTGAGTCCGGCATCTTTGAGCGGCTGGGCCAGGTTGGCGAGCAGATGCCCGTTCGTGGTGAGTGCTATGTCGAGCGGCTGCTGCTCCGGAGTAAATGCGGTGCGTAGTTTGGCTAGTTCTGCAACCAAATCGAGCAGCCCCTTGCGCAGGAGCGGTTCGCCGCCAGTGAGGCGAATCTTTTCAATGCCGAGCGAGACCAGCAGTCGCGCCATGCGGAGGTAGTCGGCGATGGGCAGGTCTGCATACTGCGCGCCGATGTTTCCCGTCCGGCAATAGACGCATTTGTAGTTGCAGCGGTCAGTAATGGAGATGCGCAGATCCGTAATGGCGCGGCCATGACTGTCACGCAGCCGAGCTTCCGGAGATAGGAGCAGGGAGGACATCTGCACCAGAGTATCGGATGCTCGCCGGCGGTGCGAGTTTCCTGTTGGCAGAGGATTTTCTGAAGCGGGGATTTTCATTCTGTGGAAAACGAGGAATACTCGTCCTTTCGGTGGAAAACCAGTCTGTTCGTGCGTGGAACATTGTGGTTTGTACCATAATCGTCACTTTCCAATTTCACAAATTCTTAAAGTCCGTCGTAATTCGGCCCTCCGCCACCCTCGGGTGGAACCCAGTTGATGATCTGGTAGGGATCGAGGATGTCGCAGGTCTTGCAGTGGACGCAGTTGGAGAAGTTAATTTTGAGGCGTTTATCGGAACGGCCCTCTTCCTCGACCATCTCGTAGACGGCAGCAGGGCAGAAGAATTGGCAGGGATTTCCGTACTCGGCGCTGCAGCGGGCGTGGCAGAGGTCGGGGTCGCTGAGGGTGAGGTGAGTGGGCTGGTCCTCCTCGTGGCGCGTGCCGGAGTGAAAAACATCCGTGAGGCGGTCAAAGGTGAGTTTGCCGTCGCCCTTGGCGTTGCCGAGCCGGGGCGAGTTTGCGGGCTCCGCGCCGAGCGAGGCAAGCGGCTTTAGTTCGCAGTATCCGGCGTGATTTTTGAAGTCTGCGCCCAGATTACGGCCTCCGAGTAACTGCTGGATGCCAGCGTTCAGGAGTCCACGGAGCAGACCGTTGCGGAAGCCCTGATGAAAGTTGCAGACAGGGTAAAGTTCCGCGCGAATCCAGCTTGCATCTACGCGCCGCTTGTAGCCGCTGAGTTGGGCCTCGGTAAAGCGGTTGGCGAGGAGCGCAGCAAAGGCGGTTTCTGCAGCGAGCATTCCGCTCTTCATCGCGAGATGGATTCCCTTGAGGCGTTGCGAGTTGAGGAAGGCTGCGGAGTCACCGAGAATCATCCAGCCGTTTCCGGCGAGCTTAGGCATGGTGAGCCATCCGCTGTAAGGAAGCGTCTTGGCACCGTAGCGAAGCATCTTGCCACCGCTGAGGAGGCGGCGCGCGAGTGGATGCTCCTTGAAGCTCTGGAAGACGTGATGGGGGTCGGTGCGCGGGTCTGAATAATCTAACGCCGTCACGTAACCGACGGAGGCTTCCGTGTCGCTGAGGCCGTAAATCCACGCGCCGCCGTACTCCTTGCTCGTGAGCGGATAGCCCATGGTGTAGATGACTTCGCCTTTGGTGACGCGACCGGCGGGTAGCTCCCATAGCTCCTTTACGCCGAGGCCGTAGGTGATGGCGTGGTCGGGGTCTTCCAGCTTGAAGCGGTTAATGAGTTGCTTGGCGCAGGAGCCGCGCGTGCCTTCGGCAAGGATGGTGATTTTGCTGCGGAGCTGGTAGCCGGGCTCGAAGTTGGCCTTGGGTTGGCCCTCCTTGTCTACGCCTTTGTCCTCGGTCTGGACGCCGAGAACCGACTGACTATTTTCGTCGAGGAGGAGTTCGGCTCCGGCGAATCCGGTGAAGAGGGTAAAGCCAGCCTCCTCAACTTTGCCAGCGAGCCACTTGACCAGCTTGCTCAGCGAGATGACGTAGCTGCCGTGATCCCGCAAGGGCGGCGGGACGATGGGGAGCCTGTACTGATTATTTTTTGTGAGGAAGTAGACTGATTCGCGCGTGACTTCTGCTTCGAGCGGCGCGTCGTCTGCAAAATTGGGGAGGAGTTCGCGCAGGGAACGCGGGTCCAGCAGGGCGCCGGAGAGAGAGTGTTCGCCGGCTTCGCGGGCCTTTTCGAGGAGGTAGAGATTTTCCTTTGAGATTTGCTGGTCTGGGTTGGTTGCGTTGTGTGCGTCAATGAGTTGCGTCAGTCGCAGAGCACAGGCGAGACCAGCCGGTCCTGCGCCGACGATGACAACATCGGCTTCCATCTGCGGGCGGTCAATGCCTTGTAGCGGTTTGCGAAAGGTCACCATGGGTATCCTCAATTCCACAAATCAAAATTGAGATGCGGGTCACCCCTTGATTAGACAGAAGCAAAAGCAGATTCCTCCGCTATGCTGCGGAATGACAACCGTTCAGGTGTCGGCTTTGACCTTCTTAATCTCTTCGGTCAGCGCGGGGACGATGGCGAAGAGATCGCCGACTACTCCCACATCCGCTACCTCGAAGATGGGTGCTTCGGCATCCTTGTTGATGGCGACAATGTTGCGCGATCCCTTCATGCCGACAAGGTGCTGGATGGCGCCGGAGATTCCCAGAGAGAGATAAAGTTTGGGCGCGACCGTTTGTCCTGAAGAACCAATCTGTCGCTCGATGGGGAGCCATCCGGCATCGCAGATAGGACGTGAGGCCGCGACTTCACCACCCAATGCTGCGGCCAGATCGTCGGCCAGTGTCAGATTCTTCTGCTCCTTGATGCCACGGCCAACGGCAACAATAATCTCGGCCTGCGAGAGGTCAACAGCCTGTTTGGCCTCGCGGAAAACCTCTCCGGGTGTAACGCGCGAGGCTACGGGAATGGTAGCGGCGACAGATTCGACCGGGGCTGTGCCGGGCTCGGCCTGATCGCCACGGGAGGCTCCTATCTGGAAGGTCGCAAGCCACGGGGCGGGGCCGTTAAAGCTGATGTCTGCGGTGAATTTGCCCTGAAAGACCTGCCGCGTAAAGAGAAGCTTGCTGTCCTCAATCCGGAAGCCGGTGCAGTCGGAGAGCAGCGTGCGGTCAAGCGCCAAAGCAAGTCGCGGAGCAAAGTCGCGCACCTGATAGGTGTGGGGCAGAAGCACAATCTCTGGTTGGCTGGCGGCGATGTAATTCGCGAGCACCTGCGTGTATGCCTCGGCGGTGTAGGCGGCTAAGGCGTCGGCCTCAAGCGCGATGACGCGCGCGATGGCAAAGGCAGAGAGTTCCTGTGCAACGGCAGCTACTCCCTTGCCGGGGACGAGAACTTCCACGCTGCGGCTGGTGGCTTTGGCTATCTGCTGGGCTGCGTTGAGGGTTTCCAGAGTGGCCCGGTTGAGCTTGGGCGCGCCGTCAACGGGACGTTGCTCGGCGATTACTAAGATGGTGTTCGGCATGTGGACCTCATCTTGTAGCGAAATGCGGTTGCAACGTCGAGTCTGGACGGCGGCTCACCTTCCACCAATCCAAAACGGGGAATTAGAGCGTCTGAACTCCGCGACGAAGATACGTGCCCACGCCACCTGCAACTACGACAATGGCCAATGCAACTGCGAGGTAGTAGGCGATGGGGTGGATCCAACCGGGAGAGTAAATCAAATCCTGACCCACCCACAGCAAAAGCAAAGTGCCAATGACGGCGAATTGTCCGGAGATGACCAGCAGAGCCAGTCCAAGTTCGCGGCGCTTGTCAAGAGCAGCTACCTGATCGGGGGTCAGATTGCGTTCGTTCTGGGGAAGTAGAGTGTTCGACATGCAGGCTCCTTGAATTGTTGAGACTGGGTGAGTTTAAACCGCTTTTGCGAGGGGTCCACGTATTGCCCTCACCCAAAATTTACACGTTCTGAAGCGTGTGCGCCAGATCACATTTGCAATTTTCAAAGAACTCGGGCCTCGTCGCGCAGGTGCTCGACCAGTTGTTTGGCTACCTCCGCCGGAGAACCGGTCAGCATATGGGTCTGCTTCTGGCGAACCGGGAGGTAAAGCCGCTCAACAGTGGTCTGGCTGGGACTGAGGCTTGCGGCAACCTCCTCCCAGGTGACCTTGCGCAAAGGCTTCAATTTGGCCTGCTTGATGCCTATCAGCGTGGCGTAACGCAGTTTGTTGATGCCGCTCTGGATGGTGAGGACGGATGGCAAAGGCAGGTCAAGATACTGGTACTGGCCAGCCTCCAGTTCGCGTTTGACGCGGATGCCGGTCTCGGTGGTTTCCATGCCGATGATGATGGTGGCGTGTGGCCAGTCGAGGAGTTCCGCCAGCAGCACTCCTGTCTGAGCTGCACCGATGTCGTCGGATTGCAGGCCGGTGAAGATAAGGTCAGGCTTTTCATCCTGAATTGCAGCGGCAATCGCCCGGGCGGTGTTTACAGAGTCGAGCGTGGCAAAGCGGTCGTCCTCAAGGTGGATGGCCCGGTCGGCTCCCTTGGCCAGAGCGTCGCGCAGAACAGACTGAGCCCGCGCAGGACCAGCCGTGATGACGGTGACCTCGCCGCCATGCTTTTCCTTCTGACGCAGGGCCTCTTCAAGAGCGTAGGAGTCGGGCTCGTTCGCCTCCCAGCTTGAGTCTTCGCGAATCCAGTTGCAGGCTTCGTTGAGCTTGAGAGGGGCATCCTTCTGGGGAACCTGCTTGATGCAGACAAGTATCTTCATGGGGAATCTTTCCGGCAGGGAATCCGGGGAAATGAATGACGATTCAGTGCCGAATCAGACAGTAGCACGAAGCATATTGCTTTCGTCAAGAGGGATTGGTTCCAGGTTGGTCCGACGCATCTAAATGCCATCTAAATACAAGCATTTGTGAAGGGTACGGACTGAAGCCGTACCCTTCAATTTCCAATACGAATTAAGATGCGTCGGCTCTGGATGCATCATCCCTGGCTTCATTGCTACGAGTAACAAATTCTGCGTTAGAGTTAATACGTAATTTTTTCTTGCGAGGAACGTTTATGCGGATAGCTCTGTTTGCTCTTGGCCTTGTTGCTCTCTTGCCGATTTCTCTTCCTGCACAGACGCAGGATGCGAAGCCAGTGCCACCACCTGCGAATACGACTCAAGCGTCGGAGGGAAAGCAAGCCCCTGTTGTTCCAAAACCAGTCTCTACCAAGATTGTTCTTTTCAGTAAACATGACGACCAAATGCCTACAGATGTAGACGTATCTGCCCAGACGCAGGATGTGAAGCCGGTTCCGCCACCTGCGAATACGACTCAAGCGCCGGATGCGAAGCAAATCCCTGTCGCCCCAAAACCAGTCTCTTTCAAGACTATTCCTGCTACTACGCAAGCCAGCCAACCAACCACAGATAGAGACGTAGCAATGACAGAGTGTGCCACCCAGGCAGGAGCTGTGAAATATAAACCCGGAGCAGGGATGGTGCCACCGAAATTTCTTGCCGTAAGATTCGCCGAATATCCTTTAAAAGAGAGGAATAAACTCATTCAAGGCGACGTCGATCTTTGCCTGATTATCGGAGAGGATGGCGTGCCGACAGATGTCAAAATAATAAAACCACTTGGCTATGGACTGGATGAAAATGTATTGGAAGTGGCCAAGGAGTGGGGATTTGATTCCGGGATATTCAACGGAAAACCAACAAAAATGGCGGTCTATGCGAAGATACGGTTCACCCCTTATTTCGAAGAGTTTCGGTACAACCCTTATCTGAGGTTCTAAGCCCCAATCAACCGCAGCGCCTCCGCCGAATCCTTCGCCACCTGAATCAAACTCTGATTTGCCGCGCGCACAAATCCCGCATTCACAGCCTGCTGTACCCAATCAATCATAGGATTCCAGTAGCCGAGAGTATTGATAAGCACGCAGGGCTTGTGGTGGATGCGCAACTGGTTCCATGTGGTTGCTTCAATCATTTCATCAACGGTTCCGTAGCCGCCCGGCAGCGCCAGAAAAGCACAGCTAAGTGTCGAGAGCAATGCCTTGCGCTCGTGCATTGTATCCACAATGTGCAGCTTGGTCAGCCCCTTGTGCGCGACCTCTTTTTCAACCAGCAATTGCGGCAAAATACCGATGACCTCGCCGCCGGCCTCTAGTGCGCCGTTCGCGACAGCTCCCATCAGCCCGAAGCTTCCTCCGCCGTAGACAAGCCCCAGTCCAGCTTCTGCGATTAACCGCCCCAGCAATACAGCCTCGGCACGATAGGCAGGGTTCGCCCCATCCGAAGAGGCACAAAATACAGCGACGCGGCGCTTTCCGTTCTCTTGAACTTTCATCATTACAAGAATAAGCCATTGTACAGGCGGAAGGATGGCCCGGCAGCGCTAAAATTTCCCACAGCCGCAGAGACGATACACTAGAAACAGTCAGAAATTTCCCCGAAAGAAGCAAACGATCTTGCATCCTCTCCTCGAAAAAATGAACCCGCAACAGCGCGAGGCCGTTGAGGCCGTTGAGGGCCCTGTGCTCATCCTCGCCGGTGCCGGGTCGGGCAAAACGCGCGTCATTACGCACCGCATTGCGTGGCTGATTCAGGAGTGTAATGTTTCGCCGGAGCAAATCGTCGCCGTCACCTTCACCAACAAGGCCGCCGCAGAGATGGCCGAGCGCGTCGAGAGGCTGCTCGGACACAGCACGCTGGCGCGGCCCTTGCTCTGCACCTTCCACTCCTTCTGCGTGCGCGCTTTGCGCCGCGATATTGAAGTCCTGCGCATCGGCGACAAGGGCCTCACCAAGAGCTTCGCCATCTACGATGAGAACGACCAGCAGGCAATCGTCAAGCAGGCAATGAAGCGCATGGGCGTGGACGACAAGCAACTGACGCCGCGCACCGTCCTGTCAAAAATAAGTTGGGCCAAGAACCACATGATGAACCCGCAGGAGCTTTACCTCGGCTCCGCGGACCCCAACAGCGAACGCGTCGCGCACATCTTTGAGGCTTACCAAAAGGAACTGCTCAAGAACAACGCGCTTGATTTCGACGATCTGCTGCTCGAATGCGTGCGCCTGCTCAAGAGTTCGGCAGAGGTTCGCGAGCGCTACCAGCGGCGCTATCGCTACCTGCTCATAGACGAGTATCAGGACACCAATCGCCCGCAGTACGAGATGATGAAGCTCCTGGCCGGTGAGCGCCAGAATGTCTGCGTCGTCGGTGATGAGGACCAGAGCATCTACAGTTGGCGCGGTGCAGACATCCGCAACATTCTCGAATTCGAGAAAGACTTCCCGAATGTAAAAACCATACGTCTGGAACAAAATTACCGCTCCACGCAGATCATTCTGGAGGCCGCCGGGTCCGTCGTCGCGCGCAATGCGCAGCGCAAGGGCAAGAACCTGTGGACCGAGCGCGAAGGCGGTTCGCTGCTCGGCTACTATGAGGCACCCGATGGCGAAAACGAAGCGCTCTTCCTTGCCGACCGCCTGCAAAAGTACATTCGCAAGGCTCAGGAAGAGGGAACAGAATCGGCGCGGGCAGCCGTTCTTTATCGCACCAACTCTCAATCGCGTTTGGTGGAAGAGGCTCTGCGTCGCTACGGAATTAAATATTCGATGGTCGGCGGATTGAGCTTCTATGACCGCGCCGAGATCAAAGACCTGCTCAGCTATCTCAAGCTGGTGCAGAACCCGAATGACTCCATCGCCTTGCAGCGCATCATCAACAAGCCGGTGCGCGGCATCGGCAAGACCTCGCTCGACAAACTGGAATCAATGGCGCTGACCACTGGTGTCAGCACCTGGAGCACGATTCGCTCGGCCATCTGCGAGCATCTGTTGCCGCAGCGAACGACCACAGCCCTCGAAGGCTTTGTTCAGTTGATTGAAGACGCCCGCGCCATTCTCGCCCCTGAGTTTGCCGCAAAACTGAAAGCCGATATTGCGGCAGGCGAAGAAATCGCCGACACTGTTACCGCAGAGGCCGACACAGGTTTCGGTTTTGGCGCGCTCGAAGAAGACGAGCCGCAGGGACTGCTTGCGCTCAACCACCCGGAGGGCGAAGACCTCGACGCCATCAGCTTCAATCCCTTTCTTGACGAAGCGCCGAAGGTTGTGTCCCCAAAAGCTGCAAACTCTGAAGAAGCAGCCGTTCCCAAAACACCGGAGCCATTCCGCGAATCCGGCGGCAAGGGAACGCTGCCGGAACTGATTCGCTTTCTGATTGATCGCTCCGGTTACATCCGCTCGCTGGAGCAGGAGGGAACGCCCGAAGCTTTTTCGCGAATTGAAAATCTGCGGGAATTAGCCAACGCTGCGCAGGATGCAGAGGCGCGTGGCGAAACTCTCAGCGACTTCCTCGACCACGCAGCTCTCGTCAGCGATACCGACCAGTACGATCCGGAGTCACGCGTCACGCTGATGACGCTTCATGCAGCCAAGGGCTTGGAGTTCCCGCTGGTCTTTTTGGCCGGGATGGAAGAGGGCCTTTTCCCGCACTCGCGCACTCTCAACGACCCGGATGGCCTCGAAGAGGAGCGCCGTCTCTGTTATGTTGGCATGACGCGAGCTATGGACACACTCGTTCTTACCCGCGCGCGCTTCCGTCGCCGTTACGGCAGCGAGATGCCGGAGTCCTCCATCCCCTCGCGCTTTTTGGAGGAGATTCCCTCGGCGCTGATTGAGGACCTTGGCGGCGGCATGCATTCGAGCTACGCCAAACGGCAGGCGAGCCACTTCAGTTATGAGGATGAGGATCAGAGCGCATCCGCCTCTCACGAAAAGTATATTCAGCGCAGTACCGGCATCCGCCAACCCACGGCCAAAATCTATGCCACGCCCTACCCGCAAAAGGGCGATAGGGCAAAAAATGGCGATTCGCTCGACAATATTGCGAATTTCTTTGGCGGCAAGGGCAGCGGAGGCTTCCGGGGTAACTATCCCGGCGCAAATAAGCCTAAAATGGAGATTCCGGCTGCAAAAGGCGCGAGCGGCTTCCAGCGCAATGCGCGTGTCCGGCACTCAAAATATGGCGATGGAACGGTATTGCTTCGCGAAGGCGATGGAGAAGATGCGAAGATTACGGTACATTTTGCGGATTTTGGGATAAAAAAGTTAGTAGAGAAGTTTGCGCAACTCCAGAAAATCTGAGAGATGCACGAAACCACAGAGGGCGACCCCCTCCAATTCAGGAAGAAAGAAAAGGCAAATGGCAAACACAACCAAGATTGAAGACAAACTCGAACGCAAGAAGATCAAGCGCGCTGCCCGTAAGAAAGCAGCCCCCAAGGGCCCCCGTACCACGCCGCGCGGCGAGAACAAGGCCAAGCTGAAGAAGGCCGCACGGGGCGTTTCCAAGCGCTAAGAGAAAACTTGCCACCAACGGTTTCGCCTGTCTGTATCTCTGGACAGGCGATGCCCCTCTGCATCTGATACCCCATCCATCCTTTTGAAGTACGGACGAGGAGTACCCACGCTGGCCCACTCAATTGCCAAACAGTTGGCATCATGCAAGTCCATTGACAAGCTGATATCCGACTCAGAGAATCCCGAGCACCAGCTCAAAAAGTCGCTCGGCCCATGGTCACTTACGGCACTTGGCATTGGCGCCGTCATTGGCTCCGGCATCTTCACCGTCATCGGCACAGCCATCTCCGGCGAAAAATTTGATACATCGAGTGTGCTCAACACACCACTGGCCGACTACATTATTCACCACACCGCACTGATGGGACGCCCCGGCGCCGGGCCTGCCATCGGGTTGTCGTTGATTCTGGTTGCCATCGTCTGCGCGCTGACCGGCCTTTGTTATGCAGAACTCGCCAGCATGATTCCAATTGCCGGTTCTGCTTACACCTACACCTACGCCACGCTCGGGGAATTGATTGCGTGGGTCATTGGCTGGGATCTGATTCTTGAATACGCCGGCTCCAACATGACGGTCAGCGTCGGCTTTGCCGCGCACATTGTTGATTTGCTGGACTGGTTTGGCCTGCATCCTTCCGCACGATGGATATCGCCTGCTTATCTGCCGACAGGCTTGCAGGACCTTGCCGGGAACACGCTCTACAATCCTGGCTGGCACTTTGGCTTCAACATTCCTGCCTTCCTGATTGTGATGCTGCTGACGGTTTTGCTGGTGCGCGGCATTCGCGAGTCGGCCCGCACCAACAACATCATGGTGCTGCTCAAAATTGTCGCGATTCTGGTCTTTGTCGGTGCAGCCTCCTACTACATTCACCCTGCGAACTGGCATCCCTACATGCCGAATGGCTGGTCGGGCGTGCTGACGGGCGGCTCCATCATCTTCTTCACCTACATCGGATTTGATTCCGTCTCCACCGCCGCAGAAGAGTGCCACAATCCGCAGCGCGATATTCCGATTGGCATTATCGCCACGCTGGTAGTCTGCACCATTTTGTATCTTGCGGTCGCGGTCTGTTTGACCGGGCTCGTTCCCTGGCAATCCATGGTGGACGATGCCGCGCCGGTGGTCAACGCGCTCAAAAAACTCTCCGGCAATCCCGGAGGCCACCCGCTGCACTGGGTTCGTCTCATCGTGCTCTTTGGCGCGTTGATGGGAATGATCTCCTCGCTGCTGGTCTACCAGATTGGCCAGTCGCGCGTCTGGTTTGCCATGTCGCGCGATAAATTGCTACCAGACGTATTCAGCAAAGTGCATCCGCGCTATCGCACGCCAGCCTTCGCAACGTGGGTTGCTGGCTTTGTGGTTGGCATTCCTGCAGGGCTCTTTGACATTGGCACGCTGGCTGACCTGTCGAACATCGGCACGCTCTTTGCCTTTGTGCTGGTCTCCATCGGTGTGCTGATTCTGCGCATTCGTGAGCCGGAGCGCCGTCGCGGATTCCGCGTTCCCGGAGGGCCGATCATTCCATTACTCAGCATTTTGTTCTGCACCTTGTTGATGGCGGGCCTGCCTATCATCACCTGGTGGCGGTTTGTTATCTGGCTGCTGATTGGTCTGGTCATTTATGTTTTGTACAGCCGTCATCGCAGCGAATTTGCAGCGGCCAAGCCATAGGATTTTGCTATGAACCTCACCGATTTTCTCCGCGCACTCCCCAAGGCAGAGTTGCACCTGCATCTGGAAGGCACCATCCTGCCGGAGACACTCGTTGAGTTGAGCCAGCGTCATGACGGTGAGGCGGCGCTCTCGCTCGATGCGGCCAGAAAGCTCTACCGGTACGAAAACTTCTTCGGATTCCTGATGGCCTTCAAGGCCGTCACCGAGCGTCTGCGCACTCCCGACGATTACGAACTCATTGCCGACCGCATGATTGCCCAGCTTGCCGCTGAGGGAGTGGTTCACGCAGAGGTTTACATCTCTGTCGGCATTATTTATTTCCGCAAGCACATCTGGGCAGAGGATCCGGAACTCTTCGACCACATCTTTGCAGCGCTGGAGCGTGCGCGGATTCGCGGCGAAGAGCAATATGGCATCTCGATATTTTGGATTTTTGATGCCGTCCGCCACTTCCCCCTTGAGGATGCATGGACGGTCTTTCGCAAGGCTGCCGAGTTGCGCGCCAGTCATCCCAGCATCATCGGAATTGGCCTTGGCGGCGATGAGGCCAGAGGCCCCGCTGCCCTCTTTGGCGAGCACTACGCCGAGGCCCGTGCAAACGGCCTGCGACTGACTTGCCACGCCGGGGAATCTACCGGCCCGGAGAGCATCTGGTCGGCCCTCAACATTGGTGCCGAGCGCCTGGGACACGCGCTTACCGCCCGTCAGGATGCAGAGCTGATGGAGCTACTCGCAGAGCGACAAATTCCATTGGAGTTGAATATCACATCCAATCTCAAGACCGGTTGTTGTCCGAATTTGGAGCAGCATCCGGTACGTGAGTACTTTGAATCCGGGCTGATGGTGACGCTCAACTCCGATGACCCTGCCATGTTCGGTTCAGACCTGTTGGGCGAGTACGAACTGGCGGCTGATTTCTTTGAATTCTCACGGGAACAACTTCGCGAACTAGCCTCTAATTCCTTTGAGGCCAGTTTTTTGATTCCGGAAACGAAGCTTTATTGGCTGAAAAAATTGGAATCTTTTGAGTAAACACAAAGTGTTACAAAGCCGATACAAACGAGGGAGCCAACTGTTGTTTATTTGCGTTATGATTCGCACATAGACAATGTGCCAACAGGTTCCGCTTGAAGCGGGGGACGCAGGAGGAAACGCATGAACACGGATTCAGAGATGAAGAATGAGAAGCGCGCGATCAGGATGATTGGCTGGGCATCACTGGCTCTGGGCGTTGCTGCTGTTGGTATTCTGGTTGGCCGCGAGTTGCGTCATCGCTACAAGTTCAACAAGCGCACGCCCTACGACTTCTATGCTCAGGCCGGCGACACAGAGATGATCGAGTACGGCATCGGCGTTTAACGGTCTTTGTTTGCGCGAATAAAAAAGCCCCGGATTGCTCCGGGGCTTTTTGCTGTTGGTCTATTTTCCAGGTTGCGGGACGGATAATCCCCGGCAGATTTTACGCGCCAGTAGGTCAGCGACTTCCGTGTGGCGGGGTACAGCCTCTGTCTGACCCGTTGCCGGATTACACCACAAGGAGTGATATCCACCCTCGCGTTTGAGATAGCAGCCATGCAACCGGAGATGGCGAAGCAGGGACTCCCGTTTCACGCTACTTTGACCGTATCGCGAATGGCATCAACCGGAACTCCACGCAATCCATCCTCGCGTCTATCTTCAAGAATTAACTGAATCGCTGCTCCCAGATTCTCGCGGCACTCTTCGAGGGTATGGCCTTGGCCGTTGGCCCCGGGAATCTCCGGGCTCCAGCCTACGAACCATTCTCCATCGCGTTCAATCACGGCGGTAAATTCGTTTCTCATGGGGAAAGTATAGCGCGGAAGCGAGTTTGATGAGTAATGAGAAAAGCCCCGGATCGCTCGGGGCCTTTCGATTTGCGCGGAAGGCTTAGCTCGCCAACTGCCGCAACACGTATTGCAAAATCCCGCCATTCTCGTAGTAGAGAATCTCCTGCGGCGTATCAATGCGCACCTTTGCATTGAAGTGCTTCACGCTTCCATCTGGCGCGGTGGCCTTCACCTTCAGCGTTTTCCCGCTAGCAAGTTTGGCAGCAAGCAGCCCTTCAAGTCCCGGGAAGTCAAAGACCTCTTCGCCGGTAAGCCCAAGCGATGTAACCGACTCTCCAGCCTCAAACTGTAAGGGAAGAATCCCCATACCCACCAGATTCGACCGGTGAATCCGCTCGTAGCTCTCTGCAATCACCACGCGAATTCCCAGCAGCTTTGGCCCCTTCGCCGCCCAGTCCCGCGACGAGCCGGAGCCGTACTCCTTGCCCGCCAACACCACCAGCGGAACTCCGCGCTCGGCGTACTTCACACTGGCGTCGAAGATGCTCATGGCTTCACCTTCAGGAAGGAGGCGTGTCACGCCGCCCTCGGTTCCGGGAGCGAGTTTGTTGCGCAAGCGGACATTCGCAAAGGTGCCGCGCACCATCACCTCATGATTGCCGCGACGCGAACCGTAGCTGTTGAAGTCCGCAGGCTTAACGCCGTGCTCTGCCAGATATTTTCCGGCAGGGCCGTTGGCCTTGATGGAACCGGCTGGCGAAATGTGGTCGGTCGTCACCGAGTCTCCCAGAACAGCCAGAACGCGCGCGGCGTGAATGTCTTTGACCGGCGCGGGGCTAGCGGACATTGCGTCAAAGTACGGAGCCTTGCGGATATAGCTCGAGTCCGCCTCCCATCCATACACATCGCCGACTGGGAACTTGAGCCCCTGCCAATTTTTGTCGCCTTGTGCGACCGTTGCATACTCCTTGCTGAAAATCTCAGAAGTAACAGAGGCTGCAATCGCGTCGGCGACCTCCTGCTGCGAGGGCCAAATATCTTTGAGAAAGACCAGTGCGCCGTCTGTGCCCGTGCCAATCGGGTCGGCATCAAAGTTGTGTCCGATGTGCCCGGCCAGCGCATAGGCAACCACCAGCGGCGGCGACATCAGATAGTTGGCGCGGACATCCGGCGAGATGCGTCCCTCAAAGTTGCGATTGCCGCTGAGCACGCTGACCGCAACCAGTCCATTCGCATCAATTGCCTTGGAAACATCGGTCGGCAGCGGGCCGGAGTTGCCAATACAAGTGGTGCATCCGTAGCCAACCACGTTGAAGCGCAGCTTTTCAAGATACGGCAGCAGTCCGGCCTTCTCGTAATAATCCGAAACCACGCGCGAACCCGGTGCCAGCGATGTCTTCACCCACGGCGGAACGCTCAGTCCCTTTTCTACAGCCTTTTTTGCGAGAATTCCGGCGGCAATCATCACCGAAGGATTCGAGGTATTCGTGCAACTGGTGATGGCTGCAATCACCACAGATCCGTTGTCGAGATACTCTTCCACCTCAACGCCAAAGCGCTCTTTTACGCTGGTCGTTGGCTCTGTTGCAGAGACCTTTTGCGCAGTGGCGCTCTTCGTATCCCACTTCGCAATCGTGCGCGGGTTGCCGCTCTTCGCATTCGGTCCTAGCAGCGCGGGCAACTGCTGCTGGAAGCTCGCAGCGGCATCCTTCAGCAACACGCGATCCTGCGGACGCTTCGGCCCAGCCACGCTCGGCTCAACCGTTGTCAGGTCCAGCGAGAGGGTCTCTGAATACTCAGCCTCGGCACTCTCTGCCGTGTAGAACATTCCCTGCGCCTTGTAATAGGCCTCGACCAGTGCAATCTGCTCGGCACTGCGGCCACTTAATTTCAGGTAGCGCAGAGTCTCCGCATCCACCGGGAAGATGCCGCAGGTTGCGCCATACTCCGGAGCCATATTACTAATCGTCGCGCGGTCGGCAAGCGGAAGTTCGCTGATGCCGGAGCCGTAAAACTCGACAAACTTGCCCACCACGCCGAGCTTGCGCAGCATCTGCGTTACGGTCAAAACCAGATCGGTCGCGGTGGTTCCTTCGCGCAGCTTCCCGGTCAGCTTGAAGCCCACCACCTGCGGAACCAGCATGGAGACAGGCTGCCCAAGCATCGCAGCTTCGGCCTCAATACCGCCGACGCCCCATCCCAGAACACCCAAACCGTTAATCATCGTGGTATGCGAATCGGTGCCGACCAGCGTGTCAGGATAGGCAACGCTCTCGCCGTTTTGCTCGGCGGTAAAGACGACGCGCGCCAGATACTCCAGATTTACCTGATGGCAGATGCCCATTCCCGGCGGCACAGCGCTGAAGTTGCGGAAGGCTGTCTGCCCCCACTTGAGGAATGCATAACGCTCGCGATTGCGCTGGAACTCCAGCGCCGAATTCAGATCGTAGGCATTTGCTGTTCCGTACTCATCCACCTGCACCGAGTGGTCAATGACCAGCTCTGCCGGTTGCAGCGGATTGATCTTCTGCGGGTCGCCGCCGAGGGCCTTCATGGCATCGCGCATTGCGGCCAGGTCAACGATAGCCGGAACACCGGTAAAATCCTGCATCAGCACGCGGGCTGGCATGTAGGCGATCTCGCGTGAGGGCTCGGCCTTGGCATCCCACTTGGCGAGCGCAAGAATGTCCTCTGCCGTCACGGTCGTGCCATCTTCGCGACGCAGCAGGTTTTCAAGCAATATGCGAAGGCTGAAGGGCAGGCGCGAGAGCTGGACGCCGTGCTTCTCCAGCGCTGCCAGATTGTAATAGGTGAAGCTCTTGTTGCCTGACTTCAGGCTGGCTTTGCTCTGAAAGCTGTTCATAAGTACCTTTCTACCATTCGAGGGAAAATCATTCTGAAGATCGTTTGAATCCACCTGCTGAAGATGCACAGGCCGTCTCGCCCGTTGAAGCGAACGAGGCAGGGAGTTGGATTCATTCAGGGGACAGATTACTCAGAACGAGCGGCTTCGTCCACGGTCACGGTAGCCGCGGTAAAAGCGCCTCATGCGGGCAGTGCTGTTGGGGGCAACTCCGCTGGATTTGGAATCAGCTTGATTCATAGTCGCTTCCCTGTATTGTAGCCTCTTCGACTCTCGGCCCGCATGGCCTCCCGTAGATTTGTACCGCATCAATTTGCCGCCTGACTATTTACGCAAATTGCGCATATATTTACTCACTATGCGTAAACGAAGCACGCTCGATGTTCTCTTTCCGCGGGTACGCTCCGGCCTGCTCGCCGCCACATTCCTCGAGCCGGAGCGCTGGTGGTTTATGACGGAACTCGCACAGCATTTGGGAACTGCCCCCTCCAGCCTGCAGCGGGAATTGGATTCGCTCGTAGAGGTCAGTTTATTGGTCCGCCGTCAGGATGGACGCAGAATCTACTTGAAAGCGAATGAGGCTTCGCCGCTCTTCCCGGATTTGAAGGGACTCTTCGAAAAAACCAGAGGCCTTGTCCCGACTTTGACCTCTGCTCTTGACCGGTTCAGAGACAAGATTGTTCTGGCCATGCTTTATGGCTCCATTGCCAGAGGCGAAGAGAATGCTACCAGTGACGTTGATCTTCTTCTGGTTGGTTCCATCAAACAGATTGATCTTTTGCCCTCGCTCAGAAAACTGGAGTCGCGTTTCCACCGGGAGGTTAATATCACGTTCTTTGCTCCGGAGGAGTTCGAACGCCGCCTCAAAGCAAAGGATCATTTCCTCCATACGGTATTGAAGGCAAAAACATTACGCTGAAAGGAAGACTCAGTGAGCTGGAAGAAACTGCTTGATGAGAAGAAGTTTCACAAGCATCAGACAAGCCCGCAGGAACTTACTGAAATTCGTCGCCTGATCGCGAGAGACCTGACAGATGCTGCAATTCCTGCCCTCTCGGAAGATCGCCGTTTTGCCACTGCCTACAACGCCGCGCTCCAGACCGCGAAGATGGCGATAGCTTGTGCTGGCTATCGAGTCGGGAGTGTCCCCGGCCACCACCGCCTGACCTTTGAGGGAGTTCGTCTGACAATGGGAAGGTCAGTTCATCCGCTTGCGGATTACTTTGAGGCCTGCCGCCGCAAAAGAAATGAGATTGACTACACTGGCGCAACCATCGCTACCAATACCGAAGCCAAGAACTCTTGCACCATGCCGGAACATTCCTCGCTTTGGTGGAAGGCTGGATAGCCAAAACACATCCATCCCTCAGAGTTTGAATTAAGGTAGCGCCCTAGCGCAGGTCCGCGTCATCCGGGTTGTAGAGGAAGAGAATGCGGATGGTCAGTTCCTTGCCGTTGCGCTGAAGGTATTCTTTGGGCAATGGAGGATAGTCCGAGCCCTGAATTGCTCCCCATGCTGCGCGGTCCAGCGCCGGGTCGCCGCTGGTGGCCTGCCGAATCATGCTGCGATCCTTGACCGACCCATCGGGACTGATGGTGAACTGCACCAGCACCGTCCCCTTTTTGTAGAGCGGCGGGCGGACCGACTCAGGAATCAGCGGCTCCCATGTCTTGCGCGTTTCGTGCAGCATCTTCTGGATATAGGGCCCGAAATCCACGCCCAGCGTATCGCTGACAATATCCACGCCATTCTTCAGCCCATCGTGGTTGCTGGGATTTCCCGCGCCAAAGTAGCCACCATTATGCTGCCCGGCGGCATCGCGGGCCGCCTGTTGAATGGCATTTCCGGGACTCTGGTTGGGCAACTGGAATGGATTATTGGGCCGGGCGGGAACCGCATGTGGCGCGTTCAACTGCGACTGCGATTGCGGATTCGGCGGAATCGGCTGAAACTCCGGCTTGGGCGGCGCGTTTTGCGCCTGTTGCTGCTGCGGCGCGGCAGGAGCAGGTGGCGGCGGAGCAGGTGCGTTCGCCTTCGCCATGGCCTGCAACTCGGCCAGCGTCTTTTTATCCAGAATGGGCTTGGGACTCTGTGCCTGACGGTTCTTGTCGCTCGGTGGCGCTTCCTTTTTCGGTTTGATGTTCTTCAGCGCGTCCGGCGGCAAATCCAGATAGGTCAGGTCTTTGCGGTTTTTGAGAATCGTCGAAGGGTCCACCACGCGCGGCATATGCAGAAGGTAGCGCGGAATCCATGTAATGACCGAAAAGACCAGCACGTGCAGCAGGATGGATATCCAGATGCCCTCGCGGATGCGCGCCCAGCGGCGTTCATCTTCAAGGTCATTAATCTGCTCCAACAGGTCGTGCAGCGAATAATCCACATCCGGGGCCTGGCCAAAGAGCGGCCCGCCCACAGGAAGACTCGTGGCTGGCTTTTGGTCCGGCTGATTTGGTGTTTCGATTTCGGGCATCCTGCTCATCTGCGTCTGCGCCCTTTGCTTCTGCCTCAAAAGGGCATGGCGGGCACAGAAAACGCTTCTCCTATCATCTCATTCTTTGGGGATATGGTCTTGCGGCAAGGTGCCGGTGACATCCGGCAAAGCTCTGCCCGTACAATATTCCTATGTCAACAGCCGCCATTCTGACCATCAGTGACCGCTGCTCTCTGGGCAGGCAGCAGGATATCTCCGGCCCTGCCGTGGCTGAAATTTTGTTGGCACATGGGTTTGACGTACCAGAGCGCGAAATAGTGGCAGACGACAGGCAGCAGATTGAATCCGCCCTGCGCCGCTTGGCTTCAATCGCGCAATTGGTGGTCACGACCGGCGGCACCGGCCTCTCGCCGCGCGATGTAACGCCGGAAGCCACCACGGCCGTCTGCGAGCGAATGGCCGAGGGATTGGCCGAGCGAATTCGCAACGCCGGTCTGGAACAGACTCCGTTCGCCGCGCTGAGTCGTGGCCGGGCAGGAACGCTGGGCACAACGCTCATCGTCAATCTGCCCGGCAGTCCCAGCGGAGCTGCGCACTCGCTCCGGGCCATTCTGCCGCTTTTACCTCATGCGCTGGAGCTGCTCAGTGACATAACCACCACACACACGGCTTCGCAGCCGGAATAGGAAGAACGAAGCCGCTTGAAGACTCTCTTTATAAAGCTGATGGGCTGGTGGAAGCTGGCCATGGTGCCTGCTCTGGCCAAGCTTGGCCTGTGGGGACTGGTGCTCATGTCCCTGCTCGATTCCTCCAGCGTTCCGCTCCTGATGGACCCCATTGTCGCCGGATACATCTGGGCCAACCAGTCAAGGCTTTTGCTGGTGGTTGTGCTGGCTTCGCTTGCTTCCGCCGTGGGCGGACTGGTGCCGTATCTGCTGGGTCGTGCCGGGGGTGAACTTTTTCTGCTTCGCCGCATCAATCGTGAAAAATTCGAGAAAATCCGGGCACACTTTGAGCGGCAGGAGTTTCTTGCCATGCTCATCCCCTCAATTCTGCCGCCGCCAACACCGTGGAAGGCATTTGTTTTTGCGGCGGGTGTTTTTGAGATGCGCTCCACGCTCTTTCTGCTGGCGGTGTTTCTCGGCAGATTCTTGCGCTGGCTGGCCCTGGGGTTATTGGTGATTCACTACGGCCCGCAGATTGTGGACGCTGCCGCGCACACTATCGCGCAGCACAAGGGGATTTTATTTGTGGCGCTGGCGGTACTCTTCGCGATGATTTTGTTTTCTGTTTTCCGCAGACGCAATAAGCCGGAGGAACAATAAGGCAGGTCTTTGATCGTTTGTTGTTGTACCAATGAGGGTGCCCCATCCATGCGGCATATTTGTTTTTGCCGCATGGGTAGGAGGCACGCAATCCTACTGCACCACAGTCTGCACCTTTTCGCCCTTCGGCGCATTCAGATGCGGAGCTTTCGGTGGTTTGGCTCCCAGTGGATTCGGGACCGGATAGGGCGGCACATTCAGCATCGGCAACGCCCGCGAGGTCCGGTTCAGGCTCAGGTCGCCATGCGTCACATTCACGGAGACTCTTGGACCACCCTTGCCAACCTGGCCGCTCAGGCTCTTGTTCTCGCTGTCTCCGCTCATCATCGGCAGGTTGAACTCATTGTCCAGTTCGCCATTGTGAACATGGGCATCCACGTTGAATCCGGTAGCTTCAGGCAGTGCAATCTTCACATTGCCATTTTTGTTTGAGATTTCTATCTGACCGAGCGGATTTCCGGGTGTTACATCCACGCTGCCGTGCGAATTTTCAACATGGATGTCGCCGGCTACCTGGCCAATCTCGATGTCCTTGGAACTGGTGGTGACACGCACCGGCCCCAACGCAGAGGTGATGTGCAGGTCGCTGTCGCTTAATTCCACTGCACCGGGAAGCTGGAGTGCTGTTATGTCCGTGCGAGAGGAGTGGAAGTGGACCGGCGCACTGACATGTTCAAAGTGAGTACTGCCGAAGTAGTCGCCGTCTACCTGCACCTTGCCGCGAACCTCCGAGATGGTAACGTCGTTCCCGCGGCCATTCAGGTCAAGATTGCCCGCAACGGCATGCGCAGAGAAGTCACCCTTCTGGATGTGTGCGCGCACCGAACCGCCCAGCGAGTCCAGCTTGATGTCGCCGTGGTTGCTGGTCACCTCGACAAATCCCTTCAGTCCTCCAACCGATATGTCCCCGTGCTGCGAATTCACATTGACGGAGGCATCGGCAGGTATCACCAGCGTCAGGTTGGCGCGTCCCTTGTCCGAACCCTCCACGCGGATGATGACAGTGTTCCCGGCAACGGTCACCTTCGGCTTCAGCGTGGGCAACAGATTTTTTGCCTCGCTGTCGTCGTCGGTACGCACGACTTCATGAACATTCACGTCGAGCGAACCCTTGTTGGCACTGCCGGCATCGGCTGCCACAATATTTACATCGCCACGCGGATTCTGTATCTGCACCTGCGCGTTGGCAGGAATGACGACATTGAACTGCTCGTCATTGATATGTTCGGCGCCGGAGTTAAACCAGCCATCGTCGTCGTCCATGCTGAAGTTGGGGCCGAAGTTGAGGTTGCCGTGGTTCTGAAACGCGCCGCCAAGCCATCCCACGATAGCCAGAAGGATCAGCACTCCGAAGATTCCTGTAGAACGCAGAAATGGATGCGGAGACTTGCGATCAAAGAACCACTCGACCAGCAGAGCTACTCCGGCGCCAATCAGCAGGATCGGCCACCAATGCGAGTACCAGCCGAAGAAGGCAGCACGGTCCAGTTTGCCGGTCATCAGCAGCAGGCAGACTACGCCGATTCCTATTAGAAAGATCGGGCCAAGCAGCGAGGGGCGGCGCAGCGAACCGTAGTAGTGCATCTGTGCGCGGTAGGCATCGCGTTGTGCGCGTGCGGCGGCCTTCTGTTGTTCGCGCTGTGCGCGCCAGGCTTCCTTTTGCGCGCGGTAGTAATCCCGCGGATCGTAAGGCGGGGGCGGCGGCATATTTGGAGGCATGCTTCCCATGGCTATTTCTTCTCCTCATAAGTTGGATCAGAGGTAACGATTGCCGAACCCGGGTCTGCTGCAGGCGGCGGAGCCTGCTGCGGATAGCCCGGATAAGGCTGGCCGGGCTGCCATGCCGGTGGCTGCGGCGCGGGTGCATCTGTACGCAACACGATGAACTCAGCCAGTTTCAGCACTCCGGCCAGCAGAATAAAGAGCGGCCAGCTTTTCCCCCATCCAAAATTCGTGGACTGGGCCAACAGCGCCAGAACGCCGACCAACAGCAGATAAGCAGGGCCGTAAAGACGGCGGATTAAAAGGTAACGATTCATCGAGGGCCTCCTTGAATGCCACGAAAGTTTTTGAATACGAGCCAAAGGCCGAGTGCAATCAGGAACACAGGCCAACCGAAGTGAAAGAAGCGGTGCGTCCATGTGCCAAGCAGGAACATGGTTCCCAGAAGAATCAGAACGATGGCCGCAATCGGTTCCCGTCGGCATAGATAATCCGGTGGCGGGACGGGTGGCATCGGCGGCATGGGCGGATAGCCCGGATTCGGATAATGATACGGCCCACAACCTGCCGGTGGCGGAGGCTGCGGGGGAGCATAAGGCGGATAGCCGGCACTCTGCCCCGGTGCCGCTTGCTGGGCAACTCCCGGCGGTGGCGGAACCGGCTGGTTGTACGGGCTAAAGGGAGCCGTCGGAATGGTGGGCGGCGTCTGTGCGTTTATCCCCATCCTGGCGGCCAACTCATTGATCCGAAAGGGGTCCGGCAACGGCTGACCCTCCCGGCGTGCCCTGGCCGTCTGATAGGCCTCAAAAACCTGATAGCAGATGAAGAAAGCAACCAGGAAGCCTACCGGATTAACTTCCTGCGCAATGCTTACCAGAATTGTGAAGGTCAGCACATGAATCAGCGCCTTCAGGAACTGGCCGTTGTACATGGCACCCACGCCGGGGATAAATCCCAGCAGGGCGGCAACAGCGGGTTGCGGACCACTACCCTGCGGCGGCGGAAATCCCGGAGCCTGTCCGGGGACAAAATTAGGACTTGTTGGCTGGGCCATGTAGCACTCCGGCCCATAGACCGCGCTGCCAACCTGACGGACGCATTCCGAGCAAAGCGGTCTGCCGCAGTTCTGGCAGAAGGATTTGGCTTCATTGGATGGGTGATAGGTGCAGTTCATGCCCAACTCCTTTCCTCATCTTGCGAAGTACGAGTTGGCAGCAATGCCTTGCTTGCCGCTTTGTTCGCCGGGTCAGAATTCCGTTCATTCCCTTCAAGTGCGCAACGGCTTCCGGTGCAGACGCTGGCCTCTGTCCGTTCGCCGGAGACAAACTCGCGGGGTGGAACCAGCTTGCTGGGGCCGTTGGTGCCGGGCCTCTGGTCGGCACTGCCCGGCTGCTGGCTGGGCGACGGCTGTGCCTGAGGGCTCTGGTTATTGGGAGAAGGCTTCTTTTCTTCCTCAGACTGGCGATACTGGCGAACCTTCGATTCAACCTCGTAGACGATGCGCAGATGGTCGTAATAGCGCACCACAGGATTACTGGCCGCATAGACCTGGCGCTCGATGTTGGAGCGCAGAGCCGAGGGGCGCAGATCGCTCCAGCGCAACCGGCTGATTTGTACTCCGCTCAGATTCAGTGTCAGCGCGATGGAGAAGAAGGCCATAGCCGCGGTCATCCACAGGCGCGGCTCAAAGCTGCGGCGGGCAATGGCAACCAGATTCACGCGACGCCACACCGGCTGTATCGAGATTCCATTAGCTCCGGCCATGGCCGGCGTCAGCGGAAGATCGCCGCTGGTGGCAACCAGAATCCGGTGCAATAAATCGGCGGGCGGCTCCGGCGAGGTCTCCAGCATATGGAGCCACTGGTGCCCGCGGCGGGTCTCGGTCAGCAGCTTGGCACAGGTTGCGCAGAGGGTGGCGTGCTCGTCAAAGCGTGCCTGAATTGCTGGGTCCAGAGTGCCATCTACGGCCTCGGCCAGCAGAGATTCCCACTGTTCACAGGTGAGAGGGGTTGCGAATTGGAGTGTCATTGTCATGGCTACATTACCTGTCTGGGATTCTGTTCGAGCAGCCGGGCGAGTTCGGCCCGTCCACGGCTGATGCGGGACTTCACGGTCCCTTCGGGAATACTGAGAACCTGCGCAATTTCCTTGTAATCAAGGTCTTGCAGGTCGCGCAGGATAACGGCCTCGCGCAGTTCCGGGCTCAGTCGGCCAAGTGCTGCCTGCACCATCTTTTCCAGTTGCTTTTGCGCTGCATGTTCCAGCGGAGAGCGCCCGCCATCTTCCAGTCGGTCAATCGGACTAAGTTCACTGGACTCATCCCAGCCCTGATCGAGGGAATCTGTAACGCGCTGGCCACGGGTCCGTCGGAAGTGGTCCACCAGCAGATTCCGGGTCAGCGTTGTAATCCAGACCTGAAAACTGCCGCGCCCGTCGTCGAAGCTCTTGAGGTTCCCATAAACCTTGAGGAAGACCTCCTGCGTCAGGTCCTCGGCGTCGGTGGGATTGTTGGTAAAGCGATAGCAGAGCCCGTAGATGCGGCGATGATGCGAGCGCACCAGCTCATTCCATGCGAGGGAGTCTCCGTGGAGGCAACGGCGAACGACGGCTGACCAGTCGAGTTCCATCGAGGGTTGCCTCTCCTCTCGCGCGGCGCGGGCCTTGAGTGGCTGCGGCAGGGTCTCAGGCGTAGCAGCTCTTGGGCTGTCGGCTGGCCGAATCTCGCGGCGCTGGCCTCGCTCCCGCTTGGTCGGACTGCTAAAGCCGACGCTCGTCCACGGAATGGCTGCTGCAAAACTCATACACAGCTATACGCCGCAGCCCGCCGAATGGTTCCATTCGGTTTTGTTAGCACTATAAAGCAATGGGATGGGGTCTGAAATTAACTTTTTGGAGGAGTTGGCTTCGCCTTGCGCACAATCAAATTGTTCTTCCAAAGCGCCAGAACCACATCCATCTGGCAGTCGTGTTCTTTCGGCGCGTCTTTCGTCACTTCCTTCCACAGCGTGGTAAGCGACCATGGCTGTGCGCCTTCAAGGAGCAGCGCTGCTGCCTTGACGGCATAGGTTTTGTTCTCTGTCGGCGGAGTGTATCGTCCTGCGGCGATTCCATCCACCAGCCCATCTTCGCAGAGGCCCAGAAAGGCTCCCCGGGGCGCGCCTTTTTTGCGTGCTGCGGGGCTGGTCGGATAGAGCCGTGCCAGAGCGTTCTCCCACCGCACCTTTGGGTCTCCGGTTGCCGAGCCAATGCCCTTTGCTGCCATGATTGCTGCTTCGCCGTAACGGTTTGCCATTGAATTCCTCTTCTTATGCTGAATTGATTCTACGTATGGAAGGGCGTAGCTGTTTCAGCACAAAGAGAAACCACTTCTCAAAATCGAGAAGTGGCCACCCTGATTTGACATTCTGTTCGCTACCGCTGCAAAAAGTCCGGCGCAACAGGATTCTCATACAGCGAATGATCCCTCGTCACGATCGTCAATCCCGAGGGCGTTACAAAATAATTGCGCTTGTCCTCGTTGATGTCGTAACCAATCACTGTCCCCTCTGGGATGTGTACGTCGCGGTCAATGATGGCGCGGCGAATCCGGCAATGCCGCCCAATGTTGACGTGCGAAAAGATGATGCTCGAATCAATCTCCGAGTAGGAATTGACACGCACATCCTGCGAGAGCACCGAGTTCCGCACCACCGCGCCGGAGATAATAACACCCGCCGTGATGATCGAATTCACAGCCATGCCCGTTCGGCCCGGCTCGCCAAAGACGAACTTCGCCGGAGGATACTGCCGCACTCTGGTCCGCATCGGCCAGTGACGGTCGTAGAGGTTAAACGTCGGCGAAACCGAGCACAAATCCAGATTGGCCTCGTAATAAGCATCCAGCGTCCCTACATCGCGCCAGTACAGGGCCTCCTGCTTGTTGTCGTCAACGTTCTCATCCACAAAGTTGTAGGCGCACATCTTGTACTTGCCCAGAATCGCCGGCAGAATATCGTGTCCAAAATCATGCTTCGAATTCGGGTTCTCGGCATCCTGCATCAGCATCGGCAGCAGGACATCCGTGTTGAAGATGTAAATGCCCATTGAGGCATCCACCATGTTCGAATTGAAGGGCGAACGAAACTTGGTGGACTTGGGCTTCTCGACAAAGCCCAGAACCTCGCCCTTGGTGTCGAGTTCCACAACACCGAAGCGCGAAACTTCATCTGGGGGAATCGGCAGTGTGGCCAGCGTAACGTCGGCCTTCTTGGCGATGTGATGCTGGAGCATCAGCTCGTAATTCATCTTGTAGATGTGGTCGCCCGAGAGAATAATCATGTACTTCGGCTGCTCGGAGCCGATGGAATAAATATTCTGATAGACGGCGTCGGCGGTGCCCATGTACCAACTGGCGCTGATGCGCTGCATCGGCGGCAGAATCTCGTAGAACTCGCCCAGCTCCTGCGCCACAATGCCGGTCCAGCCTTCGCGGATGTGCCGGTTCAGAGACAGAGCCTTGTACTGGGTCAGGATAAAGACCTTGCGCAGGCCTGAGTTGATGCAGTTCGACAGGGTGATGTCAATGATGCGGTAGTGTCCGCCAAAGGGAACAGCGGGCTTGGCGCGATCCCGCGTCAGAGGGAAGAGTCGTTCGCCGGCACCGCCTGCAAGAAGTACTCCGAGAGTGTCTTTCATCGTAATCGCCTTAGCCCAAACTCTTCAGGTGCTGGCAGGGAGGTGGGTACGCTAAGAGCAGCCTCGATTGTCAGCAACGTTTCAGTACTATCCGGTACTCTGCTTCCACCGGAAGGGGGAGCATATCACATAGCTTTGAATCTGTTGAGAGGTGCCTGGTTTTGAGTATACGGGGCAAATTCCGTGCTACTCGGTTTCACCCTCTACGGCAATTCGCAGAGAGCGCAGAAAATTGACATCGTTCGGCGTAAATGGCCCGGTGCTTTCCTCTGCGGCTGCGGCATCTTCCTCGACCTGAGCTTTTGTCAGCTCGTTGAGTCCGATGGTGGCTTCCAGCATCAGAAGAACCTCGTAGCCATGGCTGCGTATCTCCTGAACCACACCGGAAATCTGTTCAGACTCGGCAACCGACTCGTGGATGGCCTCTCCCAACTCTTGTATTAAATCGCGTAATCGCTGGTTCATTTGGGAGCACCTCAGAACGGGCAACCCTCAGCAGTGCCGGGAGCCCAGGTAATATCAATACCTTACTTGGAGGCCGTCGCCGGGGCAATGGGAGAAGGTGGATTTTCTGCCGAACAGGGAAAAAAGCTGGCCCGCTGTTCCACCATTTAAGATGGAGAACAGGCATCAAGGACAGGAAGCCCCAAAATGAAACCTCACACCGTAGGAAGAACGCTGGGAATCGGATTGCGTGTAGCCGGAAGGCTGGCCACTGAGCGCGCCGCTGCCAGCGCCAATGCTGCCCGCGAAGTTGCGCCTGCCGTTGCTTCTACTGTGGCCGAGGCCCGCGCTCTCCAGAGCGATGCCAAGGCAAGGCTGGTGGCCGGAGCCAGGGCGGGCGGCAAATCCTTCTTTGCGCCCTTTCTCAAAGTAGCCAAATCCCTCTGGCATGAGGTGATAGGAGTCTTTTTCGGCCTCTTTGTGCTCCTTTTTGGGAATGCAGCCTGGAAGGTTCATGCAAGCTGGATGAGCGGCCCCGATCATCAGCGCTTTCTAGTCTCTGTCGGGCTCTGCCTGCTCTTTACATACCTGACGGCGAGTTCCTTCTGGTTTGCCCGCAGGTAGCCGAATCCCAATGAGCCAATCCTTTCACGTAGAAAACTTTGGCTGTCGTGCCACCCGCGCCGACAGCGAGGCCATCGCCGACAGCCTGCGCGCTGCCGGGATGAGCGAAAGCGATGAGGCCGCGTCGTTGATTGTGGTCAACACCTGCTCGGTTACCGCCGAGGCCGACAAAAGCGCCCGTGCTTACCTTCGCCGCGCGTATCGCGAGCATCCCAACGCAAAAATCCTCGTCACCGGTTGCTACGCCCAGCGAGCGCCTGAAGAACTCTCCGTTCTGTCGGGAGTCGCCGCTGTTATCGGCAACAGCCACAAGGCGTTGGTCCCGGAAATTGCATTGGGATTGCTCCAGCCTGCGTCGAAGATGCCAAATTTGCTGTCGGTTGCCGCTTTGTTCGACGGCAAGGTGCTCGTTGAAGAGAACTTTGCCCACTCCGAACTGGCCAGCCCCGACCTCAAGCCCGGAGCGCAGACCCGTCCCAACCTCAAGGTGCAGGATGGATGCAGCAACCGTTGCAGCTTCTGTATTATTCCAACTACGCGCGGCGGGAATTCGCGCTCTCTGCCCGTTGAGGAAGCCCTCTCCCGTGTGCGCAGCTTCAGCCGTCAGGGAGGGCTGGAACTGGTGATGAGCGGCATCAATCTGGGCCGCTATGGCCTTGATTTGCAAGCCCACACCACGCTTGCCGGACTTATCCGAAAAATCTTTGAGCAGACCTCTCTCTTCCGCCTGCGTATCTCCAGCGTCGAGCCCATGGATTGGGACGAGGAGATATTCCAGCTATTGGCCGAATACGCTTGCGGGCCACAGCCGAGGCTTGCGCGCCACGCACATCTGCCGCTGCAATCCGGCTGCGACCGCACGCTGCGCGCCATGCACCGCCGCTATCGCCCCTGGCATTATGTGGAAAAGCTCTCGCGCCTGCGCTCCCTGTTGCCTGATGCGGCGATTGGAGCCGATGTGATGGTTGGTTTCCCCGGCGAAAGCGACGCGGATTTCAAGGAAAGCTACGACTTCATCGCTGCTCAACCCTTTAGCTATCTGCATCTCTTCCCCTTTTCGGCGCGTCCGGCCACCCGCGCATGGGAGCTATACCGGAAGCACCCAACGCCGCCGCAGGCGGTGGCAGAGCGTATGAATGCGCTGCGCAAACTGATTCAAGGAAAGCGGGAGCAGTTTCTTTGCAGCCAGATGGGCCAAACCCTGCCCGCCATCAGCCTGCATGGCGGTAAGGCTCTAACGGACAATTTTCTGGAAGCCGCCATTGCTCCGGAGACTCCGGCAAATCTGGCGGGAGGGCTGCGGTTGCTTCCCGGCAGCAACAGCGACCTGGTAGCCGAGTTCCGGGTTGATACAGTTCCCGCCTAATTCAACAATTTCAGCAGCTTCCTTCACCGCACCGATGCTATACTCACGAGTGCAGAGCAGCGCCATAGGCACTCCTCAGGAGGAAGCACCCATCGCACTCGATAAGCGTTCAGCCAAGCAGTTTATCCGTATTAACGACCGAATCCGTGCCCGCGAAATCCGCGTGATTGACGAGAACGGCGAACAGCTTGGGATTCTGCCTCCGTTTGAAGCCCTCAAGATAGCCCGCGAGCGCGGCCTTGACCTCGTCGAGGTTTCGCCGAATGCTGTGCCGCCCGTCTGCCGCATTCAGGATTACGGCCGCTTCCTTTACGAAAAGGACAAGAGCGACCGCGCCGCCAAAAAGAAGCAGAAGGTCATCACCGTCAAGGAGGTCAAGTTCTCCGTCACGGTTGATGAGCACGATTACCAGACCAAGAAGAATCAGGCTGTGCGCTTTTTGACCGAAGGCGACAAGGTCAAGGCATCGCTGCGCTTCCGTGGCCGCCAGATGGCCCATCGCGAGTTGGGTTATGCCATTGTCAACCGTCTGATTATGGACATTGGCGATGCCGGCATTGTCGAGTTCATGCCGCGTATGGAAGGCACCACACTGCACGCGATTCTGGCTCCCAGCAAGAAGTTTGTGCCGGCAGCGCCCGCAGTACCGGCTGCTCCCAAGGCTCCGGTGGCACATGCTCCCAAGGCTGCTCCGGCAGCGGCCCCGGCGGATACAGCGCCCACCACTCCGCAGGTATAACAACACTCATTCGCTACGACGAAGGACAGGCCTTGTGCCTGTCCTTTTTTGTATTTGCCCCGGACGTCGGAAATAATCCCCCCGCATGTGCCTCTTATAGCTCAGACACGCGCAATCCTCATCGCCAGAGTCATGGATACAGGGCTGAAAACATCCCCTCCATTTTGAGGAGAAACCATGAATTCGTCGGCACTCCTTATGGCAACCGCTTTTCCTGGATTGCTCCTGACGGCATTCCGGCATTTCACACAACTTCAGCAATCGCAGACACCTTAAGGGGGTCACAAATGCGTATTCTCAAAACTCTTCTTTGTACTTCAGCAATCCTTGCTTCTCTGGCTGTCGTGCCAGCGGTTAACGCTCAACTTGTTGTCAGCATAGGTGTTCCGCCCGTCTGTTCCTGGGGCTACTACGATTACGCTCCCTACGCCTGCGCGCCAGTGGGCTTTTACGGCCCGGGCTACTTCTATGGCGGCATCTTTCTGGGAATGGGCCCCTGGGCCGGCTGGGGTTACGATCACGGCTGGGGCGGACATCGCTTCAGCAATGGTGGCGGAGGTAGTTACCGTGGCAACGGCGGTTTTGCGGCCAATCGCGGCTTTACCCAGCGCGCCTCCGGACACTCCGCAGCAGGACATGCCGGCAGCGGCGGGACTCACGCGGTAGCACATAACAATGGAGCATTCCACGCGGCCCAGTCATCCCATGCAGTAGCGGCGCAGCATGCTCAGGCCTCCCATGCGACAGCAACTCAACACGCTCAGGCATCGCACGCACCTGCATCGCATAGCAGCGGTGGCGGTGAATCGCATGGTGGTGGGGGAGAACACCACTAGGGAAGCTCTGAACAAGTTCCGCTCTTGCGATGTTTTGAAAGGGCGGGGCTTTCAGCCCCGCCGTGGACGCACAATCAAAGGGTTCGGCTTTAGCCGCCGAGGGAATGCAAGTCATTGAAAATACATTCCCTCAGGGGCTGAAGCCCAGAAGTTAATTTACCCGGCAAGCGGCGCGGTTAAAACCGCGCCCTTTCAAAACACTGCACACCAAGACTTGTTCAGAGCTTCCCTAGGCTGTAGCAGTTAATCTGTCTGGATATCCGGCAGGGGGATTGAACCCCCTGCTCCAGATGCAAAATGCTATGGTCCTCAGTATCGGGTATTCTCTTCATATACGAAACAATGCCCGGGCCTGAGGGGCCACTCAAGCAAAGCCTTCGATTCCGAGGCTGAAGCTCCTTGCCGTGATCTGCCGGTAAATTCTGTCGGGTGTATGATGGACTCATCTTCTCAACATAACCACGGTATGCACTCTTAAACTAGGGATATCTCACGCAGTCGGAGTTTGAGCGACTTCATTCTGAAATTCGCTGCTAGCTACTGCCAGAATTGTCCTTGTGTGAACGGGTGCCCCAACCATAAGGAGCGATTTACATATGACCAGGTTCGTCTTTGCATCCGTTCTTCTGCTTGCAGCTACCTCAATTCCGTCGGCCCTTGCTGCCGACAAACACACAGCTTCGACTCCCGACTGGAGCGGCTATTACGCCGGTGTCACGGTGGGCAGCCTTGCACCTCAGCTTGCACTAACCGATGTGGGCTATTCTGGCCACACCTTTGCCGCCTCAGGGGTTACAGGGCAGGTCTTTCATGACAACAACCTGACCTACAAGACAGGTGCAACTCTAGGTTGGAATCGCCAGACCCGACTGGGCGTTTTTGGCGCAGAAACCGAATTCGGCTGGCTGGATTTAAACGGAACCAAGCTTGACCCGGGAACCGGCAGCAACACACACGTTGGTCTTGATAGCGGCCTCTATGGAAGTATCACGGGCCGGGTAGGCAAAAATTTGGGCAAAGCCCTGATCTACGGAAAGGGTGGATGGACCACCTACAGCGGAGATTATTTGTTTACCACCCAGGTGTCCATCACAGCCAAAAAGGGACTTGGCCTCTTTCAGGGCTACACGGCGGGTGGTGGCGTGGAGTACCGCGTGCTTCCCAAATGGTCGGTCAAGGGCGAGTATCTGTACAGTGACTTCGGAACCCAGACCCTGTCACAGAACTCCTTCCCGTTCAAGGAGAATCTGGCGACCAATACCTTCAGCATGGGTGTGAACTACCGCTTTTTGACCCATCTCCGCAAGCGCTAAATTCCGAAAATGTCTTAATCACTATTCCTCACGAGGAAAGACGGACAGGCGCAAGCCTGTCCGTCTCCTTTGTAGCCAGGGCCGATAAGGTACATAGCAAGGATGCGATACACTACCGCCGCAGCCAAAACCATGGAGAAACTGTTCCCAATGAAAGATATGTTCGCCGCACCCCTGCTTCTTTCCTGCCTGGCGCTTTTTTGCGGATTCTCTGCTGTCGCTCAGAACACTGCGCCAAAACCACCGCAAACAGAAGATCAGCCGCTGGGTAGCATATGGGAGTTGAATGTACCACCCGTCTCAAATAACTATCCGCTGACCGAGGATTCCAAGCCGCATCCCGAAGTGCCCCAAGGGAAGATTTTCAAGTTTACCCTGACGAATCCGTCTGCATTTCCAGAGACGGTACGGGAGATTACGGTCTATGTCCCCGACCAGTACGATGGCAAAAAGCCGGCCTGCGTCTATGTGGGACTCGATGGACTTGGCTTCAAGGTGACGACCGTTCTGGACAATCTGATTGCGAAGCATCAGATGCCGGTGACCATTGCAGTGGGAGTTGCGCCGGGGTATGTACCCTCGCGGGATAGCAAGGCCACTCCCAGATATGACCGCAGCATGGAGTTTGACAGTCGTAATCCGCGATTGGCCCAGCTAATTCTCGACGATGTGCTGCCTGCGGTTGAAAAACAGAAGACGTCGGACGGGCGTTCGATTCTTCTCTCCAAAAATCCTGATGACCGGGCCATCGGCGGAGGAAGCACCGGCGGCATCGGGTCATTCAATGTTGCATGGGAAAGGCCGGATGCCTTTCATCGCGTATTTACCTCCATTGGGACATTTGTAGGAATGCGGGGAAGCGGCGGCGGAGAGCAGTTCTACGTGCTGGTGCGCAAGACCGAGCCCAAGCCGATTCGTATCTTTATGCAGGATGGCGCCCATGACGTGCTCGGAATGCAGGAGATGGGCGACTGGTTCATGTCCAATCTGACCATGGAACGGGCGCTGGAAGATGCCGGTTACGATGTGAATCACCAATGGGGCGATGGCACCCATAACGGCAGTCAGGCGGCACAGATATTCCCGGATGCTATGCGGTGGTTGTGGCGGGATTGGCCAAAGCCGATTGTGGCGCAGGCTCCGCTGGTCAAGAAGCTACAGGCCGTTGTGCTGCAGGGAGAGGATTGGAAGGTGGCGCTGGATGGCTGCTCCACTGGTCTTTCGCTGGCGGCGGATGCAAATGGACATGTTTACTTCCCGAGCAGGAGCGAGCGCGGGATTTCTGAGATCAAGGCTGGTGCAACCTGCGCGGAAGCACAGCCCAGCGAAGCGATTGCCTTTGGACCGGAGGGTCGCCTCTACACGGCGGTGAAGGGAACAGGTCTGGTTGGCTATGATGCTGCCGGACACAGCGCCACGCTGGCAACGCAGTTGGAAATTGACAGCCTGACGGTGAGGAGCAATGGTGACCTCTATGCTGCCGTAACGAATGCGACAGGTGAGGGCGAGCTTTGGCTAGTCCATCCGAGTGGTGAAAAGATCAAAGTTGCCGAGAAGATTCATGGTGCTTCCGGCGTGGCCCTTACTCCGGATGAGCGTTGGATATTTGTAGCCCAGCGCAATTCTCATCAGGGGCTGAGCTACCGGGTTCTTGCAGATGGGAAACTGGATGCAAGAGACCCCTTCTATGACCTTTACCAGCCAGCCTGGGCAGACGACGCAGGGGTTGGAGCCGTCGCGATGGATACGGATGGACGCGCCTACGTGGCTACTCGGATGGGAGTGCAGATTATGGATCACAATGGCCGCGTGACCAGCATTCTGCCGCTGCCGGGCAATCAGGCGGCAGAGAGCGTGATCTTTGGCGGGGAGGACTTCAAGTCGCTGTACGTATATTCGGGAGGGAAGGTCTATGTCCGCAGGATGAAGGTCGCCGGAGTGGCTCCGGCTGCGGCACCGAAAGACACTCCTGCCTGGGGCGCGGGGATGTAGGAGAACTGAAATAAACTGGGAGTCGTCTGACCATCCTTGTTATTGAAAGAGGTCAAGCAGGTCGCGTTCGCCAAAGATGACTCTCTCAAACCGAAGGATTCCATTTTTGATGCGGAACAGGATGATGTACGGCCTATGACGGCCAGCCTTGCCTCCCTGCCAATTTCTGGACGGAGTTGGTAGAGGAGTGGGTTTTGTGCAATCAGGGAAACTTGTTCTTGATTTCCTCTATGAAGGTGAGCGCGCGGGATGGATTATCCAGAGCAATGTAGTCTGCGATCGATTCCAGATCGGATTCAATTTTGGGAGAAAATACTACGCGCACTCCAGACCTATGGCCTCTTTGCGATTACCATCGCTTGATATTTGCGTTCAAGTCTTGCAAATACTTCATCCGGCTCAGTCCCCGGATCATCGTTTGCAATAGCCTGCTGCCAAACGCTACGTAATTCCTCAAGTTCGCTGTCCCGTCTGGAACGTTTCTGAGTCCAATCCCGAAGAGCTTCGCGGATGACCTCGCTGCTGGAAGCATATTCACCAGCATGAACAGCCGCTTTAACCAGCGTCACCATCTCTGGGGGAAGCGCAACCGAGATTTTTTCTATAGAAGGCATAAAATAAATCCTCTGGTAGGAATTCTTCCCACTGCGGGATAGCACACATTTCCATTTAGATACATCTGTGTTTGTTGTCGGTAAATGCACACAAGCCCGCTACCCCTGGCAGAGTATCTGCTATCGGGAGCGGGCTTGCTTATGCTGAGACTGTGTGGGCTGGGAGCTTAGTAGCGTCCGCCGCCGTAGCCACCACCGCCACCGCGGTTGCCGCCACGACCACCACCACCACCGCTTGCGCCCTTTTGGGCGTTGAAGCAGTCGCGGCAGAAAACCGGACGATCCCCACGCGGTTCAAAGGGAACGGTTGTCTGCTGGCCGCAGCTTGAGCAGATGACCGAAGTCCCCTGCGACTGCTGGCGATATCCGCCGCCGCCACCACCGCTGTATCCACCACCGCCGCCGCCCTGTTCGTTCTTCTTTGCCTGACGGCAGGGCTTACAGCGCTTCGGGGTTGAATAGCCACGTTCTGAAAAGAAAGACTGATCCGCGGCCGTAAAGGTGAACTCTTGACCACAATCGCTGCACGTTAACTGTAAATCGCCTGCCATGAAAAACCCTCGTTCTGTGAGTGTACGTGTGATTTAGGGTTTCCGGCAGATAATCTGCGAAGAATCGCCCTGAAAATGAGACGCGCGAGAAGGTTGAGAGGACGCTTAATCTTCGTCAATATCCTTTGGGAGACCCTCGACGATGAAGGCGACCGTCTGTAATGTGTTGATTTCAAAGCGCTTTCTGCATCGAATGTTCTTGCATCCCAGCATGGAATCCTGTCGGACCATGTAGGTCTGCGCTTTGGCAAAACGGGCACGATCCCGTTCATCTGCGTTGCGGGGTAGCTGCGCCTTTTTCCGGCGAACGATCCAGGAGACCTCGTATTCATCGGTTTGCCCACAGTGCGGACAGGCCAAACGGTGCTTGCGCAGTTCCAGTGCTTCGTTGAAAAATTCGCGTTCTTCCATTGTGCTGCCCCGGTTTCCTGCTCCTGCATTCCAAAAACGGATGCGGGAGTAGTGCAAAGTATTCCATACTCAAGAGGGCGGAGCAAGCAAAGAGTATTCTGACAGCTACGGGGAGCAGGCGCGATGGCGAAAAAGAAGGCAGCAAAAAAGGTGTTTTCTGTGACCAAAGCGGTCAAGGCAAATGCCCGCGAACGCATTGGGCAACCAAAGCCGGAACGGATTATTGTTGATAAACCCAAAGAAGAAAAACGCGGGGAAAAATATAAAACGACACTGCAGGATATTTTGAATCAGGCGGAGTAAGAGAGGAACGGGGAAGTTCTGGTCTGTAAAACAACAGCAAAAGCAAAGACTGCGCTGTCAGCATCCTCGCTTCCCACCCATCGCACAAAAACGCGCGATGGATGGGGCACCCGATTACTGCCACTGCTCAAAATGGGGATTCCTGCAAATCGAGCGGGCTATTGCTTTGCCTATTTGTAAGTTGGACGATCTGCCGGGACCGGTGGTGTGGTTGGTGCGGGTGCCGGGGTGCCTGATTCCGCCTGCGGCTTTGGCTTGCCGCTGATGGTGCGCTGAGAATAGATGCGGAATGGCACCGTGATATCAATCAGCACCGGAACCGGAACTCCGCCCTTTGTGGCTGGCTCAAAGCGGGTCTTGCGGATGGCTGAGGCTGCATTCTCGTCGAGTCCGAAACCGATGGGACGGGAGGCGGCTATCTCCTTGACCGCGCCATCAGCACCTAAAACTACGTGATACTGCGCCAGACCGGAAATCTCATTCTGCTGGGCGTACTCGTTGGATTCGGCCTCAATGTGCGTGAGCAACCTGGGAGCACGGATGCCGGAGGTGAGTCTCGTAACACCGGGGTCTGCCGGGATGAAGTCCCGCTTTTCCTGAGCAGCCAGATAGTAGTTCTTCCAGAAGTCAGGCAGGCTGGCAAGCAACTCGTCGTCAATCCCATCACTGAAGACCGTCCTGAGCGCCTCTCGCAACACCGTAGCTGCATGTGCCGGAGAGATGGTGGTGGTGACACTGTTGGGGTCAGCAGCCTTCTCTTCGGGCTTTTCTTTCTTTGTCTCTTCCTCGGCGGGTTTAGCGGCTTCTGCGGTTTCCGGAGGAGTGATTTTGTTGTCCTCGGATGATTTCTGAGGGGCAACCGGTGCTTGAGCGGTCGCTGGAATTGCTGCTTTAGCAGTTTGATTGACGGCAACCCTGGGTGCTTCCTTCTTATCCTTCTTCTTTTTCGGGATGACTACCTGTTCGCGGTCAATCGAGATGCGGACAAATTTTTTCTTTGGAGTGATGCTGATGCGGTCATAAGCATTCTGCCCGCCCTCGGCTGCAAGGGTTCCGGTGTAGTGCAGGGCGTAGCGGATGCCTTCGAGTTCCAACTTGTGCTTGATAAGGCGTATGCGCTCAATCTGAATGGCCGAAAGCGTGAAGGAGCCGACGGGCGAATTGCTGACAAGCTTGCCGTGCTCGTTGTAGTTGAGGTCGTTGGAGAGATAAAAGCCGCGCAGAAAGAGGCTTTTGCCAAGCAACAGATGACGGATTTCGTCCTCGGTGATGCCGGGCTCGCTGACGGGTGGCGCAGGCTTTTCTGCGGTGGAAGTAACTGCCGGCAGGGGAGACTGTGGCGCAGTTTTCTGTGTATTCGGAGCAGGAGTTGCAGCGGGGGCGGATTGCGGTTCCTGCTGCGGAAAACCGGAGAGCATAAGAGCAAGAACGGATTGGACGGCAAAGATGGAGATGCGTATTGTCATCCGTATAACTCCTGAATTGCTGACCGCACCGCTTTGAGTGGCTTGAGTGCTAGAGGTGGTGGGGAATTCCAGACCGGGCTGTTTTTCAAAAGGTGCATGGGGAACTGCTGAGGCTATTGTGCCTTGTTCCGGCAGATACGGCTAGTGAATTGATGTCAAATTCTTGTGTCATGGAAGAGAATTTGGGATGGATATTTACAAGGTGGAAGTTAACGGAGGCTCTGAACAAGTTTTTTAGTGCATTGTTTTTGTTGTAGCTTGCTTTGCGTCAGGGCACGACTTCAGTCGTGCGCAAGACGATCAAAAATGTGCGGGCTTTAGCCATTGATCGCATTATTAACTTAGATTCCCAAGCAATGGCTAAAGCCGTGAATTTGTTTGCGCTTGAACGGCACGACTGAAGTCGTGCCCTGACACATGACAGGACGAAATGGAACTTGTTCAGAGCATCCAATGGAACTTGCTCAGAGCTTCTTTAACGGAGACGACTGGCCATGCTTTTTTGCTTTTTCTCGGGGGATTGTTCCAGACGCTGGAATGTGATGTTGACGTAGACCTCGCCATCCGTCGGGTTGCCGTTGATGGTAGCCGGAGAGTAGCGCAATTTGCGCGCCTGCCTGACCGCCTCCTCTTCAAGGCCAAAGCCCAGGGGCCGGTCAATGAAAAAATGCATGGGAATGCCATGCTCATTGACAACCAGGCGCAAACGGACGGTGCCGGGTATGGCGATTTTGTCCTGTGGCGAAAGGAAAAAGCCGGTAGTGCCCTGAATCAGTTTGGGATGGCCAAGATGAATGCTGTCAGCTTCCATCTTGTGGAATTTGGAATCTTCCCCGAAGTTGACGTACTCGCCGGTAACCTGCCTGCGGTAATCGTCTGAGAAGTAGCCGCGCCACCACTCAGGAAGTCGCTGCTGGAAGTCGGGCTCGCGGCTGGTGGCAAAGATGCGAGCCAAAGTTCCGGTGTAGTCCTCGCGGTCGCCGGGTGCGTCCCGGTGGACGGTGATGGTGATGGGGCGGGTGGGCAGGTCTATTCGCTGAAAGTCCGGAATCTCGCCCCGGTAATGGAGGGCGACGCGATTTCCGAGAAGAAGGATGCTGGTCGGAGTAACCGTGACCGAGCGAATATGAACGCCGGAGAGCGTGAGCGGTCCCGGTTCCGCCCCGGAGATGGCATAGCCCGAGGGGTCGTATTCGAGCTTGTCGCGCTGAGTCAACGAGCGCAACAGATACTCGCGGTCCACCACACGATAGACAAGATCGGCCTGGAGGTCGGCATCGGTTCTTGGCGGAGTGGTCGGCTCGTCCTGCGCGAGTGCGGCAGCAGAGAGCGGCAGGAAGAGGAGCAGCGAAAGCGAGGCCAGCCGGAGTGCGCGCGACAATCCTGTAGCGATGATGCTCACCATGGCTGCTCCTTTCAGGGATTTCTGGACTCGACCTGTGATTAAGACTGAGTGTACAAGGGGTGACAAGCACTTTTGGTTACTCTTTTGGGGGATTTAGTAACTAGTAAGGTATCGGCGGGGGCGGGGTGCGGAGGTGGAATCCGGTTCTATCTACTGTATTGGTTAGATTTTGCGTTGACGGCGAGCCGGGAATTGGCTATTCTAAAGTCCTTGCGCAGTTCTGCGTCTGCCTGCCTGTGTGTCTATTCAGCCCAGGGAGATTCAAGGCAGATGTCCTGCATGTGGCCGCATAATCGGTGGCTGGCTTGATTGCGCATTCCTCACGCGTACAGAGCAATTGCCCTGTTGAGAGAGGTTAGGCTCGCGCGCTTTTTGCGTGGGTACGAGGTTTTGGCGCTGTTTTTCAGGTTGGCGCCAAGTGAGGTTGCGCGCAGGCGCGGCTTTTTATCAGGATTTGGTGGAAGAGGAAGAAGAGACGATGTCAACATTTGTTCCCAGCGCGCTCGAGATTGAACGCAAATGGTTTGTGGTGGATGCGAGCGGAAAGACGCTTGGTCGCCTTGCGACGGCTGCAGCCAATGTGCTGACCGGCAAGCTGAGCCCCAAGTACACGCCCTACATTGATGTAGGCGATCACGTCATCGTGATTAACGCGGAGAAGATCCGCCTGACCGGCCTCAAGTCGCAGCAGAAGCTGTATCGCCGCTACACGGGATTTCCCGGCGGCCTGCGCGAAGAGAGCTTTGTGCGCCTGCTGGCAAGAAATCCGGAGAAGATTGTGGAGCAGGCCGTTCTCGGCATGTTGCCCAAGTCCAAGATGGGTCGCCAGATGGGAACCAAGCTGAAGGTTTATCGCGGGGAGAAGCATCCTCACGAGGCACAGTCGCCGGTGGCATTGGAAGTCAAGTAAGACAAGTTTTGATTTGAGCTGCCAGGTCAGCTCAGGAAGAGATACAGGACACACGATGGCAGATTTGGTTCAGTACTACGGAACGGGACGGCGGAAGTCGAGCGTAGCTCGCGTGTTTCTGCGCCCGGGCGCTGGCAATTGGAAGGTGAACGACAAGGGCTACGAAGAGTACTTCGTGACCGAACAGCAGCGTGTATCGGCCAAGCGTCCGTTGGTGCTGACCGAGTTGCTGAGCACCTTTGATGTTGTGACGACGGTTGCCGGCGGCGGTGTTTCCGCACAGGCCGATGCCGTGAAGATGGGAATTGCCCGCGCACTGGTCGAGTTCAACGCCGACCTTCGCAAGGTTCTGAAGGCCGAGGGCCTGATGACCCGCGACGCGCGCGTCAAGGAACGCAAGAAGTATGGCCAGAAGGGCGCACGTGCGCGCTTCCAGTTCTCCAAGCGCTAATCTTTTGTGCGCTTTTACGAGCGCAACTGAGGTGGCAGTTGGCTGGCTGTGAGTAGTTCATGGAATTCAATCCCCCGTCTGGACTATAAGTCTGGACGGGATTCAATCCGGGCGATTCCAAAGGGAATGAACCCGGATGCACACCAATGAGGAGGCAGTTTGGCGAACATCACCATGAAGGAGCTGCTCGAAGCGGGAGTCCACTTCGGGCATCAGACAAAGCGCTGGAACCCACGCATGAAGGAGTACATCTTCGGCGAGCGTAACGGCATTTACATCATTGACCTGCAGAAGACGCTGAAGATGTTCAAGGAAGCGTCCAAGTACGTCACCGACCTCTGCGCACAGGGTAAGACGGTTCTGTTCGTAGGCACCAAGCGCCAGGCGCAGGATGCCATTGCAGAGGAGGCCAACCGCTGCGGGATGTTCTACATCAACAACCGCTGGCTGGGTGGACTGCTGACGAACTGGGTCACGGTGCAGAAGTCTGTGAAGCGCCTTCAGGAACTCGACGAAATGGCGACAGATGGCCGCTACGAACTGCTGACCAAAAAAGAAGTAATTCGCCTGGAGCGGGAGCGCAAGCACCTGCAGGCGAACCTTGTCGGTATCAAGAACATGCGCCGCCTGCCGGACGCTCTCTTCATCGTGGACTCGAACAACGAGGCCATCGCGGTGAAGGAAGCGCGCAAGCTGGGCATTCCCGTAGTTGCAGTGGTGGACACGAACTGCGATCCGACGGTTGTGGACTACGTGATTCCGGGCAACGATGACGCTCTGCGCGCCATCCGCCTGTTTACCTCGAAGATCTCCGACTCGGTGATCGAGGGTGTGCAGATGGTCGGCGACAAGGCCTTTGAAGAGGCGGTTACCGATGTGGCCCCGGTCGAGGTTGCCGCAAGCACCCTTGGCGAGGACGAGGAAGCTGTAGCCGTTGAGGCTGCTGCGGAGCCGGAAACAGAGGTCGTGGATCTGGAAGCTGCACTGGGTGGTGGAATCCGCAAGGCTCCCGTCGCTGAAACACTCTCCGACGAGCCCGCTGCCGAGACTGCTCTCTAAAGAAATTGGACGGAGAAAGCTCCGAAGCTGATTAAGGGAAAGCGTGGCGCGGAGAAACATCGGCCACGCTTTTTCTGTGTCTGAATGAATTTTATTGGTGAAGAGGACGATGCGCACTTCCGGAGTGCGATAGTCTTTCTGCGAACCGGGCCGACGAGGCCCATGAAGGGAAGAAGAGGATGTCAACGGAAACGGTAAAGATTGATGCGAAGCTGGTCAAGGATCTGCGCGAGAAGTCCGGCGCACCGATGGGCGATTGCCTGAAGGCGTTGCAGGAGTCGAAGGGCGACATCGAAGGAGCCTTTGTGGTTCTGCGCAAGCGCGGCATGGCCTCGGCCCAGAAGAAGGCCGCACGTTCGACGAACGAAGGCGCAGTGGGAACCTACATTCACGCTGGCGGCAAGATCGGCGTCCTGCTCGAACTGAATTGCGAGAGCGACTTTGTGGCCCGCACCGAGGACTTCCAGACGCTGCTCAAGGACATTGCAATGCACATCGCCGCGAGCGATCCGCGCTACGTGCGCTCCGAGGATGTGACGCCTGCGGACCTCGAACGCGAGAAGGAAATCTATCGCGCCCAGGCGGCTGCAACCGGCAAGCCTGCCGCGGTGATTGAGAAGATTGTCGAAGGCAAGATGGCAAAGTTCTACGAGGAGGTCTGCCTGATTGAGCAGCCCTTCATCAAAGAGCAGTCTGTGTCCATCAAGGAGTTGATTGCGACCAAGGTCGGCAAACTCGGAGAAAATATCACCGTGAAGCGTTTTGCGCGCTTCAAGGTGGGCGACCCGAATTGGACAGTGGCGACGACGAAGAGCGCCGAAGCTGCTGAGTAAGATTTTAAAGTGTTGTACGCACTTGGCCCGGAGCGTGAGCTTCGGGCCTTTTTGTTTTAGGACGTTCGTGTTTTGAAAGGGCGGGGCTTCCAGTCCCGCCGTAAAGGACACACAATGACACTGGCTTTAGCCTCGGAGGGAATGCTGTTGTAGATTTATCCCTTGGGCTGAAGCCCGGGATATCATTTCGTCATTGGCGGCGCGGCTGAAAGCCCCGCCCTTTCAAAGCATAAGAATTTCTGTTGGTTTGCAATTGCAAATATAGCCTGATATATTACTGGATATAAGAAGGTGATTGCCATGAGCGAGACATCCCAAATTCGTGCATTGAAGAATTATCGGCAACGACTGAGCCAGCGGGGTATGGCTCGCTTTGAGGTTCTGGGCCTTGATACGGATAGAGAGTTGATTCGTTCGCTGGCTCGGAAGCTGGCTGAGAGCGGCCCGGAGGCGAAGAAAATCCGCACGACGTTGCACTCCAGCATCAAGGCAGAGGCACCGAAGAAGGGCGGGATTCTTGCAGCGCTACGTCGTTCGCCGATGGCTGAGATCAAAATCACGCGTGAGTTTACGAGTGGCAGGAAAATTGACCTGTGAGCCGCTATCTGCTCGACACAAACATACTGAGCAATGCCGCAAAGCCAATGCCATCCGAGTCGCTGATTCGATGGATGGAAGCTCAGCCGGATGAAAGTTTATTTATAGCGTCGCTGACGGTTGCTGAAATATGGCGCGGTGTTCTGGAAAAGCCAGTCGGGAAAAGACGCACGGAGTTGGAGCGTTGGTTTGCTGGGCCGGAGGGGCCACAGGCGATGTTTGCTGGCCGGATTCTTCCCTTCGATGAAAAAGCTGGATTCATCTGGGCGCGCCTGATGGCTGCGGGAACAAAAGCCGGAAGGCCAAGAAGCGCAACTGACATGATTTTCGCGGCTGTCGCGGAAGCGAATGATTGTGTTGTGGTAACGGATAATGAAAAACACTTTGCTGGATTGAAGTTTGTGAACCCGATGAGGTAAAAAATACATCGTATGTTATTCAACAAATAGCAACTTCGTATAATGGGGTTTTGGAGGAGAACAGAAAATGAGAATAAACGAGCTTAGCGGTTGGCCACCGGATGCGGCAGGAGCATCTGATATGAATCGTGGTGGGACATTTGCACTTTCTGCAGAAGAAGTTCTTATCAAGGATGTTGTTTACAACTGCGGTAAGAAACTTCGCTTTAGATGTATGTTCAACGGTAGCATTCTATACTACACGTTCACAGCTCCTAACACTGCAATCGCAGATTTTTTGTCGATAGTATTGAATCAAAGTGTTGGGAATGCACTCATTTCCATAGGTGATACGGAAATTCTTCAACACCTACTTGAAGGAGAATCTGACAAACTCTAAAAGGGCCAACCGTTTAGTTGTAGAACATCCAAGCACGCTGCCGGAGAAGTCCCATCTGAATTCGTGACTGTGATGCCTACTCTGCGTGCAATACCAATCAAGCTAGCTTCAATAAACGCCTCAAGCTCGAATTCACTCACAAATCGGGTAGTCAGCGGAGTTGTTCCACAAAAAACTACGGAGTCCTTGTGGAAGTTACTGCCATATATTGAGAAATTTAAACCAGAATCACCCACTATTCCCGTTGATGGATTAATTTTACGGATAGTCGGTGGACGTTTAATTAAGGTTTGATCTTTGTTGAGTGATGTGGATTGCTTTCCTTTCGCCGATGAATTTGTCCCGGAAAATATGTTATCAACACGATTGACGATAGCCAACGCGATTGCTTTTGTTCGAAGTTCCAATGTAGAAAGTCGCAATCGGAATTTATCGATCATCAACGCTGTGAAGACGCTGAAAACGAACCAAAGCACAGCATCGTATATCAGCGCGTGGTAATTAATCGATACCCGATTGTCTTCTTCCCAAACTCTCACATCGCAGTTGTACTCGTGTCCATCTTTATCCAAACAATTGTGAAAATCAGTGACCCAATGATGCGGTTGTGAAAATTTCCAATGGAACCATGTTCCATCTCCCCATGGTGGGAAAAGCAATAATACCAGCAGAATGATGGCGTAGAGAGAAGCGGCAAAGCGTATCGTCTTCATCGAACATTCCCCATGTATTCGGTTGGCTACTCAATATCTTTCGTTACATATTCTTTCAGAAGAATATCACCTCATGTCTCGCCAGTTGGGGCCGATGCCTATGTCGGCTACGATCGGTACCTTCAGTTGGATGACGCCTTCCATCTCCTGCTTGACGATCTTGCTGACTGCTTCAACTTCTTCCTGCGGCGCGTCGAATAATAGTTCGTCGTGAATCTGCAAGGTCATCTGCGTTTGGAATTTCTCTTCGCGCAAGCGGCGGTCAATCACAATCATCGCCAGCTTAATTAAATCCGATGCCGTGCCTTGTAAGGGTGTGTTGATAGCGGTGCGCTCGGCGAATCCGCGCAGGTTGGGGTTGCGGCTCTCAATGTCGGGAATCGGGCGGACGCGGCCAAAGAGCGTGTGCGCGCATTGATTGCGGCGCGTCTCTTCAAGCAGTCGGTCAATGTACTCTTTCACTCCGGCGTAACGCGCAAAGTACGTCTCGATGTAGTGACGGGCCTCGTGCTGCGGAATGCCTAACTGCGCGGCTAAGCCAAAGGGAGAGATTCCATAGACAATTCCAAAGTTGACGGCCTTGGCGCGGTTGCGAATTTCTTTGGTCATCTCTGCTACCGGGATGCCAAAGACTTCGCTCGCGGTGAGCGTGTGAATGTCCTGATCTGTGGAGTAGGCCTTCACTAGCAGCGGGTCTTCGCTGAAGTGGGCCATCAGGCGCAGTTCAATCTGCGAGTAGTCGGCAGAGATGAGCAGGTTGCCGGGGCGGGCGACGAAGGCTGCACGAATCTCGCGGCCCAACTCGGTGCGTACGGGAATGTTTTGCAGATTCGGATTCGTGGACGAGAGGCGTCCCGTTGCAGTGCCAGCCTGATTGAAGGTGGTGTGGATGCGGGAGTCTGCATCAACAAGTAGCGGGAGCGAATCGAGATAAGTGGACTTGAGCTTGGTGAGCTGGCGATATTCCAGAACCTTGCGCGGGGCTTCGTTGTGCTCGGCCAGACCTTCAAGAACATCCTGCGCGGTGGAGATAACCTTTCCCTTGCCGCCCTTGGTGGGGCGCGGAAGATTCATCTGATTGAAGAGAACATCGCCGAGTTGCTTGGGCGAGTTGATGTTGAAGCGTGTGCCCGCGATGGCGAAGACCTCTTCCGCAACGCGCTTTGCCTCTATCTCAATGCGGTCGCCGAGGATGTTGAGCATGGGCACATCTATGCGGACGCCGACATCTTCCATGCGTTTAAGAACAGGGACGAGCGGAAGGTCCATCTCTTCGTAGACTTTGAGCGCGTTGAGCGCAGAGACATCCTTGCGCAACTGCGGGATGAGACGCGAGAGTGCGTGTGCGCCCTCGGCGAGCAGCGCTTCGCCCCCCTCGCGCAGTGGCGTGGCGCTGAAGCGCGCGGCGATATCCGAGAGGCGATGCGAACTGTGCGTGGGGTTGATGAGGTACGAGAGCAACATGGCATCGTCTGCGGGACCGGCGAGGGTGACGCCCTCAGCCTCGAGCGCGCGCAGAGTCTGCTTGAGATCGTGAACCTGCTTGGGGATGGTTTTGTCGGCGAGGATTGCACGCAACTCGTCAGTGAGAGAGGCGATCATGCCGGGCATCTCTCTGGTGCTGATGCCGAGTTTGAAGATGGGCTTTTCTAAGGGCGCGGCTGCTTCCATCGCGTCGAGCATGGAGAAGGATTTTTGCGCGGCGGGTTCTTCGGCTTCTTCTGTTTTGATGGGTGCGGCGGTTGCTGTACCTGCGACGAGCGCAAGGCCTGTGCTGCGCGCCTGCTGGAAGAGTGCTGCAAACTGCTCGACGGTGGGCGCAAGAATTAGCTCGGCCTGCACGGTTTCTGGCGCTGAGCCGAGCTCCTTGAGCATGGAGGTGAACTCCAGCTCGGTGAAGAGAGTGCGCGCGGCTTCGATGTCCGGCTGCTGCGTGCGCATGGCATCGAGGTCGAGCGGGAGCGGGACGTGCTGGTCAATCGTGACCAGTTCTTTGCTGAGCAGGATGGTGTCGCGGTTATGTTCAAGGGATTCGCGATAGCTTTTGCGCTTGACCTCGGCTGCGTGTTCGATGGTGGCTTCGACGCTGCCGAATTGCTGAATGAGTTCTACGCTGCCCTTGTCGCCAATGCCGGGCGCGCCGGGGATGTTGTCCACTGTGTCGCCGCGCAGAGCCATCACATCAATGACCTGTTCGGGGCCGACGCCGAGGACTTCACGAACCTTTTCTGAGTCGAGGATGAGGTTGTCCTTGGCGGGGTTGAGGATTTTTACGCGCTCGTTGACGAGTTGCATCATGTCTTTGTCGGCAGAGACGACGAAGACGTCGTGCCCTGTGGCGGCGGCTTCGCGGGCGAGCGTGCCGATGACGTCGTCGGCCTCAAAGCCCTCGGCTTGCAGGATGGGGATGCGGAAGGCTTCCAGTACGCGGCGGATGTAGGGAATCTGCTGGATGAGGTCGGGCGGCGTCTCGGCGCGGTTGGCTTTGTAACCGGCGTAGTCCACGTCTTCAAAATCCTGTAGCTTTGCATTCCACTTGCGCAGAGTGGTGATGCCTTTCGCCTGCTCGTCGCGGAAGACCGGGCCGCTGAGATCAAAGACGGCGGCGCAGAACTCCGGCGAGAAGTCGCGGCGGAGCTTCTGGATCATGTTGACGAAGACGAAAATGGCCGCTGTGGGCAGGCCGGTGCGCGTTGTCATGGGGCGCTGGCGCTGCATGGCGTGGTAGGCGCGGAAGATGAAGCCCATGGAATCGAGCAGGAAAACAGGCGGCTTGTTTGTGGAGGCCATCGGATGTGAGTTTAGCAGCTATGTGGCATGCAAGGGGAGATTGTGCGTTCCCACCCTTCGCGCGCTTTTGCGCGAAGGGTGGGGCACCCTGAGACGCGACGAGTCGGTAGCCGAAGGACAACAGCAGGTTCCTTCGCTGCGCTACGGAATGACAAACAAGAGTAATAATTTGCAACTTCAAGATATAAACATGCAGTCGCCGTAACTGAAGAAACGATAACGCTCGGCAACGGCGTGGTTGTAGGCGGCTAACACTTGCTCGCGTCCGGCAAAGGCGCTGACCAACATCAACAGGCTCGATTGCGGGAGATGGAAGTTGGTCAACAATCCCGCGACAAGACGGAACTCACTGCCGGGAGAGAGAAATATATTTGTGCTGCCGGAGTGTGCGGAGAGCGGCGCGCCGTTTGCTTCGCGGGCGCAGTGCTCCAACGTGCGGACGGTGGTGGTTCCGACGGCGAGGATGCGACGGCCCTCCCGCTTTGCAGCGTTGATGGCGGCAGCGGTTTCTGCGGGGAGAGTGTAGCGCTCGCGGTGAAGTTCAATCTCGCTGAGGCGTTCGACACGGAGCGGCGCAAAGGTTCCCAGACCGACATGAAGCGTGATGCTGGCCAGTTCTACGCCGCGCTCGCGGAGGGCTGCGTCCATCTGCGGCGTGAAGTGCAGGCCGGCTGTGGGTGCAGCAACGGAGCCGCGCGTTTCTGCGTAGATGGTTTGATAACGCTCGCGATCGGTGGGCTGGTCGCTGCGGTGGATGTAAGGTGGCAGGGGCATGTGGCCCAGAGCATCAAGAGCATTGAAGAAGTCGGGAGTGGGAGTGAAGTCGAGGGTGCGTTCGCCAAACTCTCCGCGCGCGGTGACTACAGCTTGCAGTTGGCGCTGAGTCTTTTCCGATTCAAAGAGTAATTCTTCGTCAAGATTTACTTTGCGTCCGGGGCGAACAAGAGTCTTCCATCGCCACTCGCTGAGTTGCTCGGTGAGCAGGACTTCGATTGCGCCGGTGGCCGGTTGCGCACCTCTGGAGTGCAGGCGACGAGCGTAAAGTCGCGCCGGAATTACGCGGCTGTTATTGCGGATAAGCAGGTCGCCGGGCCTTAGCAAGGTTGGCAGCGAACTGAAGTTTGCATCCTGCCACGCGCCGGTTGCGCGATTGAGAACTAACATGCGCGAGGTGCCACGCTCAACGGGCGGTTGCTGCGCGATTAGCTCTTCGGGCAGATGGAAGTCGAAATCGGATACACGCAGATTTTGTCCTGTGCTGCTCAACGGGGATTCTCCTGGAGCCATGCCTCGGCCTGATGGCGCGCGCGCTCCAGACTGGCGGTGAGTTCCTGCCGTTTTGCTTCCATGAGTTCTTCGCTTGCTCCCTGCGGAACGTGAACGAGCCGCGTCCAACTTACAACGATACGCGTAAAGGGCTTGGGGATGAGGAAGCGGTCCCAACTGTTGACGATCCATGCGTGCTCGGGGAGCATATGGAAGCAGGCGATAGGCTCGCCAGTGAGTTCACTGAGTTTGACGGGGCCCATCTTGGCCCGATAGATGGGGCCTAGCGGACCATCGGCGGTGAAGACGGCTTTGCCTCCCTGCTCTACCACCTTCTTGAGGCCGAGCAGGCCCTCGTGTCCGCCTCGCGTGCTGGAGCCGCGTACGGTGCGAAATCCGAAGCTCTCAAGGGTACGGGCAATCAGCTCGCCGTCGAAACTCTGACTGACGAGGATGGTCGGCTCATAGGAGCGGAAGAGCGGATAGTAGGTGCTGGGCAAGGTGCATTGATGCCAGAAGCAGAAGAGCCCGCGCTGCCGGATGGTATAAGGTGCTGTTCCCTCTTCGCGTACGGTGACATATTTGAAGGTGAGCCCGTTGAGGGAAAGCAGCAGCTTGACCAGCCGTGGCACCAGATACAGAACCACTCGTTGGGACAGACGATAGCCTTTGCTTACGTTTTTTTCTTTTGCCGAAGTCACACTATAGCTATATCGCAATTGACGCAGGATGTTGAGAGTATTTATTTCGCTGCTCGGACCAACGCAACAAAAAAGCCCACAAGGCTGCCAAAAATCAACAGCAGACAGACCGATGTAAAGGCCACGAAGAGGTGGCCTCGGCTATCCCGTGCCGATTGAATGCCTGCATACTGTAGCCACAAAAAGACGGCAATCAATTCTGCTTTCATCACGGAGAGAAGCAGAAGGGTCAAGGCCTCAAGCTTTGGACGATTTTCAGGCGTGACAACGACGGGATAATTGAAGATAGCTGGGAAGCGCGCTACGGTGGTCAGCAATCCATACAGGAAAGAAGTAATAAGAGGAAGAAAGAGCAGGTTTGCTGGCTTGCCCCACGCATTTGCATGTCCGGAAGAATCAAAGTGCGTGGGGATGGGGCCAGTGATGGCATTTGGCCCCCAAAGCGCCAGTCCGGTAAGGCAGAAAAGCATTGCCAGTTCCAGAAGCGCAAAGATATCGAATATCTTCTTCATTCGTATCTCCGGATATGCTTTTGGGGTCACCCTTGGGGATGTTTCTGTTCTCCGAGGCGAACCATGGCAACGATGTACCAGAGGATCGTTGCGAGAAAAACGAGCACGATGATGGGCAACAAGACAACCGGAAGTCCGTGAGTATAACGAGCAGCCAGAATGTAAGCTTGCTGGACAAAAACAAAGCTGTAAACCACTTCAAGCTTGAGTACGGCGAGCAGTTCTTTTGCCAGAGACTCCAGCCGGACACGGTTTGAGGCGGTCACAGTGACCGGGTAGTTGAAGAGCGCCGGATAGTGTGACACAACGGTGAGTACCAGATAAAGAATTGCTGTGACCACCGGCGGCAACAGCAGCATGGTTGGCTTGCCCCATCCGTTGGCGTTTCCCAGCATGTCAAAGTGCGTGGGAATGCTGTCAGGAAGCGCGTGCGGGCCATAGAGGGCCTGATACGTGTTCCACAGCAGAACGGCCAGAGCGGTCAGCCCAATCCATTCCAGAATCTTGCGCATATTCCGGTTCTCCTTCAACTATTGACTCTAGCAAGAATAAACCAGCATCGGGGCGAATTAGAAGATTTATGGGCGGTGTTTCTTCTTTGGCGCCTGTTGAAAAAACGTGGCAGGATGGCAACAGGTTTCAGAGCAGGGACGGAAATTGTTAACATCGCTGCTGTGCCACAACCAGAGAGTTCGGTGCAGTTTGCGCGCGGAGTGGGTCCACGGATCGCAGAGTTGCTTGCGCCCCGGCGGATTACTACCTGCGAAGACCTGCTCTACCACCTCCCCTTTCGCTATGAGGACAGAGCAAACCCGCGCTCGCTCGAAGATTTAGAGCCGGGCGAGACAGCCAGTCTGATTGCCGAAGTTCGCGGGACCATCCTGCTGAAAACGCGCAAAATGCCTATCTTCGAGATGACCGTGGGGCAGGGAAACAGCGCTCTCAAGTGCATGTGGTTCCACGGCAGCTATCTGAAGGATCGCTTCCATCTGGGACAGAAGGTTGCACTGTACGGGCGCGTGGAGCCGTCGCGCTCTGGTGGAATCCCGAAGATGATTCAGCCGCAGTTTGAGGTGCTTCCCGGTGAGATGGAAGACGCCGAGAGTCGGCTGATCGAGATCGGAAGGATTACGCCGGTGTATGAATCTCTGGGTGGTCCAAAGCTGAGTTCGCGGTGGATTCGCAGAGTGATGTATCACCTGCTGGAGGAGTTGCGCGGACAGATTGGCGAGACACTGCCGCGTGCCCTGATCGAGCGTCTGGGGCTGCCGGCGCGCGAAGAGTCGCTGAGGACGGTACACTTCCCGCCGGAAGGAACAGCGATGGCTGCACTGCAATCGTCCTCAACTCCGGCGCACAAGAGGCTGATCTTTGAAGAGCTTTTTTATCTGGAACTGGGACTGGAACTGAAGCGCCGCCGGATGCGGCAGCGGCAGGGAATTGCGTTCAGGACCGATGATACGGTGCGCGAGGCGATTCGCCAGGTGCTGCCTTTCCATCCCACGTCGGCGCAAAAACGGGCGCTGGGCGAGATTGTTGCGGATATGCGGCAGAGTTCTCCGATGCGGCGATTGTTGCAGGGCGATGTGGGCTCCGGCAAGACGATTGTCGCGCTTGAAGCCATGATCGTGGCGATGGAGAACGGGCAGCAGGCAGCGCTGATGGCTCCGACAGAGATTCTGGCGACGCAGCATTATCTGGCTGCACGGAAGCTGCTAGAGCACTCCCGTAGGAAGTACAGGATTGTGCTGCTGACCGGCTCTCTGGACCCGGATCGCAAGCGCGAGGCCCGCAACGCCATCTATAACGGCACGGCAGATCTGGTGATCGGTACTCATGCGCTCATCGAAGAGAAGGTGGAGTTTGAGCGGCTGGGCCTGATTGTGGTGGATGAGCAGCACCGCTTTGGCGTGATGCAGCGCTTCAAACTGATGAAGAAACCGAGCGCCGCCGAGCCGGATGTGCTGGTGATGACGGCAACGCCGATTCCGCGAACTTTGGCTCTCTCGCTTTATGGCGATCTGGATTTAAGCGTACTCGATGAGTTACCGCCCGGGCGAACACCGATTGTCACGCGGCAAATGGACGAGAAACGCGCGGGCGAGGTCTGGGATTTTCTGCGCAGGCAGGTAGAGCAGGGACGTCAGGCTTATGTTGTCTATCCGGTGATCGAGGGCGCAAAGGACGACCAGCCGGAGTTGGATTTTGCCGCTGCCGATGCGGCGCCCGAGCCCGCAAAGACGAAGAAAGCAGCAAAGACAGCGAACCTGTTCGATGCGGAGAAAAAAGGCAAGAAGCCGGTGCTGAAGTCGGTGACGGAGATGTACGAGCAGTTGCGCAAGGGGCCGCTGGCCGGGTTGCGACTGGCGATGCTCCATGGGCGGATGGATTCCGATGACAAAGATGTGACCATGCGACGCTTTCAGCGCGGCGAGATTGATGTTCTGATCGCAACCACGGTGATTGAGGTGGGCGTGGATGTTCCGAATGCTTCCGTGATGGTGATCGAACATGCGGAACGGTTCGGACTGGCACAGCTTCATCAGTTGCGCGGGCGCGTGGGTCGCGGCGCAGCAAAAAGCTATTGCGTGCTGGTGACGGGCGCAAGAACCTCTCCTGAGGCCGAGCAAAGACTGGCGGCGATGGTGAATACAAATGATGGATTCGTGCTGGCAGAACTGGATTTGAAGATGCGCGGGCCGGGGGAATTTTTCGGGACGCGACAGGCCGGGCTGCCGGATTTTCAGGTGGCGAATCTGCTACGGGATCGGGAGTTACTCGAACTGGCGAAGGTGGAGGCAGTTCGATTTGCTCTGGAACCGGACCCGGCTGTCAGCGAAAAGGAACGAAAACTGGTATGGAAACGGCTGCGAGAGGCATGGCAGCGACGGTATGGGCTGATTGAGGCAGGTTGAGGGTGCTGTGCGCATTCTCGCTTCCCGCCCTTCGCGCAAAGGACGGGGCATCCCGATGACATTCTGATGGCGCACCGATTTTGTGACGGACGCTCATGCCCGCTCCCAGTGGGCGGTTCGTTCTTTTTTGCGAAGGAGATGCTGGATTTCCACATCGAGGTCTATGCTGGCAATCTCTGTGCCGCAGAGCTTCATCTGCTCGCGGGTGCATAGGCAGAGTTCCGTGAGCTGAATGTGCGCCGCAGCAGGAAGGTCAAGCCCGGCAGCAATCATTGCAGTGTAAATATCGAGACAGTCGCCACGCTCAAACTCAAAGAGAATGCGAATATGGCCATCCTCGGCAGTCGTGCGGCTCAAGACCCATCCTCCGCAGGAAAGGATGGCGCCGGCAAGCAGACGAACCAGCTTTTCCGGCTCCTCTTCGCTCGTTGATCGGATGTGCATTGCCCAGGCTGAAGTCATAGGATTTTCTCTCGCATACACTCCATCGGATGAGCCGAGAGAAGCATGATAAAGCAGAGGGAGTACTTTTGTGTAACTTCTTTTGGATGTGTCATATAGGAACCTTGCAGATTTCGGATGGGGACGCGGGTTTGTAGGATTCTGAAACACTTTGTGGGACACTTTTCCTCTCTGTTCGTGTAACTTCAAAGTCATGGTTTTGGGAACAGGAATTGATATCACCGAAATTCCACGCATTGCTGCCTCTTTGGAGCGATACGGCGAACGGTTTCTGCGACGCGTTTATACCCCGGCAGAGGCGGCCTACTGCATGAGAAAAAAATCCAGCGCAGAGAGTCTGGCAGCCCGGTTTGCTGCCAAAGAGGCCGCAGCCAAAGCTTTGGGAACCGGAATCAGCTACGGGGTCAGTTGGCTGGAGTTTGAGGTGGTTCGCGCTTTGTCGGGCAAGCCATCGCTTGCTCTCCGCGGGCGCGCCGCAGAGATTGCCAAAAGGATGGGCGTGCTCTCCAGTTCGCTTTCGCTGACCCACTCCAAAGAAATTGCGATGGCGTTTGTGATTCTGGAGAATGTTGCAGCACCGGAGGCGTCAGGATTTATCTCTTTGTAAATGCTGCTCTGGTATCCTCATCCCTGAAGAATTTTGAGGGAGAATCTGGACTGAATCGGTTGCTGGATTTCTGAATCAAATAGAGAGAGTTTCGAAAGGAGCGCCCCGTGCCAAGTCAGAAGGAAGTTCGATGGTCCCAACTGAAGGTTGGCATCCTTGTGGTGTTGGCTTTGTTTGCGCTCACTGCACTGATTTTCCTGATGTCGGACTCCTATGGCGGATTTACCGGCAAGATTACAGTTCGTTCCTATTTTGAGAATGCAGCCGGCCTTAAGATTGGCGCTCCGGTCAACCTGGAGGGCGTGACCATCGGAAACGTGACCAGCATACGGATTGTGAAGGAACGCAATCCCGCTCCGGTTGAGATTCGCATGAGGGTCAGCAAACAATACATCTCTTCCCTGCACTCGGATTCGAAGGCCTCCATCCAGACAGCAGGCGTACTGGGCGATTCGATTGTGGATATTGATTCTAAGTTTGCCGTCGGGCCGGTTCTGCAAAACGGCGAAGAGATGGGAACGACTGAGACACCGAATATTCAGGATGTAGTCAAGGCCAGCCAGACGACAGTGGAACAGATTTCGACGATTCTGCTGAAGTTGGATAAGGTTGTTGATCAGGTAAACAGCGACCGGGGAGCCATTGGACTGCTGATTCGCCATCCCGAGGTCTACTACAAGGTCAACGACGTGATGACGCAGGTGCAGATACTGGTCAACCAGATTGCTGCAGGCAAGGGCAGCATCGGCAAAATGATGCAGGATGACGCAATGTATGACCACCTGAACCATTCTCTGGAGCATCTGGACAAAATTACAAAGGAACTGGATGAGGGCAAGGGAACTGCGGGCAAGATGCTTCACGATGAGACGCTCTACAAGAATCTGAGCAGTTCCGTGGCTACGCTGAACCAGTTGCTGACCGAGATTAACTCCGGCAAAGGGACGCTGGGTGTGCTGGCCAAAGACCCGGAGACATCGAAGCGAGTGGTGGAGTCCATCGGCCATCTGAACAATATTCTTAGCGATGTGGATGCAGGCAAAGGGACGCTCGGCGAGTTGGCAAAGAATCCCAAGCTCTATCAGGATTCAGATGCAACGCTGGTTGAATCGCGCAACCTGATCGAGGCTATTCGTAAAGACCCGAAGCGGTATCTGACGATACGCTTCAAGCTGTTCTAAGAGTGGATCGGTAGCGGGGATCGCACAATTGCATCCTCGCGTCCAACACATTCGCGTACAAAACGAGCGATGGATGGGCGACTTTTTTGAGGGCGATCATGCACGTGTTGATTTGAATCCCATCGGCCCGGAGGAGAAATCCTGCCGGGTTGATGAATTTTAGGTGGAAAAGAGGGCGGCAGAGGCAATCTCCGCAATTTAGTATGAAAGAAGGTAAAACTTTCCAACTTCTGGAGACTCCCGGCTAGGCACAATTGCCTTTCAGCTTTTACAATAGGGAAGGAAGTCTCCATCCAGTTATTTTCACCGACCCTCTGGAATCAGCTTCGGCTGGCCAGAATGAAGGAAGCGCATGAAGTTTCGGAATTATGGCCAGGTATTGCTGGCAACGGTAGTATCTCTTGGCCTGGTCTTTGGTCTCAGCTCCTGCACGAGCAGCTACACGGACGGTTACCTGTATGTGGTGGGAACCACGTCCACAACTGCGCCGAACTCGGCCAACGGCATCATCAGCGGCTTCAAGATAGATCACAACACGGGGAAGCTGACGGGAATCAGCGGTCTGCCGATCGGCTCCGGCGGAGCGAATCCGTCGCGTGCGGTCATACCTGTTGGCGGTATCTATGTGTACGTGCTGAATACAGGCACTACGCAAGCCGGCGTCAATGGTGTGGGAGCCAACATCGTACAGTTCTCCATCGGCGGCAACGGACAACTGTTTCCTGTGCTTCCCTCGGGTGGCAGCCAGACCGGCTATACATCGCAGGGACTGAATCCGACCCGCATGCTGGTGGATTCAAGCGGCCGCTTTCTCTATGTACTGGATCAGAGCGTGCCCAGTTGCGACACGGCCAACGCTGGAAGCGGCGATATAACGGTCTTTTCGATTAACCAGACCACAGGACGCCTTTCACTCGTTCTCAATGGGCAGGTGAATGAGTCCAATGCCTGTGCCACTGCCTTCGGCGATCAGGTCGGCAGCCCGATGCGCTACTTCCCGGTGAAGGCAAATCCCCTTGACATCCTGCTCTCTGGCGGCTATTTATTCACGCTGCACACGAATGGAAATGTCTATCCGTATGCGCAGAATTCATCCACCGGACAGTTGGTGGTTTCGCAGTCGGGGATTCAATACACCGGTGCGGCTCATCCTACAGCGCTGATCGGTTCTGCAGGCACACTCTATCTGCTGGACAGCGACAGTGTCAGCAGTGGAGGAGTCCTCACGTCGCCGAGCCAGATCCTTCCCTGGACCATCGGGACCAATGGCGCTCTGAGTTCCTTGGTGGGTGGTACATTTGCCAATGATCCATGCGCTTACAATCCGACTGCTCTGTTAACGGAGTCCGGCGGCAAGTTTGTGTATGTGGCGAATGCCGGACCGAGTTCGAATGTGAACTGCCAGAACAGCGAACTGAGCGGCTTTGTGATTGATCCGGTATCCAAGCGCTTCTCCCTGATCGCAGGCGAGCCGTTTGGTTCCGGCTCCGGACCGCAGTGCATTCTGGAAGATCCTTCGAACCAGTTCATCTATACCGCTGATTCGGGTTCGACGGTAACCGGCCACAAGATTGATCACGGCACCGGCCTGCTCTACGACCTGAATGCCCCCTCCCAGAGTTATGCTCTCAATGGGCCGGCAACATGGTGCGTGGTGTCAGGACGAACGCAGTAGTTCCGGCCTGAGATTTACGAGTTGAGCAAGGCCGGCAAAGGCTCTCCTTGCTCTTTCCATCAACCAGGAGGGTGTTGTTGCCTCCACCACCCCCGTTCCGAAGTTCGGAGCAAGGTCGTAAGGAATCGCATGACGTTCAGGAATCCGGGCCGTACCGTTGCGGCCGTTGTAGTCTTAATCGCACAGACGCTGATCATGACCGCGTGCAGCAGCAACACGATTGATTTTCTTTATGTTGCGACGAGCAGTCAGAGCCCGGGGCAGATTAGTGCGTACGAGGTGGACCACCTCTCCGGTGCCCTGCGTCCGCTCTCCGGCTCGCCCTTTACCGTTGGGAATAACCCGATAGCGCTGGTAGCTTCGCCGGATGGCTCGAGCCTCTACGTCGTGAACCAGAAGGATAATACCGTTCAGCAACTCACAGTCGGCTCGGATGGGAAGCTTGCTTCAAAGAGCACGATTCAGACGCCGGGAACGCTGCCGATTTCAATAGCGATTGATCCGCAACTGCGCTATCTGTATGTGCTTGACACCTACGCACCGGGCAAGACCTACGGTGCTGTGGCAGTCATCTCGCTGAATGCTGACGGCTCCTTCGGCAGCCTGCTGAACGATGTGGTCGGCAGTTGCACACTGAACTACTTCCCCGTCGGCACCCTGCAGAGCAATTGCACGGTGGTGAATCCGGGCATCTCTCCGACTGCAATCGCGGTCATGGAAGCAAGCACGTATCCAACCACGATCGGTTCGGCCACAAACTACCAGACCAATGTCTACGTGACAGGGATCAATCAGAATACGATCAGTTCGCCGGCATTTATCCCGGCCGGCGGGGCGCTCTACTCCTTCCTCATGACGGGATCGGTTGCATCCGGAGCCTCGACGCCAACGGTTTCCTTTGCGCTAACGGGAACTGTAGCTGCCGGAACGCTGCCGGTTGCCGTAACGGCCGAACCGCGCGGAAGATTTGTCTATGTGGCAGACCAGACTGAAAACCAGATGTATGGCTACAGCGTCTTCGGAAGCAACCTTTTACAGCGGTTGAACGATAGCCCCTTCAAGACAGGGATTCGTCCAACTTCGATGACGGTTGATCCGCGCGGACTTTACCTTCTGGTCTCCTGCTCCACGGATGAAACGGTGAGCAATTACACAATTGATCCAACTACAGGCGACCCCTCGGCTACCATGTCAGCGACGGGCGCCACGGGGCCCGGGCCAGTGTCAGTGGCGATTGAGCCGGCGCTGGGACGCTATGTCTACTCTGCGAATCATGTAGACAATTCGGTCTCCGGCTTCAAGATGGATCCGAGTACAGGCGCCCTGTCCCTGACGCAGAACTCGCCTTATCCGACCGGCGGAGGGCCGACGGCGATAGCGATTATTGCGCATGGAGATCATCCGACCGTTTCGCTGGCACCGTAGCTCCGGATTGTTTTTTCACCCGTAAAAGGCCCGCAACAGCGGGCCTTTTGCCTAACATTTGCGAGCAGGCGGAGGTGGCAGAATGCCAATTCCGCTTTTACAATCAATCTGGAGGGAGTTGCTCCCTCCTCCACCCCTCCCGCTCCTGAAGCTAAGGGGCAAGGTCGTAAGGAATCGCATGAAGTTCAGGAATCCGGGCCGTACCACTGCGGCCGTCGTTGTCTTAATCGCACAGACGCTGATCATGACCGCGTGCAGCAGCACAACGATTGATTTTCTCTATGTCGCTACGAACAAACTGAGCCCGGGGCAGATTAACGCCTACGAGGTGGATCACGTCTCCGGCGCGCTGCACCAAATAAATACCTCGCCATTCCCCGCAGGTAAAAATCCGGTGGCACTGGTGGCTTCGCCGAACGGCAGAAGCCTCTATGTGGCGAATCAGGATGACAACACAATTCTGCAGTATGCGATTGGTACGGATGGAAAACTCTACCCGCACAGCACCTTCCAGTCGAAGGGCGGATCGGCAGTGCCGGTCGCCATTGCAGTGGACCCGCTGTTGAACAACCTCTATGTCGCTTATACATACCAGCCGGGCTATAGCGCTTTGAATCCGGGACCGGGGGATATGGTCGCCGTGAACCTGAACTCAGACGGCTCCTTCGGCAGTCAGGTTCTCAACGTTAACGGGAAGGATTTCTGGACGGTGGGATATGGCCCCACGGCAATTGCCATACAGCAGGTTTCGGCAACGGACATCAATGTATACGTGACATCCAACAGCACTTCTGGCGGAGTTCCGGTCAGTTCTGTTTATGAGGAGACGCTGACGAGTGCAGGAGTTATTTCCGGAGGCAGTTACAATTTTGCCAGCCTTACCGGTATGTATCTGAGCGGTGTGGCGGCAGAACCCAGCGGAAAGTACTTCTATGTGACGGATCAGGGGCTTAATCAGATATACGCCTTCAAATTATCTGCGACTTATGCGCCGCAGCGGATCGTGACCAGTGCGCCAATCGTTACCGGCAATGGTCCATCGTCCATCACGGTGGCTCCGGACCCGGCGGGAGGAAGTTTCTACCTGTTGGTTGCGGATTATGGTGATGGAAGAGTGATCAGCTACAGTGTTCCGCTGGCTACAGGAATTCCACCTCTGTCGGCGACTGCCTCCCAGGCCACTTCGGCCAGTCCGATTGCTATTGCAGTGGAACCGGAGCAGGGCCGCTTTGTCTATACGGCAAACTTTACCGATAATACCGTCTCAGGATTACTGCTGGAAACAGGCAGCGGTGCTCTGATTGCCACGCAGAATACACCGTACAAAAGCAATGGCCAGCCAACTGCGATTGCAATTGTTCCGCACGGTGCCAATCCGGTAATTTAAGTTCTTTCAATAGCAGACCGGCAGGCCCGTCATTGTTGGCGGGTCTGTCTGCTTTTAGTGCGGGCAGGTGGCGCGTGTGTCATGCCAGCCTCCACGGATGAACGCATAGGCCTGATCGGTCAGGTCGCGGGTCATCTTGTCGGTGTCGGTGTAGCTGTACTGCGTATAGAAGGTGTTGATGTAACCCCATCCCCAGCCGGAAAATTGCAGGTTGCCGGTGAAATGGTCCTGTCCATCATTGTTGATGGTGTAGACAAAGGTGAAGTTGTTCGCCTGTCCATTCTGCGCAATAAACGTGTTGCCGTTGGCTTTGCCCAGCTCATTCAGGTACTCAAGCACATCGCTCTGGTGCCACGGGCGCGCAGTGCTGGCATCCTTGGGCGTGTAGGTGTAATTGACCGATATGGTGCTGACGATGGTGGTGTAACTGATGGGCGGGACAGTCGGCTTGCAGGGCGCCGGAGCCTGTTGGCGCGGCCTGGAGTAACCCTGAGGAGGTATGCATCCGGTCAGCGTCAACAGGCCGGAGAACATGAGTGCGAGAGGCAGCATAGAGAGTCTGTGCTTCATGGCCTTCTCCTTGAAATGTCTGAAATTGCGGGGAAAAAGAATAATGCTGGCTGTTCTTTTAACTCTTTCGGGGAAGGGATTGCAAGCAATTACTTATTTATTGGGGGAGAAATTATGCCTTCAAAAGTCGTTTCATCCAGCGTTGAGCCGGTTTTTCGATCCAGTGCAGAGCGGCAAGTGCCAGCAAAACAAGGATGACATAGCTGATCCACGGGTCAAAACGAATGAGACCGGTTGCAACCAGAATGTTGCTCCTGTGCAACATGGTCCACATATTGAAGTGCAGCAGGTACATGCAATAACTGGCCTCGCCAATCACGACGAAACCACGGAAACCAAGGATGCGGGAGAGCCAGTTTTCTCCGGCAAGGCCGAGAACAATTGGTGCAAACAAGGGCAGCAGCAGGCCGTCATGGAGCAAGGCATACGGCAGGTGAGCAGCGTGGGCCAGCACAAAATAAAGCGCGGCAAAGCCAGCGAATCCTGCCCATGCACGCCAATGAGCAGTACGGGGCAGCACGGCATCTATCGCAGCTAAAACCACTCCGAAGAGAAAGGTGCAGAGGTGCGGCAGTGGCGTGTACTTGAGCGTGCGCATCCAGAAACCGCCAGTGTAGCGATCGGGATGGGCTACTCCATCCGGCGATAAGACCACGTAGAGGAAGCCTGCGGAGGAGGCCCCCAGCCAGAGAAGCGTGAGGATGGCAAGGAGTATAGGCAGACTTTTGGGACGCCGCCAGCGGGCTATCCATGGGAAAAGCGCGTAGTAAAAAGCCTCGGCAGAGATGGTCCAGGCCGGAGTGTTGACGAAGGTGGCAAGCGCCGGAATCCATCCCTGCAAAAGCAGCGGCGTCAGCACCACGCCAAGCCAGAACATAAAGTGCGTGTGCGCACCCCACTCGACGGGAACCATACTGAAGGCGAGGATCAGACTGAGGATATAGATGGGGTAAAGACGCGCCAGACGTGCCTTCCAGAAGCGGATGGAATCAATTTCGCCGCGCTGTCCGCGCTCCGCGTAGTTGTACGCGAGCACATAACCGGAGAGAAGAATGAAGAAGCTGACCGAAATATAGCCGGAGTTGACAACCGGAGCCAGAGGCCCAAACCAATCTGGATTCGAGAAGTGGAAAAATACGATATTCAGTGCGGCAAAACAGCGCAGGCCAGTGAGGGCATTGAGTCTGCGAGGCGGCGCCGGCGGGGTGTTGGTTACAGTCGGAATGGGTTGAATCTCCGTGCGGGCGCTGAGTTGAAAAAGCAGATTCCTCCCCATCGTTGCGGAATGACAACCATGGGGTTGCCCGAATCTCTTAAGCTGTTACCAGCGAGCCTACCTTTTCGCCCATGACGACACGCTTGATGTTGCCGGGGTTGTTCATATTGAAGATGACCATGGGCAGATTGTTGTCCTTGCAGAGGCTGACGGCGGTCAGGTCCATGACGCGCAGGCCAAGGCGAAGGATGTCCATGTAAGTGATGGTGTCGAATTTGACCGCGTCTTTGACGAGGACCGGGTCGGCATCGTAGATGCCTTCCACCTTGGTGCCCTTGAGCAGTACGTCCGCCTGAATCTCCATCGCGCGCAGCGAGGCAGCAGTGTCCGTGGAGAAATAAGGGTTGCCGGTGCCTCCGGCAAGTATGATGATACGGCCCTTTTCCAGATGGCGGACGGCACGGCGGCGGATGTAAGGCTCAGCCACCTGATTCATTTCAACCGCAGTGAGAACGCGGCAGTGCGCGCCATGTTTTTCGAGTGCGTCCTGAAGGGCGAGGGCGTTGATGACGGTCGAGATCATGCCCATGTGATCGGCGGTGACGCGCTCCATTTCGCGGGCCTGTTCGGCGATTCCCCGAAAGAAGTTACCCCCGCCAACTACGATGGCAACTTCGACACCGAGAGAGTGAACCTCAGCGAGTTCTGCGGTAATCTCGCTGACCTTTTGCTTATCGAGGCCGACGCCTTTATCGGCAGCCAGAGCCTCACCGGAGAGTTTGAGTACGATTCGTTTGTACATGCCTTATGAAGTATCGCACAAGGATTGCGGGCTCTGCCATCCACTAATGTGGGAGACGGGGAGCAGCGTTTGTGCCAGAATGTTAGCAACGGAGGCTGTGAATGGCGAAGATTACCGGATTTGGCGGCGCATTTGTACGGTCAGACGACCCGGCAGCGCTATACGCATGGTACGAAAAGCATCTTGGGCTGGCTTCTCCGAATGGCAGTTTTGTGTTCCCGAAGCAGAATCAACCGGCTGACATTGCAGTGGCGTTTTTTAAGCGCGGCTCGGATTATTTTCCGTCGTCCCAGCCCGCAATGCTGAATTTCCAGGTTGATGATCTGGACGCTGTGCTGGATTTGCTGATTGCAGCAGGCGTTACGGTTGATCCGAAACGCGAGACGTATGAGTACGGGCGCTTCGGGTGGTTCGTTGACCCGGAAGGCAACCGCGTCGAGCTTTGGCAGCCTCCGGCAGAGTAAATATTTTCGCTATACGCCCAATTCCGCGCGGATGGCGCTGGCGATTGCTTCGGAGTGATGGCGCATGGTGGCTTCGGATTCAGCTTCAATCATCACTCTGGCCAGTGGCTCGGTGCCAGAGTAGCGGATGACGACGCGGCCCGTTTCAGCCAGTTCTGCTTCGGCTGCGCGAATGGCGGCGGCAACCGTGGGGATGTCTTCGAGCGGCAGCTTTTCGCGAACCCTTACATTCACAATTACCTGCGGATAGACCTTCAAATCGGCGCAGAGTTCGTGGATGGGCTTGCCGGTTCTTGCCACCAAATCCAGAATGACCAGCGCTGTGAGCAGGCCGTCGCCGGTAGTGGCCAGGTGCGGCAAAAGGATGTGTCCGGATTGCTCGCCGCCAAGTGCCGCATTGTGCTTCTGCATTTGTTCGAGGACGTATTTGTCGCCGACCGGCGCACGCAACATGCGGATGCCATTGCGCTTGAGCGCGGCCTCCAGACCCATGTTCGACATGGTGGTGGCTACGACGAGCGAATCGGTCAAAATTCCACGGTTGGCAAGGTCGCGGGCGGCCATCAGCAGAATTGCATCTCCATTGACGACGTTGCCCCTGACGTCTGCAAGCAGGCAGCGGTCGGCATCGCCGTCGAAGGTGATTCCAATATCAGCAGATTGAGCAGCGGTTTCTGCGGCGACCACCTTGGCGTGGAGTGCTCCGCAGTTCTCGTTGATGTTACGGCCGGTGGGTTCTGCGTGAGTGAAGCGGACATCTCCTCCGAGCGTCGCGAAGAGTTGTTGCGCTAGGAGATATGCAGCACCATTGGCGCAGTCCACTACAATCTTTTGGCCCTTGAGGTCGAGGCCGGGGGCTACATTGTGCAGAAAGGTGAGATAGTCGAGCGCGAATTTTGGATTGACGACGGGCGCGGTGAGAATGGCCGGGTCCGGAGCAGTGGAGTTGGCGCGGTGATGGAATATCTCGCGCTCTATCGCCAACTCAACATCGTCGGCGAGCTTGTAGCCGTCTGCACCGAAGATTTTGATACCGTTATCCTGCCAGGGATTGTGCGAGGCAGAGATGACAACTCCGGCAGCAAAGCCCTGCGTGTGGGCAATGTAAGCAACGGCAGGAGTGGTAACGATGCCAGAGGACTCGACCGATGCACCCCCGGCAACAAGGCCGGCGGCGAGCGTGGCGGCAATCCACGGGCCGGATTCGCGCGTATCCATGCCGAGCAGTACGCGTGGCGCCGGATTGCTGCTGCCGAGCGTCTGCGCCAGAGCCAGACCGATTGCGTAGATCGTGGCGGTGTCGAGCGGGTCAACGCCGGCAACAGCGCGAATGCCATCGGTTCCAAAGAGAGTTCTCATACTGGATTCTTGTCCTTCTTGCGATTTTTTTGCGGGACTGCGGGTTCGACTTTTGTTACGCAACTCACAGCAGAGCCCTCAGCGAATCTGGTGGTGAGCAGTGCGCCTGCGTGGAGCGTGCAGGCCTGTGTCACAATGCGTCCCTGTTCATCATAGGCCAGCGAATAGCCGCGTTCCAGAACAGCGAGCGGGGATAAAGCCTGGAGTTGCAGAGTAAGGCTGTTGAAGCGCGCCTGACGATCCTTTGCCTGATGCTGTGCGGCTGCATAGAGTCTCGATTTCAGGGCCGCGAAGTTGGCACTCTGCCATTGGATATGGAGTTCCAGCGCTCGCAGAAGGCGCGAAGTGAGCGAGATGGTCCGGTGTTGCTGGGCCAGAAGCCGCTCGGCGGGGCTGGACTGTCGCAGCCGCAGTTCCAGGCCGGAAACACGGCGGCTGAGCCGTGTCATTTGTTCAATTACAGTTGTACCGGTGCGGTAGGCAAACTCATCGAGAAGCTGGCGACGGCGGTCGAAGCCGCTCTGGATGCGCGCGCGCGCCGTGGCAATGGAGAGGCGGTTGGAGCGCTCGCGGCGTTGGAGCAGGCAGTAACTAATGGCTCGGTCGAGACGATGATCGTACTCGAACAGGCGCTCTTCGATGCGATGAAGGGCCGATGTGACCAATTCAGCAGCAGCGGAGGGCGTTGGAGCGCGCAGGTCGGCAACAAAGTCGGCAATGGTGAAGTCGGTTTCGTGACCGATGGCGGAAACGATTGGCAATTTGCTGTCAAAGATGGCGCGGGCCAGCGGTTCGGAGTTGAAGGCGGCAAGGTCTTCGAGCGAGCCGCCGCCGCGGGCCAGAACGATGAGGTCTGCATTTTGAGCGGCATTGAAGTATTCAATGCCGGAAATAACCTCGGTTGCTGTGGTTTCTCCTTGGACCAGAGCAGGGTAAAGCAGCACATTCAGGCCGGAGTGGCGGCGAGCAAGAATGTTGAGGAAGTCGCGAATGACCGAGCCGGTGGGGGAAGTGATGATTCCCACGGTGCGCGGAAAGAGCGGCAGTGGACGCTTGCGGTCTTCCTCGAAAAGCCCCTGCAGGCGGAGCTTTTCGCGGAGTTGCTCGAAGGCGATCTGCAGGGAACCGACGCCAAGCGGCTCCATCCATTCGGCAACAATCTGGAGCTGTCCACGCTGCTCGTAAACGGAGATGCGGCCTCGGAGAAGAACCTCCATTCCATCCTGCGGACGGAATTTGAGCAGCGAACTCTGCCGGCGGAAGAGGACGATGGGCAGTTGCCCGGCGCTGTCCTTGAGCGTGAAGTAGAGATGGCCGGAGGGCGATGGACGCATATTCGAAATTTCGCCGCGAACCCAGAGGTCGGCAAAAATGCCCTCAATCTGATCGCGGAGTTCGGTGACCAGTTCGCTGACCGCCCAGATGCGGCGCGCCGGGGTCGCCTCAACGGATGGAGCCTTCAAGCGAGGGGGCGCTTCAAACAAAAGCAGGTTCTGCGGCGTGCTCGGTGGTGGTTTGTGCTTGCTCATGATGGGAAAACTACAAGGTAAGTCTACACAATGGAGGGGGATGAGACTCAAGGCTGATGGGATTCAATCAGGGCGCGGAGACTGTCAAGCTGAATTTGAAGCGTCGGGCTGGGTGAGATGGGATTTTCCGTAAAGACTGCTTCGAACCGGCGGGCTATTTCTGTGCCCTCTTTGAGGCCGAAGGTGCCCAGAACTCCGGCCAGATTGTGGGCGGCACTTCGGGCTGCCTCCTGCTTGTCCGGCGAGAGATTGTCGAGCTCGTTGAGGGCTGACTGAATCGTGGCTACCCGCTCCAGCAGCAGGGGGAGCCTGTTGAGCCAGAGCCAGCTCAACTTCTGCCTGAGCAACGCCTGCGCATCCATAGGACTCATGGAACTCATGGGACTCTAGTCCTTCCAGCCAAGAGCGTCACGAATCTGGTCGGCCAGAGTGAGCGGGTCAAAGGGTTTGGCGAGGATGGCGGTGACGCCGAGATCGGCAAAGCGGCGCTGGTCAGAGCCCTGCACCTTCGCAGTGAGCAACAGAACCGGGATGGGGGCGTCCTTGAGCAGGCGCTGTAGCTCGCGGAAGGTGGTGGGGCCATCCATACCGGGCATCATGACATCGAGCAGGATTGCGTCGGGGCGCAGCGCAAGCGCACGCTCCACTCCCTGAGCGCCGTTGCCGGCAACGGAGACTTCCCAGCCTGCAACCGTCTCCAGACTGAGAGCGGCAACCTGCCGGATGTCTTCTTCATCATCAATGATGAGAATTTTGCGAGCCATAGTTATCCCCACTAGCGCACAGATTAAAGAGCATAAACGCGCGGATTATGCCTGAGAATCAGATTGTAATCCAGCCGTGTCACTTTGACGGGTTCTGCGCAGCATGGTCAGAACCAAAGCCTCAAGCTGCTGGGGCTGAACCTCTGTTTTGGTGAGGAAGCAGGTGGGTCCGAGGGCCAGATGACGGCGCTCCTCCAGAGGAATCTCCCGTGCAGAGTAGATGATGAGCGGCAGGTTGCGGAACACCTCCTGAAGACGGAGAGCCTCGACAATGTGGAAGCCATCTCCATCCGGAAGCGAAAGGTCAAGGACCATCAGTTCCGGCTTGATCTCTTCGCAGGTCTTGAGTGCCGCTGCACAGCTTTGTGCCTGCGTAATCTGGATTCCTGTGCGGGTCAGAGAGCTTTCCAGAACCGAGGCGAGGTCCGGGTCATCCTCGACGACCAGAATGTTGGTAATGCGGCTGTTGTCGCGCAGGACGCGCTCAAGGGCCGTGAGCAGATCCTCCTGACTGCAAGGCTTGCTGATCCATCCGGAGGCGGCAGGAGGCAGGGCCGGAGGGCCATCAGAGAGCAGAATCTCTGACTGCGAATAGAGCAGCAGAACGGGAACCGGGTCGGTGCCGCGTATAGAGGCGAGGGCCGTGAGCGATTCCTGATTGCAGCCGGGCAGTTGGGAGTCTATCAGCAGAATGTCCGGCGAGTGCTCTCGACCGAGCGGAAGGCACTGCTCCATCGTGGTGGCTTCGTGGATGCGGTAGCCGAAGCGGCGGAGTTGCTGATAAAGGTTGCGGCGCTGCGTGGCGTCGGCGTCTGCCAGCAGGATGGTTCCGTGGACGGAGTGGTTGTCAAACTCCGGCAAAGGCAGAGTGAACTCAGTTTCGCGACGGAAGGGCAGGAAGATGCGGAAGGTGGAACCCCGGTCGGGGTTGCGCTCAGCCCAGATTCGCCCGGAGTGCTGATGGACGATGGAACGGCAGATGGCCAGTCCCAGCCCGGTTCCTCCTTTTTGGCGGCTGTCAGCGGCATCTACCTGCTGGAAGCGGTCAAAGATGGATTCGAGCTTATCGGCAGGGATTCCGCGGCCGCGATCAATGACGCTGATAGTGATTCCCTGCGAGCCGCTGCGCAGCGTGACAGAGACAGTCGAGCCGGAGGGGGAAAACTTGACGGCATTCGAGAGCAGGTTGGTGATGACCTGAAGAATTCGGTCAGGGTCCACGTCGAGCGATGCGGCGTCGGCCTCATTGGCGAGAGTGATTCCGGCGGCATCGGCTACAGGCTGGATGCCGTCAATGGATTGCTGGATGAGATCGTTGAGGGCGAAGCGGCGGAAGTTAAGCGGGGCGCGGCCGCTCTGGATGCGCTCCAGATCAAGGATGTCATTGATGAGGCGGATGAGGCGATCCGAGTTGGAGACGGCAATGTTGAGGAGCTTGAGAGCTTTCGGGTTCATTTCGCCGACCAGGCCTGCGGCAAGCAGGCCGAGCGCGCCGCGAATGCTGGTCAGCGGCGTGCGCAGCTCATGGCTGACGGTGGAGATGAACTCGTCCTTCATGCGGTCAAGCAGGAATCTCTGCGTGATGTCGCGGCAGCAGAAGACTGCTCCAGTGGGGGAAGCAGAGGGAGCGGCGCTGAGCGGGCTCAAAGAGAATTCTATGGGGAAGGTGAGTGTGGCCGTACGGTAGACGGTGTCCTGTCCGCTGAGCGGTTCGGCGGCGGCGATGGACCGCGCTAATTGGCAACGCAAGCCGCAGCTCTTGCCGGTCCGCGCGCCGTGCAGAACATCGTGCAGAGAGCGGCCCAGCAGGCCCTTGATGGAGAGTCCCAGAAGCCGCGCCGCAGCCTGATTGGCATAGTCAATAACACCTGCTGCATTGGTGGTAAGGACCGCATCGCTCATTGCGTCTGACCACTGTTTTTCAATGCTGGGAGCCAGTTCGGTGTTGCCGGGTTCTGCGCGGAGGTGAATCAGATAGGGGCCGAATGCAGATGCAGCGGCCTCTGCCGTGAGGGTGGCCTCCTTATCCTCGGGCTGGCGAACAAGCGAGAGGAATTCAAGGATGGCAAGGGTGTGGCCGCTGGAGCGAATGGGGATGGCGAGCGCAGTATGCAGGCCTTCCGCGAGTGCAAAATCACGGCGGATGCAGAAGGGATTCTCGTAAATTTCCTCAATCCAGAGGCTTTGGCCGGATTGCCAGACCCGTCCGGGGAGCGCTTCGCCGGGTGCAAGCAGATGAGTGCGGCTGGCATCCAGAAAATTTTTGGCGCGGGCATCGGAGGTGGTCAGGCGCGTCCACCCGGCCAGATAGCTCAGAGTGTTGTGCTCCGGCGATAGCTGCCAGAGGATGGCTGCATCCCATCCCAGAGCCTTCGATAGCTCCGAGAGCGCAGTGGGAAGAGCCTCGGAGGAACTTCCGCCTTCGCCAAGGATTTGCAGCAGCAAAAGCTGAAGGGCAAGACGGCGCTCCCGCCGGCGTTGCAGCGTGACATCGAGCAGATAACAGACGAGGGCTACGGTGCGGCCATCCTGCTGACGGCTGTTCAGCGTGAGGTCGAGGTCCAGCTTGCGGCCATCCGGGCCTTGCAGCCGCAAGGGAATGCGCTGGAAGGACTCGCCGTTGAGGGCGCGCTGGAAGAGCGCAGCGGCCTCAGGACGTTGCTGCTGCGGGAAGATGGCGTCAAAGCCGGGAAGGCTGAGGAGTGTTGACTTGTCTATCTGGAAGAAGTTCTGGAAGGAGGGTGTGGAGGCGAGGAAGTGTCCGTTGGGCGAGAGGAAGGCAATCATCTCCGGCGAGGAATAAAAGAGCTCGCGGATGAGGCTGTCTTCGTCGCTATGCTTATCCGTTGCAGGCCGTGGCGCAGGGGATTCCGACTGGGTTTGTGCTGCGGGCGCTTCGGCAGCAGGGAGCCTGTTACTGAGCACATGGACGGCACGCTCGAGCAGGAGCAGGGCGGCAATGGTGAGCAGTGAAACCAGAAGCCAGTTCTCACTCAGGCCCGCAGAGAGACGCAGGAGGGCAGCCACCAGCAGAGCGGCGGCGGCGAAGAGCAGGATCAAAGCGTATCTGGCTTGCAAGAGCTTCTTCACATTCATCATCCGGGTTTGAAAAAGAATCCTACCGCAAAGAGTGCTCTTTTGGCTTGCGGGAGAATAGAAAACGTCAACTCCTCCCAGTGCGTATGAGGAAAGTATACGTATCTGTAATGAAAAAGGATGTTTTTGGCTGGAAGAAGGGCCTGGGCAGGGATTGCTTTGGTAACGGAGGGCGGTACCGGTCGGCCAGGGCTTCCGCTCGCGCTACAAAATGACAAACAAAGTGGCCGCATATGCAGGGCCGACACATCTTAATTCGTATTGGAAATTGAAGGGTACGGGCTGAAGCCCGTACCCTTCACAAATGCTTGTTTTCAGATGGCATTTAGATGCATCGGCCTTGGCTGCCTATGCGGTTACAGGCTGATAGATGCGGGAGAAACGGCGCTCCCTGCGTCCGACTGCTCCACCCTTGTGGTAGGCGTATCCGGCGACGAGCGGCAGGGCCAAAGTGGCTTCGCTGTAGACCATCTGCTCGTAGGTGGTGTCCACCTTGCCCCAGGAACTGGCTTCCTTGAGCGTGGAGGAACTCAGTGCTCCGTCGCGTACATCGGCAACCGTAATCTGGATGGCGTACTTGTGCATGGGTGCGTCCATGCCGAGAACGTCGGCGGCAACGACGATGTCCTGCGCAAAGTTTTTGGGAACGCCGCCGCCAATCATCAGCAGGCCAGTGGTGGCGTTGTTCATCTTGATCTGGGTCAGTTCGTAAAAGTCTCTGGCGGAGTCGAGCGAGACCATTGGCTTGCCCTGACGGGCATGCTGGTGGGCGACAAGCCCGAAGCCCGCCGAGCAGTCACTGAAGGCCGGGCAGAAGATGGGAACACCCTTCTGATAGGCCGCGTAGACGATGGAGTCCACTCCACCTGCCTCCGGCGTTTTGCCGTTGGCCTGAAGGTAAGCGCCCATTGCCTGAATGAATTCGCGTGAGCTGTAGGGGCGCAGTTCCAGCGAGTTGGTGATCTTCTCGGTGGTTTCGTCGCAGATGCGCAGCTCTTCCTCGTCAATGAGGGTGTCGTAGATGCGGTCAATCATCAGTTCGCGCAGGATGGCGTCCTGAGTGCCGGACTTCATCTCGTCGGTGGCAAGATAGTGCTTGAAGCCGAGGGCTTCGAAGAAGTCCTGATCCACAATGTTGGCACCGGTGGAGACGATGGCGTCCACCATGTTGTTGCGGATGAGATCAACAAAAATCTGCTTGAGACCGGCGGAGATGAGCGATCCGGCCAGGCAGAGAATGACGCCGCAATCCTTATCGCGCAACATGCGGTCGTAGATGGAAGCGGCCCGGGCAAGGTCACGGGAGCTGTAAGCCATGTGCTGCATGGCCTCGACCAGCGCAACGACATTGTGCTGCTTGATGTCGATGTGCTGGATAGTGTCTTGGAGAAGTTCCTGTTTGGTTGGCATACAGTCTTAGATCATACCAAAAAATGAGGGTTGCAATGTTAATTTCATCTGTATTGGCGCGGGTTTTGCGGGTTCCGGCGCATATACTTTTCTCAGGAGAATTCGACATCCATGAATCGCTTCCGCGCTTTTGCCGCTTTGCTGCTTTTACCGCTCGTGATGCTGCCGCCGTCTGCCTTTGCATGGGGCAACGAGGGCCATCGCATGATTAACCGCCTTGCCGCAGAAAAGCTGCCCGCCGAGGTTCCGGCCTTCCTCCGGACGCCCGCAGCCGTTAGCGAGATTGAGTATCTTGGGCCGGAGCCGGATCGCTGGCGCGGTCGCCTGGAGCCGGAACTGGTGAATGCTCAGGCCCCCGACCACTTTATGGATATGGAAGTGGCCGATGTGGTCAAGCCGCTGCCGCATACGCGCTACGAATTCATTGCCGATCTGTACAAGGCCGCCGCTGCTGCGCCGGATCGCGCCCGGGAACTGGCTCCGGAGCGGGTCGGATTTCAACCGTGGCAGACAACCGAGGTCTATGAGCGGCTGGTTATTGCATTCCGCGAGTGGCGCAATGAAACAGCGGCCAAAGCGGATACAAAGCCTGTTGAGGCGACGATTATTTTCTATGCGGGATGGCTGGGTCACTACGTAGGCGATGGTTCACAGCCGCTGCATACGACCATCCAGTACAACGGCTGGGTGAGCAAGGAAAATCCCAACGGATACACCACCGGACACCAGATTCACTGGCAGTTTGAAGGGCCATTCGTCGGCGCGAATGCAAAGCACGACGAGGTGGCAGCAAAGATGACGGAGACTAAAAAGATATCCGGCGACATATTTGACAGTTATCTGGCGTACCTGCGGACGACAAACAGCTTTGTCGAAAAGACCTACCAATTGGAGAAGAATAACGGCTACATCGGCACGGGGAATGCAGAGTCAAGAGCCTTTATGACCGAGCGGCTGGCGGCAGGAGCGAGCGAACTGCGGGATATGATTTATACGGCGTGGTTGCAGAGCGCTACGCCGGAGCCTGCTGCGAAGTACTGAATGCCGGATTTTAACTTAAGGGAAAATGGGAATGGATCATTGCTGAGGCTGCTCTGGCAACGGAGTGGCCTCTCCATTTTGCGGATGCCTGATATGCGTAAGCGTGAAGCGCAGAATAACAAACAGCAGGTATGTAATCGGGATCGCAAGCAGTGCCCATGCAACCATGGCGTGCCACTCCCACATCCAGAGATGCTTGAGCGTTGGTATGGGCGCAGCTTCAAAGCGCCTGCGCAACTCGCTGAGGTTGAGCGGCAGGGCATCGGTGCGGAAGAGGAATTCTCCGAGACGAATAAAGGGAATTAACAATAGAAATTGCAGCGGCATGGCGGCGTAATTTGCCAGTTGCATGGCGGGAAGATTCAGCCGCAGGACGAGCGCAACAATGGCGCAGAAGCCGGTCGTGGCTCCAAAAACAGGGAAGCAACTGATGACAAATCCCAGAGACAGGGCGAGTGCAAGATCGCGCGGTGTTAGCCCCTGCCTCAGGAGCCTGATGGCGGGATCAAGAATGCGGTGGAAGAGTTTATTCATCGTTGATTCTGATCATAACCGATGAGTAAACCGCGGTCCCGAATGGCTTTGAGTACCTGTTCAACAGACCAGTCGAGCGCGGCGGTTCCATCTACGATGAGTTCGGCGTTGGCTGCCGAAGGGCGCACATAGCGCTCGCCGGAGGGGCGAACCGTGGCGGCATATTGAATGGCGACGGACTCGGCGGTGCGTCCCCGCTCGCGAACATCGCGCGCCACACGGCGCTCGTAACAGATGGGATCGGGAGCATCTACATAAATGCGCAGGTTATAGAGCGGCAGCAACTCCGGATAGTAGAGAGCGAAGATTCCTTCCACAATGAGCAGATGCGTTGCATGGATGCGCTCAGTTTTTCCGGCCAGACGGCTATGGGTCGCGAAGTCGTAGACGTGTCGGTCAATGGCGCGCCCCTCGGCAAGCGCGGCGACGTGTTTTGCCAGCAACTCCGATTCGAGGATGGCGGGGTCGTCGAAGTTCTGACGACAGCGCTCCTCGTGCGAGAGGTGTTGCAGGTCGCGATAGTAATGGTCGAGCGGGAAGTGCGTTCCGCCGAGGGCGCGCGCAATTTCATGGGCGAGCGTTGTTTTGCCGGAGCCGGAACAACCCGCAATGCCGAGGACTGCGGGAGGAAATGGAAGATTGCCGGAGTCGTTCATCAAGCCTGAGTGCTTTCCTTCCTGAGTTGGGGCGCAAGGCGCACGAGCAGCGCGGCCAATCTCTGCTGAACGCGACGGCCGGTTTCCATCACCTCTTCGTGATTGAGCGGTTCGGTGGAGATTCCTGCGGCCATGTTGGTGACGCAGGAGATGCCGAGAACCTCCAATCCCATCTGCCGCGCAACGATGACCTCAGGCACGGTGGACATTCCCACCATGTCTGCGCCGAGCGTGCGGAAGGCACGAATCTCTGCGGGAGTTTCAAAGCTGGGCCCGGTGACGGCGAGGTAGACACCCTCCGGCAGAGCGAAGCCCTCCGCTTTGGCGGCGCTCTGCGCAAGGCCGCGCAGACAACGGGAGTAGGCTTCAGTCATGTCAAAAAAACGCGGGCCGAATTTGGGGTCGTTGGGGCCGATGCAGGGATTGGGGATGCTGAAATTGATATGGTCGCTCAGGAGAACCAGGTCGCCCTGATGGAGATCGGTGCGGATGCCTCCGGCAGCATTTGTAACCACAAGAGTTTCAATTCCCAGACGGCCAAGAACACGCACTGGGAAGGTAACCTCCTCCGGTTTGTAACCCTCGTAGCCGTGGACGCGACCCTGCATGACGGCGACAGGGCTTCCGTTCAGAAGGCCCGCAACAAGCTGTCCGCTGTGGCCGGGAACTGTGGATTGCGGGAAGTGCGGGATTGCCGAATAGGGAACGGTTATGGCGTCTGTAACTTGCTCCGCTACGGCACCAAGACCGGAACCGAGAATGATGGCTAGCTGCGGCTGGATTTTGATTTTCGAGCGCAGGAAATCGGCGGCTTCCGTTGCTCGTTGATAAAGTGAGTCGGTCATGGGTTATTCCTGATGGAGCTTTGTGGGGCCCACCCTTCGCGCAAAATACCGCGCAAAGGATGGGGCACCCGGATTCTGGTAAACAGAAACAAAAGCAAAAGCGCTAGCCGAGGAAGATGCCGACAATAGATGCAGACATCAAGTTCGCCATGGTTCCTGCAAGCATGGCGCGAAATCCCAACTGGGCAAGATCATTGCGGCGCTCCGGCACCAGTGCTCCGATGCCGCCAATCTGCATTCCGATAGAACCGAGATTGGCAAAGCCGCAAAGGGCAAAGGTGGCGATAGAAAATGTTCGCGGTGAAAGCGCAGCCTTCATCTGGCCAAGCTGGGTGTAGGCGACAAACTCATTCAACACGGCACGGGTTCCCAGCAGATTGCCGATGGTTGCGGCCTCCTTCCACGGAATGCCGATGAGCCACGCAACCGGTGCGCCGATAAATCCAAGGACGATGTTGAGACTCGGCGGAAACCAACTGAGGCCGGAGTGAATCCAGCCCATGGTGCCGTTGATGAGGCCGACGAGCGCGAGAAAACTGATCAGCATGATGGCGACATTGAAGGCGAGTTGGCCGCCGTCAATGGTTCCGCGCGCAATGGCGGCGATGAAGTTGTCCTCGCGATGCAATTCTTCCTTAGGCATTTTGACGATTCCGGCGGTGGCAGGAACCTCAGTTTCAGGCACAAGGATTTTTGCGATGAGAATGGTTCCCGGCGCGGTCATGATGACGGCGGAGAGCAGGTCTTTGGCGTTGATGCCAAAGTGGATGTATGCCGCCATGATTCCACCGGAGACGTGAGCCATGCCGCTGGTCATGATGCACATTAGCTCGGAGCGAGTGGCTCCGGCAAGGAAGGGACGGATGGTGAGCGGCGCTTCCGTCTGGCCCATGAAGATGCTGGCGGCAACGTTGGTGGACTCTGCGCCGGATGTTCCCATGGTGCGCTGCATAATCCACGCTACGGCGCGGATGATCTGCTGCATCACTCCGATGTGGTAGAGCAGGGCAAAAAATGCAGAGACAAAAATAATGGTGGGCAGAACAAGAAATGCAAAGACTCCGAGCGGCCCCGGAGCGCCGAGCGCACCAAAGACCATCTGCGAACCATCCACCGAGTGGCCGAGCAGCGAGGTGACGGCACTTGATGCGGATTGCAGGGCAATCTGTCCGTACTGCCACTTGAGCACGAGGAAGGCAAAGAAGATTTGCAGTCCCAATCCCCAGAGAACGGTGCGCCAGCGGATGGCGCGGCGATTGGTGGACATGCCGATGGCAAGGGAGAGCAGGAAGATGAGACCGAGAACTCCAGTAAATCTTTCCAAAATGGGTTGGTGCTCCTCTCAGCAGATTCTTATGCCGGTTCTTTGGTGTAGCTGACCGCGTTCTGCGCGGTGATGGGAACGGAATGAATTCGTGGCGCGATGGTTGGCGCTGCATCCGAATAGTGGATGGCTTTGGTGAGCAGCGCGGCGGCTTCGTCGAGATGCGCGGGGCTGCTTCCGTAAAGTGTCGCGATGGGCTGCGCTGCGGTGACCTTGTCGCCGGGCTTGGCCAGAAATTTGATGCCGGCGTGTGCGTCCACCGGCTCTCCGGCGCGTTCGCGGCCTGCGCCTGTGCGCTGCACGGCCCAGCCAACCAGACGCGTGTCCATGGACGCGATGTAGCCGGACTTTGTTGCATTGAAGGTTCGCTTGCAGGCTGGTTTATGGAAGGCTGCGGGATTGGCAAAGAGGCTGGGATCGGCGCCGTGTGCCTCCACCATGCGCAGGAAGTGATCGAGCGCCTTGCCGTTGCGCAGAGATTGCAGCGCAAAGGCGATTCCCTCATTCGGGGATGCGGCCTTGCTGCCGATGAAGAGCATCCATCCGGCAAGCGTACAGGAGATTTCCAGCAGGTCGGCGGAGTGCGGCGGCTGTTTGCCTTCGAGCAGTTCAACGGATTCCCATAACTCGATCCAGTTGCCGGCCATGCGTCCGAGGGGCTGGTCCATGGCGGTCATCAGGGCGACGGTGCGGGTTCCTGCGGCCTCGCCGGTTTCGACCATCAGCGCGGCGAGATAGCGGGCCTTGTCGAAGTCTTGAAGGAACGCGCCGGAGCCGAATTTTACATCGAGGACGAGTCCGTTCAATCCCGCTGCGAGCTTTTTGCTCATGATGGAGGCGCAGATGAGGTGCGGGCTCTCGACGGTTCCAGTGCGGTCGCGCATGGCGTAGAGAACGCGGTCGGCAGGGTCGAGATTATCGGTCTGGCCGATGATGGAGCAGCCGCAGCGCTCGATGACGCTGGCAAATTCTGCGAGCGAGAGCTGGGTGTTGTAGCCGGGGATGGATTCAAGCTTGTCGAGCGTTCCTCCGGTGTGGCCAAGGGCCCGGCCACTAATCATGGGAACGGCCAAGCCAAAGGAGGCGCAGATGGGCGCGATGAGGAAGCTGGTTTTGTCGCCGACTCCGCCGGTGGAGTGCTTGTCTATGGCGAAGCGTCCGAGGGGCGCAGTGTCAAAGGTTTCGCCGGAGAAGCGCATGGCCTGCGTGAGGGCATTGCGCTCTCCGGGTGTGAGCCCATTCAGCCATGCGGCCATCAGCCATGCGGAGATTTGCTCCGGGGGGATGGTTTCGCTTGCTGCTCCCTGAACGAACCACTGAATCTCTTCCGCACTCAACTCAATGCGGTCCCGCTTTTTCAAAATCAGGTCTATGGCATGAAAAGCGGTCATTTGGGTCTCCCTTGGGTATCTGATTGCGACAGATTGAGGTTACGGCAGTGGGCCAAGGAGTGCAATGGCAGCCTGAACCGCTGTCGGTATTCTCGCTTCCCACCCATCGCGCAAAATGCCGCGCGAAGGATGGGGCACCCGGATTGGGGCATATTAAGGCCCGGCGGGCTACTTCAGGCTAAAGCTGAAAGGGTGAACCTCTTTGAAGGGAACCGTCATCGGGCCTTTTTCCCCGGGAAAGAGGATGGGGGCATCCAGCTCGGTGAACTCGGCGAGAACCTGACGGCAGGCTCCGCAGGGCGGGCTTGCGGCTCCGTTGAGGTTGGTGATGGCGACGGCGGCAATGCGAATCTGCGGGCCGTACTCGGCGATGGCGCGGACCAATGCAGAGCGCTCGGCACAGAGGGTAAGGCCGTAGCTGGCGTTTTCGACGTTGGCTCCGGTGACAACCTCTCCGGTGGTGAGCAGGAGGGCTGCTCCGACACGGAAGTGCGAGTAGGGAGCGTAGGCGTGTTCTGCGGCGATAGCGGCCTGCCGGCGGAGTGCTTCTGGATTCATCGTATTCACCCAATCCATTGTAGGGGAGAGGCTAATTGAGTAGCGGGATCTCTGCAAGTTTTGCGCAGAAACGCCATCCGAAAACGGGAGAGTCCGGGGTGGGGGTGAGAGGGCGCGCTCATGTTTCAGACGAGGCTTCCGATAGAGAGAGATGTGGACGAGCTAACGCGTGAATTCTTAATCGAGAGTCAGGAAGGCCTCGACCGGATGGAACATTGTCTGACGGAGCTTGAAGAGCGTCCCTCAGACAATGGACTGCTGGCCGAGATATTCCGCGCTGTGCACACGATCAAGGGAACCACCGGTTTTCTTGGCTATGCGCGGCTAGAGAAGCTTGCACATGCAGGCGAAAACCTGCTGGGCCTGCTGCGCGATGGCAGGATGCAGGCTAATCAGGCCATCATCAGCGCACTGCTTTCCCTGATGGATGGGCTGCGCGCAATCCTGCACACCATCGAAGCAGAAGGACAGGAGAGCGCGGGCGACGATGCAGCCCTTATCGAGCGGCTGATTGCGCTCCAGCAATCCGGCACAGGCGTTGCTGAGGCTGTGACGGTGGCTGCCGGCGCGTGCTCCGCAGGTGCAGCATCGGAGATGCTGCCAACTGCTTCGGCAATTCCAGTCAGCGTGTTGCCGGAGGCTCCCGCGCCGGAGATTTCAGCAGTTGTACAGTGCGGGAGCGACAAGCCGCGACCCAATACAGTAGCCAGTACCGCAGAGAGCACCCTGCGCGTGGATGTGACACTCCTGAATCGCATGATGAATCTGGTGGGCGAACTGGTGCTGACGCGCAACCAGATATTGCAGGCGACCAGCAACGACGCCAATCTGACGGTGCTTTCGCGGCGGCTGGATATGGTGACGGCAGACCTGCGCGAGAACGTGATGAAGGCCCGGATGCAGCCGGTTTCGCATGTCTTTTCGAAGTTTCCACGACTGGTGCGTGACCTTTCGCAGGGGCTTGGGCGCAGGGTCCGCCTGCAGATGGACGGTCAGGAGACGGAACTGGACAAGAGTCTGCTCGAAGCCATCAAAGACCCGCTGACCCATGCCGTACGCAACTCGCTGGACCACGGCATTGAGCCGCCGGAGGTTCGCATTGCGCAGGGCAAGGACCCGGAGGGCCTGCTGCGTTTGCGCGCCTTTCAAGAGGGAAGCCACGTGATGATCGAGGTCTCGGATGATGGAGCCGGTATCCGCGTGGATAAGGTTCGCGACAAGGCCATCGAGCGCGGACTGGTAACGCAGGAGCGCGTCGCGCAGATGAATGAGCGCGAGCTGATGCAACTGGTCTTCCTGCCGGGCTTTTCGACGGCAGAGCAGGTGACCAAGGTCTCCGGGCGCGGCGTTGGCATGGATGTGGTTCGCACCAACGTGGAAAAGATCGGCGGCAAGGTTGAACTGGATTCGCGCACCGGTCGCGGGACAACGCTGCGACTGAGGATTCCGCTGACGCTGGCGATTATTCCGGCGCTCATCGTGGTCAGTCGCAACCAGAGCTTTGCCTTGCCGCAGGGCGCGCTTTCTGAACTGGTTCATATTTCGTCGGAACAGGATGCGACTGTGATCGAGTGGATTGAGAATGCGCCGCTCTATCGGTTGCGTGGCAATATGCTTCCGCTGATTTTTCTGGACAGGATTCTTGGCAAGCCCGCGCTTGCGGGGCCAATTGAGCATGACCGATATATCGCCGTGCTCGATGCCGAGGGACGCCGCTTCGGTCTGGTGGTGGATGGCCTGGCTGACCCGGAGGAGATTGTGGTCAAGCCGCTCAGCGCAGTGCTCAAGCAGATTGGTTTCTATAGCGGGGCCACGGTGCTGGGCAATGGAAATCTTGCGCTGATTCTTGACCCCGGCGCCCTGGCCAACAAGGCAGGAGCGGCGCAGGAAGCGGAAGAAGAACAGAAGCGAATTCAGGCAGGCGATGAATTTGCCGAAGCGATTGCGGCTGAATTTCTGCTGATCGAAGCCGGTGGTCGTCAGGTAGCAATTCCGCTGGGCGACGTCTTGCGCATTGAGCGGCTGGCACGCAAACGGATTGAGTATCTGGGCAATCGCCCGGTGCTGAATTTTAATGGAAATCTTTTGCCGGTGGAGGATCAGGCCGGAGTGCTTGATCGGGATCAAGACTCGGAGCAGCAGATCAGCGTGGTTGTCTGTCGCGATGGAAATCGCCAGGTGGGCTTTGTGGTCGAGCACGTGCTGGATGTGGCTGCCGGTTCAGATCTTTCCGAGGCGGGAACGGAAGTGCATGCTGCGGGCGTAACGCTGCTGAAAGATCGCGTGACCAACGTTGTGGATATGCGCAGCATAAGCGCTCTGCAAGGCGTAGAGGCTGCACAGCAGTGGGAGGCAACGCAATGACGACTTCATTGAGGAGCAAGAGCATGGATTCGGCATCGGCTGCGCCGCTTGAGATGTGTTCTGTGCGCGTGGGCAAGACGCTCTTTGGCGTTCCCATTACGCACATTCTTGAGATTGTGGGTTCTGCTGCTGTGCAACCGGTGCCGCTGGCTCCTGTGTATGTGGGCGGTCTGGTTCATTATCGCGGCGACGTGCTGACGACTGTTTCCATGCGCCGGTTGCTGGAGATGCCGCCGATCGAGGCTTTGCCGGACATCCTTGTCTTCGATGGCGAGAACGGCTATTTTGGCCTGCTGGTGGATGCAGTGGGCGAGGTGCTTACTGTTGATCGAGCGGCCTTTGAACCAAACCCCTCCATCCTTGATAGCCGCCTTATGCAGCTCTTTGCCGGAGCCTACAAGCTAAAGGATGGTTTGCTGGTGATGCTGGAGCCGAAGCGGCTGGACCCGATGACTCTTGCTGCAGGCGTGGCTGCCTGAAGATGAGGGAGGTTAAGCCTGTATGCGTGCGTTGATTGTGGACGATTCCCGGTTTGTGCGGGATTACCTGCGCAGCCTGCTGGAAGAGAGAGAGATTGATTGCGACGAGGCTCCGGATGGCCGGATGGGGTTGGAGCGGCTGCGCTCGGACGGCCCCTACGACGTGGTGCTGGTGGATTGGAATATGCCGGTCATAGACGGGCTGGAGATGGTGCAGTCCCTTCGCGCAGAGGGATTCGGGGATATGAAGGTGATGATGGTGACCACCGAGGCTGACAACAATTTCATCCTGAGTGCGCTTGATGCAGGGGCTGATGAGTATCTGATGAAGCCCTTTGACGGAGACGCGCTGGAAGAAAAGCTGGCGATGATGGGACTTGTGGAGATCTGAAAATCATGGCCAAGGGCCGCTTGATTCGCGTGCTTGTAGTGGATGACTCCCTTGTAATGCGCAGCCTGTTGCGCATGGTTCTGGGCACGGAACCACGCATTATCGTCGCAGGGACTGCATCGGACGGCGAGTCTGCACTTAAGGCGATGGATCAACTGCGTCCCGATCTGGTGCTGATGGACATTGAAATGCCTGGTCTGGATGGGCTCTCGACCTTGCGCCGCATGAGGGTTCTTCATCGCAAAATGCCGGTCATCATGTGCAGCACGCTTACGCGTCGCGGAGCCGGCGTGACCATCGAGGCGCTTGCACTGGGTGCCGCGGATTACGTGACCAAGCCGGATCGTGCATGCTCGCGGGAAGATGCAATCTGGCAGCTTGCCGTGCAGTTGGTGCCGAAGGTGCTGGCACTTACGGCATCGCTTGATGAGGCGCAGTCCCGCACGCCGCCTCTGGCTCCCATGCCTGTTCCGGTGGTGAAGCCGGCGGTGCGGCAGAGTGGATTCGCACAGCCCAGAGTGATGGTGTTGGGCATCTCGACGGGAGGGCCTGCGGCACTGGATCGCCTGATACCGGCTCTGCCTGCGGATTTCCCGCTGCCCATTCTCCTGGTTCAGCACATGCCGCAGCTTTTTACGCGCCTGCTGGCCGAGCGGCTGGACCAGCGCAGCAAGCTAAACGTGAGCGAGGCGGTGGACAGCGAGCCGGTGGTTGCCGGACATGTCTACGTTGCTCCGGGCGATCAGCATATGAAGGTGGTTGTTGCGCAGGGAAATCGTTCGTCGGTTTTGCGCATCACGCAGGGGCCTCCAGAGAACCATTGCAGGCCCGCGGTGGATGTTCTCTTTCGCTCGGCGATTCCTGTGTATGGTCGAGGCGTGCTTGGCGTCATCATGACCGGCATGGGCAGCGATGGACTGCTGGGCTGTCAGGGAATTCGCAATGCCGGGGGAACAATTTTGGCACAGGATGAGGAGTCGAGTGTGGTCTGGGGCATGCCCGGTTCCGTTGTGAAAGCCGGGCTTGCTGACCGTATTGTTCCACTCAGTGGAATGGCTGCGGAGATACTCCGCTTTGCAGGAAACCGGGAAATATCCGCCGGTGCAGAGATTGGGGCCGCAGCGCCCAGAGAGCTTGCAGGATAAACATGTTCAGTCAATCGGCCCTGACTACTGCTGCTGACTATGATTTTCTGCGCAAACTCGTCTACGAACAAAGCCAGAATGTTCTGGACCCGTCGCGCGACTACCTCTTCGAGACACGACTGGCGCGGCTGATGCGCAATGAAAACCTGTGCTCGCTCGATCAACTGGTTGCGCGAATGCGTTCCATGCGGGATGCTTCGCTTGAAAGCGCCGTTGCCGAAGCGATGACCATCAACGAGACCAGCTTCTTTCGCGATAGTCGTCCCTTTGAACTACTGAAGACGATGATTCTGCCGGAACTGATTGAGCGCCGCCGTTTGCAGCGGACACTGCGCTTCTGGAGTGCAGCATGTTCCAGCGGCCAGGAGGCTTACTCGATTGCAATGCTGCTGCGCGAGAGCTTTCCGGAACTCTCCGGGTGGAAGATTCGCATTGAGGGCACCGACCTTGCGAGCGAGATGGTGCAGAAGGCGCAGCAAGGGCGCTATCACCGAATTGAGATCAATCGCGGTCTGCCCGCGCGCAATGTAGTGCGCTACTTTGACCACACAGGAGAGGATTGGTTCGTCAAGCCGGAGTTACGCGAACTGTGTAATTTTCGAGTGGCAAATTTATGTCAGGCACTTCCATTTCATGAGCCCTTCGACATGATTTTTCTGCGCAATGTGATGCTCTATTTTTCGGATGATACGCGGCGGAGCCTGCTGCGCGGAGTTCATCGCATGCTTTCCCCGGATGGATATTTATTTCTCGGAAGCAGCGAGCAGCCTGTAGAACTGGGACTCTGGAATACGGTGCTTGTCGGCGGAACCTGCCACTACAGGCCCCGGCGGTCAAGCTAAGGAAGCTCTGATCAAGTTTCCTTCTCAATATTTTGTGTCAGGGCACGACTGAAGTCGTGCCCTGACACAAAGCATCGCAAGGGGATGACTTGATCAGAGATTCCCTAAAGCAGAATCCATGAAGTTATCCCCGATGTCCTGTATTCCACTGCGAAACGGAATGACAAATCTGGATACTTGCTCAATTTTTAGTGATGGAAAACGCTCTTCAGCGAATCCTTCACCTTGTCTACAACGGCAACCACTCCTTGGGTAATCGGATTGCTGCCTGAGGCCGTGCTGTGGTCGCAGGTGTCGGTGGGCGCAGTGCCTTCCAGAAAGGCTGCGGTAAAGTCATCCGGGCAAGATTCGGTTGCGCGCAGGTTGGTGTTTTTGTCAATCGAGATGAGGTCAACCCCGGCAGGGGGCGAAAAGGGATGCGTATCTGAGTACTGCGGCAGCAGCACCGCGCGCTTCATGAACTCTGCCCATATCGGTGCAGAGGCGTGCGCACCTTCAATCTTTACGTCGGTGTAGTCGTCATTGCCGACCCAGACAATGCAAAGCAGGTTGCTGGTAAAACCGGCAAACCAGGCATCGTGAGAGGTTCCCGTCTTTCCGGCAGCAGGCGCAGTAAATCCGCGACGACGCACCTCATAACCAGTGCCGGAGTTGATGACATTCTCCATCATGTTCGTGGTCAGGTAGGCAGCGCGCGGGTCGAGCACGTTCTTTGTTGTCGGCGTTGAATCGCTGATGATGTCACCGTTCTGCGAACGAATCGAAGCGAGCAGCCATGGATCAATGTGCAGGCCATTGTTGGCGAAGACCGTGTAAGCGCCGGCCATATCCATCGGCGTTGCATCGTAGGAGCCGATAGCGACAGCCGGTGTGCCGCGCGCGCTCTTAATGCCGGATTCACGCGCTAGGGCCGCAACATTGTCGAAGCCGACCATGTCTGCAAGGGAAATGGTCGCGTTGTTCAACGACATTTGCAGTGCGTAGCGCGCCGTCACCTTCTCGTGATACTCACCGTGATAGTTGCGCGGCGTGTACTCCTGCGAACCGACGGTGTAGGTGGTCTGCTCGTCATTGAGCATTGTCAGCGCGTTAAAGAGCTTGTCCATGCCCGACGGAATGGTTCCGGAAATTGAGGTATTGAATCCGGTGGCGTAAACAAAGGGCTTGAAGATGGAGCCGGTAGGACGCTTGGCGACGGCATGATTCAACTGGCTGCTGCCGTAGTTGCGACCGCCGACCATTGCCAGCACCTGTCCGGTGTGCGGGTTGAGCGCGACCAGCGCGACCTGCGGATAAGTGATCGTCTCGCCCGGTTTGAGATGTGGGTGGAGCTTGTTGACCTGATCGTCCACATTGCTCATTCCCATTTCGACGGCTTCCGTGGCAAGGCGTTGCAGTTGCGGGTCGAGCGAGGTGTAAATGCGCAGAGCTTCGTGGTTGTAATCGCGCTCGCCGAGTTTCTGCGTAAGCTGATCGCGCACCAGATCAACAAAGTAAGGCGCCTCGCCTGCATCTACGCTCAGGTGTGCGAGGTCCAGTCCGCGAGCTTTAGCGGTTTCTGCTTCTTCCTTGGTAATTTTTCCGGTCTCGACCATGCTGTCAAGAACAAGGTTGCGGCGTGCCAATGCGAGTTCGGGATGACGGTAGGGATTCAGCTTGCTGGGTGTCTGAATCATGCCGGCAAGCAGGGCTGATTCCGAAAGATTGAGCTGCTGTACATCCTTGCCGAAGTAGGCCTGTGCTGCCTCCCCGAATCCATTGATGGCGAAGCTGCCCTGCTGGCCGAGCGGCACAAAGTTCGAATACATTTCGAATATCTGCTGCTTGCTGAAGCGATGTTCAAGCTGGAAGGTGACGAGAATCTCCTTCAGCTTGCGAGTGTATTTTTTTTCCGGTGTCAGGAAGAAACCGCGCGCTGCCTGCATGGTGAGCGTGGAGCCACCCTCCATATATTTGTGCTTGTGCAGCAGGTCGTTACGAATTGCGCCGAGGATGCGCCAGTAGTCCACGCCGCCATGCTCGAAGAAGCGGCGATCCTCAATGGAGACGACGGCATCAATCAGATGCTGCGGCAGCTCGTTGTAGGTGACGATTCTGCGCTTGGTGCGGTTGTCGCCTTCGCTGAGACCCGTAATCAGCAGCGGTTCCAGCGAGTAGGCGGAGAGCGCCTGTCCCTTGTCATCGGCGATGCTGGTGACGTTGCCCCCGGAAAACTGAATTGTTGCGCCATCCTGCGAGTGGTACGACTCAGGTCCGGGATGGATGGTGATAGCACTGCGACCGGCGATGCGATAGGTGCCTAATTGCGATGGAGTGGAGTTGCCCTCTTCGGTGTAACCGGCCTCGCGCAGCTCTCGTTCAATTTCCGCAGCGGAGAGATGCTGTCCGGGGCGAACTTCGCGTGGTGCTGCAAAAATCTGCGCAGTCGAGGCGAAGAGCGGCTTCTGCAGGCGCTCGTCCACAATCTTTTCGTAGCGGAAGTAGTAGAAGATGGTCACGGCGAAAAAGAGCAGGCCGACCGCCAGCGCAGCGTAGAGTGCAAAACGCACCAGCCCTTCCCAAAAGGATTGCGGGTGCGTGCCATTACCGAGTCGGATTCTAAGTGCCATTGTCTGCTGCTCCTAGCTGATCTTTGCTATACGGGAACGCAATGCGCCAGCGATCTTGTCCAGCGCGACGTCTTCTGTACTGTTGCTGATGCGGTCAACCAGTTCGGCCAGACCATCCACAACCTTCTTGCCGATGTTGACGCGATAGGGAATGCCAACCAGATCGGCGTCTTTGAATTTGACGCCCGCGCGTTCTTTTCTGTCATCAAGCAGAACGTCAAATCCGGCGGCTTCAAGCTGTGCCGCAACGGATTCTCCGGCTGCGCTCAAAGCCTCTTCGCCAATATTCGTGACAGTGACCACAACATCAAAGGGCGCGATGGCAGGCGTCAGGACAAAGCCGTTCTCATCCTTCGTTTCGGCGCTGTACTGCTCAATCGCTGCGGTCAGAATGCGCTCAATGCCGATGCCGTAGCTTCCCATGATGGGTGTTACCTCTTTGCCGTTGAGGTCGAGCACGCTTGCGCCCATGCTCTTCGTGTATTTGTAGCCGAGCTTGAAGATGTGTCCGATCTCGACGGCCTTGCCGACGACGAGTGCGCCCTTGCCGCAGCGTGGGCAGCTTTCCCCGGCGTTGGCATTGCGGATATCGGCGATAGTGGTCGGCGTAAAGTCGCGGCCCGGAGTCACGTTGCGCAGATGGAAGCCAGCCTTGTTGGCACCAGCGATAAGATTCGTGCGGCCTTCGAGCGCCTTGTCCAGCACCACCAGCACGCCTTTTTCGCCCGCTTTGCTTGCGACGATGAGGCCGACGGGGCCGAGGAATCCCGGCACGGAACCAAAGCTGGCGATAATTTCTTCCTCCTGCATCGGACGCACTTCGAGCGCGCCGACCGTGGAGGAAAGCTTGGCCTCGTTGACCTGATGATCGCCGCGCAAAAACACTGCAACGGGAATTGCCTGCGTGCCATCCTTGACGGCAATCGTCGCGATGTAGGCCATCGCCTTGATCTGCTGCGTCTGCTCAACGCCAAGGAAGGTCGCGACCTCTTCGATGGTTTTTTGCGTTGGCGTCTCGACCAGTTCCGGCTCGTCGCTGGTGGCGGTAAGGCCGGTGACGGTTGTGAGCTTCGAGGTCGCCTTCTCCATATTGGCCGCGTAGCCGCAGGCGGGGCAGCTTGCGATGAGGTCTTCGCCCGCGTCGGTGTAGACCATGAACTCCTGTGACTGCGAGCCGCCCATCGAGCCGGAATCGGCCTCGACGGCAACAAACTTCAATCCGCAACGCGAAAAAATGCGGCGATAAACCTGATCGTGCAACTCAAAACTCTTGTCGAGCCCCGCAGCGTCAATGTCGAAGCTGTAGCTGTCCTTCATGGTGAACTGGCGCACGCGGAGCAGGCCGCTCTTGGGTCGCGGTTCGTCGCGGAATTTGGTCTGAATCTGATACCAGATCTGCGGCAACTGCTTGTAGCTGCGCAGTTCCTTGCGCGCGATTTCCGTCATCACCTCTTCGTGCGTCATGCCGAGGCAGAGCTCTGCGCCCTTGCGATCCTTCAGGCGGAACATGTTGTCGCCCATGACGGACCAGCGCCCGCTGGCCTCCCATACCTCGCGCGGATTCAGCGCGGGCAGCAGGAACTCCTGCCCGATGGTGTCCATCTCTTCGCGGACAATAGCGATAATCTTGTTGATGGAGCGCTGCGCCAGAAACAGATAGCTGTAAATGCCCGATCCCAACTGGCGCACATAACCGGCGCGGAGAAGGAATTTGTGGCTTGCGACCTCGGCGTCTGCCGGGGCCTCGCGAAGAGTGGGTATGAAGAGTTTGGACCAGCGATGCATACGATTATTGAGCCTTGCTTTCTGCAAAATCAGTCAGACTCAATTCTACCTGTTTGGCAGGTGTACTTCATCAATAGGTGAGAAGCAGGCTAGATAAGTTCGAGACCCCACAGGTCATGCAGATGCAGAACGCCTTCGACCTGACCGGAAGCGTCAACCACCACCAGCGAGGTGATTTTGCGGTCTTCAAGGGTGCGAAGTCCGCGCGCAGCCAGTTCCGTTGCAGCGATGGTCTGCGGTTTTGCGTTCATGGCGTCGCCGGCGGTGCGGGCCAGAGCGCTGCCCCCTTCGTGTTCCAGCAGACGCCGCAGATCGCCATCGCTCAAAATGCCGACCAGTTTTCCATCCTGCTGCACCGTCGTCATGCCGAGCTTCTTGCGCGACATCTCGTAGATAACATCGGTCATCGGCGTATTGGGAGCGACGACGGGAATCTCATCGCCGGAGTGCATCAGTTCGCGCACCAGCGCCAGTTTTTTGCCGAGGCCGCCGCCGGGATGGAGTTCCGCAAAGTCCTCCGGCTGAAAGCCCTTGCGCACAGAGAGCGCGATGGCCATGGCATCGCCAAGCGCGAGCATTGCCGTGGTGGAGGCGGTCGGCGCAAGATTCATGCCACATGCCTCGCGCTCCACGCTGCAATCGAGAGCAACATCGCTGGCTTTGGCGAGGGTCGAATTCAGATTGCAGGAAAAACTGATCAGCGTGTCGCCCTTGCGCTTGAGGATCGGCAGCAGGCGAAGTAACTCTTCTGTTTCTCCCGATGCGCTCAGAGCGAGAACGGCATCGCCGGACATCAGAACGCCAAGGTCTCCGTGAACGGCCTCGGCAGGGTGCAGAAAAAGTGCAGGGCTGCCGGTGGAACTGAGCGTGGCGGCAATCTTTTGCGCGATGATGCCGCTCTTTCCCATTCCGGTTACGATGATGCGTCCACGGTCTGAGGTGGTCAGCAGCAGCAGTTCGACGGCGCGCGCAAATACCTCAGCCATTGGGCCTTCCAGGCGACGAGCCAGAGCTTCAAGCGCGGCGGCCTCGGTGCGGACCAGTGCTGCGGGCGTGTTGGGTTGGGCGTCCTTCATAGGATTGCTGGAATCCAGTATCGCTCTCTGCCTTGCTTCCTGCCAAATTGATTTAGAGCGATGGGCACTCAAATTCATGAACAGATAGAATGAAGTCAGCGCAACAGAATGCGCTTGAGGTCTGGTTTGAAGCGAAATCTATTTGTAATCGTGGTGGTGGTGGTGGCTCTCGCATCCATTGTGTGGGCGGGCATCACGAATTACCAGCGTCGCCGGGCCGAGCGTGCGCAGGTACTGGCCTCGCAGCCGGTTCTGGTGGCGGATGAAAGCGCAGAGGGTGGCGTGCGAATGAGTTCTGCGCTGGAGGGCAAGACTGCGCCGAACTTTACGCTGGTGGACCTCGACGGACACAAAGTTTCGCTGACCGATTACAAGGGCAAAGCGGTGCTGGTGAACTTCTGGGCTACCTGGTGCGGGCCATGCAAGGTCGAGATTCCGTGGCTCATCGAATTCAGAAATCATTATCGCGCCGAGGGCTTTGAGGTGCTCGGCATCAGCGAAGACGACCTCGACAAGGACGACAAAGCGAAGCTCAAAGACGAGCAGGCAAGCATCGCAAAGTTTGCCGCAGAGAACAGGATGGATTACCCGGTTCTGCCCGACGTGGAAGATGCAGCGGGCAGTTTTGGCGGCGTGGAGTCGCTGCCGGAGAGCTTCTACATCGGACGAAACGGCGTGATTGTAGCCAGCTTTATCGGACTCGATCAAAAAGCGGCGATGGAAAACAAGATTCAGAAAGCACTGGTGTCAAAGTAAATGCGCATTGCAATGTTGCTGTTTTTTGCTCTTGGTTGTACATCTCTGATTTCCGCGCAGATTGGCGATCGCGACCCCTTCGGCGGGGAGAAGCACAATCAGGTGGTTGCGTTAACCGCTCCAGTGGTTGCATACGTGCCAACGGGCAAAACCGCGATTGCGGAACTGCGCTTCCGGGTGCAGAAGGGATTGCACATCAACAGCCATACGCCGCATGACCACAACCTGATTCCAACCGGGATTACGCTTGCACCCACTGCGGGCGTGCAGGTGTTGGATTGGGCGTATCCGCAGGGCACGGATTATGCGCTGGCACTCCAGCCGAATTACAAACTCAGCGTTTATACCGGCGAGTTTGCAGTTCGTTTGCGAGTGAAGGTAACAGCGGCGGGAACACAGACAATTCCCGCAACGCTGCGCTATCAGGCATGTGATTCGAATGCCTGCATGCCGCCACGGAGTATGCCTTTCACCATTGAAATTACTGCAAAGTAGTTAGATTTCTGCGGTCGGGTCGGCCATCGTAATCAGGTTGGCGCTCTTGAGCCGCGAAATCACGCGCTCGCGTCCCAGTGCAACCATTACTGCAAAGAGGCTCGGAGCCACGCCCTGACCGGTGAGCGCAACCCGCGCGCCATTGATGAGCACTCCGGCCTTGACGCCCTTCTTCTCGGCAAAGGCGCGCAGAGTGGCTTCAGTGCTGGCCTCGGTGAACTCCTCGCCGTGCTCGTAGTAGTCGGCCAGTTCCATCAACAGAGGCTGCGTGGTCGGCTCCTTGAAGAACTTGGCGACGGCTGCCGGGTCAAACAAATACTCATCCACAAAGTAGGCGCTGAAGGCATTTGCAAAATCCTTCAGGCTGCGGGCGCGCGGCTTGAGCAGGTCAATGAGCACAGCAATCTCGTCCTCCGTGCGTTCGGGCTTGAGACCGACAGCATTCCACTCTTCTTCGATGAGCGGCAGCAAAGCCTCATTCGGATAGGCGCGGATGTACTCAGTGTTGAACCATGCCAGCTTTTCGTTGTTGAAGACGGCGTTGGATTTTGATATCCCATCCAGTGAAAAGAGGGAGATAATCTCCTCCTGCGAGAAGATTTCGCGGTCCTTGCCCTCGGCATTCTTGCCGGCCTGTCCGGCGCTCCACCCAAGCAGCGAGAGGAAGTTGCGGAAGGCTTCGGGAACAATTCCCATCTCCTTGTAAGCGATGACGCTGGTGGCTCCGTGACGCTTGGAGAGGCGCGTCTTATCGGGCCCAAGAATCAGCGGGACATGCGCAAAGATTGGCTCCGGCGCACCCAGTGCGCGATACTGCAAAACCTGTTTCGGCGTGTTTGAGATGTGATCGGCCCCGCGAATGATGTGCGTCAGGCGCATGTCCACATCATCGGCAACCACGCTGAGGTGATAGGTCGGGATGCCGTCGGAGCGCAGCAGGACAAAGTCCTCAAGCTCCTCATTTGCAAAGGAGACGGTTCCGAAGACAGCGTCGTTGAAACTGGTGGTGCCGCCTTCGGGGACAGCGAAGCGGAGCGCTGCTGGTTCGCCAGCCTGCTTGCGGCGGAGAACCTCTTCACGCGGAATTCGGCGGCAGCGGCCATCGTACTTAGGAGGCTTGCCAGCTACCTCTGCATCTTTGCGGCGCTGCTGCAACTCTTCCTTGGTGCAGAAGCAGTAGTACGCGTGGCCGCTCTCATAGAGCTTGGCTGCGGTGGCTGCGTACAGGTCCAGACGCTTCGATTGATAGAACGGACCCTCGTCCCAGTTGAGGCCGAGCCAGCGCATGCCTTCCAGAATTCCTTCGACCATCTCGTCGGAGGAGCGCTCAAAATCGGTGTCCTCAATGCGGAGGATAAGCGTACCGCCGGTGTGGCGCGCAAAGAGCCAGTTGAAGAGGGCTGTGCGCGCTCCACCAACGTGGAGGTAGCCGGTGGGCGATGGAGCAAAACGGACTCGGGGCTTCGGTGCTGTATCTGTAAGGGTCACTGTCACTCGTTGCGGCCAGAGGGCCATCTTTAATGCTAGCAGGAATGAGGATTTTCGATTGAGCTATTGAAATTGCAGGGAATGCACTGTTGGCATTGCGCGTTCCCATCCATTGAACGCTCTTCAGGAATAGACTCAAGAAAGAAGCAGATTACAAAACAATCGCATCAAACTCAGGGAAAGCAGCGGAATGGGTCTCGATCAATCGAAAAAAACAATATGGCTTGGCTATGCGGCCTGCGCTGCTGCCGGGAGCCTGTGGGGAACGGGCTTCTACTTCGGCAAACTGGCGCTCGCTGAGATGGCCGTGGGCCACATGGTTCTCTATCGCTTTCTCTTTGCCTGTCTGGGGTTACTGCCGGTTGCCATTCTGCGCCGAGCGCGACTGAGCGCAGGGGAATGGAGATTGCTGCTCTGGGCATCCTTCATGGGAATCCCGCTCCAGTTTCTCATTCAGTTTTATGGATTATCGCTGACAACCGTGAGCCACGCATCCCTGATGATCGGCACATTGCCCGTGATTCTCGCACTCGGTGCAACCATCTTTGCCGGGGAACGGTTGGATGGGATTGGCTGGCTGGCGCTGGTCGGCTCAGCGATTGGCGCGGCGCTCATCGTGCTGGGCGGCAAGCATGGGCAGGTTGATGGGCGGGGGCCGAGCCTGATTGGCGATCTGCTGGTTGTGCTTTCTCTGGTGATTGCGCTGGGCTGGATTCTGCTCAACAAAAAGCTGCTCATTACGCACTCGGCTGTTGTTGTCACCGCATATGGAATTCTGAGCGGAACGATGATGCTGCTTCCGTGGGTGCTCCTGCACGACGGCCCGCCACCTATTCAGGGCATCAGCCTGCGTGCATGGCTTGCGCTGGCAGCCAGTGGGCTGCTCTGCACCGCGACCACTACCTTTTTGTGGAACTGGGGGATTAACCATGTTCCGGCATCGCGCGCGGGAGTCTTTCTGAATCTGGAGCCAGCCATCGGGTCATGGCTTGGTGTGCAGTTGCTCGGCGACCGACTTGGCCCCTATGCATGGGTTGGCGGCGGATTGATTCTGGCTGCGGCCATTACGCTGACCACACGCGACCAGAAGGCCAACTCGGAGATGATTCTGGAGTAGTATGTTTCTGAAAAGTGAAATTTCAGGCGATGACCGGTGGACTTGAAGTGTAACCTGCATCACATTTCTGATTTTCCCCTCCAGATAGCATGGAGATACCATGAAGAGCCCTTATCAATCGAATTGTGACCGAGGTGCAAAGCAGCGCCACTTCCACGGGCACCTGTTCGTTGGACTCTTCTGTGCGGTTCTTCTGCTTGTCAATACGACACAGGGCTGTCTCGCAATTGAGCCAATTGCTGCCAGTACACAGGCCCAGCATTGTCTCATGCATCTGCATAGCGGCCATTCCTGCTGTCATCACCAGCCGCAAAAAAACTCTGGCGCAAGTGGCGTTCGCGAGTGCTGCATTACACAGCCAGCTCTGCCTTCCAGTGTTGCGCCGCAGCCGTTTCAGGGTGTTCAGGATGCGTCCATAGCGTTGCTGGTAACCCTTGAATTAAAACAATACTTCTGGCTGCATAATCCAGCCTTCTCCAACCCTCACCGAAGAGCCATTCTCGACCAGAAAGCTGATCTGCGCATCTAGAGCCATCCTTCTTCCTGCAAGCCTGATTCTGTGGGGATTTCTGTCCCTACCGACTATTTTTCTTTTACCAAGGAAGGATTTCATCATGCAAATTAAGCAAATTGCTCTTGTTTTGGCCCTCGCTTTTACCACTGTCCTTTATGCCGCGACTTCACCAGAGACCAAACTCTGTTGCAGCGATGCAAAATGTTCTGAGCAGTGTCAGAAGGGAAGCTGCACAAAGGATGCCAACGGCAACGTAACCTGCTGCAAAAAAGGTGTGGATGCCAAATCCTGTTGCGACAGCGCCAAGTGCGAACACCACACGGCGGGAAAAAGCTGCTGTGGAGGTAGCGCATGCAAGCACATGGACAAGTCGCAGCCAGGTGCTTAACGCTTCATCCTTCAATCTAAACAATAAAGAGCAGTCAGGCATTTTGCCTGGCTGCTCTTTTTGTTTGGATATTTACTTTCCTTACGACTCAAAGCTCAACTGCGTGTCAAAGAAGGGTGAAGTGGTCGGACGCGGCTCGCTGGCCAACTCAATTACAAGCCGCTCCAGCACCAGACACTTGTCCGGCGGCGAGGAACGCAGTTCTAGGTCGGCGCGGGCAATCAGTCGCAGAGCGCGGGTCAGTTCGCGGCGGCTTTTGTAGCGGCGTGCCTGACGGATCAGGTCTTCGGCTGCGAAGGGCGGCATTCGGAAGCCCTGCCACAGCGCCTGCCAGATGGCCCGCTGATCCCGCACATTTTTTTCGAGGATCACAAGCATCTGGCGGAAGGTACGGGCCAGCATGTACAGATGCCCGATAGCGGATTCTTCGCCGCCATCGGAGGCATTCAGCAATCCATGCAGCAACAGCAATGCGCGGGGCTTGTCCTTGGCGCTGATGGCGTCAGTCAGTTCGTAGAGCGAACGCTGCTTGGCGGCCAGCACCATCGTCTCCACATCGCCGAGTGTGACGCGGTGCTTTTCTCCCGCGTGCAGCACCAACTTTTCAAACTCGCTGGCAATCAGCATCATGTCTGCGCCAAGTGCATCTACCAGTTCGCGCGCGGCATCCTGCTCAAACTGAACCTCGCGCTCGGCAGAGGATGCGTGAAGCCATCGAACCGCATCGGCCTCATCCACGCGCGCCAGTTCAACAACACCACACCACTCGCCTAATGTTTCGCGAATGCGCTCGTAGCGATTTTTGTCGTCGAGTTCGATACGGCGCGGGTCAGAGGGAATGCGGAGATGGTCGGCAAGAAAAATCAGGACAGCGTCGGGGTTTGGCGATTTTCCGTACTGCTCCAGTGCGGCAAACTCATCTTTTTTTGCGCCGCGCTGATAGAGCAGCTTAATGTTGCGAACCAGAATCACCTGAAAGGGAGCCATCAACGAAGGCGTCTGGGCGCGGTCAATCACTTCGAAGATGCTGACCTCGGCCAGATCCAGATCGCTCAGGCAGAACTCACGTGTTTCGCGCGGAGCCAGTGCGGAGAGCGCAACGCGACGGCAGCGCTCTTGCAGGAAAATCTCATCCCCGGCCAGTACATAGCCGGGTTTGGTCTTGCCGGGGCCTTCGCGGACCTCTGCGACAAAACGCTCCATCGAGGCAAAACCTGCACCCCAGCGCGCGGCGCTCACGATTGACCTTCGAGTTGGGAAAGAAAATGCACTCTGCTCAACAGAATACCGCCCGCAAGGGGATCAAAGGCCAACAGGGGGAGTGGAAAACGAGGTACATAACTAAAAGGATTCCAGCAGATCGGAGACGAGCGAGGATGCAAAATCGCTGCTCAGACGCCGGATAGCAGCCGCGTCTTCCTCCAGAAAGTTCGCCACGCTGCTCGATGCTTCATACTGCTGGCGGAAGACGTAATCCGGATTGCGGAAGAGGATTCTCTGGTCGCGATCCTTCAATTCCACCGAGGCGTGAACGGTAATCAGGAAGCTGGAGGACTGGCCGGTGGTCGAGTTGTAGGTGAGCGGCACGACGGTTTGTTTGGTGATGATGCCGGTCAGCACAGCGTCGGCGGATTTTTCATTGCCGCGCGGCAGGACGCGCATTTTGGTGCGGTCCTCCAGTTCGCGTTGAATAGCCTCGGTGACCGCGACCTCGGTATGGTAGCTCTGCGTGTTGTTGCGGAAGATGGGGACGGCAATGCTGTGTACGCTCGAAGGCAGATGAGCAGAGGCTCCGGTGGTGTGGTAGCCGCAACCGGTGAACATGGATAGAGCCAGCAGCAACGGGATTGTGAGTTTAGCTTTCATTACACTTCGATTGTAGCTGTTAGCCGGTGGGGCTTTACAGCGCGTAAAACGCACTAAAGTTTCACGAAAGCATTATAGGGAGATCGTGGAGTGTCAGGGCACGACTTTAGTCGTGCCAATCAAGCACAAAACAGCTTCCGGCTTTAGCCGCCGCGGGGAATCAAACTTGTTGGAAAGGAATGCGTTTAGGGGCTGAAGCCCATTGATTTTATCGGTTGTCTTGCGGCACGACTGAAGTCGTGCCCTGATACATATGCAATGCCCTGACATACATACAATGACTCAAGGACTGATGTATTTTTTTGCGGTAAACAGAAAGAAGGCCATCCCGTGTGGGATGGCCTTCTTCCTGTTTGGCGTGATTGTAACTACATGTTGTCTGACAGAGCGTGTTGCCCGACAGAGCTTATGCCGGAGAAGGAGAACCCTCGACAAAGCCCGAACCACCTGCGCCGGACTCCGGCTTGAGCACCTGCTGAACGCTGCCACCGCCATCCGAGGGGGCAGAGAGCACCGACTTGAGCGGCGGCAGGGGCTTGCCTTCAATCAGCAACTGAATCTCGGCGGCGTCAATTGTCTCGCGTTCGAGCAAAGCTGCGGCGATGCGGTGCATCACATCCTGATTGGCCTCCAGAACTGTGTAGGCCTTTTTGTAGGATTCGTCCACGATGCGGCGAACCTCGCCGTCAATCTGGCGGGCAGTCTCCTCGCTGAAGTCGCGATGCTGTGCAATCTCGCGGCCCAGGAATATCTGCTCCTCCTTCTTGCCAAAGGTGAGCGGTCCGAGCGTGCTCATGCCCCACTCGCAAACCATCTTGCGGGCAAGGTCGGTGGCGCGCTCAATGTCGTTACCTGCTCCGGTGCTCATCTGGTGGAGGAATATCTCCTCTGCACAGCGGCCTCCAAAGAGGGTTTCCAGACGCGTTTCCAGATACTCGCGAGTGACGTTGTAGCGATCCTCCGGCAGATACACGGTGACGCCAAGCGCCATTCCGCGCGGGATGATGGTGACCTTGTGCAACGGGTCTGAGCCGGCCCTGAGTACAGAAACCAACGCGTGACCGGCCTCGTGATACGCCGTCACCTTCTTTTCGGCGTCGCTGAGCAGCATGGACTTGCGCTCGGCTCCCATCAGAACCTTGTCCTTGGCCTGCTCAAAGTCAAACATGGTGACTGATTTGCGATTGGCCCTTGCCGCACTCAGTGCTGCTTCGTTGACCATGTTCGCAAGATCGGCTCCGCTGAAGCCCGGAGTCCCACGCGCCAGCACCGGCAGATTCGTGTCCTCGGCAACCGGAACCTTCTTCACGTGTACGCGGAGAATCTCTTCGCGGCCACGCACATCGGGCAATCCCACTACCACGCGACGGTCAAAGCGACCGGGGCGCAGCAGGGCAGGGTCGAGAACATCGGGACGGTTGGTGGCAGCGACCAGAATGACGCCATCGTTGGACTCGAAGCCGTCCATCTCGACCAGCAACTGGTTCAGAGTCTGCTCGCGCTCGTCGTGCCCGCCGCCGAGGCCGGCACCGCGATGGCGGCCTACGGCATCAATTTCATCAATGAAGATGATGCAGGGAGCATTTTTTTTGCCCTGCTCAAAGAGGTCGCGCACGCGGCTGGCGCCGACGCCGACAAACATCTCGACAAAATCGGAACCGGAGATGGAGAAGAAGGGAACATTCGCTTCGCCGGCAACGGCACGGGCCAGCAGGGTTTTGCCAGTTCCGGGAGGGCCGACAAGCAACACGCCCTTGGGGATGCGCCCGCCAAGCTTCTGGAACTTCTGCGCCTCGCGCAGGAACTCGATAATCTCCTTCAGTTCTTCCTTGGCCTCATCTACCCCGGCCACGTCCTTGAAGGTGATCTTCTTCTGCTGCATGGAGAGCAAACGCGCGCGGCTCTTGCCAAAGCTCATGGCTTTGTTGCCGCCCGACTGCATCTGACGCAGCATCAGGAACCAGATGGCCACGATGAGAACCAGCGGTCCAAGCTGCAAGAGAATGGGCCAGAAGGAGCCGCCCTCAGGCTTGATATTTGTCTTGACGCCGGCTGCCGTCAGAGCTTTGTACATATCCGGGTAGTTTGAGGGAACGGTGACGTGGAAGCTCTCCTTCGCGTCGTTCTTGAGTTGGCCACGCACCTCGGTTCCAGAGACGGATGCATCCGCCACCTGCCCCTGCTGCACCTTATCCATGAAGGTGGAGAAGGGAATCTCCTGCTCATGGCCCATCGTGCCATTCTGCATGAGGAACTTCCATGCCAGCAGGCAGCAACAAATGATGGTGATCCAAATCAGGCTGTTACGAACGGTCGAATTCACCCGGAACCTCGCTTCTCAATCCAACCGGAATGCAAAGAAAAATTGCGTTCAGGATGGTAAACAAATAGACGCACTTCAGAGGGCAAAGGATTCTCTGCACACTCAGAAACAACTCGAATGCCTCCGCTCAAACGGCAGGGGAAGTCGGCACTCTGACTATCCATTCATTGTAACGCTTCGGCAAATTTGAGGCGGAGAATGCGGAAAAAAGCAGCAGAAAAGTTACTCTCTGAGTACCCGGGAAGCTCGGTTTCATTCCGGGAGCGGGAAAACTCCTTTTTTACTCATTCTTTTGGGCTTAGCGGCGAGCAGAGAATCCGCAAGCCCGGCTCCTGCTCCAGTTCGCAACCTTCGAGGGCTACGATTTTCCCCTGCCACTCAACCACTGGCCAGTCGGCCCGGTCAGAGCCGGAGACCTTCATCCGCTCCAGAACCTCTTTCACCTTGCGCGGACCCCGGCTGTAGCGAAGGGTTACACGGTCGCCAGCCCGCCAGGGGCGAATCTGGGCTGCGGGCTGCGCAGAGTCTGACTCGGCCAGCCACTCAGAGCCAAAGGCAACAACCCTGCCGGGGATGGGCAGCGTCACTGCTGCCTGCGGGGCAGCAGTGGGCACGGCAGAGACCAAACGCAGTTCGCGGGCAGTGCGTTCGGCCAGCACTCCGCAGCCAAGATCGAGTTTTGACCCGGCGCGCCCCCTGACGGCCAGTTCGCAAAGAGCTTCCGTGTGAAAGAGGTCCAGTTCGACGCCCTTGCGCCCGGCAGCAGCGCGCAGAATTCTGCGCAGCAGCGCCAGAGGGAGCGGATGCAGGCGAGTGACATCCATCGCAATCCGGTCGCCATTGCCTGACCTGCCCCCGCCACGCACCGGCGACCCCTCCAGCAATAATTGAGGCAACCGGCGCTCGACCTCTGCCTGCCACCACGCCTCTTCGTCGCGAGCAAGCAGGGCCATTCCGGCAAGATGTTCGCTGATACGCGGGTTATAGGTGGTGAGCAGCGGCAATAATTCGTGGCGGATACGGTTGCGGGTGTAAGCCGTATCAAGATTGCTGGCGTCCTCGCGCCAGCTTTGCCCGAGCAACGACAGATACTGCTCAATCTCAGCGCGACGAGTGCCGAGCAGGGGGCGCAGAATACGTCCGGCCTGCAACTCGACCACGGGGTGAATCCCGCCGAGCCCTTCTGTCCATGCGCCGCGCAGGAGCTTGGCCAGCAGCGTTTCGGCCTGATCGTCGAGGGTGTGCGCGGTGGCGACGGCATCAACCGCGCCCGCTGCCATCAGCCTCTCGAACCACTGGTAACGCAGGCGCCGCGCGGCCTCCTCAAGGCCCTCGCCGGCAAGTGCGGCCTCTTGGGGGACGTTGATGGAAGCGGTATGGAAGCCCAGGTGCAGGCTTGCGGCCAGTTCCTTGACAAAGCGGGCGTCGGTGTCGGCCTCGGCTCCGCGAATGCCGTGATTCATGTGCGCGACCGAGAGCGCCAGCCCGAGTTTCGCAGCCTCAGCCGCCAAAATTCGCAGCAGAGCAGTCGAATCCGCCCCGCCGGAGACGCCGACAGCAAGGCGCATCCCAGCCGAGAAGAGCGAGCGATCCAACGTCAGAGTTGCAACTTTTGGGGCCATCAGAGGCAAGTTTACGCTGAAACTTGTATACTCTGCTGGCTATGCAAGTCTTTGTGATACTTCCCGCAGCGGGCATGGGAACGCGGATGGCAGCATCCCAGCCTAAACAGTTTTTGACGCTCGCCGGCGTGCCGATCCTCATCCACTCCCTGCGTGCCTTTGCCGCCGTCGAGCGTGTGGCCGAGATTGTCGTAGCGGTTCGCAGCAACGAGATGCAGCGTCTGCGCGAGCAGGTTGCCGAGTACAGATTGACCGACCGGGTGCGCATCGTTGAAGGCGGAGACAAGCGTCAGGACTCGGTCGGCAACGCTCTGGCCGCGATTCCCGCCGCTGAGGACGATATCGTTCTGGTCCACGATGCCGTGCGTCCGCTGATTGACCCGGCGACGATTGATCGCACCATTGACGCGGTTCTTGAGCACAATGCGGCGATTGTCGGCCTGCCTGCCATTGACACCATCAAGCAGGTGGAGCGCACCGCTCATGGGGCGCTGATTACGGCCACCATTCCCCGCGAGTACATTGTGCAGGCGCAAACGCCGCAGGGCTTCCGTTATGGACTGCTGAAGCGCGCCTACGCCGAGGCTGCCGCTGATGGATTTGTGGGCACAGATGAGGCGTCTTTGATTGAGCGCTCCGGTGCGCCGGTTGCAGTGGTCCCCGGCTCACAGGTTAATCTGAAGATTACACAGCCGGGCGATATTGAACTGGCGGAGTTCTACCTGAGGCAGCGCAGCAAACTATGACGACACGCATCGGATTCGGCTGGGACTCTCATGCATTCAAGCCCGGTGTGCCTCTGCGCATTGGCGGACTCAGTCTCGACCACCCGCAGGGCCTCGCCGGTCACTCCGATGGCGATGTGCTGCTCCACGCCATTACGGATGCGCTTCTGGGCGCAGTTGCTGCCGGGGACATCGGCACATTTTTCCCGCCGGGTGACCCGCGATGGAAGGATGCCGACTCAGCCATCTTCCTGAACCTTGCTCTCGAAGAGATTCAACATGCGGGCTACTGCGTTGGCAATGTGGATGTGTCGTTGATTCTTGCGCAGCCAAAAATCTCACCCATTGCCGGAGAGATGCGGGCTCGAGTTGCGGAGTTGATGAACATCAACCTCGACCAGATCAGCATCAAGGCCAAGACGCCGGAGGGGCTCAATCTGGATCATGTGGCGCAGTGCCATGCGGTTGTTTTGCTGGAACAGGTATTGGACCCGAACGAGCTTAAGAGCCTGAGCGCAGTGGCCGAAAACCAGCGTCAGCTTGAGGATGTGGTCGAAGACCTGCTGAGTTCGGTGCATGGGGTTCCCAAACGCCGCCAGCACACGCCAATCTTTGACACGGAAGATATTACGTAATTTTTCAGGACTGACAAAACGGCCTCCGCTGCTGCGGAGGCCGTTTTGATTGCGCGATGGATTCTTTACCAGACGCGGCACTGCTTGACCGGATACATCGGCTGGCCGGGCTTGCAGCCAAATGCCATGCCAAACTCCGGGAAGTTAGACACAACACCGTTGATGCGGATGAAGTCCGGCGAATGCTCGTTGGTCAGCACCTGCTTGCGGAGATGCTCCGGACGCGCATTGCCGCACCAGTTCTGCGCATAGCCGAGGAAGAACTGCTGCGAAGGCGTGTAGCCATTGGTGCGCATCGCCATGTTCGTCATGGTTGCAGCAGCGCGCGCGTAAAAGGCCATCAGAGCCAGACGAAGTCCGCCGTTGTCTGCGGTATTTTCACCGAGTGTCAGGTCGCCCTTCACCTTCAGATCATCAATGGCCGTGAAGCTGGAGTACTCATCAACCAGACACTTGGTGCGCTCCTCAAAGCGCTTGCCATCCTCCGGTTGCCACCAGTCCTTCAGGTTGCCGTTGCCGTCGAACTTGCGGCCCTGATCATCAAAGCCGTGGGTCAGTTCGTGGCCCATGACAGCGCCGATGTGCCCGTAGTTGGTGGCATCGGCGGCAGTGGCATCATAGAAGGGCGGTGCCAGAATCCCGGCAGGGAAGTTGATGTCGTTCATGCTGGGGTCGTAGTAGGCGTTGACGGTGGGCGGCGTCATGCCCCATTCATCGTGATTGACCGGTTTGCCAATCTTATTGAGCTGGTAGTCCATCTCAAAGGCTCTGGCGCGAACCAGATTCCCGAATGCGTCCTCGCGATCCACGGCGAGCGCAGAGTAGTCGCGCCACTTGTTGGGGTAGCCAATTTTATCTGCGATCTTGTGCAGCTTTTCCTTGGCCATAGCGCGGGTCGGCGGGCTCATCCAGTCCAGATGGTCAAAGTCCTCTTCCATCTGTTTTTCAATCTGCTCAATCAGCGCAACCGTATCTTTGCGGCGCTCGGCAGGGAAGTATTTGGCTACGTAGAGCTGGCCGAGAGCCTCGCCAAGATAGTTGTCCGTAGCATCCGAACAGCGCTTGGCGCGCTCCTTTTGAGCCGGGGTTCCATCCAGCTTGCGCCGGTAAAAATCGAAGGCTTCGTCGTCAAATGCCTTAGGCAGGTTGGACGCAAAGCTGTCTGCAAGATGTGCACGCAGATAAGCCTTGATGGTGTCGAGCGAGGCTGCTCCGACAGCCTTATCCATCCCCTTGAAGAAATTTGGGGCAGCGATATTGGCGGTCAGTACGGCTGGCGATCCAACTTTTTGCAGGTAGAGGTTGTAGTCGAAGCCCGGGGAAAGCTCCGAGAGCGCCAGAAGAGACATGGGGTGGTAGACATTGGCCGGATCACGTCGTTCGACGTTGGTTTGAGAGGCTTCAGCCAGTTGCGTTTCAAATTGCAGAATGGCTTTGGCCTCTTCCGTTGCCTTCAGTTGCGTATCGCCAAGCAGCACCAGAACTTTGGTCAGATGGGCAACATACTGGTCGCGAATCAGCTTGCTGTGCTCATCGGCGCGGGTGTAATAGTCACGCTCCGGCAAGCCGAGACCGCCCTGATCGAGCGTCAGAATCTGCTGTGTGGCGTCTTTGAAGTCCTGCTGCTCGCCGACATCAAAAAGAACATCCACGCCCAGTCGCTTGAGGCTGGCCAGTTCTGCGGTCAGCTCAGATTTTTCCTTTAGCTGGCTGATTGCAGCAAGGTAAGGCGTGATGGGCTTGAGTTTGTTGGCCTCAATTGTTTTGGTGTCAACGCAGGCGGCGTAGTAGTCGCCGACCTTTGTTTCCAGTGGCGTGCGTGTCGGGTCTGCGGCGGAGACCTTGTCCAGAATCCCCATCAGGTACTGCTGCTGCACCAGATACAGGTTCATGAACTGATTCATTGAGGCCTGATCGTTTGGAATGGGATGCTGTTTGGCGTAATTGCCGCAGGCGTATTTTGCAAAGTCCACGCAGGGGTCGGCAGTCTTGTCTATGGCCGAGGCGTCGTAGCCGGGAATCGGGGTGGCCGGAGTGCTTTGTGAGAGCACTGCGGCAGGCGTAACCAGAAGAGCGGTCGCAAACATCAGGTGACAGAGAAAGCCAGAGTTCGTACGCATGTAAGAAAAATCCTCCAGAAACATTGGCGAGCAGAGCCGGGGCTCGTCAGAACCCTCCCTGCAACGTCAGGAATCAATTGTAGCGGCTTCCATTGTAGTTCTGGGCGGTCTTGAATTGCCGTCAGCCGAGTACGGGGCCTGGTGTCTCTTTTCTATCCCAGGGAGCCTGTGCGGGTGTACTTTTATAGTTGGGAGTTTTTGAGGGTTTTTATCTGTGCGCAAGTATCATGCCGCTGCCGCCAGCGACCGGGGAAAGAAGCGCGGGGACAATCAGGACTATTACGGCTACTCGCTGGATGCGGGCGTTTTTGTCGTCTGTGACGGCATGGGCGGCGTCAGCGGCGGAGCTCTCGCCAGCCATATTACGGTTGATACCGTGCTGCACTCGGTTGACAGCAGCTCCGGTCATTGCTGCCGGGAGCAATTGGAAGCAGCCATCCGTACGGGAAATCGCGAGGTTTATCGCAGGTCTCAGGCTGAGCCACGCTACTCCGGCATGGGAACGACGCTGGTGGCACTGGCAATCGAAGGCGGACATGTATGGGTGGCTAATATAGGCGACAGCCGATGTTACCGCTTCCGCAATGGGGCGCTGGAGCAGCTTACGCAGGACCACTCGCTGGTCGAAGCGCAAATACAGATGGGCCGGATGACCGCCGCCCAGGCCGAACGCTCACCGCTCAGGAATGTAATTACCCGCGCTGTTGGAACTCAGCCTGAGGTTCTTGCTGATATTACCGAATATGAGGCTGAACCGGGTGACATCTTTCTGCTGGCCAGCGACGGACTGACCAAGGAATTGTGTCAGGAGGAGATTTGCTCGCTGATGGCTAAGAGCAGCCTCCATCCGGCAACGCGCTGCCTGCAACTGGTAGCTGCTGCCAATCAGGCTGGCGGACGCGACAATATCACTTGCCTGATTGTTCAGGTTATCGGTTAGTTTTCGCTTCTTCCTGCTCCGAAAAATCTCACCGCAACTTATTTTTCTTTTTTCTGTCCATTCCTTTAGCGGTTCTGGCTGCTTGTGTCTCATTATGACCAGTTAGTGATCCTCAAGCGTGTCAGTATAGCCGCAAAGTAATTTCACACGGGCAAAGGTATTGGAGACGACATTGGACAGGAAGAGAACCAATCGAGCCCTGATACAGAGATGCCGTATCTCGCTTGCCCTTCTGTTCCTACTTTTGTTCGGTTCCCATTGTGCAAAGGCCGATATTTTTGTGCTCATCAGCGAGCCCTATGGAACCTACGGACGCCTGACTCCCACTGGACACTCTCTGATTGGTTTTGACCGTATCTGTGCCGCCGGGCCGACAAGGCTTCGCCTGTGCCGTGCCGGGGAGGTGGGCGCGGTTATCAGTCGCTACCACGAGATTGGCAGTTATGACTGGCTGGCGATGCCGCTGATGCCCTATCTCTACGGCGTGAAGGATGCATCGGAAGTGCCGCAATACGCTACGCGCGCCTTTGTAAAGCAGACGCGCGATGCTTACCGGCGAGAGTATCTGGAGGCAATTGCTCCCGACCAGCCCGATGGCAGTGCGCCCAATGGCAATTGGTATGAACTGGTAGGTTCTGCCTATGATCGCAGCATTCACGTCTTCCGCCTGCCTTCCACACTGGAACAGGATGAGACGTTGATGCGTCGGCTCAATGACAGTCCCAACAAAACCCGCTACGCCCTCTTTGACAATAACTGCGCTGATTTTGTCAGGGAGATACTTGATCGGATTTATCCGGGACTGGTAAAAAGGCAGTTTTTTCCTGATTTGCGTATTGTTTCGCCTCGGCTGATTGCCCAGCGCATCACGAACTATTCCAAAAAACACCCGGAGATGAAGCTGGAAGCATGGACCATACAACAGGTTCCCGGCGAGAATGCCCGCAGCCGCAAGCTGCATGGGCCAAGCGACGCATTATTGGTCAGCGCCTATGCGGTTCCCTTCTGCTTTATTGTTCCGGTGGCCGCAGAGCAGATGGCGGTCAGTTATCTGTGGCATGGCAGGCCGCCGATGTATCCAAATACAGCCCCGGTGCTGGATGCCAAATCAACAGAGGCGGAGATTGAGCAGCCCTCGCTGGTGGAAAGAATTCAGATGAATGGATACCCGCACTCCAAACCGGCTCAACCCGCCAAATTTTCGCCTGACCCCGCCACTCCATCTCCGGTCAGAGATGCTGCCACAGTTACAGACAAGTCCGGCACCAAATAAATTTGATTCCGCGGATACGGGGTCTGATCTTCCACAGGCAATGGTTCGTAGCAGATACCGATTTCGGGCTATCCTTAAAGCATGGCGAGCGTGACGGTGTTGTCGAGTGGTTCCAGGGGTAACAGCACAATTGTCGCCAGTTCGAAGACAAAGATTCTGGTAGATGCTGGACTTAGCTGTCGCGAACTCTTCAAGCGGATGCGCGAAGTTGGCGAGGAGCCGGAGTCGCTCGACGCCATCGTTATCACCCACGAACATCAGGATCATGTGCAGGGCGTTGCCGTAACAGCACGCAAATTGGGAGTGCCGGTTTACTTTACCGAGATGACGCATCGTGCCTGGATGCGCTGGATGATGCCGCAGAAGCGGCTGACCTACGCCGATTGGCTGGAGCAGCGACGCAAGGAAAAAGAAGCCAAAACCGTGCTGCAAATTGCTGCTGCAGAAGCGGTTAGCACAGAGGCCGAGCAGGCGGCTCCGGCAAAGGGTGATCCGTGTGCGTTGCCGGGAGTTGAGTTTTTCTCCGCAGGGGAACAGTTCGAGATCGGCGATATTGCCGTGACCCCCTTTACCATCCCCCACGATGCGGCAGACCCGGTAGGGTTTGTCTTTGTGGCGGATGGGGTCAGAATGGCGATTGCTACCGATCTTGGCTATATGCCGGCCAATGTGCAACAGCATCTGAAGCACTGTGACCTGCTGATGATTGAATCCAATCACGATCTGGATATGCTGCGGGACGGGCCGTATCCGTGGAGCGTGAAGCAGAGAGTGTTGAGCCGCGTGGGGCATTTGTCGAATGATGCAATGGCAGAGTTTCTTTCCAAGGGGTACGACGGCCATGCCGAATATTTGATTCTGGCGCACCTGTCGGAGTCGAATAATCTGCCGGAGTTGGCCCGCATCAGCGCGGAAAAGGCATTAAACGAGCGTATGTCCTTGATAAATAGTCACTTGAGGGTTGCGTCTCAAAATGAGCCAATCCCTGCCGTCCATTTATGAGAAAAGCGATATAATGTAAACTGTTTAGTAATATTCTTGCAATACCACTTCTCGTCTTCGTTGCGGTTTTCTGTTTCATGGCGTAGCGGGTACGAGCAACAGCTTCATGAGGGATAGTAGTTGTATGGCGAAGTCAGAAACATCCTGTACAGACCGAGTCGTCGGAGCCATTCTTTCAAGTTGGCGATATGATATCTCGGGGATCAGTCCGGAGATGCGTCGCGACTATGAGCAGCATCTGAATGAGTGTGAGCATTGCAGAGGGCGTCAGAGCCTGCACCGCAAGATTGATGTATCGCTGGCTGGGTTTACCTTTGCAGCGGTTTTACTTTCGCTGATTGCGCTGGCGCTTATTTACCGCGTACAGCCGCTTCAGAACTGGGTGATTGCAGGTCTCCACCTCCAGAGCCTTCCCTTTGTGCTTTCGCTGAAGGCGATTGCCGTCGGCGGCGTGATTGTTTCGATTGTGGCCTTCCTGCTGGTGACCATGATGACGCCTGCTCCGGTCTACCTGGGCGGAGTGGCCATGGCTCACGCACGCGAGCTGCAGGAGCGGATTCCCAAGGAGTTTCGCCGCTTTCCGCGCGATCTCTAACGCAGATTGATTTGAACAAAAGGCCTCCGAATTTTCGGAGGCCTTTTGCTTTGCCCGAGGATGGAATTTGATTCCCGGAGCGCGGCTGGTATGGTGTTCTGCGGAGGGTTTTTGCGATGCGGAGTGCTCTGGGTCGGGTGGTACTTGTTCTTGGGATTTTTGTTGTGTTTGCAACTGCTGGTTATGCTGACTCTCTGGTGCTGAAGACGGATGAGGGCAGGGTGCAGGGCAAAGAGATCAATCAAGGCAAGGTTCACGCTTTTTTGGGAATGCCCTATGCTGCTCCTCCGGTAGGAGAGTTGCGCTGGAAGGCTCCTCAGGCAGTGGCTGGTTGGAAGGGAACGCGCGATGCCACGCGGTACGGTGCTCCCTGCGCGCAGGGCAAACCGTATGACGACATGATTTTTCAGGATGCGGAACCGAGCGAGGACTGCCTTTTCCTGAATGTCTACACACCTGCCGACGCCACAAAGAAGAGCAATCTGCCGGTGATGTTCTGGATTCACGGCGGTGGCTATGGGTATGGTTCCAGTTCTGAACCTCGCCACAACGGGGATTCCCTTCCCACCAGGGGCGTGGTGCTGGTGACTATCAACTATCGTCTGGGCCCCTTGGGATTTCTGGCGACCGAGGAACTGGCGAAGGAGGGCAAGGGCGCGGCAGGAAACTACGCGCTGATGGACATGATCGCCGCGCTGCAATGGGTGCAGAGGAACATAGGAAACTTTGGCGGCGATGCAGGCAATGTGACAATCTTCGGCGAGAGTGCCGGTTCCTTTGCCGTGAGTACGCTGATGGCTTCGCCAGCCGCGAAGGGGCTCTTCCACAAGGCAATTGGCGAGAGTGGCGGAGCGATGGGTGTAGGCATTCTTGTGACGGATTCGCTGGAGGCCAGGGAGAAACGCGATGCCAAATGGGTTGCTTCGATGGGAGTGAGTACTCTCTCGGAGTTGCGGGCGCTGCCGTGGACAAAGCTGGTGGTTCCGGCAAATTCGGTCAAAGTGTACAAGTTCTATCCGGTGATTGACGGCAAGGTGTTGACTGAGCCGATTGCGGATACCTACGCGGCAGGGCGGCAGGCGCACATTCCGCTGCTGGTGGGATGGAACCGCGACGAGAGCGGCTACTCCGACAAGACAATTACCAGCGAAAAATGGAAGGCAATGGCTGAGGAAAAATTCAAAGACCGAGCAGCGGAGTTCCTGAGCCTCTATCCGGGCAGGACCGATGCAGAAGCCATGCGCTCAGCAATTGATTATGGCGGGGATATCTTTATCTCCTTTGGGACATGGAAGTGGATGGAAGCGCATCGCAAGACCGGGGAGTCGCCCGTCTATCGCTACCATTTTGAGCTGGGGGCTCCGCCGAACAAGGCACGTCCCGTTTCCTATGCCTACCACTCGGATGAGATTTCGTATGTCTTTGGCACGCTCGATGAGCGTCCTCATACGGATTGGCGGCCTGAGGATCGCAAACTCAGCGAAGAGATGATGAGCTACTGGACAAACTTTGCGCGGACAGGCGATCCAAACGGGCCGGGGCTTCCGGCGTGGCCAAAATTGGATGCAAGGGACTCGCTGATCCATCTGGACAGCACAATCACCAGCGGGCCGGATACGGTGAGAGCGCGGTATGAGTTTTTGGAGAAGTTTTGATTTTAACTTGACAAGTTCGCAAATTGCGAACTTAATAGGAGTAGGGCTTTGCATGTAATATGCCGCAAGAAGTTGCTCGAAGCCGCGGTGGAGCATGGGGATATATCCGGTCCTCTGGATGCCTGGTATCGCATTGCCAAAAAGGCCGAGTGGCGATCTCCTGAAGAGGTGAGGCGGACCTTTCCCTCGGCGGATGGAGTGGGAAGGTTCACGGTTTTCAATATCAAAGGGAATAGTTTTCGTTTGATTGTTGAGATGAACTTCAAAACAGGGCGCGTTTACATTCGGCATGTACTGACCCACGCCGCATACGACAGGGAGGGATGGAAGCGATGAGCGCACTTGCACTGAGTCCGGCCTATGCTGCTTTGCTGGCGAAGTTTCCTCCTCGTGTGATTCGAACTGAGGCGCAGAACGAGGCCTATATTCAAGCGCTTTATGAGTTGGAGAAGCGACAGTCGAAGTGGACTCCGGAAGAGGCGGAACTGGCCGATCTTTTTACTTTACTGATTGAGGATTTTGAAGAGAAAAATTATCAATTGCCCAAATGCTCGCCGGTGGAGTTTCTCAGTTTTTTGATGGAGCAGAACGGGCTTCGCCAGAAGGATTTAGTGGATGTATTTGGATCGCCGAGCATTGTCTCCGAGGTACTCGGCGGCAAGCGGGAGTTGAACAAGGAACAGATTCGCAGGTTGAGCGAGCGCTTCCATGTCTCCCCGGAATTGTTTTTCTAGTTGGCCTGCAATCCACCCGTCAGGCTGCTGACCTTATCAATGTGATGTGAGCGACACCAGCCTTTGAGGCCGTTGGCGATGCGCTCGACGGCTCTGGGATCGGCGTAGCTGGCTGTGCCTACCTGAATGGCTGTTGCTCCGGCAAGCAGGAATTCGACGGCATCCTCGGCCGTTGCGATTCCACCCATACCGATAATCGGAATCTTGACGGCCTTGGATACTTCCCAGACCATGCGGAGCGCAAGGGGCTTGATGGCCGGGCCGGAGAGTCCTCCGGTGTTGTTGGCGAGGACAGGACGCCGGGTTTCGGCGTTGATGGCGATTCCCAGAAATGTGTTGACCAGCGAGATGGCATCGGCGCCAGCGTCAACTGCGATCCGCGCCATCTGTGCGATGGAGCCGACATTGGGCGAGAGCTTTACGACCAGCGGGCGATAGCTGATTTGCTTGACGCGACGGACCAGATGCTCCAGCATTCCGGCATCTGCACCAAAGCTCATACCGCCCATGTGAGTGTTGGGGCAGGAGACATTCAGTTCATACGCGGCAATGCCGGGGGCCTCGTTAAGGCGCTCGATGACGGCGACGTAGTCCTCTTCGGTGTAACCGAAAACGTTGACGAAAACGGCTGCACGATAGCGTGCAAGCGGCGGAAGCTTGACACGCAGAAACTCGTCTACGCCAAGATTCTGGAGGCCGATGGCATTCAACATGCCGCTGGCCGTGGGCACAATGCGCGGGGCGGGATTTCCGTCCAGAGGCTGGAGCGAGATGCCCTTGGTGACGATGCCGCCGATCTTATTCAGCGAGACAATCTCTTCGAATTCGATGCCATAGCCGAAGGTTCCGCTGGCGGCGATGACCGGGTTGGTCAGCGGAATGCCGGCCAGCTTCACGCTCATGTCTGGTTTCACTTTGCGCTTGTGCCTTCCAATGTTGTGGGCTTAAGAGCCTGTGTGAGAATCTTCCCGACCGAAGCCGAGGGCTGATTGATGCCCAACAGCGAGGCCAGTGTTGCTGCCAGGTCTACCGGGGCTACACGTCCGCGATAGACGCCGGGCTTGAAGGCCGCGCCGTAAAAGGCCAGTGGAACATGGCGGTCATAGCTGTATGGAGTGTAGTGGTTGGTCTGGATGCTGCCAAAGAACTCCTGCTGATAGGCGTCGGGAATCAGCATGACCCACCATCCGCCATTCGGCGAGTAGCTGTGCGCAAGCAGGTGGCCCAGTTCATTCTGCGGATAGCGGCCCTCGGCCATATCCACCTTGGTGTAGCTGCGGAAGATGGCCGGTGTCGGCGGCAGGCGATGATCGGCAGGGATGGGCAGGTGTTTGCTTTCCAGCGGCTGGAGCGGCGGCGGCTCGGCTGAGGTTTCTTCCGGTTTGGGCACCTGTGCGGCAATGGCTGCGAGAGCCAGATCGCGTACCATCTTCTCGGCCTTTTGTTCGTCCACGCCAACCTGCAGGAAGGCTGGGCCGTTGAGCGCGATGTAGGGCAGCTCCGGCGCGGGATGGATGAAGGTGAGGGGTTTGTTGGATATCCTCTTCACAAACTCGTCGTTGAGATGTTTGTTGATCTCTTCTGCAACTGTATCCAGATGAATGGTCGCAGCATTGATGCCAAGCTTTGCGGCCTGTGAGGGAACAGGGCCGATGCCGTGGTCCGCACTGAAGGCGATGACAACATTTGCAAGGCCGATGTTTTTGTCGAGCCATGTAAAGAAGCGGTCGAGGTCAACATCGAGTGCGTCAACCATCATTTTTTCTGAGGGTGAGTCCGGGCCCATCTGATGGCCGAGGATGTCGTGGGCAGAGAGCGAAAGCGTGAGCATGTCGGTAACGCCATCGGGATTGGCGCCGAGATGCTCTCCCTTGATGAGGGCTTCGGCAAAGTCAATCTCGTAGGTGTTGGCAAGGGGCGTACGGCCAACCATCTCGTAAAAGTTGGTTCCGTCTGCAAAGGATTGTTCGCCGAATTTTTCTGCTTCGCCGCTGGCGTTGAAGGCCACTGCCCACTCTGGAAGCTGATTGGTGTAGTAGGTGGAGGTGATGAAGTGTCCGCTGGCAGGGTTAATCCAGAAAGCTGCATTGGCGGCCTGACCGGCAGGCAGGATGGAGGCGCGGTCTTTCAAGGAAATGCCATAAACACGCGCTTTGCCCTCGGTAGCGAGGCGTAGCTCGTCGCCGACGGTGGATGCCCTCAGGTTGCGTGGAGATTGGCCGGGGAGGTAATCAAGCGCCCAGGGCGGAGCAGAGGGCTGTTTGGACGGGATGCTGGAGTCCGGCAGGCCGACAACCTTGTAGCGCTCGTCGTCTACCGAACTGACGACGTGCGATTGAAAACGGTCGAGATCCCACCAGTCATTACTGGCAATGCCGTGGCCGTCTGTATATGCGCCGGTGCCCAGGGTGGCGTGTCCGGGTGCGGTCTTGGTGTTTGCGTACTCGTAGTAGCAGTCGGGGAAGTAGGCTCCCTGCTGGGTGAACAGGCGGAATCCGTTGCCTTTGAAGTCGGCGGCGTAACGCTCCAGCATGTCGCCCCGAAACTGGTCTATGACCAGAAGAACAACGAGTTTGGGATGGGCGTCATATGCCTCGGCCTGTGCTGGAATTGCGGGCAAAAGCGCAAGGGCAAAAGCGAGGGAGGCAACAAAAAACCGGCGGATTGCAGGAAGGATTTTCATAGCGTGATCAGTATCGCCTGAAAGTGGCTAAGAGAATGTTAACAAGGGAGCCGAAGGGGCGCGCGAAAAAGGGTGGGATGGCGCGGAATGGAGTGCTGGCTTGGAGTGAAAGACAACAGCGGATTCCTCCGTTTTACTGCAGAATGACAAACAGGAGTGACGCGAAAGGGCAAACAAGAGTGATGCGAAATAACAAATTCTGGGGCCATGTCGGGTAAACTATAAGCTCATGCATGATCTTGGATTTGTACGAAGCAATCTGGAACTGGTAAAGGCGAAGCTCGCGGCACGTGGGGCAAATCCCGACGAGTTGCTGGGAGACTTCCAGACCCTGGACAAAGAACGTCGCGAGGCGATTCAGCGCGCAGAGACACTGAAGGCCAAACGCAATGAGCTAAGCCAGCAGGTGGGCGCGCTGAAGAAGGCCAAACAGGACGCAACGGTTCTGATGGATGAGACACGCGCTCTGAAGGATGAGATTGAACATCTGGAGACCGATGCCGCCGGACTCGACGAGCGGATGCGTTCGGTTCTGGAACGGATTCCCAACCTGACCCGCGATGAGGTTCCCGACGGGAAGAGCGAAGCCGACAATGTTGTCGTCAAGGAGTGGGGAACGAAGCCCGGATTCGATTTTGAGCCGAAGCCGCACTGGGAGGTGGGCGAGGCACTGGGGATTCTGGACCTGGAACGCGCAGCCAAGCTGAGCGGCGCTCGCTTTGCGGTTTACATGGGCGCAGGTGCGCGGCTGGAACGGGCACTGATTAACTTCATGCTGGATACACATACGCGGGAGCACGGCTACACAGAGGTTCTGCCGCCCTTTATGGTCAACAGCAAGTCGCTCTATGGGACCGGACAGTTGCCCAAGTTTGCCGAAGACCTCTTCCGCTGCGGCGAGGGGCCTGAGGATAAGGGATTTGAGCCGGGAGTCTACCGGGACAGCGATCACTGGCTGATTCCGACGGCAGAGGTGCCGGTCACGAATCTCTATCGCGATGAGACGCTGGAGGAGGCACGGCTGCCGCTCCTGCTGACGGCTTATACTCCGTGCTTCCGTGCCGAGGCCGGGGCCTATGGCAAGGATGTTCGCGGGATAATCCGGCAGCATCAGTTTCAGAAGGTCGAGTTGGTGAAGTTTGTGCGACCAGAGGAGTCGGACGCTGAGCACGAAAAACTGACACGCAATGCCGAAACGATTCTGGAAAAGCTGGAGTTGCCTTATCGCAGGATGCTGCTTTGTGCGGGCGATACAGGCTTCAGTTCGGCAAAGACGTATGATCTGGAGGTCTGGCTACCGGGACAAGGACTGTATCGCGAGATTAGTTCCTGCTCGAACTTTGAGGCATTTCAGGCTCGGCGCGCAAACATCCGCTTCAAGCCAGCGGGCAAGGGCAAGGCTGAACTGCTGCACACGCTCAATGGCAGCGGGCTGGCAGTAGGGCGTACGTGGCTGGCGATTCTGGAGAACTACCAGCAGGCCGACGGCAGCGTTCGCGTGCCGAATGCGCTGGTGCCGTACATGGGCGGAGAGAGGGTGATCCGCAAATGATGAAAACCATCAAGAGCTACTTCTACTGGACGCATGAGCGCGGCAGCCTTCACTATGACGTGCTGGTGACCTTCATTCTGCTCTTCATCTTTATTACGCCGCATCTGTGGAATTACGGCGAAAAGACCGCGATGGGCAGTGAGCAGGTTCCGCAGGTAATGGTGGAGGGCGACGGTGGCAGAGGATTGATCTTTACGGTTCATGTTGCGGATGTCCATCAGAAACCGGATGAAGAAACGCTGAAACCGGCACTGCATCGGGCGATCCATCCACTGGTGGGCGATGCGGTTCTGATTACGTACTTCGAGCCTGTCAAAAATGCACAGGGCGTGACGACGGATTACCGCGTTTGGGCCCATCGCTAATCGAAAAGGATTGAGAGAGATGTCGAAAAAGGTTTTGGTGGTTCTGTGTTTGTTTTTTGGGTCGCTGATTGCTCAGGCTGCAACTCCGGCAGAGACGGCGCAGGTTTTGCGGCAGTTGAATGATGCAGCGAAGAACTTTCACACAGCCAAAGCAACTTTTTCATGGGTTGAAACAAGAACCCTGCCTATTCCGGATGAAGTAACACAGAATGGCAGTATTGCATTCAAACGCGAAGGCGGTTCGATAGAGATGGCTGCTCATATTCTGGGCAGTGATGGCAAAGTTGCCAAGGAATTGGTCTATACCAAGGGAGCGCTGAATGTTTACGAGCCGAATATCAAACAACTTTCTGTCTATACAGCGGGTAACAATCGCAGCATGTATGAGAGCTTTTTGACGCTGGGTTTTGGCGGCAGTGGGGACGATCTTGAAAAAGGCTGGCTGGTGACAGATGTGAAACACGAGAAGATTGACGGTGTAGAAGTAGCCAGACTTAATTTGGTTTCTAAAAACGAGGGCGTTCGCAAGACATTCAAGAATGTGATTCTTTGGATTGATGTGCAGCGCGGCGTAAGCCTGAAGCAGCAATTCTTTCAGACGGATGGCAGCGTGCGTACCGCCAATTATTCAAAGATCGAACTGAATACCAAACTGCGTTCCGATGCCTTTAACGTAAATACGGCTACGGGGACAAAGACGGTAAGCAAGTAGAGGCGGGCTTCCAAAATACGGCTCCGGCCAGCACGAAGAGGAATGGGAAACACTCCAGCGTGTAACGTGTTTCCGGGGCTTCGATCGTCCATAGCAGAGTTGATCGCAACAGACAATACAAAACCATCACTTGCCAGAGCGGTGGTTTTTTTATTGCCCCAAGCAAGGCCAGAAATAGATATCCCACATTGAGATAAATCATCGCGATGGCTACCAGCGATTCCTGATCATGGTAGTCATAGTTCCACCAGTCAACGTCAAAAGGAAACTGCTCCGTGCGCGGGCGGAACCACATGTTTGCAACCCGCATGGCAGGCAGCACAAGGTAGTAATGCACGGGATGATCCGCGATGCGCTCTTTGGCAAGAGCGGCAAACTCCTCGTCAAGCTCGTTATCCAGACGGAGCCGGTTGTTGTAGTCGTTGAGGATTTTTACGGTGCGTTCCCTCTGGTCTTCAGAATCAAAGGCAATCGCGGGAAGATTATTGACATCTACCTTGTCGGTGGGGATGGTCCAGTAGATGAGATATGTATGCGAGAAGTCCGTACACCAGGTTTTGACCCAGCGGATGTAGCCGGGATAGGTGTCTTCTCCGGGGTCGGTGGCATAACGGGGAGCCAGCGGCTGAAAGACATGGAAGACCTGCCAGTTGCGGTATGCCCAGACGGTGAACGGAAGAACAGAAAGCAGCGCAGAGACGGCGGCAAAGCGGAGGGCGCGCTTCCAGCGAATTTGGCAGAGCCGGGGCGAGAAGAGCAGAACCGGCCAAAGAGCGACTGCTGCCAGCGCTCCATCCGGGCGCAGGAGGGTTCCGTAGCTGATGGCAAAGGTGAACAGGAGGGTCCAGCGCCAGTTGGGCTGATCGAGAAAACGCCCGACGGCGAAGAGAGCCAGCGAGAGGCAAAAGAAGGAAAGCGTCTCTGCCAGCGGGTTCGAGATGCAGATTGCGGTAAAAGGGCATAGAGCAGCGAGCCAAAGGGTAACTTGACCGGCGATGGGCGAGAACCGGCGAGCAGCAAAGCGCCAGAGCAGGATGCAGGAGCAGAGATCAAGGGCAAGTTGCAGCCAGAGTATCTCAACGTAGTGCTCCATGCCAAAGACGCGGAAACATGCTGCCAGAAAGAGCGGATAGCCGGGAAGACGGATGAGAGTGGAGGAGATTTCCTGCCCTCCGCTCATGCCGTAGATGCCGTACTGAAGAAGATTTTTTGCAATATCGCCGTAGATGAGCGAGTCCCCAACGATGTTGGTGAACTGGGCCAGCAGATAAATACGCAGAGCCAGACCGAGCAGCAGTGCGGCTCCGGCAGAAAGCATATGACGATGGCGGAAGGAGATCATCCGACCCCAGCATACCGCGTAATGAAAGATTCGCAAGATGAAAACATCGGGATAAACAGAAATGCATCCGAACATAGTACGATTGGCTTTATGCGGCATTAGGCAGCAAGAGCAAAAACAAGCATGGATAACCAGATTTTTTACGACCCGCAACGCAAGAGATGGAAGCGCCTTCGCAGGATTATGGACATCCTGGCGCTGGTCTCATTCGTTGTGATGATTGTTTTTGCCGTCTCCGTCGTACACCGGCAGGAGTTGCCGGATTTGTCTTTGCCCGCCACCAAGCACAACTACAAACCGGTGACGCGACCGGAGGATCAGAAAGCGAAGGCTCTGAAAGCCCAGCGCAGGAGAAGCGCGCGTAAACCCTCTGATATAACGCTGAACAGCGGTGAGGGCCTGCGGGCTGCCTATTATGTGGAAGATGATCCGGCCAGTTATGCCTCGCTGCGGGAACATATCAGCCAGATTGACCTGCTCTTTCCGGAGTGGCTGCATGTGGATGCAAATTCAGGCCAGGTTCTGGCGACTACGCTCGACGGCCGGAATTTTTCGGTTGTAGATACAAACGGAGTGCATGATCCGGATTCGCAGGGGCGCATTAAGCGGCTGATTCACAATGCGAAGGAAGATACAGAAATATTTCCGCTGCTGAGCAACTTCAGCAACGCGAAGAATAACTTTGATCCGGCGATGGGAGTCCTGCTGCAGGACCCGGTCCGGCGCGCTGCCCTGCGGCAGACGCTGATGCGCTTTCTGAATGGTTTTCCGGCCTATCGGGGCTTTTCGCTGGATTTTGAAGATCTCAATGATCAAAATAATGACGCCTATAACGCATTCGTAACAGAGTTGGGTGCCGATCTTCATGCGCGTGGGCTCAAACTCTACGTCAACGTTGCGCACTGGGAGGTAGAGGACAACCTGCGGGTGCTCTCAGCCGCCAGCGATGCTCTGCTGCTGATGAACTATGACGAGCACAACAATTCGAGCAAGCCGGGGCCGGTGGCCGGTCAGGACTGGTTCGTCGAGAATCTGAAGCGGTGGCTGAAGGTTGTTCCCAAACAAAAGATTATCTGCGCTGTCGGCAACTATGGTTATGACTGGTCCCTCTCCATTCCGAATCCCAAAGACAAGCACCACGCCACCAGCAAGGTAGTTGGTATTGATGTGCTCGGCGTGCAGGAGGCATGGCAGCGTGCTGCTGATTCCGAGGCGGATTTGGAGTTGGCTGATATTGATCTGAATCCTCACTACGAATATGTGGATGAGGATGCTCATGTCCGTCATGAGGTCTGGTTTCTGGATGCTGTGACCCTGCTCAACGAGATGCGTGCAGCAAGGTCGCTGGGAATTGGGACCTTTGCTCTTTGGCGCCTGGGATCAGAGGATCGTTCCCTGTGGCAGATATGGGATCATCCGCGCGCTGCGGACGCTCCGTCGCTGCTCTCCGAAGTTCCACCGGGTCACGATGTGGATACAGAGGGTGAGGGCGACATTCTGCGCGTGACGGGTGTGCCCAAATCCGGCAAGCGCGTGATTACGCTGGACACGAGTGAACCTGATCCGGCGCAGAAGCTGATTCTGGACGAAAAGATGGACACATGGCCCAAGAGCTATGTGGTGCAGCAGTATGGCTACAATCCGAAGAAACTGGCGATAAGCTTCGATGACGGTCCGGACCCGAAGTGGACGCCAAAGATTCTCGACATTCTGAAGAAGCAGCATGTGAAGGCTGTCTTCATGATGATTGGCGCGCAGGCCGAGGAAAATGTTCGCCTCATGCAACGGGTGGTTGCAGAAGGCCATGAGATCGGCAACCACACGTTTACGCACCCGGATATCAGCGAAATTTCGCAGCGCCAGTTGCAGCTTGAACTCAACCTGACGGAGCGCCTCTTTGCCAGCAAACTGGGGATTCAGCCGCTCTTCTTCCGTCCTCCCTACTCAATAGATCAGGAGCCGGATACGGACGATCAGGCCGAGCCTGCCGCGAGAATCCAGAATCTCGGCTACATCATCGTCGGGGACAAACTGGACACCAATGATTGGGACGAGAATCCCAGGAAGAGTCCGCAGGAGATTACAAACGGGATTCTGACGCAACTGGATGGGATGAAGGAGAAGAGCTGGCTTCGCGGCTCGATTATCCTGATGCACGATGGCGGTGGGGATCGCTCTGCAACCGTGGCTGCACTGCCGGTGCTGATTCAGGCGTTACGTGCGCGCGGATACGAGATTGTTCCGGTAAGCGAGTTGATGGGCAAAACAACAGCCGAGGTGATGCCTCCGATCCGACCGGATCAGCGACTGAGTGCATGGGTGGACTCCGTTGCCTTCTTTGGATTCGCCTTCTTCGGTCACTTCATCGTCGGTGTGTTTTTTGTCGGCGATGTGCTGATGAGCATTCGCCTTCTGCTGATTGGAGTGTTGGCGCTGATAGACCGCCTGAAGCCTCGCAGGGTCTTTCAGCCGGGTTTTGAGCCGCAGGTTGCGGTGCTTGTGCCGGCTTACAACGAGGAGACGGTGATCGTGCGGACCATCCGCTCGGTGTTGAACTCCGATTACCCGAATCTGCGCGTGATCGTGATTGATGACGGGTCAAAGGACAAGACCAGCGAGGTTGCGCGCGCGGCCTATGCCGACGAGATTGCCTCGGGCCGTTTGACAGTGCTGACCAAGCCCAATGGCGGCAAGGCAGCAGCTCTCAACTATGCGATTGAGAATCTGACAGAGGAGTTTTACGTCGGCATTGACGCGGATACTGTCATTGCTCCGGATGCTGTCTCAAAGCTGATTCGCCACTTTGCGAATCCGCTCATCGGCGCTGTGGCAGGGAATGCCAAGGTCGGCAACCGCGTGAACCTGTGGACACGCTGGCAGGCTCTGGAATACATCACCAGCCAGAATTTTGAGCGTCGCGCGCTGGATTTGTTTGGAGTTGTCACCGTAGTTCCCGGTGCAATCGGAGCATGGCGTACAGCGGCGATCCGGGCCTCGGGATGCTATCCGATGAATACGGTGGCCGAAGACGCAGACCTGAGCATGAGTTTGCTGGAGCACCAATACAAGGTGATCTATGAGGATTCGGCGCTGGCCTTTACCGAAGCACCGATCAATATGGACGGGCTGATGCGTCAACGCTTCCGCTGGAGCTTCGGAACACTCCAGGCCATCTGGAAGCATCGCGGGGCCTTCCTGAATAACAAGGCGATGGGCCTGTTTGCGCTGCCGAATATTCTGGTTTTCCAGATGATTCTTCCGCTGGTTTCCCCGTTTATTGACCTTATGTTCATAGCGGGATTCCTGCACTTCCTGGTAGACAGGTACTTCCATCCGGAGGCGGCGAGCGCAGCCAACTTCCAGCGGCTGTGCGTCTACTTCCTGGCATTTCTGGTGATTGACTTTGTTACCTCGTCGCTGGCCTTCAGTCTCGAACGCAGGCATCCAGCAAATAAGGGAGATGGCTGGCTGCTCTTCCATATCTGGTTGCAGCGCTTTGCCTATCGTCAGGTCTTCTCGCTGGTACTCTTCAAAACCATCAAACGCGCAATTGACGGACGACCCTTTAACTGGGACAAACTGGAGCGCACGGCGAAGATGAGCAAGCAGACGGAGGAACTGACTAGGGGCTCCTGATAGGTCAAGGGAGAGACATAGTATTGCCCTGGTACGATGCTAAAGCGACTTACAACGTTCCGGTAGTTGAGTACATGGTTTTCCTGAGCCATTGTTCTGCGGCGCAGGTGGTAATTATGTATGTTTACTGATTCGACAATATAGACAGGAACAGCCCAATCAGGATAACAATTTATAAAGCGTTCACGGAAAGAGGTGCAGGGTGTCCGATTTTCCGGTTTCCATCACAACTCAAGACTCCGTGATTTCTTCTTCCGGTGAACAGGTGCCCTCGTTCTACGAAAGTCTTCTCGATAGTCTCTTTGACGGAGTTTATTTCGTCAATTCTGAACGCAAAATTCAATACTGGAACAAGGGCGCAGAAAACCTTACCGGTTATCCGGCGAGCGAGGCTCTGGGTCGCCACTGTTTTGATAATTTTCTGGTGCATGTCAATGATGAGGGCTGCACACTCTGCCTGGACGGCTGCCCGCTGACCAGCACGCTGTCAGACGGCAAGTTACGGGTTGCAGAGGTATTTCTGAGGCACAAGCTGGGGCATCGCATCCCTGTTTTTATCCGCGTAGCGCCGATCAACGACGCCTCCGGGAAAATTATTGGAGCCGTTGAGGTCTTCAGTGACGTTAGTCTGAAGAAGAATATTGAACGCAGGGTAGGAGAACTTGAAAGCCTTGTCTTCCTCGACGCTTTGACCGGAGTGCCCAATCGTCGCTATACGGAGTTGAAGGTTCGGCAGGCGATTCAGGAGTTTGAGCAGTTCGGCAGAAAGATTGGCCTGTTGATGCTCGACGTTGACCACTTTAAGGTGGTGAACGATACATACGGACACGAGGTAGGGGACCAGGCACTCAAAGCTCTATGCAATACGCTGATCAACAATCTGCGCGCAGGCGATATCTTTGGGCGATGGGGTGGCGAAGAGTTTCTGGTAATCATTTACGACGCAGGGCCTGACGAACTGGAGACATTTGCAGAGCGTTGCCGCATATTAACGGAAGAGACTTCGATTCCGCTGAAAGGCAGCAAGCTTCAGATTCAAATTTCAGTGGGAGCAACCCTGCTCAAGAGCGGGGACACGGATATGTCAGTCATCAATCGGGCAGATGCGCTGATGTATAAGAGCAAGGTGGCAGGAAGAAATCGGGTTACAGTCGGGTAAGGCGGCAACCTTTTAATAGGTCTGCAAAGCCCTTCTCTTCTTCTCGCCCGCCTTGCGGCACGGCTGAAGTCGTGCCCTGACACGTCAGTTTGCTTCCACTTCCAGCAATTGGCCGACTTCGGCGGCTACCTGTGCCAGTACTCGGTGGTGGATGGTGAACAGAGCCAACTCCAGCCTGTCGCCTACGCCGGTCTTGTCGTAGATGGAGCGCAGATAGTTTTTGATGACCTGCTCGGTGGTGTGGAGTTTTTCCGCAATCTCTCGATTTTTGCAGCCCTGTACGATAAGCGCCACAATCTTCATTTCCTTGGGCGTCAAGCGGTCGCGGACCCTTGTGCCAACCATGTCTTCGTCAGGCTTATCGGAACCAGTGTTGTCCTGTGGACGCCACGTTCCACCGCGTGCAACTGTGCGCGCGCACTCAACGAGCCCCGGCCCTGTAATGTTGCGGTAAAGTACGCCGTGAAAACCATGGTCGAGGAAGGTGGAGGGTTTCTCATGGCCCTCGGCAATGATGATGCAGCGGGAGTTGCTGGCCTGAATCAGTTCCCGAAGACGGTCGTAAGGGGGATTGAGAGAGGCGGCTACCATGGCTAACGCGTTCGGAAAGGTACTGATGGCATGGAAGAGGCGATCCACTTCGGCGCACTGGGCAAGGATGCGGAAGTCATCCTCCATGGCGAGAACCTTGGCTGCTCCGGCCCGGAAGATGGCCTGCGTATCGGCGAGAAGCACTTTATACATTCCATCCATATCTTGATCCTCTCCACTTCCGATGGAAGGGTCGGTGCTCTGAGCAGGATTGGACTCCTCAGAGTGTTTGGACCACAGCTCGGTGTCTAACTTTCTATCGGCTGCGGAGAGCGGATTAGTACGAGTGTTCATAATTGATACGCTCGAAGAGTTCATTCAGAATGGATGCAGGTATCGTGTGGTTAGTAATCTCTCTTGATTACGATAGTACTTTATCTATAAAGAATGATTCATCATATTTTTTGAAAAAATAGCGATTACCAAAATGGTTACCATGATGAATCCGAAGGAATATTGTCAAACTAGTAATACAAATGGTTACTATTGAGCAGGTGCATCTGAGCGCAGTATTTTTCAGATTATTTTTGTTTAGCGGTTTCGAAACATATTCCCATTTCCGAATTTACTTCTTTTGTTCAGCAGAGCCTTCTCCTCTTTGCCGGAGGAGCAGGTGCGGTCGCTGTTGTGGCCGGTGACTCTGCCGATGAGTTGTCTACAGGTGAGTTGGCATGGCAGTGCAGACGGATAAATCCAATGATTGCGAGAAGATTGAGCTACTGCTGGCTGCTCTCGACGGCGTGGAGTTCGGGCTCTTTGTGCTCGATGATGCGGGACAGGTCGTTTTCTGGAATCATGCGGCAGAAAACCAGACCGGGCACCTGTCGGCAGAGATGGTGGGCAGTCCGCTCGGGGAAGACATCCTGCTGTCTTACGGAGAAAGGGGGGAACTGAAAGGCGCGCAGCCGGCAAACGGCAAAGGGATACGTTACTTCAAGCATCGCAAAGGACACAGGGTTGCAGTTCGCTGGCGGTCTTCACAACTGCGCAACGCAGCAGGAGAGGCGATCGGGCGCGTGGAGTGGTTCCGCGCACTGGAGGATCCGGATTCGGTTGCGGCACAGAGCATCAGCGATGGCTCCGGCCACTCGCGCAGTCGCGAGGCGCTGGAAGAACACCTGCGGCGCTCTTTTGCGCAGTGGAGTCAGGGTTCCGTGCCACTGTCGGTGCTGTCGGTGCAGGTGGATCAGGCTGCGCAGATGCGCAGGACACACGGCAAGGATGCCTGCGAAGCCATGATGGATGTGGTGGAAAAGACGCTGGCCGGATCGTTGCGGCCTACCGAGGTGATGGGACGCTGGGGCGAGAACGAGTATCTGGTGATTACGCACCATCGCCTGTTGCCGGCTCTGGAGCGACATGCGCTGCGGCTGGCTTCAATTGCACAGGCGGCAGAATTTCGCTGGTGGGGCGACAAGATTTCGCTCACGGTGACGATCGGCGGGACCGTGGCAGCAGGAGAGGAGAGCATCAAGGATTTGCTGGCGCGTGCAGGTGAGTGCGTCAAGCTGGCATCTGAGCAGGCGGCAGATCGGCGGGTGCGCGTTCAGGCCGCTGAGAATGCCGGAGAGGAAGAGACATGTTCGCCATCCTTGGCATCCTGATCGTATTTGGCTGCGTCATCGGTGGATTTTTGATGGAGAAAGGGCAGATTCTGGTGCTGGTGCAGCCAGCCGAACTGCTTATCATTGGCGGAGCTGCGCTCGGTACACTGTTGATTGCGAATCCAAGCCATATTTTGAAGAGAATTGCAGGTGGAATTGGTGGCGTCTTTGGCTCATCAAAGTTCAGTAAGAAACGCTATCTGGATACGTTGAAGATGATGTTCGAATTTCTCAACAAGATTCGCCGCGAGGGCCTGCTGGCAGTGGAACAGGATGTTGAGAAACCGAAGGAGAGCAAAATCTTTCAGCAGTATCCCTGGTTTTTGAAGGACCACCATGTGCAGGATTTTGTCTGCGACACCATGCGCATGGCCATCACCGGGGGCGTGGAACCCTTTGATATGGACCAGATGATGGAACTCGACATGGAGGTTCATCATCGCGGGGAAGAGTTGCCCATCTCTGCGCTGACTACCGTTGCAGATGCGTTGCCCGGTTTGGGAATTGTGGCGGCGGTGCTCGGAGTTGTCATTACGATGGGCGCTCTCGGCGGCCCGCCGGAGGAGATCGGTCACAAGGTTGCCGCCGCACTGGTGGGAACCTTTCTCGGCATCCTGCTCTGCTACGGGCTGGTGGGACCGATGGCAGCCAAGCTGAGCAAGGACGCCGGAGAACAGAATTGCTACCTGCATGTTCTGCGAGTCCTCATCCTCTCCTTTCTGAAGGGCAATGCCCCGATGATCGCAATCGAGATGGCGCGGCGTGCGGTGCCGGCGCATGTAAGGCCCAGCTTCGACGAGATGGAAAAGTCCTGCAAGGGCAATAAGGGCGGCACGGAACAGGCCGCGGCGTAAGGAGCGAATATGCAGGCTCAAAGGCCCATCATTGTCATCAAGAAAATCAGCGGTCACGGCGGCCATCACGGCGGTGCATGGAAGGTGGCCTATGCGGATTTTGTGACTGCGATGATGGCGCTGTTTATTGTGCTGTGGCTGATGAATACCAGCGATCATGTCAAGAAGGTGATTGCGGGATACTTCAACGACCCTTCCGGCTCCAGCAACAAGCTCGGCAGCGATAAGGAGGGCGCAGGAGACAATCTTGCCATCACGCATGAGAACATTCAGCACCTGAAGGAACAGATTGATCAGGCTATCCGCGCAAAGGCCGACCTGAGCAACCTGCAAAAACACATGGAGATGACCATTACTCCGGAGGGACTGCGCATCGAATTGCTTGAGACCAAGGATGGTACTTTTTTTCAGACGGGATCAACCAAGCTGAGCGCTAGCGGCAGCGAGTTTTTGCAACTGCTGGCCGGGGAACTGAAGAGTCTTCCTAACAAAATCTCCATCGAAGGGCATACGGACGCCGTGCCGTATGCCAGTACCGAGGGCTATACAAACTGGGAGCTATCAACAGACCGAGCCAACGCTGCCCGCAAGCTGATGCAGCAGCAAGGGCTGCGAGTGGACCAGGTGGCGCAGGTGCGTGGCTATGCCGACCAGCAACTGCGCGTGAAGAACAATCCGCTGGACCCATCGAACAGGAGAATTTCGCTTATTGTGCAGTATGTTGAGGTGCCGCATCTGCCGGAAGTGGTAAAGCCTCCTCCGGAGCCAGGGAAGAAATAATTGCTTTCAAGAATAGAATGTACCCAAAAAGCAAGGGCCGGATCGTTTGATCCGGCCCTTGCTGTTGGTTGGTTGCGCGCTTACTGAATCTGTAGCGTGAAACCGGTTGAGTGAACAATCACACCGGAGGTTGCAGTGACCGTGACGTTGTAGGTTGGCATGTGCGAGGAGGTTCCGCAGCCAGTGATTGCTGCTGCCGAACCCATCGCCGCGAGCAGAAGCAGCACGGACAACAAGCGTCCCAACTGCTTTCTTGTTCTGCGTGCCTTGCCCATGAAGGTAAGCAGTAACAGCGAAGCCAGAGCAAAGGGCGCCAGCTTGCGACCGGTACTGGGCTTGCCTGAGTTGCTTGCCATCACTGCGCCGGAGGAAGGTTGTCCGAGCAGCGGTGCCTTCATCTCGCCAGTCTGCGGCAGATTCACCGTCAGCGTTACGTTTGTTGTGCCCGCTCCCGCCGGAATCGTTGCCGGAGAGAAGCTGTAGGTTGCGCCCGCAGGCAGTCCGGTTGCCGTCAGCGTGACCGGCGACTGGAAGGTGCTGGTGCCGACCGGGCTCATGGTGAAGGTGAAGATCGCTGTCCCGCCGGGCTGCGAGGTTATGGTCGGTGTCGAGGTGATCCCGCCATTGACCGGAACCTGAAGCGTGAAGCCGTCCACCACCTCAGATACAGCCGAACTGGTCACGGACGAGTAGCTTCCATCGCCTGAGTAGACCGCTGTAATGGTGTGCGTTCCGGCTGAGAGAGCAGTGGTCGTCAGTGCTGCAACGCCGCTTCCATTCAGCGAGACCGTTCCAATGGATGCGGTGCCGTCGTAGAAGTTCACCGAACCGGTTGGCGTGGTCGAGCCGGTGACTGTCGCCGTCAGCGTGAGGGCTGTCTGCTCCAGAATCGGGTTCGAGGAGGGAACAAGCCCAATCGTCGCAGCCGCATGGTTGACCACGATCGCGTGTGTTACTTCGGATGCCGGGGTGTAGTTGGCGTTGCCGAATTGATCGGCGGCAACTACAACCGTTCCTGCACCGGTGATGGTCAGAGTACTGCCGGTCACACTTGCCGGACCGGAGAGCACGCTGAAGCTGATCGCAAGCCCGGAGGTTGCCGTTGCGCTGAGCGTAATCGGCGCGACACCGTAGGTCACCGGCGTTGTGGGAGCCGTGAAGCTGATGGTCTGCGAACCCTTGTTGATGTAGATGCTCTGCGAGACCTGAGGCGCAGCAGCGTAATTGCTGTTGCCGGCCTGATTTGCAGCTACATAAACCGTTCCTGCACCGGTGATGGTCAACGTATTGCCGGCAATGCTGCCGGGGCCGCTCACGCTGAAGGCAACAGGCAATCCAGAGGTCGCCGTTGCACTGAGCGTGTAAGGACCAGCCGAACCGAGGGTTGCGTTCGAAGGCAATCCGGTGAAGCTGATGGTCTGGCTGGCTGCGCCGACCGTGACGGAGATGGTGACTGTGCCGGAGCCATAGTTGGTGGATCCGTTGTAGGTCGCCGTCAGGCTATGTGCTCCGGCAGCAAGGCTGCTGGTGGAGTAGCTGGCCTGACCGTTGCCGTCCACTGTAACGGTGGTGAGCAGCGTTGTTCCATCAAAGAAGGAGACCGTACCTGCGCTATTCGGGTTGCTGGCACCGGGAGCGGTGACGGAGGCCGAAAGCGTGAGATTCGATCCATAGGCGGGGTTCCATGTGGAGGGATACAGAGCCACATTCACCGTTGCCGGATTGATGTAGAGGACGGTCGGAGCCGAACTGCCCGGCGCGTTGTTGCTGTCGCCGGAGTAGAAGGCAGAGATCGGGTGCTGTCCGGCAGTCAGCGCAGAAGGCGTATTCCAGTACGCGCAGCCGTTGCCGGAGAGGTTCTGCGTAGTCAGGAAGGTTGAGCCGTCATACAACTGAACATATCCGGTTGCCGCCGCACTTGTGGCCGGTGTAACGCAGGCGGTCACACTGGTCGAGTTGGGGTAGATAACCTGCGTGCCGCCAAGCTGCACGGTGACAGAGGCGTCGTATTTGACCGTCTGGCTCAATGCTGCCGAGGTGCCGGCAACAAAGGACGAGCCTGAGGTCGGCGTGTAGGCTGCAGTGATGCTGTGCGTCCCCTGTGCCAGAGTGCTGGTGGAGTAGGTTGCCACTCCGCTGTGGAGTGCAACCGCAGAGCCAAGAGCCGTTCCATCTGCGCTGAACTGGACGGAGCCGGTCGGGACAGCCGAGCCGTTATCCGAAGCAACGGTTGCCGTGAAGGTTATACTCTGACCGGCGTTCGATGGATTGAGCGAAGAGGTCAGGGTTGTGTTCGTGGAACCGGCAACCACGCCTGTACCGGTCAGCGTGATGGTGTGGGTTACGCCGCTGCCATTCAGGTTGTTTTCCGTCAGCACCAGCGAACCGCTCAGAGAGCCCAGAGTCGTAGGATTGCAACTGATGGGCAGTGTGCAGGATGCACCTGCTGCCAGCACACCCGGAGCCGTAGAGGAACTGTTGACCAACGGGCAGGTGGGAGCGTTGTTGGTGCTGAAGGTGAAGTCAGGAGTGGTGAAGTTCGGGTTGCTGCCAGAGGCTGGAACCGGGAAGACCATATCCGAATTTCCGTTGTTGGTGATGGTGATCGTCTGCGGGCTATCACCGCTGGGAGCGCCGACCGAGGAGGAAGCAAAGTCAGCTTCCGGCGCATCCGCCAGATCAATCTTCACGATGCGATCATTGGGAGAGTCGCAGATATAGACGTTGCCGCTGTCATCGGTGGCAACGCCGTGCGGAGCAGAGATGCCGTTGGTGTCAATCTGGCTTTCGTTATAGCTGCCATTCGATTTGGTTTCCTTGATTACGCGGTTGTTGCCTGAATCCGAGATGTAGACATTTCTGTGTCCATCCACGGAGATGCCCAGCGGGTTCGACAGAGTGCTGGTTGGGATAGTGCTTTCAGACCAGCCGCCGTTCGAAGGTGTCTCTTTCAGTACGCGGTTGCTGAAGGTGTCCAGGATGTAGACGCATCCGTCGCCGTCAACGGCCACGCCCTGCGGTCCCTTGAGGTTGCTGCTGCCGGAGTCCGCTATTGTGTCGCGATTATAGCCGCCGCTGCCGTTTGGCTTCTCCCGAACGACACGGCTGTTGCCGCTGTCCGCAACGTAGACATTGCCTGAGCAATCAACGGCTACGCCATTGGGATGATTGAGACCTGTGTCTACAGGCCCCGGTGTATAGCCGTGGCCATTCCAGGTTTCCTTGACAACCTGATTGTTGTCCTCATCGGCGACGTAGATGTTGCCCTTGCAATCAACGGCGATGCCGTAGGGGCCATTCAATCCGCTGTTAATCAGGACATTCGGCGTGTATTTTGTACCGTCGAAGGACTCCTCAATAATCTGCGAGCCGCCGACAACGCTGTGGTAGACATTTCCGTGACCGTCAACGGCTACACCCTCAGGGAAGTCGAGGTTGCCGGCTACAGTGTTCTGTTTGCCATGCGAGAAGCATATCTGCGGGCCGGAGCCTTCGCCGGTAATACCGACGCTGGCCTGGATCATGCCTCCGGCAGGGGAGGAGTTGTCAAAGAGAATTACGTTGCCGATACGCGTTCCCGGAACGGTTGGCGTAAAGGTGTAATTGACGGTGCAGATTTGTCCGGCAGTATAAGCAGTGCCGATGGTGCAGGTGCCACCGCTGACAAAGGCAAAGTCCTTACCCGGTTCGCCAAGAACACCTACGCTGATGGAGCCGAGCGTGAAGTCATTCTGGATGTTGATGACCGCCGACTGAACGCCGCTGGTGGTTCCAACCGGTTTCGCAGGAGCAGAGTCGCAGTCGGAGATGACATTGATGGTTCCGAGTACAGTTGGCGCCGGAGTATAGAGCGCATTGCCAGCCTGATTGGCTGCAATCACGATCGAGCCGCCGCCGTTGACCGTCAACACGTTGCCGCTGAGCGTTCCCGGTCCAGAGACCACGCTGAAGGTGACGGGGTTGCCGGAGGCACCACCAGTTGCAGACAGCGTAATCGGCGGGACACCAAGAGTTACGGGCGAGGTCGGATTGAAGGTGATGACCTGAGGCAACTGCGTGCAGGTGATGCTCGCTGTAACCTCCGGTGCGGCGGAGTAGTCCGTGTTGCCGGCCTGATCGGCAGCAACAACGATAGTGCCCGCGCCAGTGATCGTCAGGCCTCCGCTGCCAATGGTTCCGGGTCCGGAGATGACAGTATACGTAACTGGGTTGCCGGATGCGCCGCCGGTTCCGGTCAACGGGATCGTTGCACCATAGGTTCCGGTTGAGGGCAGAGTGAAGATGATGGTCTGCGGGGCAGGATTTACTACCAGCGTGACATTGGCTGTAGCTGTACCGGGGTAGCTGGTCTGATTGGTCGGCGTAAAGGTTGCCGTCAGCGGATAAGAGCCTGCATCGAGGACCGTGCCGGAATTCAACACCTGACCGGCATGGGGGCCAGAGGCATAGGTGTAGACGATGGGGCCGGTGGTGTTGCCAACGGCATCAAGCTGCGTCGTGCTAACCGGAGTGCCGTAGAGGATCGGCGTGGGCGTGGCCCAGGTTACGGAAGGAGCACCGATGATGGGAATCGAATCCGTTCCCGTCACGTTGCTGGAAAGTCCGCCGCCCGAGACAACGCCGGTTGCCGGAGCCGAGCCGACGGGAGCGTTTGGCGCAACGTTGGTCGTGATAGAGATGGCGTCGCTTGCGCTGGCAGCAATCCCTGTGGTGCGGGAGCAGGTCAGCGTGGCGACGGTGCAGTTCCAGCCGCCAGTTGCGTCTGTGATGCTGGTGGCCGTCACGCCGGTTGGCAGTGTGCCCGTCAGAATGATGGAGGGATTCAGCGCGGTGGTCGTACTGGTGTTGGTCACGTTGACGGTGACGTTATCCCCGGTGTCGCCCTCCGTGTAAGTTGAGGGGCTGTGCGTGACGGCCACGGAAACCGTGGGTGCTACCACCGGCGATACAAAGGTGGACAGATCGAAGAGCGCGTACTCAAGCATCTTCTCCTGCGCGGTCATCGGGGTCGAGAGCGACGGGCACTCGGCAGGGAAGGTCTGGCCGCTGGTGTCGGAGGCGTTTTCTACGTGATACTCGTTGAACAAGACGCGACCGCACTGGTCAGATGCTGCTGCACCGACCGGAGTGTTGAAGGTGAACTGCATGGAGGGGTTGCCGGCACCGCTGTCGTTAAGGTTCAGCCATGTCTGCGTCGGGGCAACAATGCCATTCTGGTCATGGCGCAGCGTCGAGATGGCAATCTGGCCGTAGGTGGTTGAGGCGCCGGCATTCAGCAGCCACTGAGCAAGCGTCTGGCCGCCGGCAAAATTTGTGTTGATGGTGGCGGTTCCATCGGGAAGGTCGCCCTGATTCACATCCCAGTCGGCTATTCCGGAGAAGGGTGTGTCGTTGTAGAGCCATACATAACTGTAGTGAGTGGCAAAGACGCGACCACCGGCATTGGCATAGTTAATCAGGTTGGTTTGATCTGTAGAAGACTGGTCGTACTGCCCGCCCTGACAGGGGAACATCACCATGTCATAGTTGGCGAGGGTCGAGGGAGAGCTGACGAGCGTGGTCTCAGAAGGGGTTGCGGAGTCAATCTGCGCTCCCGGCGAACCGCTGCCCTTGAAGAACTGGACGCGGCCTGTGCCGCCCGGGTCGGTGAACTCGGAGTCTGAGATGCCGGTACGGCGCAGGACGCACTCAAGCGCATCCACAGAGCCGGTGGAGATGGCAATCAGAGGAATGTCGCCCTGCGACTGGTTCTGCGGCATGCTGGCAGAGAACACAGTATTGACGCAGGCGGTCACAGTAGGAATGACCAACTGACGACGCCACTTGCCCGCCTGAATGACCAGCGGAATGTTGTTGCCGACAGGCACATTGGTCAACGTGAAGCTGCCGTCCACGGCAGTATAGGTGCTGACCAGCGGCGAACCGGAGACGGGAGCCCCAGCCTGCAAGCACTGCACACCCGCCGTAAAGGCCGCTACGGGTGCATTGGGAATATAGACGAGCACATTCGGCAATGGGTCCACGCCATTCGGGACGTAGACAAATCCGGAGATCGTCGTTGTAGCACTGCCTGAGCAGGATGTCTGCTGCAAGCACAACCCGGTGCAACTCTGCGCATTTGCCAGAGGGCTCAGTCCGGACAGGACAAGGAGCAGGGCAGCAACCCACAGAAGCAGATTTGTGCCAGGACGGAATGCGGCATAAGCAGGAGCGGACAAGCGGCGAAGTGAATGTTGCGAAGTCATACTCATCTCCAGGGTCATTCGACCTTATCGAAGTTGGGGATATTTTGAAGCAATTACCGATCAATGAGAAGTTGGCAGCTGTGATCGGGCAATGAAACCCATCAAGAAAATCGTGTCCACGTGCTCGATATTCTGAAGGGCTCAGACAGTTCTACAGAGTGCCAATTTATTATGAGATCAAACTAATCCGCTACAACTTTGGTGGGAGTGTTACCACATTGCTGGGACTTGGTGGTATACAGGAACCTAGGTAACCATGAAAGCGAGTACCTGGGTGGGATTTTTATAGGGAAAGTGAGTTTTCAGAGAGGCAAGGGCATTCAATTCATTCGATATAAGCATCATCCCAAAACACCTCGTTAGGTATAAATGCAGGACTTTTTGGGGGTTATAGCGGTTCACTTTCAACGGGAAGAGAAGGGTGAGGGGCTTCCGGATATCGAGTTGCAATCACAGGCCAGAGTGAGATATCTCGATTCAGATGTCATATATATATGCTGGAATCGCGCTGATGCCGTCGAGCCTCCTGTTTCGAAGGAGCGATTCCAGATTGCCTCTGCTACCAAGGTGTGATTGAAGAAATCCGGCAATCCTGATGTAATTTTTCGCTCGGTTTTTCTATATGTAATCACGGAAAAGCTCTTCGGATGGGGCCGCAATCACGCTGCGACCAACCAGCATTCCATCTTCGGCAGCGACCTTTGAACCGACTGCAACTGCTGCCTGAACGCTGGCTACATCGCCCGCCATCAATACGAATCCCTTGCCGCCAAGAGCCATTGCCAGATGGATACGGAGCAGAATGACATCGGCGGATTTGATGGCCGCATCGGCAACCGCAATGATGCTGGCGGCGGAAAATGTTTCAATGACGCCGATGGAGCGCAACTGGCGGGGATCAAATTCTACCGAATTGGAAATGGCGGCAAGTACCGCAGGATGGACGCGTGCAATCTGGCGCCTCTCAATCAGGGATGCACCGGCAGCGACTCCACCGGCCTTTACAGCGGCCTCAACCGAGGTAACGTCGCCGGAGATTACGATGAGGAACTTGCCGGAACAGATGCTGCGGGCCATAAGCAGTTGCACAGAGGCAGCCTTCAACATGACATCTTCGACCGCATACCCGGTGGCCACGCTGGAAAGCTCGATAAGCCCGATGGAATTGATTTCAGACACGATGATTGCTCCTTCTGCGTTCTGTTCTAGGCTTCGATGAAGACCGAGTCTTTTGTTACGCGAACCACGCCGTCAATGCTTGCGTGTACTCTGGCGCCAAGTTTGCCTGTCTCCGGCGCGGCAAGCAGATCGCCCACACGGACGCGGTCACCGCACTTCACGACCGGTACTGCGGGTGCGCCTGCATGTTGCTTCAGGAGAATCTGAACCTTGCGCGGCGCAAAGCTGTGTTGATGGAGCGGGCCGACATTGTTGAACTCGCCCAAACCCAGACGGGTGATGAGCCTGCGCATCGGGACACGGCGGAACTCCGCGAGGGGATGGGGCGTGATGGAAGCAGGATCGCCCTTGAAGGTCAAATCCATTTTGCGCGCCAGCGGCTTGGCTTGCACACAGACGTTCTTTGGATCGAGATCCTCCGGGCAGGCGTAGAGGCTGCACAGATTGCACTCGCAACAGTAAAGAGTTGAGACCATAGCGGCGGTTCCGGTTTCAAAACCGAGCGACTGCATGGCGCGATGCGGCTGAATGGGGTGTCCAAGCAAAAAACGGGGACAGAATTCCGTACAGAAGCGGCACTGATCGCAGGCCGAACGACCAATTCGATTGACGTGAATCATGGGCGCGTTGTGGCGCTGGATGAGCTTGTGCGAGGCAGGCAGAACGATAATTCCGCCCGTGGTTTTCGTGACCGGGAGATCGAGGCTTGCAGCCGGGCGCGCCATCATGACGCCGCCGAGCAGTACGCCGATATCCTCAACCGTGGCTCCGCCAGCGGCTTCAATCACTTCGCCGATGGTGACACCCACAGGAACACGCAGAGTCACCGGATTTGCGACCGCTCCGGCCACGGTGAGATATTTATGCGTCACTGGCTGGTCAAGCCCAATGTTGATGAGCGTTTCAACGTTCGAGACAACTACATCTACATCCTTCGGCAGCCCGCCGGGCGGGATGATGCGGCCGGTAACAAGATGGACGAGGATGAACTCATCGCCTGCTGGGTAGACATCCGGCAAGGGCACTACGCGAACTCCGGCGGGTACCTGAGCTTCAAGCGCGGCGATGATGTCGTGATACTTTTCCTTGATTCCGATGGCGGCTTCTCGCGCTCCGACCATCTGCATGGCTGACTGCAATCCACGGAGGAAGGGCTCACTGACGTGATGGAGCAGTTCCTTGTCCTTGTGCAGAAGGGGCTCGCACTCTGCCGCGTTGACAATGACAAGCGAGACGCTGGTGCGGAACTTGACCGCCGCAGGAAATCCGCCGCCGCCGGCCCCGACAATTCCAAGTTCTTCCAGACGATTAGCGGACATTGGATTCCCCTGCCGGTGCAGCTTGCGATCTTCCTTTACTTGCCATCATTTGGGTAAAGCCTCAAAATCTGTCAAAAATTGCGATTGACTATGAACAATATGGTACTGTATTGTTTATTTCAGTTCAAGAGAATTCATTTTGGTTCATTTATGAAGTGTTTGATCCCAAATATCGGCAGTACTTCGTTCAAGTATCGCGTTCTGGATATGCCGGAGGAGACAGTTCTGGCAGAGGGACGAATTGAGCGCATCGGCCAGCCGGGCGGGGAGTGCGCCGACTACGAGTCTGCTATTCGCAAGTGTATAGAGGCGATATCCGGTGAAGGCAAGGCACTCAGGAACCTCTCTGAAGTTGGTGCTGTGGGCTTCAAGGTGGTTCACGCCGGATCGCACTCTGCGCCGCAACGGATAGACGATGAATTTCTGGCAGCGATGGAGGAGTTCAAATTCCTCGTACCTGCGCATAACCCACCTTATATAGCTGCCATCAAGGCATTCCGCAAAGAGCTTCCGGGCGTTCCTCTTGTTGCCGTCATTGAGACGGGGCCATACAGAAAGATGGACGAGGCGGCGACGACCTATTCGGTTCCCTATGAGTGGCGAGAAAAATATGGAATCCGCCGGTATGGATTTCATGGGGCCTCTCATCGCTCAACGAGCGAACATGTACAGAAGTTGCTTAGCCGCAAAAATCTTCGTCATATCTCCTGCCATCTGGGTGGAAGTTCCAGTGTGGCGGCATTCCGCGATGGAGTGGCCGTTGATGTGAGCATGGGTACATCGCCGCAGTCCGGCTTGCCGCAGAACAATCGAGTCGGAGATGTTGATGTATTCGGCGTGCTGCTGATGATGAAGAAGCTTGGGCTTGATCCGGATCAGATGGCGGAGATACTTGGCAGCAAATCGGGGCTGGCAGGAATCAGCGGCGGGACAGGCGACATTCGCGATCTGGATCAGGCGGCAAAGGCCGGCGACAAGCGCTCTCAACTGGCGCTGGATGTTTTTGTCCGCGCCATTCGTCATTATATCGGCGCGTTCATGGTCACACTGGGCGGGCTTGATGTCATCACATTTTCTGGCGGCATCGGCGAGAACAGCGCTTCGATTCGAGCAGCAGTTTTGAAGAACCTGACCGCATTTGGGGTTGAGGTCAGCGAGGCAAGAAACGCGTCGCTAAAAGGCGAAGGCATCATTACAACCGACAACTCAGCCGTCAGGGTTTTTGTGGTTCCGGCAAACGAAGAGATCATCGTGGCTCGTGAAACAGCAGCCGTTGTGGGTCGGACGAGCGCAACAGAACAAACACAGGCAGTACAGGCAAGATAGGGCAAAACCGGACAGGATCTTTTATGGGAAGCTCCACAGTATCGAACTCGTTGCAATCCATTGACCGCTTGCTGGTTGAGAAGATCGTTCGCCAGGTCGCACTGGAATATCTTAGCCGCGGGAAGAATGAGGCGGCGCCGATTCTGACCGTTCAGATGTCGGCTCGGCATATGCATGTTTGCCGAGAAGATATGGATGTTCTGTTTGGACCGGGGTCGGAGCTGACCTTTGACCGTCCGCTCTTTCAGGAAGGCAACTTTGCGGCAAAGGAAACGGTGACGATTGTCGGCCCCAGAAGCCGAGTGATTTCTAACCTCCGCATCCTTGGTCCGATGCGAAAGCAATCGCAGGTGGAACTGGCGTTTACCGATGCCATCACGCTGGGCTTCAACGATATTCCCGTGCGGCTCTCCGGGGATATTGCAGGCACTCCCGGAGCTGTTATTATCGGCCCCAAAGGTGTGGTTGAACTGAAGGAGGGCGTTATTCGTGCTGCCATCCACGTCCATATGAATCCGGCAGAGGCCGCGTCCTTTGGCGTCGCCAAGGGAGACCGGATGAAGCTGCGCATCGGCGGTTCGGCTGGCCTGACCTTTGACAATGTTCACGTACGCATTGACCCCACATCGAAACTCAACGTCCACATGGACACTGATGAGGCGAATGCATGCGGACTGCACCTGACCAAGGACATTGAACTTTTCAAGTAACACAACAGAAGAAGAGAGGATCGAATGAAGCAAGCGCTTGGAATGATCGAGACGAAGGGGCTGGTAGCGCTGTTTGAAGCGACTGACGCCATGCTCAAATCTGCAAATGTGACCTTTATCGGCTGGCAGTCGGTGGGTTCGGGACTGGTAACAGCCTTCGTGGAAGGCGACGTAGCTGCCGTGAAAGCAGCGACGGACGCCGGCGCGGAAGCTGCTGCACAGATTGGCGAGGTGGTTGGCGTTCAGGTGATCTCTCGCCCGCACGACGAACTGCCGTCTTTTATTCAGCAGGACAAGAAAGCCGCACCGCAGAAAGTTGCCGGCAAGTAGGCAGAGGAGAAGAAATGAGTCAAGCAATCGGATTGATCGAAACGAAGGGCCTCGTCGGACTGGTCGAGGCATGTGACGCCATGGTGAAGGCTGCCAGCGTAGAACTCGTAAAGACCGTGCAGATTGGCGGCGGCTACGTTACAGCAATCGTTCGCGGCGATGTAGGCAGTGTACGCGCAGCAGTTGATGCAGGCGCAGTCGCAGCCAAGTCCGTCGGGGAACTGGTGTCCTCGCACGTGATTGCGCGTCCGCACGACACGCTTGTCGAAAACATGTTGAAGTAATCCGGAATCAGGAGAACGAAAATGGCGAATGAAGCAATCGGAATGATCGAGACAAAGGGCCTGATCGCACTGGTTCAGGCTACAGATGCAATGCTGAAGGCTGCCAGCGTGCAGTTCGTAGGCTGGAACAAGATCGGCAGCGGCCTTTGCTCGGTGTTTGTGCAGGGTGATGTAGGTTCGGTCCGCGCCGCAGTTGATGCCGGAGCCAGCGCTGCGCGCGCCGTGGGCGAAGTGCAAAGCGTGCATGTGATTGCGCGTCCGCATGGGAATCTCGGGAGCGTATTACCCAAATAGCCGCAGGCAGCAGAGTTTGCTCTGCTGTGGCCCATGAGGTGAGCCGACATGTTTATCGCAAAAGTCATCGGCAATGTTGTATCCACGCAGAAGAACGCGTCGTTCCTCGGAATGAAACTGCTTCTGGTGCAGCCGTATATCAACAAGGACGGCAAGCTCCAGACATCTGGAAGTTCCGTGGTGGCGGTTGACAGTGTAGGAGCCGGAATTGGCGAGTGCGTGTTGTTTACGCAGGGCAGTTCCGCCCGCCTGACGCCAGCGACAAAAGACGCTCCGGTTGATGCCGTAATTGTCGGCATCGTTGATGTGATTGAAGTAGAAGGCAAAGTATTGGAGAAGCCATAAATGCAGATACAGGAGCAGGTAATCGCGGAGATTGCCAAAGAGGTTGTGGCGCGGCTGCGCTTCGAGCTGAAGCAGCCGCAGGCTTCCGCAGCCCCCGTCAAAAAACATGCGGAAGCGCGCGACGGAGTCTTCGCAACCGTTGACGAGGCTGCCAAGGCGGCGTTTGAGGCACAGAAGAAGGTCGCAGCAATGAGTCTTGAAGATCGCGGACGTATGGTTGCGATTGTCCGTCGCATCTGCAACGACCGTTGCGAAGAGCTGGGCCGCATGGAGTTGGCCGAGAGCAAGGTCGGCCGTCTCGATCACAAAATTCTGAAGCTGAAAAATATGCGCTATGTGCTCGGCATCGAGGCCATGCGCAGCGATGCCATGAGCGATAGCACCGGGCTGTGCATTATTGAGCGGGCACCCTGGGGCGTCATCGGAATGATGCTGCCGGTTACTCACTCGGTTCCGACCATGGCCGCCAATGCTATCAACATTCTTTCCTCTGGCAATACGGCAGTCTTTGGGCCGCATCCCTCTGCATCGGGTGTAGCGCAATATGCGCTGCAACTCTTTAACCGCGAGATCGAGCGCGAGTGCGGTGTAGCCAATACGCTGACAACCATTGTTGAACCCAGCATTGAAGCAGCGGAACAGATTTTCCATCATCCGAAGATTGCACTGCTCTGCGTCACCGGCGGCCCGGTTGTTGTAAAGGCAGCCAGCAAATCCGGCAAGCGCGTGATTGCAGCCGGACCGGGAAATCCCCCGGTGGTGGTGGATGAAACTGCCAATCTTGAGCGGGCAGCGAGGTCTATTATTACGGGCGCAGCCTTTGATAACAACCTGCTCTGCATCGGGGAAAAGGAAATTTTCGTAGTGGAATCGGTTGCCGATGCCTTCATTGAAGCCATGCGTCGCGCAGGTGCATACCAGTTGGATGCCGCTGCAATCGAACGGCTCACGAAGGCTGCGTTTACATTCGACGGCGATGGCAAGGGCTGCGCAAGAGCGCACGTCAACAAGAAGTTTGTAGGCAAAGACGTTGAGGTTCTGGCTGCTGCTGCCGGTGTTCGAGTACCGGCTGACACACAGCTTCTCTTTGGAGAAGTTACGTCGGAGGATCATCCCTTTGTAGTCGAAGAGCAGATGATGCCATTCGTTCCGGTGGTGCGCGTCAAGGATGTTGATGCAGGGATTGCAGCAGCAGTGAAGGCGGAGCACGGATACCGCCATACGGCCATCATGCACTCGCAGAATGTTGAAAGCGTAACCCGCATGGCGCGAGCAATGAATACAACCCTCTTTATCCATAACGCAGCGTCGCCGGCCTCCCTGGGCAGCGGCGGGCCGGGATATCTGAGCCACAGCATTGCGACACCGACCGGTGAGGGAATTACTACTCCGCTGACCTTTACGCGCGAGCGGCGCATCACCATCGGCAGTGCATTGCGGATTATTTAGCCATGTTTCTGGCACGCATTGTCGGCACCGCAGTTTCGGCAACCAAACACCCGTCGCTGGAGGGCTGCCGCTTTCTGGTTGCCGAGCGTCTTGAAGTGGACGGCAGTGTGGGAGCAGAGCCAATGGTGATTGTGGATTGGCTCGGCGCAGGAAATGGCTCGACGGTAATGGTTTCGACCGATGGCGGCATTACGCGCGAGAGGCTTGGCAACAACACTCCGGCGCGAAATGTAGTTGCAGGGATTGTGGATTCTGTCTATCCCGCGCAGGAGCGAGTGAGAGGGAAGGCATGAGACTGGGCATTGTTTGTGGCCACGTGACGCTGAATTCGGCAGTTCCATCCTTTCGCGGCAAGACGCTCGTCGTTCTGGAGCCGGTCACGATGGAGAATCTGAGCGCCAACAACGGACGAGGCGGCGGCAAGTCTCTGGTAGCTATTGATTCCCTCGGCGCAGCCGAAGGTCAGATGGTGGCGTTTACTGAAGGTCGTGAGGCAGCAAATCCATTTTGGCCGGATGCAGTGCCGGTGGATGCATACTGTTCCCTTGTCATCAATTCAATCAACATCAAATCGTAGGAAGTTTTCCAGAGTCTGAGGTGGGTCAGTGAAAAACGAAGTGAAGAGCATAGATGTATCCGGTCTGAAGTTGGTGGCGATGCGCGATGCCAAGAGTGCGCTTGCAGCAGGCGCAACCCGAATAGTGGTTGCAGAAAACTGCGTTGTCACGCCCTCGGCCCGCGACTTTTTGGCCCAGCATGATATTGAGGTCGTGGCGGGTTGCAGCGCAAAGGCTGCTTCTTCCGCAGCATCTTCCCCGGCAGCATATGGATCGCCCAAACCCGTCAGTAACAGCAGCGCTACCGGAGGCCGTCCCGCTGCAAACTCCCGCCTGTTCTTTACACCGGAAGCGGAAGCGATCAAGAAAGAGATATGCGAAGTAGGACGCAAGCTCTGGATGCGCCAGTTTGTTGACGGCAACGGCGGCAACATCTCCTATCGCATTGGACCGAATGAGGTCATCTGCACACCGACGCTGGTGAGCAAGTTCGATTTGAAACCGGAAGACCTGAGCATGGTTGATCTGGACGGAAATCAGATTGCCGGAACCAGGCCGCGTACCAGCGAGATATTTCTGCATCTGGAAATCTACAAAGCGGTGCCGGAGGCCAAGTCGGCTGTTCACTGCCATCCGCCTCATGCAACGGCCTACGCAATCACTGGTCGCGTCCCGCCGAATCTTGTCATTCCCGAGTTTGAAGTTTTTGTTGGCAAGGTTGCGCTTTCCCCGTATGCAACACCGGGTACGCAGGAATTTGCGGAGACGGTTCTGCCTTACGTCAAAGAGCACAACACTGTGCTGCTGGCAAATCACGGAATCATCTGCTGGGCTGATACGGTTACGCACGCAGAGTGGTACGCAGAGGTTCTGGATACCTACTGCTGGACTCTGATGCTGGCCTCGCAACTGGGTGCTCCGATCTCTTACATGACAGAGAAGCAAGGGACAGATTTGCTGGATATCAAGAAGCGCCTTGGGTTGCCGGATGCTCGTTTTGACACGTCAAAGATGAAGGAGTGCCAACTCTCGGATGTTGATGCGCAGGGCGCGATTGCCGTTACGCCGAACTCCTGCCGGCGTAAAACCGACAATCCCGCAGATGCAGACCTCGACAGTCTGGTGAAGGCAATTACAGACGCTGTTATGGATGAGATCAAAAGATAAATCATTCCGGCGGGCTGCGAGTGCTGCATTCTGTTTTATGCGGATGTGGTGCTTGCGGCCTGCTTTACTGCTCTTTACGCCAGTAAATAGTTGATTCCTTTTTTATTGAAGAGTTCTATATATTCCGGTGCAAGAGCGCTGTCGGAAACGAATTGATCAATCTCTTCGAGGCCTGCTACGCGGATCATCGCATCTCTGCCGAACTTGGTGTGATCGGCAACGATGACCACTCGCTGCGCGCACTTGATCATGGCGCGAATGGATTCCACTACAAGCGCGCTGCTGTCGCTGATTCCATCTTCTGTGATGCCGCGGATTCCCAGGATGGAAACATCCGCTGAAATGCTGTGCAGCATTCGCTCGCAGATGGGGCCGAACTGAGTGCCCAGTCGCGGATAGAGATGACCGCCGGTCAAAGTGACCTCGGTACGCCGGCACTCCCAAAAAATCTGCGCAACCGGGATGGAGTTGGTGACGATCTGAATGGAGCGATCATAGAGACACTTCGCCACCTCTACAACAGTGGAACCACCGCCGAGGATGATGGTCTGCCCATCCTGAATTTGATCCGCTACAACGCGTCCGATGCGTGATTTTTCTTCCTGGCAACTAACGGAGAGACGCTTGAAATCGAGGGCCTCCTCATGGGTTGACATGGACATGGCTCCACCGTGAACGCGACGGATGTTCCGTGTGCGTTCAAGTTCAATCAAATCGCGGCGCACGGTTGCACGGGAGGCGCCAAGGCTGGTGCACAAGTCCTCCAGACCGACAAAGTCCTGCCGAGATAGGGTGTCCTGAATGTATCGGAGGCGCTCAACCTGATTCATATCGCAGGAAGCTCCATTGAGTAATCCTCAAAGAAATCTGCGCTTTGCGGCAGATTCAGCTTTGATTATGCGCGATTGTTCACAATGCTGCAACAGAAATGGTGCAAAGAATGAAACAAAATAAACGATTGTGAAACATTTGGGGAGAATTGCTGTCCAGTGTAGCTTGCTACCTGCGGCCTTGAATCAGCGATCTTCTCGGCGTGCCCGCCAAAGTGCGCCTTCGATTGGATCTACTACGCCATCCATTGCCTGAAGATCAGGGAATTCATTCCTTACCGAACCGATGAGCGCTGCGCGAACAGGCAAGACCTTTCCCAGAATACTGCCTGTAAATGCCAGTGTCGGCACCCAGTCGGGCTGATTCATCGTTTTGAGACGGCGAATCACGAGTCGCACCAAATGCCCGAGCTCCTCTCCTTGTTGATTGAGGACCGACATTGCAACTTCGTCCCCTTGTTCCGCAGACCGCAGAACAATCTCCGTCAAGAGAGAGAAGTCTGGAGTGGGAAGAGAATTGGCGTAGGCAACCAGTGAATCAATCGTGTCGAGTTGCCAGAACTTCAGCACGGCAGGCAACAGCAGTGTATTCCGTCCCTCATCGAGTGCGAGAAAGAGTGCGCGTAAAGCCTCCTGACCAATTCTGTAGCCGGAGCCCTGATCTGCCAGCGCAGGGCCCCATCCTCCGGCTGTGGTCAGAACTCCGGCACTGCTTCTGCCGGCAACATTTGATCCCGTACCTGCCATGGCAAGTACGCCGGATGTGCCATGAAAGGCTGCATCGAGCGCAATCTCAACATCGCCAAGCAGCAGCAGCTTGCTGCCTACGCATTTGCCGAAGGACTGCCGAAGCCAATCCGTGACGAGCGGAACCCTCTCACCTGCTGTGCCCACGCAGGTTTGAACAATCTCGCTCATGCGAATGCCGGAGTCAGAGGTCAACTGAGCCAGCGCCCACTCCAGATTTGCTGAAGCTGCTGCGGCGTTGGTCCGCAAACGCTTGATGGTTCCAGAACGCACTCTGGCAAGCGTGCGCGTTTCGTCTGCTAAAACGTAATCCGTCTTTGTGCCGCCAACATCCACGGCCAGAAAATAGCTCATTCACCAATTCCATTCTGGATTGCCATAAAGCACGTCTGCATCTATAGAGGAATAATCTCACAAAGCGACAGCAGTGCCTCACTGTCGCTAAAAACAAAACTTGCAGGCACTATCGCGGACGTTATGGCCTGGGGGTAGGAGCGGTGTTTGCGGGCGGTGTTATCCGTGGCGGCGGAATCACGACGAGCGCCGGATCGGGCTTCTCGCCGGGAGACCCTGCGGCTACGATATTTTCGATACGAAACGTGTGGGGCGTTGCCGAGTGATAGAGATAGAAAAATAACTGCAACAGATTGGCTGGGTTCGCCGTACCAATGGGGCGGAAGCCACGTGAATAGCCGAAAATGACTTTCAGAGTCTTCGTTTCGCCGGGTTTGACGTTAACGAACTCGGAGTTGTTCTCGGTCCAGGAGCCGTCCTTGTCGTCGAGGATATGCAGGTTGATGCCGAAAACGCTGGTTCCAGTGTTGGTGATGGTGGCCTCGATGTGACCGTACTGGGAGAGGTTCCAGAATGTACCTTCGGCAGGGTAGATGTGGATCCCGGGGTGGTCCGCGGCACCCTGAACGTAACCGGGTGTACTGATCTCCAGGCCTGTCTTGATGATCTTGAAATCTGTGTAAGGGCCCGGATTGACGGGGCGTTTCCAGTCGGCCTTAACAATCTCGATCTGCTTCGTCGCATTCGGCGAGGACGGGTCAAACAGCAACTTGGGTGCGGTTTGAGCCTGGGTGAGGGTGGTGCAGGCCATAAGAGCCGCACACGCGGACGAGATGAGAGTGCAAGGGCAGTTTAATATGCTGGTCAACATCAATAGGCTCCTGTTGAATGAGTCATCCCCTAAGGCTCAGGGATGAATTGATTCCAAAGTAGGTCTCGTTTTGCCACATGATTGTAATCGTTTTCAAGACGGGCAGGCAACCGAATACGATTCATCGAACATCTTGAAGGGAATGAATGGGTAGCTCCCGACAGCCAACAGACCGGCAGGGCCTGAAAAGTAGCTGCTCAGTAAAGCCTATTGTTTGGATTGATTTATTGGTGCCGGGAGGGGGGCGATAAGAACATGAGTATTGAAAACAAACAACTTATTGATTCTAAAGAGGCGCTGGATACGCTCAAATCGCAGGAATGGACGGATCCACACACGCAATACACACACGGGATTTTCGTCATAGAATGCCTCAGGGTAAACACATGTCCGGAGAATAGTTGTAGCTTAAGCACGGTCTGGATCTGGGCGCTCAAGCCGTGAAAGCCTCGACGCATATCGGTTACACCTGCGGCGATCCAGATGCGCGTTCCTGTGCGCAGTTCAATCACTTGCGCAGACTCTCCAGAACCGTTCGCAACACTGCCAGATCAGCGCCACTCTCGACGCTGATCATCGCTTTTCCATGAATCTCGATATGGATCGCGCCTGTGCAAGGAGTTGCTTCTGATGGAATATCTGCTCCTGGTTGCTCGGGAAGATGTTCGGACTCGGTAGCGCTGATCACTACCGGCAGCAGAGCGGAGAAATGCTCAATGCTCTCGGGAAGTTTGTTGGTGCAGTATGACCGACGCCACAGAAAGATATGGTTCGCGTTGACGCCTTCTTCCTGAGCCACACGCGCAACACTCACGCCAGGTTCAAGTGTCCGCTCAACAATACGACGCTTCTCCGAAACTGACCGATGAACCCTTGCCTTGACCGATTCCATAGCTCAAACGTCAAGGCACAATCAATACCTGTCCAGTGGGGAAGACAGAACGCTTACAGAAAAACCACCACGCTCCTCATTGAGCGTGGTGGCCTTTCTGTTACCAGTTCCTAAAGCTTTGCCAGCGCAGCATACACACCATCGGTCAGGATGGTGTAGAGATCGGCTGTTACAGCCGCATGGAAGCCCGGCAGGGAATTGAGGTCCTTGCCCCACCACTCTGCTTTCCCCAATACAGATGTAACCAACTTCTCCGCTCCCGTTGCTGTTCCGTCATACTCAGCCCAAAGTGCAGCAAAAGCTTCCAAGATGGACAGATCATCCTTAATAAGATACTCGGTACCATTCCTTGAGCCGATGAGCGCACCATCACGAATCACAGTGCCACGGTAGAAGGCAATCAAAGCAGCAAGGCCAAAGGCCAGACGCCTGGGCACCGTTCCCTTGTGGGCGATGTATTCCTTTACAGAGGGCAGAACGCGTGCTTTGTACTTCGAGACCGAGTTGAGGGAAATACTCAGCAGCGCATGCTTGATGTAGGGATTACGGAAGCGCTCAAAGACCGCATTGGCGTAAGAGTGCAGTTCTTTGCTGGAGAGGTTGTGCGGCGGCAGGGTCAGGCCGGGAATAACCTCCTCAAGAATCGCCTTGCCGGTAAAGCTGCTCAGGGCTGCATCGTCCATGTTCTCGCCAACCAGATTTTTCCCTGCAAGATAGCCGGCCAGAACAGAGACGGTGTGCGCGCCATTCAGGATGCGGACCTTGCGATCACGGTACGGCTTGATGCTGGGCGCAAAAATGACATTGAATCCGGCTGCGGGTAAGGGAAGCTCATTGGCCAACTCCTCCGGACCCTCAATGACCCAGAGATGAAATAGCTCTGAGGTGTTGTAGAGGTTATCGGTATAACCAGCCTCTCGCCAGAGAGCTTCCGCCTCATCACGCGGATATCCTGTGACGATACGATCCACAAGAGTGTTGGTAAAGATGTTGTGCTTCTCAATCCACTCAATGAAGGCTGCATCAAGATTCCACTTGGTTGCTGTTTCCAGTACCGTGCGCTTCAGGTTGTCGCCGTTGCGATCAATCAGTTCGCAGGGCAGCAGGACAAATCCCTTTGCCGGGTCGCCGTGAAATGTTTTGTAACGCTCGAAGAGCAATTGCGTCAGCTTGCCGGGGAAGGAGATTGCAGGCTGTGCATCAAGCTTGTCCTCGGGGTTGGTGGCAATGCCGGCTTCGGTGGTGTTTGAGACAATGAAGCGCAGATCGGGATTGTGGGCAAGAGCAAGGTAACCGGCAAAATCGGTGTAGGGGTTGAGGCCATTGCGAATGGAGCCAACGATGACGCGGCGCTCAACAATCTCGCCGGTTTCCATGCCGCGCATCAGGTGGGTGTAGAGGCCACCCTGCGTATTCAGGACATCAATCATGCCGCGTGCGATGGGCTGGACAACCGTGATGGAGCCATTGAAGAGGCCCTTGCGGTTGAGGCGGTCAATCATCCAATCTACAAAACCGCGCAGAAAACCACCCTCGCCAAACTGCACAATGCGGACAGGAAGAGCGGTTGCATCAGGAGCAATCGTGGTGTGCGTTCTCAGGTATTCAGCATTCAGAGGTGCAAGCGTTTTTGTTGTCATTACAGCGTTACTCCGTCCTTCCAGATGGCGATTTCGCGATATCCGTTGATTTCGTTTTTGGTTTGTTTGCGACCGGATGCAACATCAAGCACCCGATCAAAGAGTTGATTGGCCAGTTCCTCCATGGTTGCAGTGCCATCGGCGACGGGACCGGCGTTGAAGTCAATCCAGCTTGATTTTCGGGTTGCCAGTGGGGTGTTGGTTGAGATTTTCAACGTTGGTATGGGAAATCCCATCGGGTTTCCTCGTCCTGTGGTGAAAAGAACCATGTGCGCTCCGGCAGCAGCAAGTGCAGAGCCGGAGACTCCGTCATTGCCGGGGCCGTCAAGCAGCGCAATGCCGCCAAGCCCCTGCTGAACCTGATCGCCGTAAGCAAGCACCTGTTTGATCGGCGAGGAACCGCCCTTCTGTACGCAGCCAAGAGATTTTTCGGCGAGGGTGGTAATGCCGCCTTCTTTATTTCCCGGCGAGGGGTTTTCGTCTATTGGCTCGTTATGCTTGCGGAAGTAGTCGCGGAAGTGATTTACCAGATCAATGGTTGAATCGTAAACGGTAGTGCTACAGGCTCTGTCCAGAAGAACTTTTTCTGCTCCAAACATTTCAGGGACTTCCGTGAGGATGCTGACACCGCCCTGATCGGCGAGTTTGTCGGCAATGCGTCCGACGAGCGGGTTGCCGGTGATGCCGGAGAGGCCATCGGAGCCGCCGCACTTCATTCCAAGAACTAGTTTGCTGGCCGGGAGGGTCTGGCGCTTGAATTGGCTGGCATATTCGGCGAGTTCCTGAACCAGTTTGACACCAGTCTCCTGCTCGTCCTCCACATCTTGTGCGTTGAAGAAACGGAAGCGCTCGTCGGTGGCTCCGTCGAGAAGCTTGACGAACTCCTTCATCTGATTGTTCTCGCAGCCGAGACCAATGAGGAGAACGCCCGCAGCGTTTGGATGTTTGGCAAGCGAGGAGAGCAAAATCTGAGTGCTTTTAAGGTCATCGCCAAGTTGCGAGCAGCCGAAGGGATGGTTGAAGGTGTGTACGCCCTCAATGGGGCCACCCTCTTTTACTAATAACCTGCCGGCTTTATCGGCAATCTGAGTGGCGGCATGATTGATGCAGCCGACGGTGTTGATTACCCATATTTCATTGCGCGTGGCAGCGAGTCCATTCGGACGAAGATAGCCCTCGAAGGTGGCCGGCCCGGCTGGTTGATGAATGCCGTTGGCGTGGGGCTGATAGCCGCCCTTTTCAAGCTGTCCCTTGAGAGCGCTGGCCATGTTGTGGGAGTGGACGTGCTCGCCCTGTGCAATTGTCGCCTTCGCAACACCAATCGGGTAGCCGTATTTGAGGACGGGTTCACCCTGCGCGATGGGGCGGATGGCGATTTTGTGGCCTGCCGGAATATCACTCGTGATGAAAATGCCGTCTATCAGTTCGCCTTTCGTGATGAGGGTCAGGGCAACTGAGACATTATCGCTGGGGTGTATGTGCAGAATTCTCATATCAGTTCTCCGCCCGGAGAATTGCGTTGAAGATGCTATCTCTGGGCTGCCATCTGGAAATTGGTATGACCACTATGAGCATTTTATATCATCCTTGGCAAGTTCGGGAGGGGAATCGCATCCGGAATCTTAAAATTCATTCCCGAAAACCATACATTACGTTACCGATTACTAAAAGGAATATTTGTAATTTCCCTGTAGGCATGGAGCTCAGTTCAGAGCGGGGGGAATCAAAAATACGCCGTTTGCAGAGAGTATCTTCTTCACCTGGAATAAACATAGGCGTGTGATAGGTGGACGCACCAGTTAGCCACTCACACGTTGACTGTTAAGGACAGGTAAAATTTATTTTCTTTTTGTGTTTTAGAACACATTCCTATTGAGGCGGCTTGAGATAGTATCTCCCCATGCAATTTATTCTGTGTTGTTGTTGATACATCCCGCCAGCGCATCTTCATGACCTAAAACAGGTCAATTCCAACTTGTCAAAACTTCAACTTCAAAAAAACTCCAGGGAGGGTTTTGCTATGCGCATTTCTGTACCTTCTTTCCGTTCTTCGATCCTGAAATGGGTCGCCTTGTCCACACTTCTTATCCTCTTCTTTGCCGCTCAGAGCGGTAAGGCTCAGAGTCTGGGCTATGAAGGGCCTACGGGAATCTTTGTAACGCCGTTGGCCTATACCGCAGCTTCGCCAGCCAAGGGAATTGGCAATCCGGTAGTTGCATATCACTTTCTGGCTGCTGGCCCGGTCATTGGCGACTTCAGCACGGTTTCTGTGACGGAGGGTTTTGCCAAGCGCTTCGAGATCGGCTACACCGGTGAGATTCATGCTGCAGGGGACAGTAAGGCTTTCAGCTCTCTGTGGGGATCGGGCTTCACCGTTCTGCATGGCAAGGCTGTTCTGATTCCAGAGAATCTTGGTAAGCACAACTGGGTTCCCTCCGTGGCGATTGGTGCCATTGGCCGTCTGAATGTCGAGAACGTTAGCTACTTTGGCCTCACGACGAAAGCACCGGAAAAGAATGCTGATTTCTACGCCGTAGCCACCAAGGTCATCACCCAGACCAAGAAGCTTCCTATCATTCTCAATGTCGGTGTTCGTGGCACGAATGCTTCGCTGTGGGGTCTGGGCGGCAATGCTCCTGACTTTACCGCGCGCGCCTTTGGAGCCGTGGCCTTCGTCATTACCGGACCGAAGAAGAGCAGCATCATTCTTGGTTCTGAGGTCGCGCAGCAGCCGCAGAGAATCTATGGCTTTGGGCCCAAGTTTGGTACAGCCAACCTCGACATCCCGACCAGCATTGACTACGCTGCTCGCATTGTTCCCTTCGCCAAGAAGAAGTTCAATGTGGATCTGGGAATTCTACAGGCCGCTGGCGTAGTCGCTCCTGGTATTGATCTGCAGGCTCGTGCACGCTTTGCCTTTGGCATTTCGTACGGCTTCTAACTGTTTTACCTGTAACTCTGTTCTCAAGCGAGGGTACGGACATTCGTCCGTACCCTCGCTTGTTTACGGCTGATTTTTCTGCTGTTTTATGAGTCTGGGTGCAATCCCAGACGATGGGCAATGTGGCGCAAGATTCCCAGCAGCGCCTGAGCATCTTTTTGAGAGAGATGGAGCCGCCGCAGAAGCTGCTGAAGACGCTGCCTCGTGATAGCAAGATGCCGGGACGGGATGGGTTTGCTCGCGTCCATAATCGGCAGCAGCAACTCCTCAATCAGGGTGAGTTCTGCGCCGGTGGCCGGGCGCGGAGCGGTGTTGGTGGACAGCGGCATGGTGTCGCGAGCAATCTCGTAAAGGCAGACGGCGACGGCCTGACCGAGGTTCATTGACTCCTGCTCCGGACGCGTGGGGATGGTTACCAGAAGATGGCAGAGGTCGAGCTCCTCATTGGCAAGGCCGCTTTTCTCCGAACCAAAGAGCAAAGCGACGCGTCCCTTTGTGGCGGCGTGCTCGCGGAGTTGCGGCGCAGCCTGTGCCAAAGTGAGGATGGGCTGCACAGGATAGCGGTATTCAAGGCCAGTGACCCCGACAACGAGCGTACAGTCGGCAACGGCTTCGGCGAGGGAGGAAAACTCCCGAGCAGAGTGCAGAATCTCATCTGCACCAACCGCCGAGCGAGCCCCCATCCATGCGCCCTCCCAGGGATTGACGGCAGAGAGGTGCGGAAAGCCGAAGTTCTGCATGGCACGCGCTGCCGCACCCAGATTCAGCGGGTTGCGAGTGGAGACCAGTACGACAACAAAATCATCGAAACGAAAAGTGGATTGCACAGCTTTCTTTCTGTCAGATAACCGGAGTACATATTTATTGTAGGCGGGGAAATGATTTCTGTTGACGCGACTCTTCCGGGCTGTCAGGGTTTTTGATAGTGCGGGAGTCTTCCCCTCTCCGGAGTCAGAAAAACATGATTCTTCTCTATCGCGCAGTTGTCCTTTCCCTTGTCTGTTTGCTTACGCTCGAACCCGGCCTTTTTGCGCTTGAAGTTCCCGGCTCCAAACAGCCTGTCGCAGCGACGCAGCAACTTCAGGGGGAAGAGAGAATTCTTCAGGCGCTGAACCGGCTCACATTTGGTCCGCGTCCCGACGATGTGGAACGGGTGAGAGCCATCGGTCTGGAGAAGTGGATTGACCAGCAACTGCATCCTGAGAAGATTGACGACAGCACGCTGGCCCAGCAATTGGAGGAGTATCCCTCCATGCAGTTGAGCCTGAAAAGCCTGATGAATCGCTACCCATCGAATCCGGAAATTCGTGCTATTGTCGAAGGCAAGCAAGAACTGCCGAAGGACAAGGTTGAACATGCCATCTACGCCAATCAGGTGGAGATATACAAGCAACGCAGGAAGGAACTGGAGGCTCAGGATAAATCTGCAAAGGCTGCGCCTGCGGCAGGGAATCCGCAGATGCAGAATGACCCTGCGATGGCAGAGAACAAGGCTTCGATAGACCAACAAAAAGAGAAGCTATACAACGATCTGAATGCAACCATGCTGATGAATTTGAAGCCGGAGGAACGGCTGGACAGGATTCTGAGCATGACGCCGCAGCAGTTGCGGAATCTGGATCGTGGTCTCAGTCCAGAGGAGCGCAACAAGCTGATTGCAGACATGACGCCGGAGCAGCGAGAAATTCTGCTGGCACTGCGCAATCCGCAGGAGGTGGTGCGGGGCGAACTGATGGCGTCGCGCATGGTGAGGGATGTGGAGAGCGAGCGCCAACTGGAGGCCGTGATGACGGACTTCTGGCTGAATCACTTCAACGTGTTCCTGAACAAAGGGCCGTATGCTGCGCTGTATCTGGTCGCTTACGAGCGGGATGTGATTCGTCCGCATGCGCTGGGAAAATTTGAGGATATGTTGGTGGCTACAGCCAAGAGTCCAGCTATGCTCTACTACCTCGACAACTTCCAGAGCGTAGGGCCGGACAGCCTGGCAGTTCGCTCTGCCCGGGAGCGTGCAGCACGCAATCCCGGCGCAGGGCAGGCGCAGAAGCAGGCAGACCGAGGATTGAATGAGAATTATGCTCGCGAGGTAATGGAGCTACACACACTCGGAGTAGATGGCGGCTATACGCAGCATGATGTCACCGAGGTGGCAAAGGTCTTTACCGGATGGACGATTGATCGTCCGCAGCAGGGCGGATACTCCTTTGAGTTTGATGAGCGTCGCCACCAGCCGGGAACGAAGAAGGTGCTCGGCAAAGAGATTCAGGAGAATGGCATGAAGGAAGGTCTGGAGGTTCTGCATATGCTGGCCACCAGTCCTGCAACAGCCCACTTTATTTCGAAGAAGCTTGCGATTCGCTTTGTGAGCGATAACCCGTCGCAGGCGTTGGTCAATCGAATGGCAAATACATTCCTCAAGACTGGCGGAGATATTCGCGAGGTGATGAAGACTCTCTTCCACTCGCCGGAGTTCTGGAGCAGGAGCGCCTACCGTGCCAAGGTAAAAACGCCGGAGGAATTTGTCATCTCTGCGCTCAGAGCCAGTGACGGCGAACTGACACATCCGATGGCTGCGGTTTTTGCGATGGCACCGCTCGGCATGAGCTTCTACGGTATGCAGACACCGAACGGCTATGGATGGACAGCCGACAAGTGGGTGAATTCGAGCGGGCTGCTGAACCGCATCAACTACTCGCTGGCGCTGGCGGTGAATCGAGGAGGCTCGATTATCAGTACGAATGTGCTGCTCGGCATTGAGCCCGGCAGCGCTCCGCTGAGTGCGCCGGAGATGATTGCGAAGCTGAACCGGCGGATTCTGAATGGGCAGTTGAGTGCGAAAACACAGAAGACGGTGCTGGCTCAATTGGAGGATCCGAACCTGAAGGATTTGTCGAAGTTGCCACTGGGCGAGATGAACAATCTTGACCGCCGTGGCGGGCAATCGGATGTAAGCCTTAAGCGGCAAAGAGCAGCCCAGCAGCAGATGGCACTAAACATGGCGCACGCTCCAAAGCCGGATGATCTACAGGCTGCGGTCGTGGTTGGATTGCTGCTGGGTTCTCCGGAGTTTCAGAGGCGTTGAATTCCGGACTTTGACCGTTTGATTTCGTGCCTTCCCATCCTTTCCACGATGAGGCCGTGGAAAGGATGGGGCACCCAGAGCAGTACAAATTCAAGCGGTCAAAGACCTAGCTCTCTGCGGGCTGCTCCTGCTTGTTGCCGCGGAAGTGCTCCAGAATCGTGCTGAGGATGACGTAAAGCGCAGGGATGAAAACCAGATTCAGGATGGTGGAGAGAATCATTCCGCCAACTACCGTTGTTCCCACTGAGCGACGACCCATTGCGCCGGCGCCCGATGCAAAGACCAGAGGCAGAACACCAAGGATAAAGGCGAAAGAGGTCATCAGGATGGGACGCAACCGGAGTTCTGCGGCATTGATGGCTGCATCCACAATGGAGTTGCCCTTGCGCCGTAGCTGCTCGGCAAACTCGACAATCAGAATTGAGTTCTTGGCCGAGAGTCCGATGAGCATGACCAGACCGATCTGACAGTAGACATCGTTCGAGAGCCCTCGCAGCGCCACCAAACCCAATGCTCCAAGAACGGCCATCGGAACGGCGAGCAGGATGATGAAGGGAAGCGCAAAGCTTTCGTATTGCGCTGAGAGCGTCAGATAAACCACAAAGATGCCGAGCGCAAAGATGATGAGCGCCTTGCCGCCGGATTCAATCTCCTCTTTGGCAAGGCCGGTCCACTCAAACTTCATGCCTTGCAGCATGTTCGCCTGTGCGAGTTCTTCCATTGCCTTGATGCCATCGCCGGAACTGAAGCCGGGTCCGGGAGAGCCGTCAATTTCTGCCGAACGGAAGAGGTTGTAGTGGAAGACCACCGGAGGGCCCGACGTATTTTTGGCAACGGCAAGATCGTCGAGCGGCACCATCTGGTTGGTGACGGAACGCACGTAATAGGAGTGCAGGTCACTCTCATTCATGCGGAAGGGCTGGTCGGCCTGCGCATAAACACGATAGGTCCGATTGTTGTAGTTGAAGTCGTTGATGTACTCCGAACCAAGGAAGAGGTTAATGGCGTTTGCAATCTCGGTGAAGGAGACATTCATTGCCTTCGCCTTTTCGCGATCAATGTTGATTTCAAGCTGCGGATCGTTGGCCGTGAAACTGGTGTAGAGATTGACCAGATCATGCTTTGGCCGCTGCGCGGATGTGAATTGAATCTGATGCGCGATGCGATCCAGGTCCTGCAACGTGTTCCGTCCGGAATCCTGCAACTGGAACTGGAAGCCGCCGAAGGAGCCGATACCCTGTACAGCAGGCGGCGCAAACGAAATCACAAGTCCACCGGGAATCTGGAAGAGCTTTGGTGTGAGAGCCGCAATGATCTCCTTGTCGGAGTGACCCTTGCCCTTGCGCTCAACGCTGGGACGCAGGTTCGAAAAGATGATTCCAAAATTCGGCGAATTGCCGCCGCTCAGACTGAATCCGGTAACGGCAAAGGAGCCGACGATGTCCTTGTTTTGCGCGAGAGCAAGCTGCGCCATGTCGGTGAGCCGCACCGTGTATGCGAGGCTCGAACCCGGCGGCGCCTGCACAACAGTCATGATGTAGCCCTGATCCTCCTGCGGGATGAAGCCGGTCGGAACAGATTTGTAGGTCCACGCAGTTGCGGCAAGTCCAACAGCAAAGAGCACCAGTACGGCATAACGCAGACGGATGATGATGTGCAGCATCCTTGCGTAAGTTCCGCTGAGCCAGCCAATGATGCGGTCAACGGTGTGCGCAAATCCACGATAAGCCGCAGAGATTGTTTTTGAGTGAAAGAAGTCCAGCTGCTGGTAGCGTGCCTCTTCTCCGCGCAGCAGCATGGCGGCCAGTGCAGGCGAAAGCGTAAGCGCATTAAAGGCAGAGATGGCGATGGAAAAGGCAATCGTCAGCGAGAACTGCCGGTAGAGAATGCCGGTGGTGCCGGGGAAGAAGGATACTGGCACAAAGACGGAGATGAGGACCAGCGAAGTCGCAATAACAGCACTGGTGACCTCGCCCATTGCAACGGAGGTGGCCTTGTGCGGATTGCTGTGTTCCATCGCAATGTGTCGCTGCACATTCTCAATTACGACGATGGCGTCATCCACGACAAGGCCGGTCGCGAGCGTAATTCCAAAGAGCGTAAGCGAGTTGATGGAGAATCCGAACATCTTGATGAAGATGAAGGTTCCAATCAGAGAGACCGGAATCGTAATGGCCGGAATCACCGTGGCTCGCCAATCGAGCAGGAAGAGGAAGATAACAACAATGACGATGAGGATGGCTTCTGCGATGGTTGTCAACACCTCGCGAATCGAGTCGCCGACTACCGTGGTCGAGTCGAATGCAATGGCATACTCCAGTCCCGGCGGAAAGGATTTGGCCAGTTCCTGAAGCGTGGCCTTGGCCTTAGTGTCCACCTCAAGCGCGTTGGCATTGGAGAGTTGTTGCAGACCGATACCGACCGCAGAGTATCCGTTGTACTTGAGTTCGGTGTTATAGTTTTCTGCTCCTACCTCGGCACGGCCAACATCCCGCAACTGAACCAATCCATTTGCAGTTTGTTTCAGAATGATGTTTTCAAACTGTTTCGGCTCGCTCAGGCGACCCTGCACGTGGACGGAAAACTGATAGTCCTGTTTGTTGCCGGAAGGAGGCAATCCCAGTTGTCCGGCAGGAACTTCGACATTCTGCTCGGCGAGAGCGCCGAGCACATCGGTTGCAGTGATGCCGCGCGCTGCCATTTTGACCGGATCGAGCCATACGCGCATGGCATATTTGCGCTCGCCGAAAATCAGAACATCGCCGACGCCGGGAACGCGCTTGAGCGCATCTTTGACGTAGACATCCAGATAGTTGGAGATAAATTCCTGCGAGTAACGGCCGTCGCGCGTATAGAAGCCGGAGCCAAAGACAAAGTTGCTGTTGGCCTTGGTGATGGAAATGCCGGTGTTGTTGACGATGGCCGGCAGCCGTCCCTGTGCAGTGGCGACGCGGTTCTGTACATCTACGGCGGCGATGGAGAGATCGTAGCCCGGCTCAAAGGTAACGGTAATAGCGCTGGTGCCGTCATTCGAACTGGTGGAACTGATGTAGCGCATTCCCGGAACGCCGTTGATGGCTACTTCAAGCGGAATTGTGACAGCCTTCTCGACGGTCTCCGAGTTGGCGCCGATATAGTTGGTGGAAACAATGACCTGCGGCGGTGCAAGCTGAGGATAAAGTGCAATCGGCAGCGTGGGAATTGAAACCACGCCGGCGAGCACAATCAGCAGTGCGCATACAGTCGCAAAAACAGGGCGATGAATAAAGAAGTCAACAAACACAGTAGGGTCTCCTTCTCTACTTGCCCGCAGGCGGTTGCATCATGAGTCTTAACGGCATTACGGGCGCGCCGTCGGCCAGGAATTGCAGGCCGGAGGTAATCAATTCATCGCCGGGTTTGAGTCCATCAAGTACCGCATAGGTATTGCCGTTGGTGTCGCCCAGCTTGACAGATTGCAGATGCGCAACATAACCGTTGCCCTGTTGTCTTGCCAGATAAACAAATGCCTGACCGCTGATTCGTGCAGTTGCGAGCACTGGAATCACTGCCGCAGGCTGCATTCCCCATATGACGCGAGCCTTTACCAACTGCTCAGTTCTCAGAGCCTGATTTGTTGAGTGAACGGGGGCTTTGGCAAGAATGCCTTGCAGGGAACTATCTACTTCCGGGGAGAGGAAGTTGATTTTTGTCTTCTCGATAAGGTGACCGTTGTTATCGTTGATTTCTACATCGAGTCCTTGCTTGACCTGTGAGGCGCGCTCGGTGGGAAGATAGATGTAAGCCTCAAGATCCCTGGGCTCGTCTACGGTTGTCAGCACGGTTGCTCCGGTAGCGGCAGCCTCAGAGACGTAATCGCCCACATGCACAGGGATGTCGCCGACGATGCCGTCAAAGGGAGATGTAATGCGATAGTAGCTGAGTTGCTTTTCCTGCGTAATGCGTAGCTGCACGGCGGATTCATAGTCCGCCTTTGAATTTTTGTAGGCCTGTTCGGCCTGATCGTAGGCATCGCGGCTGGTGACGCCAGCTTCAAAAAGCTTGCGTTGGCGCACAATCTCAGTGGAGTTGAAGTCGTAGACGGCCTTCTTTTGCAGTTCGGTTGCCTTTTGCGAGGCGAGTGCAGCCTCTTGTCGTGCCGGGTCAATGACCATCAGCAATTGGCCGGCTTTGACCATCTGACCGGAATGCACCAGAATTCGCGTGAGGTTGCCATCCACCTGCGGATTGATGGTGGCGGAACGGCGACTCTTGATGGTGGCTACATATTCATCGCTGGTGGGCACCTGAGTCAGACTGATGATGGACGTCTGTACCGGCATGGCCTGCATTTTGGGGGCCTGTGGTGCGGTGTGCGGCCTGCAACCTGCCAGAAAGAGCGGAGTAAAACCTGCAAAAAACATGAGAGCGCGTGGAAGGTTCTTCAACTGATTTGCCATCCTTATGGGTTCTGCCCGGTTAATTGCCGTTCAGGTTCAAAACACTAGTGAAAAGTTTGCAACTTGAAAGTTGGATGAGTCGGAGCGGCCATCGGGTTCAGAAAATCCTTGTTTTTTCAGATTTCTCGGCGCCGATGCACCTCTGCAAACCAAAGAGGCACTGGATAGAGTCTACAGCCAGCCCACGGGAGCAGAGTCTTCAAAGCGTTTAGGAGGTGGATAACTTGCACCTGCTGCCTGATGCTTCCTTTGACAGGGCGCTGAGTGGTTGCTACCCTCGTAGAGGTGGCAATGTGCGCGGTGCCGGTTAGAAAGGTGCTGTCTGGCTGCTGTAGCGTCCCCGTCGTCTAGCCCGGCCTAGGACACCGCCCTTTCACGGCGATAACACGGGTTCGAATCCCGTCGGGGACGCCAATTAAATCAAGGAATAATAACAACCGGAAACCAAAGAAAATCCTTGATAGGGACGCATCTGGGGCCTTTGTAACAGTACGCGTCTCTCCTGAACCTGTATCGTCCGGCTACGCAGTGTAGCGCTGGCGGAATTGTCTTCTGCCGTTGCACTTCTGCCTGAATTCAAACTCAATTTTTGAGTCGCGTGTAGTTATGGGTTTTCTGCGGGATGCGCGTAAATGTCTCATTTCATTGATTCGAACACAAAAATACTCAATCAGTGACAGGTAGTTGCCTGTTATCTCACAGCATTTTTTTTGTAAGCCCCTTTTCATGGATGTTCTCAAGCGCGATAGTAACGTTGCAGTTCTACGTTCCTTGTGTGTGGCTCGGCTGCACTGCTCAACGAGCCTCAGGATGTTTCTGCAAGATTAGGATTATCTTTGGTCAAATCCCAACTGGATGCACTGGGCTGCTGACTGGAGAGTAAATGGGTACCAGTACCCTTCGATGGAGGATGGCTTGCGATTCAATAAATGTTTCTTTGTCACGGTGCTGTTGTTTGCTTTTATTCCTGTCATGCTACCGGCTCAGACAGTGCTGCCGAAAATCTTCAGCGACCACATGGTGTTGCAGCGGCAATTGCCAATTCCGGTCTGGGGCAAGTCCGCGCCGGGAGCGACCGTAACCGTCTCGCTGGCCGACGCTCAAAAAGCGACCACCGCAGACAAGGACGGCAAATGGCGCGTCGAACTTCCGGCTCGTCCCGCCGGTGGTCCATTCACGTTGACCGTCACGGCAGGCGGCAAAACCATCAGCTTCAAGGATGTGCTGCTGGGGGATGTCTGGATGGCTTCGGGTCAGTCGAATATGTCCATGCCGATGCGTCCTGTCCCTCCCTATACGATGGGCGTGACCGACTACGAACATGAGATTGCCGCCGCGAACGAATTGAATGTGCGCTTCTTTGTGGTGCCGGAAGAAGCCGACTTTCCAGAGCAGACGGAGATGCATGGCGACTGGCTTGAGTCAAAGGGCGCGCAGGTCTGCAATGTCTCGGCGGTTGCCTATTACTTTGCGCGCAAGGTAAATCGCGATACCGGCGTTCCCATTGCGGTGATTGATGCCTCGGTTGGCTCGACGGGCCTCAGCGCATGGGTAAATATTGACGTTAATCGCAAGGCTCATCCCGATGCCGTGGCCGCCTCAGAAAAACTGCTTCAGGAGCATGTCGCCGAGGTGCGCGACTATGAACGCGATCGCCCAGACTTCGACAAGAGGACCGAGGAGAGCATCCGCAACAACTGCGGCCCGAGCGGCGTCACCAAAGAGCACACCATGCCCTTCCCGAATTTCATCTTCAAACCCAGCGGTCTTTATAATGCGATGATTGCTCCCTTCCATCAGGTTCCCATTAAGGGAGTTCTCTGGTATCAGGGCGATGCGGATTCCCACTGGTACGCCGGATACAGCGACCGCATGAAGGAGTTGATTGACTCCTGGCGCGCAAGCTGGCACCAGCCGGATATCCCCTTCTACTGGGTGATGCTGCAGAACGTGACCGCAGATGAACGCTTTGGTCGCGACTACGATCCCAAAAATGATTTTTACCCCTTCCTGCGCGAGCAGCAGCGCATCGCTCTGAGCAAAATTTCGCATGGCGGCATGGCGGTCGCGACCGATGTAGGCGACCCGATGTTCCCGCATCCCCGCAACAAGAAGGCCGTCGGTGAACGACTGGCGCTGATTGCGCTGGCCAACGATTACGGAGTGAAGGTGGTATCGAGCGGACCGATGCTGAAGTCGGTCTCACATGGTGGCGATCAGTTGTTTCTGAAGTTTGATACCTTCGGTTCGCCTTTGCGCGTGAATACCGGAACTGTTCCGGGAGGTTTTGAAATTGCCGGAGCGGATGGAAAATACCATCCAGCGATGGCAACTGTGAATGGCGATACCGTCACGTTGAGTTCGCCACTGGTCAAGGATCCCAGGAATGCGCGCTATGGATGGAAGGGCAATCCGTATCTTTCGCTCTACAACGCGGCGGGCCTGCCTGCGCCACCCTTCACAACCGAGCCGCAGCCGTAAAAGAGGAAACATGAAACCAATCCGGATTATTTTTGCTCTTGCTCTTGCGGCAACCTCTTCGGTAGCACTCTCGGCTCAGACCACACTGCCGGAGATATTCCGCGACCACATGATCTTGCAGCGTCAGCAGCCCATCCCTGTTTGGGGCAGGGCCAATGCAGGGGCTGCAATTACCGTTCGACTGGCCGATGCCCAGCAGACAACCACGGCAGACAAGGACGGCAAATGGCGAGTGCAACTGCCGGCGCGCGAGGCCGGCGGGCCCTTCATCCTCACCGTCTCTGCCGGCAGTAAGACCATCAACATCCAGGATGTTTTGCTGGGAGATATCTGGCTGGCTTCAGGGCAGTCGAATATGACCATGCCCATGCGTTCAAATATGCCGTGGTCTATGGGCGTTCTCGACTACGAGCATGAGATTGCCTCGGCCAATGAAAAAAATGTCCGCTTCTATCTGGTTCCGAAGGAGCCGGACTACCCGGAGCAGACGGAGATGCACGGTATCTGGAGGGTTTCAGTGGGATCGCAGGTCTGCGATGTTTCTGCTGCGTCCTATTACTTTGCGAGAAAGCTGAATCACGATACCAATATCCCGATTGGCGTCATTGTCTCCGGCAATGGTGCCACCGGTATCGAATCCTGGGTGAACATGGACGTGAACCGGAAATATCACCCCAAAAAAATGGAGGAGTTGGACAAACTTCTTCACGATCACGCCAGCGAATTGGCTGAGTATGAGCGCAGCCGTCCGGGCTTTGAGAAGCAGCAGAATGAATACAGCAACGGCTGCACCAGCGAAAAACCGCATGAACAGAAGCCGCCGATTGAACGATTTATCTTCCGGCAGAGCGCGCTTTACAACGCAATGATCTATCCCTTTCATCAGGTTCCCATCAAGGGAGCCATCTGGTATCAGGGAGAAAATGATTCGGGGAACTACAAGGAATACGCCAACGAAATACAGGATCTGATTGCGTCCTGGCGCGCGAGTTGGCATGAGCCGAATATGCCCTTTTACATGGTCCAGCTTGAGAATGTGGAGAATGATGCACGGCGCGGTCTGGACCCTGATCCCACTCGCCTGCACTTTACCAACTTTCGCGAGATGCAGCGCCGCACGGTGCAACTGGTTCCTCATACCGGTATCGCCGTTTCGGCAGATGTTGGAGATCCATATTTTCCGCATCCGCGAAACAAGAGGCCGGTCGGAGAGCGACTCGCGCTGCTTGCGGAGGCAAATGATTACGGCCTGAAGGTTGTTGCAAGCGGACCGGTGCTCAAGTCCTTTTCGCGCAGCGGTGACAAGCTTCTGCTCAAGTTCGATGCGCAGGGCGGCCCGCTGATTGTCAATACGGGGACCATCCCCTATGGCTTCGAGATTGCCGGTGCGGACAAGGTTTATCATCCGGCGGTTTCAGCAGTGGATGGCGATACGGTGACGCTGAACTCGCCTCTGGTGAAGGAGCCCCTGAATGCCCGCTACGGATGGCGCGAGAATCCCTACCTGTCGCTTTACAACACTGCGGATTTGCCGGCCTCTCCATTTGCTACAGACTGGCAGCCCTGAAGTTCGATGAAGATTCAGCCCGCAAGCAGTTCAGGGGATAAGAGATGACGATGGCATTATGGAAATCCATGCAGCGCAGCTTATTTGCTATGTTGCTGCTTTCTGCTGTGTGTGTGGCTCAGAAGGCGACTGCACCGGCCACCGTGCTGCTCGATACCTACAACTACATTGTTGGCACACAGAATATCGGAACCGCCTATCAGTTCACCGACAAGTCTCTGCTGATTGAAGGTGGGGAGCGGATTCAGGAGATGGGCTCGAACATGATGAAGATTGCAATCGGGCCAAAGTATGTACATTCGCACTACGCAAAGCAGGAAGACCCCAACATCCACTCGATTACCGAGCTGGCGCAATCCATGGACTACAAGGCGGTTTTCAATATGCCTTTCAGTCGCTATTTTTTATGGACGGATTGCTTCAGTACTTACAAAAAGATCACGCCCTGGCACGGACACATGAACCCAGCGATCCTCGCGGCAGAGTATAAGGAGGTCTATGACTTTACCCACTATCTTCTAACCACCTATAACGGAACGGGCAAAATATTCTATCTCGGCAACTGGGAGGGGGATTGGTTGCTTCTCTCCGGTGCGCCTGCAAAGGAAAAGCATGGAGATGAAGATGTAAATCCAGACGCGCCGCAGGGAATGATTGACTGGGGAGTAACGCGCCAGCGTGCTGTGGATGATGCCAGGCGCGACACACCGCACAAGAATGTTGAAGTCTGGTACTACATCGAGGCGAACCATGTGCTCAAGTCCATCCATGATGGAAAGATATCCGTCGCCAGTTCTGTGTTGCAGGCTGTGAATCCGGATTATGTATCCTTCTCAAGCTACGACGCAACCAACAAAAACAAGGATCTGAATCGCGATCTGCCGGATGCTTTGAACTATATGCAGTCCAAGCTGAAGCCTAAGCCGGGACTGCCGGAGAAGCGCGTATTTATCGGGGAGTTTGGCGCTCCCGCCCGCTCTTACAGCCCCGATGCGCAGGCACAGCGGATACGCGAGGTCAGCGCAGCAGCCATCAAGTGGGGTACGCCCTTTGTCCTTTACTGGCAACTCTACACCAGCAAGGTCAAGGAGGATGACAGCCAGCTTGCAGGCTTCTGGTTGATTGATAACCACGGCATAAAACAGCCCGCTTTCTATCTCTACCAACATTACTTTGCGGATGCTAAGGCGTATGTTGCCGATTTTGAGAAGAAGAACAAACGCAAGCCCAATGAGCAGGAGTTCCAGAGTTTTGCCTACAAGTGGTTTACTGCATCGGGAAAGCCTTAAGGAAGCTCTGAACAAGTTCCGCTCTTGCGATGTTTTGAAAGGGCGGGGCTTTCAGCCCCGCCATGGACGCACAATCAAAGGGTTCGGCTTTAGCCGCCGAGGGGGATGCAAGTCATTGAAAATACATTCCATCAGGGGCTGAAGCCCAGAAGTTAATTTACCCGGCAAGCGGCGCGGTTAAAACCGCACCCTTTCAAAACACTGCACACCAAGACTTGTTCAGAGCTTCCTTAACACAGGTCCAGAACAGGGAGAAGAAATGAAGACAAAACATAGTACTCGATGGATGGTTGCGCTAAATGCTCTGCTGGTAGCCCTGCTGCTTACACCAGTGCTGATGGCGCAGTCGAAGACCCTTCCGGTGGATGACTTCGACTACATCATCGGGACGCAGAACTTTAGCAGCAGCTATCAATTCACGAATAAGTCGCTATTGGTCGAGGGTGGAGAACAGATACAGACGATGGGCTCGAACATGATCAAGTTTGTTCTTGGCCCCTCCTATGCAAAGAGCCGGCATGGGGTGAAAGACCCCGGCATCAACTCGCTTACTGATCTGGCAAAGGAGAGCGACTATCGCCAGGTCTTTGAGATGCCCTTTAGCCGCTACTTTATGTGGGTTTACTCATTCAGCACCAGCGGCAAAATCTTTCCCCTGCACGGGCCGATCCCGCCGGAGGTACTCGCAAATGAGTACAAGGAGGTTTACGAACTGACCCGCTATCTGTTGACCACCTACAACGGCAGCGGCAAGAGCTTTTTCCTCGGTAGCTGGGAGGGTGACTGGCAACTGATCGCCGGTGCCCAGCCGGAGATTAAGGACATGGAGAAGCGCCGTGCGGTTGATCCGCTGCCGGATTCTCCGCAGGCGATGGCCAGTTGGGGTTCCACGCGCCAGCGCGCCATTGACGATGCCAAGCGCGGCACTCCGCACAAGGATGTTCAGGTCTGGTATTACATGGAAACGAACATGGTGCAGAAGTCCGTTCGCGACGGCCGCGTCAGTGTGGCGAGCGCGGTAATTCCGCTGGTGAATCCGGATTTTGTTTCCTACTCGGCCTACGACAGCACGGATCCCGACAAGGCAGATCTGCATACGGATCTGCCGAAGGCACTCGACTATATGCAATCAAGGCTGAAGCCGAAGCCGGGGCTGCCGGAGAAGCGCGTCTTTATCGGGGAGTTTGGTGTGCCGGCCATTCACTTTAACCCGCAGCAGCAGGATACGCGCGCGAGGGATGTATTTGCGGCTGCAATCAAATGGGGCACTCCCTTTGTTCTCTACTGGCAACTCTACAACAACGAGTCAGAAACGGACGGCAGGCAGCGCGGTTTCTGGCTGATTGATGATAAGGGCGTCAAGCAGCCCCTCTACTTCACCTACCAGCATTTTTATGCGGATGCCAAACTCTACGTTGCGGACTATGGGAAGAAGTATCATCGCAAGCCCAGCGACAAGGAGTTCCAGAGCTACGCCATTCAGCGGCTCACAGCATCACCCGCAAAGCCCTAACCACTACAGAGTTTCAGGAGGATATTCCGATGAGATTTCCAATTCGAATTTTGCGCCCCTTTTTCGCAGTGCTTCTTTTGGCGGGCATATGCGTTGCGCAGCAGGCGACCGCGCCTGTGGCTGCGCCCACAACAGAGCCGCTGGACACCTTCAATTACATCGCAGGGACGCAGGTCTTTGGCAGCGATTACCACTTTACCAACCAATCCCTGCTGATAGAGGGCGCCAGGGAACTGTTGGCGATGAAGTCCAACATGATTAAATTTCCTCTGGGGCCAAACCATCTTAAGAATGGCTTTGTAAATAATCTCGAGCCTGACATTCACTCGCTGACGCAACTGGCGCAGCAGGCCGAGTATAAGCAGGTCTTCAATATGCCCTTCAGTCGCTATTTCCTTTGGACGGATGCATACAGCACGAACCACAAGGTATTTCCCTTGCACGGGCCGATTCCGCCGGAGGTGCTTGCAAACGAGTACAAAGAGATTTACGAACTTACCCATTACCTGCTGACCGCGTATAACGGCACCGGGAAGATATTTTATCTGGGCAACTGGGAGGGCGACTGGTTGCTCATCCAGGGAGTTCCGGGGCGCGACGATCCGGCGCTCAAACACAAGATCAATCCGCTGCCGGACTCACCCGCTGCCATGGCCTCCTGGCTGATTGCGCGCCAGCGGGCCGTTGACAATGCCAAGCGCGACACCCCGCACAAGGATGTCCAGGTCTGGTTCTACGTCGAGACGAATCTGGTACAGAAGTCCGTTCAGGAAAACCGTGCGAGCGTTGCGCGGGATGTGCTGCCGCTGGTCAATCCCGATTATGTTTCCTACTCCAGTTATGAGAGCACGAATCCGCAGCATGACATGGACCACGATCTGCCTGTCGCGCTCAACTATATGCAATCCATGCTGAAGCCAAAGCCCGGTCTGCCAGCAAAGCGCGTCTTTATCGGGGAGTACGGTTCCCACGCCGAAGATTTTGATCCCAAGGGGCAGGATGCAAGGATGCGCCAGGTGATTGCTGCTTCCATTAAGTGGGGCACGCCCTTCGTTCTTTACTGGCAGCTATACGGAAATACAAACAAGGGAAGCGCGCCGGCAGGCAACTGGCTGATTAACGACAAGGGTGTCAAACTGCCTGTCTACTACACCTATCCGCACTATTACACGGATGCGAAGAGCTATGTTCTGGAGTTTGTGAAGAAGAACAAGCGGCAGCCGAGTGACGAGGAGTTTCAGGCCTTTGCGTACAAATGGTTCACCAGTAAAGGTGCGCGTTAAGGAGGCTCTGAACAAGTTTTTTTGTGCATTGTTTCTGTTGCAGCTTGCTTTGCGTCAGGGCACGACTTCAGTCGTGCCGCAAGACGATCAAAAATGTGAGGGCTTTAGCCACTGGTTGCATTTTTAATCGAGTTATATCCCAGACAGCGGATAAAGCCGGGAATTTGTTTGCACTTGATCGGCACGACTGAAGTTGTGCCCTGACACATAACAGGACGAAATGGAACTTGTTCAGAGCTACCTTAACGCGGTTCTCCAAAAGGTGTACCCTAATCCAGCTCTGTACAAGGTGGATTTTTCTTGAGAAAAATCCACTCAGAAGGGTTGCCTTCGGTGTACATCCATTGGAGAACCTTTAGTGCTTTTTGGGAATGGAGCGGACTGCAACGACGGTGGCAACGTTGGGCGCACCGGCTACGGTTGATGTTTTTATTAGTGCTTCGAAATAAGGGGAAGCGGTGCCACCATTCTTCTCCTGTAACAATTGGGCCAGTTGCTCCCTCGCGGCATCGTCAGCCAGATAGCGTCCTGCGGCCTCTGTACCCTCCTGCTGCATTCCCTGAATAATCAAGGTATTTCCCGGCCCATTTTGTGAGGGGAGCAGGGAAATGTCAGCATAATCCTCTCCGCCGGAGCCGGTGGAGGCCAGACCCCGATAAAAGGGCTTTTCGCCAGGCTGAGGGTTCTTGTTCATCCAAACTGTCACCCTGGTTGCGGGATCCTCTACCAATTGGAAGTTCAACTTATCCTCGAACAACGAAACCCAGGGATCAGAGGCAGAACTTCCCAGAAGGATGAAGTTTCCATTTTCAAAGTCTCTCAGGTGTAATTCGCGTGCCGGACGAACATGCACTGTGAATCCCCGTACAGCGGCGAGCGAGGCAAGCGTAGAAATAATGGAGGCATCTGCAAAGGACGTCAGGTTGGAACTCCTGACATAGCGCTCAAACTGGGGCAGATAATTTTGACCGGGCGGTATAGCAAAAGACGATCCCCCGGAGATGGTGTCAAAGTAATCCTGAAGCGTGCTTGGCTGGCCCTGCTTACCGGTGAGGATTTTTGTGATTCCGAAATTAACATCTCCGATGACAACATCCGTGGGCCGGTTCTTTGAAAAGACGGAATCGAGGAGTCCGAGAGTGGAAGGCATGCTTGCTTTGCGGTGCAATTGATAGGTAAGCACTCCGCAGGTAATTGCGAGAAGCAGGCTCAGGCCGGAAAGGCCCCATATCAACAACGATGTTCGGCGAGAGAGGGTGGCCGGGGGAATCGGTTCTGCGTTTCCCTTCTCGAAGGCGCGGGGTGTTGCCGGGCGAAAGACAGGTGTAAAACCGCCCTTGGGAATCTCAAGGATGAGGGGTTCGTCGCGGCCTTCCCCATCAAAGAACTCATGGAGTTTGAGGCGCAACTGGCGGACATGGACGCGAACGGTACTATCTTCGACCGGGCTGTAGTCGGCAGGCCGGTGAAAGACCTGTACGCCGATTTTGGTTTCGCTCAGATCGCCATGTGCGCCATGAATGGATTTTTCAGTCAGGTATCTTAGCAGGTCGCGGAAGCGCTGGGACTTCTGGAAGGGGATGGTAGCAATAATCCTCTCTACCAGAAGAAATCTCTCGTCGGGTGCTGGTTGTGGGGGAATCGGGATTTCTGTTTTGTCCAACAACATGTATTTTTTCACCCCAAGCAGCAACCGCTGCCGATAGAAGAGTCATTCTAGCAGCGTCGAAGAACGGTATGCAATGGTAGATTAGCCCTTTCCTATGAGTTATTTCGCCTTGAGTAACATCGTGTAATCACATGCATTTTCAACAGCTTCATGGGAGCCCCGCAGTGCATCCTTGTTCTTCCGGGTGCAGCCTCCGGCAGCAGGCATGGGATTTTTGGGAAAAAGGAGACAGGGGTATGGCCAAATTTCCTCCTTTCCGGGGCAACAGAAGGACTGAGGAGCAGGTTTGCATCGTAACGTATCAGAGTGTTACGGTTTTGCCCCTCCGAGTAAGCTCAGTGCCACGGCAGGGATTGGTTGTGGGATATGCTGCTTCGTTGAAGCCTCACAGCAGGGGAAGCAAACCGTAAACAGGGATGGGGAAAGGTGAATTTTGCAGGGATACAGGCATATCCCAAGGTAATTTCGAGTAATCTCTTTGGAATTTCCGGTAAGTCTCTTTTCAGCCTCTATTTGATAGAGCAATGTAATCAGCGGTCTGGAGAACCCTACTGAACCTGCGTTGAGGTTTGGCCTTTTGTTGGTAAGAGGACGGTTGAGACTGCATGGGGAAGGCCTGTTGAAGGGTATCTGATTCGGCATAGACTCAATGTCGGCTGGCTGGCAGGTTTCAAACGGGATTGACAGCAGGTCAAAGGCGTACCAGGAATACAGCGGACGTCAGGTTTAACGAGTAGTTTTGATTGGTTCCGAGGTTGTTCAAGAGGTTGCTATGAGAAATGTAACGAAGCACGTTGCAGGTTTGGCTGGACTGGCCATCACAATGTTTGTCTCCGGGCAATGTCTGGCGCAAACATCCCCGATCGCGCTCACCCCCGGCGGCAACAGCATCTTTGCCGGAACAGCCGCTTCGGGCGGCTATGGCACAAGCAAAATCGCCTATCCCAGCTATATTGCCGTTGACAATAGCGGGAATGTGTACTGGCCGGAACTGCCCTATCCCAGTAGTTGTACAACCGCCTGCACCGCCGGGAACGTCATTCGCATGGCCACACCTGCGGGCGTACTGAGCGTCGTTGCCGGACAAGTGGCATCTGCTACTACTGCACCGGGATTTAGCGGAGACAATGGCTCTGCCACTTCGGCGATTTTGAATACTCCACGCGCTGCCGTGGTTGATTCCTATGGCAACATCTTTATCTCTGACACCACCAATAACAGGGTTCGCGTCGTCTACAGCGGCGGTACGGGAAACCCTCTGACCACCCTCATCCCTGTCGAGAACAGCGCATGGTCCACGCCGGTGGCTGGTAACATCTATACCCTTGCGGGAAACGGCAGCACCACCGGCGGAACAGCAGCCAACACCACCATTGCTTACACCCAGAATCTCAATAGCCCGCGCGGCCTGTGGGCCTCCAGCAACGACGACATTTACATCACGAGTGAAGGCTCGAATTATGTTGAACTGCTCTATAACGGCGGGGCGAATGCTTCTGCGCTTCTTACGGCTGAAGGTTACACCCCAACCGTGGGATATATGTATTACATCGGCGGAACCGGTTCCAGCACGGATTCAGTTGATGGCAGCCTGGGAAAGAGTACCGGCATGCCCGGCCCTATTGACGTGGCCGTGGACTCTTCCGGAAATGTTTATGTAGCGGAGTATATAAGCGGTAAGATTCGCAAAATTATGGCAGTGACCGTCGGCAGCCAGACGGCGGGCGATGTCTACACTATTGGCGGCCAGAACAGCACCGCCAAGACCACCGCAGGATTTGCCGGTGACGGTGGACTGGCGACCGCAGCCGCGGTTGAGTTCAATACCATCCGAGGCCTGTCTATTGACGCCGGGGGCAATTTATATGTTGCCGATCAGGCTAACTACGTCATCCGGAAGATTGATACCAACGGTTACATCAACACCATCGCCGGTATTGGTACGCTTCATACGGCCACGACTACCAGCCTTCCGGCTACGGCGGCCGAGTACTCTGCTCCTTACCGGGCTGTAGTGGATCCCACTACCGGAAATCTCTTCATCGCGGATTATGCCGAGTACACCATTGACAAGGTGGCAATCACCGCGCTCGCTGTCCCGGCCTCCTTTGGCGCGACTGCAAATGCGGAGTATACGGGAAGCACGGCCTTTGGCAGCGTTGCTCTGGGAGCAGCCAGCACACCGGCCATCGCGAACATCTCCAACATCAGCGCATCCCCGGTCACCCTGAGCGGAATCACCATTCCGACCGGATTTGTGCAGTTGACCTCCACGACCACCCCCGCAGGAACCCTTGTTCCCGGAACTGCGTTCTGCAACACCACAACCGCGCTTGCCCCGGGCACAAGCTGTACGCTTGAGATTATCTTTGCTCCTACAACAACCACCACTTACACCAGTACTGCCACGGTCACAGCCGGAAGTTCCGCCATCAGCATTCCGCTCTCCGGAACGGGCACGGTTACCACTCCTGTTGTGACGCTGGCGGACGGCAGCATTACCAGTGTTGCGTCCGGTACAAGCATCACCTTTACGGCGACCCTGTCGCCCACCACTGCACCGGGTATGATTACTTTTTATGACGGTTCCAGCATAATTACGGGCTGCTCTGCTCTAATCCCTACAGCAGGTACGGCTAGCTGCGCCGCCGTATTGCCAGTGGGCAGCGATAGCATCACCGCCTATTACACCAGCAGCAGCACCGGCTACGCCAACAACAGTTCCAGTGCAATTACGGTGACGGTAACCAGCAACGCGGTGCAGTCCACCACGGTGCTTACCTCCAGCGCGACCAGTGCCAATCTGGGTACGAGCGTAACGCTGACAGCAACCGTTACAGGTTCTACGTCCCCGCTGCCGACCGGGGCAGTCAGCTTTTTCTTCAATGGCAATTTGCTCGGCAGTTCAACGCTGAATGGCAGTGCCGTGGCAACTCTTGCCGTTACCAACCTGCCGGTTGGCAGCAATTCGATTACGGCCAGCTACGGCGGCGACTCCAAGAATTTATTCTCCAACGCAACAACGATTACGGTTGCTATCTTTGCTTTGCGCATCACCGCAGCCCCCGGTGTGATTTCAACCACTATTGGAACCGGGACAAAAGGCTACTCGGGCGATGGCGGACTGGGAAATGCAGCCAAAATCAGCACTCCCTTCGGTCTGCGGAGCGATACATCAGGAAACATCTATGTTGTAGACGCCAACAACACGGTGCGCATGGTATCGGCGAGCACCAGCGACATCAGCACCTTTGCCGGAGTGAGTACGGTTGCCTGTGCATCGCCAACCTCGACCTGCGGCGATGGCGGCGTAGCAACCTCAGCCAATATCAATGCCGCTCATGGTCTGGCAACGGATACAGCCGGGAATGTCTACATCGCAGACACCAGCGATAACCGTATCCGCATGGTCTATGAAGGCGGCACAGCAGCAACAGCGCTGCTGGCGGCTGAAGGGATATCTTCACCGACAGCCGGATACATTTACACCATCGCCGGAAATGGAAGCACCTCCGGCGGTGCTGCAAGCGGAACGCAGGCCGTCACACAGAACCTGAGCGCGCCGCGCGAGATTTGGGTTGATGGCGCCGGCAATGTCTATATTGCTGATTTCGGGCTGAACAGGGTCCGCGTGGTTTATGCCGGCGGTAGCGCAGCGGCAGCGCTGATCACTCTGGAAAATACTACGGTCGTTACTCCGGTTGTCGGTTATATGTATTCGCTGGCCGGCACCGGCACCGGCACCGAAGGAGTTGACGGCGGACAGGCGAGCGCTACGACAATCAATGGGCCATCCGGCGTTGTGCTGGATGCGAGCAACAACCTGTACGTATTGGACAGTACCGGCGAAAAGCTTCGCCTCGTTAGTGCGAGTACCGGAAACATCTCGACCTTTGCCGGAACAGGCACGGCAACTTCCGGAAGCAGCGTAGGCGACGGTCTATTGGCCACTGCTGCCACCTTCTCTTTGCCGCGCGATCTGTGGATTGACTGGGCAGGGAACGTTTATGTTGCCGACACGGGAAACAGCCGCATCCGCAAGATTGATGGCAAGGGATACATCTCAACCGTTGCCGGTCCCGGTGTAGCGGGAACTCTGGGCAATGGCGGTGCAGCAACCTCTGCCGACCTCAACGGGCCTTACAGCATTGCGCTCGATAACTCCGGCAACCTGCTCATCTCAGACGGAAACACGACCACTGCTGACGTTGCAAACTATCAGACTCGCAGTGTGAGCGCGCTCAATTCCCAGCTTGCATTCCCGTCAACCAGCGTAGGCTCAACGAGCATTCTTGCTGCGACAATCTCGAATGTGGGTACGCAATCCATTACCCTGAGCGGCTACAGTATCCCAACCGGATTCACGCAGAGCGCCAGCGGAAATACGGATGCACCGGATTGCACAACCACGACAACGCTTGCGCCCGCAGCAGATTGCACCCTGCAACTGACCTTTGCTCCTACTGCCGCGACGTCTTATTCGGGTACGATTTCGGTGGGCGGCAACGCCGGCACTGCCGTCATCGCTCTCAGTGGAACGGGCGTGGTAGCCAGTACCACCGCCACGCTGACCGTTGACAACGCATCCCCGAATGCTGGTGTCACCATCAACTTTACGGCGACAGTTACCTCCGGTTCGGGAACACCGACCGGCACCATCATCCTCTATGACAACATTTCTACCCCGGTTGCCATCTCTGGCGCGATTACGCTGAATAGCTCTGGAGTTGCGACCTTCGCGACCAATGCACTCACTCCCGGCCCGCACTCCATCACGGCGGTTTACAGTGGTGCCGCCGGATTCCTGACCAGCACCTCTTCGGCGGTTTCGGTGACGGTTGTCTATAACGGAGCCGTCTCGACCACGCTGCTCTCCGCCAGCACAACCACTCCGAAGATCGGCCAGAGCGTTACCTTCACCGCAACCGTGACCGGCTCGACCTCTCCGCTGCCAACCGGGATCATCAGCTTCTTCGACAACGGCAACCTGATCGGCACACAATCCTTGAATGGAAGCTCGGTTGCGACTTTTACTTCCACCGCCCTGCCTTTTGGCACGAACTCCATTACGGCCTCGTACCCCGGCGACAGCAACAATCTCTCCTCCGTTTCAAGCGCAGTGATGGTGACCGTTTCGGCTTTGCAGATTGCAGTGAGCCCAGGCGTGATTTCGACGATTATCGGTAATGGCACCAAGGGCTACACGGGCGATGGCGGATCGCCGACTGCTGCCGAGATATACGGCCCATTTGTCGAGCGTATTGACTCAGCCGGAAACCTCTACCTCTCGGACAGCAACAACACCGTCCGCAAGGTAACGGCGAACACCAGTACCATCAGCACCATTGCAGGCAACGGGACCGCAGGCTACACCGGCGATGGAGCGCTCGCCACCGCTGCCGAGATTAGTCTTGCACGCGGCCTGGACATTGATGCCGCCGGAGACGTTTACATCTCAGACACGGGCAACAACCGCATTCGCATCATTTATGAGGGCGGCGCTTCCGCTGCTGCAATTCTGGCGGCTGAATCCATTAACTCGCCCAAGACCGGCTACATCTACACCATTGCCGGGGGTGGCACCGGGGCCGTCAATACTCTGGCCACCAATCAGGCACTCTACAGCCCGCGCCAGATTCGCGTGGACAGTTACGGCAACATTTATATCGCAGACTTCTCGAACGACAAGGTTCGTGTGGTCTACGCAGGCGGCACGGCTGTTGCGAATCTGATTATTACTGAAAGCCAAAGTACAGTTACCACGGCAACCGTTGGCTACATGTATGTGCTCGGAGGAACAGGCTCAACGACCAGCAGCGGCAACGGTGGGTTGGCAACGCTGGCCGGCATCAACGGCCCGCACAGTATTGCCTTTGATGCCGCCGGCAATCTGTACATCGCTGAATATGGCTCTGCGCAGATTCGCGAGATTAGTATCTCGAATGGTTACATCTCGACCATTGCAGGCAACGGCACGGCAGGCTTCGGCGGCGATGGCGGTGTGGCAACCTTGGCGGAACTCGATACTCCGCGCGGCGTCTGGCTGGATTGGGCGGGCAACATTTACATTGCCGATACCACCAACAATCGCGTTCGCAAGGTTGACGGCAAGGGCTACATCTCAACCATCGCAGGATATTCCGGCACAGTGGAAGGGGATGGTGGAGCAGCCACTTCTGCTTATCTCAATGCGCCCCACAGCGTTACTCTGGATAACTCCGGCAACCTGATGATTGCCGACAATGGCGACAATCGCATTCGCAGCGTGAATGCGCTGAATTCGATACTCACCTTCTCCAATACAGCTCTTGGAACGACAAGCATTCTGACGGCGACCATCTCCAATGTGGGATCGCAGACGGTTACACTCAGCGGCATTGCAATCCCATCCGGATATTCGCAGAGCGCCAGCGGTAACACCGATGCGCCGGATTGCACTACGACAACTACACTGGCACCGGCAGCGAGTTGCTCGCTGCAACTGACCTTTGCTCCCACTGTCGCACAGACTTATACCGGAACAGCTACAGTGACCGGCAACGCCGGTACTGTCAGTATTGCAATTTCGGGTACGGGTGTAATCGCTCCAACGACCACTTCTCTGGTTGCAAGTTCAACCAGCGCTAATGTTGGTCAGAGCATCACATTTACGGCTACGGTTGCGAATTCATCGGGCGGGGCAGGCACCCCGACGGGTTCGGTTAGTTTCTATGACAAAAGCACTCTGCTGTCAGGCTCAACGACTGGGCTGAACTCCAGTGGCGTTGCAGTCTTCAGCACCAGTTCTCTATCACCCGGAAGCAATTGCATCACTGCTGTCTATACCGGCAACACAGGCTTCAATCCCAGCAGTTCTTCATCGGTCTGCGTTGTGGTGACCAACCCAGGAGCCGTTGCAACGACCACAACTGTTGCAGCGAATCCCGTAACAGCGACATTGGGCCAGTCCGTGGCTTTGACGGTGACGGTCACAGGTTCCACGCCGACGGGCAATGTCAGTATTTATGCCAATGGCATTCTGGTAGGAACTCCGGCGCTGGGCACCGGCGGAACGGCAACACTCTCCCTGACTACGCTTCCGAGCGGCATCAATTCCATTACAGCCAGCTATGGCGGCGATGCGAATAATTTCCCATCGAATTCTGCTGCTGTCTCTGTCACGGTATCGGCGCTTCAGATCGCGGTTACCCCCGGAATCATTTCGACGGTTGTTGATACGGCAGGAACCAAGGGCTATACGGGCGATGGCGGGCTTGCTACGGCTGCCACTATCTATGGTCCTTTGGCCGCAAAAGTGGATGCCTCAGGCAATCTCTACCTCTCGGACAGCAACAATACCATTCGCAAGATGACCGCCAGTACAGGGAATATCAGCACCATTGCCGGTACAGGAACGGCAGGATACTCCGGTGATAACGGCCCCGCCACACTGGCTACGGTCAATATCGCACGCGGCCTGGCGGTGGATGCTGCCGGAAATGTCTACATATCGGATTCCGGCAATAATCGTATTCGCGTTATCTATGCGGGCGGCTCCGCTGTTACCGCAATTCTGAATGCGGAGGGAATTCTTACACCTGCCGTCGGCAGCATCTACACAATTGCTGGCGGTGGCACCAACAGCGGTTCTCTCGGAACGCAGCAATCTCTTAACAGTCCGCGCGGAATAGCTGTAGATGGCTACGGCAATGTTTACATTGCTGACTTCTCGAATTACAAAGTGCGCGTACTCTATGCCGCAGGAAGCGCTGTGGCAAACCTCATCACGACGGAAGCATCCGTGACTCCGGTTGTCGGCGGAATGTATGTACTGGCAGGTTCGGGCTCCTCGACCGATAGCGGAGATGGAGCCGCTGCCTCGGCTGCTGGCATCAATGCTCCCCACGATGTTGGACTGGATACAAGCGGCAATCTTTACATCCTCGAGTTTGCCTCCAGAGTTCGTCTGGTAAATGCAACGAACGGCAACATCTCGTCAATCGTCAATTCATCCGGTCAGGCAGCAGGCTTCTCAGGAGATGGCGGGCCAGCAACTGCTGCGCAATTGAATGCGCCACGCGGCATCTGGCTTGACTGGGCAAACAATCTATACATCGCGGACACCGGCAATAACCGGGTTCGCAGAGTTGATGGAAGCGGCAACATCAACACGATTGCAGGCGGCGGGCTTACTGTCTCAGGAGATGGGGGCTCTGCAACAGCAGCGGTTGTGAACCAGCCTTACAGCGTCACCTACAACAACTCCGGCAACATGATTATCGCCACTTACGGCGACAATCGGATTCGCAGCGTGAATCCTCTGAGTGGCGCGCTCACATTTCCCAATACCGGTATTGGCGTCACCAGTACCTTGCCGGCAACTCTCACCAATCTGGGCCAGCAAAACATTACCCTTGGTGCAATTACCGTTTCGACCGGCTTCTCGCAAGTAACTTCTACGAGCGGTACGAGTTGTTCTTCCACAACGACGCTGGCTCCTGAAGCAAGCTGCATCCTGCAACTGGTATTTTCTCCTATTGCAACCGGATCGGTAACCGGTACAGCCACGGTTGCAAGCAATGATGGCACCATCAGCATTGCACTGAGCGGTACGGGAGTCATCGGCTCTACCAATACCGTACTGAGCGCTTCTTCGTTGACGCCGCTGGTTGGAGCATCCGTTACCCTGACAGCGACAGTGACTTCGACGAGTGGAATTCCGAACGGCAGCGTCAATTTTTATGACAACGGCGTCCTGCTTGCGACACAGGTGCTCAACGCTGGCGGTGTTGCTGCTTACAGCACTACTACGCTGGTGCCCGGCAGCAACAGCATCACGGCTGTCTACACCGGCAACACAGGCTTTACAGCCAGCAGTTCCGGCGCGGTTGCCATTGTTGTTACCAATCCCGGCGCAGTCACTACGACAACATCTCTCACCAGCAGCGCCAGTGCAGCGAACCTTGGTCAGAGCGTTACGCTGACGGCGACTGTTGCCGGTTCGACTCCTACGGGCACTGTCAGCTTCTATTCCAATAGCGTTCTACTCGGTGCATCAACAGTTAATGCCAGTGGAGTTGCCACACTTGCTCTCACCAACCTGCCGGTTGGCACCGACACCATTACCGCCGGCTACAGTGGGGATGCCAATAACTACCCATCTACTTCTGCGGCAGTAACAGTTACTATGGCAGTCCTTCAGGTTTCCGTCATTCCCGGCATTATTTCTACTGTGGTAGATACGACAGGTGCAAAGGGATACACCGGCGATGGCGCACCGGCAACCGGCGCGGACATTTATGCTCCTCTTGTTGCGAAAAGCGATGTTTCGGGCAATCTCTACCTCTCTGACAGCAACAACACAATCCGCAAGGTAACTGCGAGTACCGGCTACATCAGTACGATAGCCGGAACAGGAACCTCAGGCTTCTCCGGGGATGGCGGTGCGGCAACGCAGGCCACAATCAATGCAGCTCGCGGTCTGGCGGTTGATACTGCAGGCAATGTCTACATCTCCGACTCCGGCAACAATCGCCTTCGCATCATTTATGCGGGAGGCCCTGCCGCGACAGCAATTCTGAGAGCGGAAGGAGTTGCATCGCCTCAGGTTGGTTCCATCTACACCCTTGCCGGCGGCGGCACCGGAGCAAACGGAACGCTGGCCAACAATCAGGCCCTTTACAGTCCTCGCGGCGTTTTTGTAGACAGTAGCGGCAATGTCTACATCGCGGACCTCTCGTATAACCGCGTACGTGTTATCTATGCCTCCGGCAGTGTGGCAGCGAACTTAATCTCACTGGAAAACTCCGGTATTAACCCGATTGTTGGCGGAATGTATGTTCTTGCCGGTACCGGGTCCACGACCGATAGCGGGGATGGATCCACTGCTTCGGCTGCCGGCGTTGACGGCCCGCACGATGTTGGACTCGATGCAAACGGCAACCTCTACATCCTTGAGTACGCCGGTGCAAAGGTGCGTGAGATCAACGCTCTGACGGGAAACATCTCCACCATTGCCGGAACCGGAACAGCAGGTTACACCGGAGACGGCGGTGCTGCCATCAATGCCACCTTCACCGCTCCGCGCGGCCTATGGGTTGACTGGGCGGCGAATGTTTACATCGCAGACACAGGCAACAACGTTATCCGCAAGATTGACGGCAGTGGCAACATCTCCACCATTGCAGGGTCCACAACAGCTTCCGGAACCAATGACGGCGGCGCTGCAACGGCAGCCCTGCTGAGTGTTCCCTACAGTGTTGCACTCGACAGCACTGGTGATCTGATTATTGCCACCTTCAACGATAACCGGGTTCGCAGTGTGAGCGAAGTCAATTCACTTCTGTCCTTCCCGGTTACAACCGTTGGCAGCAGCAGTTCTGTGATCACTGCAACGCTCGCGAATATAGGCGGTCAGCCGATTATTCCCAGTGCCATCAATGTTCCCACCGGCTTTACGCTGGCTGCGGCAAATGGCACAACAGACTGTGTTATTGGAACTGCTATTGCCTCGGGCTTGAGTTGCACGCTCAGAGTGAGCGCAACTCCCACGCAGAGCGGCCTGAACAGCGGAACCATGACCGTCACAACAAATGCAACCAATGCTCCGCTCGGTGTCGTCAACATACAACTCAATGCCTTCGGTGCCAATCCGAATACAGTGGCATCGGTTGTGACTTTGACGGTTGCTCCCGCAGCGAATGCAGCACTGACGGCTGCTGCGGTTGATGTTGGACAGACGGTAACCCTTACCGCAGTGGCAGCCAGTGTCGCAGGCGGGCCGCTCACAATTCCCACGGGCAAGGTTATCTTCCAGTCGGGCTCAACCACTCTGGGAACGGTGCCGCTGACCGGAGGTGGAATTGCTACTCTCTCGCTTTCCAATTTCCCGCTTGGCACCAGCAGCGTAACTGCGATCTATGACGGCGACACGGTCTTTGGGCCATCGCTCTCTTCTGCGGTTACAGTGTCGGTCTATACCGGTCCGGGAGATTTTTCACTCGGTTACGGAAACATCAACGTACTCGTGAACGGTGTACAGACTGCTGTTCCTGATAACTTCGCCACGGTGACTGCCGGCAGTTCCGCGCTGTATATCCTTACGGCTACTTCCCTGAATGGGTTTGATCAGGGAATTGCGTTGAGTTGCTCCGGGCTTCCTGCCAATGCCAGTTGCAGCTTCTCGCCGGCGCTGGTTACTCCGATAGTGGGAACGACCTACAGCTTTGGCCTTGCGATCAACACCACCAACGTGAATGTTCCCAATGGCCCACATGCCGGTCTTGGCGATGGTCCTATCTTCAGGCGAATTGTAGTTGGAGCGCCACTGCTTGCACTACTGCTCTGGCTCCCGCTCTACCCGGCCCGCATACGACGCAGGATGCGGGGAGTCGCGCTCCTGTTTGTTCTGTGCCTGAGCGCAATGGGTGTATTCACCGGATGCAGTAACAGTCCCAACAAGGTATTTACACCTGCCGGAACCTACACCGTCACCATCAACGGATTGGCAAACAACATCACCCACTCCGAGACCGTAACTCTCACAGTGCAGTAACCATGCACCAGGAATCGAAAGATATGAAACAGGCATGTGACAGAAGCTCGCAACAAACTGAAGATGTCTTCACCACGAGGAGAGGGTCTATGCGCAGATTTATCCGTTTTGCATTCCTGATGACTATAGCCTGTCTCCTGAACGCATTGCCCGCCCTGGCACAGCTTGAGGCCGGCAGTATCACGGGTCGAGTCACGGATGCCTCAGGCGCCGTTATCCCCAACGCCAAAGTGGTACTGGTGAATACGGGAACGAATCTGACACTGCCGACAACCAGCAACGCAGAGGGGATATTCAACTTTCCTGCGCTCCAGCCGGGAATATACAAGATCACAGCCGGCTTTAAAGGTTTTGAGGAATCGGTTACGACAGTGGATTTGGGCGTCGGTGAAACTGCCCATGCTGATCTGGGACTCACCGCAGGCAGCACATCCGAAACCGTCACTGTCAGCTCTGGCGGTCAATACCAGTTGGAGACGCAGAGCGCTACCACCGATTTTGTGGTTACCAAGCAGGAGGTTCTTGACCTGCCTTTGAACGGGGGCAACCCGTACGCCCTGGCAGCTCTCTCGCCCGGTCTGGTTCCACTGGGAAACTTTGGCGTCGGCCTGACTACAACTCGCGGTGCAGCGCAGACGGCAGGCAATGCCAACTTCAGCGTCAATGGCGGAATCTCAGGCAACAACGAAATCCTGATTGACGGTGTACCGACCATTGTCTGCTGCCAGGGACAACCCTCGCTTACTCCTTCGATTGCCATCATTGAACAGATGCGAGCGATTACCAGCGTGCCTCCTGCGCAGTATGGACGCACCAGCGGCGGCGTTCTCAACTACAGTACCTTCTCTGGCACGAATCGTCTTCATGGCCAGGTCTTTGAGTTCTTCCAGAATCAGAGGCTCCATGCTGCAAACTGGTTTGTCAAAGCAGATCAGGATCCGCTCTATCCTGACCGTCCGGGAGACTATCGTTTACCGCTTCGTTACAACCAGTACGGCATAGGTGTTGGTGGACCAGTTGTGATTCCTCATCTTTATAACGGGCATGACAAGACATTTTTTCACGCGGCCTTTGATGGTATTGATGCCAGCGTCGGTGCCTATTCCAAGGCGAGCGTGCCGGATCAATGGGAACGCACAGGAGACTTTTCTCACGAACCAGGAATACCCGCGAACTCCATCTACAATCCGACATCAAACCCTCGTACATACTTTCCAGGAAACGTAATTCCTTCTGGGGATATCAATCCAGTCGCACTAGCCTACATGAATTTCTTCCCACCGCCCAGCGGGGGTCAAACCGGTGTCACCGATAATTACAACTCGACTACGGTTAACCGAAGCACAGATCGGCAGTTCTCGCTCAGGATAGACCACGAGATTTCGCCTCGTCAGCGCGTCTTCATGCGCGCAACGTACGACTACAACCACTACCATCAGCCGGACTATGACGGTGACTACAACGGGATCAACGCCAAGTATCAGAACATTGCAGGCATCGTCTCTGCTTTGCAGGATACCTGGATGCTTTCCAACAAAACCGTGCTGACCATGCAGTACGGCTTTGCCTACCAGAGCAACGCCATGATGCCGATGAATTATCTCAACTTCACGCCCGCCTCAGCGGGCTTCAGCAATAACTTCAGTACCGAGCAGGAGGTGCAGGGTTTGCCCGAGATGAGCATTGATGGCTTCTCTGGACTGGGAAATACTGGAACCTTCCATAATGACAAGTACACGCATTCGTTTGGTGCCAGCACGATCTCGCAGTATGGGCCGCACACGATTACATTCGGCTTTGATTTCCGCTACATAATTTTTAACGATGGGGATCAGACAGACCCTACCGGTTCATTTAGCTTCACCCCCAATTTTACGAATGTCAATCCAGGAGGAACAGTAGTCGGCTCGGTCTCTGCCGAGAGCCTCGCTGATTTTCTGTTGGGCTATCCCTCTTCCGGAAGTATCTACACCTCTCGTCCTTCCAGTACTTCGAGCATCAACGTATATCGTGTAACAGATTTACAAAAGTACGGAGCCCTCTTTGTTCAGGACAACTGGCGTACCGGTGCCAAGCTTACGCTCAACCTTGGGCTGCGCTACGACGTTGAGGATGGTCCCACAGAGAAGCACAACAGATTTGCCACCTTTGATCCGAACATCATCAATCCAATTTCGGCCCAACTGAATCAGACCATCCCAGGTGGAATTTCCTTCCGAGGCGCGCAGGGCAACTCAACGCATTTCTGGAATACCTATTGGACGGAGTTTTCACCACGTATCGGCTTTGCGTATGCATTCAATGAGAAGACCGTACTTCGTGGCGGATTCGGATTTCTGAATATTCCAACGACGCAGCGCCTGTACGGTTCCAACAACTATGCGTCTGAGGTGGAGACACCCTATACGGCCAATCTGGCTGGCAGTACAACAATCCCCTCGAGCACAGGGCTCTCGAATCCATTTCCCTATGGACTCAATCTGCTTCCTGGTGTTTCTCAGGGGCCAGAGGCTGATTTTGGTACGGATGTAGCAGGTCTTATTTACGGTACGCCCTACTCCTATGTGGAGCAGTGGCACGCCAACCTGCAACAGGATCTCGGCAACGAGTTTACCTTCTCGCTGGGTTATACGGGAAGTCATGGGGTCAAACTGCCAATTACATTTGACGCCAACGATCTGCTTCCTCAAAACTTTGGCCAGGCTGGGACGTTATGCGGCCTCTACGTACCTCTACCAGCAACACAACCATCCTGCACATCAGCTAATTATGGTGGTTCAACCTATCAACAGTACGAAGCACTGACAAAGGATGTGCGGAATCCATATTACGGCTTGCCGGGCGCTTCTGTTAGCGGCGAGTATGCATCCAACTCCATTCCAAACTATCATTTGATGGCCCGATTCCCACAGTACCTGACCGCAACCGAGCAATATGTAGGGCAGGGCGGCTCAAGCTATAACTCTCTGCAACTCATCGTGCGCAAGAGGTGGAGGAATGGCACAAGCGTGTACGGCGGTTATGTGTGGTCCAAGAGCCGAGGTGATGTCAGCAACCTGACAACCGGCTTTATGGATACAGGCACGCCCGACTACCAGAACTCTTATTTGCCAAAAGGGATGCCGGGGCAGCCATGGACAGGGGAGCGTTCCTACTCCACAAATGATGTTCCGCAGCGCCTGACGCTCACTTTAATGATGAGAGTTCCATATGGCCACGGACAGAAGTTCGGCTACAAGATTCCGAGCTGGGAGCAGGCGATCCTTGGCAACTGGCAGTTGAATCTCATCAATACCATGCAGTCCGGCCTGCCAATTCATATTGGAGAGGATGGTCAGGATAGCTTTGGCGGCAATCGCCCCATGCGGGTTCCGGGTGTTGCTCCCATGACCGGCGGGAGTGTCCGCAATCGGCTCGGTGGTAACTACTCGACCAACGGCTACTTTAATCCTGCGGCCTTTGCCACCACGGAGTATTTCCAGTTGGGCAATGTGCCACGCGTTCCCGGTTGGGCTCGCGCAGAGGGCATACGGAATTCGGATGTCTCCCTGTTCAAGATTGCCCGGCTCAGCAGCGAGTTCACCATGCAGATGCGTGCCGAGTTGTTCAATGCATGGAACCGGGTACAGTTTGCCGCTCCTGCTGCAACCTTTGAACCAACCGAGTCCACAAATAATTTTGGCAATATCACAGCACAGGCAAACCAGCCGCGTACGCTTCAGCTTGCTGTAAGAATTGTTTGGTAGTCGGGTAACAGGATGAATCAAAAATCTATGCACACGGATTTTCTGTTCAGGAGGATGCAATGATTCGCTCAATGAAGGCCGCAATACTGATATATGCTCTGATGTTTTCACAAATCGGAGCCGTAGCCCAGAATGGCTGTGCCACCGGCATTCAGGTCTATGGTTATCCGCCGGTTGCTCAGGGTGCAAATATTCAGGATAGGATAGGTTCTTTTGCCGGCAGCTTTCTCTATCAGTATGATCCCACGGTTAGCTCTCTTCAGGAGGCCGAGTATCGTCTGGGAACCAACTCAACCACCGGCTATACGGATGCAAACCTGATTGACCCGGATACGGGCGTCAAGGCCGTTGGACTTGGGACGCACGTCATCAAGATTTGGTTTAACTATCAGGATATTGCTGCGACAGGGAATGCAAACAACTATCCAAACAGTGGTTCGGATGCCTCCTATCCGCTAACCAATTTCGGAACTGTGAACTCCCTGACCGACCTCGCAAGTTCTGCTCCTATGAAGCAACTTTTCAATGACCCTGATTTCACCACGTACATTCTGGAAGCGGGTGAATTTTGCCAAAAGACCACGAGCGGAGCATGGACAGACACGCGCTGGAAGGTTGCCGCAAGCCCCACGGTCAATTTTGGCAGCTCTGTTCAGAGCTGCGTGTATCAGGATTTTTATAATGTGACGCAATATCTGTTGAGTACCTATTCAGGCACAGGCAAGACCTTCATTCTGCAAAACTGGGAGGGTGATAATGCATTGGAAGCTTCTGCCTTCACTCCTGTGCCGGCCGTTACGGAGACCTGCACCAATCCCAATGAGTCAAACTATCCAGCGAACTTTTGCCAAACCATCTTCAATATGCGTACATGGCTGAATCTGCGCTGGCAAGGGGTCAACGATGCGCGGAATCCCGCCAAGACAACTTATAACAATGTGACGGTAGCTGCAGCCTCCGAGTCGAATCTGGTTACCGGGTGGAATAACGGTAGCAATCCGACCGTCATGAGTCTGGTGGTGCCTTATCTGCACATGGACCTGTACTCCTGCTCCTGTTACCACACGGATAACCTGACAGATGCTCAGGTCATTTATCCCGAGTTGCAAACATATCGGAGTTATATCGTGCAACCGGTACTGGCTACAGGTTCTTCGCCAACACTCTACGGGACAAACGATCTTTATATTGGGGAATTCTCCGCAGATGAGACCCAGTTTTACTCCGATGATGACTGGACAGAAACCACTTCGCGCTCAGGCCGCATGCTCACAGGTCAACAGGTACAAGGAATGCTGGCGAATGGTGTCAGATATATCTCCTTCTGGGAGCTGTATTCCAATGGGTTACTCGCATCCAGTGACACTATTGATGGGGTTTGGCTTATCCGTCCACCCTGTAATACCACGGACAATACTCAGTCATGGTGTACAGATACCTCCCACACAGGGCAGATGAGCAAGACGCAGACATGGGATTATCTGGCGAATATCATGACCCAGCCCTACTCCAGCTATCAGTATGTGTATGAGGCGGAGAACTTCTATACCAAGGTCACGAACACCGGCAGCGAGGTTGATATAGCTGACAGCAACATGACGGGCGGTTATGGTACGGAGCTTTCGGGGGCCGCTGTTAACAGCATGATCTCCTACTCGATGTATGTTCCGACTAGCGGGACACAGACGTTGAGCATCCGCGCCAAGACGAATAATTCGCATGGGATATTTGCTGTGCATCTGAACGGGACGGCGCTGCCAGGAACGTTTGATACATACTCCTCTTCCCAGGGCTACCAGACGTACACCATCACGACTCAATCCATTCCACCGGGGACAACAACGGTAGATGTGGTCGTGACAGGCAAAAACAGTTCATCAAGTGCTTACAATCTGGTCCTTGACAACATTTCTATTGTCCCTGGCTCCTGAGGGCGCAAATACATTTTCCCCGGAGGCTCGCAGGCTTGGTTGCCACTGACAACCCGAAGCCGGGCAGTTGCTGCCCGGCTGGAGTATGCGATGGCCAATAGCCAGATTAATTTCGATTGCAACTGAAATTGCTTATTGAACTGTTACGACAACAGGAGTTGATTCTGTGGTCGTTCCATCGGTTACATAGATCACCATGTTGGTGACACCGGTGGGTGTTCCCTGCGTCAGTGGAAGGATTGAAGAGCTTGTACCGCAGCCGGAGAGCGTGCTGAATGCAAAAGCAGCAACCAGCAAAAGTAACATTGCAGACCAGCGACGGCGATTATTCATTCCCATTGCAAGCGGAATAAGAAGCAAAACTGCCGGAATCAAGGCAAGACGGAAGGAAGTTCCGGAGCGGTCTGGATTCTTGCTGAAGAGCCCCGCTGTTGGCGTGGTCTGAAGGGTGATTGTAGCAGTGACACTGCCGTTACTCTTCACACTCAACAGCGCGCCGGAGGGCGTGTAACAGTAGCTCGACCGTGGCAGTGGGTTGCAGGTAACAGCTAGCTGCGTACTGCTGTATCCAAGCACTGAGGTCACGGTAAGTGTGATGGTTCCGCTCTGACCATTCGTAATCGTCAGAGATTGAGGGTTTGCCGTTACGGTAAAGCTTTGCGGAGCAATCGTCTCAGTCAGTCCGGATGAGGTAGAGGTCAAAAAGTTTGTGTCGCCGGAATAGGTGGCCGTAATCGTAGTTGTTCCCAAAGGCAGAGCAGAGGTTGCATACGTAGCCACGCCGCCGTTCAAAGCGCTGGTACCGAGAACAGTTGTTCCGTTCAGGAAAGAAACAGTCCCCGTCATGCTGTTAGCCGGCAAGCCGGTTGGAGGAGTTACGGTTGCTGTAAATGTGACGGTAGAACCGGTGGCCACAGGGTTGCTGGAAGATGCCAGGGTTGTTGCCGTTGCTGCCTGCGCAATCGTGAAGCTTTGCAGAATCGGCGTGGCGGCAGAGTAGATAAGATTGCCGGCCTGAGTTGCTGTCACTGTCACCTTGCCTGCGCCGGTCAGGGTGAGGGTTGTTCCGCTCAGGGTTGCAGGGCCGGTCACGCCGAAGCTTACACTCAGGCCGGAGCTTGATGTTGCAGAGAGCGTAATTGGCGCAGCTCCATAGGCCTGATTCGCTAATGCGCCAAAAGTGATGGTCTGGCTTTGCTGCGTCACGGTAAACGTGACGGTGCCGGTTGACGCGAGGTAGTTACTATCTCCCGGATAGCTAATCGCAATTGAGTAACTGCCGGCAACAAGAGTATTCGGCACCGTCAAAGTTGCCTGGCCATTACTGAGAACGGCTGATTGCGCAGTGCCACTGTTGATTGTGTAGGAGAGGGATCCGGTTGGAACGGCGGCTCCTGTGGCGGAAATTCCCACTGCGGTTACGGGGATGGAGGCAGTTTGTCCAGCCTGAACAGGGACAGGTTGTGTTGCAGGCCCGGTGATGGAAGAGGTTGTCGGGGATACCGTCAACGAAAGAGTGGACTGATTAGAGGCATAGTTTGTGTCACCGGAATAAATTGTAGAGAAGCTATGGCTTCCTCCTGCGGGCAGGGTCTCCGTTACAGATGCCGATTGCGAAGAGAGCGTGACCGGATTGCCTATCTGCGTTTTGCTGCCGCCAGAGGGAGTGTCATAAAAAGTTACGGTTCCGGTGGGCTGCGGGCTGCCTGTGCTCGTCACCGTAGAGGTCAGTGCGATACTGCTTCCGTAAACAATTCCACTGGTGGGATTTGACACAAGTGTGATGGTGGGAACTGCGAGGGAACTGTTTGTCAGTGGGAAGGCCGCTGGAGTCGTTACACCTGCAACGGATGCGTTGACCGTGTAGGTGCCTGCTGTGCCGTTTGCTGTCAATGCAGGAGCAGTGGCTACGCCTGCGTTGTTCGTGCTGACGCTGGCGGTTGCTCCGGTTCCGCTAAAGGCTGCGCTGGCTCCTGTCGAGGGAGCAGTAAAGGTAACAGAGACGCCGGAGACTGGATTCAGATATGCATCTACTACCTTGACCTGCAACGCAGTGGGGAAGGCATGGTTGATTTGAATGGTCTGGTTGGTCCCGGCTGTAGCGGAGATGGTGGCCGCCGCCGCAGCCACCACCGTGGTGTTGATGGTGCCTGTCAAAGAGTCGCCCGCATCGGTTGCAGTGAAGCTTTGCGAACCGGCGGTCTTCAGCGTGACGGTGAAGGTATATGAGCCAGCGTCAGTTGATGTGTAGGTGTGGGAGGTTGGACTGATGACGGCGTTCGGGTCCGTGCTGGTGATCTTTACTGTTCCGGTAAAGGTCGGTATGGCAGATCCGGCAGCCATAGGCGTCGCCGTAACAGAAAGCGCCGTACCGGCTGTATCCGTACCATTCACAATTGCAGAGGGCGATACGGAAACTGCCAGGCTGGTTGGAGCTACAATCCCTGTGCTGGCAAGCTGGATAATCTGCGTGGAACTGCTGCTATTGAGTGCATTGTCTGTGATGGTTACAGTGCCGGGGTTTGAACCGCCCAGAGTGGGTTGGGCAACAATGCTGATATTGCAGCCTGCACCGGCAGCAATAGTAGAGGTCGCTGTGCAGTCGGTAGCTCCGGAGGGCTTTTGAGTGAAACCGGTGGTGATGGCCAATCCGGTGAGCGTGAGCGTCTGGTTGCCGGTGTTAATCAGCGCTACCGTCTGCGCAGAACTGGTGGTTCCTGCGGCCTGTGGCGGGAAGGTCAGGGTTGGCTGTTGATTGTTGATGCTGCGGATGGCATTGTTGCCGCTATCGGCAATCAGAAGCTCTCCCGCAAGGTTGACGGCAATGCCAGCGGGACTGAATAGCTCGGCGCTGGTGCTGGTGCCGGAGTCGCCGGTGTAGCCGGGCGTGCCGGTTCCGGCGATTGTTCCGATAAGACCACTTGCCTCATTCACAAAACGCACTGCGTTGTTGCCGGTATCTGCGATGTAAAGATTTCCTGCGGCATCCAGAGCTACGGCGGAAGGTGCAGATAACTCTGCGCCGGTAGCTGCGCCGTTGTCTCCCTTGTAACCCGATGTACCGCCTGTTCCGGCGATGCTGGCGATGGTGCCGGCGGACGGAGTGTACTTGCGGATAACGTTGTTGCCGGTGTCGGCGATGTTGATGCTGCCATCCGGGCCGAGTGCAAGACCTTCCGGCCCGGTGAACTCTGCCGAGAGTGCCACGCCGCTTGCGTCAGTGTATCCGGCGGTTCCGTTGCCGGCTACGGTGTTGATGGTTCCGCTTACAACTTCGCGCAGACGGTTGTTGCCGGTGTCTGCGATGTAGAGGTCGCCGGATGCATCCACGGCCAGACCAGCCGGTTTGGTCAACTGTGCGCTGATGGCTGCGGCCCCATCGCCCGCGTAGCCCGCAGTTCCGGTTCCGGCAAAGGTGCTGATGTTGCCGGTTGTTGCACTCACAAAACGTACGACACTGTTTCCGGTATCTGCGATGTAGATATCCCCGGCTGCATCGAGTGTGATCGCTGCAGGTGCTTTTAGTTCAGCGCTGGTGGCGAGTCCGGAGTCTCCCAAATAGCCAGCTGTTCCATTGCCTGCGACCACGGTAGCGGTTGTTGCTCCGGCAGCAATCTTCTTGACCTCATTGTTTCCGGTATCTGCGAAGTAGAAATTGCCTGCGCTGTCAAGAACTCCGCTCGTCGGCGATAGCAGGCCGGTGTTCAGCGTGGAGGTGATGATCGAAGGATAGATTGCAGCTGCGGGTGCATTGCCCGTTCCGCTCAACCCGGCAACCGAGAGAGCGTTGCTGCTATCCGTAATTACGAGGGGTGCAGTCCTCAGTCCGGGCAATTTGGGCGCGAACTTGGTAGGCAGCGAGCAGGTGCTGTATGCAGGGATGGATTGTGCCAGCTTACAGCCCGTTCCCGCCATCGTGCCTATGGTGAAGTCTGTAAATCCGCTTGCCGTGGTTGCCGTGGAGAGTGTGTCCGCCGCATTGAAGAACTCATAGATGCTCTGCGCGGCGCTTGTCGAGGCCACTGCGGTTGTTGGGAACTGCAGGCCGGTGCTCACCTTGCGGATGACTGCATAGTTATATTCCGCAAAATAAAGATTTCCGGAGTTATCCCAAAAGAGGCCGATAGGATCGTTAATCTGTTCGGCGGCAGCCGGGCTGCCGGGATAGGCGCTGGCGATGGTTCCGTTGCCGAGATAGGCGGAGATGTTTCCCGTTGCAGTATTGACCACGCGGATTTCATTGTCGGTGTTGTCGGAGATGTAGATGTTGCCGACGCTGTCAATTGCAACTCTCTGCGGTGCAATCAGGTTTGCGCTCAGGGCCGGTCCGCCGTCGCCGTTGGTTGCTCCGGCATAGGTGGCTACATCGGTTCCTTCAAGTCCCGACCCGGCAACGGTTGTAATGGTGGGTGTGCTTCCTGCAAGCACTTTGCGGACGCGGGAGAGTCTGGAGTCCGCAATGAAGAGATCTCCGGCACTATCAAAGGCAATGCCGGATACAGAGGAGCTTAGATTGGCCAGCAGTGCTGATCCGCCATCCCCGCATGAGGCTGATTTTACCGTGGTCGAGCTGAGCGTGGCGCAGGAGGTTCCTTCCACGCCGGCCACACGCGTGATGGTGTTGTTAGTGAGGTTAATCCTGCGGATGGCCGAGTTTTTTTCGTCCACAAAATAGAGATACTGCCCGGTCGGATCAATTTGCAGGTCGGTTGGATAATATAACCCGGCTGCAGTTGCCGATCCATTATCGCCGCTTGCAGTGCCCACTGCGCCCTGACTTGCCGCATCCTGTCCCGCAAAAATATACATATTTCCACTGGCATCTATCTTGCGAATGATGTTCCAGTTGGGGTCAGAGACATAGACATTCTCATTGCTGTCCACGGCGATTCCGAAGGGGCGGTATATCAGGCAGGTGACGGCCTGAGTGCCGGTGGTGGTAGTGACGCAGGTATTTCCGCTGGTTCCAGTGCCGGCATATTGATAGATGTAGCCGGGGGTGGGCGTCGGGTAACCGTTGATGACTAGAGGATTTGCTACTCCATTGGTGGAAGCTGGGCCGTAGACGACACGAACGTCGTTGCCGCCGTAGTCTGCGATGAATAGGTTGCCGAATTTGTCAAAGGCGCCGGCATAGGTGCCTTTCATTCCGGCAGCGGTGGCGGCGGCATTATTTCCATTGTTGTTGGAAGATGAGCCAACACCGGCGATGCTGGTCAAAACAGGGGTATACACGACCGATTGCGCAGACGACGTGGCCGACAGGCAGAAAATGGCCAAAACGCAGAGACACAGACGCATCCTGAGAGTACTAAAAATTGAAATTTTCGTTGCCAACACTGTTTTGAAATCCATTCCAACCACCCCCGTCCAATTCATCCAGACAAACTACCGGTTTCCCTTTGCGCTACGCAAAAAGATGCTTCTTACGACCGCCAGAATCGTAGGGATTGCAGCTCTCTACCAGCAATAGACGCTTCGGACTATTTCTTATCCGATTCGGCATTTCTCTTGTCCAAAGTGAATCCAGAGTGGATTCGGCATCCCTCAGCCCATCCTACGAAGGAATTATTGCACTCAACCGGCTTCCCGGGAGGATTTTCAGAGTCAGAAATCACGGTAAAAAGATTGGATTTTCCATTCATCCCCTGTTCTGGATGACGCGCCCTACTTCCCGGTGCAGAAGAGGCTCTTGTAGCGTTGGTTGAGTGAAATGTACTTTGTTCCGGAGAGATAGAGCACATAAAGAGCAGCACTCGGTGTACCCGTTCCAAAGGTGGTTGCGGCACCGCTGTTCCAGAGCTTCCATGCAGCGTTAAGCCAATTAGTATTGCCGCTTCCTCCCGGCACCTTTTCGTAATCCGCGATCTTCCATTGCCCGAGTAGCAAAGCTACGGGAAGTTGTGTTTTCCCAAGATTGGGCACGCCGAGCACATTAATCTCATAGGCAATGTTGTTCAGTATGGCAATGGCATAGGGGCGGATTGTCGCGGCATCCGTGGTGTTTCCCTGATCGCGAAGGGCAACATAGGCCTCTACCAGTGCCCAGGCATTCATCGGCATGTACGAAGGAAGGGAGTTGTGTCCATCCCAGACCCGGCCCGGCAGTTGCGCAACGGTTGTCAGACTGCTGAAGGGCATTGCCGGCGTCATTCCATAGACATTTGCCGGATTATTTGGGTCCGGCATGAGGATATCAACCAGCATGTCGTGATTGAGCTTGTACATCAGCGCTGTGTAGTACTGCTGGTTTCCGGTTTCATCATAGAGTTCGGCCAGCAACCAGACCGATTTGGCTGTGTAGTTTGTGTCGCGCACCGGAGGCTCATTGATGGACCATTGCCCGGCCAGAGTCAGCGCGGTCTGAAATTGGGGATAAAGGCTTCGGTTCTGCTGCAAAGTTGCTTCCAGCAGCATGACCCCAGCCCATCCATGGTCAAAGCCCATGGAGCCATCCGGAACCAGATCGGGATCCCCAATGTCATTGAAGAGAAAAGTGTCTCCGGCAAAGAGGCCGCTGGTGTATGTAATGCAGTTGGCAGGGACAGTTGAACAGTAATTGCTGACATTGGCTCCCAGTGCCTGACTCCCTCCATTCACCGTGAGATAACAGGCATTACTCGGACTGGTGTTTATGTAGCCAAACGAACCGGCGTTCAAGGGGTTCCCACCAACGGTTGAAGAGGAGTACTGCGTGGCAAGTTGCATATTCGCAATATTGATAAGTTGCGTCTGGTTGGATGGATAGCCGGCAAGTGCTGTGTAATAAGTTGCCAGAGCATAGCCCGATCCATTCCGTCCAATATCCGGACAGGCAGTACTATAACTTGTGATATTGGGAACGTGCTGTGTATTCCAGTTGGCTAAAACCGTGGCAAAACTGGGGGCAGTTGGAGTTCGGGTGGTGTCATAGGTGTAAGTAGAACCGGGGCAGCCCACCATGGTGCCTCTGGTATTTTCAGCGGCCTCTACAGCCGCGGCAAATTGTGCCTGAGTGCCTGTTTCGACAGCCGTATCAATGGCGGTCTGCTCTGCATTGGTGCCGTAGTTGCCAATTGCATTGCATGGCATGGAAGGGTTTAGCGTGGTCTGCGCCATGATGCTCGGCGGCTGGAGGCAAACTGGCAGTATAAGCAGGGATAAAACCGTCCATAAAATTCTGTGACGAACTTCTTTGAAAGAGTCCGGCATTTTAGATAACTCACTTTCATCCGTTCGGGAGGCAAGCCCTCTCAACAGCTCCCGATATTAGTGAGTCCAGATAGCTCTAGCAATGGAATGAATGAAGTAAATCCTCTCTTATTCGGCACTGGATGAAAATTGGAAGCAATGTAAAACATGCCCTACGGGTTGGGCTCTTCCCGATATCTGTTTGAGCCGTTGAGGCGGAAGTTTCGCGGGGAGATCGCCATCCACTTACGGAAGACACGGTAGAAGAATGGAATGTCAGAGAACCCACATGCTTCGGCAATCTGAGTGATTGGCATTTCTGTGGTCAGCAGAAGGGAACATGCCCGATCCACCCGCTGGCGTTGTACAAAATGGACAGGTGTGATGCCCATGGCACGACGAAAGAGCTTGCGGAACTGTCCTTCGCAGGTATTGATCTTGGCGGCCATGTCAGAGACGCGGCACTCGGAGTTGAAGATGTTTTCGCTGATCCAGACAAGGGAGGGGAGCAGTCTGGTCAAATCACTCTGAATCTGGCCCAGCGCCAGCGGCTGAAAGAGGTCGCCCGAAGTTCTGAGAATATGCACCAACAGCGTCATGATTTCGGCGGACATTGCGGTGGTCCACCCGGCGGCCTTAATCGCATATTCTCGCACCAGCCGTTCTGAGACCTCTTCAATAAAAGAGTCCTTTCTATCTACGGCGATGTGATAAGGGCAACCGAGCAGCTTGAGAAGACTGATCTCCCCGTAGATGCTGGCCTGAAAGTGGACGGCGAAGAGGTGCGCTTTGCCGCGTTCATGCCGGATTTCATGCTCCACGCCTCGGGGAATCAGAACCAGCGAGCGCGGGCCAATCCGGAAGGGTTTTTCAATGCCGATTCTGGCCCATCCATCAACATAGTCGAAGTAAAAGGCCATGGAATCGTTCAGAACACGCGGTCCAAAGCTGTTGCCTTCATTCCAAAACCATTCGGTGGCCGAGATGGGAGTCACATGGCAGGCTTCCAGCCACTGATTGACCTCGGCCTGCTCCCCGATTCTGGAGCGGGGAAAGCCGTGAAATGTCTCAGGATCGCGCGATACGGAATAATGGCCGCGATTCTTTTTCGACATCCTGACCCAGGATTCTACTGAGAGTTGCGAGGGTTCGGTGATATTTTGCATCGGCTTGTGAATCCAGAGTCGGGATGGATATGTATCCTGATGTTTCATGTACATGTATTGTATGAAGAAGCGAAACGAAAAATCCAATAAATTGAATGGTTCAACGATGGCTTTGTGTAACCCGCAGGAGCTAGAAAGGCTATCGGGTCAAAGCGCACCCTGAGGAGTGATTTCTGAAGGGGCGCTGCGGGGGAAAAAGACCCGCCATCAGGGAAGGAATCTGCAAGTTATGAAACGCCTGCTGCTCTATGTTTTGCTGGTTTTGATCTTCGGCCCGTTTGTGTACGCACAGTCGAACACAGGGGACGTGGTCGGGCAGGTCTTTGATCCGCAGAAGGCCCTTGTTCCTGATGCGGATGTCCGTATCGCGAGTGAAGAGACCGGTTTTGTCGAAACCAGCAAAACCAATGAAACCGGCAATTTTGGATTTCATGCGCTGCAACCCGGTACCTACGGACTGATTGTCCATAAAAATGGCTTCGAGACCGAGATTATCAAGGAACTGGTTGTATCTACGGCCAAGACCACCACGGCCAACATCACGCTGCAACTTGGATTAGCGCAGACGACCGTCGAGATTACCAGTAATTCCCTGGTGACTCCAGACTCGGCAATGCTTTCGACGACCGTTGATAGCCAACTTCTGCAGGAAATACCGTTCAACGACAGAAGTTCTCTCAGTTCGGTGATGCTGGTGGCGGGAGTGCAGGGAGACCCGCAATTTCCGGGGGGAATCCAGAACGAAAATCCCGGTGTCTACCTTACCCCGGTGGTTCCCGGCGCATCTCTGGCGGTCGCCGGCGGACGTCCCGGTTCCGCATCCATTCTGGTTGACAGTTCCGACAACACCCTTACGACCTATCCAAGAACAGGTGTCACCTTTTCCGGCGTGACTATTCAGGAGATAACGGTGCAGCAGAACGGCCTGCCGGCACAGTTTGGACGTACAGCCGGCGGCATCATCAACCAGACGACTCGAGGCGGAGCGGATAAACTGCATGGCGAGTTGAGTTGGCTGCATGAGGATCCCTCAACGGAGGCTTATACCTACGGCTCACCCTTCCGCCGGGGAAGGCATGTGAACTATTTTGGTGCCATGCTGAGCGGCCCGGTGGAGATTCCCCACTACGATGGGCGTCACCATCAGACCTATTTTTTTGCAGATGTCGAGCCTACTCGCGGCACCGATGAAAACTGGGCCGAGGGCCACTTCATCACGCCTCAGGAACTTGCCGGGAACTTTCACAATAGCCTGGAACTGCTGAATCAAACCACTCTGGCGACTTCCGGTTATACCGCAGCCATTAATGGTCCGCGTGCCATCTGCCCACTCAGCACCAATGCAACTCAACCCTGTGGCATCTGGTTCAAATACAATGCTGCGGGCACCGGTCCCTACGCCATTTTCCCCGGCCCGAATGAGTCCTCCTCGAAATCTTGGTATCAGATTCCGGGGGATGACCTTTCGTACTATCTGGCACAGAACCCGATAGCGCGTTTTGTGTATGGTTTCTTCCCAACGCCGCAGAATCCATCCAAGTATGTTGCTTTCTACAATCCGGATGCGTCGTACTCGAATAACGGGACCAACGCATATCTGGTGCGTGGCGTGGATCAGAAGGACAACCGCTTCAGCATCAGAGTGGATCACGCCCTGAGCGCCACCGACTACCTGATGGCGCGTTATACCTACGTGCCTGTGGATGGCATTCGTTACGGAGAATTTGGGCCTGATTCGCCCGTGAATACAATTCCGCGGGACAAGATTGGTTCTATCAACGCTGTTCTTGGCGAGGTACATACCTTCCGGTCGAGCGTAAACGAATTTCATATGACCTATACGCGGGCCGACGAGCATCGCACACCGCCTCCGCAGGCTTTGCAGCAGGACTGGGGTGCGCTGATTGGACTTAAGGCTGCATCGCTTGGTGCAGGCTTTCCGTCGCTTGGCGGATTTTCCAATGGAAATGTTGGCAGCGGCGGAGCCGTGCTGAGCAACGGACATACGCTCGATGTGAATCTTGGGATTACGGACAACTTTTCCTTTCAACGCGGGCGGCACTCGTTCAAGATTGGTGCCGATGTCCGCTTCCTCCAGCAAAATCGCTTCGATACATCAAACCTCAACGGCGGAGACTACGGCTTCGACAATTCGAATACGGATAACAATGGAGGGGGTTCGGCATCCGCCTCCTTTGTTCTTGGGATTGTGAACAGCTACACCAGCAAACTCACCGGCATTCCCTTCTATTACAGATGGCAGTACTATGCCGGATACATTCAGGATGACTGGCGGGCCTTCTCCCGTATCACCTTCAACCTTGGAGTGCGCTATAACGTTGAGACGCCGCGTTACGAGAAATTTAATCATCAGGGCTATTTTGATCCTTCTACCGACGGTACCCTGAACGGGGTTCCGGCGTTGGGGGGCTTTGTATTCTCCGGTGAGAATGGCCGAAGCCGATATATGTGGCCCATCAACTTCAAGGAAGTTGAGCCTCGCGTGGGAGTTGCTTACGCGGTGAAGCCCAATATCACCCTGCGTGCCTCGTACAGTATTGTTCACCCCGGATTGACAGGGCTGGGAGCAAATGTCAATCCGGACCTGAGTGCCGCGCAGACCGGCTTCAGTACAACAGATGGCGGCTTGAGTAACGGCCAGGTTAACTATCTGACGAATCCGGTCGGGAGCATCCCCACGCATCTGCCGCTCTCCGGTGGGCCGCTGTTTACATGGACTAACCAGACCAATCTTCCCTATGTGGAACAGAAGGATACTGTTCCAATGGTGCAGCTCTACTCCTTCTCGTTGCAGTACGGGATTTCAAAGAACTCAATACTGGAAGTGGCTTACAGTGGACAGCATGCTGTGCATCTATTTTCTGTGCCGATTGCAAAAAATCTGCCCCCGCTTCCGGCGCTGCTCAATGCTATCCAGAATGGCACAGACCTGACCTCGACCACCACCCTGCCGAACATGTATGGGCTGGGCAATAACATGGATGGGTACGATGAATTGCTGCCGTATCAGCAGTTCTATACCAACGAAATTCTCTCTGCTTACTCGCGCGACAATGACTCGCACTACAACGCGCTCTATGTAACTGGCCGCGAACGAATGGGAAATCATCTGACAGCGCTGGGAAGTTTCAGTTGGTCGAAGTCCATGGATGATGGTTCGTCAGGCTCGACGGACTTGTCGAATCCGACGGATACATTCGGCCTGTCGCAGGTTCAGAATCCCTATGCGCCGCTTCGCGCAGAGAGGGCGCTGTCCACCTTCGATATCCCGCTGAAGGGCTCAATCGCTGTTCGCTATAGTGCGCCGATTTTCATTCATCATACGGCAGGTTGGCGCAAGGTTCCGGCAGCAATGGTGAACGGATGGATGACGACGGCAAACTATATTCGCCAGTCCGGATATCCATTGCTTATTACGCTGGGCACACCGGGCTACTTCTTCTCCGTTGTTGCAAGCGGCAATGATGCCGGAAGGCTGGATGCCGCACTTGGCGATTCAACCTTGCGTCCCAATCTGATGCCGGGTGTGCCGCTCATCAATTCTAACTGGAAGAGGGATCCATTCAACAACACCGGAAAAGGCGGGTATGTAAATCCGAATGCATTTACTACACCCGGCTCCTATCTGAATCCGGCCTTTGGAAACATGCCCCGGACGCTGGGTAATCTGCGTAATCCGGTTACGCAGTACTGCAATCTCAAGTTGTCGAAGGTTTATGTTCTGGACAAGAACGAGGGTGTCCGAATGGTCTTCTACTCCAACATTCTGAATGCGCTGAACCATGCCAACTTCTTTGAGCAGAACGGGAATGTGTATAAGAGCTACACCTTCTCGCCGTCCACCCCCAACCCAACAGTAACCACCACACAAAATCTGGTCTTCGGCAACATGTCGCAGACGAACATTACGCCGGGGCGCGAGATTCAATTTGGCCTGCGCCTCCAGTTTTGATTGAGGGATTGATGAGCTTTAGCAAATGGATTGTTTCGGTAATGATTGGTATGGCCCTCCTGCTGCCGTATGCTTCTGCAACCGCGGCAGAGAGTACTTCGCCCACACAGGCTGAGCGGCTGAAGGTCATTACAGCGGGACTGGAAGAGACCTTTGAGCATATTGGCCGGGAGTTTGCCTCTGGCGGCGGGGATATGACCGTTCGCGATCTGGCGGCCTATGCCTTTTTCCGCGTTATGGTGAAGCAGGATCGTGTGAGTTGCGAGAAGGTCATGCGGGCCATCTTGCGGTTGCAGGATATGCGTGCCGATTCAGCCGATTACGGCTATGTGCCGTGGAATCTGAACAACAGTAACATCAAAGACACCAACTCCATTGAGTTTGGAACGCATTTTTGGGGTCCGATGCTGCTTGGATACAGCAAGGAGCTTTCCCCTGAATTTGTCCGGGAGATGAAGGTTCATGCCGGTGCTGCGCTGGTTGCGATTCAAAAGCACCATCCGCCAATCGGCTACACGAACATCTTTTTGATGAATTCAATAGACACCATCCTGCTTGCAGAGGCGATTGGCGACCACTCGCAGGAAGACAGGGGAAAACAGCAGCTTGCCGCATGGATTAAGTACACAAGTGCCAATGGAGTGCGCGAATTTGACAGCCCAATCTATACCGGGGTAGCGCTGAACGATTTATCGCTGGGTGTGCATTACACCACATCCCCTGAGGTTCGCGCAGAGTTGGTTGCGGTGCTCGATTACCTGTGGAAGGATGTTGCTCTCAATATGTCGCCAACCATTTCCAGAACGCTGCTGGGGGCTCATAGCAGAGATTACGATTTTTTGCGTGGAGCCGGAGGGCTGGATATCTACGCTTATGCAGCAGGGCTGACGGATGTGCGCCGATTCACAGCCGTTGATCCGGAGAAGATCGGCATTCTGGACTACACGCGCCCGGGCGGCTTTGAGGTTGATGCAGCACGATTGCGCAGGCTGATTCCTGAGACCAGGACCGTCACTCAGCGCTGGGGCGAGGATGAGAAGCAGATTCGCTATACCTACATCACACCAGAGTTTGCAGTCGGTACGGCCAATGGGGATTACGGCCCGCAGGATAAGATGTTTGCCGTGGATATGGTTTCGCAGAAAAATCTGCCGACCATCACTCTTGTGCCGGACAAGTTCGATGCGCCCTACGGCGTGCAGAAGACCAAGGATCAATCCGGCCACGAAAAACCTACGCATATACCCTTGCATCCTGCCTTTCTGCAAAAGGGTGGCAGTGTGTTGGGGGTGCTTGACCTTGATCTTGACCATGAGGGAAATATCTCCTCGGCTGCTACCAATCTCATCCTTCCGGAAAAGGCAGATGAGATTCGCCTGAACGAGACGCTCATTAATACGCAAAAGTTGAATGTTCTGGGTGCCGGGGCGGGAGATACGGTTGGCGTGCAGGAGGGGGGAAGCTGTTTCGCCTTCCGTTTTCTGTCCGTGGATGCGGTCAACGGGAGTCCTGCTCGCTATCAGCTCCGTGCGGACCTGGCAGGCAGGGAAAAGGGCGCCATCCGGTTTGCCGCCTACCACCTCCTGAAGGCGCAGAACAGTATTCCAAAGAATCTGCATGTTGCTTTTGCTGCTGAAACAGGTGCCTGCGGGAAGGATGGCTTGTCGAAATTCATGGGCAGGTTGAGCCAGGCGGCCACCAGCGTGAAGGAGAAGGAGGGAATTTTAACGGTTCGGGCGATGCTTGCCGGCAGTGAGTTTGTCATTGTCCGCAGAAGCAACTCCCACACTACCCTCACGGAGACTATTGACGGGGTTTCGCCTCATACTCCGCCATTGGCCGTCAACGGGGAAGAAATTCCACTGGTTAAGCAGTGAGGAGTTTCTGTTCTTAAGGAACAGGGCGAGCGTTACATCCCGTGACAGAGCATTGTCACCCTTGCAGGAATTGAGGGTTGCGGGTACTGAGTCATAGCGGAACCGATTTCGGAGTACATCGAACTGGGAACCGCTGTTGAGGGGGTAAAGGTGGAAAGGGAAGCGGAGAGATACATGTTTTTATGTGTACCTCAGGGTAATAACCTTGATTTTTCCGGTAAATCACTTTCCATCGGAATCAACGCCCTCATAGGGTGGCTTACTGAATTCACCATGGATGTTTCATAATCCCGGACTTGAATCCTGTGGGGCCATTTGGGGGAAAAAGAGAATGGGCGGGTCAGCGTTGAGACTGATTTTCGGATACGCGTTTCCGGGGAATTTGACATGGAAGTTTCAGGAATTCAAGACTGCTGCGACTTTCGCAGACAGCACGAAAAAACAGCCAGTTTTCATCAAGGATCGAATTGACAGCAGTTTTGTGCGACGACTATAACCGCCATTACTGATGTTAGCGCAATCACATATGTAACAGATTATGTGGGGTTTGAGGATCAAGTACGAAAGGGCGCTGCGGGAGTGGCACCGGAATTGACCAATTGGGGGGATGATCATGACAAAGTTAATCAAGCACATCGGATGTTTCGTTGGATTCGCGGTTGTATTGTTCACAACTGCCTATGTGCAGGCGCAAACACTTGCAGTGACGCCGGGCACCCTTACGACGTTGATTGGCAATGGTGGGCTAGGCACCCCCTCCGGAACAAACATTACCGCGTTAACCGCGAAGATTAATCCGTATGCCGTCGCGGTGGCCCCCGGCGTCCCCGGCGTTTCCGGCGGAGATGTATACATCTCCAACTCCAACAACTGGATATTCGTCATCTATGAGGGCGGTCAGGCGGCTGAGAACATCATTCAGGCCAACTATGCAACCGACGGTCTGGCCTCCTCCTCCACTACACCAACAATCGGAAATGTCTATGTGATTGCCGGCACGGGCGCCACCCTTCCCAGCAATGGCATTGCAGGCATCAGTGTCTACAACAGCACCTGTACTGGAACGGTGATTGATCAGCTCTCCGGTATCTCAGAGGTGATTGCTCCCCGCGGCCTTGCGGTGGACTCCTACGGCAACCTGTTTATTGCTCAGAACGGCTCAACTACCTGCTCCACAGCCGCTGCGACTGCTGCTACAGTTCAGGTGATTTACGCCGGCAACATCAGCGCACAGGGCACCAACCCTGCAGCCAGCCTCATTCACCTTGAAAACACCACGATTACAACCGCGAACCTGACCGGTAGCTCCGCCTATAACGGTTTCATCTTCAGTCTTGCCGGTGGCGGTAGCAGCTATTCAAATGCAGGGATTGCGTGGAAGATGGGCTTCAATAGTCCGCGTGGAATTTTTGTGGACGCCTCAGAGGATCTTTTCATTGCAGCAGAATCTACCAACCAGGTTTATGTACTTTGGAGCGGTGTTACTACGGCTGGAACTGCTGGTGCCAAAGTGCAGTCCCTGCTTACTACCCTGGGTTATACAGCCGTTACAGCCGGGGATATGTACATCATTCTCGGCGGTGTAAGTGCAACAACCTATGCCGGTGATTTTGGGGATACTGCGAAGGGATACACGGGTGCCGGCAATCAGGCTGCCGGAACAGCGACCACTGCGACAAGCGGTGCCGCGGCCGTTGCGTTCAACCCCCTTAACGGCAACATCTATGTTGCCGAACAGGTCGCGCAGAAGATCCGCCTGATAAATGGCACATCCGGCGTCGTATCAACGCTTGTCGGGCCAGCCTCCTGTACTGCTTCCTGTTCCTCGACGAATGCAACAGCAGGCGCTGCCGGGGATGGCAGCTTGGCCGGAACGGGTACTGAGGTCAATACTCCGCGTGGTATCACCGTAGATGCCGCAGGCAATCTCTACATTGCGGATACTGTCAACGCTGCCATCCGTAAGATTGACGCGAACGGTTACATCAGCACCGTCGCCGGAACCGATGGTGTAGCTACCAGTTTTCTGGGGATAGGCGGCAATGCCACAAATGCAGAGCTTGAGGCAGCCTATAACCTTGCGGTGGATGCATACGGAAACATATATGTTGCAGATGAAACGAACGGTAAGGTCAACGAGGTAAATGTAAGTACAGCTGTTGCTGGTACGCAGGGACAATCCACAACCTCAGGCGCGCAGGGATACTCGCTGACCTCTAATGGCAGCTTTGCCTTTAGCACAACGCAGACGGTTGGCACTACGAGCTCGCCTGTAACGGCGATCATCTACAACGTTTCGGGTTCCTCGGTAACCCCCTCTGCCGTCAACATCCCCAACGGATTCACGCAGGTAACCACCGGCGTCACTTCAATTGATGGCGTCTCGACTGCTTGCAGCACCTCGTCCGCCATTGCTGCTGGCAGTAGCTGCATACTCGAACTGGAGTTCTCGCCTATCACTGCGGGAGCCTATACCGGTAGCGCAACAGTTACTGCGGGTAGTAACACGGTTTCAGTTCCAGTGACAGGGACGGCCACGACCGGATCAACCAGCTCAACCACCTCGGTGGCCATTACCTCGCCCTCTAACCCTCCTTACAACTACCTGAGTTCGATGACCTTTACGGCCACGCTTACCTCTGGCGCAAGCGGGAATGTGCTCTTCTATGACAGCGGCACTCTTCTGGCCACGGTGGCAAGCTCCGGCAACACGGCGACGTACACCACCAGCAGCCTCGCGGTGGGCTCCCATAGCATTACGGCCACCTACGCCGGAAATGCAACCTACGCCACCAGCAACTCCAGCGCTTCGCCGGTTGCTTTTACCATCGTCAACGGTGCTGCAGTCACGTCTACGGCGCTGTCGGTTTCGCCCTCCGGCACCAGCGACACCTATCTGACCCCCTTGACCTTTACGGCCACCGTTACCTCTGGCGGCAGCGCGGTCACCAGCGGCACTGTTACCTTCTATAACAACTCCACTGCAATCTCGTCCGCAATCACCGTAAATGGCAGTGGTGTGGCCACCTACTCAACAAGCAGCTTCACGAGTGGCTCCAGTAACAGCGTTACGGCGGTTTATGCCGGTAATATTTCTTACCAGGCCAGCACCTCGAATGCGCTCTCCATCAGCATCACTGCGCCGACGCCGGTAACCTCTACCACCACCCTTACACCGAGCACCACCACGCCGGATCTGGCATCCTCCGTGACGCTGTCGGTGAGCGTTACCGGAGGCGCGACCAACGAGACCTATCCAACCGGTACGGTTACGCTGACAGACACGATCAATGGCAATACGATTACGCTGGGTACAATCACACTGACTAACGGCACGGGCTCTCTGGTGACCAAAGCTCTGCCCTTTGGCAGCAACAGCATCGCAGCCGGCTACGGCGGCGATCTCTTCTACAGTTCCAGTACCAACACCTCGTCGGTTACCGTTTCTGCGACGCGCCTCTCGGCAACACCGGGTGTGATTTCGGCACTTATCGGCAATGGCACTGCCGGTTCTGTCACTTCACCAACCGGAGCAGCAACCTACTATCCGACATCTGTCCGGGTTGATACGGCAGGCAATGTCTATTACGTGGACTACAAGGATGTTGCCCGCGTCTATAACCCGAACAGTTCAGCAGAGACGATTGCCGGTGTTTCTGTTCCTGCCGGGACAATCGCGACTCTTGCCGGAACCTCCGGTACGGCCTGCTCCAGCCCGACTGCAAGCTGCGGCGACGGCGCGGTGTCAACCTCTGCGCTGCTGAATGTGGCTCGCGGCATTGCAATTGATGCGTACGGCAACATCTACATTGACGATGCCGGCGAAAACCGTCTCCGCGTCATTATCAACTCTGCTCCGACGGGATCGCCGATTCTGGCCATCCTGACGGCTCTGGGCCTCACTCCGGTGACACCCGGTTCCATCTACACCATCGCAGGCAACGGCACCACGACAGTAGGGACCAATGGTTCTCTGGCTACTGCGCAGGGACTGAACAACCCGCGCAACCTGTTGATTGACAGTGCAGGCGACATCATCATTGCGGACTACGGAAGCAACAGGGTTCGCGTCCTCTACGCGGGTGGAAGCATCATGGCGAGTCTCATCGGCACTGAGAACTCCAGTGCAACGCCTTCTGTCGGCCAGCTATGGACCATTGCCGGTACCGGAACCAATACCGAAACCGGTGATGGCGGTTTGGCATCGGTGGCAACCCTGGGTGGCCCCGCTGGCGTGGCATTTGATATCAACGGCAACCTGCTGGTTGCCGATTACGGCGGCAACACAATCCGCAGAATCAACATCAGCACAGGAGATATCTCTCTGGTTGCCGGAGTTGAAGGCGGCGGCGGTGGCTTCTATGGTGATGGTTCAGCAGCCGGTGCTACAACACAATTCCATGCACCACGGGATGTATGGACGGACTGGGCGGGGAATATCTACATCTCCGACTTTGTCAATGATCGCATTCGCGAAATCAATACCAGCAACATCGTCTCAACGGTTGCCGGATACACCTCCGGCTCAGGGGATGCTGTGGGCAATGGTCTCGCGGCTACAGCAGCCTTCCTGAACGAACCTCAGGATGTGACCTTCGATAACTCCGGGAATCTGGTGATTGCCGATTACTACAACAGTTACATCCGCAGTGTAAGAGCGACGAGTTCAGCGTTGACGTTCCCGACGACGACGCAGAATGGTACGAGCACTTTGACGGCGGTTCTTTCCAATACCGGAAGCACCTCAATCACCTTCACCGGCATCAGCAGCCTGCCGACGGGTTTTGCGCAGACGGCGAGCGGCGGCACAGATTGTACCGGCACCATCACGCTGGCCTCCGGCCAAAGCTGCAACCTGCAGATAGCCTTTACGCCGCCGGGAACCTCTTCGTACTCGGGCACGGCAACGATTACCAGCAACGCAGCGCCCATCACCATAGCGCTCTCCGGTTACGGCGGTATTGCTTCCACCAACACTTTGAGCAGCAGCGCGACTGCGGTGAAGGATAACGGCACGATAACACTGACCGCATCTGTTACCAGCTCCGGAACGACGCCAACCGGTGTGGTGAACTTCTACTACACGGCACCGAACAGCACGCAGCAGACATGGTTTGCGGTGGCTTCGCTTTCCAGTGGAACGGCGACAACCGCAGCAACCGCGCTTCCGGCAGAGCCGGCAGTCGGCAACTACACCCTCACGGCACAATATGCGGGTGACTCGAACAATGATCCTTCAACTTCAAACGCGATTGTAGTTGCGGATGGCGGAACCACTACTGTGATTTCTGGTGTGCCAGCCACGACAACAGCTTCTACTTCTCAGACGATTACAGTTTCTGTAACTGGACTGGATTCGAGCCATAACCCAAGCGGTACGGTAACATTGACTGCAACCCCGGCGGGTGGCAGTGCAACAACGCTGTTGAGTGCAGTATCGGTAGCCAGTGCTGCATCTCCGGGATATGTGGGGACTTTGCCAGCAGGCACGGACACCATAACCGCTACCTTCAACGGTGACAGCTACAATGCCAGTTCGACTGGCACTGCATCCAGCACCGTAGGTGCGCAGTCTCAGACAATCACTTTCACAGCACCGACCACGCCTGTGACCTACGGAGCCTCGGCAGTGACGCTAAGCGCAACGGCTACCTCTGGTTTGACCGTGGCCTTCACCATTGATAGCAGTTCGACCTCTGGCGCATGTTCCGTCAGTGGCACCACGTTGACCTTTACCGGTGTTGGTAACTGCGTCATTGATGCCAATCAGGCTGGCAACGGCAGCTACAGCGCAGCGCCGCAGGTTCAGCAGACGGTTGTCATCAATCAGGCTTCGCAGACCATTACCGGCTTCAATCCGCCTTCGACTTACACCTACGGCAGCGGCACAATTACGTTGAGTGCGACCGGCGGAGCCTCAGGGAATGCTGTTACCTTCACCATCACCAACGGCACCTGCGGAACGTTGAGCGGCACCAACAACAGCACGCTGACGATTACCGGCATCTGCACTCTAACGGTGGCGGCGAATCAAGCCGGCAGCACCGACTACCTGGCGGCTACGCAGGTAACAGCGAATATAGCTGTTAGTCAGGGCACTCAGACCATCACCGGCTTTAATCCGCCCTCCTCGACGACCTACGGCAGCAGCCCAATCACGCTGAGCGCAACCGGCGGAGCCTCCGGCAATCCGGTCACTTTCAGCATCACAGCCGGCAGCAGTTATGGAACGTTGAGTGGCACCAATAACAGCACGCTGACGCTTACCGGAGTTGGCGCTATCACGGTGGCGGCGAATCAGGCCAGCAACACTGACTATCTTGCGGCCACGCAGGTAACAGCGAATATCAGTGTCGGCAAGGGCACATCGAGTGCTTCGGTGAGCAGTTCCGTATCGAGCGCTACGCCGGCGCAATCTGTAACACTGACAGCGACGGTAACCGGTCCTGGTGCAACGGCTCCGACCGGAACTGTGACCTTCTATAGCAACGGCAGTTCTATCGGCACCGGCACACTCGCCAGCGGCACCGCTACCTATACGGGTACGCTTGCAGCCGGAAGCGATAGCATAACCGTCGTCTACAACGGTGACTCAAACTACAACAGCTCCCCGACCTCAAGCGCCATCAGCGTCAATATTGGCACCTACACCAGTTCGACATCGCTGAGCAGTTCGCTGGCAGGCGTTGTACCCGGCCAGCCGGTCACGCTGACGGCAACGGTTTCCGGCACGGGAGCAGGAACGCCGACCGGCACCGTCATCTTCTCTGCGGCATCAACCGGAGCAACCTCCGGCGTGCTTGGAACGGGTACGCTGGTCAACGGAGTGGCAACCTACTTCGGCCTTATCTGGGGTGGTACGGATACGGTCACCGCTACTTATAACGGCGACTTAAATTACGGCAGTTCGGTTTCGAACTCCGTTACCGTCTCCAACTATCCCAATACCGGCAAGCTGCAATTTAACTGGCCGTTTGTTTCCTGGGGTCAGGCGATTTCTTACGGCTCCAGTACCGGAACATGGCCAGTCACACTTCAGAATCTGACCGGCGTGACGGTTGCGGCGCCATCGCTGAGCTTCTCCGGTGCGTATGCATCGAACTTCCAGATTACCGGCAATGGCTGCACTGCGTCGCTGGCTCAGGGGGCAACGTGCAGCTTCAATCTGGTCTTCTCACCAGTCACCGGAGGCACTGTCCACGGCACAACCACAACAGCCACACTGACTGCATCGGCGTCTACTTACTCCAGCACACTGAGTGTAAGCGGCATTGCGGTATCGAGTTCGCTGACCTTCAACTGGCCCTTCCTCAACTTCACGCCGACGGTGGCTGTCGGGGTGACATCAAGCGACTGGCCAGTGGTTCTGAGCAATCAGTCGGGAACTCCGACCACGCTGGCATCGCCGGTTGTGACCTTCACGGACGCGAGCTTTGCGATTGACCCTGCAACAGATACCTGCTCCGGTGTAACGCTGCCTGCGGGCGGAAGCTGCACCTACTCGGTGAATTTCACTCCGCTGGCAGGCGATATTACACACAGCGGCACCAACATAATCAGCGGAACCATGACAGCATCGGGTAATTCCGGAACGGTCACGGGTACGCTGAATGTTGGCGGCTGGGGAGGAGCAGCTCTTGGTTTCAACTGGCCGTTTGTTACCTTCCAGAATCAGGCCGTTGGTTCGACGGGAACCAACCTGTGGCCAGTTACGGTGACCAACTACAGTGGAGCAACAATCACGGGTCTCAGCTACACCTTTACCGGTGTAACGAACTATGTGAGCGGAGCCTTCACGCTGACCAACACCTGTGCTTCGCTGGCGCCGGGCGCGAGTTGCACCTTTGACATTGCGCCATCCCCGCAATCGGGACAGGCTAATGGAGCATATTCGGCAACACTGGTTGTATCGGGTGGCGGTTTCAGCTCCTATGCACTGTCGGTTTCCGGCACGGCGATAGCAGGCGGCTACGCGATTAACTGGAACCAGGATCAGCAGGCAGGTGTGAGCACGATTGACTTTGGACCGCAGAACGCCGCGGGAGTTGAAGCCGGTCCGTGGCCCATCACGGTCTACAACAACACGGGGAGCGCAGAGACAGTATCCCTGACGCCGAGTCTGCCTCAGTTTACGACCGACGTGTCAACGCTCTCTAACATTCCTTCGGGAGGTTCAGCCACCTTCAACCTGTACTTCACGCCGACGGCAGACACCACTTATCAGGGCACACTGTCAATCGCGGGTGGTGGTTACACCTGCGTATTCAACACATGGGGAGGCGCGAACAAGTAGGCGCTACCCCATAGAGGAAGCGTAATGCAGACGAGGCTCCCGCAAGGGAGCCTCGTTCTTTATCAGTGGGTTCGACATAGGCCAAATCCGTTATTCCGGCAAGACACAACCACAGGAGGAACGGATTACCATTTCCGCAGGCAGAGTAATCTGTTTGATGGGCCGATCCTTCGATGGATCAAGGATTCTATCAATCAGGCACTGGACTGCCATGCGCCCAAACTCAGCTATAGGTTGACGCATGACTGTAGGCGGACAATACATGAGATTTGCGTGTTCCGGATCATCGAACCCGACGAGAGCAATATCGGAGGGAATTGAAATTCTGTGTTTGCGCAACGCTTCCATCAACAGTGTGGTCGTCACATTGTTGATGGTGAAAAAAGCATCCGGCCTGTCCTCAGCGTGAAGCAACTCCTCAATGATGTTGCTGGCAGCTACGGGGTTTACCATCCCGAATACGCAGCGGGAGCGAAGCTTGGATTGCTTCATGATATTTTCATAACCAAGAATGCGATTTTGCATTGATTGCAGATGTTCGTTGTAGCCGAGACAGACAATCCGCTTTCTACCATGAGTTATCAGATGTTTGACGATATGTTCTGAGGCCTCCCGATTGTCTGTCTCGATGCTGTCAACCCGCGCAACTGTAATCGGCTGGTCAAGAGAGAGAAAGGGAGTCGGCCCCTGCGTGATGGATTTCAGATAAGGATGTTTACTCTCAGTCGGAATCAGAATGATGCCAGCAAAGTGGTGACCAAGCATCTGATTCACCTGATGCTGCTCCAGAGCAATATCTGAATTGGATGAGACAACCCACGCCGTATAGTTGCGCCTGTGTGCGGTCTCTTGCACCTCGTTTGCGATGGTGGCGAAGAAATGATCTTTGAGGTCGGGGACAATCAGGCCAATGGTGTTGGAAGGCATACCGCCAAGAATCCGCGCAGCCTGACTGGGCCTGTAGGAAAGCTTTCGGATAGCGGCATTGACCTTGCGAGCAGTAGATGGGCGTACATATGGGTGACCGCTAATGACCCTTGAGACGGTCATGGCACCTACACCTGCTTCTCTGGCAACGTCCTCAAGCGTGATCCGTTTAGTCTTGACGCTTCTCATAGAAAAACCAATAACTAAAATAGTACCTTATGAGGGTGCTGCCCCTTGCAGCACGGTAATTCTGCGCAAAGCTGATACAAAAAACAGCTTTACAGCATTGCTTATCCCATTATCCTTTCGGTTGTTTATGAAACCCACTGTAGCTACTTTGTAGCGTTAATGGTTGACTCAGCAAGATTCCAGCCACGCAGGCCGATCAAGGTATCCTCCGGGTGAATTACCTCTGTTGATTGAATCGTGATGGTTCTTTCTTCTCCCGGCAGCAGGGAGAGATAATTATCTGAAAGATAAGCAGGCAAAATTCTTTCCCCTGTTTTCTTCGATAACGGAGTCAGCTTAATCTCAATGGCTGCAACATTGCCCTGATTTTTCAGCCGTACCTCGATCCCGCCATTGCTGGGTAGTCCAGTCGCAACAGTTGAAATCTTAGCCGAGGGAAGATTGTTCAGTTGGTGGTAATCAGAGTCCTTCGAGGCCAGCCAATAGAAATTGTCGCTCACCAGTTTGCCTTGCGGCGTCCGTGCCTCAAGCCGAATCAGCAAAACTCCGTTTGCTGCAAACAGGGGTGCAAGATCAAGTGAAAATGCCTGAGTTGTACTGTTCTCGCGGGTGTTAAGCGTTTCCGCGTGGCTTAACAGTTGCCTGTTGTCAAGGTTGAATACACTGGCGGAAATCTGGAGAGGCCCGGTCTCATTGAGTGTTGTGTTGACCAGAGCAATCTGGAAATTTGTCAGATCAAGCTGCACATGAATTGGCTCACAGGCCTTCTTGACGCCATAGTACGAGGCAGAGGTGTCGTAGTCCGAATTCATGATCTGCCAGTTATTGCTGGGCCACGCAGGCTGCGTCATCCACAGCAGGCGACCGCTGTTCGGCGTCCACAGATGCTGATTGAAGCCCTCGAATATGGCGCGATGATCCACGTAATTAAAGACCTGAGCCTTGCGTTCAAAGTCCTTCAGGCTGGTGCCTGCGCCAAACTCTTCTTCCAGTTTGTGCATCCATGGATGTACGTCTCCTCCATCACTCTGGTGCCAGTCGTGATAGGCCCATGCATCGCTGACAGGCCACTGATCGGCGGGCGCAATGGCGTGTTGAAAACTCTCCAGCGTAGAGAAGGAGGCAATGCCCAGTTCAACAGAGAATCCGCGATTCTGTTCACTGACGTAATAGTAAGTCGGATCCTTATAGTTGTAAGGGCCGCTGCCGCGCAGGTTGATATTGTTGGATGCAGGTGTGTAATAGCGCGTTCCATCCAGTTCGTTAAAGATTGCAATCAGTCCGGCGTTGAGAATCGGCTGCGGGACGCCTTCATTGCGTCCGCTCCAGATCACGATGGATGGGTGGTTGCGGAAGCGGGCTACGGTATCGCGCGCATTGCGCAGGAAGAGTTCCGCGTCTTCCGGTTCCGCGTTGTAGTTTTGCGTGGAGGCCCAGAAGTCATTCCAGACCATCAAGCCGTATTCGTCAGCGAGTTGGTAGAAGGTCTCTTCGGAGTTCTGTCCCACCCAATTGCGAATAATGTTCAGGTTGGCATCGCGATGCAGTCGGAAGAATGGCTCCAGATGCTCGCGGCTGACGCGCTTGCGCGAGTCATCCATCCCCCAGTTGCCGCCGCGTGCGGCGATGCGAACTCCGTTCACCTTGAGGACGAGATCGGTGAGTCCCGGATCATTCGGAAGTGGCTTGATGGCAGGCGTTGCCTCTGCGTCTGCTGTGATGGTTGCAGCCCACCCATGAGCCGTCTGTCGTATTCCCTGATGAGACACGTCTACCGGAATCATGCCGAGATAATGCGCCTCTGTCGGTGAAACCTCGACGCGATGTAGCTGTCCCTGACCATCAAAGAGCGTGAGTTCGTAGGTGACCTCGCGGATACCGAAGGTTGTCTCTTTGATATCCGATACAGCACCGGAGGAGGTCAGTATCAGCTTGATGTGGTAAAGCTCCGGCTTGCCGTAGCCATTGGGCCACCAGAGTCGAGGATGCGTCAGATGCAATTGCGGAAACTCCTGGGAGCGCAGGGATACGGTTGAAGTTCCCGGAGCAGCCGTTATTTGCTTGCTCAACTCCACTCCCTCAAAGCTAACGCTGACATTCGCCGTGATGGGTGCTGCCGAGGAGTTGTGAACAGGAAGAGTGATATCAACATCGGCGGTGCTGCGATCGGGGAGCGGCAGACGGCTGATGATCTGCGGGTCTCCGATGCGCAGGTCTCTGCTCACGCTCAGGACCACATCCTGCCAGATGCCGGTATTGCGGTCGCGGATGCCGGGTATCCAATCCCAGCCCTCTGTTGCAACAAAGGTAGGCCCGTCTATGCACTGGATGCCGCCATTGGGGCCGGGGCCGGCCTTGATGGATTCTTCTTCGGGAATACCGGGATGCGGCGGCGGCGATACACGCACAGCCAACACGTTCAGTCCATGCTCAACCAGATTGGAGGTGACATCGAAACTTCCGCGCAGAAAGGCTCCCTTAATGTCGCCAACACGGCTGCCATTCAGCCAGACCTCGGCTGCATAGTTGATGCCATTGAAAGTTAATGTGAAGCGGTGGCCCTTTGTACTCAAGGGCGTTGGGAACTGCACGCGATACCAGTAGTCCTGCTTGTTGAGCGACTCCGGAATGGCCATATTGTTCAAGCCAAAGTCTGAGTCGGGATAGACGCCCCGATTAATCAGTGTCGTCAGCACAGTACCCGGCACGGTAGCACTGAGCCATTTGGCGGAATCCGTTGCTGAGTTGGAGATTTCAGCGGCTGAACCCTTGATTTCCCTGGCGAAGGCAAGCTGCCAGTTGGCTGCAATCTGCCATTGATTCTCGCCGATTGGGCGCAGGCTTTCCCTCCTCGATGGCAAAGGTTGTGCAACCGGCTTCTGAAACGGGGCGAGGCCATGCGGAAGTTGTGGGCCCTCCTGTGGCGAGGTCAGGCCGACCTGTTGTTTGGTCTGTAGCGGCCAGGGATGCGAGGAAATCTCAACGATGTCGAGAGAAAAATCCGGCCTCTGCCGGTAGCGCTGGGCAATCTCTTCGCTGCTGAGTACCTGCGAGAGTACTTCGACGCGATGAAGCTCACCGCCAAAGTGAACCAGTCCCTCATTGGCAGGCATATCTGCCGGAGCCAGATTGAGCGTTGGCTCTACTCGACCCTGATGCAATGTTCCAGTGGCTGATTTCTCGCCATCCAGATAGATGCTTACAGTGTCATTTGCCTCGGTTGCGGCAAGCAGATGCCAACCGGGGCCCGCCACGCTTGAATTCGAGATGAGTTGCCGGTCCTTTCCAAAGCGCAGCAGGGGATGGTTTTGTATTAGGCCCAAAAAGCGGGAATCAGGATCAAGGGGCGAGCCAATCCCGACAATCAGGGTTCCATTGGCATCCGTATTCTGCTGCTGGAACCACACCAGTAGCGTCCAGGAAGAATGAGCAGATGTGAGCGCGGTTGCTTTGTCGAGCGGTTTCTCCAGTCCCGGCCCCCCGGCTAAAAAGCCGGCATTGTAAGGGCCGTAGGACTCTCCCAGAGCCCTTATGGGCAGTGCGCAGAGGCTAATGAGTACAAGGAATAAGGCCAGCATCTTCAACGAACCCACTGCCGAAATGCGATTCTTCTGATTCCACGGCAGAGGGTCTGCAATTTCGTTTGGATTGCTCTTGAAAAATGAGTTTCTGGGGTTGTTGAACATGCCTGGCCGATACCTTTCAATGGGAAAGCGAGGTGATTCTGTAGTGACGAGCAATTCTTGCTGTTCGATTTTCTTCTGTCTAGTATCTTTCCTGTTATGTCATGTAAACACCTTCAAGGGAGTGGTGGTTACTTATTGCGGGCAGGATTGACCCTGGGAAAAACAAGGTAATTTCTTAAACAACGGCTTGAAAATCCAATAAAATGAAGTAACGAACAGTCGTTTCACGACAAGCAAATAAGTCAATGCTGGAGTGGGCTATAATTTCGACGATGCTCGATCCTAATCTTGAAAAGCCGTCTGAGGCCGACTATCGGCAGTTGGTGGATCTCGCATTGCGCAGTGAGACATTTCAGAATGCGCCCACCAGCAGGGCCTTGCTCCAATATCTCTACGACCATCGCAGCGAGCAGATCAGCGAATATGCAATCGGCACCGAGGCACTGGGCCGTCGAGCCGAGTTCGACCCCAGAACGGACTCCTACGCGAGAGTCCAGATCTCCCGTCTGCGGACAAAGATCATCGAGTTTACTGCCAAAGAGGGGGAGCGATCCCCGGTTCAGATGGTTCTGCCGCGTGGATCGCACACACTGGAGTTTGTAGACCGGCCCTTTGAGGAAAACAACGCAGACTCGGAGAGTGTCTCCACTCCTGTGCCGAATGCTCCGAAGACCACGGAGAAGCTTCGTTCTGCACCACATCCAGTGCATTCCTCCAGCCTCAAACCGGACAATCAGGCAATTCTCATCCGCTCTCTTGTTTTGGCCGTTGGTGTTCTGGTCGTATTGCTCGCGTGCTCTCTCCTGTGGCAGTGGAAGCAGGGTGGATGGAAGGCTGGTTCAGCAATTATTAGAGCCAATGCAGGGGATCGCTCTGACTTTGCCCCCGACTCCTTTTGGGGGAGATCGCTTGGCAGTGGAAGGCCAATTCGTATTGTTGTGCCCAATCTAACATTCTTTTTATGGGTAGACCCCAAAACCGGGGAAAAGATACACGTCCGCTCCGTTGACATTAATGAGTTCTCTCAATTCGAGCACTCCGCTCTGCTCTCCGAGCTTGAACGCAAATATGGTCATCCCCCCAGCCTCTCACAGGAGTATCTGAGCACTTACGATGCCCTTTCAGCCTTCAATCTCGCTTTGTTTTTGAGGGACAATGGTGTTTCTCCGAGTTTTTCAAACAGTGCGGAGTCGCCACTGGGGATGATTGACCACGAGAATTTGATTCTGATGGGAACCTCGCAAACTCTCAAGCCATACCAGAACTATCTGAAAGATATAACCTTATCGTTCAACCCGGTCCTCAAGGCAATTCAAAGTACCGATCCAGCAACTGGAAAAGTGACCGAATACCCCCCAGTGGCCGAATCCAATGAGCGGATTGTAATTCCTCAGGTTCTGGCCTGCCTGCCGACCAACAGCCCCGAAGGAAGATTGCTGGTGATTGAGGGTTACAAAGAGATAGCAATAATCAGTTATCTGACATCGCGGGATGGTCAGGAAGAATTAAAGCGTTTGCAGGCTGCAAATCGTGGAAATCCTTTTTTTGAAGCGGTGGTGATGTCTGAGATTAACGGCGACACCCCCCTGCAAAGCCAGATTGCATACTACAAGGCAATTGTCCCTGGACGCTGACCGGGGTTTTGCTGCTTGCAGCAAAACAGGCACAACTCGTCTCCATCCAACAGGCTCCATCTTCACGAACTGATTCAAGGTCGAGACGGTTAACGCTGCGTAACGGCAAGATACTGGACAGATTCTACAGGAATAATAAGAATTTCTACTCGAACAGGAGTCTGCCTGCGCGCGGCTCAGGATTCATCCGCTCCAGACGCAACCCATAGGAGATACAAAGTGAGTTTGAGCAATTGGAAATACGGTTCTGGAATTTGTTCTTTGCTGGCAGTTTTTCTGTTTGCAGGAACTCTCTCCGCACAAACCGCACCAGATTCGGGGAAGACTGCACAGCCCCAGGTATCGCTGGATACCTTCGACTACATCATCGGCACGCAGAACATTGGTACGGCGTACCAATTTACAGACCAATCCCTGCTGATAGAGGGGGGCGAGCAGATTCTGGCGATGGGCTCGAACATGATCAAGATCACCATGAGCCCAGAGTACGTTAAATCGCACTACGCGAAGGAAAAAGACCCGAACATTCAATCACTGACCGATCTGGCGCAGATGCGGGACTTCAAGCGCCTCTTTGCCATGCCATACAGCCGTTACTTTATCTGGACCACAGCATTCAGTACCCACGGCAAGATTACGCCATGGCACGGACACATGAAGCCAGAGGTTCTGGCGGATGAGTACAGGGAAGTCTACGCATTTACCAAACATCTGCTGACTGCCTACAACGGAACAGGCAAGACCTTCTTCCTTGGCAACTGGGAGGGCGACTGGATGCTTCTCTCCGGTGTTCCAGGGCGCAATGATCCGGCAATGAAATCAAAGATTGATACTGCTCCAGACGGTCCAATTGGAATGATTGACTGGGGTGTAACCCGTCAACGTGCCGTGGACGATGCCAGGCGCGATACTCCGCACCGGAATGTACAGGTCTGGTATTACATTGAGTGCAATCAGGTACTCAAGAGCATTCGCGAGGGAAGGGTTTCCGTGGCCAGTTCTGTATTGCAGGCTGTAAACCCGGACTATGTTTCCTTTTCAAGTTATGACGCAACAAACCAGAACAAGGATCTGAACCGCGATCTGCCCGATGCGCTCAACTATATGCAATCCAGGCTGAAGCCGAAGCCCGGACTGCCGGAGAAGCGCGTCTTCATCGGTGAGTTTGGTGCACCGGCCCGTTCCTTTGGTCCCCAGCAACAGTCTGACCGGATTCGCGAGGTCAGCGCAGCCGCCATCAAGTGGGGTACGCCCTTCGTCCTCTATTGGCAGCTCTACAACAATGAGGTGAAGGGAACTGAGCAGGCCGGCTTCTGGCTGATTGACAACAATAATGTGAGGCAGCCCGCCTTCTACATGTATCAGCATTACTACGCAGATGCGAAGGCTTACGTCGCCGATTTCACAAAGAAGAACAATCGCCCGCCAACAGACAACGAGTTCCAGAACTACGCTTACAAGTGGCTCACATCAAAGCACTAAAGGAAGTTTCTCTTCACGCCTGAAAGGATTGAAATGAAAAATTTGTCATGGAAATATGTGCAGAGCACTCTGTTGACTGCACTGCTTTTAGCCGCTGCAGCTCAGGCGCAGAAGGTAGTTCCCCCTGCCGCTGCACCGCTTGATTCCTACAACTACATTGCCGGGACACAGGCCTTCGGCAGCAATTACCACTTTACGAATGACGGGCTCCTTATCGAGAGTGCCAACCGAATTCTCGAAATGGGCTCGAACATGATCAAATTTGCACTGGACCCGAGCTATGCAAAGAACAATTACATCAAGGACATTGATCCCAACATTGGATCGCTGAAACAACTGGCGAGCCAACGTGATTACAAGACGCTCTTCAATATGCCTTTCAACAATTACATTATCTGGACCTACGCGTTCAGCACATACAACAAAACCTTCCCGTGGCATGGGCACATGAAGAACGAAACACTTAGAGCCGAGTATCAGGAGATGTATGACCTCACCAAATATCTGCTCACCACCTATAACGGAACAGGCAAGACGTTTTATCTGGGTAACTGGGAGGGGGACTGGCATCTGAACTCTGGTGCGCCTCCGGCAAAGCCCAATTGGGAGACCGACCCCAATCCAGATGCGCCTCAGGGAATGGTGGATTGGTTGATGGCCCGACAACGTGCCATTGACGATGCCAAGCGCAACACGCCTCATAAGGATGTGCAGGTGTGGTTTTATGTCGAGGCGTGTTTTGTGCAGAAGTCTATCAAGCAGGGACGCCCGAGCGTGGCCAGCGCAGTCATTCCCTACGTCAACCCGGATTTTGTCTCGTACTCAAGTTACGACAGCACAAATCCAGACAAAGACCTTCATCACGACCTGCCCGCAGCACTCGACTACTTGCAGTCCAAACTGAAGCCTAAGCCGGGTCTTTCCGGTAAGCGTGTTTTTGTCGGCGAGTATGGAGTGCAGGCCCATCAATTCAGCCCAAAGCAACAGGAAGAAAGGATGCGTGATGTCATCGCAACCGCCATCAAGTGGGGCACTCCCTTTGTTCTCTACTGGCAGCTTTACGACAACGAGATGAGAGGGAAGGATCCGGCGGGATTCTGGTTGATCAACGATAAGAATGAGAAGCAGCCCGCCTACTATACGTACCAGCGCTACTACGCAGCAGCGAAACAATATGTAGCGGATTTTGAGAATAAGAGCAAACGGAAGCCAGACGATGTGGAATTTCAGAAATGGGCTTATAAATGGCTGACCGGCCCTCAGAAGTACTAAGGGCCGGTGATGACAGCAGCCACTGCAACTACATCGCTTTATGAGTCGTGGCTGCTTGCTCAACTCGCAGAAGAACGGAGTTGTAGAGGATTAACGCAGCAGCCTCGCGTGTAACTGGATCACCGGCTTCTCCAGATACGCCGTTTCTCAACGCCTCTGCGTTAGGTGCAGGTCCGCCTGATTGTTTTGCACTCAACAGTACCACTGAATGCAGAAATTCGCCGAGAGTCAGCGGTTCATTCGGGCAAAACTTCTCCGGAGATTGAACGCAAACAGGTACTGCACCTGCCGCGTGCAAAGCCGCAACGGAATTGAAGATTCCATCGTAAAGCTGAACGTCGGTGTAGGCCTGCTCCGTCGTCAGAGGTGCAGGATCAAATCCCCCTGTATTTGCGACCTCAGGCGTATCGGAGTGCTTGCCAAGGAAGGCATTCACCAGAATGCGAGCCCCCTCGGCGCGTGTGAGCGACCTGGTGGGCTGAAAGCCTGCCTTGTCGTCCAACGCGATCCACTGATGGATGGCAGCAAATTGTGCCGCCTGCCAGGCTTTGCTTGCGACGGTCAGGTCAGCCATATGCTCTCGTGCAAGAATATCGCCGGATTTGAGCAGTTCGATCTGCACCTGATCGGAAGAGACATGTCGCGGTTGCAGATGGTCTGCCACTGCAAGACCGGCAAGCGTTCCGGCTGCTTCTCCGGTCAGCATTGTGATGGGCTGGAGCCGGGTAGCACCATTGGTGAGGCGAGACTGTGAGATGTTCTTTTCCGCAGCAAGCAGCCCATCCACTGTTTCTGGAATGAAGGAGCGCATCGGAACCTGAAAGGGGCCGAAGCGGAAGCCTGGCGGCAGGTCAGTGATGTGCTCCAACTCCTGCTCAAACAGTTCCGGACGGCTGTTGCAGCTATGCAGATCGTCCGCGTAGTCTCCTACGGCAACTGCATCTGTAAATCCGTTGACGGACTTCATCCAGTTGCCTTCCCGGCGGATATCACCACCGGTCAACGTGTACTCGCCGACCAGCCGGATGCTCTCGCGAACGTAAGGGTGCTGCGGCATGTTGTACTCAAGAGCTTTGAACTCCGCCGGGATCTCCGCGCAGGAGTTTTCCTTGTTATAGGTGCTGTCAAAGCCCTCATCATTGGCTACAGACCACTGCGTTTCTCCCAGTACATTCTGAATGTAGTAGAGGTTGGCCAGCGTTTTGAGCTTGGCCTCGCAGTTAATCTTCTTGCGCTGGTCGCGATTGTAAAGTGCGGTGGTTACATCGAAGTCATTGAACCAGTTCATAGAGGTGCGCGTGATTTTGCGATTTTCGAGGCCGGTATAATCCTCCGGATTTGCCAGATCAGGGAAGCCGCGATATCCGTTGTAAATTGCGAAGTCCACCGGCAGATTACGATTCACAGAATTGCCATCTTTTCTCATCGCCAGTTGCCACTTTTGAACCCACCGGTCGTATCCCGGCGGAGGGTTATGCATCAGCAACTCCGACGGTGTTCCCTGCGGATATTTTTTGATGACCGCCGTCCATGTTATCGCCTGAATGCACGATCCGGACTGATCTTCGCCGAGAGTGTGGCCGCTGCGATAACGCGCAGGAGTAAGAGGAATAACGTCTCCATACTCCGTTGCATCAATCAGAATCTTGCTGTGGAGGGTCTGGTTTTGAGAGGTCACAACACCGGTGACGGTTACTCCAGAGGACAGGACGCGAACCACACGGTCCTCAAGAAAGAGGTCAATATGCCCGTGGCGAGGATTGTCTTTCCCCGCATTCAGGTCGTCAATCATCTCAGTCAGAATCCTGCGAGCGTCTCGCGGATCAAAGCAATGAGAGATATCGTGCCAGTAGCAGGTTCCAATTGATTTACCGTGAGATTGATAGAAGGCTCGAATGCGTCCCAGAAACTCAGCATAAAATCCCGAGGGCGGAGTGGAGCCCGGGCCGGTGCCTTCGTCCATGTTGCCTACACCGGCAGCAGTCATCTGGCCGCCAATCCAGTCAGACTCTTCGAGCAACGCCACGGAAGAGCCAAGCCGTGCAGCATGAATCGCAGCCGCCACTCCCCCTGTTCCTGCTCCTGCAACTACTACATCGTAGTTCTGCTGTTTTTCAATATCAGATGCGGACAGTCGCAGGCTAAGGCACGCGAGCGCGAAAGCGCATGTCACGAGTGTCACTGTGGTACGAACGATTCCTTGCATTACTCCTCCTGATGCAATTGCGAGAATTTCTTCCGGTTGTTTTAGCGGGATGTTGGGTTTTTCCTCTGCCATATCCTGATCAAGGCGGAGTTATAAAGAATGGTGGCTGCATCCATGCGGGTCAGGGGCTTGTCATCTTTGCCGGTCGTGCCTGTCCGCAATACCCTTTCATCCTGTCCACTGAGTTCAGCAACGGCATGAAGAAAACCGCCAAGCGTGGTTGAATCGCCGCCGCAGGATGCCCCCGCAGAGTTATTGCAGACTGCGGCCCATTTGGCCCCGTATATCCCTTCAAGTATGCCGGCAACCTCTTGCCGGCTAACATGCTTGTCAGGCGAAATGCTCCCGACGTCATCAACAGGGAGCCATCCGTGTACGGCAGCAAACTGCGTAATCTGCCAGGGCTTGCTTCCAATCGTCATATCGGGCATGCGCTCGCGCACCAGAATGCTGCCAAATTGCAAAAGCGTTGCCTGAACATCGTCAACAGCCACGGCTCTTGGTTGCAGATGTTCCGCTACGGCCAGTCCTGCCAGCGTTCCGGCAGCCTCTCCGGTGAGCATCGTAATGGGCTGGAGCCTTGTAGCGCCGTTTGCTATGCGGGATTGAGAAATGTTCTTCTCGGCAGCAAGCAGTCCGTCAACTTTTTCAGGAATGAGACTACGGAGCGGAACCTGAAATGGACCCATGATGAAGCCTTCAGGGAGGTCAGAGAGACTTTCCAGGTCCGATTCAAGATCGCCGGGTGTCTTGCAGCCGTGAAGATCGTCAGCGTAATTACCAACTGCAATCGCATCTGCGAATCCCCTGGCTGATTTGTCCCACGAGTGTTCGCGCTTGATGTCACCTGCTGTCAGGGTATATTCGCCAACCAGCCGGATGCTTTCGCGGACATAAGGCGCGGGAGGGAAGTTGCGTTCAATCGTCTTGTACTCCTGCGGAACATCGGGACACGAATTCGCCTGATTATAAGCGGAGTCATAACCCTCATCATTGGCGATCGCCCATTGCTTCTCGCCCAGTTCCGTCTGGATGTAATAAATGTTGGCGAGTGTCTTCAGTTTGGCCTCGCAGATAATCTTGCGACGCTTTTCGCGGTCAAAGATGTCTGTGTTTACGGGAAAGTCGTTGAGCAGATTCAGGCCGGTGCGGGTAATTCTGGAGCCCTCTGTGCCGGAGTAGTTCCCCGGGTTCGCCAGATCAGGAAATCCACGGTAGGCATTGTGGAGTGCAAAATTCATGGGTGCTGTCTTCCCGGTCGAGTTTCCGTCAATCCGCAACGCAGTGCGCATCCTCTTTGAATAGCGATCGTACTCAGGAGGAGGGTTTTGCGCGACCAACTCCGATGGCACACCCTGCGGATACTTGCGGATAACAGCCGACCATGTGATGTATTGCGTACACGATTTTCCGTTATCCTCGCCAATCGAATGCCCCATGCGATACCGCGCAGGAGTAAGCGGCAGCACATCGCCGTATTCCGTAGCGTCAATCAGGATTTTGCTTTGGTAGGTCTTTTGCTGCGCAGTCACAACGCCGGTTATTGTGTCTCCGTTGCTCAGAACGCGAACTACGCGATCCATCAGGGAGAGATCAATGTGTCCGCTGGTCTTGTTGATCTTTCCGGAGTTCACATCCGCAATCATCTCGTTCAGCACCTGATGAATTGCGGAAGGGTCAAAGCAATTGCTGTTGTTTTCGTAGTAACAGGTGTTGAAAGTCTTTCCACGCGCATTGTAGAAGGCGCTCATTCGGTTCAAAAACTCTGCATAGATGCCGGAGGGAGGGGTGCTCTTTGGCCCTTTTCCTTCATCCATGTTGCCGACGGCAGCGGCACCCATCTGACCGCCGATCCAGTCTGTTTCTTCAAGCAGCAAAACTCTTGCACCGAGTCGTGCGGCCTGAATCGCGGCAGAAACACCGCCGGTCCCTGCACCGGCAATCACGACGTCATAGGACTGCGATTGATTCGGCGTCGCCGCAGCATAGGCGTAGGCAGACATAAGCATGAATCCGGCTAATGCCAATAAGGTCGTTACGGATTGGATTGCGCGTTTCATTTCATCTCCTGTTGCAAAGGCTTCTGTCTGTAGACTTTGCAAATTCTATTACTGCGCTGCCTTGAACTTCTCCAGTCGGGCCAGCGAACAATTGTAGAGCACCATCGCGGCGTCCTGACGTGTGATTTGTTCGGAGTCCTTTGCAGTAATTCCTGCATGGAGAGTCTTTTCGTCTATTTCATGGTTCCACTTTTTAGCACTCAGCAAAATTGTGGATTGGACAAACTCGCCAAGTGTAAGAGGATCATCCGGGCAGAAATTCTGCGGCGAGCGACTGCAGGCAGATGCGGCTCCAGAGGCGTGAAAGGCTTCGATTGCTTTTGCATTGGAGGCGAAGAGCGGCACGTCCGGGTAACTGGCCTTGTTAACACGGATATCAAAGGAGTAGTAGTCCGCTGTGTTGGCGAAGTCCGGACGGTTGCTCGGCTTTGCCAGAAAGGCATTTGCAAGAATATGCGCACCCTCTGCCCGGTTGAGTTGCTTGGTCGGCTGGAAGAGGGTCTTGTCATCGAGCCAAATCCATTTGTGAACCACGGTAAATTCTGCGGCCTGCCACGGCAGACCGCCCTGCGCAAGATCGGGCATATATTCCCGTACCAGAATGACACCGTTCTTGATCAATGTTGCCTGAACTTCATCCACGGATACCTGGCGCGGCTGTATCCCATGCTCAATGGCGAGTCCAGCCAATGTACCGACAGCTTCTCCGGTCATCATGGTGATGGGATGCAGTCTTGTTGCGCCAGCCGTCAGTCGCGATTGCGAAATATTCTTCTCTGCAGCGAGCAGTCCATCTACCTTTTCGGGGATGAGCGCGCGCAGCGGTATCTGGTAAGGCCCGAATCGGAAGCCCGGATAATCCGTTCCATGCTCAAGGTCAGTTTCCAGATCAGGCCCAGCCTTGCATCCATGCAAATCATCGGCATAATCGCCGACTGCAATTGCATCCGTAAAGCTGTTGAAGGACTTGCCCCAGTCTGTTTCGCGCCGAATGTCGCCTCCCGTTACCGTGTACTCACCGACAATGCGGATGCTCTCGCGAACGTAGGGGGAGGGTGGGAAGTTAGCTTCAATTGCCTTGAACTCCTCGGGAATCTCCGGGCACGAATTTACTTTGCGGTTGTATTCCGTGTCGTAGCCTTCATCATTGGCAATGGACCAGAGGTGCTCCCCCATCTCCTGCTGGATGTAGTAGATATTCGCCAGAGTCTTCAGCTTGGCCTGGCAGAGGATGCTCTTTCTTTTGTCGCGGTCGAAGATGTCTGTGGTCACCGGGTAATCGTTGTACATGTTCACGGATGTGCGCGTAATCTTCGCACTCTCTGCCCCGGTGTAATCTTCGGGATTGGTCATATCCGGGAGTCCTCGATAAGCATTGTGCATGGCAAAGCTTACCGGAGGATCACGAGTTTCCTTGTTGCCATCCACGCGCAAGCCGGAGCGGAACTTGGCGGCATATTTCTCATACTGGGGTGGCGGGTTGTGCATCACCAGTTCCGGCGGAACTCCCTGCGGATATTTTTTGATTACAGCCGTCCAAGTGGTTGCCTGTGTGCAGGAGTTCAAATGATCCTGGCCGATGGAGCGCCCCATGCGATAGCGGGCCGGGGTCAGTGGAATAACATCGCCATACTCTGTTGCATCAATCAAAATCCTGCTGTGAAAGGTCTGGTGCTGCGAGGTCACAACACCGGTTACCGTCTGATCTGTGCCGAGTACGCTTATTACGCGATCCTGTAGGAACAGGTCAATATGCCCCCTGGTCTTGTTTGTTTTGCCGGAGTTCACATCGGCAATCATCTCGGTGAAGACGCGACGAATCTCTGAGGGGTTGTAGCAGTGGCTATAGTCGCCGTAATAACAGGTGCCGACGGATTTGCCGCGACTCTTGTAAAAGGCACCAATCCGGTTTACAAATTCCGCATAAAAACCTGATTCCGGAATAGCATCCTTGCCGTAGCCCTCATCCATATTCGCCACGCCTGCAGCCGAGGCTTGCCCGCCAATCCAGTCGGTTTCTTCCAGCAGAGCTACCTTCGCGCCCATCCGGGCTGCCTGAATGGCTGCGGAAATGCCACCGGTTCCTGCACCGCTAACCACCACGTCGTAGTTCCGGATCGAGTTTGAGTCCTCTGTTGCCATCAGACGAAAGGCGAACAGCGAACAAAACAGGAAGAAAACAACCATGCCTGCTACAGAGCGAATACTTTTTTGCATGAATCCTCCGGAGGAATAACCAGCGCAGCGGCAAGGCAATTGTCCCCTAAAGCAATTTCACAGTTCCCGTAAGGCGAAGTACAACGCTTAGGTCGGCGCGACCATCCCGGAAGCGACGACCCAGATACGGTGCTGATACCTCACACAAACCGTGAAGATGCCTTGAGGGATTGAATTTGTCACAGTGTATTTGCAGCGCAAAAAACACATTCCAGAACCATAGGCAATCTCTTCTATTTATCAATTTCTGTCTAGTCTCAAAGCGTTACGTAACGCTGTAACAGCTTGAGAATTAAAGATATAACTGTGATACAGCCTCCGAGAACAGGACGGCCCGAGAAGCCATCTTTCAGCCGTGCGAAGCTCAAAAAACCAATTTTGCCTGTGGAATCTACAGGCAAACCACGGAGAAATGGAGTCCGGGTGTTTTACAGCGGCTGTCCTGTGACCGGGTTCAGATCAAATGTGCCGACCTTTCCATTTGCTGCATCGCGAACCACAACGCGGACACGTGTGGCATTAGCCGGTGTCTGAGCAGAGATCAGGAAGCGGAGGTCTTTGCTCTGTGCATCTGCGGCTTTTGATGCAGGAATCCCGGCAGTCATCTCCTGTGCGACTTTGGCGACGAGTTTGTTCTGCTTGTTGAAGGCAGCAACAATAATCGTAACCTCGGCAGAGCGGTCTCCATTGGCCTGTTCTTTCCAGTTAAGCATCTTTGAATCCACACTGATGCTATAGCTTGTGTCCTTTACTCGCGCGGCCTTAACATTCAGACCGGTGTAGACGACTGAGGTCTGGACGGCATTGTACAAATCCTGCGCGAGGGTTTTGGGGTTCTCGGCGGGATGTTCCTGGGGTTCGTCTTTTGTGCCGGGATCGGCCCCGGTGTAGTAACCGTTGCGTGTTGTGGCGATGAGTCCGGGGCGCGTAACCAGAATTGTAATGGCGCGATACTTTCCTTCTATGTCGGTCTTGTCTGTCGGAGAGTAACTCAACGTGTAATAGTTGCCGCCCTCGTGGATGGAGTTGCCAATCTGCACACCGACATCGTTTCGACCATAGACCGAGCGGCCACCGGTCTCGGGTGCCAGATTCATGAAGTTGATGTCGCCGCCAAAGGGGTCGCCCCCGCTGGCATCCATCTCCACCTCCAGACCATCCGGCGTGATTACTTCTTCAACGGCGGAAGAGTTGATGGTCGGGTCAATCGAGGTGAGAGTAATCCTTGCATCCCGCAAACGGTTCACAGTCTGCTGGACTGCATCACGGATAGCAGTTTCTGTTGTGTCTGCTTCATTGGAGAGGTCAATCGGCATGAAACCCCTGCCCACCCATATCAGGTTCTTGCGTCCCGGATGTCCGGTGGTAGCGCGGGCAATCTGCTGCATCACGGTCAAGGTAGAGGCAAGACTGTCAATGGCAGCACTGCCGCCGTGCCCGTTGTTCATCATTTTGAAAGGAAGCCCGGCCTTGTGATCTGCAACGGCTTTGAGCAGAGAATCCCGGTCCAGGGTGTAGTCATGGATCTGGTTAAAGCTGCGATTGGCGGCTACAAGCAGGGAAGTGGGCTGCGGCATGGTAGCCGGTTGCGACTTCAGATATTTTTCCAGCGTGGAACGTGCATACGTCATGTCTTCAAAGTGCGTATTTAACTCATCGAGAACCAGAATTGTGATGGGAGCCTTCGGGAGTTTCTTTTGCACATCGGACATGGACTGGATATCGGTGGGCTTGAGTTCCGGCGGAAGGAAGTGCGTCGAAGGGGCTTCGAAGGAGAGTATTATCTGCGGTTGCTTATCCTCATAAACAAGAAATTCATTCTGTTTGAGATCATTGACCACATTGCCTTTGCTGTCAGTGACAACCACATCAAGTAACACGTTCCGCGTGACGATACGCAGGGGCTGGACGTCTTCAGCAGGGGTTGGAACAGGGGCCTTCTGGGCGCTTAACGAAGGTGAAATCCGGATGATGGAAAAAATCAACAGAGCAGTAAAAAATGTGTGGCGATGCAAAATGGTTCATCCTCCTGAGGCGTCCAGCATCCTGACAACTGCAATCAAGGGTCTCCGCAAAGCTTGAGCGACAGCAGACGTTAAGGAGTTCACAATTCAACCGGAAACTCCTCATCGTTGGCCGCAGATACAACTGACCCGGCATCTGCATTCTCGCTTTTGGGGAGAGAAAGAGCAAGGCTGATGCCTTTCTGCTCGCTTGTCCCCGCCAGATTGCCAGTGTAGCGCAACCACAGAAGGAGCCGGTAATTCTGTACTTCGATTGCTCGTGGACCGGAGTGTTAAGTGCATTAAAATTCCTCATTTGTTATAGTTGTGCCTTTTTCTGCATCGAATAGTAAGTAAGGTTCGGTGAGCAGGTTCCTTCAGGCCATTCCCGAATTTGCAAGACCGGGAAGAGGAGCAACAACATGAGTTCCTGCTTCCTTTCACGCTGCGCTACACTGGCAATCTAATTGGGGCAAGTGAGCGGACAGGCCAATTCCCCAACGAGGTCTTTATGAACGACCATTGCAGGAGCTTCGGGACGATCGCAGCGCCACCGGTTATGGCGTTTATGTTTCTATCCTGTGCAGCCGTTGCTGCCCAGACAGCGCCCTCCACCGAAACAGCAGCCAGGGTAATGCCCACAGTCAGAGTCTCTGCAAAGATTGATGCAGCGGAGAGGACAGTTCTTACCGGTCACCTGCCTCATGCTCTCAGCGGAGCAACGGACCTCGGTCGGCTGAGTGCTTCTACCCGGCTTCAGCACATGATGATGGTGCTTCAGCCATCCAGCGATCAGGAACATGCACTGCGCACACTGCTCGATCAGCAACAGGACAAGAACACCGGCAGTTTTCACCAATGGATGACTCCGAATAGCTTTGAAGCCTCCTACGGCGTGGCGAAAGCGGATATCGAAACAGTTTCAACCTGGCTGGCTCAACAGGGAATGACCGTCGAGCATGTCATGAAGGGCGGGCGCATCGTTGAGTTCAGCAGTACAGTCGGCAACTTTGAACAGGCCTTCCAGACCGAATTTCACCGCTATCAGGTGGGTGCAGCGCAGCATATTTCGATCAACTCGGAGCTATCAATCCCAACAGCGCTCAGATCGGTTATCCGCGCCATTCCAACCGTCCATGACTTCTTCCGCAAGGCTACAATCGTACAGCAGGGAACGGGGCAATTCCGCAGAACAGGCAACAGGCTTGAGCCGCTTTATACCAATGGCAGCACGCACTACCTTTCTCCACTCGACATCGCAACCATTTACAACACCACGCCGCTGCTTGATAACGGCATCAATGGCGCTGGAATCAAGATAGGCATTGTCGGTCGCTCGGATATCGGTCTGAATGACATTCAAAGCTATCGCGAACTCTTTGGTCTTCCCCTCAACAATCCGAACTTCATCGTGGTAGGTGCTGACCCCGGCACGGTGGCTCCGGATGATGAAGAATCCGATCTTGATGTTGAGATATCCGGCGGCGTAGCTCAGGGAGCCACGATTGATTTTGTAACTTCGAAGGCCACGCTTACCGTAGATGGAGTGGACCTCTCCTTCATGTATCTCGTCGAGAACAATCTGACAGACATTATCAGCGAGAGCTACGAGGAGTGCGAATACGATCTGGGAACAGCCAATCTGGCGCTGGAAAACACCATGCGCGAGCAGGCGTCAGCGCAGGGCATTTCGGTTTTTGTTTCAACGGGAGATAACGGGCCCGCATCGTGCGACAGCTCCGGCAGCAGCTATGAGACATACGGCTATGCGGTCGGTGGCCTGGCCTCATCCCCCTATGATGTGGCAGTGGGCGGCTCGGAGTTCTACGAGGGCTCCGGAAGTTATTGGGCCACTGGTAATTCCGCCGGGTATAGTTCGGCGCTTGGTTATATACCGGAGGTTCCCTGGAATGAGGCCAGATCAAATGGCTACGGCTACTCCGGGGATGGTTCCGGGCTGTGGGCCGGCAGTGGCGGCATCAGCGCCTATTACACTACGCCCTCGTGGCAGCGCGGGCCGGGAATTACTGGCAGCGATCCGTCTTATGAGGGTTACAGCATGACCACTGATCCGGCATCGCCAGCCGTTGCAGGTCCGCACCGTTACTTGCCCGATGTGGTGATGAATGCAGCCGGCGGTCACGATGGAACCTTCATCTGCTCTGAGGGAAACTGTGAAATTACAGCAGGCGGCGCGCTTGAAAATGCTGGCGTTGCCGGGGGAACCTCGGTTGCAGCGCCAACCATGGCGGGTGTACAGGCGCTTATTGACCAGGCAAATGGCGGGCGTCAGGGACTGCCGAATTATCAGTACTATTCCCTTGTCATCGCCAACAACCTGAACGGCCTTATCTGTACATCGAATGCCGAAAACCTCTCGGCAGGATGCGCATTCCACGACATCACCACCGGAAATAATTATGTCTGCGCCAGAAGTTCATGCAGCACCAACTCCCTGTCTGATGAAATTGGATGGAGCGCAGCTTCCGGTTACGATCTGGCATCGGGTCTGGGTTCGCCGAATGTCTATCAGATTGCAACGCAGTGGGCCAGCGTCACCTTTACCAGTTCTGTTACAGAACTGAGCATCCCCACGATTGGTTCGACGCATGGCAGCGCTTCAACGCTGAAGGTTACGGTTGCATCGGGCTCCGGCTCTGGTACGCCGACCGGGAATGTTGCCTTCTATACCAGCAGTGGTGCTATCACCAATCCCATCAATGCGGATGTCGGGGACTTTACCACTCAGGCGGCATTCTGCACGCTGAGCGGCGGAAGCTGCACTATCCAACTCGCCTCTCTGCCTGCGGGCAGCTATAACGTTCTCGCCCGTTATGCGGGAGATGGAAGCTTTGGCTCCAGCATCTCTGCACCGGTGGCCGTGAGCGTCACCTCCGAGAGCAGTGTTGTCTCGCTTGCTGCTAATGCCTACAACTGTACATCGGGAGCTATCACGCCGAGTACATCCTTTCCGTATGGTTCGCTGATCTACATTGACGCGAGCGTGGCCGGTGCATCCGGACAGGGTGTTCCGACGGGAACACTCAGCATTACGGACGGAGGCAATCCACTCACCACTCAAACGCTGAATGCGAATGGAGCCGTTGAAATGGTTACGGGCGTTGTTGCCACCAGCAACTGCAACTACGGCTACTCGTACAACAACCTGCCTCCGCTCACCGGCGGTACGCATATCCTCAGCGCCGGCTATTCGGGAGATTCGAATTTTGCTGCATCCACGCTCGCGACCCCTGTCACAATTTCCATCACCTCGGTTGCGCTGGCTGCATCCTTGAAAGCCAACGCAAACGAGATAGCATCCGGAGCATCCCTTAATTTGATTCTGACTTTGACACCACTGCTGGCCGCCTCGCTTCCCGCTGCGCCCACTGGGTCTGTCACCTTTGTGGATACGACAACCAGCACAACACTGGGTACAATCTCGGTCAGCAATGGCCTTTATGCTGGCACAGCCTACTCGCTGGCCTCACTGAATACAGCGGCACTCTCTACTGCCGGAACGCATAACATAACTGCAACCTATGCCGGAGACGGGAACTATGCTTCTTCCTTGTCTTCTGTTAGCGTCGCAGTTGGCGGAAGCGCAATCAACTCAATAACGTTGAACGCAACTACCACGAATGCAGCGATTGCAACCAGCAACATGCTTACTGCGACCCTTACCTATTCCGGCTCGGTGCCAACTGGAACCATCTATTTTTACGACGGTTCCACCGTGCTGGGGAGCAGCGCTGTTTCTGCCAGCACACATGCCGCCACGCTTGCAGCGGACCCATTGCTGGCAACAGGCATGCACAACATCACAGCTACCTATGGTGGCAACTCAACCTATTCGGCGAAGACCTCTTCCCCGCTGACTATCACCGTGACGCAGGCGACGCCGACGCTCACTCTGACGGTTCAGAATACGGCGCCTCTGGGGTCTCCGGTGACAATGACCACGGTTCTGCAATCCTCAAGCCCCTCAACAGCGCTCTCCGATTTCCCTCCTACCGGATCAGTGCAGTATTACGACGGAGCAACTCCGATTGGCTCGCCTGCTGCTTTTACGCACATCACGGGTGGATATCTTCTCTATGAGGCAACAAGCAGTATCAGCACGCTTGCAGTGGGCACGCATACCATCACGGCTGTTATTACAGACACCAACTATGTGACCACAACCTCTTATGCGCAGACGGTTGTCATCACCTCAACCGGCAGTACGACGGTACTGACGGCCTCTGTTTCAAATGTTGTGCCCGGTCAGGCCGTAATTCTGACAGCAACCGTTACAGGCGGCAGTGCGACGCCAACCGGTACGGTGACCTTTCACGCCACGCCTGCCGGAGCCGTCCAGACCACTCTGGCAACTGCAACTCTGGTGAGCGGAAGCGCAACCTATTACGGTCTTGTTCCGGTTGGTACGGACAGTATTATGGCAACTTACAACGGCGACAGCAATTACAGCGGCTCAATCTCGAATACGGTAACGGTCGTCAACGCTTCCGTGAATGGCAAGCTGAACTTCAACTGGCCCTTCATCAACTGGGGCCAGTCCGTAAGTTACGGAGCAAGTACAGCACCATGGCCTGTGATTTTGCAGAATCTGACAGGCGTAACAGTAGCTGCACCAACGCTGAGTTTGTCCGGCACTGGCGCGACGAACTTCCTGATCACTTCCAACACATGCGTAAGCGCACTCCCACAGGGCGCGAGTTGCATCTTTAGCGTGGTCTTCACTCCAATCACCGGCGGCTCGGTGAATGGCACAACGACTTCGGCAACTTTGACGGCTGCTACCTCAACCTCGTCGAATTACAGCGCATCTATTTCAGTCTCTGGAATTGCTGTATTCAGCTTGCTCGGTTTCAACTGGCCCTTCCTCAACTTCACTCCGACAGTTGCAGTTGGAAGCAGTTCCAGCCCGTGGCCGGTGACGCTCACCAATCTGTCAGGAACCTCTACAACATTGGCCTCGCCAGTTGTTTCCTTTACGGATGCCAGTTTCGCGATTAGCAATGATAGCTGCTCCGGCGAAACACTCTCTCCCTTTGGAAGCTGTTTGTTTGCGGTGGTTTTTACTCCATTGGCGACGGACATCACGCAATCCGGCACAAACATCATCAGCGGAACGATGTCTGCCTCGGGCAATTCGGGTGCAGTGACAGCGACGCTGCCAGTGAGCGGGTGGGCGAGTGCGCCGCTTGGCTTCAACTGGCCCTTTATTGCATTTCAGGCTGTGGCAGTCGGTGCAACCGGCAGCAATCCATGGCCGGTGACGGTGACCAACTACAGCGGCCAGTCTCTCTCCGGACTCAATTACATATTTACGGGTGTGAACAACTACCAGAGCGGAGCTTTTTCTCTTACGGGCACCTGTCCTGCGCTGGCAGCGGGCGCAAGCTGTACCTTCAACATTCTGCCAACGCCGCAAGCCGGGCAATCTGCGGGAGCCTACTCGGCAACACTTACCGTCGGGAACGGCAGCTTGAATTCCTATCCGCTTTCGGTATCAGGGGCGGCCATTGCCAGCGGCTTCGCGATTAACTGGAATCAGGATCAGCAGGCCGGAGTAAGCACCATAGACTTTGGCCCGCAGAACACGAAGAATGTGACCGCAGGCCCATGGCCAATCACCGTCTACAACAACACCCTGACGGCTGAGACGCTGACGCTGACTCCGAGCCTGAGCCAGTTCACCATCGCCGCCGGAAACAACTCCTGTGCGAGCAGCGTTCCTGCCGGTGGGAGTTGCGTTTTCGGTCTGGACTTTACACCGACGGCAGATACAAGTTATCAGGGAACGCTCACGATTACCGGCAGCGCAAGCGGTTCCTACATCTTCAACACGTGGGGTGGGGCCAACAAATAGGACGAGGCACTATTGCCCTGTATGTGCCTGCGTCAGGAGCCAGCGCACGACCTCCTGGGCTGCGGCAAAATTATCGTATTTTGCGGGCAGCCTGCGTCCGTCGGTGTATTCGTTGTAAATCCATGGATCAACAACGGCCAGCACCGTGCCTTTGCCGAAGCGGACGGTAGCAATCGCCACGCCCTCCTTGTCGGTTACAACGGGATGGCCAAATGCAGGAACGGTGATCTCGGTTGTGTCCTTCATGTAAAGCGTGTGCGGCGAGTGGAAGACCTCTCCATCGGCTGTGGCGGCGATGGTGCCCGCAGCAATATTGTTATTGAGAACATGGTGCGTAGTGCCTTCTGCAAATTGCATACCAAAACGGGTGGCAAGGCGATTGAGTCCGGCTATATCCGTATTCGGCGAGTCATTGGCCATTACCATCAGCACGCCGCCCTTTTGAACCCAATCTGCCACAACCTTTGCATCGGTATCAGAGATGTAATTCGGCTGCGGAGTTTTCTCTTTGGTGTCCGGCGAGACGATGATGTAGACCTGAGCCGAGGCCAGATTCGCCTCTGTGGGTGCGGCTTCCAGCGTTGCCGTCTGTGCTCCGAAGCGGTGCACAATGTCGCCCACAAAGGAGAAGCCGGGTTCGCTGCGGTCATCCCACTTGTAGTGGAAGAGTTCGTTAACGCCGGCAGCATTCAGTCTGTGCTGGCGATTGAACCATGCATCCATCAGGACGGTTTTGCCTGTCCCAATTCCGCGATTTGCAATTGCTTCCTGCTCTACAGCCGCCATTATGAACGGTCCCAGTGCGCGGGGATCATCGGAGCGCTGACGAACGCTCAGGTAGTAGGCAACGGAACCGTCATGATAAGGAGTCCCGCCCAATCCTGTGCCATCCACGGTCGAGGTAATCGAGGGCAGTCCGTCTGCGGTTGTAGTCAAAAAGCGGTTTTGAATCCCGCTCCATGCTTTCTGTGCGCTTGCTTCGTAGCTTACCGGCAGATAGCCGCGATTAACGCCCCGGAAGAAAGCATAGCTGTACATGCAGGCTGCGGAGGATTCAAAGTAGTTGCCCTTGGTGGTGGGCAGCGCGGGTAACTGCCACCAGAGCCCGGTTGTCTTGTCCTGCGCGCGTACCAGAGCCTCTGCATACCGGTTCAGGATCGGAAGCAGGGCTGCGCGGTTTGGGTCGCCCTCGGGCAGGATGTCGAGCGTATCTACCAGCGCCATCATGTACCAGCCAATGGAGCGCGCCCAGATATTCGGCGAAACCCCGGTCACTTTGTCTGCCCAGGGTTCCTTTTTTGTCTCGTCCCACTCGTGAAAGAGCAGCCCTGTCTTCGGGTCGCGGAGGTGTTGGTCAATCAGCACAAACTGATGCACAATATCCGCATAATTGCCGGTCTTTCCGGCCAGTACGGAGTACTCCGCATAGAAAGGCTCGGCCATGTAAAGGCCATCAAGCCACATCTCATTGGGATATTTACTGTTATGCCAGAAGCCTCCGGATGGGTTGCGTGGCTGCACTTCGATTGCCTTATATATCTGCGTCGCTGCCTTCCAGTATTTTTCCTGCCGCGTTGTGCGATAAAGCATGAGTAGCTGGCGACCCATCATGTAATCGTCGAGAGCGTGCTTCTGTGGATCAAAGCCGGAGATGCTGCCATCCTCTGCAACGATGCTGTCTATATTGGTCTTGATGTAGTTGAAGTATTGCGGATCGGCCGTGGAGCGCCATGCGGCCTCCATGCCTTCCATAAGCGTACCCAAAATGTAGTTCCACTTCACCTTGACCGGTTTGTCGTCCACGCTGCCGTCCGGGTAGCGTGCCTCAACTGCCTGAGCTATGCGCACAGACCATGGCTGCGAAGTAGTTGGCCGACTCTGCGCGACGGCAGTAGCTGCAAAAGCAAGGGAGAGAAGAAAAAAAGTACAGATTCGAGCAAGCCGAGTCATAGTAAAAATCTCCAGACAGATGAAAAGCAGTGATGGCGTACCTATCTATTTTGCACTATCCGTAAGCAAGAGAAGAGAAAACGCTCGAATGTCATATCAACTATTCAGTTACCACAATCAACTCTTTGATTTTTCGCTGATTTTGCTGTTTTTTGCAGCAGGTGGCGCAGGAGTTTTGGTGGGCGACAGGTTGGAGGTGCAGGTTGAAATATTATCTGCTGGGTAAGTTGCAACTTGACGAGCGTACTCCGGGAACCTTGAGCCTGAGCAGCGCCATCCGTACTTCGTGACCTTTTTATTGATGCGCCGCAACTTACAGAGAGCTTGACTTCACCCCATCAAAACGCATATAAACAACACCATCTGATGTTGGGAAGGCGGTGTGATTCCGCCACTACCCCGTAACTGTAATCGCTGAGAACTGAATGTGGAGCTTGCTCCGGTCACTGAGTTTTTTCTCGGGAAGGCTATTCAGATTTGATGAAGCGTAAGCCAGGATACCGACCAGATGCCAATCAGGGCTTTATCCAGTTTCGATGGGAGAACTGGTAAGCGTTCCCTTGCCGGGTACTCAAAGTCCCGGTGCCGAGAAAGCTGCCTATTATCAATCCCGCTGAACCGCGTGCATTTGCACTGTGCGGTCAGAGGCAGGCATGAAGGAAGCAAACCCGAAGCAGATCCTGCTTGTACTCGGTGGCGTTCGCAGCGGTAAAAGCCGTTACGCGCAAAGCTATGCCGACAGATATCCGCGCGTGGCCGGAACAGCGGAGACGCAACCATGATGGGTGGTACTGGCAGATTGCGATTCATTGCGTTGCTTCTTGCATGTGCCACATGCACCGCTTACGCCACCCGCACAGTGACCGATGAGATGGGGCGTGTAGTTCATCTGCCGGATCATCCGCATCGGCTGGTCTGCCTGCTGCCGAATGTGGTGGATGATGTCTATGCGCTGGGAGCCGGAGCAGATATTGTTGCAGTCGCAGACGATACAAACTTCCCTCCGGATGCAAAAAATAAACCCCGCGTGGGATTGGCGATGAATCCCTCGATGGAGACCATCCTGTCTCTGCACCCGGATTTGGTCTTGATCGGCGGCGAAATGAATAGCCTGGAAACGATTCAGCGACTCGACAAACTCGCAATCCCGGTTTTTGTTGTAAATCCGCATGGGGTCGAGGGCATATACCGTTCGATTGCAAGTCTCGGCAGCGCACTCAACCGGGAGGATGTTGCCAGAAGTCTGATTGCAAAACTTCGTGCGCGCGAAGCAGCAGTGCGGCGGCGAGTAAGCGGCAAGCCGGTGGTGAATGTTCTGATGCCGGTCTGGTACGACCCCATCATGACCATCGGAAAGCATGCCTTCATGACGGAGCTGATCGAGATTGCAGGCGGGCACTCTGTTACCAGTGATCTGCCGCAGGAGTGGCCGCAGATCAGCATGGAAACAATTTTGGCAAGGGCTCCGGAAGCACTGGTACTTGTGCGCGGCTCAAAGATGTCCGTGGAGCAGCTACAGGAACGGCCGGGATGGGCGAATCTGCCGGCTGTTCGGAACCATCGGATTTTTCATGTAAGCGCAGGCTTTGAATTGCCGAGCCCCGTTGCTTTTGATGCGCTGGAGGATATGTCCAGACAATTTCATCCGTGAGATGGCAAACGTCATCTCGAAACATTAACCAATAACCGCTGGATGTCGGGAAGCGCGGTGTAATTCCGCCACTACCCCGTAACTGTAAGCGAAGAGGCGCGGCTTATTTAGAGCGGTTCTCCAATGTGTGTACCCTGTTTGGCAATGTACAGGATGGCTTTTTCTTAAGAAAAGCCACATAAATGGTTTGCCTTCGGAGCGCATCTAGGAGAACCGCTGTAGCCACTGGAGATGTTTCCGGGAAGGTAGCCGTTAGCCCATGATGCGCGAGTCAGGAGACCGGTCCAGCAGGAACTTCCGAGGGGAAAATTATGCTTCTTTCCTTGAACAGATTGAGATGGATATGCACATTCATCTTCGCCTTCACAGCAATTGCACTTGCAGCACCCACCGCGAATATTCGCGGAACCGTTTCTGACCCATCCGGCGCAGTTATATCTCATGCCAAGGTCGAACTGATCGTAAAGGGCCTGACAGTTGCTACCGCAGCGACTGATGCAAAAGGCCAGTACAGCTTTTCATTGGTACAGGATTCCACCTCTCGCCTGCGTGTTTCGGCATCAGGATTTCGTGTTGTTGAGAAAGCGCTGAACTCAGTTGGCAATGCACACGAGGCGGTTCTGGATTTTGTGCTTCCCGTAGCATCGCTCTCCGAACAGATTACTGTTACTTCGACAGGTAGCCCCACGCCGCAGTCGCAGTTGGGCGCAGCCGTGACGGTGCTCAGTTCCACAAATCTTCAAGGGACGCGCGATCTCTTTGAGGGACTGGTTGCCGTCCCCGGAGTACAGGCGACAGAGACCGGCGGAGCGGGCGGCCCCACAAGTATTTTCATTCGTGGCGGCGACAGCGATGCCAACAAAATTCTTATTGATGGAATTCCGATGAACAATATCGGCGGCGTCGTTCAGTTTGCCAATATTGCGAGCGCTGCGATTGAGCAGGTTGAGGTTCTGCGCGGACCGAACAGCGCGCTCTATGGATCGGATGCGCTGGCCGGTGTCATCAGTCTGACAACCGCAAAGGGAAGCACACCGCTGCCATACGTTACTTATCGGCTGGGCGGCGGAAACTTCAGCACCTATCAACAGGAGGGATCAGTCGGGGGCCACTATAAGCGGCTCGACTATTTTTCCGACTTCGCGCGCTTCGATAGCAGCAACAATATTCCCGATGACGAGTATCACAACGGAACCTTCACCGGAAATTTTGGCTGGCAGCTTTCTCGCACCTCCACTCTGCGCGCCACCGTTCATCATGACCAGCTTGCCTCCGGCTCGCCAAATGCAATTCAGCTCTACGGGATTCCAGCCGATGTTAGGCAGTCCAATGAGGACGCATACTTCGGCGCAACATGGGAAGACAAGACCACGACAAAATGGAATAATCTGCTGCGTTATGGCGGTATCCGTCTGCGCTCGCAAGACACCCAGTTCCAGCCAGCCGGAATTCCGTACTACCAAATGACCTACGGATTCCCCTACCTGGTCTATATCGGAAAGCCCGTCACGCTTCGCGCAAACGGCTGCGGCATCAAAGGCGGCTGCGTTGTCAGCGGTCAGGCACTCGAGTCCTACTCCGGTACTTACCCAAGTTCTTCTCCGGATTCGACGGACAAGGACTTTGTCTATGCGCAATCCGACTACGCCTTCAATCCGCATCTGCGTGGACTCCTTGCCTTCCGCTACGAGGACGAGCGCGGCTATTCGGGTTATCCCCCGGCGAATTCAATCGAGCGCGGCAATTACAGCTACACCTTCGAGTTGCAGGGCGATGTAAAAAATCGTCTCTTCTACACGATTGGCAGCGGTCTGGAAAACAACGGCCTTTTTGGCTGGGCGGGTACTCCGCGAGCATCGCTTGCATGGCAGGTTGCGCGCGGCGGCGCTGGAGGCCTGCTGAGCGGAACCAAGCTGCGCGCCAGCTTTGGCAAGGGCATCAAGGAGCCACAGTTGTACGACCAGCTTAGCTCCCTCTACGATTTTCTGAAGGATAACGGCTACAGCTCATACATCGCTCAGTACCACGTCGCTCCCATCGGCCCGCAGAACTCAAGAACCTACGATGGCGGCGTGGATCAGTATCTGTTTGATGGTCGCAGCCGTGTGAGCCTTACCCTCTTTCACAACGAGTTTACGAATGGCATCGAATACATTCCGTGGCAGGGGCTCTCTCAGCTTGGCCTGCCCAGCGCAGTTGTCAAAGCCGTCGAAGCATCTTACGAGGGCGCAGACATGAACTCAGAGGCCTACCGCGCGATGGGTGCAGAACTCGAGACCGAGTACCAGTGGAAGCACAGCCTCTTTCTCCGCGCAGGGTACACCTACCTCGATGCCACGGTGCAGCACTCCTTGGCCGAGAACTTTGGATACGACGGATTCGGCGCGGATTACAACACCAGCAGTACTTCAAATTTCCCCACTGTTCCCATCGGTGCCTGGTCACCTTTGGTCGGTGCCCGTCCCTTCAGGCGTGCGCCTCACACCGGCTATTTTGAGGTCAGTTATCAGCACCGCCACTTCTTCACAGCTCTTCGCGGTACCTTTGTAGGCAGTAGAGACGACAGTGACTTCCTGTCAGATAAAGACAGTGGTACAAACATGCTGCTGCCCAATCACAATCTTGATGCAGCTTATCAACGGCTCGACCTGACCAGCAGCTATCAGGCGAATCATCACCTTGCGTTTGAAGCGAACATCCAGAACCTGCTCAGCCAGCACTATAGCGAAGCATTCGGATATCCTTCTCTGCCATTCACATTCCGCACGGGAATGAAATTTTCCTTCGGAGGCGATTCCTGGTCGTGGAAGTAAACAAAGCAGACGCGAGCATACGGCACGGGCGACTGGACCCTCGGCAGCATTGGCTGCTGGCGGTGTTGTCGCTTGCGCTGGTGCTCGCGGTGCTGGTGGCCGCAGGAATGGGAGCGGTGCATGTGCCGCTCTCACTCCTGTTACAGAATTTTTTTACAGATGGAAGGCTTACAGAGGACCAGCGCGTCATTCTGCTGACGCTTCGACTGCCAAGAATCGTAGCTGCAATGCTGGTAGGCAGTGCGCTCTCCGTCTCCGGCCTGCTTTTTCAGGGACTCTTCCGCAATCCGCTTGCCGATCCTTACGTTATCGGCTCCTCAGGTGGTGCGGTGCTGGGCGCTTCGCTCGGCGTCTTTCTGCTTCCGCCGATTACGCTGGCTGGATTCGGAACCTCGGCGCTGCTGGCCTTCGCAGGTGCAATTGCATCTATCGTGCTTGTCTATTGGCTGGCGCGGGTAGATGGTCGCACGCCTGTCGTCGGTTTGTTGCTGGCAGGCTTTGCAGTAAGTACCATGCTTAGTTACTCCTCTTATTTTCTTGAAGTACTCGACAGTGACTTCGGAACCGGCATGAGGGTTCTTTCCTCGTGGTTGCATGGAAGCATTGCGCAGCCCACCTGGCCGCAGTTAGTGATTGTGGCAATCATGCTGGCGCTCGGTCTTGCAGGTTCGGTGCCACTGGCGCGAAACCTCAACACGCTTGCACTCGGCGAGGAATATGCTACGCACCTCGGACTTTCTGTGCAGCGCATACGCATTGCCGTCATCGTGATCGGTTCGATTCTGACGGCATCGGCAGTAGCGCTGGGGGGGCTTATCAGTTTTGTCGGGCTTATCATCCCGCATATTTTGCGCATGGTTCTGGGCCCGGACCATGTCCGCCTGTTGCCCGCAACTGCGCTGGCCGGTGCGCTCTTTCTGCTAATTGCCGATACGATTGCGCGCACGGTTCTCTCCCCATCAGAGTTGCCTGTGGGAGTATTGACCGCATTTATCGGCGGACCATTTTTCCTCTATCTGTTACGTAAAACCAAACGGGGAGTGCTTTCATGACGCCCTTGATTGAGTTCGTACATGTTGATTTCGGCTACGAGGAAAAGCTGTTACTGCGTGAGGTTGATGCGGTAGTCCGTCAGCAGGATTGTATCGCTCTGGTTGGGCCAAATGGCGTTGGCAAGACAACCTTGCTACGGCTTGCCTCCGGAACACTTTCCCCGAAACTTGGGGAGGTGCGTCTGAATGGACGGGCGCTCAAAACATTTAAGCAGCGTGAGATTGCGCGCTCCATTGCATTCGTCCCGCAGCAGGTTGAGGTGCCATTCTCCTTTACCGTTGAGCAATTTGTTGAACAGGGTCGTACTCCTTATCTCAAAATCTTTGGTGGATTGGGCGAGGTGGATTACAACGCAATTCGCCGGGCCATGGAACTGACGGATACATGGTCTCTGCGTGATCGCGTTTTTAACCACCTCAGCGGAGGAGAACGTCAGCGCGTAAAGATAGCGTTGGGTCTGGCGCAGCAGCCGAAGGTGTTGTTGCTCGATGAGCCGATGCAACATCTCGATATCGGGCGCCAGTTTGAGATGGTTGACCTCATTGATATGCTGCGTCAGGAAGGGATTGCAATTGTAGCTTCAATGCACGATCTGGCGCTGATTGAGGGTACTTTCTCATCCGTGTGGTTGTTGAGTACGACTGATCCGATGCGTCAGGGAACACCTGCACAGATGCTGCGCCCTGAAATTCTGGAAACTACATTCAATTGTCCGCCCCGCCACCGTTCCCGGCTGGCCGAGCGCACACGCAACAGAATGGAGCAGGCTTTATAGCAAAAAATCATTCAGCCTCTCTGCACCTACCTTTATATTGGAGGCTTCGGCAACAAAGAAGTACTTATTGATCGCCGGGCTTCTCGCCGAAGGGCTGACGATGAAAGACCCGATAGGCCAGCCCGACGTGGAATCCGTTTGGTGTAATCGTGTGGTCCGGCTCATTCTTGAATCCCGGAGAATTCATCCAGTACTGATATTCATATTCCCCATGCAGCGTCCATTTTTTTGAGATACGGTAACGCACTCCCGCAGCCGGAACAAAAGCGAAATAACGGCCATTTATATAGGGATATTCAATACTGCCAAGCCCCAGAAGAACCTTTGCATAGGGCTGGAACTTTCCATAGTATCCCAAACGGTAGCGTACGCCTGCCAGATAGTTATTCTCTGACTCATCATAGATTGTGTTTGATTTAAGGAACCTCGTAGTGGCTTCCACGCTCAGGTGATTTGTCATTTCGTAGTTGGCAATGATACCAATTCCTGCGACGCGCACGGTGCTCTGATACGGAAAACTGGCCGACAGGTTGGAGTACTCCCCGCCAACCCACAGTGAGTTGACCTTGCCGTGGTAAGCAGGAATCACCTGTGCCTGCACGGCTACGGCGCAGAGTCCGAGCAGTAGGATCAAAAAGCAGCGAACAGGAAAATTTTTCATGGCAACCATTCACATTCCTCGTGAAGCGAGCTTTGGTTAGTACAGCGAATTTACATTCAACGTAACAGTTGTTGAATGGCTAAGAGCCTGCACCCCATTGTTTGCAGATGTGTTGATGGTGATCTGGTAACTGCCAACGGGTGTTCCGCCTCCCAGCTTGCCCTGTGTCGTGCAACCGGTAAGGGATGCTCCGAGTGCGAGCATAACAAGCAACACAAGGATTCCGCTACTTGTTGCAGCGCGGCGCAACCTGCGCGGAAGCAGAATGAGCAACATACATCCTAGGGCGGCCATTCGCAAGCTGTTCCTTTGTGGATGGAGTGCAGATACTGGCCCCGGTGCGATTGTCTGAAGGGTCAGCGTCGAATTTCCGCCACCGTTTAATGTGGATGGCGAAAGGTTGCATGTAGTGTTAGCTGGTGCTCCGCTGCAGGTAAGCGCAACCGGCTGACTGAATCCATTACTTGGCACAACAGCGATGGTATAGCTGGCCGCTTGAACCGTATAGACGGTCTGCGAAGCCGGAGAAGCGCTGATGGAAAAATCCCCAGGTTGGATAGTGGTCAATGTAATCGCCGCAGAGGTAGAGGCTGCATCGGTTGTACTGCCTGCATAGCTCGCGACGATGGAGTAGCTCCCGACCGCAGGGCTGATTGTCAGCGTTGCAATGCCGCTGCTGTTCAGCGATGCAGTGCCGAGAGCGTTGTTGCCGTTGCTGGTGAATGTCACCGTGCCTGTTGGCGTGGCACCGCTGGCTGGCGTTACTGTTGCGGTCAGTGTGACTGCCTGCCCTACCGGAACCGTGCCTACGATAGAAGGTGCGAGTGTTGTTGTCGTTGGAATGGCGGATACTGTCACCGAAGTGCAGGGCGAAGAGTTGGAGGGGGAATTATTTGTATCGCCGCTATAGCTGGCAACAATGCAGTAGCTTCCAGCAGGCAGGCTATTGTAAGAAAAAGTAGCAACACCGTTGCCAATGACAGTAGAAGTACCCAGTACGTTCCCGCCCGATAGAAAACTCACACTTCCGGTTGGAAGCAACGATCCGCTTACTGGCGTCACGGTAGCAGTGAATAGAACCGTCTGGCCAACGACTGCTGTTGTCGGCGTGGCCGTCAGCGTTGTAGTCGTAGCAGCCAGCGCAATGTTCGCTGTAACCACCGCCGAGGTCGACCCGAAATCGTTGCTCTCGCCGCTGTACTGTGCCGTTAGGCTATTCGTTCCGTAGGGCAGCGTTGTTGTGTAGGTCGCAATGCCGGAGGAATTGATTGTTGCCGTTCCCAGCGTTGTCGTCCCCTTCAGGAAGGTGACTGTCCCCAGCGTTGGTTGTGCTGCACCAGACACTCCCATCACGCTTGCCGTAAGTGTAACCGCCTGCCCAACCACAGGGGAAATGGGCGAGGCCGCCAGCGTTGTCGCCGACGAGCATGCAACCATCAGTGCGTTCAGCGGTGTCGTAACTGAGTTGTAGTTGCTGTCGCCGCTGTACTGCACGGAGATGGGAGTGTTGTAGCAGAGTTGTCCGATGGGCAGCGTCGTGGCGATCGTCGCGACGCCGGGGCTAATCAGTGTGGCCGATCCGGTGGCGAGTGGAGACACGATGGATACAGTCCCTGTCGGCGTGGGATTGCTCGAACCACTCGACACCGTAATCGTCACCGTAACCAGTTGATTGGGCGCATAGGGAGCCGGCGAAATACTAAAAGCCACCCCCGGAGTCAGTAGCGCAGGCGTTCCAGTGCCCGTTCCAAGCAGCGGAATTGTCTGCGTAACGTTGGTCACATTCAGATTGTTATCTGTCAGGATGAGCGCGCCAGAGTTCGTGCCCGCTGCGATTGGGATAAAGTCCACCGCGTAGGTGCAGCTTGCGCCCTCGGCCAGCGAATACGTTGAACTATTCGTGCTCAACTGAGGGCAGGTGCTGGTGGCGTCATAAGCAAACCCGCTGGAAATGCTGGGATTGTTGCCCGTAGTAGGCAGCGTGAAGTTCAGGTTCGCGTTGCCATCGTTGATGATCGTGACTGTTTGCGCGCCGTCGGCGGTGTCCGTTGAACCCACTTTTGTTGGTGTGGCAAAGGTCAGCGTCGGCGGTGTGGAATAATTTAGCTCATACACAGTACTGTTAATACCGTTGGCTATATAGATATTCCCACTTGCGTCTAATCTAAAACCACCAGGTGAGTTGAAGCCGCTGACAAGCGTAAGGATAGTAGGGCTTGCTGGAATAACCCCACCCACCGCCAAAATCTCCTTTAGAGCACTGTTTTCAGTATCGGCGACATAAACATTCCCGTTGCTGTCTACCCCAACACAAACAGGCCAAGAGAACCCGCTGCCCAGTGTGCGGATGGTCGGGTTTGCTGGGATGGCCCCTCCCACTGCCTCAATCTCTTTCACCGCATTGTTGTCTATGTCAGCGACGTAGACATTTCCGCTGCCGTCAACCGCAATTCCAGCAGGCTCATTAAAGCCGCTGCCCAGTGTAAGGATGGTCGGGCTGGCTGGGATGACCCCACCCACAGCCTCAATCTCATTTACAGTGTCGTTTTCGGTATCAGTGACAAAGACATTTCCGCTGCCGTCTACCACAACACTACGGGGCTCGCTGAAGCCGCTACCCAGCGTGCGGATGGTAGGGTTGGCTGGGATGACCCCACCCACAGCCTCAATCTCCTTCACCGTTTTGTTGCTAGTATTAGCAACGTAAACATTCCCGCTGCCATCGACCGCGACACCTCCGGGAAAGGAAAATCCGCTGCCCAGTGTACGGATGGTCGGACTTGCAGGAATGCTCCCGCCCACAGCCATAATCTCCTTCACGACACTGTTGTATGTATCAGCAACATAGACATTCCCGCTGCCGTCTACTGCTACATCAAAGGGATCCTTAAAACCGCTGCCTAATTTCTGAGTAATGCCGGGGCTGTAGGTAACTTGCGGACCAATGCCTGTGCCGTAAATGCTGGCCGTGGCTGCCAGACTGCCGGAGGTGCTCACGAGTTGCACGCCGCCAAGCCGCTGCCCCGGATGCTTCGGCGCAAAAATCACATCTACGGTGCAGGTGTCTCCGCTGGCGTAGACGTGGCTGGTGCCATTCGTGGTGCAGGAGCCTGTCCCGGCATCCGTAAAGTCGAGTCCCGTCGCGCCCTGCGTCATCACCACCGGCGCAGCAATGCTGCCACCCGCGCTAAAGGTGAATGTCAACGTAGCAGTAGCGGTGCTGCCGATGTTAACCGAGCCGAAGTATGGCTGCTGGATCAGCTCATACACCTTTCCTACATAATTCGATGTTCCAGAAATGTCAGAGAAATAAACATTGTTGCGCCCGTCCACCGCTACGCTGTTCGGGTATTCAGACTCGGTGACTAAGGTAATAATGGTTGGACTGGCCGGAATGACACCACCCACGGCCTCGATCTCGTATACTGCGTTGCCAATCACATCTGAGACGTAGACATTCCCACTGCTGTCGACCGCTATGCCCTCGGCCTCTCCAAAACCTGCCAAATCTCGGATCGTTGGGTTGGCTGGAATCACCCCACTCACGGCCTCAATCTCGAATAATGCAGTGTTGCCTGTAAGGACGCCAGTGACAACATAGACGTTTCCACTACCATCTACAGCAATGCTATACGGACTTAAAAATCCACTCCCCAAGGTACGGATAGTTGGACTTGCAGGAATAACGCCACTCACCGCCTCAATCTCATAGACAACATTCACATTCATCGCATCATCTGCGACGTAGACGTTCCCGCTGGCATCGACCGCTACGCCGGTGGGGGCTTTAAATCCGTTGTAGAGCGTACGGATGGTCGGATTGGCCGGAATAACGCCATTTACCGCCTCAATCTCACAGACACTCTTCTGTTCATCAACGGCAATGAAGACGTTTCCATTGCTGTCTAGCGCTATTCCGGAAATGCCATTAAGTCCGCTGGCCAGCATACGGATGGTCGGATTGGCCGGGATTACGCCGCCCACGACCTCAATCTCCCAGACTTCACCGTTAGTAGAGTTTGTAGCAAAATTAGTAAAATAGACGTTCCCATTGCCATCGACCGCAACACGCTGAATCTCGAAGAATCCGCTGGCCAGTGTACGAATCGTCGAGGTATAGCTGGCCGTCTGCGCCGAGAGAACTGCTCCCGTAAAGAGCAAACCCATCAGCAGCAAAAGGAAAACTCGCCCGTGACGCACTGTCGCAACCGTGCGAGCAACCCCAACCCCATAAGTTAGCGGAATAAAATTTTTCATCCCGGAGACAACTCCCAATCCCGTCCCAACATATATTCAGAAAGGGACAAACAATCGGTGGAACAACCGGGCAGGGAAGCATGCAAAAAACATTTCCCCGCGACTATGCAGCGTATCGAACTGAAGAAAGAATTACTCCAAAACTATACCAAGGCCAGCGGGCCTTCCACGTGCAGAATCTCTCATTCGGTATCCGGTTTCGTCTCATAACGCATCCAAATGTGACACGGCTCACTCTGGTAGCTCATGAACCAAATCACGTTCGTTGCGATGAGCCCGACTTACTTTCCGGTGAAATGCCTGAGAACTTCAGCGGAGTAGCGTGTATCGCCGCCGAATCGTGTGTCGTTTGGCGCGGATTTGAGAAGACCGCAACGCGACCAGTCCTGATTCATCAGGTCGCCGCCGAATCCGATTGGAATTCTGTATCCCCAGTTGCCGGGTATCTCCATCACTGCTTGCGCGCGACCTTCAATTTCGTGCGGGTTGCAAAGCGTATGCCCGATAAAGTCCGCCAGAAGTTTCAGCCGCTGGTGTTCCGCAGCAGTCTCCTGATAGCCCAGAGCCTCGCGCGCCGAGCGCAACACCAGAGTCCCGGAGAAGGAAAACATGTGATAGATCAGTACTCTTTGTCCTCGTGCCATCTCGGCATCAATCGTTCCATCCTCATGAATGGCTGCCATCGCTTCGAGCCACACGCGATTCTGGAAATCTACAAACTTCGGGTCGCGTTCCAGTACAGCCGCAAGAGCCGCCGCCGCTGCTGCCCAAATGCGCAGGTTGCCGCGATTGCTGCCATGCTCCCAAAATTGAAGATTCTCGGCATTCATCGTATGCAGCCACTGCATTACATCGGAATCAAGCTGAAAGCCGGCGGCCTTCAGCTTCAGCGCCAGCAGATCGAATCCGACCGCATATTGGCCGCGACGTACTTTGCCTTCCAGGTTGTAGGTCTTTGGCTCTGAGTTAAGCGCTCCGGCTTTGGCCCACTCTCTCAGATTTTTATACGCGCAGGCAGCCTGCAGATTCTTCGTCGTGACGCCGGGAGCGTCAAGCGCATGTTCGGCATATCGAAGAAAATCATCAACCTGCGCCGTCATTTTTACATTCTGTTTGTCTGCGTCAACCAGAGGGATGGAGGCTTTTGCATCGTTGTAAATAGGCAGCAGCACCAGTGTTTGTACCGGAGGGAAGGTTGGGCACACAGCACTTGCGGGCGATTCCGCATTGAGGCACCCGTCACCAATTACTATCAGCAGGCCGCAATACAGCAAACTTTGAACATAACGATTCATGCAACATCATTCTAGCGAGTGCCGCTCCGGTTCGTTGTTTCCATCATCAATCTCCTTGAAGTGGGCGACATAAAGTGGAACAGGTCTGTCCACTTGGGCATCCTTTTTATCGTAAATATTTTAATTGGTACGTCCAACGTCACGGAGCGTTCATGCTGCTAACGGAGCAAATTGAATGAAGCAGCTCGGATATTAATTGAGAAATCTATCCATACATTCGGATATATTTCAAGAAAAGGCTTACTTTATACCGCAATATGGAACAGGATTAAACGATGAATTATTGTAATTTTCCTGCTTGACAAGGTAATCCCATGACGTCTAACCTGCCCCTCGGTTAGTACCAATGGTAATTTTACGTATCCAATGGTACGACCACTTGCTCAACCGAAGAGCGCTTTCTGCATCTGACTCCACCTGCTTGCAGCAAAATGCGCGAAATATGTTTGTTGAATTGCCGAATGGGAGACTGAAAACCATGATCTCTGTGACGAGTTCTGACCTGCGGTTTAGCCGCCTGAGCTGTAATCTTTTTGTTCTAACAATTGCTGTAGTTGTAATGACAGCTTTGCTTCTGGTGCCGCAAGTCAGCGCTCAGACTGTGTCGCCGCTGACCTACATTCAGCAGACCATCGGTCCATCTACTGGGCTAATCTCGCCTTACGGCAATAATTGCGGCTCCTCTGGAAACTGTGCCTCGCTGACCACTTCCAATTTGTTTGGAACTGCGGTTGATCCGCAGGGCAATGTATACTTTGGCGATTACAGCACCTACGTAATCTACAAGTACGTTCCCAGCACCGGCAATCTCAGCATATTTATGCCGAACATTACCGGCTCGGTGTGTACGGGTGGCAGTTCTCATGGTGATATGTGTCCGCTCTCGTATGCCAAGACCATCAAGAACTACGATATTGCCTTTGATTTTGCCGGCAATATGTATATCGGCGATAACGGCAACAAAGCCATTCACGTCGTTTACAACAGCACGGCGAATACAGGTCTTACCGCAATACTTGAGGCCGAGTACGGCACATCGTTCAATGGTTTTACCACCCCTCAGATTGGCTACCTGTATATGATTGCTGGCGGTGGTGCATCGGCAACTGGCACCCTACCATTTACAGTCGGCAACGCCTGCGCCGCCTCTGGAGCCGGATCCTCGCTCAAAGCGGTTGATACCTATGGTGATGGTTGTCTGGCAACCAACATATACCAGCTAACCAGCAGCAGCCCCCGTGGATTGTCGGTGGATGGCTTTGGCAATATCTATTTCACCGATTACACTCCCGGCATTGAGCGCATGATTGCAGCTCACAGCATGACCATTGCAGGAGCCGGTGGAACAGGTGGAAGTAGCACAAGTCTGGCCGTCACACCGGGCATGGTCGTTGCGATTGCCGGAGGAGGAACGATCGGTGGTGGTACGGCTGCCACCATCAACGGTTCCTGCGGAACCGGTGGGCCAACCATTCTTGATGAGGCTGGCGATGGCTGCTATGGCTACCAACTTTTGCTTACCACCGACCCCTGGGGAATTGCTGCGGATAACAGCGGCAACGTCTACTTTGTGGATTACACGGCGTTTCAGGGAGTCAGCGGCGGTACAACAACCGTAGGACAAGGGTTGGTTCGTAAGCTGACTCCGAACTACAAGACGGACGGAAGTTCCGGCTCCAATGTAATTTACTACACATCCTCGGACTACATGGGCATGCCTCCGGGGCTCAACAGCACCTACTGTTCTAATGCGATTGATTCGGTCGGGGATGGTTGCAACAGATTGTTGGCTAATCCTTATAAACCCAGAGGCCTCACTCTGGATCAGGCTGGAAATCTCTATGTAACCGACTACACCAATAACATGATCCGCAAGGTAGATGCGCAGACCGGAATAGTCACTCCTATCCTCGGCAGCAAGAAGCTGACGGCGAATACCACTGTGGGAGCCTACTGCGCTACTACAGTTGTGGGAAGCACCGTTACAAGTGCAGGCAGTGGTGCAACGGCCATTGATAAGTATGGCAAGGGATGCTTGGGCATCGAGGCATATCTCAACACCTATGGCAATGTGGCAGTGGATGCTCAGGGCAATGTATGGATCGCTGACTACACCAATGGCATCATCCGCGAAGCCGCGCAGAATCCCACCGTCCCGCAGACTGCCGTCGGCAATACCAGCGGCTCGCAGTTGATTGGCGTTGGCCTCATTGCAGATTCACCGGCTACCACATCGCCCTTCACCCCCAGCAACGGCGAACTCACCATTGGCACAGGTGCCAGCAGCCCGCTTTGCATTGGTACTGGCCAGACGCTTGTAGGCCCATTGAGCGGCTACAACTCACCCTTGACTGTCTGTCAGCTTGAAGTAACCTTCTCCCCGGCGGCAACCGGTGGACGCAGTCTCGCTATCAATGTTCTCGATACCCAGTCCACTCCTGTCACAACCTCCCTTGGCGTTACAGGGACAGCAACCGGCGCCTCCATGGCCATTGATCCGGCCTATGTGGTGACGGTTGGCACCGGGCTCAGCAGCCCTGCCGGCGTGGCTATTGATACTGCCGGCAATCGCTACATTTCCGACAGCGCCAACAATCGCATTCTTGAGGTGAGTTCCGGCGGAACGCAGACAGTGATCGGCTCCGGCTCCTATACCCCGGCAGCTTTGGTACATGCCTCGAATGGCAACCTCTACTTCATTGATTCGGCCACCGGCAATCTGGACGAACTGCCTTATACCAGCGCAACGTATACATCTGCGGTGGTTCTTTCCACGGGTGTATTCAGCAGCCCCGGTGGTTTGGCGCTCGATCCGGGCGGAAACCTCTGGGTGGCTGATACCGGGCACTCCCGCATTCTGATCTATCCCTACGACCCGGGTACAGGCACGCTGAATGCCAGCAACTATCGCGTGTTCAATCCAGCAGCGTATCTGACGGCGGGTGTGTATGTGACCCTCGGTTCGCCCACTTCGATTGCAATTGATGCCAACTGGAATATCTATGTGGTGGACAGCTCACTGAGTGGCATTGTCAAGTTCGCTGCCAACAGCGGTTACACCTACCTGAGTCAGGGGCCGGCAGGCGTAACCGGCATCGCGCTGGATTCTGCTGACAATCTCTACTTCACGCAGAACACCAGCGTCTCCATTCTTCCGGTTGGTTCTTCGACCACGTTCGCTCTCAATAGCACCAGCTTTACCACGGCAGCAGCGATTGTCGCCGACGGCAGTGCAAACCTCACCATCGCGGATACAGGGAAGAGCAAGGTCTTCAATCTACAGCGCACCACGCCGCAGATTAACTTCGGCAGCGTCAACAGCGGCTCCAGTGGCGTTGCGACTGCCACTCTGAGCAGCGCGGGAACCAGTTCCCTGACGCTCGGCTCGGCCTCGCCCTTCTGGGCGATCAGCGGCACCAACGCTTCGGACTTTGTAGGAAGCCTCTCCGGCGTCAGCAGCCCCTGCTCATCAAGCGAGGTGCTTGCACTTGGGACATACTGCAGTATCGAAGTCACCTTCACACCGACCGGCACCGGGACAGAGGTTGCATCGCTGATCCCGACCTCGACTTCGGTCATTACTCCAACGCTGAGCCTGACCGGCGGAGCGGGCTCGTTGCCAACCACGACCACCACGATTACTTTCAATCCGGCATCCATTACCTATGGAGCTTCGGATACAGTAACGGCAACCGTGACCACGAGCGGCAGCGGAACTCCGACCGGAACTATCACCTTCAGCGTGGATGGAACGGCCGGTTCGCCTATCACCATGGTCTCCGGCGCAGCTCAGACGACCCTCTCGGGGCTGACGGCTGGTTCGCACACCATTCTGGCGGCATATTCGGGTGATGGCAGCAATGGCAGCTCGAATGCCTCGAAATCCCTCACCGTTGCGCAGGCCAGCACCACCACTTCTCTGGGAATCAACCCGACGGTGGCTGCTCTTACGCAGCCTGTCACCATGACGGCAACCATCACGCCTTCAACGGCAACTGGAACGGTCACCTTCAAGAATGGCGCGACCTCTCTTGGAACGGCATCGGTTTCCAGTGGAACGGCTGTTCTTGTCACCACATCGCTGAACGGAACTTACAACGTGACTGCGACCTATGGTGGTGATACAAACTTCACCGGTTCGACCTCAGGCTCTGTTGCCGTAGTTGCCGGCACTGCCGCAACCACTGCACAGCTAACCTCCTATACGAGCGGCCCACTTGGCGCTGGTGTGTTGGTCGCCTCGGATGGCTCCGGCCAGTACACAACCGTTGGCGCGGCTGTTGCAGCGCTTCCCTCCGGTGGAACCATCTACATCAAGCCCGGTACCTACAACGAGCGGGTTGTCATCACGGCGCCGAATCTCAGCATCATCGGTCTCGGCACCAGTCCCTCACAGGTCGTTATCACAGACAATCTGGGTGCGGCCAATACCGGCTCGGATGAAACCTCAGCCACAATGGATGTGACTCGCACCTCTACCAACTTCTACCTGAACAATGTGCAGTTGGTGAACAATTACATCTGGAGCGGATCGCAGAATCAGGCGCTTGCTCTCTGGGTCAATGCGGATCGCGCAGTCATCTCGAACGTGAACCTCATCGGCGAGCAGGACACCCTTTATGCCGGTGCTTATGGCTGCGGAACCGGTTATTGCACCGTCTCCCGCCAGTACTTCGTCAATGACTTTGTCGAAGGCAATGTGGATTATGTCTTCGGCAACGGCACCACCGTCTTCGACCACAGCAGCTTCTACACCCTCTACCACACCAGCGCATCGGGTGAGACGACCATCACCGCACAGAACAAGTCGAACTCGGGGGATGCAAACGGCTTCGTCTTCACCAACGACACTCTGACCGCTGAGAGCGATTCCGGTGCTCAGACCAACCTCTATCTGGGTCGCCCATGGGGCGCTTACTCAACCACCGTGTTCATGAATACCTACATGAATGCACCCATCGCACCTGCCGGATGGGTTGAGTTCACTCCGGGAACGACAGACAATCTGCCCACTTCCTACTACGCAGAGTTCAACTCCTACGGAACGGGCGCGGCAGGTACACGGGAATCGTATGCCGTGCAGTTGAGCGGCGCGCAAACAGCAAGCTGGCAGCCGGCAACCTGGCTGGCAGGTTCTGATAGCTGGAACCCGACCTTCACCCCATCCATCAAAACGTTGCAGCCGCTCACGCTGATTGCAACTCCGTTGCCCAGCTACGGCCTCGGTGCGCCCACCGGATCCGTAACCTTCACAGTGGATTCCGTTGCTCAGACACCAATCACGCTGTCCAATGGAACCGCTTCACTCACGATTGGCGCAGGTGCGTTGTCTGTCGGCAGTCACTCGGTCAGCTACATATATAGTGGCGACTCGAATTACTCCGGTTCAACATCCACGACCGGCAGCGTTTCGGTTGCGACCGTCAGCACAACCTCTTCTGTCAGCACCTCTGCATCGAGCGGTGCCCCGGGAGCTTCCGTTACCCTGACCGCTACTGTTGTTGGTGCGCCCGGTACGAATCCGACCGGAACTGTGACCTTCTACTCGAACGGAACATCCATCGGAAACGGTCCGGTGAGTGCCAGCGGTTCTGCCGGTGGTGTTGCAACCCTCGCATGGACACTGCCGTCGGTAGGCTCCTACAGCATTACGGCGACCTACAGCGGCGACTCGAACTACGCACCATCCACTGCGAGTGCCATCACAGAGACGGTTGCTTACGCATCCAGTTCAACCTCGCTTAGCACCTCTGCCAGCAGCGTAGTTCCCGGTCAGGCTGTCACACTCACTGCGACTGTCTCCGGCTCGGGTGCAACTCCGACCGGAACGGTCACCTTCTCAGCGACCTCGACCGGTGCATCGCAGGGCGTGTTGGGAACAGTTGCTCTGGTCAACGGTGTCTCGGTCTACAACGGTCTGGTCTGGGGTGGTACAGATACCATTACAGCCACCTACAACGGCAACTCTTACTATTCCAGCTCCACTTCAAACTCCGTAACCGTCTCCAACGCTCCGGTAAAGGGTGTACTCACGCTTAACTGGCCATACATCAATTGGGGTCAGGCGGTCAGCTATGGTGGCAGTTCCGGTGCATGGCCGGTTGTTCTGCAGAACCTAACCGGCGTAACGGTGGCAACTCCGACGCTGAACTTCTCCGGTGCTGGTGCGGCAAACTTCACCATTACCGGCAACACCTGCGTCAGCTCGCTGGCACAGGGTGCAAGCTGCGGCTTTAACGTGGTCTTCACTCCGATGACCGGCGGCTCTCCGGCTGGCTCAAGCACCTCCGCAACCCTGTCGGTTTCGACCTCGACCTCCTCAAGCTACACTGTGACTCTTCCGGTCAGTGGAATTGCGGTATCGAGTGGCCTGACTTTCAACTGGCCTTTCCTCAACTTCACTCCTACGGTTGCTGTCGGCTCCTCCTCAACTCCGTGGCCGGTGACGCTGACGAATCAGTCGGGAACCTCGACTACCATCAACAGCATCAGCTTCTCGGATGGCAGTTTCACTCTGGGAACTGATAATTGCACCGGCAACACGCTGGGAGCAGGCGCAAGCTGCATCTTCAATGTTGTCTTCACGCCGCTCGTTGCGGACATCCAGCACAGCGGAACCAACGTCCTGAGTGGAACAATGACTGCGTCCGGCAACAGCGGTGCAGTTACGGGTTCGCTCACCGTCGGCGGATGGGCAGCCTCGGCACTCGGTTTTAACTGGCCCTTTGTCAACTTCCAGCCGCAGAGTGTTGGTTCGACCGGAACCAATCTCTGGCCGGTAACGGTCACCAACTACAGTGGTCAGGCGCTCACTGGTCTTACCTACACCTTTACCGGTGTCAGCAATTATCAGACGGGAGCCTTCACGCTGACCAACACCTGCTCCTCTTTGGCGGCCGGCGCAAGCTGTACCTTTGATGTCGCGCCTTCGCCGGTTTCCGGTCAGTCCGGAGCCTACTCTGCAACGCTGGTTGTCTCCGGCAATGGACTCAGTTCCTATGCACTGACGGTCAGCGGCAATGCAATTGCAGCCAGCGGCTTCAGCATTAACTGGAATCAGGATCAGCAGGCGGGAGTCAGCACCATTGACTTTGGTCCACAGAACGTCGAGAACGCAACGGCGGGTCCATGGCCCATCACTGTATACAACAACACGACCAGCACTCAGGATCTGACTCTGAGCCCGAGTCTGTCTGTCTTTACTACGGGACAATCCAATTGCACGGGAGTTCCGATAGGCGGCTCGTGCAGCTTTAACCTCTACTTCACCCCGACGGCGTTGCAGGTTTATCAGGGTACGCTGACCATCACGGGCAGTGTCAGTGGTAGTTACACCTTCAACACATGGGGTCAATCCAACCACTAGAACTGATTGCACGAAGCCCCGGTTGGCAATTCATCGCCAACCGGGGCCATTTTTTTTGAAATCAATAGAAAGAGAAGCGCAAAAGAAAAGAGACTCCCAAATGTACAGGAGTCTCTTTTCAGAAAAGAACCGGCAATCCAGCTACTCGATTGCCCGTAATTGCTCCGGGTGATGCAGCGTAGCTATCGAGCCTTCGATTGTCATAATGCCATCCTTGCGGAACTGGCTCAACGTTCGTGTAACGGTCTCGCGGGTAGTGCAGGTCATCGAGGCCATCTCTTCGTGGGTCAGCAACATCGGTACGCGATACTCTCCGTCAACCCATTCGCCGATCTGTTGTGCCAGCTCGATCATCAACCGGGCCAGCCGAGCGGCCACGGTGTCGGTCAGAGCGATGCGGCAGGCATCCTGCAAGGCAAAGCGGTACTCCTGGCAGATGCACTGCACGGCTCTGAGCTGTGCCTCTTTGTGGCGGCGCAGGAACCCGAGAAAATCCTGGCGCTGGATGGCCCGGACGTGAACATCCTTGAGCGCTTCTGCGGTTACTTCATAGGCGCGATGGCTCATTGCGGCGTGGAGTCCGAGCATCGAGCCCGGTCCGGCAACCCGCACAATCATGTTGCGCCCGCGAGGGTGGCCCGCAGTCAGCTTGATGTAGCCGCCACACAATAGAAAGAGGCGCGTAGAATCCTCGCCCTGCTGGAAGAGTTTTTCCTGAGGCGCCAGGGTCATGGCGGTGGTTGATACCTCAAGATCCTTAAGAACGGCATCGCCGAGCGCACAGAACCAGCCGGGTTTACGGTTAGGGCATGCCGGGCATCCAGCCAGGATGTCTTCGGTCGCCTGCATGCTTCGATTACGGCGAGCCGGAAACGAGGGAACCCGCGATTGAGTTGCAGCCATGGCAATTCTCGCTTCTGTAGGGGTTTACCAGGTAACGCCTGCGCCCCGTTTCAGTTAATTTTCTAAGGCTGTGTGATCCATGTATGTGACCGCCCTCACACGGTTTTTACAGGTGAGATGTAAATGCAAGCAAAATCAAAGGATTAACAAAATGTTACATATTGGCCGCGAAGTGTGATGAATATCACCGCTAGGCCTCTCTTGCCTCTGTAGCATCAGGGACGCATTATGGAATAGGAATTACTCCCAGTGGTCTTGGGAGCTTTTGGGGGCAGGTTCATCGCATGATACGAACCAATTTACACAAGCATTCCATCTTCGCGGCCGGATTCGGGAAAGAACCCCTCTGGCTGCACGCATGTTGGCTGACTCTGGTTGCTGTTTTCTTGCTTGGCGGATGTTCTTTGTTCGCAGCAAGTGCTCCCAAAGCGCAGCCGACGGAACAGAAAGCAGCCAATCCGTCTGATTATGTAGGTTCTGAGACCTGCGCCACCTGCCACGAGGATATGGTGAAGGGTTTCGAGAAGAACAACCCTCACAACAAGCTTGTGCTCGAGCATGGCAAGGCCGGAACCACCTGCGAAGGCTGCCACGGTGCAGGCAAGGCCCATGTTGATGGTGGTGGCGACAAGACGAAGATATTTGTCTTCTCCTCAGCTTCGGCCAAGTCTGTCAACGAGCGCTGCCTGAGCTGTCACGCGGGCAAGCACGCCAACTTTGAGCGCTCTGCTCATGGCGAAGCCAATGTCAGTTGCGTAAGCTGCCACAGCGTTCACAAGAGTGCCAGCGAAGAGCATCTGCTGAAGACCTCCAATCAGACTCAGCTTTGCTACCAGTGCCACACTGACATCAAGTCGCAGTTTGGCATGCCCTTCCACCACAAGGTGAACGAGGGTCTGCTGAAGTGCAGCGACTGCCACGACCCACACGGAACCTTCGGGGATAAGAATCTGAAATCAACTGCCGACCAGAACGCGGTCTGCACCAAGTGCCACACCGAGACGCGCGGGCCGTTTGTCTTTGAGCACGCCGCAGTGAAGGCAGAAGGGTGCGTGGGGTGTCACACGCCGCACGGATCGCAGAATGCTCGATTGCTGAATGTGCCGAACGTCAACACGCTGTGCAATCAGTGCCACAGCCCGGTTTCGGCAGGTACGGTTCACGGCATGGGGAATGCATCTTCGGAGCTGCAACCCTGCACGAGCTGCCATACCTACATTCACGGATCGAACATGAACCCGGCGTTTATCCGGTAGGAGAGATGGAACCGTACGGCCCTGCACAGCCATTTTGGCAGTTGCGGCGCGGTTCCCAACACATGTGCGGATTGAGGATCTTTCGATGACAGAGAGATGGTTTTTTCAAGTGAGGCTTGCTATGACGCAAACAGGTTGTAATTTACGGCGAACAGGTTTAATGCCAGGCACGGTGATCGAGAGGATTACCGGCGGCATTGTCGTCGCGGTTTTGGGCTCGCTGGCTTGCTGGACGACGGCCGCGATGGCTCAGGCGCCCGCGCCTGGAGCGACGATCTCCGCTCCGGCGGGTTATTTCCTTCACGAGACGGTGGACCTCGGTGGAAACATGGTCAACACCGTCGGCAGCTCAGCGATGTACAACACGCTGGTCAACCTTCACTCCGGCCCGCGCGTGCAGGGCGAGACCTTTGAACTGCGCGCCTTGCCCGGCCACAAAGGAGGCCCCGTTGATTATCTGAAGGCGTTCACCAACGGCTTCGGCGGCGATCCCAACAACTTCGCCAAACTCGACTTCAACAAGGGCAAGCTCTATGACTTTTCCGGAACCTTCCGGCGCGACCGGCAGTACTTCGACTATGACCTGCTCGGCAACCCGAATATTCCGGGCGGACAGACGATTCCGATTGGCCCCTTGGCTGCGCCGACTGGCTCTCTACCCTACCAGCAGGTCAATCATTCGCCGTTCCTCTTCAATACGGTTCGCCGCATGACGGACACCAACCTGACCCTCTTTCCGCTGGCGAAGGTTCTCTTCCGGTTCGGGTATTCGCAGAATGTCTTCGAGGGACCGAGCCTGAGCCCGAGCGGCGATGCTGCGGTCGGGCAAGAACTTCTGCTTCGGGAATATCAGCGCAACAGCAGCGACGATTTCACCGCGTCGGTCGAGTGGAAGCCGCTGCCCGAAACTCGCGTGATTTACGAGCAGGAGGTCAACCACTACAAGGGTGATTCCTTCTTCACTCTGAATCCCGCGTCGCTGATTGTGCAGGAGGCTGACGGAACCAGAGTCGCTCCGCTGGCCAGCTATGACACCCTGACGGCACCATATCTGACCAACAAGTCGTGCAACAGCGCTGCGATGCTAAGTACAACACAGGTTCTTTATCCGGCGCAGACGACGGGTGGTCTTCCCGTGGTTGATCCCGCCTGCTTTGTCGTTAGCAGCTACCTTCGCACACAGCCAACCCGTGAGATATTCCCGACCGAGATCCTCCGCGTACAGAGTTCGAGCATTCACAACGTCGAGTTGAACGGAGATTTCCGTTATACCGACGCGAACATGAACATGCCGAACTACTACGAGAACTATCAGGGTCTCAACGGTGCCACCCGCGCCAGCTCCTACTACGGAAATGCCAAGGCGGAGCGTCAGGCGCTTGCCGCCGACCTCGGTATCACCTGGCTGGCGACGCAGAAGCTGAGCTTCTCTGAGCAGATCAACTACTCGAACGTGCATCAGCCGGGAAGAGCGGCTATCACCGGTTTGAGCAGCCTTTCGGTGGCCACCGGTGCTACGGAGACCATCAACAATCCAACCGTTACCCCTTCCGCAACTGCAGCCTCCATTGCTGGCAACCCGGCGCTGGGCACTCCGATCTCCAACTACTTCGGCCAGCAGTTCCTGACCAACAATGTGACTGCTTCGTGGCAGGCCACGCCGCGCGTAAAGCTGGCGCTGACCTATCGCTACGAGCAGCACATCATCGCTGAGGGCATTCCGCATAGCGCAGCGTTGGCGGCTGGCGCGGTCAGCAACGGCACGGTTACCATCAACGAGAACGGTGGCATCCTGAGCGCCGCTCTGCACCCTCGAGACAACTGGACCGTCAACGGGACAGTCGAGTTGCTCTACAACGACAACGTTTTTACCCCGTTGGGAGCGCGCGAGACAGAGCATTACAAACTGCGCACCGTCTACAAGCTTCGCCCGTGGGCGACGGTTTCCGGAGCCTTCAACGATCTTGAGCGGCACAACAACACCAACAACATCGGAGGCACTCCCGCCGATGGACAACTTCAGCACGTGGATCACAACAGAAGTGTGAGTTTTGGGGCAAACCTGGCTCCGAACGAGCATTATTCCGTTGATCTGAACTACGCTTACAGCGACGTGTACACCTCCACCAATATCTGTTACGAAGCCGGCACTGGCATCGCTAGCGGAAGCAACATTCTGACCTTTCCCGGTGCGGTTCCAGCCAATGGTTCGCTGTGCCCTGGCGCTACCATTCGTGGCACCACTCCGGCCCAGTATGAGGTTGGTCCGGTGAAGGACTTCATGGACGCCCCGACGCAGTCCGGTTCGGTTGCGCTTGCGGTTCATCCAGTGGAGAAACTCCGCTCGAGCATAGGTTATCGGATCAGTTCTGTGAACGGTAGCCAGACCTTCAACGATGCGCGTGCGGTGAACGGTTCGCTGGTCTCCACCTACCAGACACCCTTTGTGAATGCAGCCTGGACGGTTCATAAGGGATGGATATGGAAGGGTGAGTACGACTTCACCGGCTACGGTGAGGGTGGTGTTTCCGGTGCTCAGTATTGCAGCACGACGAATCCCACGGCTACATCACCGATTGCGCCGGTACTCTGCAGCACCCTGCCGAATACTGCGAGAAGCGGTCCGGCCTTTGGCATGACAGCACCTCGCAATTTTCATGCAAACAACATTACACTTGGGATGCACTACGAGTTCTAATCTGAATTGGGCCGGGAGAGAATATCTCCCGGCCCAGGAAAAATCCCCACGGAGGAGAAAAAAGCATGAAGAAACTTCAGAAGACAGCCTTGATCGTGGCGGCTCTGGCCTTTACCGCCGGTTCTGCATTTGCTCAGAGCGACATCTACGCTGCAAGATGTAAGTCCTGTCACGGCACTACCGGCGCTGCCGATACAGGCATGGGCAAGATGTGGAAGATGCTGCCCAGCACTGACCCCTCTGTCAAGAAAATGTCAATTGCCGAACTGGAGAATGTGATTTCTGTTGGCAAGGGACATATGCCTGGCTACAAGGGCAAGCTCACCGACGCCCAGATTAACGATCTGGCAAAGTACTTCAAGACCCTCAAGTAGTTCTGAAGTAATTTGGGGAATATCTGAGCATGTTTTCGGTGTGGTGTTTTGAATGGGCGCGGCTTTAGCCGCGCCGCTTGACGGGTAAATGAATTCCTGGGCTTTAGCCCTCGAGGGAATGTATTTTCAACAACTTACATCCCCTCGGTGGCTAAAGCCGGATTTGTTGATTCTGCATATACGGCGGGGCTGAAAGCCCCGCCCTTTCAAAGCATGGCAAAAGCGGAACTTGTTCAGAGCTTCCTAATAGATTGTGACCGGCTCTCCTACGGGAGAGCCGGACGTGGCTTTACACAAATTCACTCGCCAGGAGCAGACCGTGTCCATTCCTGAAAAATTCCAACATAGCTGGTTACGAACCATCCTCTACCTTGGCCGCAACCGTCTGAGTCTGCTCGGCGGCGCCATCGCTACCGCCTCTTCCATTACCCTGCTTGGATACTGGGCAATTGAGCTGATTGGCAGGGGAGTACTGAATCCCTATTTAGGTCTCCTCTTCATCTTTCTGCTGCCGGTTGTTTTCATCCTGGGGTTGCTGCTGATTCCTGTCGGAATCGTGCTTGAGCATCGCCGCCAGAAGAAGGCCGGTCTGCTGCCGGATGTTTATCCCCGCATCGAAATTGATGATCCGCTCTTCCGTCGCGCTCTTGATTTTGTCATTCTGATGACTATCGTGAATGTCATCATTGTGGCCACGGCCTCCTATCGCGGTGTCGCCTATATGGATACGCCGGGCTTCTGCGGGCAGACCTGCCATGTGATGAAGCCGGAGTTTACCGCGTACAAGGTTTCGCCTCACTCCCATGTCGAGTGCGCCACCTGCCACATTGGCAGCGGAGTGCAATCTTTCTTTCTGGCCAAGGTCAATGGAACCAAGCAGTTGATCGAGGTTACCTTTAATACCTTCCCGCGTCCGGTGCCCTCGCCGGTTCACACCCTGCGTCCGGCACGCGATATCTGCGAAAGCTGCCACATGCCTGCCAAGTTTATCGGCGACAAGCTACTGGTCAAAACCAGTTATGCCGATGACGAGGCCAACACTCGCACCAAGACCATCGTCCTGCTTCATCTGGGTGGACTCGATTCCGTCTCCCATCGCATCGGCATTCACGGCGTCCATCTTGGCCACATCGAGTATGTTGCCTCGGACAATGACCGGCAGGTGATTCCATGGGTGCAGCGTTACAACCCGGATGGAACAACCACCGAGTATATGACCCCGGACCTTCAGGGCAAACCCGCAGGCGAACTGCGCACCATGGACTGCATTGACTGCCATAATCGCGCTGCTCACGGCTTTGATACCGCCGAGGACGCACTGAGCCGTGCCATGACGGAAGGCGCCATCAGCACCGATCTGCCCTTCATCCACAAGAAGGGGATTGAACTGCTCAAGGCCAACTACGCCACAGAAGAAGAGGCAGCACAAAAGATTCACGCCGGAGTGATTGCCTTTTACCGGGGTGAACATCCGGATGTCATGGCGGCTCATTCTGACCTCGTCAATCAGGCAGCAGATAGCCTTGTCACCATCTTCAGGCACAATGTTTTTCCGGAGTACAAGGTTACTTGGGGAACGCATCCGAACAACATCGGGCACAACGCTCCGGGAACCAGTCCTTACCCCGGCTGTTTCCGTTGTCATGACGGTAGCCACAATGCAAAGAATGGCAGCTCCATCACGCAGGATTGCTCGGCCTGCCATAACCTTCTGGCTCAGGATGAGCAGAAGCCCAAGGTGCTTACAGACCTCGGAATCGAATAATTGCTGTATCAAATCCAGCGCAGGGCCCGTTGAGAAATCCTCTTCGGGTCTTGTTGTTTCCGGCATTTGGAACCACTTTTCCACATAAACCAGCCAAAGTGGTAAAAATCCCAACGAAACCCGGCAAATACCTGAAAAAAGACACTATCGCTTTGCCTCACAAAGCGGTAGATTCACTAATAGAATGCTTTGGGCTCTGTCGAGGGACGTACAGGGTCCGGTGGCAGAGTTCTGCTCTGCCAGCTTTCTGCATTCGATTGTTCTCGCCTTCCGACGGGTCGAGTGCTTCCCGGAAGGCGGCTGCGAGGTGCCATGCAACGGAAGTTCGGGATCAACTGCCTGCTTGTTGTGGGAGTGATGGCCATGCTGATTCTGCCCCGGCAGACAGCGGCTCTCATCAGTGCTGCTCCATCTCCCGATGCCACGGCAGCTAATCCCGGTGCAACGGTATCCCGTGTGATTCTGCTGCTCAAACCCACCGCAGCTCAGGATTCAGCGCTCGACGAACTTCTATTAAGCCAGCAGACAAAGGGAAGCGCGCAGTATCATCAATGGCTGACCTCAACTGCTTTTGCACAGAATTATTCTCTTGATGCTGCAAGCACTCAGCAGGTGGTTCTGTGGCTCAAAAGCCGGAATTTTAATGTTGCTCCACTGCCAACGGGTGGTAGTTGGATTGAGTTCTCCGGTACAGTTACAGCGCTCCAGAGCGCCTTCGGTGCGCAACTCTCATACAGCAGCGGCAGTACGCAGCTTGCGGCAAGCAGCCTGACGATTTCGGATGAAATCGCGCCCTACGTACTTGGCATCGCATCGCTGGATGGTGTTCTGGCTCATCCTGCGATTGCAAAGCTCGGCACCGTCTCGTTGGCGAATACCAGCGGCCTGCTCACGCCAGCCTCCATTACCAGCCGTTACAACCTTGCTGCCCCGCAGGGAACGGATGGCACAGGCGTTACCATTGCCATTCCCTCGCGCAGCAATCTGGACGTTACAGAGGTAGCCGGTTTCCGCAGCAACTTTGGCCTGTCGCCAAATGCGGTTCAGGTTCATACGGCAGGAGCAGATCCTGGCATCTCGGCAGCTTCGAATCCCGATGTGCAGGAGGCGCTGCTTGATGCCGCATGGGCAGGCGTTGCTGCTCCCAATGCATCTGTTCTGGTGGTTCCAGCAGCCACCACCGCAGCCACGGATGGACTGGACCTGGCGCTCGGAGCCATTGTGGACCAGCATCTAGCCGATGTGGTCAGTGTCAGCTATCTTTCCTGCGAGGATGCGCTCTCGGATGCTCATCGCGCCTTTTATCGCGCGCTCTATCGCCAGGCGGCGGCAGAGGGAATCACGGTGATAGCAGCAACGGGAGACAATGGCGCATCGGCCTGTTCTGCCAGCGGCACAGGTAGCGTCGGCTATTCGGTCAACGCACTGGCGGCAACTCCGTGGAACATCGCTGTCGGTGGAACTGCGCTGCTTGCAGGGAATGTGGAATCGGGCTGGCAGGCTACGAGCACGACCAGCAACTCAGCGGGCGGCGGCGGCATCAGCCACTTCTACGCAACGCCCAGTTGGCAGACCGCTGCAGGAGTTCTGCTCAGCGACCCGGATACCACGGCTGCTCATCATCGTTATCTGCCGGATATCTCGCTTGCAGCAACGGATGCTGTTGGCGGATATGCCTTCTGCACATCGGATTGCGCAGACGGAATACTGAGCCATGCCACAGGAACATCCGGTGCGACCGCACTCTTTGCCGGAATCTTTGCGCAGGTTGTTCAGAAGTATGGCACACAGGGCGCAGCGGCTCAGGTTCTCTACGAACTCAATCGCATTGCCGGGGTCTACAACGATGTCACCGTCGGCTCCGCGAAGACATTCTGTGCAGCAGGCAGCGCGGGCTGCGGCGCGGATGGATTGCTTGGCTACTCCGCAGCCATCGGGTTCGATCTGGCAACGGGCCTTGGATCGGTGAATGCGCAGGATTTTGTAAGCAACTTCGGCAATGCATCTCCACTTGCCGGTTCGAATACGGCAATTATCACTATCAACACCGCAGCACAGAACATCTATGCCAATCAGGAATTTACTGTGTCGGTGAGCGCCACCTCTTCGACTCTTACAGGTCCAGTTCCCACCGGCACTATCATTCTGTATGACCAACTCAACAGCGGCAGTGTCGTTGGCAGTGCTACGTTGAATGCCTCTGGAACTGCCAGTGTCTCAATCCTGGCGGGCGTGCTCAGCGTAGGTCCGCACTCGCTGGTTGCGCAGTATAACGGTGATACCAACTATGCTGCAGCCATTTCAAGCCCGGTACAGATAAACGTTTCTCTGGTTTCAACTACGACAACAGCCGCAATTACAACAACGACGATCCAGTACGGCAGTCCTACCATTGCGACGGCAACCGTAACGCCTCAAGCGACCATTCCGCAGCTTCCCTCCGGCGCAGTCACATTCAAGGTTGATGGAGTCTCGGCTGGAACCGGCTCTCTGGCTACCAGTGGTACCACTTACACGACAGCCGTACAGCTATCCCCCGTCTCTGTTGGAAGCCATACGCTGGTGGCTACGTATGCCGGCGACACAAACTACGCAACCTCCAGTTCTGCCTCCGCGAACTTTTTGGTAGGCAAGGGAATCAGCGTCACTACCATCACCTCGACGCCATCCGTTCTTGTCACAGGTTCTCCTGCAACCTTTACGGCGACAATTTCTGTCCCTGCGACAAGCACCATTACCAGTCCCGTCTTTACCGGGACGGTACAGTTCATGGATGGAACCACGCTGCTGGGCACGCCGGTTACCGTCGCAAGCAACACAGCAACCTCTACAGCAATTACGCTTGCCAGCGGCAGCACGCACAGCATTACGGCGGTTTACTCCGGCGACACGAACTGGCTTACCAGCACCTCTTCTGCCCTGGTTCCGACTGCATCGAGCATCCTGACCACCACCATTACGCTCACGTCCAACGTGTCCAAGCTGTACTCCGCTTCCATTCTGATTCTGACGGCAACCGTCACACCTACCACCTTCTCAAATTCGACCATCAATCCAACCGGGAAGGTCATCTTCTACGACGGGACTCAAGTAGTAGGCGCCGTCTCGATGGCGGCATCCACGCTGTATAACTCGGTTGCAGTGCTCACGCTCTCCTCGCTGACGCCCGGCCCGCATGAGTATACGGCGGTGTATCTGGGCGATACATCCTATTCCGGTTCAACCTCGAATGTGCTTCCGATTCAGGTGCAGGACTTTACCATTACAGCGGGAGCCATCAGCATAGACATCCCTCGCGGTGGAACTGGCGCGGTCACCTTTACCGTCACTGGCTATGGCGGCTACAACGACGCAATTGAGATTACCTGCGCCGCCCCGGCCAACACTTATATCACCTGCTTCTTTACTCCGAATGTGCTTTACGGCTCCGGCACCACGACGCTCAACATTGTCACCAGCGGAACTTCAACCGCGCAATTGCATCCGGCGCCGAACCCCTTCCTGAGAGCAGCGGGCGGAGTAGCACTGGCATCGTTGATCGGTGTTCTGATGTTGCCTGTCTTCAAATGCCGCAGGCAGATGCGGAATCTTGCCGCCTGTTTGTTGTTGCTGGCCGGCTTGATTGCTACCGTGACGGGCTGCTCTAATACCGAGGGTGTTGTACCTGTAACGGCCGCTCAGACACCGCTTGGGGTCGAGACGCTTACCATTACAGCGGCGGCTGTTGTTGACAACACTACGGTTAGCCATCGCGTTTACCTTCCGGTCAACGTGCAGTAATTCTTTCTTTCACCTTTCTGAGCGGCTCCATTGAGTACAATGGAGCCGTTCCTGTTTGCGGCCAATTCTGATTGCCAGCCGTCAATTGGTATAGAAGGAGTTCCCGAATCTTGAGCCATCCGAATAACTCTCACTTTTCAGCCCCGAACCACCATCCATCTCCGGTTCACAACACAGCAAATCCTGCGCCGCATCCGCTCCACTTCAATCTTCAGATTGCAGCGCGGGCCTCCATGCTAGAGCATGGGTTCGAGCCGGACTTTCCCTCCGATGCAGCAGCGGAGTTGACGGCCCTGCGCACCAATCCCGCCGAAAAGCGCGTGACCGGGCTCAAGGATTTAAGGAACCTGCTCTGGTCCTCGATTGACAACGACACCTCGCGCGACCTCGACCAGATTGAGTGGGCCGAGCAGTTGGCCGATGGCCGCATTCGTGTGCTGGTTGCCGTGGCCGATGTGGATGCAAGCGTGCCCAAAGGCTCTGCCATTGACCACCATGCCGGCAAGGAGACGACCTCGGTCTATACCGGGGTCAAGGTCTTCCCGATGCTGCCCACCGACCTTTCTGAAGACCTGACATCGCTCAACGAGAATGAAGACCGTCTCGCCATGGTCTACGACTACTGCGTGAATGCAGCCGGCGAGGTTAGCGATGGGAAAATCTCTCGTGCTGTGGTGCGCAACAAGGCGCAGCTTGCCTATGGTTCCGTGGGTGCGTGGCTTGAGGGCAAGGCAGAGGCTCCGCCAAAGGTCGCGGCGAGTGCAGAGTTGGCCGCACAACTCAAGCTGCAGGATGCTGCGGCACAGTTGCTCCGCAAGGAACGCTATCAAAATGGCGCTCTTGATATTGAAACCATCGAGACGCATCCTGTCCTGCTGGCAGAGGACAAGATGGACATAGAAACGCAGGAGAAAAACCGCGCAACAGAGTTGATTGAAGAGTTCATGGTGGGTGCCAATGGTGTTGTGGCGCGGACGCTTTCCGCCGCTGGACTGGCTTCGATTCGTCGCATTGTCCGCGTCCCCAAGCGTTGGGACCGCATCGTCGAGGTAGCCGCGCAAATGGGAACCAAACTGCCTGCCGACCCCGATTCAAAGGCGCTGAACGAATTCCTGATAAACCGTCGTAAGGCCGACCCAGACCACTTCCCGGATCTCTCCCTTACCATCGTCAAGCTGATGGGCCCGGGCGAGTATGTGATGGACAAGCCGGGCAGTGAGGCTCCCGGACACTTTGGTCTGGCTGTGCAGGATTACACGCACTCCACTGCTCCCAACCGCCGCTACGCCGACCTGATTACGCATCGCGTACTGAAGGCATGGATGAACACAGCTAACCCGCCCTACTCAAGCGGCGAACTGGAGGCGATTGCCTTCAACTGCACACAAAAAGAAGATGGGGCGCGCAAGGTAGAGCGCGAGATGCAAAAGAGGATTGCCGCCGTTGTGCTGGCTCCAAGAGTGGGGCAGAGCTTTGACGGCATTGTCACCGGCGTCAACCACTATGGAACGTTTGTGCGCATTCTTCAGCCCCATGCCGAGGGGATGCTGGTACAGAACTCCGGCAAAGCTCTCGATGTTGGCGACCGCGTTCACGTCAAGCTGATCAGCACGAATCCGGAACAGGGCTTTATTGACTTTGCCTGTTAGAGAGGTTCCTGTACAGACAAGTAGAGCGGGGCTCCATGACATAGATTATGTTTAGGAGCCCCGCTCATTGCCGTTCGGAGAGCATCTAGCGGAGTCTTAGAATACTCCGGCGAGAAATACGTCCACCGCGTGGAGTTTCTTGCTGGTGGCGTGCTCTCTTGCGAGCGGCGATATTGTCAGGACCGGTGCCTGAGCGTGAGCCAGAACGCGATAGGCGACACCCTGTCGCGCCAGAGTCGAGATGACCGAGGCCTCCTGCGCGCCCAGAACGATCAGGTCCACCTTATTGGCCTTGGCCTGGAAGAGAACCTCCTCGGCCGGGTCACCACTCAGAATCATGGTTTCGACGGAAATCTGCTCCTGAATCTCGGATGGAATCATGGCTACCAGATCCGTTTCAAGGTTCCCTTCGGGATGCTCCTCAAGCAGGCGAACCCTGTCTTCAGGGCGCATCACATGCATCAGCACCAGACGGGCCTTGTTCTCCACCGCCAATTCTGCGGCCAAAAGGGCAACGGCATGACTGCTCTCTGACAAACCTACCGCGCAGAGGATGTTTTTGGTCTTGTAGCCGGTAAAGGCCTGATCCACAACATCCGGCCCAATGACGCAGACCGGAATGTGAGCCGAGCGCAGCACAGCCTCTGCCACCGAGCCAACCAGTATCTTACCCAGTGGGCCAGGGCTGCGGGTTCCCATCACAACGCGGTCAATATGCTTCTCGCGCAGGATGGAGAGAATCTGATCTGCCGCCAGTCCGGGACGGACAATCACTTCACACTCAATGCCATCGGCCCGCGCCTGTTCCGCAAAGGGCTCCAGCAGCGATGTTTCCGTGCGGGCAGCAGCAGCAAAATCGTAATAGCGGACACCCGATGCCTCAGAGGAGGCAACAACCAGAGTGTCATAGGCGTGAAAGAGAATAAGTCGGGAGTGGTTCTGGCGAGCCTGGGCCAGCGCAAAGGAGAAGACTTTTTCGTTGGGCGGAACTTCGGTCGCGAACAGTATCGTTTCCGGCTTGCTCCAGTTCTTCTGCGTAAGAGGTGTCATCACGGTCCTCCTCTACTTCCCATTGCGGCGCAATTCTGACAGATTTATCACACCACTGCTGTAACGGCTATTACCTCATTCTGTGATAGGGAATACACTCCGGCGCAGGAAACAAGTATGCTCAATAGAACAGAGTGGTCGCGCATGTTTTTGCGGCCATTTGCAAATCAAATTTGGAGAAGGATAGGTATGGAAGAACTGGTAAAACTCGTGGAAGTACGTACCGGCCTCAACGAAGAGAAGGCTCAGGAACTGGTTGATGAGATGCTGGCTATCGTCCGCAAAAAGCTGCCGCCAAGCCTGCGCCCGATGATGGAATCCCTATTGAAGGGCGAGAGCGGCGGATTGCTCAGCGGACTCTTCGGCAACAGGTAAGGAAGGAGTTGTCCGGGAGGCCAGAGGCATTTTAGGGATTCTACGTGATAGCGCTCACATTTCGAATGTGACCTGAATCACTGTCAGGGGTCTCCCTGAACTGGTCTGATGACGAATATGAAGCCGATGATCAACATCCCCGAAATGGCTGGCCGCAACCACAATGAGCGGCCTTTCCTCGTAATCTGGGAGGTCACCCAGTCCTGTGATCTGGCCTGCAAGCACTGCCGCGCAGCCGCACAGCCGTTGCCTCACCCCGACCAACTGACCAACGCGCAGGGCAAGGCGCTGATTGACCAGATTGCCGATCTTGAAGTTCCCATCTTTGTGATGACGGGCGGCGATCCTTTGAAGCGTGCCGATGTCTTCGAGCTGATTCGTTATGCCAGCGACAAGGGCGTACATACGGCCCTGACGCCGAGCGCTACGCCGCTCTTAACCCGTGAGGCCATCTTCAAGCTGAAAGAGGCCGGGCTGGTCCGGTTGGGAATCTCGCTGGATGGCTCAACGGCAGAGATTCATGACAACTTCCGCCAGCTTCAGGGCGCCTACGCCAAGACGATTCAGGCCGTAGAGTGGGCCAACGAGGCGGGCATTCCCATTCAGGTTCACACCACGGTCAGCCGCCATAACCAGAATGATCTGGACAATCTGGCCGACCTGATGACGGCCCTCAAAATTGTGATGTGGAATGTATTCTTTCTGGTCCCGGTGGGTCGCGGAAAGACGGAAGACCTGCTCTCCGGCGAGGAGTTTGAGCAGGTATTTGCCAAGATGTACGAGCTATCGGGTCGGGTGGACTTCCAGATTAAGACCACCGAGGCTATGCACTATCGCCGCTATCTGTTGCAGCACAATTTGATGGAAAAGAAGGCTGCGGGTCATCCCGGCGGCCATCCCGGTCACGTCGGCCATCCCGGCGCGCTGCCGGTTGGCATTGATACCGAATCCATCGAGATTTCCGCCAAGGACGCAATGCACGCCAAAACGATTGGATGGGCTACGCGCCGCGTCAACGACGGCAAGGGATTTGTATTTGTATCGCATACCGGCAACGTCTATCCCAGTGGTTTCCTGCCGATTCATGCGGGAAACGTGAAGGAACAGCATCTGGGCGAGATTTATCGCGAGGCGCCGGTCTTCAAGGCTCTGCGCGACAGCTCGCAGCTCAAGGGCAAGTGCGGAGCCTGTGAGTACAAGGAGATATGCGGAGGCTCCCGCGCGCGTACCTATGCGCTCACCGGCGACTTCCTCGGCGAAGAGGTCTGCTGCATCTACCAACCAAAAGGGTACGTGCCAACCGACAAGGCATCGGCTAAGCTGGTAGAGACGCTTTAGTCCGATAAGCTATGGAAGGTTGGTAAATATGCGAATAGCAGTCATAGGCGGCGGCATCGCCGGCCTCAGCGCGGCATGGGAGTTGGAAAAAGCCCGCAAAGGGGGAGCAGCGCTGGAATATGTTCTCTTTGAGGCATCTTCCACGCTGGGCGGATCGCTGCGTTCGGAGAAGGTGGAGGACTGCGTCTTTGAGGCTGGCCCTGACTCCTTCCTGACAGAAAAGCCAGCCGCAGCAGAGCTTTGCCGGGAGCTTGGCCTTGGAGACCAACTGATTCCCTCCGGCGATCAGCAGCGCAAAACCTACATTCTGCGCCGCAACCGTCTGGTCGCTCTCCCCGATGGACTGATGTTCATGGTTCCGACCAAACTGATTCCCACAGCGCTCTCGCCTTTGTTCAGCTTGCAGACAAAGATTCGTATGGGGCTGGAACTGATGCATCCGCCGCACCCCTCCGAACAGGATGAGTCGGTTGCTGAACTGGTGGAACGACACTTCGGCTCGGAACTGGTGGATCGCCTTGCCGACCCGCTGCTTTCAGGAATCTACGGCGGGGATTGCAGCAAGCTGAGTGCGGAATCCGTTTTGCCGATGATGGTCAAAATGGAGCGCGAGTATGGCAGCCTGACCCTCGGAATGCTGGCCGCTCACGCCAAAATGAAAAAGGCCATGCAGGGCAAGAAAAAGTCTGAGCCAAGGCCACTCTTTACTACGCTGCGCGGCGGGATGCAGTTGATGGCTACAGCGATTGAGGCTGCTCTGGTTCCTGCGAGCATTCGATGTAGTACGGCAGTGCTCTCGCTGAAGCAATCCCTGAGGGGCTGGCTGGTAGAGACGGTCTCTGGCGATGAGAATTTTGATGCTGTGATTCTGGCCAGTCAGTGTTGGGCTGCCGGCAAAATGCTGCGCGGAACCAATGAAAATCTTGCTGCAAATCTTGAAGCGATACCCTACGCCTCGTCTATTACGGTTAATTTGCTCTACGAGGCGAAGGAGTACGGCAAGGTTCCATCCGGCTTTGGCTTTTTAATTCCTGCCAGCGAAAAACGCCAGATGATGGCCTGCACCTTTGTGCAGCAGAAATTTCCCGGTCGCATTCCTGAGGGCAAGGTGCTCTTGCGCTGCTTCCTTGGCACCAGCCGGAATGAAAGCCTCAGGAATTGCAGCGATCTGGAACTGGAGTTTATTGTGCGCGATGAGTTGGAGGCGATACTTGGGCTCCGTGCTACTCCCATGGCGGCGCGCGTCTATCGCTGGAATAAGGCGATGGCGCAATATACCGTCGGACACAAAGCGCGGATTGCGGCGATTCGCAAAGAGGTCGAGCAGATGCCGGGACTGGAGCTGGCTGGCAATGGCTATGACGGCATCGGTGTTCCGGATTGCATCCGTACTGGCAGAGCAGCCGCTCGTGCGGTGATGGCGCTGGCCTTGCCGCAGAGTGAGATGAGTACGCGCTAAGAGAGAGTGTTCTTAACATCAAAGGGGAAGAGCCAATGCTCTTCGCCTTTGATGTTGCAGATGTTCGATGAGCTACGCCAACCCTCCCAGCGAAACGCCGAGGAAGTACGTAATCAGTCCTTCGAGTGCGCCGATAGCTGTCATCTCGATACCGCTCGACCACCAGGTGCGAACCGTGATGAGCGACTTGGCTGCGCCTACGGCAAAGTGCGCTGCCAGCGAGATTCCCGCCGCCCACAGAACCGCCGGAATCCCCTGCAAAAAGAAGAAGGGAATCAGCGGAACAAATGCTCCTACTGCGGTTGAAGCCATTCCCGACAAGGCCGAGACCCAGGGGCTGCTCAGAGCCTCTTCGGTCAGGTTCAGGCGCTCGGAGGTGAGAGCACGCAGCATCTGGTCAGGGTTTTTGGCGATGTGCTCGGCAACGTTGGCCGCATCCTGCTCCGGCAGGCCTTTTAGCTGATAGTAGAGCGAGAGCAGCTCGCGCGCCTCGGCTCCATTCATGGTGATGGCTTCGCGCTCGCGGGCAATCTCAGCCTCGTAGATTTCGCGCTCGCTTTTGGCTGCAAGGTATGCGCCCGAACCCATTGAGAGGGCGCTGGCGATGGTTCCGGCCAGTCCGGCAAGCAGCACAAAATGACTGTTCCCCGCCGTTGCGCCGGAAACACCCGACACAATGCCGAAGATTGCGCCGAGTCCGTCGTTGACGCCGTAGATAGCGTCGCCAATCCATCCGGTAGCCTGTTGCCCGCTTTTGCCGCGACGCAGAAGCAACTCCGTAATCATCGCTTTGGGATCAACCTTGACCCCTTCAACACCCTGCGGATAGTGGTCGCGAATCAGGCTGGAGAGTTCGCGGTAGTGATCCTTTTCCTCTTCGATGACATGCTTGAGGATGGCCTCGCTGGGCTCGTCGCCGAGTTCGCGCAGTTGCTTGCCATAGTCCGCAATAGCGCGGCTTTCCTCAATTTCCAGGCGCCGCAGGGCCATCTTGACGCCGCCGACACGGTTGGGCAGCGTGTCCGCATCGCCATGCTTCGAGCCTGCGTAGACAGGCTCCTCCCCGCCGAGTTCGCGGATACGGTTGGCCCATAGCTCGGCATGAACTTTTTCTGCGTTGGCAAGATGCATCAGAATCTGAGCTCGAACCGGGTCGGTTTCGCGCTCAGAGAGGGCGGCATAAGTGTAGTGGCCACGCGTCTCTGCATCCCAGTTTTCTTTCAGTGCTGCAAGTATCTTTTCGTTCCTGGTCAACGTGATTCTCCGTCCATGAGATGGGTGAGTTGTTTAACAGCAGGGCGTCTCAGGCAAGGGGTACGCTCCTGAGGCATATTTTCCTCTACAGCATAGCTGAAAGTGCGTAGAAAAGAACAAGGAGCACTCCGAAGAGTGCTCCTTGATTGAACTGAAAACAGGTCAATCGGTCAAGCGGCTGGAAGTCGAATTTACGGGAGCAGGACGTCTACATCCGGCTTGCCCACATGCTCTGTTGCCTGCCGTGGGGCGGCCTGGCGCAATCCCAGATGGCCCAGCACGTTGCCGATGGAATCCTCAAAGCGAGCGCCCGGCTTGTGGGTAACTTTGACGCCTTTGGCGACGAGTTGGCAGATTTCAAAACGTGTGTTGCCCTTGGCGATGGCGCGGTGAATCTGTTCGGAACGCATGAAGAACTCCGATGCTGAAGGTAATTGTTGCGTTGGGAGGGGAAGCTTGTCAGGAGTAGAAGGATTGACCACAACCGAGCAGGCTGCTGAACATCTATATTGATTGTACTCCGTTTAGGCTTCTAACCCACCGATTCCGTCGTTTGCCCTGCCGTTTGTTTGAGCGATTCCGGATCCCGGCTACGACCGCTCCGGTGGAGTCGGCTTCCGTTGCGTGCGTGACGCGGAGTAGTTTGCAGACTGAATCAAAATCACCATTGGCGCAGGCAGCAGTTCTGCCTCCTGCAATCTGCTCAGCGGAATCTGCACAATCTTTTGCCGGGATGTACTGGCCTCTGAGACCAGCGTCACTGTCGCCGCTGCATCCCATCCTACGGCAAGCAACTCACACTGCAAACGAGCATAATCCTTTCCCGGCATGTAGAAGATCATGGTGGATTCGGTGTCTTCCGGCGCAAACCAGCCTGCACTTATGACCGGCAAATGAGCTGCTGTATTCTCATCCGGTTTTGCAGCCAGATGGCGGGTTGTCAGCACGACCCGCGAGGTATTTTTGCGCTCGGTGAGAGAGATTTTTGCCAGAGCCGCCGCCGCAAAACCTGCGGTGATGCCCGGAATCACCGCATATGGAACGCCGGTGCGGTCGAGTGCCTCCATCTCCTCGGTTGCGCGGCCAAAGATCATGGGGTCACCGCTCTTCAGACGCACGACGCTCCGTCCGGCGCGCGCATGTTCAATCATCAACTCGTGTATCTGCTCCTGCGTAATGAGCTTGTGCCCGCAGCGCTTACCCACATCGAGGACCACCGCATCCGCGCGGGCCAGGGCGAGCACCTCCGGCGAAACCAGACCGTCATGCAGAATGCAGGTAGCTGAGGCAATCAGGCGCGCTGCCCGAACAGTAAGCAAATCCGGATCGCCCGGCCCGGCGCCTGTCAGATATACGTGACCTGCTATGGCTTCGAAATCACTCATGCGCCCTCTTTCCCTCGGCGTGGCGCCAACTGGTTCAGCGTCTTCTCCACCGGGCAATTGGATGGGTCGCAGTGCTCGCGTTGCGCGAGTTGATGCAGCAATTGCCTGCGCCCTTCTGTGGAAGGAAAGGTCTCCAGAATATCCAGACGCGTCTCACCCAGACGATCAAGCCATTCGCCCATATCCTCCGGCAGCAGCCGGGATATTTCTTCGCGGAGCCTCTGCGCAAGAGCAGGACTCTTGCCCGCAGTCGAGATTGCAACCTGCAAATCTCCGCGCTCAACGACGGAGCCATAATAGAAATCGCAATTTGGCGGGTCATCAACGGAGTTCACCAGAATCCCGCGCTCTCTTGCAGTTGCGGCTACTAGCTGATTTACCGCAGGTGTGTTGGTTGCAGCAATCACCAGCAGAAATCCATCAACATCGCTTTCGACGAACTCGCGTTGCAGCCAAGTGATGCGTCCTGCTTTTGCCTCGGCAACAATCTGCGGCAGAGCCTCCGGAGCTACAACCTTGACGAGCGCTCCGGCATGGGTGAGGCTGGCGATTTTGCTTTCTGCAATCCGGCCCGCACCCACTACCAGACAGCGCCGAGATTCGAGTTTGAGAAAAAATGGAAAGAGACTCATAAAGAAATGCCGAAGGACGTTCCCTCTTCAGCATACCTCTATCGAGGGGCTGCCCACACATGGTAGCTGTTGAAGAGGAATTGCCCACCCAAGATCAGCAGCCAGACCCAAAGCGCAAAGCGCAGAGGACGTCGTGGAATCCTGTTGCTGATTAACGTTCCGCCAACAGCACCAAAGAGTCCGCCAATGATGAGTTGCTGTAACAGTTGCGCATTCGATGCATGAGAAAACCAGTGGGCGCCGCTACCAATCAGCGAAATCAGAAAGCCGAAAGCAATGTCCGTTCCCACAACCTGAGCAGGCAAGAGCGGTGTAAGGCTCAGCAGTGCAGCACTGCCCAGTGCTCCCGCTCCGGCGGAGGAGAAGCCGACCTCAGCGCCAACCGGCAGCATCAACCATGCCAACAGCGGACTGCGATCTCCGGCGGAGGCGTTCTGCCTGATGGGGCGTAGAGAAAAGAAGAGCTGCCAGCTTGCCGTGCTCACCAGAATAAAACCAAGCAGGGCATTCAGAAGATTTTGCGATCCCACTGTTACCAAATGCCTCAAAAACAATGACCCGATCAGCACGCCCGGTACGCCGCCCATCAACATGAAGCCCAGTGTTCGCCAGTTCACGTTCTTGCGTGCGATCTGCGCAGGCACCAGAACCAGTTTGACGGCGGTTGCGAACATCAGACCAATGCCCACTGCAATCTGCGCAGGGACGCCGAGAAACAGTACCAAAACCGGTACGGTGACAGTGCCTGCTCCCACACCGGTGAGTGCGATAAATAATGCGATGATGAATCCAATCAGATAAGGCATTGAGTTCTCCTTGAGTGCATAAAAGCCTGTTTTACTTCGAGGAAGCGGCTTCAATGTGGATGCCACACTCCACCTTGCGTCCACTCCAGCGTCCGGAGCGTGGATCATTCGGATCATGCGGAAGCGTGGTACATGGCTCGCAACCGATGGAGGAGTAGCCGCGTTCATACAGCGGAAGCAGCGGGATTGCAAGTTGTTCGCAGGCGTACCAGACATCGCGTGTCGTCCAGTCGGCAAGCGGTGCAAGCTTAAGTACCTGCTTGTCGCCCGGCAGCGTAAACAACGCTCGCTCTTCCAGGGATGCGCGACTCTTTGCCTGCTCTCGCCTCAGGCCCGTGAGCCACACACGATACCGGCCAACGGCTTTGAAGAGCGGTTCCACCTTGCGCAACCTGCAACACTGATCGGGCGCAGATTCGTAGAGCAATCCATGCTCGGCCTCCTGCTCGGCGACGGTTTTCTCCGGCAGCAGATTGATGAGATTCAGGTTCCACTCCTGCGCTATGCGATCACGATATGCATAGGTTTCCTTGAAGTGATAACCAGTATCCAGAAAGAGGATCGGAAGCTTCGCATCAAGCTCAAGCGCAAGTTTTGTCAGCAATACATCCTCTGCCTGAAAACTGCATGTCAGGCAGACATCATTCTTGCTTGTGATTTCACCGGCGAGCGCTTCACGAACCTTTGCGAGCTTTACGCTCACCAGTGCTGCGATCTCTGCTGTGCTCATAAAGAACCCTCCTCGTCGTGCGAAACAAGAATGCCGATATCGGTTAGCCATTGATGAACAGCGTCCACTGCATTGTTGTCATCCGTCTGGACTTCAAACTGCTGTTCCTTTGCCCGTAAGGTGAGGGAGTCGAGTTCCTTTGCCGTTACGATGAGTGCGAGCAATCCGGTCTGGGCCTGTGTGTCTTGCAGGATGCGGCGCAGGCCCGAAGCAGATTCACCGGCCTGTTCGTTTGCTGGCAAACGAAGATAAGCGGCACCGGCTGCGAGCAGCGAGCGCTCAATTTTGTTGATGAGTTCGGAGTTTCCCTCCAACTCAATCACGCCGCCACGATGCCCCCAGCGAGCGATTCTTTCTGCTGCTGTGACCTGGCCATACCCTGTAGCAGAGCTTGCCGATGTTGTTGGAGTTGCTGCCGTCACCATGCCAGCAGCGACGGTACTGTTGGTTTCTGCATCAATGAGAATAAAGGCCCCGGTGCTGCGGTTCTCGCTGTAGCGATCCAGAGCGATGGGGCGCAGCAATTGAATGTTGACCGCGCCGATGCCGTTCATCTCCAGGGTTTCTGTATTCTCGCGCAGGAGTGTTCCGATGTTGGTGCGGTACTCCAGTTTTGCAATAAATGCGGGTACGGTCTGGCTGGTGTGCTTCAGCAGATAACGTCGGCTTACTTCGAGCGGACGCTGATCCATCCAGACGAGCGAGGCGGTCAGATTTTTTGAGATGGTCGCGGGAGTATCTGAGGCAACAATCAAATCGCCGCGACTGATATCCACTTCGCGGTCGAGCACGAGCGTTACGGAAAGCGGCGCATACGCCTCGGTCAGATCGCCGTCATAGGTGACGATGCGCTGAACCCGAGCGCTGCGGCCAGAGGGAAGAACTGTGATGCGGTCCCCCGGACGAATGGTTCCCGATGCAATCTGTCCGGCAAAGCCGCGAAAGGTGTGGTCGGGCCGAAGCACGCGTTGCACAGGAAAGCGGAAGGAGTCACCGCGCGTATTCACGGACGAGGGCAGCGATTCAAGCAACTCCAGAAGGGAGGGTCCGTCATACCATGGCATCGCGCCGGAGCGATGAACGATGTTATCGCCGGAGAGCGCGCTTACAGGAACAAAGACAGCATCTACAGGATTGTGCGTGTCCACTGCAATCTCTGAAAGCAGCGTGCTGAACTCCTGCTCAATTGTGCGGAAGGACTGCTCGTCATAGCTAATCAAGTCCATCTTGTTGACCGCGACAATCACATGCCGCACCCGCAGCAACGATGCAATGTAAGCATGACGCCGCGACTGGATGAGAACTCCCTTGCTTGCATCAATCAGCACAACGGCTGCGTCTGCTGTTGAGGCGCCCGTTGCCATGTTGCGCGTGTACTGCTCGTGGCCGGGCGTATCGGCGATGATGAATTTGCGGCGCGCTGTCGAAAAATAGCGATAGGCAACGTCAATCGTGATGCCCTGTTCGCGTTCGGCACGCAGTCCGTCGGTCAGCAGAGCAAAATCAATCTGTCCCGGCGCTGTGGTTCCTTTGCCTTCAATGGAGCGGACCTGATCCTCGTAAACCGATTGCGTGTCATAGAGCAGGCGCCCGATGAGCGTTGACTTGCCGTCGTCCACGCTGCCGGCCGTGGAGAAGCGGAAGATATCTTTCTCGCGTTCTTCCGCAAGAAATTCGTTGATGGAGAATATGGGAGATACTATCGCGGCCATTTAGAAGTAGCCCTCCCGCTTCTTGATTTCCATGGAGCCTTCCTGATCGTGATCTATAGCGCGGTTGGCGCGTTCTGAAGAATGGAAGGTAAGCAACTCCGCAATAATTTCCGGAATGGTTACGGCGTCGGAGCGGATGGCCCCGGTGCAGGGACTGCAACCGAGGGAACGCAGCCGCGACCTGACCATCGTGGGCTGCTCACCCTTGCGCGCTACAAAGGCCTGCTCAATCGGGAGCAACCCATCGCCACGCAGGTACATGGGCCGCTCTTTGGCAAAGTACAAATCCACTACAGGAATCTTTTCTTCGTGGATGTACTGCCACACATCCATCTCAGTCCAGTTGGAGAGCGGGAAGACGCGGATGCTTTCGCCCGGATGGACGCGCGCGTTGTAGAGGTTCCACAGCTCCGGGCGCTGGTTCTTGGGATCCCATTGACCGGCGTTGTCGCGGAAGGAGTAGATGCGTTCCTTGGCACGCGATTTCTCTTCGTCGCGCCGAGCACCGCCAAAGGCCGCGTCAAAGTTGTAGTGCTTCAGCGCATCGAGCAGTGCCTGCGTCTTCAGCAATCCGCAGCAGCGCTTGGTGTCGAGTGCGATGGGGTTGATTCCCGTAGCAATGGCCGCCTCATTGCGCCAGACCAGCAACTCCGCACCGACGGAGCGGGCCATCTCATCGCGGAAGGTAAGCATCTCCTGAAATTTGAAGCCGGTATCCACATGCAGCAACGGGAAGGGAATTGGCGCAGGATAAAAGGCCTTCTGCGCCAGCCGCAACATCACGGAGGAGTCTTTGCCGACGGAGTACAGCATCACGGGCCGCTCAAACTCCGAGGCAACTTCGCGCAGAATGTGGATGCTTTCCGCTTCCAGCAGGCGCAGATGGCTCAGGTGCTCAGGTGTGACAAGCCCTGTTTCGGGGGGAGCTTGGGTTGTTGCGTCCTTAAGGATCGGCATGGCATAACCTTTCTTTTCAAGGGGATGCTGAATGCCGGAATCAACAAAAACAGACCCGGCTCTTCAGCGAAGGGTGTGTTTTGTCTGGATCAGTTGTGCAGGAAGATCAGAGACTAGTTCATACACCCGTCGTTGGGATTCGACAGGCAACAACAAGAAAATAGATGAAAAGTGCTTGGGGAAACAAGAACCATATGTGATGCAGATTACCAGACAACCGGGGCTTGCACAAGCATTTGTTCAGCCCCGGTTGCTTTTGTTTCAGTTTGCGCTACGGCAAAACGTAGCGGATGTTGAGGTATTCCATATAGGCATGTGCATTTTTTGGGGCGCCTGCTGCCACAAACCATGGTGCTCGTGTTACATAGGAACCCTGCGTCAACAGTTGCAGCGCGCCGTAGGACGGGCTCTTCCACAGTGTGGTCTGGGTGGCGAAGGTTCCTTCCTGAATGGCGCGGTTGTTGGTGTTTGCGCTGCCGCTGCTGATGAGCGTACCGCTGCTGTTGTAGAGCTTGCCGTAGCCGTAGCCCACGACAGAGTTGCTGACCGAGGTTGCATCCGGATCAACCGAGTAGCGGCGCTGGAAGTAAACTCCGCTGTAAGTGAGCGAGAAGGTGGTTTTGCCGAGCAACCACTCAAATCCGCCAATGCCGGAGCCGGAGTGGATAACCTGCGCGGTAAAGGGTGCCGTCTTCGATCCAAGTTGCGCCACCACAAAGGACGGTCCAAGGCCACCGATGTAGCGTCCGCCGCCGTCGCTCCAGAAGGCATTTTCAATCAGGTGGAAGTTTTTGAAGAGTTCAAAATTTCCATTGACGGATACGCCGCCCGCCTCGCGTTCATCTTTGGTCGTGTATCCACGAGCAGTCACAGTGGTTGGAGTGTCAATGGCTATTGCCGTCAGCAGTCCAGCGCTCTCGATGTGGTAGTTGTGGCCGAAGACTTTTTTATCGGCGGCAAACTTGACGATTACATCGGGATGCAGGTTCGGAGTGGTGGTATTGCCGCCAGCGCTGGACGAAGTGGGGCTGGAGTTGGTGTCAACCTCCGTATTGCTGAAGAGCGCGGGGAAGGTAACGGCGCTGCCGGTGTACTGCTCAGGGTTCTCTACCGAAATTCCAAGGTGGATATTCGGCGTGAAGTGGTAGACGGCGCGAATGAGCGGTTGGCGCGCATAGGTGAGGCCCGCAGTGTAGTTGGTGTCCAGGTGGATGGTGTTGTAAATCTCATTGAGAAATGGCGAGAGGCCAATGCGGTTGGGCGTCAGTAAGGACCAGCTTTGGCCACCCAGCAAATCCCACTTGCCACGGCTCAGGTTCAGGAAGTAGACACGCAGCCGGAGTGTGTCCGAGTTGGTGCTGACGAATGCATTTTGCGGCTGGTAGCCATTAAAGTCAGCCTCTGCATAGCCAAAGACTGCGGTTTTTCCTACGCTTTCGTCTGCGCGGAGTGAGATACGCGAGGACTGCGCAGAGAAGCGTGTTTCACTCAGTCCGCCAGCGGTGGTGTTGTTAAAAGGGATGGCGCCGAAGGAGGTTCCAAGTCCACTGCCTACGTCTACGGTGCGGTAGATGGATGTGAAATCCACCCAGCCACCGGGTGTGAATTTGGCGTGGCCAATTTTGATGAAAAGAGGTGCCCCGCTGTCTTTGTCGGGATTAGGAAGTGCTGCATCCTGATTGGATGAGATGTTGGCTGATGCGGTCGCTGTGGGCTGGGCTGGGCTTGCGCCGGTCAAGGCATGGGCAGGGATGGCTGCTGCCACTAGAAGCAGGCTCGCAGCGAAAAGAGTCAACAGGGAAGGTACAGATATTCGCGTCACAATTTCTCCTTAAGGGTTGGCACACACGCAGCCCTCGTAAATCTATCCACGAGGACCGGCGTTTGAGTGGGTTGAATTGCAGAGAGTGTTTGGTCGTTCAGAAACGACAGCAAGGGGAACAGTTTTAACCGCAACAACAACAGGAGTTCACAGCGTCCTGCTCGGGCGAGTAGACGGGCGCGAATTCCGGATGAAGGTAGGCAGACAGGATCGTAGGCACGATCAAAGCTCCTGATTACGGCTGAACTGTTGGAAGGATTGCTCTTACCCTGGGGAAATCAGGCAAGCAGACTGTTGCGAAATCCAGCGCGCGCAACAACAGGCCATGTGCATGGAGGATGCACAAAAACAGGCCGTGATGGGGCTGGAAGCAAAAATCATATTCGGAATGTAACACAGAGCAATCTGCCGGGCGAACACGTTTCTGAGAGGGAAGGCAGATTGCAGGTCAAAATCCTGAATGGTGCGCGAGAGGAAGATTGCTCGGAAAGCCGCTGGAGACGCGGCCTTTCGGCACAACTTCTAAACCCCCGTCAGCACAGTTTGCAGCTCGGAATTTTCCATGGCGGCAATCCAGCGTTGCAGGCTTTCGCCAGCAGTGCGCGTTTGCAGGTATGCGCGCAGTAGCCGCTCAATTGCATCAGGAACCTCAGCAGAGGAGCAGCGGTAGTTGGTCTGCCTTGCCAGCGAAGCGTCTTTGCCCACAGCGCCTCCCAGAGCAAAGGCCCAGGCATCTGCCAGCTTTCCATCCACCTTGATTTTTTTGCCTTCGAGGCCGATGTCTGCAATCCAGTGCTGCCCGCAACTGTTGGGACAGCCCGTGATGTGCAACTGAAGTTGCTGGTCAAACTCAGGCAGGCGCGCTTCCATCTCGTCAACCAGCCAGCGGGCGAAGCCCTTGGTTTCGGTGATGGCGAACTTGCAGAACTCCGTGCCGGTGCAGGCGACGGTTCCACGCCAGAAGTTTGATCCCTCTACGCGCAGGCCAACTTCGGCAAGCGCCGCAATTGCGGTCTGCACATGCTCTCGCGCAACATTCGGGACGAGCAGATTCTGCTGAACGGTCGTGCGAATCTGGCCCTCGGCGTAAAGCTCGGCAATTTCAGCTACTCGCTCCAGAATGGTGCCTGTGATTCGCCCGCGCAGAACAGTTGCGCCGAGCGTGAATTTGTCGGCCTGTTTTTGCGGCTGCACTCCGGTGTGGTCGCGCAGAATCTCGTCCGGATAAGTATCAGCCACTCCGGGAGCGAGTTTGTAGCCAAGTTTGTTCTCGATGGCTGTCAGAAAGCTCTCTGCCGTCCATCCTTCGCGCAGGAAGAGATACTTCAATCGCGCACGGTCGCGGCTCTCGCGCAATCCCTGCTGCTCGCGGAAGATTTCGGCAGTTGCGCGGACAACCGGAAGCACCTCTTGTTCCAGAAGAAAGCAGTCCAACTTGAGGCTCAGATGCGGCTCCTTGGAGAGTCCGCCGCCGATACGAATCGAATAGCCAATTTCATCGCCGCGCTTGACGGCAGTAAGCCCGACATCGTTGATCTCAGGATAAGAGCACCAGTCCGGGCAACCGGAGACACTGATTTTGAACTTGCGCGGCAGATTGTAGAAGTCGGCATTTCCGCTCAGGTCCTGCGAAATCGCCAGCGCTAGTGCGGAGGCATCCACCAACTCGTGCGCGTGGATTCCGGCCATCGGGCAACCCGTTACATTGCGGACAACATCGCCACATGTACCCTTTGGCGAAAGGCCAGCCTTGTCAAGGATTTCAACGATCTCCGGCAGGTCTTCAATCTTCAGCCAGTGCAACTGAATGGCCTGACGCACGGTGATGTCGGCCAGATCTTTGGCGTGGACGCGGGCAATGCGGCCAATCGTGCGGGCCTGATGCGAACTCAACAGGCCATTGGGCGCACCGATGCGCATCAAAAAATACTCGGTTGTGACGCCTTCGCCGCCGGTGCCTCCGGTTACACCTGCGCCGTCTCCCTGCGTGTAAATGCCCCACCATTTGAAGTAGAAATTGGCCCACTCGGGCAGCACGCTGGCGCGTCCTTCGCGTGCAAAGGCGCGCACTTCATCAAATGCCTGCCAGGGATTTTTTTCGCGTTTGAGACGCTCAGATTTTTGGGCTTTGGTCTCTTTGGTCGGAACAGGGGAGGTCGGGGACTGTTTGGAAATGGGATCGCTCATTTTTGGGAATCATCCTTGTGTGTTTTGCCGCCTGATAACGCAAAGCCCAGGCTATTGATGCAGCCGGGGCTTGCTTAAACTCGGATTTCGGGAAGAGTTGCGGATTTCATTATCCCCCGGCATTCGTGTCTGCCCCTGCGCATCTGCTTGTCATGCAACAACAGGGACAACAAATTGCGGGATTGTTTTCGCAGCGCTTCACTGATTCGAGCCTAACCAGCACCCATGTAAATGTCAAACAATGGGCAAAGAGCATTTTCATGAGCAGTTATGCGTCCGGGAGCCTGCGGGCAACTTCCATTGCTTCAATCTCATACGGAAAAATATCTGTGAATTCTTGAAGATCAAAAAATAGGCTGCGAGAAGTTGACGGTTGACTTTTGCAAATTGTCTGGATACTTTTAGAGGCGATGAAGCTCCGTAGAAGCAATCCCGCGATTTGTTGTCCCTGCTGTTGTACGGCAGGTGGCTGCGCGGGTGTTTGTACGGATGCAAAGGAATAGAGCCCGGAGTTCAGGGAAGTTCCCCAAGTCCAATTTCAAACAGGCCCCGGTTGCAGCCAAGCAGCCGGGGCTTTTTTCTGTTTGCACAAGATTGGGCACATTCCTGTATTGAAGAATGCATCTTCCAATCAATCCATCCCAACAAGGAGAAATAAAATGCCTGACACAAAACAGGAGACAGTTGTTGCAGCAAAGCCTCTGCTCTCTTTTGACATATGGGCCGTCTTACTCGCGTTGACGCTGGTTGCGCTGGTTCGCTTTGGCCTGTTGCCCAACGTCGGCTGGTAGATGCCAATCACTGCCTTCAATCCGACTCAATTATCCAACTGAACCACAGGAAGAGGAAATTGTGACAACAACTCCATCTCCGTCTGCCGTATCAACCTTCGCGCTGCCGGTGAGGCTGGCGAAACTGCTTCCGGGAATCCTGCTGCTTGCAGCCGTTGGATACGGAGGCAAAATCATTGAACAAAGCATCACGCGATACAAGGCCGCGCACCATTTTGTACTGCCGAACATCGAGTATGTTCTGTGGGCGATTCTGATTGGTCTTATCATTTCCAATCTCATTGGCGTGCCCAGAATCTTTCGCTCGGGTGTTGCGACCTACGAGTTCTGGCTGAAGGCCGGCATTGTGCTGCTGGGTTCGCGCTTCCTGCTGGGCGATCTTCAGAAGGCCGGACCGATTGCAATCGTACTGGTTGCGATAGAAATTACGCTGGCGCTGGGCTTTATGCATTTGCTGGGGCGCGTCTTCAAACTGCGGCCCAAACTTGCTTCGCTCTTGGCCATTGGCTCTTCCATCTGCGGCGTTTCGGCAATCATTGCAGCGCAGGGCTCCATTGAAGCGGACGACGAAGACGCATCGCTTGCCATTGCTGCGATTCTGGCCCTTGGCGCCATCTCCCTGTTCACATTTCCGCTGATTGGCCACTCGCTGCATTTGAGCGACCACGCCTATGGTTACTGGGCGGGTCTGGCCGTAGACAATACGGCGGAGGCAACCGCAGCCGGAGCGCTCTACTCCGACGAGGCCGGTAGGTTTGCTGTGCTGGCTAAGACGGCACGCAATGCGACGATCGGATTTGTGGTGCTGGGCTACGCCATCTTCTGGGCAACGCGCGGCGGAAAGGGCGTCGAGGGAAGCAAGGTTCGCTTCCTGTGGCGGAAGTTTCCCAAGTTTGTGCTGGGATTTCTGCTCGTTTCTATACTGGCGAGCGTTGGTTACTTCACCAAAGGGCAAATCGGATCCATTGCCAACCTGTCGCGATGGTTCTTCCTGCTTACCTTCGCCGGAGTCGGCCTGAGGACGAATCTGCGCGAACTCGGCAAGCAGGGATGGCAGCCGTTTGTTGTGGGAGCCGTGGGTGAGATCGCCATTGCCGTTCTGACTCTGGGATTGGTGATTGGCGCGGATAAGTTATTCACTTTATAGACAAAACGACCGCAGGATATAGTATTTTCGCTTTACATATGAACATGATTACGGTGTGACGAAGGGGTTTTTCTAAGGGAAAAAACCATCCGTCACACCGTCTTTTGTAAACCCTCAACGCAAAAATGCATAGCCTGCGGTCATTTTGCATTATTAAGTCCACAAATCTGAGCGATTAAGACTTTGTGCAACCACTATGGATTGCTCTATCCTTCCGAGGACATGGAAAGCGAATTTTCGGATGGCTGCTATCCTTCCGACTTCCAATCAAAAATCTGACATGCAGTTCTGAGGTTCAACGATGCAACTTAATTCCTACTTACTCAGGAGTTCCCTGGTTGGGGCTCTTGGTGGATTTCTTTTCGGTTTTGATACGGCAGTGATTGCCGGAACCACGCAGGCTCTCACCTCTCTTTACCATCTCAGTTCGGTACAGATTGGCATTACGGTTTCCATAGCTCTTTGGGGAGCGGTGCTGGGCTCTACAAATGCCGGTTTTCTGGGCGAACGGCTCGGCGGGCGCGATGCTCTGCGCATCATGGCGGCTCTCTATCTGGTTTCTGCGATTGGATGTGCCTTTGCCTGGAACTGGCCCTCGCTGCTCTTCTTTCGATTCCTCAGCGGATTGGGTGTAGGCGGCTCCTCGGTGCTGGCTCCGGTCTATCTCTCGGAACTGGCTCCGGCCAAATGGCGCGGCAGGCTGGTTGGAATGTTCCAGATCAACATTGTGATTGGTGTGCTGATCGCTTATCTGTCTAACTTCATCGTTGCCAGCCTGAATCTTGGCGCAGCAGAATGGCGCTGGAAGTTTGGCGTGGCCGCACTCCCGGCGTTGCTCTTTGGAGCCTTCCTCTTCGGCATCCCCATGAGCTCGCGCTGGCTGGTCACAAGGAACCGCATTTCGGAGGCCAGAGAGGTTCTCCGACTGCTCGGTAGTCCCACTTACGAGCAGGAGTTACAGGAGATTATTGACTCCATTCACGTGGATCGCATCACCAAGCATGAATCCGTATACAAAAAGTGCTACCGGAAGCCGCTGATACTGGCCATTTGTCTTGGCGCTATCAACCAGTTCACGGGCATCAATGCAATCATCTATTACCTGAATGACATCTTTGCCAGTGCGGGATTCAGTCAGCTTTCCAGCAGTTGGCAGGCGGTTGTCATCGGATTTACAAACCTGCTTGCTACTCTGGTCGGCATGAGTCTGATTGACAAGCTTGGCCGCAAAACTTTGTTGCTGATTGGCGCGGTCGGAATCTTTTTCTCGCTCTCCGGGGTTGGTCTCATTTTCTGGACCAATAGTCATGAGTACATGCTGCTGTGGCTGCTTGTCTCCTTCATCTTTTTCTTTGGAGTCTCGCAGGGTACGGTTGTCTGGGTTTATCTCAGCGAGATATTCCCCAACCGTGTTCGCGCTCAGGGTCAGAGCAAGGGATCCGGCGCTCACTGGATTATGAATGCTCTGATCGCAGCCGTGTTCCCATGGGTCGCGGCTTATTCGCGCTCGCTTCCGTTCTTCTTCTTTGCAGGCATGATGGTTGTGTCCTTCTTCTTCATGCTTTTCCTTTATCCTGAGACAAAGGGAAGGTCGCTGGAGCAGATTCAAGCCAAGTTCGGAATCAACTAAGCAGGCTTCGCGCAACAGAAAGGGCAGGCTCTATTACAGAGTCTGCCCTTTCTGGCGATATGGGATTTACCGGGCGGGGTCGAGTGTCTTCGCCCGCTGGATTAAAAAAGGAGAAACCGGGCCCGTACTTCGGCAGAATATTTAATGCATATTTACCCTGGTCTTGACAGGAATGATTGCTCGAGGTGGCACAGATGGGTGTACATTTGACCTGTCTGAGAGTCCAAATGACAATCCCAGGCTACAAACACTTAGTCGGAACCAGCGCGCTTTATTTTCTGGCCGGCATGGCGGGTTTGGCCGTGCCATTCACCGCTGGTAATGTCTCTCCTGTCTGGCCGGCTTCAGGAGTTGCTCTGGCGTGTCTTCTGCTTTTTGGGTGGCGTTGCTGGCCTGCCATCTATCTCGCAGCCTTTCTGATCAATTATTTCTGGCATCTTTCTCTTCTGGCAGCTTTGGGGCTGGCTGGAGGAAATACAGCCGCAGCGCTGGCGGGCGCATTTCTGCTCCGCAGCATCCCCGGGTTTCAGACCTCACTGACCCGCCTTCGGGATATGCTCAGCCTGATAGTGCTGGCGGCGATACTCAGTTCGACGATCAGCGCATCCATTGGAACTGCTGTCCTTCTTTTCTCCGGCGTAAAGCCGTGGGCAGAGGAGACTCCTATATGGTTGATGTACTATCTGGGGGACGCCATGGGCATTCTGCTGGCGGCGCCCTTGCTGCTTTCGCTCCGCGAACTATTCAAATTGCGCTCCGCCGCCCGGATGCTGGAACTGGCTGGCCTGTTTCTCCTGGCAGCCCTCACCAGCGTGCTGCTTTTTGATGAACACCTCAATTTTGCAGATCGTCATACCGTGCTGGCGCTGCTGGTTTTCCCGTTCGTCCTCTGGGCTGCAATTCGGTTTGGAGTTGCCGGAACCGCCCTGGTCAATGCCATTATTACCGCGATTGCGCTGCTCGCGACAGCGCACGGTCTCGGACCATTTTCAAAGGATATGCCTTTCATTAACGCTCTTCTGCTTCAGCTCTTCTTTGCCACGGTGGTTGTCTCCGGGCTCCTTTTGTCGGCCGTGATTGGTGAGCGTCAAGCGACCGAGGCAGAGCGGGAATATCTCATCCGGGAGCAGGCGAAGCAGGAAGCGGAGCGGGAAGGCGAAAAGCGCTATCGCCGGATTGTCGAGTTGGCCAACGAAGGCATCTGGACTCTGGATGCGCGGTGCTGCACAACCTTCGTCAACCGTCAGTTTGCCCGCATGCTTGGGTATGAGCCGAAAGAAATGGTGGGAAGAAGCGCTCTCGAATTCTCTCCCGAAGCTCCCCATGCTTTTTTTCTGGAAGTTGGCACGAGCGAACTCCGTTTGCGCAGGAAAAACGGCGAAGAAGTGTGGACAAAAATATCAACGGCTCCGATTCCGGATGAGGAGCATGGCGCCGATGGCATGTTGGTCATGCTTGCCGACATTACAGCAAGCAAGAAGGCGGAAGAACTGATCCACAAGAGCAGTACAGAGCTGCAAGCGGTGCTCGACAACTCGCCGGCGTTGATCTATATGAAAGATCAGGCTGGTCGCTACCTCTTTGTCAATCGCTGCTGGTCGGAGTCATTTCACTTTCCCAGCGAATACGCAAAAGGGAAGACAGATTTCGAGCTCTTTGCTGAAGATGCGGCCAGCGAGTTTGCGGCCAATGACCGGGCAGTGGTGGAGAGCGGTCAGGCACAGGAGTTCGAGGAACAGTCGCTGCTTCCGGATGGCCTGCACAGCTTTCAGAGCATCAAGGCGGCGATCAGAGACAGCAACGGCCGGTTTCATGCGCTTTGCGGAATCAGCACGGACATTACCGAACGCAAGGCAAAGGAAGAGGCCCTGCGCCAAACGAACCGGGCATTTCGAGTGTTGTCACAATGTAATTCGGCAGTAGTTCATGCTACCGAGGAGAAGGCTCTGCTGAAAGAGGTTTGCCGGATTGCGGTGGGGCCGGCAGGGTACCGGTTTGCCTGGGTGGGTTATGCCGACAACGACGAAGCACGCACCGTGCGTCCGGTTGAATTCGCCGGCCCTGCAGAGGGCTTTCTGGATAGCATTCATGTGAGTTGGGCTGACAATGAGTACGGGAGGGGATGCATCGGTCCGGCGATCCGCACGGGAAAGCCGGTGGTGGTTCGTCACCTGAGTGCCCAGCCGACATTTGCTCTGTGGCGCAACGATCTGCTTCCCCGCGGATTTGAGTCCATTATGGCGGTGCCCTTGTACCAAAATGGCACTGTTTATGGAGCCTTGGCGATCTACGCGCAGGAGCCCGAGGCTTTCGATTCGAAGGAGGTCGAATTGATTGCTGAACTCGGGGAGAATCTGGCTCATGGCATTGCGTCTTTGCGTGCGCAAAAAGAGCGTGCCGAAGCCATTGCAGCTCTGGAAAGAGCACGAAGCGAACTGGAGGATCGTGTCCGCCTGCGTACCGCTGAATTGGAGGAAGCCAGAGACGCAGCGGAATCTGCCGACCGGCTGAAGTCAGCTTTTCTCGCAACCATGTCGCACGAATTGCGAACCCCGTTGAACTCCATCATCGGATTCACGGGTATTGTGCTGCAGGGACTTGCGGGTTCCCTCAACGAGGAACAGAACAAGCAGTTGGGAATGGTGCAGAACAGTTCGCGGCATCTGCTGGCGCTGATCAATGATGTTCTCGACATCTCGAAGATCGAGGCAGGCCAACTCGACATTCATTGCGCATTGTTCCCCATGCTCCCCGCCATTCAGAAAACCGTGTCTGCCATTTTGCCGCTGGCAGAGAAGAAGGGGATCGCGGTGCGGGTGGAGCTTTCGCCGGAAGTGGGGGAAATTTTCAGTGACCAGCGGCGCACGGAACAGATTCTGCTGAATCTACTGGGCAATGCCGTCAAGTTCACCGATCATGGAGAGGTGGTGGTTCAATGTCGGCTGGACCATGAATGGGTTGTCACCACCATTCGGGATACGGGCATAGGGATTGACCCCAAACACCACGAGAGTATATTTGAGCCTTTCCGTCAGGCGGACACCGGGCTGGCTCGAAAGCGGGAAGGAACCGGGCTGGGGCTCTCCATCTGCAAGCGGTTGGTTGATCTTCTGGGGGGATACATCTCCGTGGAGAGCGCTCTCGATCAGGGCAGCACCTTCACCGTTCGATTACCAATAGTATGGGGAAAAACTCATGAAGAACACAGTTCTGGTAATTGAAGATAACGAACAGAATCTCTATCTGGTGCGCTTCCTGCTGGAGAAGCACGGACTGTGCGTCCACGAGGCCCGCGATGGAAGACTTGGAGTTACCATGGCCAGCGAATTGCGCCCGGATTTGATTCTGCTTGACATTCAACTCCCCATGCTTGATGGCTATGCTGTTGCTGCGGAGATCCGCAGCAACCCTGCTCTTCGCAGTACACCTATCATTGCGGTAACTTCCTATGCGATGGTTGGGGATCGCGAGAAGGCTCTGGCCTCGGGTGCGACGGACTATATCGAGAAACCGATCAACCCCAGCACCTTTATAGACCAAATCGCCAAACACTTGCCTTAGTACCCGTTTTTTCTGCGAAGGAAACGAGATGATCCCATGCAAAGAATCCTGATCGTAGATGACAATGACGAGAACATTTATTACCTGTATGCATTGTTGCGCTCCGCAGGGTATGTGGTTGAAACGGCCAGAAACGGTGTCGAAGCATTGGATGCAGCTCTGGCCGATCCGCCGGAGTTGGTCATTTCTGACCTGCTCATGCCGATCATGGATGGCTTCACTCTGTTGAGACAATGGAAATTGAATCAACAGCTCAATCGAATCCCGTTTGTTGTGTACACGGCAACTTATACCGACCCGAAGGACGAACAACTTGCACTGGACCTCGGCGCGGATGCCTTTATAGTCAAGCCTACTGAACCCGATCCCTTCATGGCCAGAATCCGCGAGGTTCTGGCGAAAGCCGTGCGAGGAGATATGTCTCCCACAAATGCTCCGGTTGGTGAAGAGGCGGACCTTCTCCGGCAGTACAGCGAGGTCCTCATTCACAAACTGGAGTCAAAGGCTCTAGAACTGGAGGAGGCAAATCGCACACTGTCAGCGCGGGAGGCCCACCTCAGGGCCATTATTGAAAACAGCCCGAATTGCATCACGTCAATTGCCTCCGACGGAACGTTCCTGACCATGAATGAGGCGGGACTGCGCATGATGGAGGCTGACAACGCAGCTATGGTCGTCGGCCAGAGCAGTTACCATGCGGTTGTCCCGGAATCTCGCAACGCTTTTCGTGATCTGACAGAGCGTGTCTGCCGCGGCGAATCGGGGATGATCGAGTGCGAGTTCGTGGGGTTGAAGGGTACGCGGCGCTGGTTGGAGTTGCACGCGGCTCCTTTGAAGAAGTTGGCTGAGAACAGCACCGTGCTGCTGGGGATCGCACTGGACACGACCAACCGAAAGCGGGCAGAAAGTGTTCTGCAAGCTACCCTTCATCGCTTCTACGCCATTCTCTCTAACTTGTATACCGGCGTCTTGCTGGTAACGGATGAGGGGAAGGTCGAGTTCGCCAATCAGGCTTTCTGCAACTTCTTTTGCCCGGAGGATGCCCCCGACGCCCTGATGGGTTTGAACGACATCAATGTGATCAAAAAAATCAAGGAGGTCTTCTTAAATCATGATGAGTCTGTTGCTCGCATACGAGAGATTGTCAATGAGGGCAACCTGGTATTGGGCGAAGAGATTTCACTGCGGACTGGGAAGGTGCTTCTACGGGATTTTGTCCCTTTGACCGTAGATGGAAAGTCGTACGGAAGGCTGTGGGTTCACACCGACATCACTGAGAACAAACGGGCCGAAGAACTTATTCGAAGACTTAACCGCGTCTATTCCGTGTTGAGCGACATCAACCAGACCCTCATTCGCGAGACAGACTCTCAGGCAATCCTTGAAGCCGCCTGCCGCATCGCCGTGGAGAAGGGGAAATTCCGGATGGCGTGGGTCGGGATGGCTGATCCCGCGACAGGTGCGCTGATACCCATCGCATCCAGTGGCGTGGCTGAAGATTATCTTAAACAGGTGAGGATTGACCTTGAGGATACGAAGACTGTCACCGGTCCGGCGACGTACTGCTTCCATTCTGGAGAACACCAGTTCTGCAACGACATCGAGCATGAGTTCAACCGGCCCTGGAAAGACTATGCCTTGCAACTCGGGTGCCGGTCGCTGGCATCCTTTCCACTCCGGTGCGAGAACCGGGTCGTTGGCGTTTTCAATCTCTATGCGCGCGAGTTGGCGTTCTTCGACGAAGAAGAGGCTAAGTTGCTCGATGAAGTAGCGATGGATATCTCTTTCGCTCTGGAAGTGAACCGGCGTGAAAAGGATCGGGTGAAGAAAGAAGAAGAATTGCGCTGGCGAACCGCATTCTTTGAAGCGCAGGTGGACGCTGCCCTCGACGGCGTACTGGTAGTTGACAGCCATGGAAGAAAAATACTGCAAAACCAGCGTATGAACGACTTGATGAATATCCCCCGGGAGGTTGTCGAAGACCCCAACGATGCCCGGCAAGTGCAATTTGTTCGGTCAATCGTCAAGAACCCGGAGCAATTTGTAGAAAAGGTAAATTATCTAAACTCTCATGCGGAAGAAATTAGCCACGATGAGATTGAATTGCTGAACGGCACTATCTTCAATCGCTACTCGGCCCCGGTACAGGATAAATTGAATAATTATTATTACGGCAGGATCTGGACCTTCCGCGACATCACTCAGCGGCGGCAGCTGGAAGAACAATTACGGCAGGCGCAGAAGATGGAGGCGGTGGGCCAGTTGACCGGAGGGATTGCTCACGATTTCAACAATCTGCTGACCGTGATTCTGGGTTGTTCTGAGTTCATTGGCGAGGAAACCCAGGAGAACCCTCGCTTGAGCAAGATGGTAAAGATGATTGTAGACGCGGCGCAGCGCGGTGCAGACCTTACGCATCGCATGCTGGCCTTTGCGCGACGCCAGGCATTGCAGCCGAAGCCGGTTGACATCAATCAGATGCTCGCGAATATGGAGAGATTTCTGCGTCGCACATTGAGCGCGGATATTGATTTGGAAGTAATCAGGAGCAGAGAAGATTGCACGGCGCTCGTTGACCTCACGCAGTTGGAGAGCGCGCTCCTGAACCTTTGTGTGAATGCCCGGGATGCCATGCCGGGAGGCGGGAAATTGATCGTCGAGACAGGTATTGCAACGCTGGATTCCAGCTATGCGGAGCAGAACCCTGATGTCGTGCCGGGGCAATATATTTTGATCGCGGTCTCAGACACAGGATGCGGCATCGCTCCTGAAAATCTGAGCCGCGTCTTCGATCCATTCTTCACCACCAAGGAAGTTGGCAAGGGAACGGGCCTGGGCCTAAGCATGGTGTATGGCTTTGTAAAGCAATCCAAGGGACATGTCAAAATTTATTCAGAGCCCGAGCAGGGCACGTCGGTGAAGCTCTATCTTCCTCAGGCCGGCCCGGAATGCGAACCACCCAGTCAGGAAGCAACCTTGATTGCCGATCTTCATGGCTCGGAGGTCATTCTTCTGGTGGAAGACAATGAGCCGGTGCGTGAGTTTGCCAAGGCCCAGCTGCATTATCTCGGTTACCGGGTTCTTGAGGCTGCGAACGGTATTGAAGCATTGGCGATTCTCCGGGAGCACCGGGATGTTGATCTTCTGTTTACTGATGTGGTGATGCCTGGCGGCCTGAATGGGCGCGAACTGGCTCTGGAAGCACGCAAGTTGTACCCGGCGTTGAAGGTGTTGTTCTGCTCCGGGTATGCAGAAAGTGCAATTCTTCATCTGGGGCTGCTGGACGAGGATGTACAGTTGCTGAACAAGCCCTACTCCCGGCTGCAACTGGCGAGAAGAATACGCGGAATACTGACGGCAAGCCAGTCCGCGCCTGAAGAGGAGGGGGGCAATGCATAGCAGGCGCATTCTCATCCTGGACGATGACGCGGCTGTTGGTCAGACCATTCGCTGGATGGCGGAGAGCCTCGGCTTTGAAGCGGAGTTCGTGACTCGCCCGAAGGAATTCTTCCGGCGATTGGATCAGATGCGTCCTGACATTATCACCATTGATCTGGTCATGCCGGAACTGGATGGCGTTGAGATCATGCGGATTCTGGCGGAGCGCAAATCGCGGGCCAGGATTGTCATCTCCAGCGGCATGGGCACCAGGGTGCTGGAAGCCGCGCAGCGCTCTGCCACTGAGCACGGGTTGAGTATTGCGGGTGTCATTTCCAAACCCATTTCCAGGGAGGCTCTGCGCTTGCTGGTTGGTGAAGGAAGCGTATCCGATCAGCCGCCATCGGTAGAGACGCAATCCGAGAACAGGGATGAATTTGAAGTAACCGTAACGGATTTACAGATCGCTCTTGATCGCCACGAATTTGTATTGGCCTTTCAGTCGAAAATTGAATGTAAGAGCGGCGTCACGGCTGGGTTTGAAGCATTGGTTCGCTGGAAACATCCAGACAGGGGAATCATAATGCCCGAAAGATTTATTCCCATCATGGAAGAAACCGGGTTGATTGATGCCCTGACAGCGCAGGTCTTCAACCAAAGCCTGGAATGGTTCTCCCGGTATTTTCCAAAGTCGAAGCTCATGTTGTCTTTGAATATTTCCGCAAAGAGCCTGATTGACCTGCAACTAGCAGATAACCTTTCCGACCTGTGCCGGTGCTTTCAGATTGATACGGAGCGTATTGTCCTGGAATTGACTGAGACCAGCGCGATGGTTGATCCAATCCTCTCTCTGGACCTGTTGACAAGATTGCGCATGAAGGGCTTTCAACTGTCAATTGACGACTTCGGCACTGGATTTTCCTCGATGATTCAACTGGTAAGGCTTCCTTTTTCAGAGATCAAGGTGGATAAATCGTTTGTCATGCAGGCGCAGCAATCCAGTGAAGCGCGTACCGTCATCAAATCAATCATTGACCTGGGCCACAGCCTCGGTCTGCTGGTCACGGCGGAGGGCGTTGAGGACCTTGATACTCTCAACTACCTCAATTCCCTTGGGTGTGATCTTGCACAGGGGTATTTCATTGCACGCCCCATGTGGGGAGATGCGGAACACATCTGGGCAGAGCAGAGTGTATAGGAATCGGTTTGATCTTATCGCGCCACGCTGCAATCAACCTGGTTTGATTGCAGGCGCGTTTGCGGCTGAGATGATTCGATGTGTGCTGCATCACAATAAGGTGCTCCGGAGGGAAAATACTTATAAATTTATGTTGTGCTCTACAACTTTTGTAGTACTTTGGTGCGAATGAATCTTCGTTCATTGAGAAGCTGGTTTAAGTTGTGAAGTTGATTGCGTGGATTCGAGCTCAGGGTGCATTTCATCATCATCAAATGTCACGAGCTGCGAAATTACGTGTGAAATATGCTCTGAGTGTTGCGAGTGGATTGTCTGCTGGAGTCCGTTGGTTCCAGAAGACGGAGGCTGTTCCACCATTTATCCCTACGCCTTAACACTTGGAGAGTCTGCGATGAAAGTGTCTAGTCTTCTTCGTTTTTGTGCCTTGTTCGGTGTTCTTACCGCAACCTTTGCAATGTTAACAATGTCAGGATGCAGTGGGGGATGGGGAGAAGCTGCGCCCACCGTCGCTGCCATTCAGCCGGGCATGACGCAATCAGTCAATGCGGGACAGCCCGCGAGCTTTACAGTGAACGCCACAGGTGTCCAGCCCATCACGTACCAGTGGTACGAGGAACAGCCGGGCAGCAGCACCTACTCACCAATCTCCGGTGCCACCTCCAGCACGTACACATTTCCTGCCGTGAGTGCAGCGGGCCTGACGAACACCGTTGTGTACAAATTTGAATGCGCGGTGACGAATGCTGGCGGAACGGATATGACGAATCCGTACACACTAACGGTCTATGCTCCTCCCGCAATCACCGTGCAGCCCGCGGGCGAGGTTATCTACGCGTTGCAGAGCACAGCCTTCTCTGTGACCGCTACGGGCAGCGCACCGTTGAGCTACCAGTGGTACTTGAATGGGACGGCCATCCCCGGCGCTACCGGCTCAACCTACAACACGCCGATTCAAACTACGCTCGCGGGCGGCTCCTATACGGTGACAGTGAATAACATAACCAATGAGCCGGTTACAAGCACCGCGGCCTTGCTGACGGTGAATCCGTTGACGCCTCTTTTGGCCTTCATACCCATCGCAAATCAGGTAGCCAGCGCCTCGCCATTTGTCACAAACGCTACGGTGAATGACAACTCCGGCGGTGCGGTAACCTACTCTGTGACCAGCGGACCGGCCAGCATCAACTCCAGCACAGGCACGGTTACACTGACCGGAGCATCCGGTACAGTGGTGCTGGGAGCCAGTCAGGTTGCCAGCGGCGTCTATACGGCGGCTACGGCATCCACCAGCTTCTCGGTCTTCACGCCGCCTACGATTACCGCGCAACCAATAAGCGAGAACGTTTGCTCCGGTTACAACCAGTCGCTCACCATAGGGGCAAGCGGGCCGCCAACCAACTACCAGTGGTATTGGAATTCGAACCCGGTAGGCACCAATTCAGCGACGCTCAGTTTGCCGAGCATCACCGCCGCCAGTGACGGAACCTATTACTGCTCGATCAGTAATATTGCCGGTTCGTCCAACTCCAACTCTGTGACGCTCAACGTTGTGGCACCAGTGACGCTGGCCATCACCAGCCAGCCGGCATCAGTGAGCGTCTACGCCACACAGACGGCGACCTTCTCGGTCTCTGCCAATGGAGCAGGCACTCTCGCCTACCAGTGGTACACGGGTACGCCGGGCAGCGGTACTGCAATCGCGGGTGCCACTTCCAGTTCATACACCACGGGTGCGCTGAGCACCACAAACAACGGCACCACTTACTACGCCACAGTGTCGGATCCAAACTGCACCAACCATACGGTGACCAGTTCGGCAGCGACGGTGACGGTGTCCAACAGCGATACCGCAGTGCCGCCAACCATTGATGTTCAGCCAACCGGCCAGATTGCTTCTGTTGGTGGAACTGCGACCTTCTCTGTGACGGCATCGGGTTCACCGACGCTGGCCTATCAGTGGTATCGCGTTCCATATGCATCCGGCTTCTACGTGGAGAACTTGACGGGTGGAACGCTCATCTCCGGTGCTACCAGCAGCAGCTACACTGTGCCGACTAGCATGACCGCGCAAAGCAATGATGGCGACAACTATTACGTTGTTGTCACTAATAGCTATGGAACGGCTACATCCATCCGCGCAGTGCTGGCGGTGGGTGCGGGTATCAACATCCAGTCTGCCGGCGAACCGAAGACAGAGTATATTGCAGCCAACACAGTGGCCAGCTTCTCGGTTACAGTGAACTGCAACGGATGCATTCCCACCTACCAGTGGTACTACTCCGCTCCAGGAGCTACCTCCAACTCCGCGCTAAGCAATGGCGCAATATCGACCGGAACCTTGAACGGTGCCATCGTGAGTGGAGCAACCACATCGAATGTCACCTTGCAGAATGTGCCCACAAGCGCCTCCGGCTCCGTCTTCTATGTCGTGATAACCAGTACCAGCAACGGTGTCACGCAAAACACGGGAACGGATACGCTTTACAGCAACTCTGCCGGACTGTTTGTAGGCAGCCTGCCCACGGTCAGTAATATGTGCAGCACGAGTTGGGTACTGAACGGAACCACTCCCGGATATGCGAGTGGCGATGTTCCCTACCAGAACACCAGCGCCTGCACGATTGAACTGGTCAACAACGGATCAAGCGAGCACGCGGCGGTCTACTGGCCAACCCTCATCTCCACGGCCAAGTTCACTGTCAGCTTCACCGCCACCTTATCTTCAACGGGTACTCCAGCCGACGGATTCACCATGGTGCTTGCTGATCCGTCTCTTGGAGCTACGACGAGCGCGCTCGGAGCGACCGGGGAGGGAATTGGTGCTGAGGGAATTCCTGGATTCGTACTGGCCTTTGACACCTACCAGAACGGCAATCTGCAAAGCAGCGGTTCCAGTTGCACATTCGCCAACCCGCCTGCTGGCACATTCCCCTGTGACCCGATAGCTGTTCCGTATCTGGGCGTGGGTCGCGGGGATCCGGGACTGTGGGAGAACCCATGGACCAACGTCAATGGCTACCTGAATACGCAGAGCAGTTCTGATTACCCCATCACTACCTTTGCAAACGCAGCCCACAACTACGTGGTGAGCGTGGCTAACGGCGTCATGACAGTCACAATGGATGGATATGAGATATTCACCGGCCCCGTGCAGATGCCGCCTTCAGCCTATCTTGGCTTTACGGCCTCGACCGGTGGTTCCATGGAAGCGGTGACCATCTCCAACCTGAGCGCAACCGTCAGCGCACCTTAATCCGGCAGCATGAACCTCCTTGAAACTCCCCGCACGACTCGGGAGTTTCAAGGAGGGGAAGCAGGGTCGGGCAGCCCACGCAGATAATCTTCTTCACCGTGGGTTTGGAACAAACCATTCATAGCAACACGAACCAACATGGTTGCGCAAGGAGAGATAAAAATGCGATTCATGATGCTAGCTACTGGATTGTTACTCGGTATGGCGATGATGGCTGCGGGGCAGACCGCATCCCAAAAAACAGTCCCGGCTGGAGATGCAGCATTAACCTACCAATGGGTGCATAGCAACACCCAGCCCGGGGATTGCGGCTGCTTAGGCTTGAACGGCGGCGGCCTCTCCGGAAGTTGGAACGTCAGTTCCCACGTGGCAGCGGTGGCGGAGGTCAGCGGAGGGGTGGCCACAAATGGGCCCGGTACGGGCAACACCCTGACTCTGGTTTCCTATATGATTGGCGGACGCTACACGCTTCCGCAGCTCGCATGGCCGCATGGCGTGCATGGTCTGAAGCCCTTGCAGCCCTTTGCCCAGGTACTGGTGGGGGTTGCTCATGCCGGCGGCGGAATTGCTGGCGCAGGGGATTCCAACACGGAGTTTGCAGCGCGGGTGGGCGGCGGACTTGATCTGCCCATCAGCAAGCACTTCGCTGTTCGAGTTGCTCAGGTTGATTATTATCCGACCCTGTTCAAAAACATGAGCAACGACCACCAGAACAATCTGTTGGTGGCTGGCGGAGTTGTCTATCGCTGGTCCAGGAAGAAGTAGCAATTCGGCGCGTACATCACTTCATTCAGCACCACGGGCGCAGAGTGACTACTCTGCGCCCGTGGTGCTTGTTGCCGACTATGCTCACCCGATCCCCGGTGCCGATGTCTCTTTCGTTGATCGTCTGGATGAGAAGCCCGGAAAGGAGCGGCATATCGAGATTCATGGAAGAGCGACGATCAGCGTTGAGAGTGGCGCTGATCTGGCAGTGTTGCGAACGGTTCTGGAGAGTCTGCGCAAGTGATTGAACTGCGCACAGGAACGCGCATCTGGATCGCCGCAGGTGTAACCGATATGCGTCGAGGCTTTCACGGCTTGAGCGCCCAGATCCAGACCGTGCTTAAGCTACAACCATTCTCCGGACATGTGTTTATCTTTCGCGGCAGACGCGGCGATATGATCAAGCTGCTGTGGTTCGACGGTGACGGCTTGTGCCTGTTTGCGAAGCGTCTCGAACGTGGCCGCTTCATCTGGCCACAAGCACGGGAAGGAGCAGTTTCCTTGAGTCGGGCACAGCTCACCATGTTGCTCGAAGGTATTGATTGGCGCAGATCGGAGAGAACTTGGACGCCTGAACTTGCAGTGTAAATAGCACCCGGAATTCTTCTTTATTCGTGCGCTTTTTGTTGATATTTTCTGACCATTTCTATGGCATACTCTTGGCATGATTCCTGCTGCTCAGCTGCCAGACCTCGATCAGCTTGATATGGAAGCGTTGAAGGCATTGATCGTTGTGCAGCATGAGCAACACCTTGAAGCACTCTCTTCGAAAACACAGCAGATCGAACATCTGAAGCTGGTCATCGAGAAGCTAAAGCGCATGATGTTCGGAGCCAAGAGTGAAAAGATATCCATTCAGTTGGAGCAGCTCGAACTGCAACTGGGAGAGTTGGAGACTGCACAGGATTCTGTGGAAGCAAGTGCAGACTTGCCTTCGGAAGAGGTGGTTGCACCGATCAGGCCCTCGCGTAAGCCGCTGCCAGAGCACCTTCCCCGTGAAGTTGTAACGCATCTTCCTGAGCAGAAGTGCTGCCCTGATTGCGGTGGCGCTTGGGCGTAAAAACTACCTGTTCGCTGGATCAGATTCCGGTGGCGAACGTGCTGCTGCTATCTACTCGCTGGTGGGGTCGGCTAAGTTGAATGGTCTGGATCCGGAGCTTTACCTCCGTCAGGTACTTACCCGTATCGCCGACCACTCGGTCAACCGTCTTGATGAACTCCTGCCCTGGAACCTTGCCACAGCAGCAACTCAAGTTCAATCCGCTCAAGCTGCATGAATGATACTTGCCGAAGTGTCCACGTAAAAATACGTGGACACTTCAAGAGTCAGTCATTAATGCGCATTCCCTTCACTGTCAACAGGGCAAGACCAAACGCTTATGGTTTTCTGTACTGATTCAAAATTCGTTTTATGCGATACTAACGTTATTCCATGCCCGTGCCGGGATGGTGGAACTGGCAGACGCAGCGGACTCAAAATCCGCCGATCTTCGGATCGTGGGGGTTCGACCCCCCCTCCCGGCACCAATCAAGTTCACAAATAAACCCAATAAAATGAGCAAAATGGACGCAATTCGAGGATTGCGCGGGGTCTCCGTAATTTCTGTTATTGAGTAGTACATTGCTGTTCGGGTACAATTTCAGGTACAGTGCGGATACAAACAAGGTACCAGCGCACTCTCTGGAGACCCGAATGGCGACTCTCGTAAAAACCCCATCAGGCAAGTGGAAGGCGATCATCCGCAGGGCCGGTTGGCCGATGACAGTTAAGACGTTTCGGACCCAGCGAGACGCCGGAGACTGGGCTCGTCGTACCGAAGACGACATGGTCCGGGGCGCATTCATCCAGCGGGCTGCTGGCGACCGCATGACGGTCGCCGCCGCGATGAAGCGCTATCTGGCCGATGTAGTCCCTTCAAAGCGGCCGACAACACAGGCGGCCGACCAAAAGCGCTCCAAGATTATCGTGAAACATCTCGGTAAGTATTCCCTCACCTCTCTGACGCCAGAGGTCATTGCCCAATTCCGGGATATGCGCTTGGCTGGGGAAGATCGTAAGGATGAGGCCGGAAACCCAATACCGAGATCTAACAGTACCGTTCGCCTCGATCTGGCCCTTCTTGGTCATCTGCTGACAATTGCGATCAAAGAGTGGGGCGTGAACTTGCCTGCCAACCCGGTCACAAATATCAGGCGACCAGCACCAGGGGCCGGCAGGAATCGGAGGCTATCGCCAGAGGAAGAATCTCGCCTGCTGGCTGCCGTTGACCAGCACTCAAACCCGATGATGGGTTGGATTGTTCGGATCGCTCTTGAGTCAGGTATGCGGTGGTCAGAAATCCTGACGCTTCGCAAGTCCCAGGTGGACCTCAAGCGGCGGATTGTTCGACTGCTTAAGACAAAGAACACTCAGCCGCGTACTGTTCCCTTGACTCTTTCAGCTGTCGAAATATTCAGAAAGGCGATTGAGAATCCCGTCCGGCCTGATGATACGGATCTAATCTTTTTTGGAGCGCCTGGCCGAGATGGTGTTCGGAGGCCTTATCAATTTGACCGGATGTGGCAGGCCATCAAGCGAAAAGAAGGTTTGAAAGACTTTCGCTTTCATGATCTACGCCATGAAGCTGTGAGTCGATTTGTGGAGGCTGGGTTTTCTGATCAAGAGGTCTCCGCAATCAGCGGCCACAAGAGTATGCAAATGTTGAAGCGCTACACGCATTTGCGCACAGAGGATCTCGTTACGCGCATTGAGGAAGCGGCTCAGCGTCGCAAGAAAAGTGCATGACTTGTTTCGGTGCTATTTGTCCGGCTTCTTCTTGCGGAGGCTGTGAGACCTCTCGGCCTCGCCCTCCAAATGCAGGTTTTCCGCATGGTGCCGCATCGCAGCCTCATAGATCATTTTCCAGGAAATGGGGAATTCTCCTCTTGACCCGGCGAGTCTGACGATAGCGAATTCAGGACGGCTCTCAACAACGATCTTGCGCTTCTTGCCGTTCTCGCTCACGGAAGATGCAGTGACATAGAGGCTCTGTGCCTTGCGCTCAATTAGGTAAGCCATTCGCACTTGCTCCCATCACAACCCAGCCTGCACGATGTACTGTTTCAGCAAGGTCGTCAGCTTATAGCGACGAAATAGCAGTACACGTCGTCGCAGTCATGGGTATGGAAAGCGGACAGCTTTCCTTGCTTTAGGGTAGTTACGGCTATTTTCACAACACGCAAGGTAAAGAACCCAAGAGAGGGTAAAGTATGGCACTGGAATCATGGCGTGTTACCTTTCTCCTTGTTGGAATCCCTTCCGTAACCACAACATTGTTTTGACGATACAACCAGAAAAACCGCTCAAGGGCGAGTCTGACTTTTTTCCTGAGACTCAAGGCTCCCGCACTTGCCCTTTGTCGTCTCATCCCATGCGGCTAGGCGGAAACCTCTCAAATCCCTGTTCCAAGACATGACTACGGTTGGAATACTGCGCTACGGGGTCAGTGTCCATCGCCAGCATGATGAGGCGCCGCAGGTTGGCAGATTGCTCAGCCTGGCTGAGGAGAGCCATCGAGTCGGATGCGATGCGAGCTGTCGTGTCCCATTGCAAGCTCAGGTTGTTCTTGCGTGCAAGCTCGACGGCAAATTCCTGGAGTGCGACTTCGTTTCCCGCCAAAAACGGCTGTATCGTTCCGAGGTCGTAGAGGTATGCCGAGGCGCTACCGGCCCACTCTTCGGCGCTCAACCCTTTCAGGTGGTTCTCGCGGCTCAAGCGATCCAAGACGCTGTCGATGGATTTCTCTACCTGAGACGCGGGCACATTGTGGGCGTCGATCGATCGCAGCTCTCCGGCCCAATCGTAAAGGTCTTGATAGAGATGGTGGTGAATGGCCTGTAGGTGCGCGGAGTCAAAGCCGCCCCGAATGGGCGAAGCATGAAGCTCGGCAAGACGGAGGACAGTTGAATCTGTCGTGGCTTTCAAAAGAGCAGCGGAATCGGTGATGCCGAGCTTATTTCTGAGTACGCCGGTGCCGGGAATTGTGAAATCGGTTGCGTCAATCATTTTCTGCCCTCTCCTTTCGTCATGGATGTTGTTGCGGGGCCTTGCTTGAGTGCCGCCATGACCCGCGCCAGGTAGCCATTATCAATTCCGCGCTGGGTGTCGCCGGTGTTGTAGCGAGAGATGGCGTGCTGGAGCGCCTCCTGACCGTGTCCGTAGGTTTTAGTCTCAAGCTGGTAGGCACTGTCGAGAATCTGCCAGCCAGCGCGAAGATTGAAGCACGGGTCTAAAAGAGATTCGGGGGGAAGCCCGCGGCGATGGGCCTCCGCCGTGCTGACCTGCATTAACCCCAAGTCAACGGAGATGTTGCGGCGCTCGAAGTATTCGAGCCACTCCAAGGCCTCGCGTTCGGTAGCGGGCTGGCGTTCGAGCCGCAATGTACCCTCCTGTAGATGCCATCGCTTCAGGAGCGCCCTGGGAAAGTCGATCTGCATGGCATTCGGGTTGCCGCCGGATTCAACAAGGATGATGGCGTTGAGCGTGTTGAGCGGCACTGTAGGCAGGCAGCGCGACTGGAGAGCGGCAAAGTCCAGCCGTTGAGCAGGGAGATTTGCGGCCGTGCCTAGCAAGAACACTGCGGTCAGGATTCTCATCGGTTGCTTGCCTCGTAGAGTGGGATGGCCCAGAGGTCGGCCCAATCTTGCGCGGCCACATGCTGAATCGCTGGGATCGGCGTGTTGGCCGCCCAGTAGAGATTGGAGGGCGCAAGCAGCATGTCGGGGTTGTGCGCAAGTGTCTGGATGGCAGGCCAGAAAGAGAGCTGTTCGTAGCAGACCAATATTCCGGCGCGACGATTCCAAATACGTATGGTTGGCGGGAAGCGAAGCATCAGCGGGTATCCACTGCGCTGATCTCCGACGTGCCACATACCAAGCGGGACCGGCACACGTTGAGCGTAGGACAGTCGCTCCGTATAGCCGCGGGAGAGCAGAACATTGCGATTGGCTTCCGTGTTCGTGATCGGGATTGTGGTGCCGATCAGCAGGCCGGTGCGCTGTAGCTTGAGTTGCGCGAAGGTGGAAGCCCAGCGCGCCTCGTGCACTCCATTCCAACTTGGAATGATCGATTCAGGGAAGACAAGCAACGTGTCGGGATGGGCGAGCGCTATTTGCTGGATCGTCCTCTCCTGAAACTCCAGCCGAGAGTCAAGATTGTCGTGAGTTGGCTCTCCGCTGAAGTTGGTATTGACGGCAAGAATATGGGGATCGGGAACAGGGCGATGGAATCGAACGTGGGTTGCGACGGATGCCGCAAGGAGAACGGTAAGGGTCATGGCTCTGCCGAATCGCCTGTAAGCCGCGATCAAAATGACGACTAGCCCCAGACCAAACCAGCGGGTTCCGGGAAACCAGTGGCCAGTTGCGATCAGCGGATGGGCGACGGTTGTAAGACTCAGCGGGGGGAGCGCCAGAGCAGTGAGAGCAGCGATTGCGGAGATCGGGATGTAACGGCGGCTGTAGAAGCCGACCCAGGGAACCGCTGCGAGTGCTACCAAAGCAGCCCATATCGCGAGGGGCAAGACGAAGTTGTGGTCCGTCCGAAAGAAGCTCTGAGAGCCGGGAATCACGCTCCAGGTGGCGGCTGCGTAGTAGAAGACGGCACAGAGCGAGTCCAGGCGCCGCTGTGAGTGAAGGTATACGAAGGGAAAGAGCAATGCAAAATAATTCAGAGCAGGGGCGCCGCTCCAGCCGGCGCCGCCGATTGCAGCGGAGATGGCGAAGAGGATTGCGGTTCTGGCCTGAGCCGGAACAGAGATACTCAGCAATCTCCATCTCGCGCTGCTTGGCATGATGTCTGCTGTGTCTGAAATGTTCATCGCTTTCTCACCTCTCGATTTCTTGGTCAATTCGGATTGGTGGTTGGGTGGTACGAACGCTCGACGAGCAAAGGACGAATCCAACTGTGGACGGAGCGCAACGGGATTGGGCCGAAGTACCTGGAATCGAAGCTCCGGGGACTGAAGGAGCTGACGACCCAAAGCTCGCCTTTTTGCACGCGGTATGTCCCGGTCGGGAATGGATGAAGCTGTCGTCCAGTCGAGTCGCGGTTTATGGTCGCGGTATTTGGCAGCGGTTGTCCGTTGACAATGACGCCGGAGGCGGAGATCTCTACCGTGTCACCGGGCCATGCAATCACAGGCTTGATGAGAGGCGAAAACCCATCTGGGCAGGTACGCATGGGAACTCGATAGTTCGGTTGGCCCAACATCCGTGGCCATCGAACATCGGGGCAGAAAAACACATAAGGCGCTGGGTCGTGAGGAGTACTCGATGGATCGGCAATCTCGCGGTAGATGCCAAATGGTGCAGAATGCGTGTAGTTGAAGATGAGGCCGAAGCTGACCCACGCTACCATCGTGCCAACGACGGCAATGGCGATTGGGACAAGAACACAACTCAGGCGAGAGAAGGCGCGAACTGCGGAGCGGAGAGGCGGGCCAGCCAGGCCGGTCTTAAACAGGCCAATCATGGACGCTCTCCTGAAGGAATGCTGGAATCTGTTTGGCGTCATTGGTGCGGCGAATCTCGTTCTGGTGGATGGCCGCCGTTTCCGATTTCGAGATGGCGGCGATACGAAATGCGCGAATCACATGAATCTCGAAGATGGTTCCGGCTTCGCGGGCGGCGCCCTGTCCGTCTGTGCGGGGCCGTGGCTCGCGCCGTATGAGCTGACCGGTGACGTGGATGTTGTCGCCCTTCTGGAAGGTCTTCGCAACGATGGCGCTCTCGCCAAAGAACGTGATGGGAAGGAATTGGCGGTGCTCTACAGTTCTTCCCTGCGTATCGTAGAACCAGCTCTGCGCAAGCCGTGCGCGCACAAACTGACGGCCTCCGACATCGGAGACCGAAGGCTGGTCGGTAAGGTTCCCGGCAAGAATGATCTGGTTAAGAATTTCCACGGATCTTCTCCTCGATTGCCTGGTTTGCGACGGCGGCATGGGCAATGGCCGCAATGTCGAGAGTGGGCGGCGAAGCTGCGGCGGGCTTAATGGGACTTGGTGTAGCTGCGGTTGGGAAGTTGGGCGGCTTCAACTTCGTGCGGGCCAACAAGGTGTCGTTCAAAAAGTAGAGGCTTTGGACGCCATAGATGGGCGCGACGCCGTTGATGAAAATGAGCATGTCACCTGGCGCGGTGATCCTACTGTTCGGATCGTTCGTGGCCTTTGTTGGCGGCTTGATGCGGCGTATCTCATCGACGGTGATGAGGGGCCGCTGGACCTGCTCCACGCTGCGAAAGATGTGCTTGAGGTAGAAGTCGGTGCGTTGGCCGCTGTAGTTCACCGTTTCCTTCTCAACGGTCATGTTGCCGCTCAGCTCGGAGAGGTTCTTGCAGGTCTGGAGGTTGTCGGTCTGAAAAGCCGCTTTGATGTAGCAGTTGTCGGTGATGGACTCGTTCGGCCCGTACTCGTCGATGATCTGCGTTAGGGTCTGCGCGATGAGGTACGGCTTGATTTTGTACCCGGCCATGAGGCTCATTGCGGCAGAGAGGTTGGGAATCTTCCTCAGTTCCGGAAACTCATCGAGCATCAGCAGGAGATGGTGACGGTCCGGGTCGAGCTGTTCCATGAGGCGATTGAAGATGAGCTGAAGCATCAGCCGGACAAGCGGCCGTAGCCGCTCGCGGTCCGGCTGCGGGATTTTGAAGTAGAGGCTCATGGGAACCTCGCCATAGACGAGATCGCGAATGACAAAGTCGGAGCGGGAGACGGTCTTCTGAACAATTGGATCGTCATACAGTGTCATCGGGGTAACGATGCTCGACTGGATGCTCGAAGCCTCGCGGTCCGCCCGGTTGAGCTGGCGCTGGACGGCCTTACTGACATAAGGATGGGTGAAGGTTGGCTTGCCATTCACATCAAACCACTGAAGGCGCGGCGCGGACTTCCCTCCGGGCATGTGAACGGTTTTCTGCATCTCGGTTAGCACGTCGGTGAAGTCCATGCCCGGCTGTGAGTAATGAGCAAGCACGTCCGGTAGCGTAGGTTGGCGCGGTGCATCGAGGTTGCGGAGGACGTAACCGAGATGGATGATGCCCGCCGAGACAAGATCAACAGCCGCGTCCTCAAAGTGCTTGTAGAGGCTCTCGTCGTCGCCGTGGCGGATGACGGCATTCGCAATTGTCTGGGCGTCGGCAATCTCGTAATCGGTCTCCCAGCGAATTTCGGCCAAGGGGTTGTAGCAGCAACTCTCATGCGGCAGGGTTGGGGCAAACTTCAAAACACGCTGCCCGATGGCGTGGCGAAAGCCTGCGGAGTGATCCCAGTTCTCTCCCTTCAAGTCGTAGACAAATACGCTCTGACGCCATTGGCAGAGTGTCGGGATAATGGCAGAGACGCCCTTGCCGCTTCGACTGGGAGCGAACAAGAGGACTGGCTCCGCGCCGGAATGCAACAAATAGTGGACTTGTTCTGTGTCAGGATCTCGCCAACCGCCGATGTAAACGCCGTCCGTGGCGTCAAGCAAGCCCAGCTTTTGGATGTCTTCGCGCTTGGCCCAGGTTGCGGAGCCATGCAGGTTCATCAGGCTGTCCGTGCTTTTGCGGTCCCGAATGAGGGAGAGAAACCAGTAGGTCAAATAGGCCAGAAAAAGACCGCCTACGATGGTCGCCCCAAATGCGATCCAGATGTCTTTGCGAACGCCGGAGCCGATGAGGCGGCTGCCAGCGTAGTGCTTCCAAAGCACGAGGGCCGCAAAAGGCTGGAAGACCGCCGTGCCGCGCACCCACAAGATGGGGTTGCCCATCTCGACTGGGTTGTTGAGTTGAATCGCAAGCCACTCGGTTGCGGCGCCAGCGGCCAAAACAAAAGCAACTGCCGCTCCGACGACTGATCGGAGATTCCAGCCTCCCTGCCATTGCGGGCGGTTAGGGAGAACATAGCCTGGCGGCGTTGTTGTTCCGTTTCTCATGGAATGCCTCCTGCTATAGAAGAGTACATTCCACTACCGGCGATTGCAAAATCAGTACCCCCGGTCGCGCGTCCTCTCCGTCATCCGGGAGCGGAGGGCGCTATTCAGTTGTCCCATCCATCCTTTATCCGATTCCCCGGTTGCCAGATTCATCGAACGCATACGACGCAAGATGGAGCCAAGCGCCTTTTCGTTGGCGAGAACATCCTTATCCTTGCCGAGTGTGGAGGCGTACAGGTTGTTTGGATCGCTTCTCAGGCTATCGATCGTCACGACATTTCCCGGTTCGAGGTCTCCCCGCGCCCATGCGGCGCGGAGTGTGGCGTCATGGCGGATAATCTCGATCTTGCCTTCGGTGGTCTCGAAGATCGTTTGAAGAGCCCCGGTGCGTTCGTCTTCGCTGTTGAGGAGTACCCGCCCAATCAGCTTCTTTGAAAAGGTGGAATACTCCATCGGTGCGTGGGGATCGCTGATCGCAACGCCACTCCGAAAGAGCGTCCGCGCGCGGTCCTGAATATCCTTCATCTGTTGAAGCTGAGCGACGAAATCGGACCGAATGAGCCATCGGTCGCCGTTGTATCGCTTCGAGAGGCCCAGTTCTTTCAAGTGCCGGAGCCGGGTGCCCTCTGCCGCGCTTGCGGCGGCCCCGGCCTCATTGAATACTGGGCCGGCGGCCCACGGGATTGATCGCCTGGCCAGACTGCGATCCAAAGGCGTCACTCGGTTGGCGGTAAGTTCGATCTGCATCTGGTGCTCGATGTCCGCAATGGTTCGGGGGCCGAGTTGCAGTGTCAGCGAGCTTTGGACGGCCTCTCTTAGCTCCCTGCGAATCAGGGCCGGTGGAAGTTTGAGCGGCTCCCCGGATTGCAGACGGCCCCGCACAACGATGTGCGCGTGTGGATGGTCGGTGTTGTGGTGGACCACGCCTCCCCATTCGACCGGCGCTCCTGTGTGCTGTTCGATCCGGGCCACTAGGTCTGCCGCCGTCCGCTGGAAATCGGCAGTTGCGTCTTCAGGCGAAACAATGATTTTGAAGATGCGTTTGTCTCCAGCCTGTTGCCAGCTTTCAGCCAGCCGCCCGAGCGAGTGCTCCTGCGCTAAACCAAGCCGGTTTGGATTGGGAACCTGGTTGTCGATTGCTGCGTCCGACTGTTTCTCGGCCGGCAGGCGGTCTCCCTTGGCGCTCTCTCGTTCGATATACGTTCCATGCGCCTTCCAGCCCCCTGGAGTCCGTGCGGACGAATAGCGGACGTTCACGATGGCGCGGCGCTGAAAGGGGGATGACTTTGCTGAGGCTGGCAACCTGCTAGCTGACGGAGCGGCACTACCACTACTGGAAGAGGACCTACTGACAAGTCTGACAAGTCGAAACAAGTTCTTTGCCGTGCCCGTGACACGCGGCGGTGGAGTATTGGCTCGGCGAACTCTGCCGGGCCGAATCCGGATGGGACGTTCGCCTTCTTCCTTGAACTCGCGTTTCTGAATCGGTGCGCGGGACATGGACACTCACCTCCGTTACGGCTCATGACAGAGAAGTAGGCTCTTCCTCAAGTCCAAGCTCGGCGGCGGAATAGGCATCCGACTCCCTCCGGCGCTGGAATTCACGGGCGGCGGTCAGGTTTACCTGCTCGTAGATTTTGGTTGCCCGCGCCCTGGCTCCAGCCATTAGCGACGTTGGAACTTCGGGGAGGGCTGTGAGCGCGTATTTGATGAAACTGTCAGTCAAGGCGAGATGGAGCTGGCTGACAGTCTCCAAGCTCTGGCACCTCCGGGCTAGGCTGTCCGCAAGATTCCCAAACAGCGCGTAGACGAGCTGCTCAAGATCGTCGCGCTGGTTGGTGCCCACCGTGACGAGGTAGTCGAAAACCTCGTTGTCGCTTCTGGCATGAAGTTGCGCCTTCAAAGCAGCAACGCGCTCCCCCTGGGCGCGATTGAGGCGAATCGTGTAACGGAGGATTTGGGGCGGCTTCGGTCTCGGCATGGGAGCACTATACAGCACTGTACATTGCGGTAGCAAGGTGACGCACACGGGCCTCTCTAAAGTACATCGGTGCGTCACACATTGGTGTTGGTAGCAAACGAGATGTAAGGAGAAAACCTTCAAAGCGCGTCTGCGCTTTATGTTCCACTACTGCATTACCCAGGGAAGACGGCTACAAGAGAGACTATCCCCAAACGGTCTTCGACCTTCATAAAGCGCAGCCTACGGGTGCAACAAAAGCACGATGAAAGACGAAGAAAGACGATTATCCACGACTGATACATCGCAGAGCGGCGATTCGTCTTTATTCGTGCTGGTTCGTCCTTTGTCGTGCTTGTTCGCCTTTATTCCTCCGGAATCGTCTTTGTTCGCTTGCAATCTAACCGGAAGCTCTGGCATTCTTTAGTGCAATGTGCATTGCAACAGATCGCCCACCAGAACTGGTCGTCTTGGTCGAAGCGTTGACACTTCGCAAGGGTGTTTTTCAGCTCAAGGGAAGGCTCCTTAAAGCGGTGCGCTCCGAGTTGCACGCGGCTAAGGAAAGCGGACTAACCTGGCGCGTGATCTGGGGAACCCTTCGGGAAGAAGGGTATCCAGGTGGGTATCAGCAGTTCTGCAAAGCGGCAAACCGGGTTATTGAAGGGATTCAGCCGCAGATCGCAAGAAAACCCAAGAACCTCCAAACCCCTGTAGTGGAGAAAGAGGTTCGTCAACCGATGGTCCGCGAGAACGGCCTGAACAGCGGGAACACAGAGACGAAGGAGAAACCGGAATGGCAATTACGGAGAGAAGAGGAAATGGCGAGACTGGATCGCGAAGCGGAATTGAATCGCCAGCGGGAAGCGCAGTTGCAACCGAGGAAGGTATTCAAGCCGAGCGTTTTTGTGGGGCGGAGCGAGGATTGAGCGCTGCCCTGGGAATGAAACCAAAGCGGGTGGTATTTCCCATCGCCGGCAAAGGCGGAGTGGGAAAGACGACCGTCATGGCAACGTTGGCAGAGTGGTATGCGAGCACTGCCTATACTGCCGAACTTTTCGATATGGACCCGGACAACAAAGCGGAAGGGTGCTTCAAGGCACTCTTCGTCAAGGCGCACAAACTGCCGGCACTCGAGAGCTGGACCTACGACAGGCTGCTGGGAATCTCCCTGGAGTCGAGCGCCGATGTGATTCTGGCTGATCTTGGCGCAGCACAGGGTCATCGGATGATCCCCTGGTTTCGGGACTTCTATAAGGTGATGCAGGAGTCTGGGCTCGATCTCCGGTGGACGGCCCTTGGCGTCGTCGATGCCGATATTGCCTCCGCCCGGTCGGTAATTGAATGGGGAGCCGAGTTGCAGAACACGGTGGACTATGTGATTGTCCATAACCATTTTCAGGATGGAGTCGCGTCCTCCTGGGAGAATCCAAAGTTGGAACCGGACGTGACGGCCTTTCGGGAGGCGTTCTCGCCTGTCGAAATTCGGATGGACGCCAGACGGCCGGACTTGCAGCGGATGATGCGGACAATGAACGTCACCCTCGGCGACGTGGGTGAGCGCAAGACCAATGTGCCGGAGTTGAGAGCGCCGGACATGACCCTGCGGGCAAGAACGTACCGCTTCCGCGCCTTCAGCCAATTCACGGAAGCGAGAAAGGTACTCCTCCCATGAGCACTGTGCCGGTGGCCGCAAACGACAAATCCGCCTGGATTCGTGACCTCGTGTATCTCGCCTTCCCCGAGGGGGAGGCGAGAGAACGGGTTCTCTTCGATCTGGTCAAGCAGTTCTCGAAGATGGACCCGGAAGATCCCGAATGGCTCCGTTACAAGCTGAGCGTGGTGGAGTGCCGCGCGCTCGAAAATGTGGCGCGGGGACTGAACGATGTGGCGGCGGAACAGGCCAGACTCCGCAGCGTGACCCGTGAGATTGCGGATTTCGCGGCTACTCAGATGAAGGGGACCATCGAAGAGGCTGGGTTGACGACGCGGCAACTTCTGGAGGATGTCCAGGCCAGTCTCCATGATTCGATCGCCGGGGAGGCGATTCTCAGGTGCTACACCGAAGAAACCCGGCAGCAATTCGCTGGCGTCATCCGCGCCATCATTGAGTCCAGCCTGGCGCAAGCTCTAGCAATGTCGCAGAAGCAGATGGATGACTGGATAAGGGTTTCTCTAAACCAAGCAGTTCGGGAAGTAAAGCAGTCGCTAGCCACCGCCACTACTGACTTCAAATTGCGGTTAGGCGGAGCATGGGGGGAACTTCTCTGGGGCTGCTTCGGCGCAGGCGTTCTTGCCGGTTGCCTCCTCTTCGTTGGGGGGTACTGGCTCGGAAGGCATTGATCTGAGCTGAGTGTAACCGTCCTCGATCCAGTGTGGTAGACTCCGATGAATAATCAACTGGGTAGTTTTTTCTGAACGGAGCAAGTATGGGAGGATCTGGATCAGGTGGATACACTCCACCAGCACCGAGCAGTCCCTGTTCGCGGTTGTCATTTCAAGCTACGCTCAATTCCCCGCAAGCAACTGTTTTGGCGCAACTTCAAATTGGCTCGGTACTCGATGTTGGACTAGATTCATCGGGTAATTCGGTTGAGGTGAATTTCAATTCGCAGCTAGCTGGTGCGCTCACGGGAACAAAGGTCGCCCAGCTTATAAACTGCCTCAACTCAGGATTCGTCTTCCGCGCTGTTGTTGTGACTTTGAACGGCGGTCAGTGCGTTCTGCGCGTTGAACCTGTATGACAGTAGCGGTCACGGTTGTGGGCGGATCTTACGGCGAGGAATGTTCCTTCCCGCGCTCGATCGTCTATCGCGGGAGTGGAACGCGTGCGTCTTCAGTCTTGGCGGGCCTCGGCAATCAGGTGACACTCGATACGGTCACCGGTCCCCTTCTTCGCGACGAGTTTGCAGACATTTGTCGGCTGAAGGGAATCACATCGCAGGCTGCTAAAGCCAGTTCAGACGTATGGTTTCGCTATCGCCATCCTCTTTCAAAGCCAGATATATATCCAAGCGATCCTCCGGTCATTCCCGAGCGAGCCGTAGTCAGTGCTGACTGCGCACTGGTTTTCGGCATGATCGAAGGCCGTCCGAAGGTCATCGCAAAACGAGCGATCTACGATCCGCAAGATGGATTCCGCGCAAAAGCATTTGCGGAAAATGGCTCCTTGGCTGAAGAGCTTGTGGTATTAGCTTCGTTGTCGGAAGGTCGTGCGCTGACGGGGATGCACACGGCGGAGGAAGTAGCGAACGGTCTCCTTGCCAACTCATCTTGCGTGGCCGCAGTCATAAAGTGCGGACCGCTAGGTGCCCTTGTCGCAACAGGAAACACACGCAAATGGATAGATGCGTTTCCGACCACTCGGATGTGGAAGATAGGATCAGGAGACGTTTTTTCTGCCGCATTCGCGCACAAATGGTTTGAAGGAAGCTCTACAGCCTTGAATGCTGCATGGTTTGCCTCCCGGATGGTTGCAGAGTACGTTTCTACTCGTCTGGAGATATTCAAAGCCGAAACAATGAAGACGATATGTGCTGATGCGTTGGATTCAGAGGCGAAGTCTACACATCAACCCAAGCTCCCACCAAAAGGAACTATTTATCTTGCTGGACCATTTTTCACAACCGCTCAACAATGGCTTGTGGATGAAGCGAGATTTTCATTAGGCGAACTCGGAGTCAAGGTTTTTTCACCAATTCATGAAATTGGCGAAGGTCTCCCAAACGAAGTCGGACCTGCGGACATCTTTGCACTCGAACACTGCCATCTTGTGTTCGCATTGGTGGATGGCATTGATGCTGGGACGCTCTTTGAAATCGGGTATGCGCGAGCCCGCAATATTCCAGTTGTCTGCCTGGCGGAATCTGTTGATGCCAAATCACTGACGATGCTTTTAGGCTCAGGATGTGAAGTTTTCAATGACTTTGCAATGAGCATTTATGCGGCTTGCTGGCAGCTAGCGCATTATGTCTGAAGTTCTTTTGCTTTCCGGCGGCATTGATTCGATCGCGCTAGCTGCATGGCGACGCCCGGCCTACTGTTTGACAATCGATTATGGACAACTGCCGGCGGCATCAGAAATCGCAGCCTCATCCTCGGTTTGCAATGCGCTTGGTCTCAATCATGAAATCCTGATAATTCCGATTGCTCAACTCGGCGCGGGAGATCTAGCAGGGAAGCCTCAGTCGGTCGCCTCTACTAACCCTGAGTATTGGCCCTTCCGCAATCAGTTCTTAATAACACTCGCTGCCATGAAAGCTGTTGAGCTGCGATGCGAAAGAGTGATTATTGGCACTGTGGCATCGGATAAACGTCACGCGGACGGCTGTGAGAACTTTGTGCTGCAATTGAGCGCATTGTTGAAGTTGCAAGAAGGTAGCATTGTGCTCGAAGCACCTGCTATCAAGCACAGTTCCTTAGCATTGGTGCGAGAATCGAGGATTGATCTCAGCGTTTTGGCATGGGCACATTCATGTCACAGATCAAATATCGCGTGCGGGCGTTGTTCTGGATGCGCTAAGCATTCTGAGATTATGCAGGCGATTGGTTGGAACCGATAGTCATGAAGCGCATGGACATTTGACTGTTTGCCTGAGGATCGAGTAATCGGAGAGGTAGCGATCCTGCCGACCTCATATCTTCCCAGATCAAGCAATCCAACGCGGCCGGTCGAATCTGCAACTTCTCAGAAAAGAGCAGGTACAGCGCCTCCATCTCTTTGTAATGACGCTCGACCCTATGTCTTGGAGAGAATAGACCGCACAAGCGCCCGGCGCGGAGCAGATGAATATCCAGGATCGCAACTTCATCGCTATCAAGAGCGTTTCTTGCAACCCAGCTCGCTATCTTGTAGCCGACACCATTGATATTTAAAAGCTGTTCCCGCAGAGCCATTCCCGAGTCCGTTCTCAGTTCGTTGTGCTGAACATATTCCATCGCTGCTGCGAGGAAGCGTGATTTCTGATTTGGGTATCGATACCTTATCTTCCGGCTTCCGACTTGAAGCGGTTCAGAGAGTTCAGCTACCCATGCTTCCGGCCTCGTTTCGTATCGCAAGAACAACCCAGCCTGCCAGCACCGATCGTATGCAGCAGTCGCTAACTCTGCGGTAATGCCGAATCCTCCGAGCAAGCAAAACCCAAGTTCACCTATCAGGCCATGTTTTACTGAATATCGACCAGATGGCCTTGTGTCGATTTCGGACATCCAAGCCTGAGCCAGCCAATAAGCAGGAGTGAAGAGTGTCCAAGGGTCACCCCAAATTACGCCTGGCAGAACTTCGGAGCATGCATCGGGCATCTCGCGCTCTACCAAACTGCCATGAACTATAAGGCTCACTTTGCGGCTCATATAGTGACCTCCAACTGCGATTGAAGCCACGCCAGAAGCTCATACTGCTCAGCCTTTGAAATGTGTTGGATGCGGGAATGCAATCTGGATCGACGGCGACTCAATATTTCTCGCTCACGAAATCCGTTTCCGAGATGTCTGGTGTCATGAAGTTGGTTGGGCGGATCGTAGTTGAGCCAAACGCTCTCTTGCCTCACTCCAGAATGCGTCTTGGCAGAGAAGCTAACCCTCGCCCAGTCACTAAGCAACGATGCATAAAGATCGCTTTCGTAACCAGAAATCATGACCATGCAGCGCATTTGTCCAAGGCAATGAATCAACTTCTCGTGATCTTCGACTGTGTAGTCAAAGCGGTAGACACGAGAACGCTTTCTCGTACAAGGAAGATATGGTGGGTCGGCATAGATAAGCGTGTCTTCATCAAGAGTCAATTGGTTGAGATACTGAGTTGCATCTGAGCAGACGACGTCACATGGTGCATTAGGAAGCGCGGCCCATTTTGCGACTACCCCTGGGTCTATATCAATCCCTATCTGTCGTTTGGCCGGTAGCTTATGCCGCATTACGGCCCCACCGCCAAGATGCGATTCGATATACGTCCGATGCGGAGGCATCAGATTCAGTAGATACGGATAGCATTTTCCTTTGCCGCCCGGATATCGCATGACCAAATCATCGCCATTATTGGCGATGATGTCAAGTGAGTTGACGCCATGAGCCTGAATTTGCCGCCATCCTTCGAAGAATTGTGAACATTCGGAAGTCCGTGGGGAAGTCAGGCATGGTCGGCTATGCAGACCATGCCTGACGTTTGCGCTTACTCTTCGTCCGCACCGTCGGTGGGATCGTCGGCGGCTTCGACTTTCGATAAGCGCCTCATGCTCGAAGCGTGGATCTCGGCGATGGTGTGCTTGAACGGCTTGCCTTCGACATCTTCTTCGACCGTCCGGTACTTGATCTTCCCCTCCAGGCTGACGAGCTGCCCTTTCAGAAGCGTCTTGGCGAAGTTGGAGAGATTACCCCAAGCGTAGACGCGGTGCCATTCGGTGCGGGTTTCGTACTCGCCCTTGTCGTTCTTCCAGCTCTCGCTGGTGGCAAGGTTGAGGACGGCGTAGTCCTTCTTGTTCTGCGCGGTTTTGACTTCTGCATTCTTTCCGAGACGGCCGATGAGGATGACTTTGTTGAACATGGTTTGTAGCTCCTTTTTTGAAGTTTGTCCGCTGGATGC